>Ga0073928_10000087_pt1 | contig 207116 bp, 166 predicted proteins | sample PaiPotPPA55metaG_FD_76969 | JGI IMG/M metagenome (GOLD analysis project Ga0073928, IMG submission 76969) | Iron sulfur acid spring bacterial and archeal communities from Banff, Canada, to study Microbial Dark Matter (Phase II) - Paint Pots PPA... ...
TCGGTCAGAACGACCGTGCAGAAGGGCTGTTTGTCTATCTCCGCCTGACGGCGCTTGTTTTCCGCTGGGTTTGAGGTGTCCCCAGCGATGTTGTCTACTGTTGCCTGTGTTGCCGGTTTTTTCTTAGCCATTGGTTGTCCTTTTGTAATTTTCTTTCCAGACAAAATCTGGAAATGATTCGGTCTTCCCATCTGCCCCAATCGGTGGTGCGTCCGTCGTGTCTGTCGGCGTAGTCTTGAGTCTCGCCAGCGTCCTCCCAAGAGCGTCCATGACTCCGTGCTCACCCTGCGCCCCTCGCCCTAAGTGCTGGCCGCCTCACGCAGGCTCCCTCTTGGGAAGTTGTGGGTTGGTTTAAGTAAGGCACCCACCGTGCCATGCACTCACACTAGGGCATGGGCAAAAGGGCACGAATGGATCAACTTCGGAAACTTGGGGGCGACTTGATCTGAGCGTGAGGAGTGGTTAGGCAGGGCTACTGCGAGGCGAAATCGTGCAACTCTTTCAGTTTTTCGGCCAACCTTTTATATAGCCGGGGATGGTCTTCCTTAAAGTCAGCGAGCTTCCGGTGAAGGTCGGATGCTGACCATTCGGTATGCTTGGGCTTTTTCTGCTCGTTGCCTTCGTCTTTGCCGTCCGTGTGTCTGCTCGTGAGGATCACCGCCAAATTAGTCAGAGGATCGCCCGCGAGTAACGTTCGTCGTGCGACCACCGTCTCGCTTGGCTTGGAACTATCGCGAGTGAAATCGCTGGGCCTAGAACCGAGAAGTTTTTTGGTGTCCGCGAACATCGACACATAGAGCGTGAGGTAAAGCAGCCCCTTTGATTTTAGGAGTGTAGTCTCCATCGGAGCGGTGTAGGCGTCGGCCAGTGCCTCCACCCAAGTCAGAGAATCTTGAAGGAGGTCCAGCGCCTCTATTGCGGTTTTGGGCCGACACTCGAAGCCGACAGGCAGACGGTAATTGGACGATTCTGCTATCAGAAACAGTTCACGCTGGTAACGATGGATTTTGTTTCGGAATGCCTTCGCTGTATTCGCAACAGCTTCCAAATCCTCGCGGATGGCCAGCCCTCGTTTTTCTTCCGTGTCCATAACAGCGTCTTCTTGCTCGTTCGTAAACACTGGTTCTTTCTCTACCCCCTCACGCAACCGGGTCGCCTCAGGACTTAACTGTGCCAGACAAAAGTAGACGACCCGCCGCCGACACCCGGCAGCCACCAGCCTCTCGACCTCTTTGCCGATGTCCTCGATTTCCCCCTTCTTGTACTTCTTTCGAATGAAATCCGGGAGTCCGTCTGGCACCTGTAACTCCTCTCTCCATTTGCCTCCCTCTTCCCATCTCTCGATCCATTCTTCGTTTAGGCCGAGGCGGTCGGCGAGCAACGCCTCGCTGATTCTCTTTCGGTCGATTGCTTTGGTCTTCAGTGTCGTCTTCGGCTTACTCATGTTCGGGATTCCGCAGTGACTCCATTGTAGCCGCCGTCTTCTTTCCAATCATCCTCCGATCAAGTCGCCGCCGAGAATCCAGACTTGAACCATTTTTGCCTCCCTCAAGATTTCATAGCCTGAATAAACGATGAAGCGGTTTGACAAACAAAGCGAGACGGACAGCGCCTCTGAGATTCTTCCAGTCACGGTGATCGGGCACGCCGACGTCACCTCCGTCATTCCTGCCTTGACTGTCTCGGCGGCTTCTTCGGTCGTAATTGCCGGGCAGCCCGCGTTGCAATTTCCCGCCAACAATACTAACTTCTCCTCCTCGACACCACTGAAGCGGCGGAAACGAGGACGTAGCATGAGCCGCAGACGTGGCCAGACCGGAAGCATCAGTAAGATGGGAAATTGGTGGACCGTGCGGTACTGGATAGACGTTCCGGGACAAGAGCAGCGCGTTTATAAGCGCGAGAAAATCTGTCCTACTTTTGGTCCGGGTCTTCTAACTGCATCCGAGCGGAAACGCAGAGCCAAGGAAATCATTGAGGCTAGTGGCGCGGACAAACCCGAGACGTTGCAAGCATCCGTTGCGACAGTTGGCGGTAAAACGCTCCGCGAACAGTCCGAGACTTGGCTGCGAGCAATGCAGAAACGTGACGTGGCACCCTCCACGCTCAGCGATTGGGAAGGCTGCCTTGACACGTGGATTCTGCCCACCAGCATTAACGGAACGGCATTCGGAGACCTTCCGCTGGCATCCATCAAGAGAACGGTCACACAGGAACTGATTGACCACATGGTTGCGGGCGGTTTGTCGCCGAAGACTATCTCCAATTACTTCCAAGTTGTGCGGATGGTTTTCTCGTCGTGCGTGGATGAGGACGGACAGGAACTCTACCCGCGCAACTGGAAGAAGATGGGAATAATCCTTCCGAAGGTGAATAAGAAGGATCAGCGCCGTCCGTGCTTCACTCGGGAAGTGATGAATCACCTTGCGAACTCGCTCAAGATCAAGCCGAAGATGCGAATGCTGTTTATCCTCTGCGGCGCGACTGGTCTTCGAATTGGCGAGGCGTTGGGTATCCGCATTGAGAAAATTCTCGATAACGGTTCCCGCATCATCATCGACGAAAAGGCATGGCGCGGTGAGATTCACGATTACCTCAAAACCGATAACGGGGAGCGTGAAGTTGACCTCTCCGAGAATGTCGCGAAGCTGTTGGTTGAGTTCATCGGCGACCGTACATCAGGTCTTCTGTTCAAGACTCGTCACGGCAAGCAGTGGTCTCAATCAGACATCCTCCGTCGCCATCTCCATCCAGCCCTTGAGGAGATTGGTTTCGAGAAGGCAGGAGCACACAGCTTTCGTCGTTACCGCAACACATTCCTTCGCAACTACACGAACTGCCCGGAGAGCGTTCTCAACTTCTGGCTTGGCTGGGGTGCTGAGGGGATGAGTGGACTCTACGACAAGGTCAAAGCTGATGTAGCGTTCCGCAGGGAAGTGGCAAATAGCTGCGGCGTGGGCTTCAATGTTCCAGCCAACCTAAGCTCAATTGAACCTATTGAACCTAAACTCGAATCAGTAGAGGTTGCCGTAAACCCTTGATCGGTGAGGAGAAAAGTGGTCGGGGCGAAAGGATTTGAACCTTCGACCTCCTGGTCCCGAACCAGGCGCGCTAGCCAGGCTGCGCTACGCCCCGACACTGACACGCTCCGCCGCACATTCAGCCCAGAGCGCCAGCAACAGCTTATCACAGCCTCTAGCGTCGCATCCACGCTAACTCACGGCCGTGCTTAACACCCACTCGTGTTCAACGAAAGTGCCATCCTCAACGTACCCGACGAAGGTAGGTGAACGATCTCAACACCAAACTCCAATCGCCATCACCGCTCGTCTGACGCTGCTGTCTTTCTCCGCCAAACAAAGAAAACCGCCGGAGAACTCGCATCCCCCGGCGGCCATTTACCTAACTAGATTCGCGCAGTCTAGAACTCGTAGCGCAATGCGAACTGCATTGTGCGCGGGTTCGTCAGCAATCCAGTGTAGTCCCCGAATGTGCTTCCGTTCGTGATAGCGGGTCCTATGGACTGCACGTCGAACCGCGTCAGGTTCAGCGCATTGAACACTTCCCAGCGGAACTGCAAGCTGTGAGTGTCCTTCCACGGCATCTTCCAGCGCTTCGCAAGTCCTAAATCCAAACCCGCGAAACCGTCGCCACGCAGGTTGTTGCGCGCCCCCACCTGGCCGGGAAAGTCCGCCTGGAAGTTGGCGAGCGCCGCAGCTGCCGCGGTCGCGTTTCCAAACACGTTGACGGTCCCGTCGGGGTTTTTGGATGCTCCTACTGTTTGCACCGGGCCAATTTGCGTTGCGGACCCGGACAGTTGCCAGTTCGTCGGCCATTGCGCCCCGTTAGACACGCTGAACGGGAAACCACTTGTCCAGCGCGCCAGACCCGTCAGTTGCCATCCTCCGATGACTGCCTCAGCAAAGCCGTGGGCGTTCCCGCCCACCCGCCTGCCTTGGCCAAAGGGCAGTTCCCATACCCAGTTGGCATTCACTTGGTGCGGTGTGTCGAAATCCGACACTCCTCGAGTCGCTGTGGGGTCCCACGGATTGATCACTTGGCTCCCTAGCCCCCCTTCCGCATTGATTCGGTTAGCATCCGAAGAAATGTCAATCGACTTTGAATATGTATAGTTGAAGTCGAATTGTAGTCCATGCGCCAGGTGATGCCGCAAGGTCACCTGTAAGGCGTTGTAAGAAGCAGTGCCGATCGAACGCCATGCGTACAAGGCCGCGAACTGCGAATTCAGGAACGCATACGGCCCACCAGGCCCATAGTACGTTTGCCCTGGAATGTTCGGATCTGCCAAAATCCCCTGGTCAAGTACTTGGATCGCGGTCGTCTCATTCATCGAGTTAGCACTGAAAAGATCGTACGCCGCCAGCAAAGGGCTCGTTGTCGAGCCTCCGCTGTGTACCAACGGATACGCCCCTCCTGCTACCAGCGGTTGGATAATATCTCCCCAATATGATGCTGACGGCCCCACCATCGCCGGCGTGATTGCGCTCGTGGGTATTCCTTGCCGGTACAGTTTGGCCAACGCGGTGGCTGCCGTGAAGTAATCGATTCCGGTCTTCGGGTCTCTGATGTCTTCCGGTGCCGCCACGTCCTCTTGCTCCAGCAGACGATGCGACAATCGGCCCACGTAGGCCACATCAAGCGTGAAGCCGCGTCCCAGATCGCGTTGAACCGAAAGGTCGAACGTGTAGGAATAAGGTGTCTTCAGACCTTGGTCCCCTCCCCAATAAACAGAGAACCCGGTGGGGGGAAACGTCTGCGGGAATGACGCCGGTGGCGGCGGCAAAAGGATGGGGGTCCCGTCCGTGCCAGTGGTCGGTATCGTGTTGAGACCCGTTATACGCGGAGCCGTCGCTGGCGATACCGAACCTGCTGTGTTCGTAAGTGCGCTGGACAGTCCAAAGGAGCCGTTCTCATCAAATGTGGCCAACAATGCAGGCCCGATCCGGTCGTACACTATCCCGGCTCCCGCCCGAATGCTGGTTTTGCCCGGACCCCCGAAAAGCGCCCCGAGTAATCCGTCCGACGCGGACGGTGAGTAGGCTACCGCCAACCGCGGGGCCAGATCCTTGTAGTCCCAGTTATAGAGCCCCGGTCCGTTGTTGGCAGGTCCACCGAGGTTGAAACTAATGAGCGGAGACGCATTCGAACCGATTCCCTGCAACATTTGTTGCCCACGCTGGTTAAACCAATCCGTCAGATTTACGTTTGGCGCGACTTGCAATCCATTCGTTTCCCAGGGTGGCGAAAACAGTGAATACCGCAAACCATACGTAACCGTTAGATTTGGCTTCACTTTCCAGACGTCTTGCGCGTACATCTCGTAAGCGTCGTCCGCAAAATGCCGCACGACCGGTGCGCCCGTGGGCAGCGTGCTGCCAGACTTGGTGAAATTGTAATTCCCGGTTACGTTATTCACCATTCCTACTAATGTCATCAGCGGGTAGTCATAGTTGTTGTTGAAGTTTGAATTTACCGCGGCCAGTCCGAAAGCGGCTGGATCAAACGCCCCGCCTTGATTCGCCAAACCGGACGGTATAAACCACGACGCATTCGCCACTCCTAGGTTAAACGAGTTTATGTTGTTCGATTGTGGGTTACGCAGAAAGTTGAGATTTGTTCCGAACTGCAGCGTGTGCTTCCCCTTGATCCACGAAACGTCATCTACAATGTTTTGGACCGGCACTTGATAAGCCAGCGTGTTAACTTCCGCGAGGCTGGAATTGTTCGACGTGCTGTTATCGTTCAGGCCCCGGAATTGTATGAACGCCTGCGTTTGATTACCGATCTGTCCGAGGCTTTGCCTTGTGTAGCCCCACCGGAAGTTGTTGACGAGATTGGACCGCAGAACCGCCGAGTAACCCGCCGAAAAACCCTTGCTATAGTCGACTGTGTCTTGCTCCGGCGGCGTTCCCGGCAGATACGGCACGCCAGCGGTGTTATCGTTCCTCAGGGCGCCGCGCCAAAATAGGGTATGATTCCCATTGCTTGTAATTTTGTAATCAACTCTGGCGATGTACCAATTTGTTGTAATCGGGGCCGAGCCAGCAAAACGGAAACCTTGGTAGTTGAACCCATCACCAACGGTTTGGTCGTTCGGCAGTGGAAACGACTTAAGGTAGGGAACAACAACACTCGTGCTCGGCCCGATCCCTTGCGGATCCATGCCTTGGATCGCCGCCGGTCCCACGGCACCAATGCCCGGCGCAAGGGCGAAAGAACTCGTTAACCCCTGCACCGTACCTCCCGGGCATGCCGTCGGGTCTTGGCACGGATATTCGATGATGCCGTCCCGCATCGCCGCGCTCGGAACTACGCGCACCACGCTCAGCTGCTGCGCCTCTCTCTCCCCTTCGTAATTCACGAAGAAGAAAAGACGCTGCTTGACGATCGGGCCTCCTAGCGACCCACCGAAGTTATTTCGAATGAGTTGGGGTGCTTTGTTCGGATCTCCACTTTGCAGTTGCGCTAGCTTGATAAAGTAATCGTTCGCGCTCGTAAGCGTATTGCGGTTGTATTCGTAAATCGACCCATGGAAATCGTTCGTACCGCTTTTCGTCACCAGCGACACCTGCGCGCCCGACGATCGACCCGCGTCCGCATTGTAGTTCGTCGTCGTTACCCGGAATTCCTGCACGGAATCCGCTGTGACCGGCAGCACTGATGTGAATGCATATCCTTTTGTGTCCGAATTGACATCCACGCCGTCCAGCGTGATGTTGCTTTGATCGCTGCGTGCTCCGTTCACCGCTCCGCTGCGCGTATCGGTGTTGGTGTTAATATCGGTTCGGTTGCCTGTGTAAGCCACACCCGCCTGCAAGGAAAGCAAATCCGGTATATTCCGGCCTTCCAACGGCAGTTGCTTAATCTGGTTCTCGTCAAACGCATTCCCCAGGGTCGCGTCCGTGGTATTCAGCGTCACCGCCTGTCCCGAGACTTCCACGGTCTGCGACGCTGTTCCGACTTCCAGTGTGATATTGGATGTTGCGGGGGTATTCACCAGCAGTTGCAGATTTTTTCGTTCGAATTTTCGGAACCCTGTTGCTTCGGCCGCTAGCGTATAGACGCCTGGCGGCAACGCCAGAAAATTAAACTCTCCGGCTGCTCCTGTCTCGATGCTCCGCTCTTGTCCTTCTTCAATGTTGAGCAGCGTCACGTCCGCCCCCACGATCACCGCGCCGGACTTGTCCGTTACGACTCCCTGTACGGAGGTCGTTCCCGCCTGCCCCCACGCCCCTGCCACCACCAAAACACAAATCGCGAGCCCTACCCCAAAACTCAGAATAAAATGCCGCTTCATAGATGCCCAGTCCATGGACTGCTCCTTTCGTGCACCATTTCGACGGTTTTGTACACACAAGGGGGGGAGGGCTCCGGACGGGGCACTTTCAAGTCGCGGAAACGTTCTCTCCGCAACGCCAGATTCGTTCGCTCTGACTCCGGGCAACCTTAACCCACCACTCGACTCACCTATTTGAGATACCTTCTAAATCAGGGCGGCGGGTTATGTCAAGACATGTATTTTAATGCAGAGAAACGGAATCTGAGATACCGCATCGAAGCGTCAGCCAATTTGACCAGGAAACTCCCGTTGATCCAATGACTTCCGGGTAGGGTCCCCCACGCCCTCAGCGTGGCAAGTACCAGGACCACTATGTTTCCACCGAAACAACATACCGAAGTTCTAAAAATTCTAACGGCCGACAACGGGACTTCTGGACAATTTTGGCGGCCGGCCTGGGTGTTGACCGATAGGACGTTTGCATTCGACAGCAGAGTTTCCGGATGCGCTGTCCAATCGCAATCGGCGAGAACGTCGTCGAACGATCTCTCGGTTTTGGCATTCTCTGGCTGCGGATTCACTGCCACACTCCGCCTGTACTTGACGAGACTGCGGAATCAGAGTATCGTGCCCAACTGTTCATTCAAGGTTTCTTCACTCAGCTAGTAGAATGCTAAGAAACTTCAACTTAGCCCGAGAATGGTCGTTGATTGCTGTCCAATCGTAAGTCCCCCATCAGTGTCAACTGTGAAACGGGAAATTGGCGAATGAAAGTGTGTAGTTTGTAAGACTCCGGTGCGGATTGTCATACCTAAGGTCACGCTTTAAGACAATCCGCGGCGCCGCAGTGGGCCCCTTCCAAGGTTCGTAACAAGAGAGGCTGATCATGGAAACCGTTCATTCGATCCTGGGCGCCATTTTGGGGTGTCGGCGACTAATACGTACTACGGTCGCATTGGGATCACTCTTTGTGTTCGGGTTTTCCCAAAATGGTTTTGCGCAGACTACGCTCCCGTTGGGATTAAGCAATAACTACATGGTTACGGGAGACTATGTGGTTGGCGGCGTGGGTCTGAGCGGATTGGGTGATGGAAGCGGCTTTGCCACGGGGACTATCACCATTCCCGATCCAGCCGCCTACGCTACGAACGTGCCCGCGCAACAGGTGCCCGCCGGCGCCGATGTCGTGGCGGCGTTTCTCTATTGGGAAACCGTCGAGAGTTCGGGGACGTTCGCCGGGCAGAACGGATTCTTCCGAGGTTATCCCATCACCGGAGTAGCGCTGGGCAACCCCAACGCTCCGGTGTCGTGGAGTTCGGGAGGTTGTGCAGGCTCATCGCAGGGCTCCAAAACCATGGTGGCTTACCGAGCGGACGTGAGCAACCTGATACCAGTAGATGCGAACGGAAACGTCCAACCAAACACGTCGTACACGGTTCGCCTGGCCGACAATGGGAAGTCCGGCAATGTGCCCTTCACGTTGGGGGCGACTCTTGTGATCATCTACCGCCTATTGGTGCCAACTGCTCCGCTGAACGCGGTTATTCTCTACGATGGAGCGGTTGCACCCAGCAACACTTCGCAAACCATAACCCAGCCAATGCTGGGATTCTATCAGGCGGGGAACGATCAGGCGGCTCCGGTGGCAAGTAAGATCACCCACATCGTTGGAAATGGCCAATCCAATAAAACTCAGCAAGTCTATTTGAACAATTATGACGGCGCCGGAAAATTGGCGCACAGCACGTTGCTTCCCTCACTGTACGGGACCAATCCGCCCTTCCCCGGCAAATACAACGGCTCCTGGGACAATCCGACTTGGTTCCCCAACACCTACGCGACTACACCCTCAGGTTCGACCGCAGTTCAAGCCGGCGAATCTTCGGAATCGACTGTGGTGGTGCCGTCTACCAGCAACAAGGGTTGCGTTTCGTGGGGAGCAATTATCTTTAGTGCGACGGTTCAAGATAGTGACCACGATGGCCTGCTCGACGTCTGGAAGACAAGTCAGGGATACTGCGACGCCGGGGCCAACCGGGGAATGAGCAATCAGGGAACTTGCCCCTTGAAGACCAACGATCCATCGTGGGTAGCTCTTTCGGGGGCCACACATGGTAATCAAGATGTCTTCATCCAACTCGATTACATGTGCGCGAAAGTAATCACTAATGCGAATGGAAGCACAACGTGCGACACGAGCGGGGTATCCTATCGGCCGGATCCACAGGCCATCAGCAAGCTCACCAGCGCGTTCAGCTCAAATGGTCACAACATCAATGTACATATTCTGCCCGACGACAATAATGTAATTGTTGCGCAAGCGTGCTCTGATAACACTGGCGTCTCGCCCGCGATCTACTGCGCATTCCCCGGCCTGGCGGGAGTGGTCGGCTGGAAAACAGGCTTTTCGTTCCTGAAAAGCCAGCCGCTGAATTACCCGGACGAGACGTCGTGTGACACCCGGACGCCTCCTGGCGGGACCCCGGGATCAGGTCCATTCTGCAAACAGCGTTTCCCGTCAGCGCAGAACAACAGTTATCACGAGGCAATATTCGGGGTGGCCGTGGGGTTGCCGAGCTTGAGCTTCCAGGACGGAAGCTTGACGAATATTGCGGTGTCGGGCAACACGCTTACGTTCACAACGCTAAGTCCTCACGGCCTTGCGCCTGATCCGACCGACACGGGTCTCCCGAACGGTCGCATCACCATTTCCGACGCCATCACCAACCCAAATCTGAACAACACTTATCTTGTCCAGAGCGTTCCCACTGCGACGAGTTTCACGATACAAGTCGACAGCGCGACGCCTGCGCCGACCTCGTCCACCGATCCCTTTCTTTCGGTTGCATCCGGTGTTGTTGGGAGCGGATCCGGCGTTTCCGACCTGGGCGGAGCAGATTCGCTTGTAAGCCTGGGTCTCTGGGGCGTCGACGGTCAAAGCGTGGCGGTGGAATCCGGAACCTTCATGCATGAGCTCGGGCATTCGATTGGGTTAGCGCATGGAGGATTGTTCCGCACTCCGGCGGCAGGGGGCTACGCGTTCAGTTTTGAGCCGAACTGCAAACCGAACTACCAGAGTGTGATGAACTATATGTTCCAGGTGGACCTGCTTGACGGTGTTCTGGACTATTCGGAACAGGGTCTGAACTCCCTGAATGAGAGCGCAGCGTCGCCGGCCAACGTGCTGGAGAACCCGATCCACCCAACCACCAAGTGGTACGCGCCCAACCAGGCCTTTGGCAGTCCCGCCAAGGGCCACTGCGACGGAACACCTCTCTTGCCCACGGACCGGCCTATGTTCCGTTTACAGGGCCCAGCCGCCTCGATTGCATGGTCAGCAAATCAGGACATCAATTTCGATGGCCAGGTCGAGGCCAGCTTACAGGGCTTCAACGATTGGGCCAGCATCGAGCTGCGGCAGGTCGGCGCTACGGGCAACAATTTCTGGTCCGGTGGTCAGACCCGGTTCGGCGGACAAACTAGATTCGGGGGACAAACAAGGTTTGGCGGACAGACCCGGTTTGGCGGACAGACTCGGTTCGGCGGAATCGGAGAGGTCACTACCCAGACGATAAACTCTTATGTTCGTAACCCGACGGATTTGAGTGCGGCTCTCACGTCACCGAACACCGCGCTGCTCAGCTGGACGCCGCCGAGTTTCGGCCAGAGCCTGATCGCTGCCTTCAACGTCTACCGATCGATCAACGGAGTGGCGTTCAGCCAGCCGCCCTACACCACGGTCTCGGCTAATGGTGTGACCCTGCCGCTTCCGAGCCCATTCACGTTCACCGACACTAAAGTGGCGTGCGGCGCCACGTACAGTTATTTCGTGACTACGGTGCTCAGCGATGGCCGAGAAAGCGTTCCTTCCAATACGGCAGGTCCTATCTCAGTGCCGTGTCTCTTCGTCGGTTTCCTTTCGCCGCTGAGCACAGCGGGCACAATCACGGCGCCCACTTTCTCGGGTTCCGTGAACCAAGGCTCGGCTGTCCCCCTCAAATGGGAGATTCTTGACGCTAATGGAAATCCGATCAGCGACCTGAGTACGCTCAAATTGATGCAGGCGTGCCCGACCACGGGCCGTACGGTTCCCCCCGCATCATCGAGCGTTCCGCCATGCGTTCTGCTGTATTCGCCAACCATTGGAGCGAAAGGAAACAGCACTTTCCGTTTCAGCTCTCCCCAGTTCATTTTCAACTGGGACACGGCTTCTACCATCGGCTCAGTCGCCGGCTATTTCACGGTTGAGGTGACATTGAGCGACGGTACCGCGGTGAAGGCGACGACGATTCAGTTCAAGTAGGGCTGGGACCACTCTTGGAATGAAGTATTGGAAGTAGCGCTGACAGAGCGCCACGCTGTGCTGGCGGACTGCCGGGCCTGCACATTCTTCAGCTTGGTACTTTACTGCCCGAGGCGCCGGCGGATGTCGGGAAGCAACGGGTCCTCTCCCGCGTTCTCGCGGATTCTCAGATAGGTTCGGTAGGAATCGCGGAATCCGGCACTGTTCATGCCTTCCCGTGCGCGCCCCTGATAAAAATACACCGGCGGGAAATAGCCGTAGGAGGGCACACTGTTCATCAAGACTTCCAGGGCTTCACCGCGGCGTTTGAGACATTTTTCGAGTTCCGCATCCGACTCTACGAAAAGCCCGGCTTGCAGATAAGCGCGGCCGAGTTCGAAACGGCCGATCCAGGTATCCAAGAAGTTGTTTGCTTCTGTCAGGGACTGAACGGCCTTTCGCGGGTCTCCCTTGCTCATGGCGGCGTCAGCCTCGATGATCTTGCTGTAGGCCTGAGGCTCGGCCTGCGCCTCGGCAGCGAGAGAGGCAGCGAGTTTCTCCCCTTTGGTAGGTTCTCCGGCTTCAATAAAAGTTTGGCCGGCCAGGAACTTTACCTGCATCGTTTGGCTGTTGGCCAAGGCCTTGTCCGCGGCGACGAGCGCGGCCGGCCTATGTCCCAACAGAAGTTGCACCCGCGAAAGCGCAGCATACTTGTTGGCGGCGTTTTCGGATCGCTTGGCTTTCAAATCGGTAGCCGCACCACTTTCTAATATTCGCGCGGCTTCGGAAAAACGGCCTTCGTAGACGGCCAGATCGGCAAGGCCTGAAGCGGAGGTGGAAGCGCCCATTGCGCTAAGCTTTTCCAACGTGTGGTAGGTTTCGGCGGCTTGAGCAAACTGGCCCAGCCCGAGTTGGGACTCCACGAGAGCGAGATACGCATCGTGGGACGGCATCATTTGTACTACCTTCCGCGCCTCCCGCTCCCCAGCCTGAAAATCTCCGGCGTAAGTACTGTTAAAGGACAGAGCGAAGCGCTGCTGAGCGCCCTGCGGAACGAGTTCGACCGCTCGCCGCAACGCCTCAAGGGCCTTGGGGAAATTACGCAATTGTCCGTAGCAACTGCCGAGATTGCCATACGCGATATTGTCGGCCGGGTAGCGATTGATCAGATCACTATATTCTTCAATGCATTTCTGCCAGTTGCTGGTTCCCATGTAGTACAAGCCACGGACACGATAGCGTTCGTGATCGGTCATCCGATCGACGTGCTCCATCGCCAGTTTGGCGAACCTTTCGGAGTCCTCGAGTTGCCCGAGGTTCGCGGCAACGGCAGATTCACCGGCATAGGCGCGCGCAAAGTTCGGGTCTAGCTCCGAGGCCTTGGCATATGATTGCAGGGCGTCCTGCATCTTGCCCGCAAATTGCAGTTGCTCTCCGACGCCGTATTCGTGGACAGCCTCCAGTGAGGCGGCGGTAAAGGCTCCAACCGTAGAGTGCAGCTGGACTGATTCAGGAGTCGTGTCGCCTAGCGCTTTCCGAATGGGAGCCGCCAGCTTTGGGATAGCAAGAAGCACCTCGTCCTTATTATCGGCGGTGGCTTCCGCTTTGGCGATCACGTTTGCGGTTACCGCGTCCAGGGCTGTTGCCGAAATGCTGTATTTGTCGCCACGTCGGCTGAGCTCGCCGGTGATGACCGCGCTGACGCCTTGATTAACTGCGACCAGGCGCGCGGGCTGCTCATCGAGTTTGTCCGTGGGGTGAGGAAGCTGTTGGGCGAGCTTGCGCGCGTCGCCACGGCTGAATGCGTTGACGAAGCTGGCGCCTTCCAGAGCGACGTTGAACATTGGCTCGAGTGTGTCGTCAAAGACGGGATCGCCCGTGTGATTCGTGAAGTCCGCAACCAGAACACTCACTGGCGGGTGGATGGCCTTTGGTTTGGGATTCGCGAAACGAAACGCCACCCCACCCAATACGAGCAACACGGCCAAGCCGGCGGAGATCCATTTCCAATAAGATTTCTTGTGCGGCGCGGAGACATAGATGACGGAAGTTCCCGCAGAAGGACCCAACCACAACTCCAACTGTTGGGCCATTTCTCCGGCGCTGGCGAAACGATCCGCCGGCTCAATCTCCATCGCTTTGGCAACAATGTCGCTGAGCGGCTTGGGAATGGCCGGATCCACCTCACAGAGAGGCTTGGCCTTTTCCTGCATGCGCTTCCAAAGTGTGGCTAGAGGTGTGTCTGAATAGAACGGCGATTGACCGGTGACCAGCTCATAGGAGATGACACCGAGTGAAAAAAGGTCGGAGCGCTCGTCGAGTTTTTCCCCTTTGCCCTGTTCCGGGGACATGTATTCGGGCGTGCCAATGAGCGCGCCTGTTTGCGTCATCCCCGGAAGATTCGCGGAACGAGCGATGCCAAAATCCATTACGTAAGCGCGGCCATTCGCATCCAGCATGATGTTTGGGGGCTTGAGATCGCGATGAATCACGCCCTCGCCGTGCGCGACTTCCAGGGCGCGGCAGATTTGAAGAACGATGCGGGCCGCTTCGTCCGGAGGCAACTTCCCCTTTTTCTTGAGAATCGCGCGAAGGTCCTCGCCTTCGAGGTATTCCATGGTGATGAATTTGAAGCCATCTGCCTGCCCCAGATCGAAGATGCGAATGACGTTCCGGTGGGTGACTTGCCGCGCAAGAATCAGTTCCTGCTTGAAGCGCCGGAGCATTTCCGGATTAGTGGTCAGTTCAGGGCGAATGATCTTCAGGGCTACCAGGCGTTCGAGTTCAATATCATGCGCCTTATAGACCGCGCCCATACCGCCCTGTCCCAAGAGTGAGAGAATTTCGTACCGGCTGCCAAGAACGGTGCCGGGTCCAAGCTCACATGGGGAAGCGGGCGGCGGCCCTGGGCTGGCAGCCGTCCAGGCACTGGGAGTGGCGGGCGTCTCGGTGCCCATGTATGTTCCGAGCAGATCCGCTTCTTTCGAAGGTGGCGCAGTCTGATTCGGACGCGCGTCGCTAGACGGTCTCCCATCTGGCCCACGCAGAGTCTTGCCACACACCTTACAATCTGTTGCTGTCGGCAAATTTTCCGTTTTGCAGTAGGAGCATTGCATAATCAGATCTGAGTTATCTCTAGGCTCCTCGTCGATGTTTTCGGACCTGATGAGAATTGAGGAAAAGCGCAGCTACCCCTAAATACTCGTGCTCCCTATCTTAGTCCATTCACGGCTTCTACTAATGTCTTTCCTGGATGACTGCCTTTGTTGAGTATCAACCGCTCCCGTGCACTTTGTGACGCCGCCGGTCTACCGCCTGCTAATTTACCGCATCAGATTGGCTCAACTCCTGGTAGGTCGCGCAACCGACAATCAAGTGGATTTCACCGAGGTACTCAGAAAGCCCCACTGCACCCGATCGCAAGTGGCCTGCGGACGGGCGAGTCTGAAAATCGTGCTATTCCCACGTTCGAGTAGACCTTCCGTCTGTGGACTCAAAAACGTTGAGGACATTTATCTCCGACGATTACCCTGACTGCTTGCCCTCGGAGTCCTTCTCCTTACCAAAAGTCCCCAAGTATTTGCGCCTACCGGTAATGCCTATTGCAGGGAGGAGATTGCCTCGGGAAGATCGTCGTACGTTTTGAACAGGTTTAGAAGACTAACCAGTTTCAACGTCTGTACCGTAAATTTCGAAGGTTTGTACAACCGGATGGCGCCGCCGCCGTGTTTCGCGGCCGTAAGGTGGCGCATGAGGGCGCCAATGCCGCTCGAATCAACGGTGGTCATCTCTTCAAGGTCCAGAACAATTTTGTTTTGGCCCTGCGCCAGAATCTCCGTCAGAGTCGAATTAAAGCGGTCGAGGGGAACTCCCATGGACAGGCGTCCCTTCAATTTTACGACCTTGACTCCATCCTGCGTTCTTGTCTCGATTTCCAAGTTGCGTCTCTCCCTGGACGTGTGCTCCAGTTTGCCGCCGTTGACACTCTAGAAGCCCTTTGTTAGAGTGCGCGCACAAGTTAGATAAACTGCCCCGCAAAAGCAAGGTGCCCCGTATCTTGCTGGCCCTTGGCAAACGGACGCCAGGCAGAAAGTCCACCGTTGCCCAGTTCTGATCAAGATTTGATTGTTGACATCTCCAGTCTATCGACCCATTTGCTCGCCGAGCAGGAGGTTGTTCCGCGTGCGCGCGCGCTGGCAAGATTTGTCGCCGAACTCATCCCGCAATCCACGGTCAGCGTATACACGCTCGGCTCGGATGGTTCAAACACTTTCTGGATCCCGAAGGCCGCGATCGGCGAGGCCGCCGTTCACGATGCGTCAATCCTATCCGATTGCGGGCTTCTTGGTGGCTTGCTTGAGAAAGCCGAACCGATCCTGCGAACCGCGTCGCAGTTGAAACGCGAGGATTACCCGCACATCGATGCGCGCAGGACGCTCCGGTCATTGTGCTACATCCCGCTGCTCAACAGCGACAATTTAGTGGGAACGCTGGAGATTCTTTCTTTTGATCAAGATTTGTCCAAGGAAGCGGTCAACGCGTTGCTCCCTCTATCGGGAGTGGCGGCCGCATCGATCGTGTCGGCACAAGCCTACGAGAGCGAACGGCACGGTACCCTGACCTCGATTACTCGTCTCACGCAGCTCTACGATTTGGAAAAGGTCTTCTCGTCCACACTCGAGATGCAAGAGCTTCTGCCGTTGATCGCTACCAAGTTCCTGGAGATTCTTTCCTGCCAGGCCGTAAATATCTGGCTGTTGCATCCGGATGAGACGCTGGAATTGTTGCAGCAATCCGGACACGATCCTACGGCCTTTACGGGGCAAGTCGTTAAACCCGGCGAAGGTATTGCCGGCGCTCTTTCGGATACGGGCGAGAGTGTCTGCATCTCGGATGCGAAAGACGCTCGGCTGGTTCTACGCAACGAACACTCCGGCCAGGAGGTCGTCCACTCCCTGATCGCGGTCCCCATCATGGACCGCGAATCCCTCGTCGGCGTCGTCGAGGCCGTCAACAAATCAGACGGACATGCATTCGACGACGACGATCTTTTCGTGCTGAGCAGTCTGACCGACACGGCTTCAAACGCCCTGCACAACGCGAGTTTGATGATGGCGGAGCGCAAAGTCGAAGTCCTTGAAACTCTCAACAATGTCAGCCACGAAATCACATCAACGCTAAATCTTGAGCGCATGCTCCAGACCATTGTCAACGCTCCGCAGGCGGTAATTCCGTACGAACGTGCGGCCATCGCACTCGACCAGCGGGGCAGATTCAGGCTAAGCGCAGTCAGTGGTCTCGCGCAGATTAGCGCCGACCTTCCGGAGATCGCGGCGCTCAACGATATCCTCCAGTGGGCCAGTTTGTCGGAGGAAGTCCTACACGTCCGTCAGCATGGCGACACCATTGACGCCGATCGGGAAGAGACGCGCGCGAAATTCAAGAAATACTTTAGCGAATGTGGCATGCGGGGCTTCTATGCCATGCCTCTTAATGACGACACCGGCCGCGTTGGCATGCTGGTATTGGAGGCCAGCGATCCCGATTTTCTGGCGCCGGCCCACGTTGAAATCCTGCAATTGCTGGCCAGCCAGGCTACGGTCGCGTTGCGGAATGCTCAGATGTACAAGGAAGTTCCTTTCATATCGGTGCTTGAGCCGGTACTTCTGCGCAAACGCAAGTTTATGGCCATGGAGAAGCGCCGGCGAATACTCATCCTCGCGCTCTCTGCCGTTGCGCTCCTGTTCTTGGTGGCCTTTCCCTTGCCACTGCGGGTGGACGGAGAGGCCGTCGTTACGCCGGTGCATCGCGCGCAGGTGCAAGCGGAAACCGAAGGCATTGTCAGCAAGGTATTCGTCCGTGAGGGTCAACGCGTGCAGGCCGGCCAAATTCTGGCAGAAATGGAGAATTGGAATTCACGATCGACCTTGGCCGAAACCCAGTCCAAATACGAATCCGCTCTAATGCAGATGAACCACCACCTGGCTGTCAACGACGGCTCAGCAGCAGGAGCGGAACGGGTGCAGGCCGATTACTGGAAAGCCGAACTTTCGCGGGCTCAGGAGCTTTTGGAGAAGTCGGAATTACGGTCGCCCATCGAGGGGATCATCTCGACGCCTCGCGTCGACAGTTTCGCCGGCCGCAAGCTGGCGCCGGGCGACTCCTTTGCCGAAGTGGTGGACACCTCACGTGCAATTGTCGATGTCGCGATCGAAGACGACGATGCGGGCTTGCTGAAGAATGGGCAGAACGCCTCGGTCAAATTGAATAGCTATCCGGCTCGAACGTTTCACGGACAAGTGGTCATCATCAGCGAGAAAGCGGAAAGCCTTCATGAAATTCCGGTGTTCTATTCACGCGTCGCGATCGAGAATCCGGAAGGCGCGATTCGTGCCGGAATGGAGGGCCGAGGGAAGGTTCGCGTTGGAACGTATCCAGCGGGCTACGTTTTCTTGCGGCATCCCTACATCTGGTTCTGTTCCAAACTCTGGTCTTGGCTGGGATGGTGAATGTGCGGCTGAGGAAAGAAACGCGGCTTTTCCAGGTTTTCTTGACGTTTGGGATTCTCTTGTTGGCTGTGGGTTGCAGTGACGAGAAACCTCTCGCGCTTTCAACGGCAAACGCAGCCACGCCGGCTCCCGCTCCAGCCCCCGCTTCCCCCGCCTTGCCTATTCGACCATCTGACGCCCGAGACTCCGCTCTCCTCGTTACCGGCCCGATCATCGTCGAGCATCAACTCGACCTCGCCGCACAACGCGATGGCGTCGTCACGAAAATCTTCGTCGACGCATCCTCTCGCGTCAAGTCCGGCACCCTGCTTGCCCAACTCGACGACCGCCAGATCGCAGCAAATCTCGAAGCCGCCCGTGCCAAAAGCCGTGGAATCGACGCCGACATCATGAATTGGAAGGCCGAGGCGGAAGTATTCCAGGCGGACTACGGTCGCGCCCAGCGTCGCTGGGATCTTGGCCTCATCTCCGAGGAAGAACTCCAGCACGCCAGGTATAAATCCGAATCTGAACAATGGGGAATCAAGCATGTAATGGAGCAATATAGTACGGCACTCCAAGAGGAGCGCTCACTGGAACTCGAACTGGAAAAGACCAGGGTAACCTCGCCGTTCGGCGGCATCGTCGCTCGCCGCTACGTTCGCGAAGGACAAAACGTCGCCAAAGGCGAACGTCTGTTCTGGATCACTGAAGAATCCCCGCTTTTGATGCGCTTCACACTGCCCGAGAAACTTTTTGATCGCCTTCATCACGGACAGCAGTTCGAAATTACCTCCGTAGACGTTCCTGGCGAAAAGCACATTGCCCGTGTTCGCGAGATCAGCCCTGTCATCGACCCCGCCAGCGGCACCTTCGAAGTCCTCGTCGAACTCGTCGGCGACCACGGCGCCCTGCGACCAGGCATGACCGCGGCCCTGCACCTCAACCAGGCGCCATGAACGTCACCCGAGTCCTTAGTGTTGCGCTCCCGGAGATACCGGCCCGCACCCTCTCGCAGCGGCCCCCGCGATTCCCTCCTGACGTGGTCTGGAAGGAACACATAGAGGACGGACAGCCTGTCGTCCGCGCTTTAGTACGCGCTCACGAGTGTATGTATCGCTTTCCTCCGGCGAATTGGACGCTGGCTCAACTCTTTAATGGCAGCCGCTCGTATGAAGAAATTGCCCAGCTTTTCTCCGCCCAGACCAACACCCAGTGCAGCCCCGAGGACGTGCGCGAATTCTCCGCAGCTCTCGACGCCATCGACTTCTGGTACCGGACGCCCCAGGAGAAAAACGTTCTGTTGATGCAGAAAGACGCTCAAAAGCGGCGGAAGTCGCTTAAAGCAAAGAAAAATAAGTGGGGCGATCTCGCCGAAATCACCTTCCCTGCGTTTAATCCCGACAACTACCTCACCTGGCTCTACAAATACACCTACTGGATTTATACCGGGTGGTTTACAGCGCTCACTCTGCTTCTGTTCGGCGTCATGATCGGGATCACCGTCACCCATTGGAGTGAAATCGGCCGTGACACGCTGCAGTTCTACAACTTCACCGAAAAAGGCTGGGGTGATCTCGGCGTTTTCTATGTGGGTACGATCGTCGCTATGTGCTGGCACGAGACCGGACATGGCCACGCCACCAAGCACTTTGGCGCCCGGGTCCCTGCGATGGGCTTTCTCCTAATCTACCTGACGCCAGCCTTCTACACCGACACGACCGAAGGCCATGTACTTGGCACGCGATTCCAAAGGTTCATCATCGCCATGGCTGGCGCTTGGTCCGAGCTCTACATTTGCGCTCTCGCCACCATAGTTTGGTGGGATACGCCGCCCGACACTCCACTGCATAGCGCGGCATACATCATGATGCTGATCACCGGTATCGCATCCCTCTTCCTCAACTTTAATCCCCTGATGAAACTTGACGGCTACTACATGATGTGCGAGTTGCTCGGCTTGAGCGAATTGAAGGAAGACTCGACAGCCTACGTCTCCGCTTGGGTGAAGAAACATATCTGGGATTTGCCCGTCGAAGTTCCCTACGTTCCCCGCCGGCGGAGATTGGGATTCGTGGCCTACGCTTTGGTTTCTAGCCTTTACAGTTACACCGTGCTCTACATCCTGGCTCGCTTCGTCGGTAATGTGTTCCGCAATTTTGATCCGGACTGGTCTTTTATTCCCGAGTTGTTGACCGCAGCTGTCATTTTTCGCAGCCGCATTCGTACTTTGGTGAACTTTATGAAATTCGTGTATTTGGACAAGAGAGACCGCGTTCGCTCCTGGGCCCTATTTCGCCAGCCGCTGTACCTCTTCGGTGCGCTATTTGCCTTTTTTTGTCTGCCCTTGTGGCATGAAACCATCGAGGGCCGCTTTCTTCTCGAATCCCAGGAGCGCGCCATCGTACGATCGCTCGTGCCGGGTGCTATTACTCGCGTCTATGCAGCGGAAGGGATGCATGTTGCCGCCGGTGCTCCCCTTTTTCGCATGAGCAACCTCCCACTCCAATCGAAGGTCGACCGCACGGAGGCCGACTACGCCGTCTCCGGGATGCGGGCCACATCGGCCGTGCTTCACTACTCTGACATTGGCTCGGCTACGCAAGACCGCGACCGTCTTGCCGAGCAATCTCGCGACGTTGGCGCCCAGGCTGCTTCCCTCGACGTCGCTAGTCCCATTTCCGGCATCGTCCTCACCCCGCGTGTTGGTGATCGACTGGCCTCTTACGTAGCAGAGGGCACGGAATTGGCGGAGGTTGCCGACCTGGACAAAATGCGCGCGCGAGTCTACGTCTCTGAATACGATCTCCACAGGTTGAAACTCGGTTCGCCCGCGCGCCTAATGGTCGACGGTTCACTTCGCAAATGGAACACCGATGTAGCCTCGGTCGCGCCGCGGTCCTCAGCCATTGACCCAGAGCTTGCTGAGACGCACAACCTGAAGGGCCTTCGCGCTCCAAACTTCTACGTGGTTGACATGCCTCTCTCTAACCCGGAGGGCATTCTTAAGCCCGGAATGGTTGGTGTGGCTCGAATCTATGGTCCTCGACGCAGCGTTGCGGGACTCTTATTGGCTGCAGCCAGGCGCGCGCTCGTCCGCAAGGCCTGGTAAAAAGAAGAGGCCCCGAGAAAACTCTCGGGGCCTTTAAACTGAAGTGATCAGCAGGCGTTAGTTGGGGAGCCGCGGAGCAGAGGCAGCTCGCAACTTCTTCACGGCTGGTGCCCTACGCATCGCCGTTCGCAAAGCCGCCTGTCGCGCTGCAACCTTAAACGGGCTCACGGTCGCGCCGGATACCGTTACTTCTTCCTTCACAATATTGGCCTTCTTGGTGGTCTTCAGGGTGTTAATCAAGCTCTTCTTTTGAATCGACATGAGTCACTCACTCCTCGTTGAATTCTTCTAACTGCTGATGCTTCCTATTTGCAGGGCGAGTGCCAAAGTTCGCCGTCGGCCTCGCCCGCAGATGGATGCTGAAAAGAAAGCGATTAGCCAAACGTAGTCGACCGCGCGTCGATGCAGCGCGTCGAAATCCAATTCGATGGTTAAAAATTAACCCATGTTAGGTTAATTTTTAACCCATCTTACTGGAGGCGGTGCTTCCGGCAGAGGTATTTAAGCCGCTGCGGATCGACACGCAACAGGACCGCAGCCGCGCTCTTCTTCCCATCCGTCCGGCGGAGGGCCGCATTGAGGTAAGCCACCTCAATCCGATCCAGCTCGGCGTCGAAATCTACGCCACCTTCCGGGATCAAGATTGATTCCTGGCCGGTCGCGCTGGAGTGCAGCAACTGCTGCGGGAGGTGCTCCAACGTAATGACCTGGCTGTTGACCATTACCACCAGCCGCTGCACTACGTTTTCGAGTTCCCTGACGTTCCCCGGCCAAGAGTAACCCTCCAGAATTTCTAGAACGTCCGGCATGAGCGCCTTCAAAGGCTTTTTCGAGGCCGCGCAAAAAATTCTCAGGAAGTGGTTCAGCAGCAGGGAAATATCTCCGTCTCGCTCGCGTAGTGGAGAAACGACGATCGGGACCACGTTGATGCGAAAATATAGATCTTCACGAAATCTACCTTTACGCATGGAATCTTCCAGGTCCTCGTTCGTCGCCGTAATCAGACGAAAATCGATCTTGTGCGCGCTTCTTCCCCCCAGTCGCTGGGTCGTTCGCTCCTGCAATACGCGCAACAGCTTGCTCTGCAGCCCGGGGTTGAGCGCCGTGATTTCGTCCAGGAAAAGCGTTCCGCCGTGCGCCAATTCGATGAGGCCGGGCTTGGCCGTATCGGCCCCGGTAAACGCCCCTTTTTCATAACCAAAGAGCTCCGACTCCATCAAGCTCTCCGGAAGTGCCGAACAATTCAGGCAGATGAAGGGCTTGTCTGCGCGATTACCGCATTGAACGATCGCTCGCGCGACCAGTTCTTTGCCCACACCGCTTTCGCCACGCAAGACAACCGAGGCGTTCGTGGACGCGACGGCTTCCACTGATTGGTACACTTTCTGCATCGCCGCGCTATTCCCGACAAGGCCACAGAACGAGACCCCACTCTCGGCCTGCTGGATGACCCGGCGACCCTCCAGTTCCAGCGACCGCTTCTCAATCGCTCGCAAGAGAACGATCTTCAATTCCTCATAGTTCAGCGGTAGCAGAAATAACTCGTCGGCGCCTGCCTGGCTGGCCTCTAAAGGAATGGTGCGTTGGACCGATCTTGTAAACGCTGCGATCACTACATCGTCCCGAACCTTGCGCATTTCTTCGAGAACATCCAGCCCATCCCGCGTTCCGTCCCCGACGCAATCCAGGTTGAACAAAATCGCGTGCAGACCCAATTCTTCCAAGACGCTCTTTATTTCGTCTGCGCTTTTCGCCAAGACCGTTCGAAAGGCGCTCCCCAAGTATTTGTGTATCTCACGATAATGCTCGCCTTCGTCGGAAATGACGGCGAGCAAATGGCGTTCCAAAATGTTAGGGGTTTCGGGCAATCCGTAGCTCCGCGTCTAGTGCGGGATTATAGGAGAGACCCGTTGTCAGAGGAAGCGTGAACTGACCACCAAGGCCGTCTCTCGTCATGCAACCGCGCTGGAAAGGCCAGTGCCGTTCAAAAAACGAACTCCAACCTAACCCACAGAGGTCTAAGATCACTCGTACGTAACTTAAGCCCTGCCCAAATGCAGAAGCTTCGCCTCGGTGATCGCGGAAATCTCCCGAATCGGCCCCAGAATCGACGCCGTAACCTCGCCGTCCAACCGCACCAGCGAAACCGCCTCCGCCCCACGAGCCTCTTCGCGCCGCCCCAGGGCAAACGTCGCGATGTTCACTCCAAGCTTGCCGAGCGTCGACCCCACTTGCCCGATGACCCCGGGTTCATCGCGGTTGCGCAAGTACAGAATCGTGCCCTCCAGCTGCGCCTCCACCGGTATTCCGCCAATCTGCAAAACGCGCGGCGTTCCGTCGTGCAAAACCGTTCCCTCGACTGTAAACTCCGCTGCCGCGCCCGAAGCGCTCTTTTCCGGCAACGCCGACACTTCGAGCGTATTTGGGAATCCATGCTCGCGCCGCCGCGTTTCCTCATGTACCGTCAGCCCGCGCGCCGCCGCCACTTGCGGAGCGTTTACCACATTCACCTTCTCGTCGAGCACGGCGTTCAGCAGTCCTGCCAAAACCGCGCTGCGCAGCAAGTTCGTTCCGACCTCGGCCACTTCGCCCGCATACCGGATCCGGATTCGCGCCGGCCGCACCGCCGCTGCCTGCGCCACCATCGATCCCAAGCGCTCCGCCAGCGCCAGGTAAGGCCGCCCTCGCCGGTACTGATCCGGCGACAACGCCGGCAAATTCACCGCATTGCGTATCACGCCGTCCGCCAGATAGTCGCGCACTTGCACGGCAACCTGCGTCCCGACCTCTTCCTGCGCCTCGGTCGTCGAGCCGGCGATGTGCGGCGTGGCCACCACGTTCGGCAATCCCACGAGCGCCGTGTTCTTGGTCGGCTCTTCCACAAACACGTCCAGCGCCGCCCCACCCAAATGTCCGCTCTTCAACGCATCCGCCAGCGCGCCCTCATCGATCAATTCGCCGCGCGCGGCATTGATCAGGCGCGCCCCCTTCTTCATCTGCGCCAGGGTCGTCGCGTTGATCAGATTCTGCGTAGCCGCACTCACCGCGGTGTGCAACGAAACGAAATCGCTCTCCGCCAGCAACCTCTCCAGCGGCACCAACTCCACTTGCAACTCCCGCGCCGCCGCTTCGCTGATATAGGGATCGTAGCCAAGCACGCGCATATCAAACGCTTCGGCCCGCACTGCGACTTCGCTCCCGATGCGTCCCAACCCAATCAAACCCAGGGTCTTGCCGCGGACTTCCGTTCCCGCCGCGCTGCCCTTTTCCCACTTCCCTTCGTGCATCCCCTTGTCCAGCCGCGGCACTTGCCGCGCCAAGCCGAGCATCAGCGCGAAAGTGTGCTCCGCGACGCTCACTGCGTTCCCGCCTGGGGTGCTCATCACCAGCACCCCTCGACGCGTCGCCTCTTCCAGATCGATATTGTCCACGCCAACCCCGGCCCGCCCCACCACGCGCAGCCTTGGCGCCTTCTCCATCAATTCCGGCGTGACCTTGGTCGCGCTGCGCACTATCAGCGCATCCGCATCCGCGATTTCCGCGTTTAGCGTGTCCTTGGTTGTCAGCACCACATTCCAACCAGCCTGCTCCTTCAGCAGTGCCACTCCCCGCTCACTGATCTTGTCCGCAACAATGACTTTCATCCGCCCTCATCCGTCGTTGGTTTGTAATCAAGTCGCTCAAGGCGACAAAATCGCGAAAACTCAAGAGAACAACGGTAGCGAGCCCACCACGCCAAGTCAAATACACTCCAGATCTCCGCGATCGTTGTCTCCGTGATCTCTGTGCTCCGATCTCTGCGTCCTCCGTGTTAATTCTTCGCCGCTTGTTTTCCGCCGTTTGTCTTTCGCATCGCTGTTTCTTCTCGGGCGGCACAGACGGGAGTGTCTGTGCTACCGGCGTCTGCTATATTCATTCCACGAGGATCCGATGACGCTCTCCGAAAAAATCCAGAAAGATCTAACCGACGCGATGCGCGCGAAAGAGGAGCTGCGCCTGAGCGTCCTGCGCGGAATCAAGTCCGCCATCACCTATAAAGAGACCGAAAAGATGCGCCCCCTCGACGAGAGCGAATGCATCCAACTGCTGCAAACCCTCGTCAAGCAGCGCAAAGAGTCCATCGACCAATTCACGAAAGGCAATCGCCAGGATCTCGTAGACAAGGAGACCAAGGAACTCGCCATCATCGAGACGTACCTTCCCGCCGGCGCGAGCGATGCCGAAATGGACGCGGCCATCGCCAAAGCCATCGCTGAAACTTCCGCCACCTCCATCAAGCAAATGGGCGCCGTCGTCAAAGCCGCAAAAGCCGCCCTCGAGGGCAAGACTGTTGACGGCAAAGCCCTCAGCGACCGCGTCCGCTCTCGTTTATCCTGACCCGCGAAAAGGCTTACCTAACCTCAGGGCAATCAAGGCGCGATTCTCCACTCCGGTCCGCGCGCGCGACAAGCTTTTGACAATTGCTGCCTTGTCGGGCTCCGCGCAGTACCTATAATCAGTTCATGAAACCGACGCTCGCTCGTTCCCTAGCGCTGCTGATGATCGTGTTGTTACTCGCCCCACTGCCCGAGTCGTGGGCGACCTGCGGCGGAGGCGGCGGCGGAGGCATGGGCGGCATGTCCGGCGGCGGCGCGCCGGCTCAGGTATACCCGGTGCCATGGCGGGTGATCCAGCCTAGCGATCCACCGGCCGCAACAGGCCTGCTTGTCTATTGGTTTCCGTCGTCCCAACAGGAACTCGAAAAATCAAGCTTGCTCAACTCCCGGCCGCTTTCCCTCTACGCGTCCCAATGCGTCACCCTGGGCATCGTGGACGCCCACACACCCCTCGGTCAGAAATTCGTAGCGGGCGACAAGCTTCCTGTAGCTGTCCTCGCCCAACCCGACGGCACCCTGGTCGGGAAAGCCGTAAACAAGGACGGGTATTTGCGCGTCGATCAAGTGGAAAAACTCGTCGACAGCGAAATGAAAAAACGTCAGGACGCCCTGAAGGAAAAACTGGAAGACGCCAAAAACAAAGCGAAGTCCGGAGACAATCAGACTGCTATTCAGGAATACCGCGAGGTGCTCGAGCAAAAATGCCTATTCCCCGGAAAAGCAAAAGACGCCGCGAAGGGGCTGAAGAAACTCGGCGTAACTGACGTCGCCGAAATTCCCGCCGCGCCCATCTTTGATTCGACACTCAGCGCAAAAATCGAGCGCACCATGCGCGAAGGCCTCGCCGCAGAGAACGCCGCCCGGTACACTGACGCGGAGCGCCTGTACTCACAAGCGCGTCGCATGGATCCTGCCGACCCCGCGCCTCTGCGCTACCTCGGGGAACTCTATCGTCACCACATCGGCGACTGGGACAAGGCACGCCAGACATTCGACGCCATTCTAGCCATGCCCGCCGACCCGCTCTCCCGAGCGGTCGCGCTCCACGGTCTTGGAAAAATGACGATCCACGAAGGCGACTTCAAAAAAGGCTTGGAGCTGATGGAGAGTTCCGTCGAAACCTTCCCGCTGCCGCTCGCTTACCGCAACCTCGCGGTGTATTGGAATTCCGAAGGGAACATCGCCAAGGCCGACGAATATACCCGGAAAGCCCTCGCGCTCGATCCTAAAGATCCTTACAACTTGATTTTCGCCGCCGCCTTTATGGCCGGCACGAACCACGGCGACGAGGCCCTCAAGATTGCGCGCGACAATGAATCGCTGCTTCCCGCCTCGTACAACCTCGCAGCCATTTACGCCCAACTCGGCCAACGCGAAAAAGCCCTCGCGCTCTTGCAGCGCCACTTTTTCCAATACGAGCGCTATCAATCCGTGCGAACCAAGGAAATGATGGAAGCGCGCGTTGACGCAGTGTTCGCGGCCTTGCGCGACGACCCCGCTTTTGTCGCCCTCACCAGCGGCGCCGATGGCAAGCTTCCCACGCCGGCTCCCATATCAAAACCCATAAACGCCGGCTCCGGCGGCGCAGCCAACTAGTCTTCACGCCATCGCCAGCTTTGAGGTGTGGCACAATGCCGCGCGATGACCCAGCCGGCACAAGATATCAACAGTAGCGCCCTGGCCCTGCTGCGCATAGGCGTCGGCGCTTTCTTTTTGATTTTCGGCGAGTACAAAGTATTCGGTACGCAGTTCACCCTGCACGGCGGTTTTCAATTTTGGATTAACAAATTTCTTCAAGAAGGCGGCGCGTATCCGTTCATCGCCCCGACTCTTCGAAGCTTCGCCCTGCCGCACGCCACGCCGATCGCCTTTGTCGTGGCGTATGGCGAACTGGCTATCGGCATCGCGCTCGTTCTTGGACTCCTGGTGCGTCCCGCGAGCATCGGCGGCCTCATCTTTATGCTGACTCTGCTGTTCTCCTCCGACTATCCGGGCGAGGGGGCACCTTTGTGGCAATACTTTGGCGCCAGCCTCAGCCACTCCGTTTTCGCGCTCTGCTTCCTAACTTTCCTTGTCGGCCACTCCGAGATGGTTTGGTCAGTTCACAGTTTGCGAGCGCGGCAACAGTCTCCGCGAGAACCCGACAGCCAGCAATAAGAGACGAATGTAAATCGTTGGACGTCCGCGGAATTATTTTGCGGGAACGCGTGTTTTGATCATCACGGGCAAGCCGTCGCCGGCGCGTTCAATGGTGATCTGATCGGGGGAAATTCGATGCTCCACGCCGCCTTGAATGACTGTCAGCGTAACGCTCTCACCGGGTTTCGGACACGCGGAGGTCCGCGCGGATCCGTTTGAGTCCACCGAAACCTCCGCGGAAGACTCCGGGAAACAAGGATTCAGATTCAAGGGGCCCGAATAATTTTCCGGAACCCTAACGGTAATGTCACGCGGCGCCTGTTTTGCAGCGCACGAAAACAACACCAAGGTAGCAAAGATGGTCGCTAGCAGAAGGGCAGTCAGACCATCGAGTCTTCGAGTCATAGTAGTAGGTGAACCCCCGGACTGAATCTTCTTGCCCGAAGTATATCTTGAGCACCAAGAATTGACGAATTCGACGTTGAGCTCTCAAGAGAATTGAACACAGCTGGATTTGAACCCGTTGGATGATGCGGAAGATAAACCCAGAAGCGTTCAGGGCATAGCAGCAGGTTTCAGCACCGCGGTGTTGCGCTCGTCGGACGCGATGATGCGGTACAGCATTTTCAAGTCATCGAGTTTGCTCAGCGGCACGCTGGGATCCTTGACTTCGAACGTGCGGGTATAGAGGAGTACGTTGCCGCTGACCTCTGCCTTGCTGTGATAGCTGGCAAATCCATACTCGGCGTTAACTGGCTGGGGCAGATCGTCCACCTCGTATCCCGCCGGTATGGTGATCTCAAACGTATCGGTATCTTGAGAAGGCCCGTCGAAGACCACCGGATACTGGCGCGGCTCCTTGGTTTCCAGCAGGTCGCTCGACTTATTGCCCACAACGCGCGGCCGGACCAGCAGCAATCCACCCGCGGTTTTCGCGTAGTTCTCGGCTACCAGCGAATAATTGAAAACGAAAGGCAGTTCGGTCTGCTCCAGATTCGATATGGACGCGTGCGTGAGGCGGTAAGTGGCCAATGATCGCGCGAGCAGCGTTTCGATGGGCTTGATCCGGTCGGCATCTTTTTCAGCGGACTTCAGGGCGTAGCGCTGATACGCCGCGGAATCGCCGAAGCGAATTTCCTTCACATCTCCCGTCAGCGTGCCCGTAGACGTAAGCGTCAGCTTCGCCGTGCGCCGGATCCCGTTCTTCGCGGCCGGCAACTGCGGCAATTCCGTGAGTTCGCCGCCGTCGGGCGTCACCAGCAATCCATAATTCGCCTGCAGCGCGCCCCGCAGAGAACCAAACGGTGTCAATTCGTCGGTCGGATCGAAAAACAAGAGTCGCCCGAGCTTGGGATGCTGCATCACCGCGACCAGCGATGGATCGGCAACGCCGTCCGGCAGCTTGATCGCCAGAATCGCGTGATCGAAGCCGCCCATGTGCGCCGGCATTTCTGGAGTGACGGAGCCGCGCTCGGTATTGATCACCACGTAGTAGGAGTCCACGCCGATGCTCTTCAGCATCGAGCTCATGAGCGTAGCTTTGTCCTTACAGTCGCCGTACCTGTGCGCGAACACGTCCGCAGCGGAGTGCGGCTGGTAACCGCCGATGCCCAGCTCGATGCCCACATAGCGAATGTCGTGTTGCAGGAATCGTGACAGGGCCTGCATGTTCGCGAGGGTCGGCCCTCCCGAAACCGCAAGCGCCGCCGTTTTCTGGGTAATTTCAGCGGAGGCGTCGCGTCGCCCACGGGTCAGGTCGGTGTACCACGATCCCATATCCCGCCAGCTGGCGAAAAACTTGCCCGCGCCGCCTGGCGGCACGAACGAAACAATCATTTGTCCTTCAATGCCACTACGTGGCGGCATCTCGTGTTCGTCGCGAATTCCCGGCACCGCGCTGACCGCCCACTGCCATTGATTGCTGCCCGCCGCCGTGGGCGTCACTTCCGGGTGATTCAGCCACGACGCTTTGTATTCCCAACCCGCCGGAAGTTGGATCGAGTAATGTTCTTCACGCGCGGGGTACGCTTCCTGGAAGTACCAAATGTCCTGGAGAACAAACGGATGGTCTTCCTGTTCATATTCCCAGCCGATGATATTTCCGGGGTCGGGCGCCGGAATGCGCAGCACCTTGGCGCGCACGTCGGTGATTAATTCGCTTCCCTGTACCGCCGGCAAGGCTACTTCGGCGCCATCCTTGTCTTTTACTTCGTAGTCTTTTCCTTGCGCGGGAATGCACCACGCATGCAGCGCATTAATTCTGGTTTGCGAATCGAAGGGGATCACCACGGTGCCCAGGTCGCGCCCGCCAGGACGTAGAATTTTGTAGGCCACGCGGACCTGCGTCTTGATCTTGTCCGCCGATTGCACAGTGACAATCTTCTCGGCATACAATTGCACCGCATCGGTTTTCTCGTCGTGCGCCGGAAGCGCCGCGCTGACCAGCGCGTGCATCCACGGGGGCGCGTCGTTGTTCGCCCGCGCGAGGGGAACCGCGAGCCACAGCAGCAGCGAGCATGCCGCAAGCGCCGTCGTGCGAAACACGACGCTGCCGATCCTAATTGTTGGTTGCAGCGGCAGCGCCCGGCTGCACGATGATCTGCTCTTCATCTCCGGTCCTCACCGTTTGGAAAAATGTCCGCAACACCGGATACAGCTTGGCCTCGACCATGAGCACGTCGCATCGCAACGTTCGCGTTAGGTGCAGCGTGCCTTTGTCGTCTTGCACTTTCAGAACGTAGGCGACGGCCTTAGCGTCCTGATTCAGCTCTTTGGGCACGCTGCTGACCTTCCATCCGAGAGGCAAATCGATGGAGACGTCGTCCTCTTTCTGAAACGGGTAGTGAAAATAGACGGGGTGCACACGGTTGGCGTGTTCGAAGAGTTGCTTTTCGGTGGCGCTGAATAGTCCCACCGGCACGAGCGCGCGGTGTCCCGCTGCCGACGCCCAACCGGGAACTTTCAAGTCGTAGACCGCGACCAGCGGAACAGCGGCGTTGCTCCATTCCGGCTTGTTGGTCAGATCGACCTCGACGCCCACAGGGATATACTCACGAAGTTGATCCTCGAGATACTTCTTCCGCGCAGCTTCGTCTTCGTTGCGCACTTCGACCCGCCGCGACATGGCCTCGAGGCCCGAGAACGTCACTGTCACTTTTCCCGCCAGCGTGCCGTCATCTAACAGTTTCATTTCCGCCTTGCGGTCGATTTTAGACAGCGCGCTTTCCGGGAGCGTTGTGGTGATCCAACTCCCTCCGTCTTTGTCCAGCTTCAATCCGGCGACTGCGGTCTCTCCCCACGGCAAAAGCCCGAAGGGCACGAAGGCGGTCCCCGGGTCGCAGTAAACCTCTTTGCCATCCAGCTTCAGCAGCACGACGTTGGCGTTCAGCTGGTTAGCGCTCATGCGCTTGGGGGAGAAGAAGTATTCGCTGCGGCTCGATACCCAAACGGGATACGCCTCGATCCCCGCAGCGCGCACCAGGGCCAGATACGCCCAGGTGATATCCCGGCCGTTGCCGTAACCCTGTCTCAACAGGTCCTCGGCGTTGCCCGCCTCTTTGGCTTTTGCGCGCTTCTGCTCCTGATCGGTCTTTTCCAATTCGAACGAAGTGTTGCGCAACTGTTGCACGCGAGCGTAGATCTTCTGCGCCTTGACCTCGGGCGAATCGCCTGGCGAGACAATTTGCGCCACCTGTTGTTCCAGGTCCTTCCGTTTGCCCAGGAAGCTTTCCGCCTGCCCATTCAGCTTTTTCCCGCGTTGCTTCCAGAACTTGGCAGGATCCTGTTCGGCATCGCTCTCGCTGTATTCAAAGTCCACGCGAAACTTCAGTTCGTTCTCTGGCGGCATAAAGTCTTCGACCTGAAACGCGGGGATGTTCTGCGCCTCCATCCTCACGATGCTGGTGGCGGGCTCCTGCTTCGGAGGGGTGGTACCCTGCGGCAAGCCAATCGGCCAGCTCCAGCGGAGCGCGAAGTCGCGGTTGGGTTTCAGGGAAAATCTGGCGCGGCGCGTGAACAGTTCGTCGCTCAGAATCCAGTGCGAGTCGTAGACATAGTTCTCGGTCATGTCGTAGGTGTAGCGGTACTCGATGATGCTGCCCACCTGCACGTCGGGAAGAGTGAAGGTCTTGGCCAGATACTTCAGACCCCTGGCCTTCACGATGGTCTTGTCGTAAGCCTTGCCGTCAAAATTGACGATGCTGCCGTCCGGCCGGACTGTCCGCGCACGGATCGCGATGATGTTCCCCTGATCGTGCAAATACGGAATCTCCACGTCGGCGTACTTGCGCCCTTCCTCGGTCAGGATTTTGATCCGCATGTAGTTCTGTTCATTCCCAGACTTGGCGTTGTCGTCGCGATCCACTTGGCGGTACAGGACCGCCGCCGGTGCTCCCGGCGCTTCCGGCAAGCTGGTCATCTTCAATTCATCCTGCGAGATAGGTTGCCAATCGTCGGCGCCGACGCCGCGAATCCCCAGCACCGTTGCGAGAAGCCCAAATAGAAGCGCGGTGTGGATTACTTGGCGGCACAAGATTGCGGCGCAGGGCAAATTCCGCGTAGCGCAGCGGTTCCTTCGTGAGTCAAACGAGAGTGAGTTAAACAGGGGCAACCTCCTGGCTTATCGCGGCTGGATATCCCGGCCGGACACACACTTCCCACGATTCGGTTGCAGGCAAAAAACCCGCAAGCAACACACTGCGGCGCGAGGGCTGGACTCGTACCATAAATGGTGTTGTCAAGCTGTGTTCGTGTTGCGGGAGAAACTACAGTGTGGGGGCGCCTCTGTCAAGAGAACGAGGGTGCTATAGGTACCGTAACTTAAACTGGCGAGCTGTCGAGGTGAAGAAGGCCGCCCTCTAGCCTAAAATCTTCGCGCCGCGCTCGTCGTGCTCCTTCTAGTGCAACGCCGCCCTTCATTTCTCCAGCGCGTAATAGATGACGTAAAACCAGCTGAAAATACCGTGCGCAATCATCCACAAAATCGAATGATTCACGCTCCAGGAAAGCGTAATCGCGACCATGCTCCCAAATCCCCACAATCCCACGCCCGCCGACTGCCCGGCTCCGTTACTCATCGCTTGTTCTTCCGCCCTGCTTCCGATCGGCCTGTTCGCTGTGGTTGCTCCGTTAGGAAGCTACTCGAAGATGATGGTTTTGTTGTTGTAGAGGAGGATTCTGTTTTCAATGTGCAAGCGAACGGCGCGGGAGAGGACCATTTTTTCAAGGTCGCGCCCCTTTTCCACCAGATCTTCAACCGAATCGCGATGCGAGATGCGCGCGACGCTCTGTTCGATGATGGGGCCGTCGTCGAGGATTTCTGTGACATAGTGCGCGGTGGCGCCGATGAGTTTCACGCCGCGCGCATAAGCCTGGTGATGGGGTTTAGCGCCGATAAAGGCGGGCAGAAAAGAGTGATGAATGTTAATGATGGGCATCGGATATTGGTTGATGAAGTCCGTCGAAAGCACTTGCATGTAGCGGGCGAGTACAACGGCGTCGATGTGGTGGGCCGCTAGAAGTTCGAGTTGCTGGGCCTCGGCTTGCGGCTTGTTGTCCTTGGTCATGGGAATAAGTTGAAAGGGCACGCTATAAAAATCGGCATGCCGCTTGGCGTCGGGATGATTGCTGATGATCAGCGGAAAATCGCACGCGAGTTCTCCGCTTCGTTGGCGATAGAGGAGATCGACGAGGCAGTGATCGAATTTTGAGACGAAAATGGCCACGCGCGGACGGTGATGGGGCGCGATGCACCAGTTCATGCCGAACTTGTGGGCAATCGGACCAAACGCGCCGTCGAAGTCCTTCATGTCCAGGCGGAAGCCGGCCAGGTCCCATTCGACGCGGGCCAGGAAGTAGCGTTCATCTCCGGCTTGGTGCTGTTCAAAGTGGAGGATATTGCCGTCGTAGCGATAGATGAATTCCGCGATGGTGGCATCCAGGCCCTTACGCTCGGGACACTGCACCAGAAGCACGGCGGTGTTTTTCATCAGAAGTCCTCTTTTTTCGGCTGATTGTACGCGAGAACATGCGCGGAAGTGTGGCAAAGATGGCGCGATGGACCGAAGCCACGGCTAAGCATTAAACAATTCTTAGATTGGGTCTTAGATCGAGTCTTAGATCGGGTTACGCGTTTTGACTTGTGGTGCTGAACTGATTTGGCTTTCTGCCGATGGAGTCGGTAGGAGTCCCAAGTGATGGCCGAACCACGGTCGGCGGTAATGATTGTGGCGGACGCTTGGTGGGAAGGACCGGATGGAATATCGCAGAGGGGCCCGGTTCGTATCGTAAACAAGTCGATCTCGGGCGCGTGCGTTCGGGTTAAAAGCAGAATCGACGTGGGCGCGAGGCTGAGAATTCAGTCTCGCTGGGATGAATTCTCTGGCACCGCCAGGTACTGCCGGAGCGTTGGACAAGAGTATCTGGTAGGAATTCAGCGCGAGACTGGGGAGAAGGCGCTCCCCAAACAGGGCGCGGAGATCGTTCCAAATCGGGAAGGCCGCGAGCGCCAGGAAAGCCCCCTCGAGGAACGCCGCGTGGAACCCGCAGAAGTCGCAGAAGTTGTGGCGAGCGGGCCAGACAGCGAGGGAGCGACAGAGGTGGTGACGGAAGTGCTCGCTGCTAAGGTTGGTTACAGAAAATCAACGCAGAGACGATGGCGGAGTTCGCAATACCGAGGCCCCCGTTCTCCGCAACGGTTGCAGGCGCGGGTCAAATCGCCGCTTGAAGAAATGCAAGCGCGAGTGGAAAGGGGAAAGATCACTATGGAGCTCAACTGGATGGGCAAAGCGAAGCGGGTCGAAGCCGGGGAAGAGGCGAACGAGGACACTAGCGCCGCCAGCGGAGGCGCGGACGAAAAGCGCAAGGTTATGGTCCCCGCGTTTGCGGCGTCCCCGAAAAAGGAGCGCGTGGCCCCCGCCGTCGATGGCGACCTGGCATATCAAAACGAGTTGATGCCGCTGGAAGAGATTTACGTCGCTGCGGGGGTGGTGAGCCCGCGTAGGGGCTACACCATCAAGAAAGTAATGGAGATGCTGCGTAGCGAGCACCTTAGCGCACTGTCGAAGGAGATGCGGCGGGCCTCGGTGATGATGGCGCTGGACGCGGCTGGTATCTCTGTCGATGAGGTGCTGCGTGACGCGCAAGTGCGCCTGGAAGCGATCAAGTCTTACGAGGCGGAACAGAAAAAGCTATGCGAGGCGAAGTGGGCACGCAAGGCCGAAGAGCATGTTCAACTGAAGGCCGAACTCGAGCAGGTACGGACGCGTTTTATGGAGCGCATGAAGCAGATTTTGGATGGGATCGCGCGCGACCGGGCGAGATTTGGTAGCTGGCTGACGACGATGCACGAGGAAGCCCAGAGCATCACGGAGGCTGCGGAGTTGTGCATGAAAGTGGCGCCACCGGCAGCGGCGAGTGTCGCTCCGCCGACGGCTGAGGCGAAAGATGCGGGAATCAAAGTCGTCTGATGTCGCCTAGGTCAGAACTTCCTGGTCCGCCTGGTGAAAGTAGGCGCAGTCCCGTGTTATGCGGAGTTCAGGGCTGAACCCCCGCATAAGCGGGGATCGCACCGCGCGCCACATTCTTATAGACAACCCCCGCCTTCATCACGAATACCACACGCCGGACGGAGGTGATGTCTTTCAGCGGATCGCCGTCGAGCGCGATGATGTCCCCCTGCAGGCCAGGCGCGATCGAGCCGAACTGATCGGCCAGGTTCATTGCTTCCGCCCCCAAGGAGTTTGCCGAGACCATCGCCGCCATAGGATCGACTCCGCCGTCGCGTACGCGGTCGATGAACTCCTCCGCGTTGCGCCCGTGAGCGCCCGCAACCGCGTCCGTTCCAAAAACAATTTTCAGTCCAGGAGTCTTCACCGCGTGCTGCACCAGTTCGTGGTTCATCGGAAGAATCTTCTCCATCGCAGCAAATCCCTCTGCGGTGTAGCCGGGTGTGCCGAGATACTTTTCCTTGTTCAGGAGGTAGTTCTCGATCACCAGCCCGCACTGTGGATCGAGATAGGTCCCTTTCTGGGCCATCAATTTCAAGTCGTCGTCCGTTGCCAGCGTGCCGTGCTCGATCTCGGTGCATCCCGCAAGCGTCGCAGCGCGGACGGCTTCTTTGTATGCATGCACCAGCGTGCGGAGCCCCTGCTTCTTTGCTTCGTCGCATGCTGCGTTCAGTTGTTCCGGCGAAAGTGTCATGCCCCCACCCTGGCGGATGGACTGCGAGGCAAAAATTTTGATCAGGTCCGCGCCGGCTTGCTTCTGCTTCCTCACGAACGCGCGGATTTCTTCCGGCGTGCCGGTAGCCTCGCCTTTTCCAATCAGCGGATCGACGGCCGTCAGGATGCGCGGCCCGGGAAGGTTCCCTTTCGCGATGGCATCGCGGAGCGGAATATCGTTTGGTGAGCCCGGGCTTTGAATCGTGGTGAACCCGGCCATCAATGTCAGCCAGGCATTCGATGCCGATTGATAGGCGTCTTCTTGTGTGGTCCCTGCCATGCCTGCATTCTTGCCGTCTTTCCCGAAACTCCAGGTAATGTGTGCGTGCGCATCGATCCATCCGGGCAATACCGTGAGGCCGCGAAGGTCGTAGTCTACCGGCCCGGCGTTTGCATCGACCGCGACAATCCTTGAGCCCTCGATGACGATGCGGGTGTCGTGCAGCACGCGTCCCCTGCCATCGAGCACCGCGCTCGCGCCAATCACAATGTGCTTGGCCGCAGGGGGCGTTTGGCAAGGCACTCTGGGCGCGAGGATACACACGCCAACGACACACAAGATCATTTTCACGGATTGCATAATCGCAGAGTACGACCATTCCCAGCATTTTGGGTAGACGTTAAAGCTGTTGGGTAGCGCGCAAAGGAGGTTTTCAAGCCCGCCGCCCGGCCCATCGACAATTAATTCTGCCTATTCCAATCTTGAACCTCCAACCTCCGGGTTTTGCGGCATAATGCCTGCCGCAACAGGGGCACACCCGCCGCCGCATCTATCCGCGGCCGCAAAGGCAATTCCGCATCGGGGAGGATTCAGTGAGCGATCGTCCATGGAGTTCCACCGCGCCTCCGGGAGAATTTCGCACTTACGTTCCGGCGGAGGAGACGCTAAAGGAATTCACCATCCGCGCGGTCATTCTCGGAGCGCTCTTCGGACTGCTGTTCGGGGCGGTGACGGTGTACGTGGGATTGCGCGCGGGGCTCACGGTTTCCGCTTCCATCCCGATTTCGGTGCTGTCCATCAGCATTTTGCGCGCCTTTGGACGCTCCACCATCCTCGAGAACAATATCGTGCAGACCACCGGATCCGCTGGAGAATCCCTCGCGGCGGGGGTGATGTTCACGATCCCCGCATTGATCTTTCTGGGATTCGGCGCGGAATTTACATTCTGGCGAATTTTCCCGCTGGCACTGCTTGGGGGTTGGCTTGGTGTGCTGTTTATGGTGCCGCTGCGCCGCCAGCTCATCGTCAAGGAACACGGCAACCTCACCTTTCCCGAAGGCACCGCCTGCGCGGACGTGCTGGTCGCTGGTGAGCGTGGAGGTTCCTTCGCGGGACGCGTTTTCTGGGGATTGGGACTCGGGGGCGTCTACACCTTTCTGATGAACACGGTGCAGGCGTGGACCTCGCAACCGGAAAGCCGCCCAAGCTGGTTTCAGGGCGCATCGTTTCGCGCCGCGATCACTTCCGAATATTTGGGAGTCGGCTACATCATTGGTCCGCGCGTCGCCGGCCTGCTCTTCGCCGGAGGCATCATTTCCTGGCTGGTGATCATGCCGGCTATCAGTTTTTACGGGCAGCTTGCCGGCAACACGCCACTCTATCCCTCGACAATTCCGATTCCGCAAATGACGCCCGACCAGATCTGGGGCTCGTACATTCGTCCGATGGGCGCGGGCGCCGTGGCCGCCGCGGGATTGATCACGTTGCTGCGCACGCTGCCCACGATTATTTCCGCTTTGCGCGCCGGGCTGAAAGATGTGCGCAGCGAAGGCGCCGGTCAATCCAGCGCGGCGAACCGCATTGATCGCGATGTGCCGATGCGCGTGGTGGTCCTCGGCACGGTCGTAATCATGGTCATGATGTGGATCCTGCTCACTTTCCATCCGATAAAAGGCGCGCAAACCAGCTGGTGGCAGAATCTGTTCGCCGGAGTGTTCGTCGTTGTGTTCGGATTTCTTTTCGTCACCGTGGCTGGACGAATCAGCGGCCTGCTGGGCAATTCGTCGAATCCAATCAGCGGCATGAGCATCGCCACGCTCATGGCCACTTGCGCGATCTTTTTTGTCGCCGGCTGGACCGCACCGAATTACCAGGTGCTCGCGCTGATGATTGGTGGCGTAGTCTGCATCGCCGCAGCCATCGCGGGAGCCACTTCGCAGGATTTGAAAACCGGCTACCTGGTAGGCGCAACACCGTTCTGGCAGCAGATGGGACTTCTGATCGGGGTAACCGTCTCCACTCTCGCGATCGGCACCACGCTCAATCTGATGAACAAGGGCCTGGAAAAATATCTGCCCACCGAAATTCCCGTCAATATCCAGACTTTGCCGTCCGGCGTCAAAGTCGAGCGCGATGCCTTCGTCTATCACGGCAAAAATTACACGCTGATCAACTCTCTGGGCTCGCACGAAATTCCAGACGGTGAATATCTCTATGACGCGGGCACTAAGCAAATCGAGTTTCAGTGGGCGCAAGGAATTGGTAGCGACAAAGCCCCAGCCCCGCAAGCGCGCCTCATGGCCACGGTCATCAGCGGGATCTTGAACCAGCGCTTGCCCTGGCGCCTGGTCTTGATGGGCGTCGCGCTGGTGATCGCCATCGAAATTCTTGGCGTGCGTTCACTCGCGTTCGCCACCGGCTCCTATCTTCCCCTTGGCACCACGGCCGCGATGTTCGCCGGAGCCCTGGTGCGCATGGCTGTTGAAGCCACCACCAAGAAAAAAGATGAAAGCGAAGCCAGTCCCGGCGCGCTGTTTTCCAGCGGCCTGATCGCAGCGGGCGGCGTCTTTGGTTTACTCGGAATCATCATCAATCTCTTTCAAGACCCGGAGATTTCCAACAACGTGCCGCACTGGCTTACCGAAAGTCTGCGGCTTCCCTGGCGTGCTGACCTATTTTCTTTCGGACCGAAACTTTTGGGCCCGCTGGCCACCAGCAATTTGTTCGGCCTCATCATGTTCCTCGTCCTCGCCGCGTCGCTGTTTTACTTCGCGCGCAAAAAGTTGGACTAAATCCAGCCCCACGAGTGGCGAAGAGTGAGCGGTAGAAAAAAAGGCGCTCAACGGGGGAAACCGCTAATGGGGATTCTGGAACTTGCAAAGCCGGTCATTGTGGTCTGCACGCGGAATCGCGCGCGTTCCACGGCTTTCTATCGCGATACGCTCGGTCTGGTAATGACCTCCGAGGACAACTTCGCCAGCGTTTTTGATGTTGGTGGAACCGCGTTGCGCATTTCTACTGTTGCCGATTTTACGCCGCACGAACACACCATATTGGGATTCAACGTTCCAGACGTGGCCGCGGTCGTAAGAGCCCTGCGTGAAAAGGGCGTGACTTTCAACATCTACAAGGCCTTCCATCAAGACGAACTCGGCATCTTGACGTTGCCGGGAGGAGTCGTGCATGTGGCGTGGTTCCAAGACCCGGACGGGAATGTCTTGAGTGTAACGGACGCTTGATTCGTGTCGTCAGCCTCGGCGGCGACGTCAAAATACACCGAAAAAACGAATCGCTTCGCGAAAAATTCATTTCGGTTCTAGAATGGGTGCGTCCTCGAGGGCTCTGCCGAAGCTGTCCTCACATTCTGGCCGATTAGGAGGCCATCTCCCGTGCGCTACCCATTGCTCTTCGCGCTCTGCTTGATTTGTCTAGGCATCGGTTCCAGCTTGCAAGCGCAGGGACCCCGGCGAATGGTCAATGAGCCGATCGACGAATCCAAACTGGTCACCCTCGGCGGCAACACCACGCCCGCGGCCACTCGCGCCCAAAATGACCGCGGCCCGGTGGCGGACGACGTGCGCTTCGATCATCTGCTGCTGTTATTGAAACGCGATCCTCAAACCGAAGCGGACCTGAAGGAACAGATCGAGGCGATGCACAACCCCGCTTCGCCCGAATTCCATCACTGGCTGACTCCGGAGCAAATCGGGACGCGCTACGGAATCCACGCGCAGGATATGGAAGCGGTGCAGCAGTGGCTTAAGTCGCACGGCTTCACCGTCAATCAGGCATATAAGAACGGCCTGGTGCTCGACCTGGCGGGAACCGCGAAGCAGCTGCGGGACACATTTCATGCGGACATGCACAATCTGGTTCTACCGAACGGCGACAAACATATGGCCACGGTTCGCGATCCGCAGATACCCGCGGCGCTCGCTCCGGTAATCGAGGGAGTAACTTCGCTGCACGATTTCTTTCCTCGGCCCCGCCTCACCAAGATGCGGCCTATCAGTTTCAATCGTGAAAGCAAACGCTGGCAGCCGAAATTCAACGTCAAGTCTCAAGGCTCCACCCTGAACGTCGTCGCGCCTTTCGACTTCGCCACCATCTACAACCTGCTGCCTCTGTGGAACCAGGGCTTCACCGGCAAGGGCGTGACCATCGCGCTCGTGGAGGACAGCAATCTCGCCAATCCCAAAGACTGGTCGACCTTCCGCAAAACCTTTGGCTTGAGCGGATTCACACAGGGTAATTTCAAACAGGTTTATCCGAACTGTCCCAATCCCGGTCAGAACGGCGATGAAATCGAGTCGGCTCTCGATGTCGAATGGTCCAGCGCGGCCGCTCCGGACGCCAATATCGTACTAGCCGCGTGCGGTGACACCCAAACGACCGCCGGGCTGGACTTGGCGATCCTGGGAATCCTGGAAACCAATCCGCCGGACATCATTTCCGACAGCTACGGTCTGTGCGAGACCATCACCGGCCAGGCCGAAGTCGCTCTCGAGAATTTTGAGGCAGAGCTCGCTACGGCCGAAGGCGTCACCTTTTTCATCGCACAGGGCGACACCGGCGCCGATGAGTGTGCACCCGTGGAAACTCCACCCTATTCCGTGCTCGGCAACAATAGCGGTGACAACACCGCGTCGGCTTTTGCCGTGGACGTCGGCGGCACCGATTTTATGGCGCAGTACAACTCGGATGTCAGCGGAATTCCGACCTCGCGGTATTGGAATGCCAAAAATGATCCGAAAACACTGGCGTCGGCGAAATCGTACATTCCGGAAATTCCGTGGAACGATAGTTGCGCGAGCCGGCTCATTTACACCGACCCGTTAATTGCCGGCGGCTTCTCGCAGTCGTTCGGCGACAAAGGATTTTGCAATTCGTCGATCGGTCAGGACGACTTTTTGTTCGCGGTATCGGGCAGCGGAGGTCCAAGCACGTGCTTCACCGGCACGCCGTCGATACCCGGGGTCGTCAGCGGCACGTGCAAGGGGAACCCGAAGCCTTCGTATCAAAAGGGCGTGCCGGGCGTGCCGCATGACGGACTTCGCGATCAGCCGGATCTTTCGTTGTTTGCGGCCGATGGGATATGGGGCAGCTTCTATCCGGAGTGTTTGTCCGACACCAATCAAGGCGGCACTACCTGTACCGCCGACAACGACGCGCTCCTGTTAGGCGGAGGAGGAACGTCGTTCGCATCCCCAGCCATGGCGGGAATCCAGGCGCTGATCAATCAGCAATATGGACGGCAGGGGAACGCCAACTATGTTTATTACGCGTTGGCCGCGCAGCAATTCGCCCATCCGGGCGGTGCAGCGGCCCAGTGTGACGCCAGCCAAACCACCGGCAACTTGCCTGCGGCTTCGTGTATTTTTAACGATGTCACCCTCGGAGACATGGACATTCCTTGCGGTCAGAACACCGATGGGAAACTCTACGATTGCCACGGTGCGAGCAAGACGGAGATCGGCGAGCTCTCGACAGCCAACGGCGAGGACGACCCCGCGTATCCGGCCGCAGTAGGCTACGATCTTGCTACAGGACTCGGTTCGGTGAACGCCACAAACTTGTTCAAGGCCTGGGCGCAGTTTGCGCCGCCTCACAACTAGTAGGCGAGCAGTGGCGGTATGGTTGGCGGAGGGCGGCGGTGCTTGGTCGCTTGTTCGTAACCGTAGCCAATCTCGACCAACAACTTCTCGGACCATGGTCTGCCGAGGAATTCGATCCCCACCGGAACGCCGAGCGTGGCTGTTGGGGTTGGGGAAGAAAATCCGCCTGGTACAACGATGGAAGGAAAGCCGGTCACAGATCCAAGAGCTCCGTTGCGCTCCACCTGGGTCTCCCCAATGGGCACCACAAGCCGCTGCTGATGCGGGAACATGATCGTATCGAGTCGCTCGTCAGCCATGATCTTCATGACGCGCTGCTGTAACTCGGAGCGCTTCTGAAGACGCAGGCGATAGCTGTCGTCCATCTCGAGGCCTTGTGCTTTCGTGATGTTGTCCCGGATGTTCGGATGAAACTTGCCGGAAGAGATGATCTCCTCGAGCGATTTAACGGGCGCGTTGCCTGCGGCAAGATAAGCGTTGATGGCCGGCTTAAATTCGTACTCATGAACGCTGATATCAGAGGTAATCTTTGCGCTATCTAGATCCGGGCTGTTCAGCTCGACTACAATTGCGCCAGACTTCCTCAGATCCTCGACTGCTTGGTTCGCGATACGATTGACCTCCTCGTTGATGGGTGCAATGCCGAAGAAACTGCGCAATACGCCGATGCGCTTGCTTTGCACACCATTGGCCTTCAGGAATTTCGTGTAGTCCTTCTCGGTATTCCCGACGCTCCATGCCGTCGCCGGATCGTTAGAGTCATAGCCGGCGAGCACGTTTAACATCTTCGCCGCATCAGTAACGGTGCGGGCGAGCGGACCAGCGGCATCCTGGGTGAATGAGTACGGGATAATACCGGCGCGGCTGACGAGACCGAGCGTCGGGCGTATACCCACGATGCTGTTCGCCGACGCTGGTGATCGGATGGAGTTAACGGTGTCCGTGCCAATGCCCGCAATTGCGAAATTGGCAGCCACACCCGCGCCGGTACCACCACTCGACCCGCCAGGCGTGCGGGTCAGGTCGTAGGGATTGCGGGTTTGCCCTTGGATCGAGCTAACCGTTTCACCCCAGATCGCAAACTCGTGCAGGTTGACCTTAGCGAGGATGATCGCGCCCGCGCTGCGCAATTTCCGAGTAATTGCCGCATCGGTGGCGGGACTGTATCCCACCAGGCTGAGCGAACCGCCCGTGGTCGGCATGTCCTTCGTGTTGACATTGTCTTTCAGCAGCACTGGGATTCCGTGGAGCGGGCCGATGAACTTCCCGGTCCTGCGGAAATGTTCGTCGAGCGCGGCCGCCTCTTCCAAGGCCCGCGGATTGAGAAAGATCACCACGTTGAGCTTCGGGCCCGCCTGGTCGCAGGCCCGGATGCGCTCCAGATAAGCCTGCACCAACCTTACGGATGTGAGAGCGCTGGACTTGTACGCCGCATGCACATCGCTGATCGTGGCCTCGTCGAGATGAAATGGTTTGACTGAATTCTGCGCACCAGCGCCGTTCGCCATGAACATGACCGTCCCAAATATCAAAAGGCGGATGAATTTCACCTGAACTTCCCTCGCGGGTAATTTTCAATCCAACCTGTCTGACACGCTTTCTCTCTTCATTTTGCTTAGACAGCCTTCACAATCGCGGTATCGTCCACATCTAACCACAAACTACCGTATTCTTTGACTCGTCGTTTGCGTCGCCGTACACTGGCTGGATGAGCGTCGCATTCGGCGGCCGCCGCTACAATTTCGACTGGCGCAGCTTCATCACGCCGGGTGTAAAGCTGCTCGTGCTCGTGTGCACCGGCGTCTTCGTCGTGCAGACGCTGGTTTCCCTCCTGGTCGATCCCCCCTTTGCGTACCATCATATAATTCAAGTCTTCGGCTTGATTCCGCGTGCGGTGCTTCCAGGCTTACGCATCTGGCAGCCTTTTACCTATATTTTTCTGCACGGCGACCTCTGGCACATTTTGATCAACATGCTGATGCTCTGGATGTTCGGCCGCGATCTCGAAGCGGGTTGGGGCAAACGCCGCTTCCTGAATTTTTTTATCGTCTGTGGAGTGGGCGCCGGGTTGATCGAGATGATCGTGAAGTTGATCCCCGAGTTCTGGGGACACACACCTTCAGACATCCCCACGATAGGCGCTTCGGGTGCGATTTTCGGCATACTCATGGCTAACGCGATCCTCTTTCCCGATCGCAAGATCTGGCTGATTCCTCTGCCGGTGACCATTCCGATGCGTCCGTATGTGGCGGTCATGGGCGCCATCGAGTTTTTCATGACCCTGGGGTCTGGCGGCGATGGTGTCGGACATTTGTGCCATCTGGGCGGGATGCTGGTCGCGTATCTTTATTTGCGCCGCGGCTCGTTCCTTTACAACGTGCGGAACAGCGTCTCGGACTGGAAGAACGAACGGAATCGCAAGAGGTTCCAGGTCTACGTGAATAAGCATCGACAAGATCCGCCGTCACGCCCCGACAATTGGGTGAATTAGCGGTCGAGCGCGCGACCAATCTCGCCCCATCATTCCGTTCCCTCCCGCTCCGTTCCCTCTCGCTCCCTTCTTTCGCGCTCCCTTCCCTTGTAGGGGCGGGGCTTGCCCCGCCCGGCCGTCGCGTCTTGGCGTTGAGCTCCTCTGGCTGCTCTGGCGTGGGAGGGGCCTGCGCTCAATCAGACGTCCAATGGCATTTCGACACTTTAAGAATGGTCGCGGCTTAGCGGGTTTGCAGCGCGCGCAGCAGCAGTTCTTCGGTTGCGTTGGAGCCGGTGACGATGAGGACCGCCATCTTGTTGGCGTAGTGCGGCGCGTTTTTCAGGAATGCGGCGGTCGTGGCGGCGCCGGCGGGTTCGGCCACGACGTGTTCCTGCACCATCAGGTGGCGCATCGCGCCGAGCATTTCTTCTTCGCTGACCAATACGAATTCATCGACCAAGGTGGCGATTTCGCGCACGTTTTCGTCCGACGTTTCGCGAACCGCCAGGCCGTCGGCGATGGTGTCGCTGAACTCGGTGGAAAAAGCGTGGCCCTTCGCAAAGGAGAGCGCGTAGGCGGGAGCGTGCGCCGCCTGCACGCCTACTATTTTAATTTCGGGGCGGAGCTGTTTGGCGGCAAAGGCCACGCCGCGAATCAACGTACTGTCACCTACCGGAACAAGAATCACGTCGGCACGCGTGAGCTTGTCGAGAATTTCGCACGCGATGGTGGCGGTGCCGGGCAGCAATTCGGGATCGGAGCCGTCCACGATGTTGTACCAGCCGGATTCCTGCGCAAATTGCGCGGCGTGCTTCCTGGTCTCTTCCAGGAATTTGCCAATTTCCACGATTTCGGCGCCGAGGTCCGCGATTCGCGCTCTCTTCGCGGGATTTGGATTTTCGGGCAGGTAGACCCGCGAAGGAATGCGTAGCTTCGCGGCGGCGTAAGCGACCGCGGCGCCGTGGTTGCCGGTGCTGCTGGTGACCACACCCGGAAGTTTGCCGTTCATCCGCTTTTGGCGGCCGTCGATTGCATGATACGCGCCGCGGACTTTGAAAGAACCCGTCGGACCTTCGCTCTCCAGCTTCAGATAGACCCAGCCATCGCCTTGCGTCGACAGCTTGTCCGTTCCCGCGAGGCGGCTTTCCGGCACGACCTGACGCAGAAGAGACTGCGCGGCGCGAACGCGTTCCATCGTTAGCGGTGCCGCGGCGGCCGGCGCAGCCATCACACTGCTCCGCCGATGACGTGGAACTTCATGAAGTTCGTGGTGCCGCGTACGCCCATGGGCGTGCCCGCAACGATGCCGATGACGTCGCCTTTGCGCACCAGGCGCTCTTCGAGAAGGCGCTGCTCGGCGATCTCCGCCAGGCCATCAACTTTGTGAACGTCCACAATGGCGCGCGCCATGACGCCCCAGAACAGGGCCATGCGGCGGCGGGTTTCCGCTTCCGGTGAAAAGGCCACGATCGGAACCAGCGGCCGGTAGCGGGAGACCAGCCGGGCGGTGAAACCGCTGTGCGTGAAAACGGCGATGAGTTTCATGTGCAGCTCACGCGAGGCGTGGCACACCAGTTCGGCGACGGTCTCGGCGACTTTGAGTTTCTCCTGCAAGGAGGGACGCGGGAATTCAGTGATACTTGCTTCGGCTTCTTCGATGATGCGTGCCATCATGGCCACCGCTTCTACTGGATACTTTCCGGAGGCGGTCTCGGCGGAAAGCATGACCGCGTCGGAACCATCGAAGATGGCATTGGCGACGTCCGAGGCTTCCGCGCGGGTAGGCCGCGGATTCTCAGTCATGGATTCGAGCATTTGCGTGGCGGTGATCACCGGGCGGCGAGCCTCGCGTGCGCGATTGATGATCATTTTCTGTACCACGGGTACGCGTTCGGGATTCATCTCCACGCCCAGATCGCCGCGCGCGACCATAACCCCGTCAGCGACGCGCAAGATGGCATCAAGATTCTCGATGGCTTCGGGCTTTTCGAGCTTGGCGATCACCGGAGTATCTTTTCCAGCGCGACGAATCAGGTTTTTTGCGAGAACTACATCTTCCGAGTGACGCACGAAACTTACGGCTATGTAGTTGGCGTCCTGCGTGAGGGCAAAGGCCAGATCCTTCCGGTCCTTTGGCGTGAGGGCCGGAACGCGAAGCTGAATTCCCGGCAGATTAATACCCTTATGTTGGCCGAGCACGCCACCGTTTACGACCTCGCAGATGACTTCCTGGCCGCTCACTTTTTGGACGCGCAGCTCGATCAATCCGTCGGAAAGCAGGATGCGGTTGCCGCGATGCACTTCACGCGGCAACGGGCGAAAGGTAGTGCTGACGCAGTTGGAGTCACCCGGGACGCGCGCGGTGGTAATGACAAAGCGTTGACCCGCACGCAGAGTTACGGGAGCGCCGCCCGCTAGCGGACCCGTGCGAATCTTGGGCCCCTGCAGGTCGGCGAGGATGGCAATAGGTTTCTCATGCTCGATGGCGGCGGCGCGAAGTGCTTCGATGCTGCGCGCATGATCCTCGTGCTTGCCGTGAGAGAAATTCAGGCGGGCAACGTCCATGCCCGCTTGAATCAATCGCTCAATGATGCGCGGCGAGGAGCTAGCCGGACCGATGGTGCAGACAATTTTTGAGTGGCGGAAGGCCATGGCCGTTTGCGAGTCCTGTAGTTTACGTGAAACGCGGAAACTTTTTATTAGTGAAAGTTAAGATTGGAAAGAAAAAAATATTGATCTTGCCTGCAACGGGCGTTACCGGAAGTTACTTGGTCACCGCGAATTCGGCCACGATGCGCGATTCGACGTCGATGCCTTTTGCGAACGATGCCAGCGGGATGCGTTCATCGTCGCCGTGCATGCGTTTCAGGTCGTCCTGCGTCAAGGGAAAAGGCCACAAGCCGTAAGACTGTACGTTGTGCAGGCGCAGTTGCGCGGAATCGGTGGCCCACGGCGACTGATATGGCAGCACCGGAGCGCCGCCGAATTCCTGAGCGGCTACCTTGGTGATATCGGCGTAGAAATCATTTTCCAACGACGATGGCGGCGCCGCTAAACCCGCGTCAGGCTGCACGTCCAAACGAACCAGCGGATCGTTGACGAGTTTGTTGAGTTCGGCAATCAGCCCGTCGATAGTGTCGCCGGGCAGGAGACGGATGTTGAGCGTGGCACGAGCTTCGGCGGGGATGACATTGGGACGTACGCCCGCGGTAAGCATGGTCGGGGAAATAGTGTCTCGCAACATGGCGTTCCATTGCGGGTTGGCGTCGGAAATTACGCGTTGTGCGTGTTCGCCGCGGTCGGCGCTATCGAGAGAACGCATCCACTTGGCGAGTTCGTCGCCTTCGAGGGCGGCCAAGCCTTCGAAATAGCGGCGCACGATGGCGGTGAAATGGACCGGGGCGACATACGCGCCAATCTTGGCCACGGCCGCCGACAGGTGCACCACGGGATTGTCTTTCATCGGCATGGACGCGTGGCCGGACGTGCCGCGCGCGACGACTGTGACATTAACGGCGACTTTCTCGCTGGCTTGCACAGCAATGTATTGCACTTTGCCGCTTTCAAGGACGATGTTGCCGCCTTCATTCAGCGCGAACCCCGCGGCGATCTTGTCCCAATATTTCGCAATCAGGATCTTGATGCTGGCGTCGCCGCCTTGCTCTTCGTCGTCGGTGGCCAGAAAGATCACGTCCCGGTTCAGGCGCGCGTTGGCACGCTTGAGCGCGATGAAGGTGGCGAGATTGCTTGCGAGCATGGCTTTGTTGTCGATGGCGCCGCGGCCGTAGAGGTAGCCGTCTTTGATGGTGGCGGCAAAGGGGTCAACGGTCCACTTGGCTCGATCCACGCCGACGACGTCCATGTGCGCGACCAGGATGAGTGCGCGTGAGGGGTCGGCAACCGCGGAGCTGCGCAGGCGCGCCACGACCGAAGTCCGCCCGGGAGCCACCGGGAGCTCTTCCGCGGCCACGCCTTCCTTTTTCAGAATGGCCAAGATGTACTTTGCGGCGGCTTGTTCGTTTCCGGGCGGGTTGGTGGTGTTGATTTTGATCAGGTCCTGGAGCCAGATCTTGGCATCGCCCGTGAGCGATGTGAGATCACCAAGCGGCGATTGGCTGGCGGGGAGAGAGTTCGTGGGCGGCGGCGCGACCTGCGCGGCAACGGGTTGCGTGACGACGAGTTGCACAACGACCGATAACGCGGCGACGAACAACCACGCGATCACGTGCAGCAGTGGCAGGGGTATTCTGCGGAAACCGTTCACGAAACCATCCTCTTTCCTGGTTCATAGCCCACCGCGCGAATCGGGGGAGCGACCTGTCGCAGCCGAGGGGTAAGCTCAGCAACGTTTTGCGGCAAATCTGACTCATATTAACATGCAGGGTGTGGGGACCCGGCCTTGGCAATGGCACGTCGTTTCGTAAGCTCCACGGTAAGGGGGTTGCCTGGATTCGGCACGTTGCCGCCGAGATTTGAGCGTTCTATGATGGACCACGAGGGATAGCCATGAAGGCAATGCTCACGACGTTGTTCTTGGGAATTTTGGCGGCGGCCCTTTTGCTGCCGCTTGGGACGCGGCTGGCCAGCGCGCAATCACCGGCGGGTCCGCAGGGTGGAGCGCAGCAGGGCGCGCCGCCGGTTGCGCCGACACCTCCGCCGGCACAGCAGAAACCGCCGGACGCTGGGGCATCGATCTCCGTGGAAGTGCCGGTGGTGACGCTGGATGTGATCGCGGCCACGCAGCATGGCGATATCCTGACCGGGCTGAAGAAAGAAAACTTCCGCGTGATCGATGACAACGCCCCACAAACGATTACCAATTTTGGGGCTACCGATGCTCCGATCACCATCGTGATGCTGATGGAGTTCAGCAGCCGCGGCTATTACGACTGGTTTGCGTATCAGGCGAAATATTGGGCGGATGCGTTTTTCCCGAACTTGCAGCAGAAGGATTGGGTGGCGCTGGTTACCTTCGACATGAAGGTGCGCACGGAAGTGGATTTCACTCAGGACAAAATGGAAGTGCGCAACGCGCTGGCCCATTTGTATTTTCCGGGATTCAGCGAATCGAACGTTTTCGACGCGATCCTCGATACTTCCGAGCGCATGAAGGACGTGAAGGGGAAGAAGTCGATTTTGTTGCTGGCGACCGGCGTCGATACTTTCTCGAAGCACACCTTGGACCAGACCATGAAACAGTTGCGGCAGAGCGATGTGACCATTTTTGCCGTGGGACTCGACAAGCCGTACATCAATTTCATCGAGTCGCACGGGAATCAGGGCTCGCATATGAATTATCTGCAGGGCGAAAATCAGCTCAAAACATTTGCATCGCTCACCGGGGGTTATGCGTGGTTTCCGCAGTTTGACGGCGAGATTCCCGGTATTTTTCATGATGTCGTGGCGTTTTTGCGGAACCAGTACAGCATCTCGTATACCCCGACAACCGGAGCGAACGACGGCAAGTTTCACAAGGTGAAGATCGAGCTGGTGCAGCCCGACGGGAGCCCGATGGTCGTGAATGATCAGAAGGGGAAGAAGCAGAAGGTTGTTGTGTATGCCCGCGAAGGTTATACCGCAGTGAAGGGCGGCGTCGGAGATTAAAGTCAGTCGACAGTCGACAGTAAAGTCACACGCGTCGCAGTTGTTCTTCGGTCGCAACGCCACTCGGTCGACAGCGATACGATCCGGCGCCGCCAGCCGCAACACCAGCCAGCACTACCAATATCGCCAGATCGCCCAACGCTCCTCCTGGAGCAATAGTTCGCGATCATTCGGTTCGGCATTTTCGCCTCGGGCGTCCGCCAATTTTACTTTCAACTTTAAACTGTCGACTGTCGACCGTCGACCAGCGAGAGCAACAGTTGCAGGATCATTCGTGGCGCACTTTCGCCTCGCGCATCCGCCGGTTTTACTTTCGACTTTAAACTGTCGACTGTCGACCGGTTTTCTTCTAGTAGCCGCGGCTAAAGTCGACTACGTTAAAGAGATCGCGGCCGTCGAACCATCTTCCAAGTAAATCCATCAACAGGTCGGTTTCTTTTTGCCAGAGGCGCTCGCTTACGCCGCTTGTGTGCGGAGTTATGAGGAGATTGGGTGTTTTCCAGAGCGGACTCTCGGCGGGGAGCGGTTCGGTGGCGGTGACGTCGAGGGCGGCGCCGCCAAGGGCGCCCGTTTCCAGCGCGCGAATCAGCGCCCCTTCATCTAGAAGTGACCCACGACCCACATTGATGAGTCTTGCGCCGGGCTTCATCTTTGCGATTTGGGCCGGACCGATGAGTTGCTTCGTTTCTTGCGTGTCCGGCGCTGAGAGGACGATGTAGTCGGTATGGGGAAGCGCGTCTTGGAGTTGCGCGACGGGAAGGATTTTTTCGCTATGCGCTGCGTCGCCCTTTCCGGAGCGCGTGACTCCCCAGACACGCATGTCGAACGCGCGGGCGCGGCGGGCGATTTCGCGGCCGATGGAGCCGTAGCCCACGATCAGCAAGAGCTGGCCATTGAGTTCGGTCAACGGTCCGGGCTGGCTCGAAACTTCGATTTGGCTCCAGCGGGCGCGGTCCTGGTAGCGGACGGAATCGGGAAAATGGCGGGCGAGCGCGATCATGAGACCCATGGTGTGCTCGGCGATAGGTGCGGACAGAATGCCGCTGGGGTTGGTGAGGATGACGCCAGAGCTGCGGAGTTCAGGGTACATGAGTTGCGAAACGCCAACTGCAGTGGAGTGGATCCACTTCAGTTTTCCGGCGTGCTGAAACTGTTCGGGGCGGAGCAAGGCGCCTACAAAAATGTCGGTGTCGGGTAATTCTTGTGGCAGGCGCTCGTAGTCGGGTAAGTGGACTACGAGCATCTCGGGCCAGCGGCGGCGGATCGTCTCCGGCATGATGGGTTGCGCGCGCCACTGGTCGAACCGATGCCAAACGCAGACGACGAGTTTGGTTTCGGCTGGGATTGTGCGATTCATGCGTCGCGCTTTACGGCCTGCTATGAATCCAGTGCAGAATCACCCCGACTATGGCTCCCAGGCCAACCGTGCCAAGAAGAAAGGGGCGGGCGACAGGAATCGCGATCCAGGCGATCACGACGAGGCCAATGGAGACGATGGCGCCGGCTTTTGTGCCGGGCACGGGCAAGTTGCCGAATTCAAGTCTCTGTGGCTGAGACCTTTGGCGTCCGCCGAGATTCTGAAACATGGTTTTGCCTCCTGCTGCGAGGTACTCCGCCGTGAGCCGCCGTTCGCGCCGTTTCTGCTCAGGCCCTCCGACGGCTCTACTTTTGGATGACGCGGAGGTCGCGGCCGGTCATATCGGCGGGCTGCGACTCGCCTAGCGCAGCGAGCATCGTGGGCGCGATGTCGCGCAGGGCGCCGCCGGATTGCAGGCTTCGCGGGCCGTTATCGCTGACTAAAATAAATGGTACTGGATTCAGCGTGTGGTACGTGTGCGCGCCTCCAGTGACAGGGTCGATCATGGTTTCCGCGTTGCCGTGGTCGGCGGTGATGATCCAGGCGCCGCCGCGGGGCTTCAGGGCTTGGTAGATTCGGGCTAGGCCTGCGTCTACCGCTTCGACGGCCTTGATGGCGGCTTCGAGTTTTCCGGAGTGGCCAACCATGTCGGCGTTGGCGTAGTTCATGATGATGGCGTCGAATGCGTCTTGCTCGATGGCTTTTACGACCGTGTCGGTGATTCCTTTGGCGGACATTTCGGGCTTCAGGTCGTAGGTAGCGACTTTGGGCGAGGGAACGAGGATGCGCTCTTCGCCGGCGAACGGCTTTTCGATGCCGCCGTTGAAGAAATAGGTGACGTGGGCGTATTTTTCGGTTTCCGCGCAACGCAGATTCTTGTACTGAATGTCGGCGAAAACCTGCGCGAGGATGTGCTCCAGCTTTTCAGGGCCGATTACGTATTTTAGCCACGGCCACTTTTTGTCGTACTGGGTCATGCCTACGTAAAAGAGATTTTTCGGGCGCCTTGGGTCGATGAATTTGTCGAAATCGGGAGCGGCCAGCGCATTGGTCATTTGGCGGGCGCGGTCGGCGCGATAGTTGAAGAAGATGACCGCGTCATCGTCGTGGATCAATCCGACGGGGGCAGCGGACGGACTTGCATCCTTGGTTACGACGATAGGCTTGATGAATTCGTCGGTTACGTCCTGTTCGTAGCTTTTTTGCAAAGCGGCAATGGGGTCGTCGGTGCGCGTTTCGGCTTCACCATGGACGATCGCGCGATAGGCCAGCTCGATGCGCTCCCAGCGATTGTCGCGGTCCATGGCGTAATAGCGTCCAACCAGCGTAGCGATTTCTCCAACATGCAGTTCGCGCATTTTCTGCTGCAATTGGCGGACGAAGTCGCGGCCGCTGTGGGGCGGCGTGTCGCGGCCGTCCATAAAGCAATGAACGAAAACTTTCTCGACTTTTTGCTGCTTGGCCATTTCCAGCAACGCGAACAAGTGCTGGATGTGCGAATGGACGCCGCCATCGCTGAGCAGCCCCAGGAAGTGCAACTGGCGCTTGCGGCCGCGCTCCATGGCTTGCTGGAAGAGTGGGACACTTTGCAATTGCTTGTTGGCGATGAGCAGGTCGATGCGGGTCATGTCCATGTGGACGATACGGCCGGCGCCGATATTGAGGTGGCCTACCTCGCTGTTGCCCATCTGCCCTTCCGGCAGGCCGACGAACGGCCCGGAAGTGTGGATCAGCGTATTGGGAAAATTCTTGATCAGGGAGTCGTAGGTGGGTTTGCGAGCCAGCGCGATGGCGTTGCCTTTGGTTTCAGCGCGGTAGCCCCAACCGTCGAGCACCGTGAGTACGATGGGTTTCGGTCGTTTTGCCATAGGCCGTCAGAATACATGGGGGAGGAAATTCTTGCCATGCGGGTGAGAGACGACGACAAGAAGCTGTCGAGGAGTCGTGCGGGTTCGCCGCGCTTTTGGTAATCAACTTGATACCCTCCCCCCTGGTTTTTTTTGTAAGTATTCATTCTAGAGGGGCTTAAAGCCGTTTGTTTTGATAGACATTCATAAGTATTGATTCTAAAGGTGGTTAGCGGTGCGGCTGTTTATTCGCTCGCGGGCCTCGAAATTCTCCTTGTCGCAACGAAAAAACGCCAGCTAGAAGCTGGCGCTACCAAGACCTTCCGTCCTGTTACCTAGAGGGTACTATACGCGAATAGTAAGAGGTCGTCAAGGACATTATTTGGGCACTCGAGGTAAAACCGGCACTGCCAGCTCTGGATTTTCGCATCGCGCGGCGTCAGTTCGTTGGGCCAGCGGGCGCGGCAGGGGTCGCATGCTGCGCAGTTGGGTCGGCGGGCTTGGCAGACATGACGGGGAGATCTTCGCGGAGTTCGAGCCCGAGCCATTCTCCGGTCAAGTCCTTATTGGTGCTGGGCTTGTACTCCACAATGGCGCGCAGACCTTCGAGATGGTGGCAGAGCGTGAAGTGGTCCGTGCCGAACCAAAGGGTGTCGGAAAATCCAATGCGGTGCGCGCCGGAGCTGCGAAAGGTTTGCGTGCCCATCTCCCCGCTTATCTAGACGAAATGTGCTTCCGTTTCAACAACCGCAAGAACGAGTTTCTTTTCCGCGATACGATGCTCAAACTCATTGGCTCTCCGAATCTTGAGTACAAGCACCTCACAGAAAAAGTGCAGGATGCTGCCTAGCTCTTGATAAAAACGCACCATCCACGCCCTCACTCGCACGGTTCGCCACCGACTAATCTTGTTGTGGAACCAAAAAAAAATCATAATTTGATCTATTGGAGTCTTATAGGTTCTCCGCAAAGGGACGGAACGCGGATGGGCCTCGCCAAAAATCTGCACCGTAGCAGCGTCAGGCCATATTGCATTCACGCCCCCTGGGCAATCGTTAACCATATAAAAAACAAACTCTTTCCCGGAATCAAGTGGACTCGCTATAACGGTATGGACCATCTCGGGTTTTTCGTTGCCAAACCAAATCCTGATAGGTATCGCTACACTTAATAGGTTTGTTGGCCCATGATTGCTCAACCTGCAGCGCCAAGCCCATATTCCGGGATTATGAGCCGTGATGGCCGTGGCCATCTTCTGTTTATCTGGCCATTTTTGTTCTTCATCACTGTCGTTCGGCACTGCAAAAATCCCCCAATTTGCCGCCTTGATTCTGCGCTTGTTTAGGGGCACCACATTAAGTTTTGAGTGCTGGGGAATAGTAATCGGTAGCCCTGCAATTTCCGATTCCATGAAAAGCGCAGTATCAGCTATAGGTAGCGGAGCGGAAGGGGGTGGTGGTTGCTCTACTTTTTCCTCTGCTTTTTCCTTGTGAGCTATCAAACGCATTCCCTCACTAAAGCCAGTTGCAATCAAGCCAACCACAACAAACAATATTGCGTTTCGGAGATAGAAGTTATCGCGAGTCGTTACGGAGTACATGAGCACCTTTCCACAGGTCCACGCTGCTGCAACGGAAAAAAATACCCGAGCGTATTTATACCTCTTAAATTCGTCGCTCACCGTGAGAGTACCCGCAACAAGACAGAGGCCCGTGCCCCAGCCGAAAACTTCCCAACTGAAGAGATATTCGAGTAGAGAACCCATTGACGCGGAATCATATCACTCGGGCCGAAACTGTCGCGCACGGCTCAATGCGCTCGTTGAGCTGATCACGTCATTTCGGAGTATGGAACTGACGGAGAAGGAAGGCGATCCAGACCACAGGAAAGAACGATTCGTAGAACCAGAGCATTCAGGATGGAAGGTGCATGGTTAGCTCGCGAATTCGCGGAGGGCGGTTAGGAGGCGGTCGACTTCGTCGGAGGTGTTGTAATGGACCAAGCCGATGCGGAGGAGGCCGCCGGTTTGTTCGACGCCGAGGCGTTCGGTGAGATTGAGGGCGTAGTAGTTGCCGTCCCAGGTGAAGATGCCGCGATCGCCTAAGAATTTTGCGGCTTCGGCGGGAGTGTGATTCGCGAGGCGGATGGAGACGGTGGAAAAGCGGTCGTTGAAATGCGCTGGATCGGTGATGCCGAAGAAGCGCAGGCCGGGGATGGCGAGGAGACCGGGGATCAATTGCGAGAGCAGGGTCATCTCGTGCTGGCGTGTTGCGCGATAGGCTGCCAGCAGGGCGCTGCGGCGATCTTTAGCGCTCGGATCGCAGCGGCGGCCGAGGTCGGCGATGTAGTCGACTGCGGCGCCGATTCCGGCGATCAGCTCCTGGACTTGCGTACCAGTTTCCCAGCGGTCCGGCAACGAATTGGGAGCTGGGCGCACTTTGTATGGATTGAAACGCAGCAGGTGCTCGCGCTTGCCGTAGAGAGTGCCCATGTGGGGGCCGAAAAATTTATAGGGCGAGCAGGCCAGGAAATCGCAGTCGAGGGCGCGGACGTCGATGGAACCGTGCGGAGCGTAGTGGACCGCGTCGATGAACATGAGGGCGCCTGCGGCGTGGGCGAGCTTGGTGATTTCTGCTACGGGATTGATCGTGCCTACGGCGTTCGACGCATAGCCTACGGCTACGAGCTTGGTCTTCGTGGTGATTTTCTTCTTCAGGTCGTCGAGGTCGAGGGTGCAGTCGGCTTCGCGGATGCCGGCCTGCCGTATGACGACGCCCCTCTCTTCTAAAGCGCGCCACGGGGCGACGTTGGCGTCATGATCGAGCGTGGTGACAACGATTTCGTCGCCGGGCTTCAAATCGCGGCCAATGGCTCGGGAGAGCGCGAAGGTGATCGTGGTCATGTTTTGGCCGAAGATGACTTCGTCCTTATCGCAATTGAAGAAGTCAGCCATGGCGGCGCGGGCAGAAGCGATAGTGGCGTCGTTGCGGCGGCTGGTTTCGAACGCGCCGCAAGTGTTGGCGTTGGCATTGAGGAAGTAATTTTGGATGGCGTCCATCACTTGCTTCGGAACTTGCGTGCCGGCGGGGCCGTCGAGGAATGCAGCTGGGTGGCCATTTACCTGGAGTTTCAACGACGGGAATTGTTCTCTTACCCAGGCGAGGTCGAGAGGCTTGCTGGCGGCTTCGTGGAGTGCGGGAGTGCTCATGGAGTTCATTGTCCTTGGCGGTGCTTTGCGTTGCGAACGGGTAGTTTCTCACAAAGTGTTTGCGTTTGCGTGGTGGTTCGTTTCACAGAGGGACGCCATTGGAGTCGAGGCGCGGCTGGAGATGCTTCACGGAGCGGTTGCTTACAATAGCGTTTGCGCTGCTGGTGCGAGAACTCGCATTGCAATTGCCGTGGAACGCCGGGCTAAAGCCCAGCGCCACATCCGCAAACCACCGACACGGCGGGCCATACGCTCCAAATTGGTGGTGGATTCGGCTTCGCGCCAGGCGTCAGATCCATTTGGCGAAAATCAGGGCGTGGTAGCATTGGGGCTCGTTCCCCACTCATGCCGCGGTGGCGCCGGCTATAAAAAATGGGACAGCGACCGCGAAACGGTCGACGCGCTCCGTTTCTCAACGAGGTCGATCGTGTCCGAGAATTTCACACCGAATGAGCGCACGCGTGTGGTGCGCGAGCCGCATCGCGGCGTTTATGACCGCGAAACCATCTTTAAGATTCTTGATGAAGGGTTTGTTTGTCATGTGGGATTTGCCGTGGACGGACAGCCTTACGTTATTCCGACGATGTATGCGCGCGTAGGCGAGGCGATTTATTTTCATGGTTCGGCGGCTAGCCGGATGCTGCGTGGTGCCAGCGCGGGGATTGCGGTGTGCGTTACGGTGACGCTGGTCGATGGGTTGGTGCTGGCGCGTTCCGTGTTCAATCATTCGATGAATTATCGATCGGTGGTGGCGCTCGGGAAAGCGGCGCTGGTCGATGCGCCGGCGGAAAAGATCGAAGCGCTGCGCGCTTTCACGGAGAAGATTCTGCCGGGGCGCTGGAACGATGCTCGGCAACCGAGTGAGAAGGAATTGAAGGCGACGAGCATTTTGCGATTGGCGCTTACGGAAGCTTCGGCGAAGATGCGCAGCGGGCCGGTGGAGGACGATGCGGAGGATTATGCGCTGGCGGTTTGGGCGGGCATTGTGCCGCTAAAGCTTGCGGCTGGGGCGCCGGTTCGGGATGAGCGATGCGATGCGGGGATTCCGGTGCCGGGGTATGCGGCGGAGTATCGGCGGCAGCTAGGCTGAGCGCCTCGCCAAGCACCTTAGGTTGAGGTTCTTCGCGCATCCTTGTCGGATGCGCTCAGAATGACAGGTTTTGGGGGCGGCGATATTTTCTGGAAAATTCTTAGAATTGTGGTTGGCCTCCGCTATTGGCGCACTGCGCGGAGGAAGTCGGCGAGCAGGCCGTAGCCGGTGGCCTCGATGCCTGGGTTGTGCTCGACCAGCGAGAGGCTGAAGACATCCATGTCGAAGCGCACGGCGGAGCTGCTGCCTTCGAGATTGGCGAGAGGATCCGAGGCGAGCAGCAGTTCCGGCTGGACGCTACACTCGACTCCACCCCCGCGCCGCTCGGCCCGGCAGACCAGCTTGTAACGCATTCCCGAGGCACGCACGGACCGGATTTTTTCTTCGCTGAGTTCGCGAATGCCGGTGCGCCGCACCTGCTCGAGGCGAATCGGCATTCCCAGAAGAACAATCGTCATCGCGACGATTTTGACCGCGGAGTCCCATCCATCGAGGTCGGCGGCGGGGTCGGTTTCGGCGATGCCCATGGCTTGGGCTCGGCGAATGGCGTCATCGAACGAGCGACCCTTCTCGATTTCCGTCAGCACGACGTTTGTCGTGGAATTGAGCACGCCTGAAAAGCCACGGATGTCCATGGCGGGCAAGCCTAACGGGAACATCGAAAAAATAGGAACGCCGTCCATCACCGTGGCTTCGTAGAGGAATTTCCGGCCCTTTTCATTGGCAAGAGCGGTGAGCTCGTTGAACGCGTGCACGATGGGGCCTTTGTTGGCGGTGACGGCATGGGCCCCGAGTTCCAGCGCGGCTTTGATGTGGTCGATGGCGGGCTCGCCGGTGTCGGCATTGAGTGAGCTTGCTTCGAAGACTACGTCGGCGCGGGTGCGCTCGACCCACTCACGCACATTTCGCGGAGCGGTGTGCGCCGGTTGCACAGGCCAATGACCGTTGAGGATGGCGAGAGGATTCAGGCCGTCGGGATCGACCAGCCAGCCGGTGCGGCGTGTGGCGACTCCGGTGAGGCGCCAGCGCACGTCGTACCGGCGGCGCAGCTCCGTCTCTTTGGAGATGAGCAGCCGCAGGAAGGCGCGTCCTACGTTGCCGAAACCGACGATGGCCAAGTTGTAGGATGGAATGGGCGCGCCTCCGAGCGAAATTTTGCTGCGCTAGTGCGACGTCGCGGCTGTCAGCTTGGATGCCACAGATGAGATGAGTGCGGCTTCGTCTTGCAGGACTTGCGCGACGACGACAATGGCGGTGTCCGCCTGCTTCCACTGCTTCAGTTCGATGGCTTCGCGAACGGCAGGCATCGTTTTCACGGCGTATCCGGTGTAAAAGCCGGGGGCGTAGATCTGGTGCTTGAACCATGGGCGATTCGGCAGGCCTTCGGTGTTGGTGAGTTTCCGCTCGCTCTCGATGAGCAGCCGATTTACTTCGGCGAGCGAAGCCGATGCGAGGGCGGCGCCTGCGTTAGCGTTGGCGCGCTCCAAGGCTTTGTGATATTCGGCGGAGCTGCGAGCGAGGGAGTCTACCGCGTCATCGAGGGGCGCGAAATTCAAGTGCGTGGGAACGGTTTCGGTCGATGGCGCGACCAACGGTGTTCTGGGGTCATTGGTGGCGGTGAAGAGGCCTTCTTCGATTTCGCGATTGCGTTCGATGATGTCGTCGCGCATTTTCTGCGAGAGCGTTTTCAACTCCTTGACGTAGGTTTGCATGGTGTCGGAGAAATCGCCGAACTCGAACGGCAGCAGGTCGGCGTCGGCGAGGCGCATGATCATGCTGCCGCCGGCTTGAGCAAGTGCGCGCCCGTAGACGAAGTCTCCGTCGCTGAAATGCGTGTACCAGTAATAATCGTCGTAGATCGAGTGATAGATGCCGCCGCCATCTTCGCCGCCGAAACCGATGTTCAGCGAGGCGACGCCATCGTGCTGGAGAAACGCCGTGAAGTCCGAACCTGAGCCGAGCGCCGCGATGCGCAGGTCGGCGCGCTGGCGTATCTCTTGACGCTGCTCGGCGGATTTCGCCGTGGCGATTTCATGAAGCTGGCTGCGCTTCCACGCCGACAACTTTGTTTCCGGATCGGTGATGTCGCGCGAGACCTCGTTGGTGAATTTTTCCAGCGTGTGCGAGCCTTCGATCCCAAGGTACCCGCGGCTGTTGCTGTCGGAATTGATGTAGGCCACGGCGTGCTGGCGCAATTCGTCGGCGTGTTCTTCGGCCCATTCCGTCGAGCCCAGCAGGCCGGGCTCCTCGCCATCCCACGCGCACAGGATAATCGTTCGCTTGGGCTTCCAACCCTGCTTCAGCAACTCGCCCAGCGCGCGGCCTTCTTCGATGACCGCGTCCATGCCGGAGATTGGATCCTCCGCTCCGTTAACCCAGCCATCGTGATGATTGCCGCGAATCACCCATTCGTCCGGAAAAGCGGAGCCAGGAATTTTCGCGATCACGTCGTAAACCGGCTTGATGTCCCAGTTCGATTTCACTTTCAGATGAACCTTGGCTGGGCCTGGGCCGATGCGATAGGTCTGGCCTAGACCGCCGCGCCACTCGGCCGGCGCAACGCGGCCGGTCAGCGCCGCGAGAAGCGGTTGCGCATCGCCGTAAGAAATTGGCAGCACGGGAATTTTCGTGATCGTGGCGGCTTCTTCGACTTTGAGGCGCTTGGCGTTTTTCGTGGCGCCCACACCCGGTGTTAGCGGATCGCCAGGATAGAACGGCATGTCGGCGACGCTGCCGCGCTGCACTCCGTCCTTGGGTCGCCAGGCGCCGGCCGGAAACGTTTCGCCCTGGACGAAACCGTCCTCATGCGGATCGGAATAAATCAAGCAGCCAACGGCGCCATGCTCCGCGGCAACCTTCGGCTTGATTCCGCGCCAGGAATGGTAGTAGCGCGCGATGACGATCTTGCCTTTGACGGAAACGCCCATGCGCTCGAGTTGTTCATAATCTTCAGGGATTCCGTAGTTCACGTAAACCAGCGGCGCGGTGACATCACCGTCGATCGAGTAGGCGTTGTAGGTGGGTAGCTGCTCGGACTGCTGGTTCGAAGTCGGATCTTGTGGGATCGCCGGCTCTTGCAGCTTGGCGACAAACTTCGGGCCGCCCTCAACCAGTTCGACGGCGCGCTCCTTCGGCGTGGGAAACAGAACATCGAATTGCTCGATGTGCGTGTCCAAACCGAATTCCTTGAACTTGGCGGCAATCCACTCGGCGTTCTCTTTGTCATACGTGGTGCCGACATTGTGGGGATGAGCGGCGAGACGCTGCATGTACGCGCGCAGATTGTCGGGACTGGGGATGGCGCGCATCTTTTCTTCCCACTGGCGTTCCGTGCGCGAAGACTCCGCGGAATAACCGAGCAACGCCTGCTCGTCGGCAATCACATGAGTGCGAACGGGCGCAAGCGAGAGTCCCGCGAAAACGAAAATGGCGATGCAGAGCCGACGATTCATTCCACCCCCCGGTGAAATCCAATTTGACTATGTAGGCGCCAGGCTTCCGCCCGGCCAACCCATCGCAAACGACGACGTATTCTGCCTGAATGGAGCTGGTTTTGGAAACGAGGAAAGCGAATCTACGTGAGCGGCTTTGCCATCGTGATGTAGTGGCACGGCACTTTTGGCTTCAGGTCCGAAGAAAACGGAGCGGTGCCCGTCTCTGTGTAGCCAAGATGCTGATAAAACGGCAGGAGGCTTTCCGCACGGGGGCTGATGATTCGCAAATCCATCGCGTCACAACCGGCCTTGCGGGAATAGTCCTCGGCTGCCGCGACAAGCCACCGGCCCAGGCCCGCACGTTGTCGCGGCGGATCGATGGACAACAGCCCCAGGTAACTTCGCGCTCCGCGCACCTCGACGTACACGCAACCCGCCAAGCCCGCCGCATCTTCCCCTAGCAGAAATGCTCCTTTATCCAAGAGCTCGCCGACACCTTGCGCATCGACGCGGTCGCCGTCAAAGGCAACCCGCTCGACGACAAAAGCGGTGTTGATGAGCCGCGCAATCGCATCGGCATCGGCAATTTGCGCGATCCGCGTGCGAAGGTTGCTTTCGGGCGGAAATGAGTTTGTCGCGGCAGGCATGGCTAGAGCTCGCTAATGAAGCGCACGGCGTATGCCCGTGTCGGGCCCCCCGAAGTAAGCGGTTGTTACCTTCCCACCGATTCGGGGAGATTCAACTCTGCCGAAGGCCGCGGCAGACGACTGTCGCGGACGCTTCGCGCCACTGTCTACGCAGCCGAGAAAATCGACCGGCCCGGGAAGCGAGCGGCCGCGCCCAGTTCTTCTTCAATGCGCAATAGCTGGTTGTATTTCGCAATGCGGTCGGTACGCGAGGCCGACCCGGTCTTGATCTGACCGGCGGCGGTGGCCACCGCCAAATCCGCGATGAACGTATCCTCGGTCTCGCCGGAGCGGTGCGAAATGATCGAGTTGTAGCCGGCCTTGCGCGCCAACTCGATGGCATCGATCGTCTCGGTCACGGTCCCGATCTGATTCAGCTTGATCAGAATTGCGTTCGCTATGCCTTCGTTGATCCCACGAGATAACCGCTCGGTGTTGGTGACGAACAGATCGTCGCCCACCAACTGGATTTTCTTCTTCGACGATTTCCCGCCGACACTCTCCGTAAGCTGCTTCCATCCCGCCCAGTCATCTTCCGCCATTCCATCTTCAATGGACACGATGGGATATTTCTCCGCCCAACTGGTCCAGTAGGCCGCCATCTCCTCGGATGAATGCGCCGACTTGTCCGATTTCTTGAACACGTACTTGCCGCTGGCCTTGTCGTAAAACTCGCTGGATGCGGGATCGAGCGCGATGCTTACCTGCTCGCCTGGCTTGTAGCCGGCCGCCGAAATCGCCTCCAGCACGATCTGAATCGCCTCTTCGTTGGATTTGCAGCTCGGCGCGAAGCCGCCTTCATCGCCGACCGCCGTCGAATAACCGTGCTTCTTCAGCGCCGCTTTCAACGCGTGAAAAATCTCGACGCCCCAGCGCAGCGCCTCGGAAAAATTCGGCGCGCCGACGGGCATGACCATGAATTCCTGAAAATCCACCGAACTATCGGCATGCGCACCGCCATTCAGGATGTTCATCATCGGCACGGGAAGCAGGTTTGCGGAACTGTCCGTCGAATAACGCGCCAGATATTTGTAAAGCGGCACATTCTGCTCGGCCGCTGCCCCGCGGGCTGCCGCCATCGAGACCGCAAGAATTGCATTCGCGCCCAGTTTCGACTTCGTCGGCGTCCCGTCCAGTTCGATCATGCGCTTGTCGAGCGCCCGCTGATCGGCGGCGTCCAGACCACTCAGCGCTTTCGCAATGTCGCCATTTACATTGGCGACGGCTCGGAGCACGCCCTTGCCCAGATACTTGGACTTGTCACCGTCGCGCAACTCCAGGGCCTCATGTTCGCCCGTCGATGCTCCCGACGGCACCGCCGCCCGTCCCCGCGCGACCCCGCCCACGTAAACGTCAGCCTCCACCGTGGGATTGCCGCGCGAGTCGATAATCTGCCGCGCATGAACTCGAGTAATCTTCGTGGACATATCTCAATATTCTCCTCAGTGATCGCGAATCAAAGATTCTACAGAAGAACGCGCGAAGAGTCACAGGACGCGCCAAGTAGGTAGTGGTCAGCTTCCGATAATGCGACTACTCGGGAGTTGAGAAAAAGATGAAAGTGTTTGGGTAGGAAGAAATCACAACCGAGCATCACACTGCATCCGGCTGGACCTTCACGCACTTGTGGCGAGAGTCGGGAAGCAAACCCTCTACAAATAGCGAGTGAGAGGGTAGGATTAAGGCTTACCAAAGCGGAGGCAAAAATGTTTCAAAGACTCGCTTTCGCCCTAGTAGTTCTGTTCACTTACTGCCCAGGCATGAGTGTGATGGGTGATTCACAGACTGTGGTGCCCCTCGCTTCCCCCTTAATTCAGAAATTTGACCTTTGGGGAAACTTGACCCCCGAAAGCAAACTTTTTTTCTACAGCGGGTGGGCGAGTGGTTTGTTCACGACTACCAAAGACCCGGGAACCTTGGACCTCGGACGTTGTCTTGAAAAACTGAATTTCCAGCAAATCCTCGCGATGATAGACAAACGGTATGCGAATCATCGTGAGGGGTTTAAGAATCCAATTAGTACGGAGATGATTGAGGCGGTTACTGTGACGGGAAGCCCCTGCGAGGGCATTACGGCGAGCAAAGATCCAACCGCGAAATGGGCCTTGCCCGGAAGGCAAACTACGCGAGAGCACGCTATCGCTGGGCAAAGCCCTGAGTAACGCGACCAACCAGGAGTTGTCCACACGTCACATGGCCCTTCGCCAGTGGAACGCCGCACAACGCGCTCACGTCAAATCTTCAGGGAGCACTCAGAACGCTAATTTAATTGAGGCGAGATCGGAGGGGCCATGAAAACCATGTTGGCGGCCTTTTTTCTATCATTACTCCCGTGTTGCGCTTTCAGCCAGGACAAGGCGGCCATATCTGCCGCCGAAGCTAGCTGCGGCCCTGACAACCATGAATTATCGGTGACGATTGACGAATCCAGGCACCCCACACCATCGCCCGAGAACGGGAAAGCTTTGATCTACGTGGTACAGAGAGCTACTGGCACATTCAAGTTTGCCGCTGATGGGAAATGGCTTGGAGCTTTGAAAGGTGGAACTTATTTCTATGCAGTGGTCGATCCGGGTGATCATCATCTTTGCGTGAAGGGCCACCTTCCTCTGTGGAAGGGCCTGTCCTTACACCAGTTGAGTGCGAAGACAGGCGAGACCTACTACTTCTTTGTTCATGTGGTCGAGGGAGGGGGTTACAACGAGTTAACGCTTACTGAACTGGACTCGGACCAAGGAAAAGAGTTAGTCGCAAGGTCGAAATTCAGCTCGGCTAATGTTCCGTAAGCCATTCTCCAGACTGCCTTCCGACCCAATCATCGTCCTGGATTTGGGAAGTCTGCTCCTGAAAAAAACGCGAGTGCGATGTCCCTAAAGCAAGTCCTGAGGACGCGCGAAAATATCTCGCGTCACGTTTAAGGCAGAAGAGGCCGCGCTTACGCCGTTTCGGGCTCTTCGATGAGAGATTCCTGCCGCACCACAATCACGATCCCCGAATCCGTGACATGAAACCGCCGCTTGTCCGCTTCCACGTCGTAACCGATCTCGGTACGCTCGGGCAGCGTAACGTGGCGGTCGATGATCGCGCGGCGAATACGCGAATAGCGTCCCACGTTCACGTGGTTGTAGATGATCGAGTCGTTGACCTCGCTATAACTATTGATGCGCACGTCGTACCCGAGAATCGAACCCTTCACGCGGCCTCCGGAAATGATCGAGCCGCCCGCCACGATGGAATCAATGGCCACACCCATGCGTTCGGGATCCGCGAAAACGAACTTGGCCGGCGGATACTGATGCTGCCATCCGCGTAATGGCCATTGTTTGTCATACAGATTGAAAATCGGCGACACCGACGTCAGATCCATGTTCGCTTCGTAGTAGGCGTCCAGGGTTCCCACATCCCGCCAGTACAGCGCGTCCTTACGATTCTCATCCACGAAGTTGAACGCAAACACCCGGTGTTTTGAAATGATCCGCGGCAAAATATCCTTGCCAAAGTCATGCGCCGACTTCGGATCCTCCGAATCCGCCAGCAAAATCGGAATCATCAGGTGGGTATTGAAAATGTAGATGCCCATCGACGCGTTGCAGTACCCCGCGTGGTGCGGAGACTCCTTGGGATGCGCCGGCTTTTCGTCGAAGCCCTTGATGCGATAGTCCTTGTCCACCTCGATCACGCCGAACTGGCGGGCCGCCTCCTGAACCGGAATCTCGATCACCGCGCAGGTAACATCCGCGCCGGCATCCACATGCTGCTGCAGCATGCGGCTGTAATTCATTTTGTAAATGTGATCGCCCGAAAGGATGAACACATATTTCGAATGTTCGCTGCCGATCGAATAAATATTCTGATACACCGCGTCGGCGGTGCCCTGATACCACTGGTTCGAAACGCGCATCTGGGGAGGGAGCACCTCAATGTAGTCACCCAGGCCCATCAGCGGCGACCACCCGGCCCGAATGTGCCGGTTCAAGCTCAGGGCCTTATATTGGGTCAGCACGAAAACGCGCCGAAGCTCGGAGTTGATGCAATTGGAGAGCGTGATGTCGATGATGCGGTAGAGCGCCCCAAAGGGGACGGCAGGCTTGGCCCGATCGCGGGTCAACGGCCACAGCCTTTCACCCTGCCCGCCTGCGAGGAGAACCCCTATGGCGTCGCGCATCTCGGACATGATCAACCCCCAGGCCGCGCGTTTCGAAAGCGGCACATTCTACCAGCACTACCACATAGAAGGGCAATACCCTAGTTCCCCCACTTGCGGTTCCCCAACGAACGCGAGCGAATCGACCCGAAGGCCAGACCCCAAAAGCGAGAGAAGATAACGCCGAGACGCAGAGGGCGCGGGGGAAGCGGGCGCGACGTGCGAATCTGCTGAGATCAAGCTGGGCGCAACAAGAACATGCTTCTAATCCCAACCAACGTCGAACTCCCCGAACTATTTCCTACTTATCCATACGTACCTAGCCCAGCAACACCCCCTCAACTCCCGCCACGAATCGCCCTCTCCGCCGAAAGATTGCTTGACACCTATGGCCAGAATTGATTAGAAGATGCATCAACCTGTCCACGTGCACATGCAAAGCAAGCATCCAGCATGCGATAATCTCCAGGGCGGTGCGCCAGTTTGTAGTGACACCGCAAGATACCAATCCGAACCGGATTGGGGGTGAATATAACGTGGCTGAAGTCATCATCCAGGAAAGTGAATCTCTGGAGAACGCTTTGCGCCGTTTCAAACGCAAGGTGCAACAGGAAGACATCATCAAGGAAATCAAGAAGCATAGCTTCTATATGAAGCCCGGTGAAAAACGCCGAGCCAAGGAAGCGCTTTCGCGGAAGCGACTGCGCAAGAAGCAGCGGCGGGAAGCGGACTAGTTTTTCGGCGGCCCCAGCCTCTCTGGCCGGGGCCGTCATTCCCCTCCTCGCCTAAGCCTCAGCGCCGCACTTCCGTGATGTAGACCCGGTGAAGCAGAGAAGTTGGGGTTGCGTTGCAGCTCGTACCCTCAGGCCCAAGGAGGCCGTGCCCCGGTTCCCCCCGGATCGCGGAATCCTATCTCCCGGCCCTTTGGTGCAAGGTGCGCCATCCCCGCTGCTCGAACTGGGCCAAGGGGAGCGGCTCATGGAATTCCACGATAAGGTCCTGAAGTGTTCCGAGTGTGGTGCGGAGTTTGTCTTTACGGCCGGCGAACAGATGTTCTTCGCCGACAAAGGCTTCAAGAACGAACCCAAACGTTGCAAAGGTTGCAAAGCGAAGCGCGCTGAAGGTGCAGGCCCCGGCGGTGGAGGCGGCGCCACGCAGATGCGCTCGGAGACCAAGACCACCTGTTCGCAGTGCGGCAAGGACACCACCGTTCCCTTCCGCCCAACGCAAGGCCGCCCAGTCTTCTGCCGGGAATGCTTCCAGCAACGCCGAGCCATGGGCGCCGCGTAGGCGGCTTTCCGTATCCGCAGTTGTTGTCGCCGCCTTGATCAGGGGGCGGGTTCAGAAGAATCGACCGCGCACGCTTTAACGGACGATTGGCGGTCTCGGACCCGTTAAATTGAGAGGCGCAGTTCTCACTTCCCAGTCGAAATCCAAATTGGATGCTTCGAAATGAAGCGGATTGTGTGTAGATCTCCGTCAAACAACACGGGTCGCATCTACAACTCGAGACAGTTACAATCAGCGTCTCCAGAAAGCCACCTCAACGAGTCGAGGAGTACGATGGACCACAACCTCAGCCAAACAATCGCCCTGCTCGCTCGAACACCCGCCACCCTCAGTGCCCTTCTCTGCGATCTACCAGAGGCCTGGACGCTGCAGAACGAAGGCGAGAATACCTGGAGCGCCTACGACGTCGTCGACCACCTGGTTTATGTTGAGCGCGGCGATTGGATTCCCCGGATAAAGATCGTGCTCGAATTCGGCGAAACCCAAACGCTCGAGCCGGTCGATCGCCAGGCGCACTCCCGAGAAACCCAACGCAAAACCCTGCCACAACTACTGGACAAATTCGCCTGGCAACGCTCAGAAAATTTAGAGGAATTGCGGGCGCTGAACTTACAACCGGCCGACCTCAAGCGCGGTGGACAACATCGAGCCCTCGGCCCTATTACGCTGTCGGCGTTGGTTGCCACCTGGGCCGTTCACGATCTCACTCATCTACACCAAGTCTCAAGAATCCTGGCCCACCAATACCGCGACGCTGTAAGTCCATGGAACCGATACCTGGGCGTCCTCCAATGCGCCGGCCACAGTTCCGCCTGACCCGGTCCGTCCTGCGTGCCGCGCCCTTGCGGTTTTTCGAGGGTGCGGATTTGACGTCTCCCGGTATTTCCGTACCCCATCGCCCTGATGTATTTTCGCGACGAGCGGCGTATGATACCGCTTCTCAGTCCGCTGCAGGACCATGGCGACCCCGGAGGGCCACCTCATGGCTCACCGTTTTACGATTGGCGTAGAAGAAGAATTCCAGATCATCGATCCTGCCACGTGCGAGCTGCGCTCTCACGTCTTGCAGCTGGTGTCCGCCGCTTCGCCCGACATCGTCGAGCAAGTCAAGCACGAGATGCACCAGTCCATCGTCGAAACCGGCACCAACATCTGTGAAAACGTGAGCGAGCTGCGCATCGAAATGCACCGCACGCGCGGCGAACTCTTAGCCGCCGCCGAACGCGTCGGCCTGCAAGTAGCCGCCGCCGGTACCCATCCTTTCTCGAGCTGGATCGATCAGGTCATCTCTCCCGGCGAACGCTATGAACATATCGTCGAAGAACTGCAGCAACTCGCGCGCTCTCTCCTGATCTTCGGCATGCACGTTCACGTCGCCATGCCCGACAAGCAGACCACCATCGACATGATGAACATGGTGCGCTACTTTCTCCCGCACCTTCTTGCGCTCTCCACGAGTTCCCCGTTCTGGATGGGACGCAACACCGGCTTGAAATCGTTTCGCACCACGGTATTCCGCCGCTTTCCGCGCACCGGCATTCCCGAGCAGTTCGAGTCCTGGAGCGCTTACGAAAATTTCACGAATCTCCTGATCAAGCTCAACTGCATCGACACCGGGAAGAAAATCTGGTGGGACGTTCGCCCGCACCCGACGTTCGGCACCCTGGAGTTCCGCATGTGCGACGTCGCCACGAAAGTTGAAGAGGCCGTGGCCATCGCCGCGCTCACGCAAGCCATCGTCGTCAAGCTGCACCGCCTGTACACCGGCAATATGAGTTTCCGCCTCTACGGCCGCGCGCTCATTGAGGAGAACAAATGGCGTGCGGCGCGCTATGGCATCGAAGGCAAACTGATCGACTTCGGCAAGGAAGCCGAAGTGCCGATGCGCGAGCTGGCCGCCGAACTGCTCGAGTTTGTGGACGATGTAGTCGACGACCTCGGGAGTCGCGGCGCCGTCGAATACGTTCACACCATTTTGAACGAGGGCACCAGTGCCGAACGCCAGCTCCGCGTCTATCAGGAAACCAACGACCTGCGAGCCGTCGTCAAACATCTGGTGGAAGAAACTCGCGGAGGCGTGATTCATCCGCGAGCCTCGTCTGTCCACGCGATAAATTAATGAGCAGGTTGGCCGAGGCCCTGGCCCGCGTACGGTTGTCTTCGGAAAATATCAAGCGGATGTTTGGCGACGATGCGCCGCGCCGAATTCCCCTCGAGGAGCACGCCATGCAACCTTTGAAAAAGGTCGGTCTTCTGTGTGGGCGCGAGTATAGCTTCCCGCCCGCGTTCATCGCCAGAGTCAACCAACTCGGTAAGGCCGATGGGGTCGCCGCGGAATTCGTGAAGCTCGGCGGCACGCGTATGAACGAACGCGCGGAATATAGCGTCATCGTCGATCGCATCTCGCACGAAGTCGAGTACTACCGCGGGTACCTCAAGCACGCCGTGCTGCAGGGGACCTACGTCATTAATAATCCGTTCTGGTGGACCGCCGACGATAAATTTTTCAACTATTCTATTGCCGCCAAGCTCGGGATTGCCATTCCCAAGACCGTCTTAATGCCCCAAAAGGGCTATCCCAGCGATGTGGACATCACTTCCGAATCTCTCCACAACCTCAAATATCCAGTCGAGTGGGACGCGCTTCTCGATTATGTGGGACGTCCCGCGATCCTCAAGCCCTATTCCGGCGGCGGCTGGAAGCACGTCTACAAGGTGAACAATCGTGAAGAACTTCTCGCCGCCTATGACAAGACCGCGCCCTATTGCATGACCCTGCAGGAGTTCATCGACTTCACCGGCTACGTGCGCTGTTTTACCTTCGGCAAAACTGACATTCTCCCAGTGCGCTACGATCCCAAAGAGCGGCGCTACCTGGTGGAGCACGACTATCTCTCCGATGATCTCGGCGCGCGCATCGTTCAGGACGCGCGCACCATCAACCAGGCCCTCGGCTACGAAATGAACACCATCGAGTTTGCCATCAAGGATGGCGTTCCTTACGCGATCGACTTCCTCAATCCCGCGCCCGATTTTGAACGGGATCGCATTACCGAGTTCTACTTCGAGCACGTGGTCGAGCAAATGGCTCACCTGGTCGTCGATCGCGCGCTTACCGGAAACGTGGCAAACACTTGGCCGCGCTGGGAAGAGATGCTCGGCAAGGGCGCGGCCAGCGGCTTTGTCGGCACACCGAGACCTGGAGTCGCCAGGGCCGGCATCGCTGGTCAACCTGTCGTAGAAGGCCAGTCTGGTGTCGCGGGCCAATCCTCGGCCGCGGCGCAATCCTCCGCGGCCTCCACATTCACCAGCCCGCTGTCCACAGGCCCGGCCGGAGTCAAACCAAAATGACGAGCGCCACCGCGCCTATGCCAACGGCGGCGAATCCAGCCGAGCACTGGCACGCTTTGCTGCAACCAGCGCTGGAGAGTTCTCCGAATTTCGCAGGAGAGTTCTTCGCGCGCCTGCGCGCCGCGAAGTTAACTTTCGGCGATCGCGTCCATTGTCCGTTTTTGCGCCCATTCTTTCTTTCGCCGGAAGACGAGCAGCGCGTTCGTGTTGTTGCCGAAACGATTGCCGATCTTGGGGAGCGCGTGGTGTCCGCGGCTCTGGCCGATGCCAACCTGTTCGCGCAATTGCATCTGCGCCCAGAGGAAGAGCGCCTCGCACGCATGTCCGTGGGATACGGGCGCGCCAGCACGTCGTCGCGCCTCGACGCTTTCCTGTTGCCGGACTCCCTGAAATTTGCCGAGTACAACGGTGAAGCGCCTGCCGGAGCAGGCTACTCCGAAACGCTTGCCGAAGTATTCCGCGAATTGCCGCTGATGGCGCAATTTTCCAGGCAGTACGAAGTGCACAGTTACCCGCTGAGTGCGAAGTTGCTGGACGCGCTGATCGCCAGCTATTTCGACTGGGGCGGCACCTCAAAGCGGCCGCAAATGGCCATTGTCGATTGGCGCGAAGTTCCGACCTGGAGCGAATTTGAAATCCTGCAGGCGCGCTTTGAAAAAATGGGCGTGCCCGTGGTTCTGGCCGATCCCCGCGACCTCGACTTCAATGGAAAGGCGCTCTTCGCAAACGGCAAGAAAATCGACCTCCTCTACCGGCGCGTACTCATCAACGACATCGTCGCTCGTCCGGATGAGTGTGCCGCGCTCGTCAGAGCCTACGAAGCGAATGCGCTGTGCGTCGCCAACACCTTCCGCTGCAAAATCCCGCACGTGAAAGCCTTCTTCGCGGTGCTCACCGACGAGCAGAACGCGAAGCTCTTTTCCCACGACGAACGCGAACTCGTGCGGCAGCATATTCCATGGACCAGAGTCGTCGCCGATGTCAGCACCTCACACTACGGGGAGCCCGTCGAACTGCTCGCTTTCATTCGCAAGGAGCGCGAGAACCTGGTGCTTAAGCCCAGCGACGAATACGGGGGCACCGGCGTGACTCTGGGATGGGAAACGAGCGAGCACGATTGGGACGCCACGATGGAAAAAGCGGTTTCCGCGGCCCGCGCCGGCGGCGACGCCGGCTGCTGGATCGTGCAGGAACGCATACCCATCCGCCGCGAAGTCTTCCCCTGGATCACATCGGCGGGCGACGTCGAATTTAAAGACATGCTCGTCGATTTCGCTCCTTATCTCTTTCGGGGCAAGCTATCGGGTTTCCTAACGCGCCTGAGCGCCACAGGCCTTGCCAACGTGACCTCTGGCGGAGGCCAGGTCCCGGCCTTCCGAGTCACCCCGCGGATGGCTTGAGAGCTTGCTCAGTCTGCGCCGCAATATCCCGAATTCCCGTAGAATGGGGTTTGTCATTTCCGATGACTCACTACACCAATCGAATCACCATCGAGAACGAAGGCAAGCAGTACTACGCCTATATCGAAGGCCTGCCCGGCGTGTACGGTGTCGGCCATTCGACCGAAGATGCCAAGATCAGCATTCTCGACGCAATCCGAATCTACGTTCTTCAGAGCAAGAAAACCGGTCGCCCGCTTCCACGCTGACGCGTTCCAAACTTTTGGTCCAGTATTAACGGGCCAATACAAATCGTCGCGGAATTTGTTAAAATATTTTGTATGGGGACATTTGGTTTGCCGCAGCCCGACCTGATGCCCGGCGCAAGAAACGCCGTGGAAACTTGCCTCGCTGTTAAGCCTGGCGAGCACGTTGCGCTTATTGCCGACGAGGCTAGCCGGTCGGTCGCTGCCAGCCTTGCCGCCGCTTTGGACGCCCGGCACGCTCCCTGCACCGGCTTGCTGCTGGAGGATTTTGGCCCGCGCCCCATGAAGGCGGCGCCGGGTCCGGTGCTCGAGGCTCTCGAGACCGCCGATGTCGGGGTCATGTGTATGACGCCGCAGCCTGGGGAACTTGGCGCGCGGATGGCTATCGTCAAGATCGTAGAGCGGCGGCAGATTCGCTACGCTCACATGGTCGGCGTTACACCGGACATCATGCGCCAAGGCATGCGCGCTGACTACAAAATGGTGGACCGGCTGAGTGACCGACTCCGCGATCGCATGCTTCGCGCGCAGACTTTGACGGTCAAAACCGAATCCGGCACTACTATTGCCGCTCATTTCGATCGCGGGCTTGACTGGGTCAAGACCAGCGGGTTGATCAGCCCGCGCTACTGGTCGAACCTTCCGGCCGGAGAGGTTTTTACTACACCAGCGACGGTCGATGGGACGTTTGTGTGCGACGCTACCGCCGGCGATCACTTCAACGGCAAGTACGGAGACCTGCAATCGACGCCGCTTACTTTGAAGATTGCGAATGCGCGGCTGGTCGAGGTTCATTGCGAGCGCAAGGACCTGGAACAGGAATTCTGGGACTACTGTCACACGGACGAGAATAGCGACCGCGTCGGCGAGTTGGCCTTCGGCACCAACCTAGGGCTTTCCGAGATGATCGGTATTTTGCTCCAAGATGAAAAATTTCCTGGCGTACATATTGCGTTCGGGGACCCTTACGGCAGCCAGACCCACGCGGACTGGAAGTCAGGGACTCACGTTGACGTGCTGACGCGGAAGTGCGACGTCTGGATCGACGCGGACCAGATCATCTCCAAAGGCAAATACCAGCTCGACCACCTCGGCTTGGCCTGAAGGTTACTTTCTGGAAGTTGCATTCGCTGCGAAGCACGGGTTCTTTCCTTCCCCGAACCTCCCTTGAAGTGACTATCCACCTGCTCCTGAATTCAGAAAACGACCCCCACCCTTATGGTTTTTGCGCAGTGATTTAATTCTATGGGACTTAGCATTTCGTTCGGCGCAGTGATTTGTTTCTAAAGGAGTTAGACGAATCTTGCGGCTGGCCGGAGAAATTGGGGCGGAGGGGAGAACGATTTCGACGCGAGATTGATTTAACACGAGGAATAATACCATACAGTTACTATAGTTGTCAAGTTAATTTTGGCACACGACGTCTCAAATGGCAGTTTTGCTGCGATTATCGGTAATGGCTATAGGAAACGATATGAAATGCAGGTAAGGCCGCTGATGGATCCGCGCATTCGTGGCGCCGGGGGCGTTTTGCGATTTGGCGACTCCCCTGCGACGGCTCATTTGGTCTAGAATGGCGGCCGGGGGGGGTGAATTATGCGTGCCGATGGCGCTGAAGTTTCCTGGGACACTGAGAAATCCAAATGGCTGGTTCGCATCTCGTCGGGGGACGAAGTTATGCGCCGGTATTGTAAGCTGCCCAGGGATGCTGGGGAGCCTCAGCTGCGGTCCGCAGCGGAGCAGACTGTGCGGGATGATGGGTACGAGTTGGATGCCGGCCTCATCACAATCCGGCGGTAGGTTTAGCCCGGACACGGTTGGCAGAGATGATTGCCGAGCGGTTTGGGCTTCCATCGTGTTTGCGCCCGGGCGGGGCAAGCCCCGCCCCTACAAGTGTGGAGTGGTGTTGTGCAAAAAGAGGAGACAGGCGACGTCGTTAAGGGCGCGGAGTAATTGTTGCGCTAGAAGAGGCGGGCGACGTATTCGCGCATTTCGTTCTTCCAGTAGGGCCAGTCGTGGCCGCCTTGGGGGCCCCAGTCGTCTAGCGAATGGCGGATACCTTTGCTGGCCAGGATTTGTGAGAGGCGGTAGGTGGGGGCGGGTTTTTCCCATTGGCCTGTGCCGGTTACCAGGTGGATGTCGCAGGTGGCTAGTTGGCCGTATACCCACGGGTCGCTGAGGTTCTGCAGATAATCTACCGGATTGTTGAAGTAGAAATTGTCGTCGTACATTCCGTCCATGAAAGTTTTCAGGTCGTAGACGCCGGACATGGCGAAGCAGCGCTTGATTACGTCGGGGTGCTTGAAGAGGGAGTTTGCGGCGTGGTAGGCGCCGAAGGACATGCCCATGGTGGAGATGCCTATGCCGGGGGATTTGCAGTTGTCCCAGATGAAGGGGACGACTTCTTCGCGGAGGTAGGCGTCGAAAACGGACTGGACGTAGCTGCGGTGGAAGGGGTGGGCGTTGCGGTTGTAGAAGCTGGCACCGTTGATGGAATTTACGCTGAAAAGTTTTAGTTTGCCGGCTTCGAGGAAGTCGGACAGAGCGCCGACCATGCTTTGATTTTCGAGTTCCCACTCATCGCCTGCGCTGGTGGGGAAACCGATTAACGGGGAACCCCAGTGGCCGTAGACTGCCACGCCCATGTCGAAACCGAGACGGGGGGAGTGCCAGCGGTGGTATTCGCGTTTCATCTTTCTCCTTCTGTCCAAGTCACGGAGCCGGCAAGGATGCCGGCGCTACCAGTCGAGGCTCAGCGGCGCTCTGTGGGTTAGAAAGTATGCCAGTCTGGTTACTTAGCGGCAACTTTGGGAGTTGGGACTTGCGTCATCACCAGATTCCGACGCGTGGGACACCTAAGACGGCGAATGCGCTCCCCGGACACATCGAAGAGGGACGCGCTGAAGCGCGCGCCTACATTCAGTCGGAGGTTCGGGCGGGTCGCGGCGCTTCAGGCGGGGAGCGTTTCGCTGCGACTCGCGCGTGTATAATGGCGGCCACGCAACACCTGACGGAGAGGAGCCTGTCAAATGGCTACGGCATCACACGGAGCAAAACCATCACCTGAGAGAATTTTTGCCACGCTCACTGCGTTTCAGCAGACGGAGGCGCTGAAGGCGGCGATTCAGCTGGACATCTTTACCAAGATTGGGGAGGGCGCCAACGACGTCAGTTCGCTGGCAAAGGCGATTGGGGCTTCCGAGCGCGGTGTGCGGATTATTTGCGACTACATGACGATTTTTGGTTTTTTGAGTAAGGAGAACAATCGGTACGGGCTCATGCAAGATTCCGCTGCTTTTCTGGATCGGCGGTCGCCTGCGTATATGGGGTCAATGTCGAACTTCCTTGCGTCGGACATGCACCGGAAGAGTTTCGGGGCTTTGGCAGAAGCGGTACGCAAAGGTGGTTCGGCAGTCCCGGATGGGGACAACACTCGGCCGCGGGATGATTTTTGGGTGGAGTTTGCGAGGTCGATGGGCGGATTGGCCTTGCCGGGAGCGGAGTTCATAGCGGCGCTGATCGGGGCTGCGGAGGGTAAGCCGTCCAAGGTGCTGGATATCGCGGCGGGGCATGGGATGTATGGAATTACGATTGCACGAAGAAATCCGGCGGCGCAGATTGTTGCGTTGGATTGGCCTGCGGTGGTGAGTGTGGCGCAGGAACACGCGAAGAAGTTTGGGGTTGCCGAGCGCTACAGCACTCGCCCGGGCAGCGCTTTCGAGGCCGACTTCGGTGAAGGTTACGATTATATTTTGCTGACCAACATCCTGCATCATTTCGATCCAGCGGGTTGCGAGATGATTATGCGGCGGGTGTACGCGGCGCTCAAACCCGGCGGAAAGGCGATTACCCTGGAATTTGTGCCCAACGAGGACCGTATTTCGCCGCAGATTCCTGCAGCGTTTAGTTTGGTGATGCTGGCGAACACGGATGTCGGCGACAGTTACACGTTTGCGGAACTTGAAGAAATGTGCGGCAACGCGGGCTTTTCAAAGACGACGCAGCATCCAATACCGGAGATGCCGCAAACAGTGCTTGTTTCGGAGAAATAGCTTTGAAAAAAGCCAAGATCAAGAAGCCCGCGAAGTCCGCCAAGCGCGAGGACAACAAGAAAAATGGGAACGGGAAAAGAGACGCTTCGCTGCGGAAGGAACTCGCGTATTTGCTGAAAGGTGGCGGGGCGCACGTTCATTTCATGGATGCGGTCGAGAGCTTTCCGGAGGGAAAGCGCGGGACTTATGCTCCGGGGCTGGCTCATACCGGTTGGCAACTGCTGGAACACGCGCGTCTGGCGCAGTGGGACATCCTGGAATTCGTCCGCAACCCGAACCATGTGTCCCCGGAATTTCCCGAAGGCTATTGGTCGAAGACTCCCGCTCCGCAGACGGAAGATGAATGGAACGACAGTTTGTTCAAGTTTCGGAGGGATTTGCGGGAGATGGTGCGGCTGGTCGAAAATCCGCGCAACAACCTGCACACACCTATTCCGCACGGCGACGGGCAAACTCTATTGCGGGAGGCGCTGGTTCTTGCGGACCACAACTCTTATCACCTGGGGCAGCTTGTGGATCTGCGGCGGGCGCTGGGGAGCTGGCCGGAGGAGTCGAAGTAACCGAAATAAAGAAGTAACGACGTAAAGAAGTAAGGAAGTAAAGACAGGCCCGCGTCGAAACTGTGCGAGGGCGCAGCGATTTGGGCTTGCTTAGTATTGCGTTTTGTTGTCGAGCCTCTTCCACGCAGAGAAAATCGCCAGCGACTCATCCCGCAGAAACTGTGCCATGGGGATTCGGCGCAGTTCATGCGCACGCTTTAGTTCTTCGTAGATGAAGGCGTCGTCAAATCCCGCCGCTGCCGCGTCGGCGGCAGTGCCTCCATAGAAAACACGAGATGGCCGCGCCCAGTAGATGGCGCCCAAGCACATCGGACAGGGTTCACAGGTGGTGTAAAGGTCGCAGCCGGCAAGTTGGAAGGCGGCGAGGACTCGGCAGGCTTCGCGAATGGCTACGATTTCGGCGTGGGCGGTGGGATCGTTGGCCGGGGTCACGCGATTCGCGCCTTCGGCGAGGATGCGCCCGTCTTTGGCGATGACCGCTCCGAAAGGGCCTCCGCCGGAGCGCAAGTTGTCGAGCGCGAGGGTGATGGCTCGACGCATGAATTCGGTGGAAGCGGGCGGATGGGTGGTTGCTGGCATGGTGGGTCGCTGATTTCGGCATTCAGCTTGCCCGTGTCCGCAAAAAATCGCAACAAACTTGAGGTGGTCCCCGGTGAAGCTGCCTGGAGTCTAATGGAATCGTTACGCTTGACGTAACGCTGAAGCGTAACTAGGGGCACGTGTTCCTTGATTGGAGTTCGGGCGTTCGGGGTTGCAAGGCGCGGATTTGGCGGTAGGATGTAGCAGTAGATTGGACTGCTGGTGGCGGCTAATGAGAGCCGCCGGCGCCACGTAGTGACGAGGGGGACTTCCGTGATCAATATCGAAAATTTGAGCCGTCGTGGATTTCTGAAGGGGATGGCGGGGACTAGCGCGTTTGTGATTGGCGTGAGCCTGCTGCCGGAGTCTTTGTTTGCGGCGGGTGGGGACGTGACGTCCGTGAATCCGGCGGGGCCGATGAAGAAGGCGGCGCTGCAGCCTAGTGTGTACCTGGCGATTGATACGGACGGAACTGTTTACGTGATTGCGCATCGTTCGGAGATGGGGAATGGCGTGCGGACTTCGCTGCCGCGCATCGTTGCGGATGAACTGGATGCGGATTGGGCGCGCGTGAAAGTGGTGCAGGCGACCGGGGATGAGAAATACGGGGATCAGGATACGGACGGGTCGCATTCGGTGGTGAGCTTTTTCATTCCGTTGCGCGAGGCGGGGGCGGCGGCGCGTTTGATGATGGTGCGCGCGGCGGCGCAGCAGTGGAATGTACCGGCGGCGGAATGCTCGACGGAATTGCACACGGTGGTACACAAGGCTTCGGGAAAGAAATTGGGTTATGGGGAGCTTGCCGAACCGGCGTCGAAGCTGGAAGTGCCGAAGAAGGAAGATTTGAAGCTGAAGCCGCGCAGCGAGTGGCGCTACATCGGGAAGGACGCGGTCAGCTACGATTTGAAGGATTTGTGCACCGGCAGGAGTATTTACGGGCAGGACGTGCGCATGGACGGGATGTTGTATGCGAGCGTGATGCACCCGCCGGTTCTCGGCAGCTCGCCAAAATCGATCGACAACACGGCGACGCTGGCCGTTGGGGGAGTGAAGGGGACCGAGACGATCGATACGTTTAAGCCGCCCGTGGTTTACCAGGCACTTGGCGGTGTGGCCGTGCTGGCGGACAACACGTGGTCGGCAATGCAGGGGAAGAAAAAGTTGAAGGTGGAGTGGGAGACGAGCCCGCACGGCGCATACAACTCGGATGCGTATAAGAACGAATTGAGAGAGACGGCGCGGAAGCCGGGGAAAGTTGTGCGCGAAGTTGGAAATGTGGACGCGGCGTTTGCAAAGGGCGGAAAAGTAGTGGAAGCGGAATATTATGCGCCGCTGCTGGCGCATGCTTCGATGGAACCGCCCGCGGCGCTGGCGCTATATCGTGATGGGAAAGTGGAGGTGTGGGCGCCTACGCAGAGTCCCGTGGGCGCGCGCGACGCCATTGCCGCCGCGGTCGGAGCGAAGAAAGAAGATGTGACCGTGAACGTCACGCTGCTGGGCGGCGCGTTCGGCCGGAAGTCGTTTCCGGACTTCGCGGTGGAGGCCGCCGTACTTTCGAAGAAGACCGGGAAGCCTGTGAAAGTCGTGTGGAGCCGCGAGGACGACATCAAGTTCGATACCTACCATTCGGTTTCCGCGATGTACATGAAAGCGACGCTGGGTGCGGACGGAAAGCCGACGGCCTGGCTGCAGCGCACGGTGTTTCCTCCGATTGGGTCGACGTTTGATGCAGGCGCGGTGTATTCAGCTCCGGACGAACTTGGGCTCGGCTTCAGCGATTTGCCCTTTGCGATTCCGAATCATCGATCGGAGAATGGGCCGGCTACGGCGCACGTGCGCATTGGATGGTTTCGGTCGGTTGCCAATATTTATCACGCGTTCGGGATTCAGTCGTTTTCGGACGAGCTTGCGCATACGGCTGGAGCAGATCCCGTGCAGTACACGCTGGCGCTGCTGGGGCCGGACCGCATCGTGCCGAAGAGCGAATTGCCGAAGGATTACACCAACTATGGCGGGGACTACGCGCAGTATCCGATCGACACGGCGAGGTTCCGGCGCGTGGTGCAGCTGGCGGCGGAAAAATCGGGTTGGGGAAAGAAGAAATTGGGGAACGGCGTGGGCATGGGGATTGCGATGCATCGCAGCTTTTTGACGTATGTGGCGACGGTGGTGACCATGCATGTGGACGACGCGGGCCGCGCGCACATCGATCGCGTGGATACGGCGCTGGACGCCGGAACGGTCGTGAATCCGGAGATGGCACGCAACCAGTTTGAGGGTGCGGCAACCATGGGTACGAGCATTGCGTTTTTTGGCGAGATCACCGCTACGAATGGAGTGGTCGACCAATCCAACTTTGACGATTACCCGATGGCGCGGATGAACAATGCGCCGCGCGAGACGCACGTACACATTGTGGCGAGCGACGCGCCACCGGGCGGGGTTGGCGAGCCTGGGTTGCCGGCGTTCGCGCCCGCGTTGTGCAATGCGATTTTCAGCGCTACGGGGAAGAGGATTCGAGAGTTGCCTTTGTCGAAGGCGGGTTTGGCCTAGCGGGTTTGGCTTAGATAAATACCTGTGAGACGAGAGCGGCACGCGAAATTTGGGTAGTCCGCTTTCGGATATCGCGCTCTCTACGAGTAGTGGTCGTCGGAGCACAGGCAGGAGTGCCTGTGCTACTTGGTGGTGCCAAGATTTTTACATCTTGCCGAGATGAGGCGCCGAAGCGCTGCGCTTCTATAAGTAGCTTTCGCGATGTACGATTCCTTTTGCGTGTTGTGATTTTCTGCGCTTCCGTGCTTTGCCTCTGCGGGTCTTTGCCGGCGCTTGGGCAGCGCAGATATGTTTTGCCGCAGATCGATCTGCCTCATCCCTACTACTATCACGAAATGTATTTGCCGCAATTGACGAGCGGGCCGAGCAGCGTGGCTTGGTCGCCAGACTCGCGCGAAGTGGTGTACTCGATGGCGGGTTCGCTCTGGCGGCAGGGCGTAGATTCGATGGTTGGGCTGCAATTGACGGATGGGCCGGGATACGACTACCAGCCCGATTGGTCGCCGGATGGAAAATGGGTGGTGTATTGCTCGTATCAGCACGATGCCATCGAACTTTGGCTGCTGAATTTGGAGACGGGAAAAACGCAGCCGCTTACCGACGGCGGCGCGGTGAATGTGGAGCCGAGGTGGTCGCCGGACGGAAAGCGGATTGTTTATGTTTCCACGGCGTACAACAAACGGTTTCACATTTTCGCGGCCGAAGTGCGAGATGGAAAACTTGAAGCGGTTGAACGACTGACGGGCGAGACGAAGAGTCTCCTGCCCCGGTATTACTACAGCGCGTTTGATATGGAGATCAGTCCGGTATGGTCACGGGATGGAGAAGAGATTCTGTTTGTTTCTAACCGCGGACATATTCACGGCACCGGGGGATTCTGGCGGATGAAGGCGCACGCGGGCGCGGAAGCTCGGGAGATTCATTACGAGGAAACCAACTGGAAGGCGCGGCCGGATTTCTCGCCGGACGGTTCGCGGATCGTTTACAGCTCGTATCTTGGGCGAAACTGGCACCAGCTGTGGGTCATGCCGGCGAATGGCGGCGATGTGTTTCCGGCTTCCTACGGCGACTGGGACGAAACCAGTGTGCGATGGTCGCGCGACGGACAGCAGTTGGCCTTTATTTCGAACCGCAATGGAAATACGGAATTGTGGCTGCAGACGATTCCCGGCGGAGCCCAACGACGATTGGAAACGGCGAGGCCCCGTTATCTGAATCCGCGGGTTCGCTTGCGTGTACGAGTGCAAGGAGCGAACGGGCAAACCATTCCGGCACGAGTGTCCGTTACCGACGCTGCCGGGCGTTTTTACGCACCCTCGAATGCTTGGATCCATGCGGACGATGGTTACGACCGCGCGGAACGACCGTTTGAAGCGCACTACTTCCATTTGCGGGGCCAAGAAGAGATCTTCGTTCCTCCTGGAAAGTTGGAGGTGGACGTCGTCAGAGGCGCATTTTTCTTGCGAAGCTATGTGGAGGTCGAACTTGGGCAGCCGGCGGATACGGTGCTGACGGTGGTCCCTCGTGCGTGGACGGGTTTAGGAAACACTGCCTGGGTGAGCAGCGACTTGCACGTGCATATGAATTACGGAGGAATGTATCGGAACACACCGGCTCATCTGGTCGAGCAAGCCGAAGCGGAGAACCTGGACATTGTCAACGATTTGATCGTGAACAAGGAGCAGCGGTTCCCGGACATCGCCTACGACGGAACAGGGATCGATCCAGCTTCGAAACCGGATGCGCTTGTGGTGCACGGGCAGGAGTTTCACACGAGCTACTGGGGGCATCGCGGTCTGCTGGACCTGCAGGGAAGCGTACTGTTGCCGGGATATGCGGGATATCCGAATACGGCGGCGGCGAGTTTGTATCCGATGAATGCGGATGTGTATGACCTGGGACACGCGAAGAATGGAGTGGTGGGGGCGGTACACCCTTTCGATGAAGTGCCTGACCCCTTCGCAAATCCCCCGCAAAAAATCACCGATGAACTGCCCGTCGACGTGGCGCTGGGGAAATTGGACTACATGGAAATCGTGGGGTTCAGCGATCACCGGTCGACTGCGGCGGTGTGGTACCGGCTATTGAATCTGGGCTTTCGAATTCCGGCGGGGGCGGGAACGGATGCGATGGCGAACTATGCGTCGTTACGCGGACCCGTCGGGATGAACCGGGTTTATGCGCGTGTTGAGCCTGGACTTCCGAAGATAGATGCCATGCTGGATGCACTGAAGGACGGGCGGACGTTTGCCACAAATGGACCGCTGTTGGATTTTTCGTTGGGTGGGAAGGAGATTGGCGGGGAGTTGAAGTTTGACGGGCCTCAGGCGGAGGTTCCGTTTAAGGTGGCTTTGCGGTCGATTGTCTCGGTGGATCATTGGGAGCTGATTTGCAACGGACGCGTGGTCGACGAGCTGATGGTGAGAGCCGGCAAGGATGCCGGCGCTACCAGTCTTGAGAAGAACGGAACGATTGCTCTCGAGCACAGCGGTTGGTGTGTCGTGCGGGCGTCGAGCGACAAAGCGGAGTATCCGGTGCTGGACAATTATGTTTACGCGACGACTAGCCCGATTTACGTGACGATCGCGGGACGGAAATCGAAGTCGCCGGAAGACGCGAAGTATTTTGTGGCGTGGGTGGAGCGGGTGATGAAGGAGACTTCGAAATATCCGGACTGGAACTCGGAGGGGGAAAAGAAGTTGGTGATGAAGAGATTGGCAGAGGCGAAGGCGGTGTATGAGGGGTTGCGGTGAGACTGCGCGGGGTTGTTAAGGGGCGATTGTTCGGCCAGGATTGTTTCGGCGAGCGTGTTGCTTCGAAGGTGTGACCGTGCCTGGAGGTTAAGCCGGGCGGGGCAAGCCCCGCCCCTACAAGGGAAAAAGAAAAAGCGAAGAAGGACAAGGCGGAGAAAGAAAAGGCGCCGTGGTGGTGTTGGCCGCGGCGCCGGATGAAACCGTTATGAACTGACTAGCTTTGCTTAGCGGACTATTTCGATGGCTTCCTTCACATGGTGATGAGCCTTATCGATGTGTTCCAGGGCGCGTTGCTGGAGACCCTGAGCGAAGCCATTGTCCTCTTCGTGGGCGATGTCGTTGTGCGCCTTGTCGAGCAATTCGGCGGCGCGGCGGAGACGGCCGCCCCACTCGAGGTGAGCGTCGACCGGCGGGTGATCGTTCAGATTCTTGCCGTCTTCGATGGAGGCCTTCTTAATCTCGGCGATGGCGTCATCGATTTCGTGGATGGCTTTCTTTTCCTGTTCACGCAGTTCCCCGCCGTCGGGGCGTTGCAAGTTGGCTCTGGCGGCACGCAGATCCGTCAGGGCATGCAGATAAGCCGGGTGATCGCGGCCGGGTTCTGGAGCCGCCGAAACATAAGCGGGCACGAAAAGCAGTGCGGCCAGCATGACAAATGCCAATTTCGCGAGCATTTTCATCGTTTGTAACTCTCCTCTTGAATAGAATGGCTGCCTTCGCCTGGTGTTATTTCCACCGTAACGTTGGAAAGCGCGGCGGGCAACAACGGCAACCTGCGCGAGCCTACGGCTAGTAAATGAGACTTTGGGACAGGTGCGCCTGTACGATGGGCCACACGAGAAAGCCTGCGCGACGAACGGAAACATCGATTTGATGGAACGAAAAGGTGGCGCGAGGGCGTTGAGGAGTTTGGGAGTTATTTTTTCGGCAAGCTGGTAGACTGCGGCGCGTGAGTCTGGCGGACGGGTCGCGCCACTCAAAGAGACAGGCGCCCGCCTCGGAAGGCGGCCGCTACATGGGTTCAACAATGTGCGGTGGGTCTTGGGGAGAGTTGGAATGCGGGAAAAAGAGTCGACGTCGATGCGAGCATTTCGCGTGGGGATTGCGGGGCCGGTGGGTTCGGGAAAAACAGCGCTGGTGGACCGGTTGAGCCGGCGGCTGTGGCCGAAGTACAACCTGGCAGTGGTTACGAATGACATTTATACCAAGGAAGACGCAGAGTTCTTGCTGCGGCAGGGTATTTTGCCAGCGGAGCGGGTGCGCGGAGTCGAAACCGGTGCGTGTCCGCATGCGGCGATCCGCGAGGACGCCTCGATGAATTTGCAGGCGATCGCGGAGTTGGAAGATACGCTCCCAGGGCTTGAACTGATTTTTGTGGAGAGCGGCGGGGACAATTTGTCGGCGGCATTTAGCCCGGAGTTGGTGGACGTGTGGATTTACGTGATCGACGTGGCGGAGGGCGACAAGATTCCGAGGAAGGGCGGGCCGGGGATTACGCGATCGGACTTGCTGGTGATCAACAAGATCGATCTAGCGCCGTACGTCGGGGCGTCGCTGGAAGTGATGGAGCGGGATTCGCGGAAGATGCGCGGGGAGCGGGTGTTTTTGTTTACGAACTTGCGCGAGGATGTCGGGCTGGATCGGGTAATTGCGTGGCTGGAGGAGAAGATGCACGGGCCGGAGCAGGCGCGCAGGGAGTTGATCGACGCGCACGCGCCGTATATTGGGACGCCGCATACGCATGAGCCCGGTGGCCATTCGCATGAGCATGGCGCGCGTGAGCATGGACATTCGCACTAGAGAAGAAACAATGGATTCCGAGAGACACCAGGGCGGGATGGATTCTGAGCTCGTGCAGTTGCGGCTGTTACATTTGGCGGATAGCGCTTTGCCGATCGGAGGTTTGGCGCATTCGTTTGGGTTGGAGTCGCTTGTGGCGGAGGAGTTGCTTGGTGTGCAAGAGCTTCCTGAATTCTTGCGGGGATTTTTGGAAGAAGCGGGACTTTTGGAGGCAGTATTTTGTCGCGAGGGACATCGACTGGGAAGCGAGATGAATCTCGAAGAATTTGCGCGAGACTGGCTGGCGCTTAGTGAGCGATTGAGTGCCATGAAACCTGCACGAGAGAGCCGGGTAGGGAGCGGGTCGCTAGGGAGGAATTTTTTGTCAGCGCTGAGCGGGCTTGGAGATTTTGCGGTTGTGCGGGAGGCGCTTCGGATTTCGAAGGCATCGCACGAGCTAATTCACTATAGCTTGGCGTTTGGATTGGGGAGTGGAGCCTTGGCGTTCGACGGATCCCGCACGGTGCTCGCGTTCTTGCATTCTTGTGCGGCGAGCCTGGTGTCGGCTTGCCAGCGATTGTTGCCTTTGGGGCAGAACGCTGCGACACGAATATTGTGGGAGTTGAAGCCGACGATCGTGGAGACAATGCGGCGGAGCGGCGCGTGCACCGTAGACGATGCTTCGTGTTTCATGCCGCTGCTGGATTGGGGCGCGATGGAGCATCCGTCGCTCGCGACGCGGCTATTCATCAGTTGAGGGCAGAGGGCAGGCGATGGAGATTGCGGGCAGCGTCGAACTGGCCGGACAAGATGCTCAGCCTGCCGTGCCTTCTGTGCCGTCCGGTCGAAGTCCGTTGTCGGCTTCGCTGCGGCTGGATTTCGAACGGGTTGCGCTGACCGGGTGCACGGTGCTGGCAGCGAGCCGCCAGGATCCGCCGCTGAAGGTTGTGCGCGCGTTTGAAGCGGAGGACGGGGCTGCGCTGGTGCATTTGCACAACGTGTCGGGTGGGCTGCTGGGCGGAGACCGGCTGGAGTTGGTCGTGAATGTTGGAAGGGGCGCCCAGGTGCAAGTTACGACCACGGGCGCTACGCGGGTCTACCGGCCCCGGGCGGATGCGCTTGCCGTTTTGCAATCGAATGAAATTACGGTTGCTGAAAACGGATTGCTGGAATATTTGCCGGATGCGGTGATTCCTTTTGCGGGAGCTCGATTTGCGCAACGGACGTCGATTCGGCTGGCGGCGGGCGCGGGATTGTTCTGGTGGGAAATTTTGGCGCCGGGGCGAGAGGCGCGGGGCGAAAGCTTTCAATACGATAGCGTGGAGCTTAAGACGGACCTGATGGCGGCGGGACGCCTTGTTGCCGCGGAGCGCGTGCGGCTTGAGCCGAAGCGGAGGAGTTTGGCTTCGCCAGGGCGATTGGGAGCTTACCGGTTTTGGGGTACGTTTTACGTCTGCCGGGTTGGAATGGAATCGGCGGAGTGGCTAGCGATCGAGAATGAATTGCGCGGAGTTCTCGCTTTGTTGAGGCGACGGGAGGACGCACTTTGGGGGATCAGCTCGCTTTCGGCGCATGGGGTGATTGTACGGTGCGCGGCGAAACGCGGGCGTGATGTCTTGTCAGGACTTCAGGAAGTGTGGCGGGCGGCGAAGTGGCGATTGTATGGGCGCACGGCAGTTTTGCCACGGAAGGTGAATTGACTGGCGTGGGCGACAAAGAGCCGGCAAGGATGCCGGCGCTACCAGAATTGCAAAGAGGGTTGAAGTGCACCTAACGCCACGGGAGCAAGAAAAACTGATGATTGTGGTTGCTGCGGACTTGGCGCGGCGGCGGCAGGCGCGCGGGTTGAAATTGAATTATGTGGAGGCTGTGGCCATCTTGTCGGCTGAAGTGATGGAAGCGGCGCGAGACGGGAAGAGTGTCGCGGAGATTATGAACTTCGGCGGGAGGATTTTGTCCAGAGAGCAGGTGATGGAAGGCGTGGCGGAAATGATTCATGAAGTGCAGGTGGAGGCTACGTTTCTGGATGGGACGAAGTTGGTGACGATTCATGACCCCATCAAATGACCGACGGAAAGAAACAGTGAAGGAGAAGGTATGAGGCCGGGTGAATATTTCCTGGACGAGGCTGCCGGGGCTGTGCAGGCAAACGTTGGAAGACGAGTTGTCCGTGTAGTTGTGCGAAACACCGGGGATCGGCCTGTTCAGGTGGGGAGTCACTATCATTTTTTTGAGGTGAATCGAGAGCTGGGGTTTGACCGCCGGGCGGCGTATGGCATGCGTTTGAATATTGCGGCCGGGACAGCGGTGCGTTTTGAGCCAGGAGAAGAAAAGGAAGTGGAGCTTACGGAATTTGGTGGATTGAGAGTGATTCACGGCGGCAATGGATTGGTGCAGGGCGCGCTTGGTGAGGCAGGAGCACGGGAGCGGGCGATTGAGCGCGCACAGAATGCGGGCTTTTTATTTGATGCAGAGGGAGATAGACGTTGAGTCTGAATATTCCTCGACGGACGTATGCCGATCTCTATGGCCCGACTACCGGCGATCGGATTCGCTTGGCGGACACCGAGCTGGTCATTGAGATCGAAAAAGATTTCACGCACTACGGCGACGAGATCACGTTCGGCGGCGGAAAAGTCATTCGCGACGGGATGGGGCAGAGTAGCGGTGCTTTGCGAGAAGGCTCGAACGGCGCGCTCGATCTGGTGATCACGAACGCGGTGATTCTGGATCATTGGGGAATCGTTAAGGGCGATATCGGCGTCAAGAACGGGCGAATTGTGAAGGTAGGCAAGGCCGGGAATCCCGACACGATGGATGGCGTTGATCCCGAATTGGTCGTGGGCGCGGGTACGGAGGTGATCGCTGGTGAAAATCTGATCGTTACCGCGGGCGGAGTGGACAGCCATATTCACTTTATTTCGCCGCAACAGGTGTATGAGGCGCTTTCGAACGGGATCACCACGATGATCGGTGGCGGGACCGGGCCGGCTACGGGAACGGCCGCGACGACGTGTACGCCTGGCGCCTGGAATCTAGCACGGATGCTGCAAACGGCCGAGGCGTGGCCGATGAATTTCGGATTTCTGGGCAAGGGAAATGCGGCCATTGGGGGACCGTTGGCCGAGCAGATTGCAGCCGGGGCTTGCGGACTAAAGCTACACGAGGACTGGGGCACGACGCCGGCGGCGATCGATGCGTGCTTGAAAATCGCGGATGAGTTCGATGTGCAAGCGGCGATTCACACAGACACGATCAACGAAGCGGGATTTCTGGAGACAACCGTCGCGGCGATCGCTGGACGGGCGATTCACACGTATCACACCGAGGGGGCCGGCGGCGGACACGCTCCGGATATTATTGCGATCGCCTCGCGCGAAAACATCTTACCGTCGTCTACGAATCCTACGCGCCCATACACGGTGAACACGATTGCCGAGCACCTCGACATGCTGATGGTGTGCCATCACTTGAATCCGCAGGTGCCGGAGGACGTGGCGTTCGCCGAGAGCCGGATCCGGCCGGAGACGATTGCAGCGGAAGACATTTTGCACGATATGGGCGTGCTCAGCATGCTGTCGAGTGATTCGCAAGCGATGGGGCGCGTCGGGGAAGTGGTCACGCGCACCTGGCAGACGGCGCACAAGATGAAGGTGCAGCGCGGGCCGTTGGCGGGAGATTCCAGCCGCAACGACAACGCGCGCGCGAAACGATATGTGGCAAAGTACACGATCAATCCGGCGATTACGCATGGAATGGCGACGGAGATTGGGTCGATCGAGCCGGGGAAGCTGGCGGATTTGGTGTTGTGGAAACCGGCGTTTTTTGGCGTGAAGCCGGAGATGATTGTGAAGGGCGGATTTATTTCCTGGAGCGTGATGGGCGATGCGAATGCATCGATCCCGACGCCTCAGCCGGTGCTGTATCGCCCGATGTTTGGGAGTTTTGGAGGCGCGACCGCGGCTACGAGCGTGACATTTATTTCCAAGGTTGCACTATCGGCGGGGTTGCCGCAAAAGCTAGGTCTGCAAAAGCGGGCGGCGGCGGTGCGGGATTGCCGGCGGATCGGAAAGAAAGACATGCTCCACAATGATGCGACACCCACGATTGAAGTGGATCCGGAGACGTACGAGGTGCGCGTGGATGGCGAATTGATCGGGTGCGAGCCCGCGGCGGTCTTGCCGCTGGCGCAGCGGTATTTTTTGTTTTAGCCTGACGAGATGGCAGTGATTTATCGGCGAGGGGAAGAACGGTCCAAAGAGCCGGCAAAGATGACGGCGCTACCAACCGCAGGGTCGTTGACGGTTCGCGAGGGGAGTGTATAGGATGGCTGTCGTTGGTACTGAGGGAGAACGATGGCAAAGAAAAGCAAGTTGACGCAAGTCGCGGTAAAAATCGGAACAGCCGTTGGCAAGGCTGATCGCAAGGCCCATCAGTTTGCAAAAGCGGGCGCGCTCGCGAAGAACGAGTTGGAAGAGATTTCGAAGCAGGTGGACGCACTGAAGCGCCAGCTGCAGAAGACGACGAAGCGACTTCGCAGCGCCCTGCGGTAATGCTCGGGCGGCGAAGCGCCATCTTTGTGGGAACCTTGCTGCTCCTGGTCGTGTGGTCGTTGTCAGCGATAACCATGGGGTTGGAATCGAGCCGACGGCTCAGCCAGATAAAATCGTGGAGTATTCGGGAAAGCTGATCATGGTCGCCCAATCAATGAACTGATTTGATCGGGCAACGACTGCGCGTCACTTCTGTTCTTTTACGTGCAGGATCTGGTCACCTTGAATATCCTTCAGCTTCTGTAAGGTTCCCGAAGGCCAGCGAATTTCGATCTCTTCGGCCACCCTCGCTCCGCCTAACCCAAAATGAACCGGCGCGGCGCTGGACGACGCATATCCCGCCGCGGTGCTCATGTGATTGAACTGCACGAATCCGCCCGCGCTCACACGAATGCGAGCACCGATACCATCGCGATTGCTTTTCGTGCCTTCCAGCGCGATCTCGAGCCAATGATTGGAGTCTGGACTATCATTCATCCAGATTTCGGCCGGCGCGCTGAGCGCGGTGACCACAACGTCCAGCTTTCCGTCGTGATTAAAGTCGCCAACCGCAGCGCCGCGGTGACGCCGCGGCGGCTGGACTGCGAAACCGGCGTCTTCTGTGAGCGCGGACCACTTGTTTCCCTCAAGGTTGCGGAACACCGTGTTGGGTTGGTCGATCATCTGGCGACCCGCCATGTTTGGCGACTGCACGTGTCCTCGGCTGACGAAAATATCTTTCCATCCATCGTTGTCAAAATCGGCGATGTTCGCGCTGTAGCCCGCCATGGGAGCGCTGAGCAAAGCCATGCCACTCTTCGCGGTGACATCGGTGAAGCCCAACTTGCCATCATTTCGATAAACAGGAAAAGTCTCATTGTCGAGAGCGACGAGGGTGATATCGGGGAGGCCGTCATTGTTCAGATCGCGAAAGTCAGCGCCCATTCCAGAGATGACGTTGCCCTGCTCGGGTAAGGCTACTCCGGTCTCAAACGCGACCTCGTCGAAGCGAGCATTCCCTTTGTTGTGGAAGAGAAAATTGAAGACCTTGTCGTTGGCCACGAATATATCGGGCAGGCCGTCGCCATCATAGTCCGCCACGCCAACGCCCATTCCCTTTCCGAGATGGGCGCGAATTCCCGACTTGGCGGAAACATCCGTGAATGTGCCGTTGCCATTGTTCAGGAAGAGCTGGTTTGGGAGAGGCTTGTAAAGCTTGGGATGGCAGTATTCCGGCTTACCTTCCCACTTGCAGTCCGGCTCCTTGTTGACGTCCCAACTCATGTAGTTCACGACGAAAAGATCCAGGAAGCCGTCGTTGTTGACGTCGACCCAGGCGGCGCCCACGGACCACAGCGGCCCGTACTCCTTATCGGGCTGCGCGAGTCCAGCTTTCTCGGTGACGTCCGTGAAGGTGCCGTTGCCATTGTTGTGGTAGAGCGTGTTGCGATGGACGCCGCCGACAAAGATATCTTCGTAGCCGTCGTTATCGTAATCGCCGATGGCGACGCCGACGTCGTAGCCGGTTCCAGCCAGCCCGGCCTGTTCGGTTACGTCGGTGAACGTGCCGTCTCCGTTGTTTCGGAATAGGCGATTGCGGTATTTGGGCGATGACTTCTGCAAGGTGACGATGTCGGCCCCATTGGTGAAAAAAATGTCCAGGTTCCCATCATTGTTGTAATCGAAGACGGCGACGCCTCCGGCCATGCTTTCCGGTGCATGTTTTTGGTAGCTTTCGGAGCTGTCGAGAGAAAATGGGATGGGCCGGAACGAAAAATGAATGGGAGCCTTGGTCGATTGCGCGGCAAGCGTGCATTTCCATGCAATTCCGCCGGTCGCCAGGAGAACCGCCAACGCGCAAACTATCGGACAACGCCATGATTTTCCCAGTCGAGAAGCCATTTATATGGCTATCATAGCGGTCCGAGAAGCTGTTGCGACAAGAAATCGTAGTGTGCCGATAAGCATTCGAAACGGCGTAGCCGAGTCACTATCCTGCCGCTCGCTGGTGAAACACATACACCGCTTCGCCCACACTTGTTGATACAAGTTCCGCGTCAACATGAAAGACGTCGTGGATGGTTTCCGGACGAAGCACCGTGTCTCTGGGTCCCTGAGCGATTAAGCTTCCCGCGTTAAGAAGCGCTAACCGAGTCGCGTATCGAGTGACTAAGTTGAAGTCATGCGTTGCGACCACGATGGTCTTGCCTTGCCGGGCGAGTGCTTGGCACAGATCCAGGATATCGAGCGCATGCGAGATATCAAGGTTCGCCGTCGGCTCGTCCAACAAGATAAATTCCGATTCGACGACCAGACTGCGCGCGATAAGGACGCGTTGACGTTCCCCTCCGGATAGCGTGGTGATCAGGCGGCCGGTCAAATGGGTGATATCGCAATACGCCGCCGCGGAGTTTACCGCCGCGCGGTCCGCCACGGTTTGCGGCGCGAATCGTCCGCGATGCGCATACCGCCCCATCTCGAGGATCTCGGCGACCGTGAATTCGAAACCAATTTGCGAGTCTTGAGGAACGAAGGAAATCCGGCGGGCGATTTCTTTCCGAGGGCGGCTGTGGATCGCGGCGCCGTCAAGGAGTACATCGCCGGTGTCCGGGCACCACAATCCAGCGAATAGGCGTAGCAGCGTGCTTTTGCCGCTGCCGTTTGGGCCGATCAGCGCCATCATTTCGCCCGCTCGTATTTCGAGCGAAGCGGGGCCAAGAATGGTTCGTCCTGCCCGCTTTACCGTCGCTTGTCGTACTTCCAGGACACTCATGCGGCGGCCGCTCCTCGATACTGGCGGAGCAGCAAGTAGATGAACAAGGGACCGCCAAGAAGCGCGGTGACAATGCCCAAGCGAATTTCGGTCGGAGGGTGGATCGTGCGAGCGAGCAAGTCGCAGAGCACGAGAAAAGCGCCTCCTGTGAGCGCGCTCGCTGGGAGCAACGAGCGGTTCGATGGACCGAGAATGAGACGCACGCCGTGCGGCACGACAAGTCCGACGAAACCAACAAGCCCAGCGACCGCAACCGCGGCACCCGTCAAGACCGCGGCGGTGAGCGTCAACATGCGCTTTGAGGACTCGACATCCACACCGAAGGAAGCCGCGGTTTCCTCACCAAGTTGAAGTAGGTCCAGGTCGCGCGTCTGAACCAAGGAAGCCACGAGGCCGAGAATGACGAACGGGGCGCACAACCAGACATGCGTCCAGGTTCGAGCGTCGAGCCCACCCATCATCCAGAAGACGATGTCCTGGGCGATCTCCCAATTCACAATGTTGACCGAAAGCAGCAGGCTAGATACAGCGCCGAGCAAGGCTCCGGCTGCGACGCCAGATAGGAGCAAGGTGCCCACGGGCGTAACGCCGCCGCGGGTTGCCATGGCGTAAACAAGAGCAAGAGCGAGCAAGGCGCCCAACATGGCGAGCAGCGGTAGAGAAAGAACGGAGGTGGCGTTCCAGCCGAAAACGAAGGAAATCACTCCTCCTAACACCGCGCCGGCACCAGCGCCCACCAATCCAGGTTCTGCCAACGGGTTGCGAAATAGCGCCTGCATGATGACGCCGGCCGCGGCGAGCCCTGCGCCGACAAAAAACGCCACGACTACCCGAGGAACGCGAATCAGCCAAACGATTACCTGGTCCGCTTTCGCGACCGTCATTGCGCTGGTCCAGGCGTGCGGAAGGAGCTTGAATTCCACGACCCGCAAAATGACCGGCCAAGAGACGGACGTACTGCCGACTCCGACGCCCGCAAGAAGCGCAAGGAAAAGAATCGGCAACAGAAATCCATAAAAGATCGCGAGGCGAAACCGCGATTTCGTCGATAGCACCGGCGACGTCGCGAAGGACACTGGGGCTTGCGCGGATTGACTCATCGAATGGTTCCCGTGGAACGGCCGTCCGGACTGTAGAGTGCCTCGGCCATAGCCTGCACTAGAAGCGCCGAGTAAGTGGACTTCGCAAGGAAGATGCGGTCGTCGAGAACTACGATGTGGTTGTTGCGCGCAGCCTGAGTGATGGAAATCGCGGAGTCAGCGCGAAGTGCCGCCAGCACACTATTCGTTTTTTCATTTTCGGCGCCGATGACAATCCATTCGGGATCCCAGCGAACGATCTGTTCGAAATCGATAGCTTCGTAGCCATCAACCCCATTTTCTGCGGCGACGTTGATTCCGCCGAGAGCCGCGACAATATTGTCGAAGAGAGTGTTTTTGCCGTAGGCGTAATTGCCCGCTAGCCCAAGTATTCGAGGGGTGGGCGCCTCGGGAGGCCGCAGCGATCGCGCCCTTTGTACCGCGTTGTGAAAGCGCGCCGCTTCGTTTGCCGCGGCGTCGTCGTTGCCCGTGATATAGCCGATCAGTCGCACAGCCTGTTCGATCTCGTCGAGTGTTTGCGGCATCGTCTGCATACGAAACACCGGAACGCCACAGCTTCGAGCCAGGCTGGTGTAATCGGCGCGACCGTCGCTGGACACGATCATCAGGTCGGGGTCCAGAGCAACCACTCGCTCCGGATCGCTGGAGATAGCGGGATGAAACTGTTGCACGGATGCATAGACATTACTCATGCGTTGCTGGTACGCGCTTTCGCTCACAGCAACAACGTCGCGCGACGGAGCCACGGCGTAGACCCATTCGTCGATGGACCAGGATTGCGACACGATGCGATGCGCGGGGTGTGCGATTCGCACGGTGAATCCATCGCTGTCCACAGCTTCACGGGGATACCGCAAACTTCCCGTGCGAACCAGAAGCGGCTTGTCCCCAGTGTTCGGAACGGGCAGTTGCAAGCCGCCGGGCGGTGAAGCGTACCGCTGAACTCCGGCTGCAATCGAAGCTACAAGCGCGACGAGAAGGGCGGGAGCGATCAACTTCCAGAGCCGTGGATGCATGGCATTACTCGCGAAGCCTATTCTCTTTGGATTGGCGAAAGATTCGACGTGCGGAAATTAGCTTTGAACCGAAGCGGCGAGATGTTCGAAGGATAATTCGCATGCTTCCTGTTCTCCGCAGGCAAGTCGGACACCGTTTCTCGGCAGGTTTCCTGGCTCCGAGGTAGCAGCGATCGCTGCGAACCGTTTCGCCTTCCCCAGCTCGTCGCTGAGTGGCGCTTCGAAACGGCTTTCCTCGTTACAGTGGCGGGACCGCGCTGGAGTTGCACCAGCTTCCCTATTAAGCCCTTTTGGGCGCCTGAGAACATAAGAGAGTTAACACAGCGCGCGGAGCCCGTCAAATACGGATCGCGGCGAGGATCACGGCGAGCGCGGCCGCCAACACGCCTGTAGCACCGACTAAGAACTCGGCGCGTGAGACGTCGGTAGCATCTCCCGCCGGCGGATCCGAAGAGTCACCGAGCCACAATTCAGTAACAAGCAGGCCCTTCGCCCAGATGGGGCCGATCAATCGCCGTTGAATTCCGCCCGCGGTAGCCGCTTCGCTCCATCCGGAATTCGGTCCGGGAAGTGTCGCGTGTTGCTGCCAGCCAACACGCCACGCCTTCCGTGCGGAGCATCCAGGGATCACCAGCGACGAGGCTGAAAGTACAAGCCACGTAAGCCGTGCAGGAATGAAATTCATCAAATCGTCCAGGCGGGCGCCGCACCAGCCAAATTTGAGGTATCGCGGCGTCTTGTAACCAACCATGGAGTCCATCGTGCTGACGGCCTTAAAGAGCACGATACCAGGCAGGCCCAAAACCACGTACCACGCGAGCGGACTCACAAAACCGTCGGTGAGATTTTCGCTGAGGCTTTCAATTGCGGCGCGGCGGCACGCAGCGATATCCATGCGGTCAGTATCCCGCCCGACCAGACGTGCAATCGCGGTGCGAGCCCCCTCAAGATCACCGCGGCGAGCCGCGGATTCCACGACCCATGCGTGCCGCAAGAGATCATGAAGAGCAAGGCACGAGTATGCGAGGAATAGATGAAAGACAAATGCGGCGACGTCGTTCCATTTTCGCAGGCCGAATAAAATGGCACCGCTGCCGCCAACCCAAATAATGCTCAACAAAAAGAAAAGCGCAATTCCGCCGCCGTAGCCGTCGGCACCCAGTTTTCGTAGGCCATTTTCCAGCCAGGTAAGAGTGTTGCCCATCAAGCGAATCGGATGCGCGAGATAGACGGGGTCCCCGATCAACAAGTCGAGCGCCACCGCTCCAGCGAGCAGCAACGCGTTGGGATGAAGAAGACTCAGTTCCACTTGGAGGACCAGCCTAGCGCGATCGCTGAAAAGACGGCTCGCATCGGCTGTTCGGGGTCTGCTTCGGCAAGCTGCGCGTAGAAATCCAGCCAGCGATCCGGTTTCGCGGAAAGGTTCGCGGCGAGCGTCGCCACCTGTTGACGAAGGACGTCGCGAGCGGAACTCGTGGGGATGGTGCCGAAGCGAATGCGGTCGAGCACGGCAGCGATAGCGAACGCCACCGCCGCGACTTTCGGCTCGTAGATCACCGAATTCAGATTCTTCTTCAAGAGCTCCAACTCTCGCTCGGTTAGTAGCGGAGCCAGGCTCGCCATGAAGCTAGTCTCATTTCCTCCATAGCGCCCCAATGCATGAAAAAGCGAGCGTGTAGTGCTTGGCTCTAATCCGTTCTGCCAGCGCAGAGCTTCGAGGGTGGCATCTTTCACCGCGACTCCGATCAACTCTCCAAGTTTCGAGTGTGGGCTCGTGCTCGTCATCGCCCGGCCCGCATTGAACGGCGACGCGACACAAAATTGATCGGTGCCTGTTCCCGTAGCGAGTTCCTTCGAATAAAGACTGCTCACCGCCAATTCACGGAGGGCTGCGCTCTTCGCCTCCGTCATGGTGATTACCGCGCGTGCCAAAGCTCCCGGCGTCAGAGTTCGATTCAGGAGAAGCTCGGTATTGATCGTTCCGCCGACGAGCGCAATCTTCTCCCAACCGTTCTCCGTCTCGCGCCAGGAGGCCGGATCTCCCGCGCATGTTGCATTGCCGTGAACACCGGCGGTCACGACCGCCGTTACCAGCGTCGCGTCATCCCGACTCTGAACCACCGCCGCGTAATTCATATTTGCAGCCGTCCCCATCATCGCCACTTCGCCAGGATCGAGGCCGATCTCCTTACACGCGGCATCGTGATAGCTCTCACTTCCTTTACCGGTGATAAGAGCGTGGCGCTCGTGGTGGTCCGTGCCTTCACAGCTTTGGTGATTGACGAGGTAGCGCACACTTTCGGTTTGACCGCCATTGCGCGCGGAAGTGCTAAGCACGCGATGCGCCGTTAAAAGCTCGGTAATCAGAAAACGCCCGGTTCGTACCAGTCGGTACTCCGGTGTGACAAACAACTCTTCGAGATTTGAGGCCGTCGCCATCCACTTCCTCAGCTCTGTGATGAGGGTCGACTGATTTCCGGTGCCCGACGGAACAGGAAAAGAAAACAGCGCGGTCCGCGGTGCTCCTTGAGGAGCGCCGTTTGGTTATACCACCCAGCGATGCATCGGGGAAAGCTTGACTCCCTTCAACCGCTTGCCGTATAAATCGTACGACTCTGTTTTTGTATGGGAATCCGGTGCAAGTCCGGAGCGGCCCCGCCACTGTAAGCGCGGAGGAGCGAAGCGACTAAGCCACTGGCGCAACCAGCGCTGGGAAGGCAGCTTCCATCCGAAGAAGCGCGAGCCAGGAGACCGGCTGAGTTCACGTCGATTCGCGTCGACCTCGAAGGAAAGGTCGATAACGATTCCGGAATTAGATCGAACAATCCGTCTCGTTTCTCGAATTACAGGTTGGGCCTCTTCGTCTATCTGCTCTGACGCTGACGCAGACCCATCCGGTTTTTCCTTTCGATTCGATGCGAATTAATTTCATTGCATCAGCGGTAATTCCGAGCGCATGGACCCGCGGACAGGAGGAAAGCAATTTGATTTGGAGTTGAAGTGCGAAAAGCAGTTCGCTGGCGAGATGCTCGGGAAGCGCGGTGAAAAGCCGCCACTGCCCTGCAACTGTAAACGGCCGTTTTTCGACTGCACAAGCCACTGCCCGTCACGGGTGGGAAGGCGCAGTCGTTCAGAAGTAGGCCGCGAGTCAGGAGACCGGTCCCGCCAAGCTCACAGTCCGCTCTTTCTAGGGCGAAGGAGGACTCTAAATGTCTATTCCGATGGTGTATCGTTTTCCAATACTTCTGTGCTGCGCGCTTCTGACCACGTTGTCTGCGTTTTCTGCAAAGGGTCAATCCAGTGGCAGTCTGCATGGAAGAGTAGTCGACCCGCTGGGTAATGCTGTTCCAAATGCACAAATCGTGCTCTTGCAAGATGACCGCGAAGTCGTTCACGGAACCTCCGATGCGGAAGGTGCGTTCAATTTGACGGTTCCCGTCGGCGGCCGCTACGCGCCACGTGTGGAAGCGCCTGGATTCGCCACCGAGAACGTTCCGCCGATTTTCCTGAGCGCCGGAAAAAGCGAAGAGATAACAGTCTCGCTGCGCATCGGTCCTCTGCCTCAAGAGGTTGTTGTTTCGGCAACGGGAACCGCCATCCCGGAGGCTCAAGTAGGAGCCTCGGTAACTCTCATCGACACCGATCAGATCGCATCGATCAACAAACTCGACGTCCTCGAAAATCTGCGATACGTTCCTGGCGCGCAAATCGTGCAGACCAGCCAGCGCGGCGGTACCACATCTCTGTTCATCCGCGGCGGAGCATCGGACTTCAACAAAGTGCTCATCGACGGCATACCCATAAATGCCATCGGCGGAGGATTCGATTTCGCGCAGCTCTCCAACAACGGTGTCGGCAGTATTGAAGTGCTACGCGGCGCAAACAGCGTGCTCTATGGCAGTGATGCTCTGAGCGGCGTCGTTAACATCACCACAGCCCGCGGCAGTACTTCGATCCCCGAATTGAAGTATTCGGTCGACGGCGGAAACTTCGGGACCTTGAACCAGGATGTCTCCCTAAGTGGCGCCGTCCATAGGTTCGACTACTTCTCTGAGTTTTCGAGGTTTGATACCCAGGGCAGCTTTCCGAATGATTCTTTCCATAACGCCACGGTTAGTGCGAATTTAGGCTGGGACATTGCTCCTACCACAGGAATCCGCGCCACCGTTCGCCACACAACGACAGCCTTGGGCGCGCCGAACGCGATTGACCTCTACGGAATTTCGGATGGTTCCACGCAGAGGAACGAGAACACTTACGTTGGTGTCACCGCCCAACAACAAGCCACCGAACGCTGGCACAACTCGGTACAGTTCGCCTTCGCTCAGTTCAGTTCCCTCTTCTCCACTCCTTCGCCAACGGGACAACCTTTCGATCCGTTCGGAACTGGACAGCCCAACTACTTGGGAAACCTGGTCACCATTCGCGGGGCGAACGGCTTTAGCGTAACCGGTCAGGGCATTCTCGATTTCGCCGGAACCTATCCGCAATCTTTCCCCGATTACGAAGCGCGGCGCTCCGCCTACGCGCAATCCGACTACCGATTCTTTGGCGATTGGACCGGAGTCGTCGGATTCCGTTACGAGCACGAGGATGGCGAAGGCCTCACGCGCAACAATTACAGCTCGTTTCTCGAAGGTCATGGAAGCATCCGCCATCGCTTATTTCTGACCGGGGGTGTCGGGCTCGAAGGCAATGCCGTTTTTGGTTTTGCGGCTTCCCCGCGCGTTTCGGTCGCCTACTATCTTCGTAGTCCCTCCTCGGCTACTTTTTTCGGTGACACAAAGCTAAAGTTCAATTTCGGCAAGGGGATTAAGGAGCCCAGCACCACTCAACAAGCTTCTGCTCTCATCAACATCCTGACACCCGCGCAGATCACGCAATTTAACGTGTCACCTGTGGGTCCTGAGAGGAGCAAAACGTTCGACGGCGGCGTCGAACAAAGACTGTGGAATGGCCGCGCACTCGTGGGAATCACTTACTTCTACAACGATTTTTACGACTTGATTTCGTTCCTCGATCCTTCCTCTCTGGAATCCATCGGAGTCCCAGCGGCAGCAGCGGAAGCCACCGCCATCGGCGGCGGCGCCTATGTGAATGCCACCTCCGAGCGTGCGTTGGGAACCGAACTGGAATCCAAGATTGACCTTGGGCACGGATTGCTGTTCCAGGGCGAGTACACCTATCTCGATGCGGTCGTGACGAAGGCATTCGGGGTGGCCGCGATTAATCCGCTATTCCCAAACATTCCCATTGGCTCTTTCGCTCCGCTGCAAGGAGCGCGGCCGTTTCATCTAGCCCCCCACTCCGGGAGTTTCATCCTCACATACAACCGCAGGAAATTGAACGCCACCTTCAGCGGCTATCTCGTAAGCCGCCGTGACGACAGCACGTTTCTACTGGACGGATTTTTCGGAAACACATTGCTTCTCCCGAATCGTAATCTCGCACCCGGCTACCAAAAGCTCGATCTGAGCGTACGCTATGCGGTGACCTCTTACGCGCAAATCTACACCAGCATCGAAAACCTGCTCAGCCAGCATTATCAACCCGCATTCGGATTTCCGGCCGCACCTTTCACCATTCGATCCGGCGTCACATTCACAATCGGTGGACACGAGGGATGGTGGAAGTGAGTGCTGTTCCTTGACGCATTTTGGTTGGAGATGCGTCCTAGTTGGACTGCATGGAATTCGCCGGGGCCGCTGCAGCCGGGAGGCCTCCACGCAAAGCGCAACAACAAGGTTGCCTTTTCTGGAGAGCTACGCTACTTCTCCGAATCGGTGTGCCAACCGGGATTAGTCCAATTGCCATTGCGCAGCACGAAAATTTCGGTAACCCGCCCAGAGGTCTGCGAGCGCTTGCCGGCGACTTCGGTTTCGTACACATACCGACTGTACGTCACCGCGACGTCGCCAAAGCGCTGAATCTCCGTGCGCGGGAATTCCAGCCGCACCAATTTTCCGCCCGATGCTTGGAATTCTGCCGCCGATCGCAATATGTCTGCCTGATCTTTCCACTTCTCCTCGCCGGAACTGATGACAATGGTGCCGGGAGGGACCAACTGCTCGAGAGCTTTCGCATCGTTGACAAACCAGGCGCGCCAGACAGATTCGCGTACCTTCAGCAATTCTGCTCGCTCGTCCCGAGCAGCCGCGAAGTGAGATCCCAAAACGATAACCGCAAGGACAGCTAAAACTGACACGATTCGCAATACACGACTCACTTTCATTTTCATCCTCCTGGTTTATGAACAACCTCAACTCACACACGAAACCCGTTCATGAGTGCGCCGCGGACGCGCGCACCTGATAGATGGCGACTAGGAGCGCCGCCGCGGACGCGGAAAATACCGAATAGTCCAACGGAGACTTGATCCCGAAAGAAATCGCCATCGCGGTGCCAAACAACACCAGCAGCGCAGAACTTCCGAGGGCCACCCAACGCAGCCACACTCCTAGAACCAGAGCGAGACCCAACGACAATTCCGCCACTGTGGCTGCCCAAGCAAGAAAGGAAATCGTGGAAGCCGGCATGAAAGAGTTGACTTTGGCCGTGTATTGCATGAAACCGTCAAAATTTCCGTAGCCGACATTCCTACCGGAATACAGGCCAAAACGGTCGGCGATTCCGGAAAGGAAAGATGCTCCCAGTGCCAAACGCGCATAGAGAATTCCTACCCGCTGCCAATCGATGTTGCGCAAGGTTGCTTCGGACTTCGCCGGGCTGTTCGCCTTCGTTGTTTCCGTCCGTGTCATCAATGTTTCGCCCATGACTACTTCCCTCCCACCGCTTCGGGCCCTGGCGCATCGACACTGAGCGGCCCCTCGCGATCGCAAACAAAATAGGCAACGAATTTTGCGCGCTCTTGTTGGCTGGCGTTGGCTGAGACCTGATGCAAACCGTTAGGCGCTTCGTAGAAGCTCTCGCCGGTTTTGTAGATGCGCTCTGGCTCACCCTTCACTTGCGTCCGGAGAGCGCCTTCGAGCATGGTTCCTATCACCGCGCAGGGATGACTATGCGGCGCGGAGGATTCGCCCGGCCCGTAGGTCACCTCAACAATCGTCGCCTTGAGATGCCGGCCATCTAATTCAGGCAAAGCGTGCGAGAAGGCGATCCGCGCCCGCTCGATTTTGTCCGGCGAAGCACTGGCGCTGGTCTGTGGGGATGTGGTGCCGCTCGCCACAAGCGCGAAATACAGTATTCCCGTTCCGAAGCAGGCCCATTTCCCTTGAGAAGTCATGGTTAGCTCCTTCCCGCAACCAAGCTAATCAAGAGTGGATCAATCGTACAGGTCCACTTACAATGTTCTGGCTGTACCACTTCTATGGCCAAACGGACGGCAACCCTCGACCTAACGCTTCCGCCTCGCGATTTGCGAACTCCCGCGTATCGCTGGCTCTATACCGCCGTGCGCGCGGGAATTCTGGAGGGCCGTCTGCGTCCAGGCGCGCGTCTTCCCGCCACGCGCGATTTCGCCAGTCAGTACGGGCTTTCTCGCGGGACGATCGTCAGTGCTTTCGACCAGCTCAAGTCCGAAGGCTACGTGGAAGGCAGCATAGGATCCGGTACCTACGTCAGTAGAATTTTGCCCGACACACTGCTCCAGGTGTCCTACGACGCGCGCTCGCAGCCGCTCGAGCGCAAACGAAATCGGCGCGTTTCGGGCTTCGCCAGCAGGTTGCAGCCATTTCCGAATTTGGAAGCCCGTCCGAGCCGCGCTTTCCGCGCCAACCTGCCGGCGCTGGATTTGTTTCCCACAACGCTGTGGGCGCAAATCGCGGCGCGGCGTTTGCGTCGCGCCTCGGTCAATCTTCTGCTGGGCTGCGACGCGACGGGCTATCTGCCGTTGCGGGAAGCGGTGGCGGACTACCTCAACACATCGCGCGGAGCGAAGTGCGTTCCCGAGCAAATAGCCATCGTGTCCGGAGTGCAGGAAGCGCTCGATCTGGTCGCGCGGATTTTCCTGAATCCTGGCGACCGCGTGTGTATGGAAAACCCCGGATACATCGGCGCAGCAATGATCTTCAAAGCCATTGGCGCGAGGATTTCCGCGGTGCCCGTGGACGACGAGGGAATGAGATTGCAGACGCAAAGCTTGCGCGGCTCACGGCTCGTCTACGTAACTCCCGGTCATCAGTTTCCACTCGGAATTACGATGAGCCTCCCGCGGCGTCTTGCGTTGCTTGAGTGGGCTCGGAACTCTGGCGCGTTAATTCTTGAAGACGACTACGACAGCGAATACCGCTATTCCGGACGTCCGGTTCCCGCGATGCAAGGACTCGACCGCTACGGATTGGTGTTGCTCGCTGGAAGCTTCAGCAAAGTATTGTTCCCTTCCCTCCGGATGGGATACCTGGTGATTCCTCCGGATCTGCAGCACCATTTCGCCGCCAACCTGTCGGTTACCAGCCGGCATGCCCCGCTCCTGGAGCAGGCCGTATTGTGCGATTTCATCTCCGAGGGCCACTTTGGGCGTCACCTTCGTCGCATGCGACAGATCTACGCCGAACGCCTATCCGTTCTACTGGAAAGCGCGCGCCAAGAGCTAGCAGGTTTGCTGGAAATTTCCGGCGTTGAAGCTGGATTGCAAACCGCCGGATGGCTGTGCGGAAAAATCAAAGCCGCATCGGCGACGAAGGCCGCAGCCCTCCGTGGCGTCGAAGTGGTTCCACTGAATGCCTATCATCACGGGAGGATGGCTCGCGAGGGATTGCAAATAGGCTTTGCCGCCGTGGACGCCAAAGAAATTCGCCGCGGAGCACACGAACTAGCAATCGCGCTGGAAACTGAGTCAAAAGCCCTACGAAAAGAACCTAACAGAAACTGCAGACAGACTTCACGACCCAGCCCAGTCTGCTCTTCGGCAACGAATAAACAAGATTCAGCATTTAGCTGCCCGCTGCTTGACCCTCCGGAAGTTTCTTGCCCAGCAAATCCAGCGCGCGATCCAGCGTCTGCCGTTTCTTCCAGAAGTCCTTCCACAGATCTCCGACATCTTCGATCCGCTCGTCAAAATTCGTCAGCGTGAAGGTATCCGGCGTAATGTTCTTCGTCAGTTCTTCGGGCTCCAGCGGCGTCGAGACCGGTGCCTTCGGTTCCGCTCGCACCGAATACGCGCATGCCAACGGTTTCCCACTCGCATTCTGCAGGGCGTCGATCAGGATGTGGCCCTTGGGACGTTTGCTTACCGTTCGCTCGAACGTCGTGAGTCTTGGATTTTCCGCCGCAACTAACCGGCCCACGACTTCCGCGAACGTCCGCGTCTGTTCGTAGCTGTATCGCGCTTCCAAAGGAATAAAGATATGAAATCCAGACGCGCCCGACGTCTTCAGGAAACACTGCATGCGGATCGACTTCAGCATCTTGTAAATCTCGTACGCGATATACAACACATCCGAAAACGGCGTTCCCGGTGTCGGGTCCAGATCGAAGAAAACGTAGTCCGGTCGGTCCTGGCTTTTCGCCCGGCTCGACCACGGATTGTGATCGATGCAACCCAGATTGGTGAGATAGAGCAATGCCGCGCGATTGTTCGCAAGGATGTACTGCATCTCGCCTCCGCGCTCCTCTGACTCCACCGTCGCCGTGCCGATCCAATCCGGCAGAAACGAGGGCGCCTCTTTCTGGAAGAACGCCTTGCCGCCAACCCCGTCCGGATAGCGCCGCAGAACCATTGGCCGGTCCTTCAAGAACGGAAGAATGTACTCCGCCATCCGGTAGTAATAGGCCAGCAGATCGCGCTTCTTCAGCCCGACCGCGGGAAAATAGATCTTGTTCAGGTGCGTCAGATGGACTCGCTGCCCATCCGACTCCACGTCGAGCGTTTCCGATCGCCCGGTCCTCAATTCTTTCTCTGTATCGCTCGCCGTCTTCGGCGCGGCAGATCCTATCGAATGCGATTGCTTCGCCTGCGAATTCGCGGTCACTTGCGGTACAGCGACTTTCATCGCACGGGTTTCCGCCGGTGTCTCCTCTAAAGTGTCCGTTTTCCGCTCCGCTGTTTTCCCTGTCTTGGTTTTCGCCCTCTCGCCCTTCACTGGCTTTGCTTTCGCTGCGCTGGCCACTTCTTCGACCGGTTCAGGTCTTGCGTCCTCGAACGTGCACTCCTTCGCCTTGCGGTCGTTCCGCAAGGAGAGGAATACGGGCGCCCGCAAGTGGTCATCGGTGGTCCAATTGGCATACTTGACCCGTGCCACCAACTCTGGCTTAACCCAATCGACCTTTTCCCGCAGTGCCGGAGCCTTTCCAAAAGCGCCGTGTGGTGTTCCCAATTCTTGAAGCTTGCCGAAAATCTCCTTTTGCGTTCCTTCATCAAATCCGGTTCCTGCGCTGCCAATGAATTTCAGTTCACTCCCGTCATACAGCCCCAGCACCAGCGCGCCAAAATATTTCCGGCTACCGCGACCTTCCGTATAGCCCGCTACCACCGCGTCCAGCTCGTTCACAATTTTCAACTTCAGCCATGCGGAAGTGCGCGTGCCGGAATAAGTGCTGTCTTTAATTTTGGCGATAAGTCCTTCAAGGCCTTTCGCTCGCGCGGCTTCGAACAATTCCTCGCCCTTTTCCGCAATATGTCCCGAATAATGCACTCTTTCGTTGCCGATCAGAACCTTTCGCAACAACTCCTTCCGCTCCACCAGTGGCGCCTTTCGCAAGTCGTAGCCGTCCGCATACATCAAGTCGAATGCGTAATAATCTAGCGGCACGGACTGCATCAGCTTTTGAGAGGGATTCTGCACGCCCAGCCGGTTCTGCAACTTTTGAAAGTTACTTCGCCCATCTGCATCGAGCGTGACGATCTCTCCATCGACGATCGCATTCTTCGCCCGAAACTTCTCCGCTAAATCCTTGAATTCCGGATATTCCCGCGTTACGTCCCGCCCGGAACGCGCCCACAAAGTCGTCTTGCCATCCTTGATCTCCGCGATCGCGCGAACTCCATCCCACTTGATTTCGAAAATCCAGTTCGGATCGGAGAACGGTTTCTCCTTTAATTCCGCCAGCGTGGCGCGAACGCCTCCCGGCATTTTCGGCATGGGCGCTTCCACTGCGCCGTCTAATTCGGAAGCTTCAACGAGGCGACGCTCGCGCGAAGCCGGCCGTCCCTCCGCGATATCCTCCAGCGTCCGGCCACTTACCACCGATTCTGCGTGCTGCTCCGCATCCCACTTGTCGTCCGCAAAAGAATCGCGGTGCTTGATCAACAGCCATTCATTCTTGGTACCTGGCTTCCGCAATCGCACGATCACAAAACTTCCACGCAGCTTCTCGCCGTGAAGCTGGAACTTCAATTCGCCACGCGCCAATTGATCGCGCGTGCTCATATCTCCTTCCGGCGCGTAGGTGCCCTCGTCCCAGATGATGACCTCGCCGCCGCCGTATTCACCTTTCGGGATCGATCCTTCGAATTTGCGATATTCGAATGGATGGTCCTCCACCTGAACCGCCAGCCGCTTGTCGCCGGGATTCATCGAGGGCCCCTTGGGCACCGCCCACGATTTCAGCACGCCATCCACTTCCAGCCGCAAGTCGTAGTGCAACCGAGTCGCCGCATGTTTTTGCACAACGAACACGCGATCGCCGCTTCCAGCGCGAGCGCCGCCGGCTGGTTCTGAAGTTTTCTTGAAATCACGCTTCTTGCGATATTCGTTAAGCACGCGAGCAAGCCGGCTCCAAGCGGCGTCGATTGGATGCAGCAAAGTAGTGGCGGGTCCTTGGACCAGCCAGTCGCACGATTGACGGCAAAACCGCCACATCATACCGCTAGTCGACCCGATCAGGCCCCGCGGCGAAGGTAACGCCCGCCTGCATTTCGCCCCGTCGGCCGATTAGCATTTCCGCAGTCGGGCGCCTTCCAAAAACAAAGCCGCCGGCTTGTTAGAAAGCCGGCGGCGTCACTCCCTGTTTTTGCCTATATTTGATTGACTTCGATTTAGCGATTCGGCCGGTGCTCGGCGTTGTGTTCCTGCGCCTGGTGATCCGTCTTCGCGTTGTGCTTGTCGTTGTAGATCTGCTTGCTCGCGGCGTTCTGCTGATGGTTCACCTGCTGGCGTTCCTGCTGCGTCAAATGGCCGCCGTTGGCCGCGCGGTCGTTGTGCACTTCGTTGTTGATGTGCGCTTCTTTGTTTTCCACGTGGCTGGTTTCGCGGGGAGTGAGCTGCCCGGAATGCACGCCCTGAGCAATGCGGGCCTGCTGGTTGCCCTCGCGGGCGTTGACGCGGCTCATGGCTGGCGTAGCCGGACGGCCGTGATTTTCGGACACAAAGTTCGCGCGGTTCGAACCGGCGCTACGCTCGTGCGACGCCTGCAACGAAGTCCGCTCGATATGCGATTCGTGGCTGGCGCGCAGTTCCTCTTCGTTCTCTCGCCGGTTGATGCCGCCAGGACCGCCGTTGTAGCTCACGCGGGTCACATTGCGCTCGTTCACAACCACCGTCCGATTCACATAAACGTTGTGGACCACGGTGGTATTCACGCGCAGGACCGCGGTGTTGTAGGCGAAGCGGCCACCGCGCCATTCGCCGCCAACGAAGCCGACGCCGCCGTAACCGAATCCGTAGTTCACGCCGCCGTAGAAGCCAACGTGGGGTCCCCAATAGCCCGCATGCCACGCGTACACGCCACCGCCCCAGCCCCAATAGCCGGGAGTCCAGAGCAAGCCGACGCGCGGAGGAGCGAGCCACACGCCCGGCACCCAGTAGTAGCCGGCATCACCGTAAGCCCAGTAGCCGGGAGTCCACAGATAGCCTTCGACCGGGCAAGGTGGCTGCTCGTAGACCGGTATGGCTGGCGGCGCGACGCGGATCGAAACGCCAACGGCGATTTGCGCCTTGGCGGGTGCCGGAGCCAGAGAAACCAAAGCAACAAATAAAGCCAAGAATAAAGTTCGAACCGAGACTAGTTTACGTGCCACAGGATCCTCCCCAAAGGGTCCTTTGCGTCCCCGGTTGGCTTGGGCGCTCGGGGCGTCAATGAACCGACGTTCTGAAGCCGCCGGGGTGTGTTGCTGATTCTCCGGCCTTAGCTATTTCAACCCCAGTTTGCGCTTCGAGTTTCGGTCTGTCGCCCGATTTGCGCGGGTCGGTGCTCTATGCATCATTATCTATACGTCTCATTTAAATAGACTTAGTTAGCATTTGGCATTTCTGCTGAGGGGAGTCCTAGTACTCGTTGTTTCGCCGCTTCCGCTCCGCGTGTGGCTACCGCCAACGCCCCATGAGTATCCTTCCGACCCCTGCGCTATTTCCCGAGACGCAGGACATACATCCGGTAATCCTCGCCCGTGGCGAACCAGTTCTTGTAAGTCTTGCCCATGCGAGCGCCGAATTTCTTGTTCAGTGCCTGGCTGGCTCCAGGACGAGCATGTCCGTAGATGCGTTTGAAATCGCGCGAGACGCGGCCGATAAACGCCGCCTTTAAAATGGCGCCATAACCTTTCCCCTGGTACTTGCGCAAAATCGTGTTTGAGTAGCAGTAAATTGCTTCGGGATCGCGCGGGAAACCCATCATGTCGTCCTTGCCGCTCCAAGGCACGCCGTAGGTCTCGCCGACGAGCTTGCCGTCTTCCAGCATCCAGATGGTGATCGCGGATTTCAGCAGCTCCCGCTTTTCCGGCAAGGAAAGCCGCAAGTTGGGGTGATGCTCCCGCTCGAACGCCATCGTGCGCTCAATGGGGTAGTGGAAGCGAAACGTGATGGCCACGAGTTGAAGATCCTTTGCAGCAGCGTGCGCCGAATTATCCAGGGTTCCCTAGGATGCGGCAAGTGCGACGTGCGAGTGCGGCGCGCCGAGCGCGAAGTCAGTGGGGGCGGTGGCTCAGCCATTCCTGTTTACCCTGAGCCTCGAAGGGGCTGTGTCTTCGGCCCATTGCGGCACCCACTCCGCCCCCTGGCCCAGCACGAGTGCCCACACGCACGACCGGCTTGCTGCGTCCACGGTTGCGGATGCTGCCCACGCCAGGTCAATATCTTCCGCTGCGCATCCATTCCTCAAGCAACGGTTTCGGCGACCAAGGCGGCCAGACAAGAGTGTCTGTGCTACACGGCGGCGATTACCTCTATTTCGACCAGGGCGTCTTTGGGCAGGCGAACGGCTTGCACGGTGGAGCGGGCGGGCGGGGCGGTGGTGAAGTAGCGAGCGTAGACCTCGTTCATTGCTGGAAATTCATTCATGTCTTTGAGAAAGACCGTGGTCTTCACCACGTGATGGAGATTTGAGCCCCCGGCTTCCAGAATTCCTTTTACGTTTTCGAGCACGCGTTCGGTTTGCTGGCGGATGTCCCCGGCGGACATCTCGTTGGTCTTAGGATCCAGCGCGACCTGGCCGGACAGATAGAGAAAGCCGTTGGTCTTCACGGCCTGGGAGTACGGGCCGATGGGTTTGGGTCCGCGGTCCGTAGTGACGATTTCTTTCATGGTGTGGTCTCCTTTGAATTTGAAGCAATCGCGCCGGTGGTGGTTTCGTAGCGGGCGCGGAAATCGTCGGGAACCCCGGGACGCTTCATCCAGTGGCGCACGAATTCGGCGACGTTCTGATTGGTTTCCTGCTCGAATGCGGCGATCAGATCGTCGAGATCGAAGCCGCCGCCCTGGCGCGCATACAGCATGTGGCTGAGGGCCCTATTGAAAGCATCCTGGCCGTAGCGATCCTGCAACGCGAAAAAGAATAGAAGACTCTTGGCGCGGGTGACGCTGTCGTCCTCCGGTTTGTGGGCATCGGCCTGGCGCGGCACGACAGCGAGCGTGCGGCGAATGGTTTCCATGCGGACTTGCGCTCCCTGAACGGCCTCGCGACCCCGCGACGCGGCGAATGCGGGCAAAGCGGAGAGCGGCGCATCTTGTTCGAAGAACCCGGGATTCCGGCCGTAGCCTAGCCAACTCGAGGCGAGCGAAGGGGCCGCGGCGGCTACGATTTCCGGCGCGCCGGAGCGGAGGTCGACCATCACAGTATCGAGAGCGGCCATTTCCGCGGAAGGCCTGGTACTCGGTTCGGAAATGAGCTGCGCATAGTTCGAGGCTATGCCAGTAAAGCAATTGTCGGCGACAGGACATTCCACAAGCCAGAGCTGATGCAATTTCTGACTGTGTGCGCCAAACATGGCATCGTAAGCGTGGCTGGCAGCCCTAAGCGAACCGGCTGACTGGCGAAGTGCATTGGTATCCTGGGGAGTGCGACTCCAGAAATTTATCGTTTCCGGCGGCTCGCCGAATTGGGCGGCGATATAACGGCCGGCGATGACGAACGGATAGCCATCTTTGGCTTGTTGAACGATGCGCAAGGTTTGTTCACTGCGGCTGCGGGAAAGTTTGGGTTTGCGGCCACTGGCGTGAACCAGGAAGCCCTCAGGGACGCGAAGTGTGAGCAGCCAATTCGGAGGTGGCACTCCTCCGGTGGCAAAAGCTCCTCGAGCCGGCAGAAGCTGCGGGCTCCAACCCTCGGCGGGCAAAAAGAATGCGTCAGACGCGAAGCTAAAGGGGTGCTCTCCGGGCGACGATGAAGGATGAAATGCGACGGAAAGATGCAATGCGCCTGTGACGGAAACCGCCCAAGGCTCGGGAAAGTTGAGCAACACGTTCCGAGGATTATCAGGAGATGGCTCGAACGACAGAGAATGACCGTTCCAGTCGGCGTGGGGATCGTCGAAGTTGAATCTGCGACGGCCAGGCAAACGAAGCTCGATCGAGGAGAGCGGCCGGTTGCCGTCGTTGCGCAGGCGATAAACGGAATCGATGTGGATGACAGGCTGCGGATCCGCGGTGAAGCGGACTTCCATTTCCTGCTTCTCGATGCTATAGCCGGGACCAAACGCTGCCGTGCAGGCAGCAGCGCAAAAGGCCGCAGCCACGGCGGCGAGAAACAGGAAAACGCGCGAACGATCGATCGGCGTCAAGGCGTCTCTGATTGTAGCTACCGAATAGGACTGACGCAAAAATGGTTTGTGTGAGTCGCTGACTTGCCGAAGCCTCAGCACGGACAATCGAATAGGCAGAGCTAACGCGGCTTGCCGCCGCGCACTCGCACGAAATCAGTATGCGCATGATTGCGAATGGCCTCGCGCGATGCCGCTTCCTTTTCGGCCTGATCTTCGGTCATGCCTTCGTTGATGCGCTCGAGGATTTGCTTTTCCGTGAGGCCGGTGTTTTTCAGCCGGCCAATCGCGGCGGAACTGAGTGTCGGAAGACCCTGCAGATCGCGCTGAAGCACAACCTGAACAGTGGCATCGGAAAGGCCAATCAGGCGAAGCATAACGGCGTCCCCGCTGACGGCGTCGAGCTTGTCGGCGCGAGCGAAACCCACGATGTCAGACTCGGTATAACGCGCACCAAGGAGGCTGGCAACCGATTCGGAACTCGTGAAGAGACGATGGTGCGAGTGGGCCGTGGAGATCAACACGACGCAGGTGTCGTCAGTGACGCTGGAATGCTTGAGGTTGACCAGTTGCTGAATTTCGGCGTCGGAAATGTTGAGCGGCTTGAGCTGCTCGATGGTGCCGGATCCCATACCGGCTTGATCGAGCGGCCGGTAATCCGTAAGCGGGTGCTGGTGGCAGCCGCCGGCTAAGAGCACAGCAATGCCGACAATCCGATAAGTAGACTTCATATCTTCATTGTAGAAGGACCAAGCAACAGGGCGGCGGCGTGTGCTGTGGGCGATACCCGGCGAAAGGACAGGTAGTTGAGACCGCGCGTAGCAAGTAGTGGGCAGCGCGTAGTAGAGGTTCGGGGAGCGCTGAATAGCTTCGGTGCTTTGAGCAAAACCAAAGCGGTGCATCATGCCTATGTACTTCGAGCCGACGGAGCGCTCAGCGAGGGTTAGTGGTGCGTAGGCGAACGCCTTTTCTACCCACTACTCACTTCCCTCTACTCACTTCCTCAAGTCTGATAAACGCGGTCGACCCCGTAGACGCCGGCGATTTTGCGAATGCTGGCCAAAATCGATTCGAGTTGGCGGCGGTCGATAATTTCCAGATTGACGTCAATTTGCGCGTTCAAGCGGTCCGGACGGCTTTCAAGGTTCTGAATGTTGCAGCCCGCATTGCTGAAGATCGCGGTGATTTCGGCCAACAGACCGGCGCGGTCCTTCGCGCGAACCACCAGATGAACGAGAAATTTGGCCTCACCCGGCGTACCCCACTCCACAGTGATGCGGCGCTCGGTTTGATACAGGAGATTCTGCACGTTGGGGCACGTGCGCGTATGTACCGCGACACCACGCCCGCGTGTGATGTAACCCACAATGTCGTCGCCCGGAATCGGATTGCAGCACTTGGCGCGATAGACGAGCAGGTCGTCGTGGCCTTTCACGATCAGCGGCGCTTCGCCGAATCCCAGCATGCGCTTGACGGTCTTGACCAGCGTGGGCTTGGACTCTTCCTCCTCCGTCTGCGTGCCTTTCTCAGGTTCGCCGAGCACGCGAGTCAGCACCTGCCGCGCTGAATATTTCCCGAATCCAACGGCAGCGTAGAGATCTTCGAGCTTGGAGAGCCCGTAGTCGGAAGCAAGCTTGAGCAGATCCGCCTCAGGAATCTTCTTCAGGCTGCGACCGAACTGTCGCGCTTCCTTTTCGAGCAGGCGCGTCCCCATTTCGGTCGCTTCTTCGCGCTCCTGCACGTTGATCCAATGCTTGATCTTGGTTCTGGCATGCGAGGACTTCACGAAACTCAGCCAGTCGCGGCTGGGTTTGTGCCCCTTTTGCGTCAGAATCTCGACCACGTCGCCGCTGACGATTTCGTGGCGCAGCGCGACCATCTGTCCGTTCACTTTCGCCCCCACGCACTGGTGCCCGACCTCTGTGTGCACGGTATAGGCGAAATCGACCGGCGTCGCGCCTCGCGGCAATTCCAGCACGCGGCCTTTCGGTGTAAATGCATACACTTCGACGGGGGCGAGGTCCACCTTCAGCGTCGAGAGAAACTCGCCGGGTTCCTCCAACTCCTGCGACCACTCGATCAGTTGCCGCATCCACGTGATGCGCTGATCGTCTTCCGTGACCGGCTTGTCGTCCTTGTATTTCCAGTGCGCAGCGACGCCTTCCTCCGCCGTATGGTGCATTTCCTGCGTCCGTATCTGCACTTCAAACGGCTGGCCATTGTGGATAACCGTGGTGTGCAAAGATCGGTACAAATTCGGCCGGGGCATGGCGATGTAATCTTTGAATCGCCCCGGGACCGGCCGCCAAATATGGTGCATCACGCCAAGCGCTGCGTAACAATTGCGCTCGTTATCCGTAATCACGCGGACCGCCAGCAAGTCGTAAACCTGTTCAAGACTCCGCTCCTGGCGAATGATCTTGCGGTGGAGCGAGTACAAACCCTTCACGCGTGCCGCGAGTTCCGCGGGAATCCCGTTCTCCACTAGCTTGGTACGAATCGTCGACTGTACTTCCTCCAGGAATCGCAGATGCGACGGAGCCTTGTCGGTGACCTCTTTCTGCAACGACAGGAACGACTCGGGCTCCAGGTAGCGGAACGAGAGATCTTCCAACTCATTGCGGATGAGGCCCATGCCGAGCCGGTGGGCGATGGGGGCGTAAATGTCCAAGGTCTCCCGCGAGATTCGTTGCTGCTTTGCGGACTCCAGATATTCGAGCGTGCGCATGTTGTGCAGGCGGTCCGCGAGTTTCACCAGCACTACGCGGACGTCGTGCACCATGGCCAGAACCATCTTGCGAACGTTCTCGGCCTGGCGAGCTTCCGGCGCCATCATGTTCAAACGGCTGATCTTGGTGACCCCTTCGACCAGGTGCGCGACCTCCGCTCCGAAGCGTTCTTCGATGCGGGACACGGGAAACTCGGTGTCCTCAATCACGTCGTGCAGCAGCGCTGCGGTCAGCGTAGTGGCATCCAGGCGCAAGTCCGCGAGGATATGCGCAACCTCTAAGAGGTGAATGAGGTAGGGCTCACCCGAGCGGCGAACCTGCGTGCGATGGCGCTCCGCTGCGATCTCATAGGCGCGCCGAACCAGCCAGGGATCTTCCGAGGGTCGGTTCTTACGCAGTTTTGCCAGGAGCTCTTCGAGGCGGGCGTCGAGTTGGCGCTCGGTGCGGTCGCGGTTAAAACTGAGCGGTATGTTCCCTGCAGACGGCATGTTCTAGTATACGCCAGACGCGCAAGGGGCGCGATAGTGGCGCGCCGCACGAGGTCTAGAATCGTCGAGGCGAGGGCGCTTCTAGGCAAAAAAGGGGCGTCCCGGTGGACGCCCCTGATGAGGCTGCTGTTTGGCACAGCATGGCAGCGCTGTGCCTGCTATCGACTTACGACGTCGTTTGCGGCTGGTCCGCGCGTTTCTGCTTGATTTCCTTTACCTTGTCCACGAGATCGTCGGCCTGCTTCAACAGGCTCGCGCGCTCGTCTGGAGTTTCCACCATATCAGCCTTGCGCCGGTACAGCAGGTTCAGATACGCCATGGCGTCATCATACTCCGGCCGCAGAGAAATCGCCTTCTGCAGATCGGTGATTCCTTCGTCGATGTTCGCACCGTACTTGCTGGCATATTCGGTCCGCACGGCGGGCGGAAGCGGATCCGTGTCCTTCACCTGCTTCTTGATGTTGTTCTTGTTGTAGTCCAAGCGCATTTCGCCGTTAGCTCGAAACGCCAGCGTCCAATCGATAACCCCGATCCAGTAGTAAGGTTCAGGATCATCAGGCTTCAATTGAATGTGGCGCTGGTGATAGGACTTCGATTCTTCGAATTTCTTGGGATCAAACGGCTGGCCGCCCATCTGAAACAAGATCGAGCCGATGCCATCGATCGCCGAGAGATTGTCGGGATTCTTGTCCAGGACTTCCTTGAATTCAGCGACGGCCTGCTGGCCCCGAGCCTGATTTTCCGCCGACGGAGCGCCCGGAATGTACAAGCTGGCGTAAGCCGTGGCCAGATAGAGGCGCGCGTTCAGCAGGTCGGGATCGGCTTCTTTGGCCTGCTTGAAGTCCTCGATCGCCACGTCGGACTGGCCGTTCTTAAACGCGGCCACGCCCTTGTTCAGAAGATCGCGGGCCTTGAGCTTGCTGCAACCCGACGCCGCAAGCGCGAGCACCGAGAGGGCAGCAACTGCCGCCGTCCGGCGAGCGATTCGAAGCGATCCATAAGTCATCGATGCATCCATCCCTGCTGTGGCGCGACCTGGAAACGGTCTGCGCCTAGGATTCACGTCCGCCCTGCGAAGGGCAACTCAACAATCTAGTGGCCTTGCTCCAACTGCGGCGTCAACAACCCGACAGAAGATATGCCTGCCGACCGCATGACGTCAATCACTTTAGCGACTATCTGAAACTCTACAACGGCATTGCCGCGAACGAACGCCGTGTGGTTCGCGCGATCGCAATATCTCTTCCAACCGGCTGCGCAGCGCCTCCCATGCGACGGCTTGCTCGTTTATTTTTAAAGAGCCCCCGTCAAGTACCTGAACGACAATTATATCGGGTTCGGGCTGTGGCTGCGAAACCGGCGGCGTTGGCTGCGGTATCTCCGCTCTCAGCCCCGTCTGCCGGTGCGGAATGATCATGAAAATGACCAGAAGCACCAGCAGCACATCAATCAGCGGAACCACGTTCATTTCCGACATGATCCCGCGCTTCGAACCGCCAACAAAGATTCCCATGAGCCACCTCGCCTTGCAACGTTGGCCCCGCGAGGAAGACTCCCACATCACCTTGAGCCTTGCGCGACCCCTTTGCGAATCGCGCAAAAAATCTTACTGGCCGGCTTCGATTTTCGCCGTGATCAACCCGACTTTGTCGATGCCCGCGCCGCGCATGATGTCGATCGCGCGCGCGACTTCGGCAAACAGTACATCGTTATCGCCTTTGACGAAAGCGATTTTCTCCGCGCGGTCTTTGAAGATCTGTTCGATGCGCGGGCCCAGACCATCCCAGGTCGCGTCTTCGTTGTTAATCTTGACTTTGTTATTCGTCAAAACCTGCACAACGACCGTCTTATTTTCCAGATCCTGGTTCTGCTGCTGGTTCGGATTGGGCTGCGGCACCAGCGTGTCCATGCCCTTCGGCGTCAACGGCGTGATGACCATGAAAATGATCAGTAAAACCAGCAAAATGTCGATCAGCGGAACGACGTTCATTTCCGCCATCGCTCCGCCTTTATTCTCACCAACGCTCATTCCCATGCGACTTCTCCTGTTGGCCTGCCTCTAGCGAGCATTGCAGGCCAGTAAGCCGCGCCGTGTGGGAATCGGCGCGGCCCGTAACTTCTAAATACTCAGCAAACGAATGATGCCAACTTCCGCTGAAGCCCAACTTTCGCTTAAGCCCCAGCTTCCGCCTAAGTTAGATACGAAAGCGACTCCGCCCGACTAATCTCCCGTCGGCTGCTGGCCGTTCGGGGGAGGCGGCGGCGCTGCTTTGCCCTGGTTCTTTTCGGTGAGCAAACCAAGTTGATCGACGCCGGCAGATCGAATCTCATCGACTACCGCGACAACATCGCCGTATTTCGCTCGAGCATCGCTCTTTACGTAGACGGTCTTGTCGAGGCGGTTGGAAATGCGATCCTTGATCTGGCCGGTTAGGTCGTCTTTACTGGTCGCCGTATGTCCCAGGTAAATGGCGCCATCGCGTGTAATCGCCACCACGATCGCGTCATCCTTGTCCGCGTCCTGCATATCGCGGGCCGTATCGGTCCTGGCCATGTCCACCGGCATGTTCTTCTGCAACATCGGGGTGACCACCATGAAGATGATCAGCAGAACGAGCATGATGTCGGCCATGGGAATGACGTTGGGCGTTGACATCTGGCTGCCGGCTTGCGGCTTGTAACGCCCTATTTGTCCGATGTGATGTGCCACGGTTACCTCCTGCTTACTTAGTCTTTGCGCCGCGACGCAGAATGAAGTAGTTGATGAGCTCCATCGACGAGTTGTCCATTTCGACGTCGAAGGCTTCCACCTTGTTGGTGAAGTAGTTGTACGCCCACACCGCCGGAACCGCGACCAGAAGACCGAAGGCCGTGGTCACCAACGCTTCCGCGATACCGCCGGCAACCGCCGACAGACCGGTCGCTTTCGACTGCTCAATACCCTTAAACGCGTTCAAGATGCCGACCACCGTGCCGAACAGTCCGACGAACGGCGCCGTCGAACCGATCGTCGCGAGGGCCGACAAGCCGCGCTTCATTTCCGCGTGCACGATAGCCACCGAGCGCTCCAGACCGCGCTTGGCGGCTTCGATTACGTCGGCGTCACTTACCTGCTGCGAGGCCGACTGGAACTCCGAGAGGCCCGTCGCCACTACCTTCGCGATGTGGCTCTTCTTGTTGCGCTCGGCGATAGCGATCGCTTCGTCCAGTTTGCCGTCCTTGAGGGCCCCGGCAACCTGCTGCACGAACACGCGCGACTGCTTGCGCGCTGCGCTGTACATCAGCGCTCGGTCAATCATCACACCGAACGAATACACCGAAAGCACGAACAGGATGCCGACAACGACTCTCGGCAACGTGCTCATCGAAGACCACATGCTCCGCAGGTCCCAGGACGTCGCCTGAGACTGCAGGAACAGGGCCGTATATACATACAAAGTGGCTACCATTCGTTTGCTCCTTAAAGTTCTGGTGACACCGGCTGGGCCGGGGCCAACGAGAGAGTTTGCTAAGTTTGCTGCGCGGAACGCTGCGCCGGCCCCACGACTGGCGCAACGATCCGTACTACTGGTTCAGAGAGAAAATCACGTCGATCGTGGTATCGACTTCCACGGGTTCGCCGTTCAACAGTGTCGGCTTGTACTTCCACTGTTGCACTGCGTCCATCGCCGCCCGAACAAGCAGCGGATGGCCCGAGAGAACCTCGAGCGATTCAACCGAGCCGCTCTTGGAGATGATGGCGTGCAAGCGCACGGTCCCGGAGATGCGCGTCTGGCGCGCGAGCGGCGGATACACCGGCTGTACACGATTGATCAGCAACGCGGCTTGAACGCTTCCGCCCTGACGGATGCGCGATGCCGTCGGCTTCGGTGGTGGCGGTGCTCCGCCCATGCCACCGATCACGCCGCCGATTACCCCGCCCATGGAGCCGCCGGCAACGCCGCCCGGCACTCCGCCTTGCATACCAGCGTTCATATCCGGCGCGTCTTCCTTAATGATCTTCACATCTTTCGGAATGACTTTCGGCGCAACGAGTTTCCCCGCGTCCATCAAGTGCACTTGCGGCTTGATATGCACAACCTGCGCGGCAACCGGTGGCGGAGGCGGCGGAGGCGGCGGGGGAGGCGCCACCAGGAGCGTTGCCATCATGGTCTTCGGCAGCGCTTCCGTGTAGATCAGCGGAATCAAGATGAGAACCCCGAGGAAGACCACCTGGGCCACCATCGAGAGCACCACTGTCCAAGGCTTATTGGTCTTGCTGGGATTGGCACTGGAAACCACCATATCTTCAAACATAGTTACCTACCTCCTCCCAGCAGGAGCAAGACGTCCCGTGACGCCTTCACTTCCGCGGGGTTTGTTTCCGGCTGCGGGTCCGGTACCTGCAACAGCGCCATGGCCGCGCCAATTGTTCCAGGCGACCACCAGCGGTGCAGCAATGCCAAAACTGGAGTACGTTCCTACCACAATCCCTACCACCAGGGCAAAGGAGAAAGCGCGAAGCACTTGGCCGCCCATCAGGAACAGGACGAGCACGGTAAGGAAAGTCAGGCCGCTAGTCAAGATCGTTCGTGACAATGTTTGATTGATGGACTTGTTCACGACGGCGGCAAACGATTCGCGGCGCAGCAAGCGATTGTTTTCGCGGATGCGATCGAAGATGACAATGGTGTCGTTCATCGAATATCCGACTAATGTCAACAGCGCCGCGATGACCGTCAGCGAAATCTCGAAATGCAGCAGAGAGAAAAATCCCAGGGTGATTAGAACGTCGTGAAATACGGCCAGGACAGCCGCAGCCCCGTAAACCCACTCGAATCGGAAGGCAATATATACCAACATGCCCGCTAAAGCATAGAGGGTTACCAGAATAGCCTGCCGGCGCAGTTCAGCGCCCACCTTCGGCCCGACAATCTCCACGCCGCGAAGCGCAAACCCGCCCAAAGCGTAATTGCTTTTCAACGCGGATACCACCACTGGAGTGGCTCCATCCACGGCGGACAGGTCGTCAAAATTTGTAAGCACGCCGTTCTTGGTGGTGTCGCGGTAGGTAAGGATTTTCTTGGCGAGCTGTTGATAGCGGTCGCCGGCGTTGACCGACAAGTTCAGCGGATCGCGAGCGCTGAGCAATTCGGCCAAAGACGAAGGCGTGGCGGCATTAAAGTCTGGCTTACTTGGATCCTTCGAGCCGTATGCGGCATTGAGCGCCGCGAGAACCTGCGCCTTGCTGGTATCCTGCGCTTCCTCTCCCTGGCCCTTCTGCTCCACGAAAATCAGCACTTCGTTGGAATTCGACGTGTTCAGACCGCCGCTGCTGATGGCTTGGATTTCGCTGTTGCCCAACCCCTGCGTTTTCAGCGCGTCACGCACTTGATCGATGTTCGGAGGCTGAGCGAAGCGCACATCTACGTTGGTCCCACCCTTGAAATCGATCCCGTAGCGCAACCCGCCCTCATGTACCCAGGAAATCACACCTGCAAGCAGGAGAAGACCGCTTAGCCCGTAGAAATACTTGGCTTTGCCCATCCAATCGATATTGGGCTCTTTGAAAAACTCAATCATGCCGAGACGCTTCCCTTCTTTAGACTCCGACCCCTACCCGTTTGTTCCCGGAGCTTAGCGGGCCCTGGCCAATGAGATGGCCCAAAAACCGAAAAGTGCTGCCGTCAAAACCCTGTTGGCCGCCCGATTCGCCGCCAACCCAATGTAGCCGCCGGGCTTTAGCCCGGCCAGCCATGCTGGTTTAAAACTGCCAGTATGTAGTGGCTGGTCTCTAGACCGGTCCACCCGACCTAACCCAATCCAACGACTACCGCTAAATGCTGAGTTCCGCCTGGCGATCCATCTTGGAAAGGTGGTACTGGAAAATCGTTTTCGACACGTAAATCGCCGTAAAGACGTTGGCAATCAGACCAATCGTCAGGGTAATGGCGAAACCTCGGATCGGTCCGGTTCCAAAAAGGAAAAGGAAGAACGCCGAAACGACGGTCGTAACGTGAGTGTCGATAATCGTTAGGAAGGCCTTGTCAAATCCGGCTTGCACCGCCGACGCGGACGACTTGCCATTGCGCAACTCTTCCCGGATGCGCTCGAACACCAGAACGTTCGAATCTACGCCCATGCCGATGGTCAAAATTACGCCCGCGATTCCAGGCAACGTTAGCACCGCGCCAAACGCGGCCAACGCCGCCAACAAAATAACCAGGTTCAAAACCAGCGCGAGCACCGCATTCGCCCCGGAAAGCCGGTAGTACACCAGCATGAAGATCATGACCACCAATAAGCTGAAGATCGAAGCCTGCACGCCATGGCGAATCGAATCCGCGCCCAGCGACGGCCCGACGGTGCGCTCGTCCAGATATTTGATCGACGCCGGGAGGGCGCCGGCTCGCAACACCAGCGCCAAATCGTGCGCAGAGTCCTGGCTGAAATTTCCTTCAATTACGCCGGAGTCGTCGATGCGGCTATGGATCACAGGCGCGGAATAAACACGGTGTTGCAACACGATCGCCATCTGACGATTTACGTTTTGCTCGGTAAAAGGACCGAAGCGGCGTGCCGCCTCCGCGGACAGTGCAAAATTAATCTGCCACTGCCCCGGATTTTGCGTGCTGCGGTTCTCCGTGGCGTTGCGCAGATCGCGGCCGGTGACAATCGGGGCTCGGCTCAGCACGTACCAGACTTCACCCGTGTCGGCCGGCGTGGAAGTGCGACTTTCATTGCGGCCTGGAACCAATTCGCTGCCCTGTGGCAGAACCCCGCCATGCGCCGCCAGCGCCGCGACCTGCGACGGGTACGTCGTCGGATCTTCGACGAGTTTCAATTCCAACTGTCCGCCCGCCTGAATAACCGCCTTTGCCCGTGACGGATCGCCCTCACCCGGCAACTGCACCAGAATCTCGTTGTCGTTGGCGCCGCCGCGTTGTTGAATCGTCGGTTCCGTCAAGCCAAGCGCATTGATGCGGCGCTCGATCGTCTCGATCGACTGCGTCATGGTCTGCTCTCGAATCGCAGCGATCGCGCTGGGACGAAGCGTCAGTGTGTAGCCGTTGGGATCCCCCGCGGCCGGCGACATATCCCAAACATTCTGCAGTTGGCTAGTGACCAGATCGCGGAAATCCGACAACTGGTCGGACGCCACGTTACGCACCAGGATGTGCGTGTCATCCACCCGTCGCATTTCATCGTAATGAATATTCTTCGCGCGCATCTGCGTGGTGAGCCGGTCCACCGTCTGATCCGTCTCTTGTGCGATGGCTTCCTGCGTCTGCACCTGTAAAATCAGGTGCGTTCCGCCCTGCAAGTCCAGACCCAACTTGATTTGCTGGCTAAAATTATTTTTTAAATCCGCGACGGACGTGGGAAACGTCGGCAGCCCGATCAGCCCATAGATACAGCCAAGGATGACCAGCGAAATAAACAGCACTTTCCACTTCAGATTGGGATTCATGTCAGAAGGTATGGACTCCGGAATCGCCGGATACCAAAGCGCTGGAGTCTAAGCAAGATCTACGCAAACTAGCCCGGTCCGCGATTTTATTTCGCATCTTCCGTTGTCTCCACTTGCGTAATCGCCGACCGCGCGATGCGAATTTTTACCGGGGAAGAACCACTGTCGGCGATCTTCAGGATCACCGTGTCGCCGTCAAACCCGTTGATAACCCCATAGATCCCACCACTCGTCATCACTTTGTCGCCAGCCTTCAAGGCCCCCAGCATTTCCTGCAGCTTCTTGCGCTGCCGCTGCTGCGGCAAAATGAGCATCACGTAAAAGATGCCCATCACAATCACCATCATCACCAGCGGGCTTCCCAGCGCGCTGCCCAAGCCTCCGGTTTGCAAGTTCATGGCCGCAAACATAGTCGTAGCTGAACCCAACCTTTCTAACAACTGGGCTGACAACTGGCTCCGCCTTCAGTGGCACAGGCACTCCTGCCTGTGCTCCGGCAACTAAACATCAATCGCCAAAAAATCGCGAAGATAGCAGCAGCCAGCCGCGGGGATATCCCCGCTCTCTACAACCCGTACGATTCTCTTCTGGTGGTGTCCCGCGGACGACCCGCGCGCCTTGCAAGCTCCGGAAACCGATTGCCTTCAGGCCGGACCCGCAGCATAACGCGCGTGCATCGCAGATGAGAATTTCGCTAGGTTCCCAAACCCGATAGCCTCGCGGATTTGCCGCATGATGTCAAGGTAAAAGTGGACATTGTGGTGGGTCGCCAGGATCGCCGCGGTGATCTCCCCGGCGGCAAACAAGTGTCGCAGGTACGCGCGCGTGTACCGCTTGCAAACCAAACAAGAACACGCCGAATCAAGCGGTCGCTTGTCTTGTGCATAACGCGCGTTCTTGATCAACACGCGGCCTTCGCTAGTATAGACGCAAGCGTGCCGCGCCGCACGCGTCGGCAAAACGCAATCCATCATGTCGATCCCCAGCGAAACATAGTCGGCAAGCTGCTCGGGCCGCCCCACGCCCATCAAATAACGCGGACGCTCTCGCGGCAAAAGCGCCGTCACCTCTCCAGTCATTTCACAAGTAAGCGCATGCGGCTCGCCCACCGCCAACCCGCCCACCGCGTAGCCCGGAAAATCCATCTCCAGAAGTTGTCGTGCACTCGTGCGCCGCAAATCCGCAAACGTCGCGCCCTGCACAATTCCAAATTGCCATTGCTCCACACCGGCGTCCCCGTTGCGTCCAACCTTCTCCGTAAAATATTCTCTCGCGCGCCGCGCCCACAGCGTCGTCCGCTTCACCGCCGCTTCCGCCACACCCCGCGGCGCAGGCGTCTCGATACATTCATCCAGCACCATCGCAATATCCGATCCCAGCGCCAACTGGATCTCCGCCGCCTTTTCCGGCGTCAGCAAATGCTCGGAACCATCCAGGTGGGACCGAAATCGCACACCCTCATCCGTAATCTTGCGCAAATTCGCAAGACTGAACACCTGAAATCCGCCGGAATCGGTAAGAATCGCCCGCGGCCACGACATGAACCGGTGCAAGCCGCCAAGCCTTCGAATCAGCTCGTGCCCCGGCCGCAAATATAAATGGTAGGTATTAGCAAGAATAATTCCCGCGCCAAGCTCTTCCAGCGCGCCCTGCGTCAGTCCCTTAACGGTAGCCGCGGTACCCACCGGCATAAACGCCGGCGTCTCAAACGCCCCATGCGGCGTAGCCAGTCTCCCCCGCCGCCCGCCAGTCGGATCGGTCAGCGTCACCTCAAACGAAAATGTCACTAATAACCTTGCGCGTCACCGATACCCTCGAATGTCACCGATAAACCTTGCTTGTCACGATAAACTTGTAGGGGCGGGGCTTGCCCCGCCCGCCGTACAAGTCTAGCAGGATGCCAACCTATATCGCCGCCCAAGCCACCTTCGCCAGCACCCAAACCGCCCACATCCCAAACACAATCCCAAAACTCGCCCCGGGCTTGATCTTCTTCGGGTTCGCCGCCGCAAATCCAATCGCCACCAGCACAAGACACCAGATCCAGAACAATTCCAGCGAGCCTCCCAGCGCCAACAACGTCTTCGGCGCCGTCTCCGGCAAATACGCCTTCAGACTCGTCGCCAGAACATTCTCCGGATCGACGTCTCCGTAACTTTTCAATGGAAGAACAATCAGCGCAAGTATGCTGGATATAGCCGTGGGCAAAAATGCATGCGTCGTTATTCCAAACGATTGCCCGAAGCGCAAACCCGCCCCGCGAAAAACGTTGAACGCTCCCCAATAAATCAAAGCAAAAATCAAAGCCGAAATCGGCACGGCGACAACGCCGACTCCATACGAAAAATTAGACCAAAACTTGATCTGCCCCGCCAGTGCCTGGTCTTTCTGTTCCTCCGACATCTGCGCAAATCGCGGATTTTCCTCCGCCTTGTGCCGGATGTATTCCCCCCAATTCATCTTGGCATTCAGCATGGCCCCGACACACGTTGCAAGCACCGCGCACAGCAACAGCGGCGCCAACCAACTAGGCCGCTCCGCAATGCTGCTAAAAGTCTGCTTCGGAGAAGTGAAAACGCCGATGATGCGCCCTAAGGGATTGATACGAGGCTGCGCCTCAGGCGCAGACACAGAAGTAGTAGCCATAGCGGCATCCTCCACCACAGAGTAACCACACGACCCGAACCTTCGCTTCTACCCTGCCATACGCCGAATAGCCAGCGATAATTTCAACGCCCCCGCCTCTCGTCCGTCCGTCGCGACCCGCGCAGTCCGCTGAACCCACCCTAGTTCCCGAACCGATCTCGTTTCCGTGTAGGGGCGGGGCTTGCCCCGCCCGGCCACGGCGTCTTGTTCAAAGCGTGTCCATCCACGTACCCGGAATAACCGAAGCCTTCCGAGGGGTGCCGCCAAACCTGCTCGCGCCGTACCATTCCTCCACTTCAACTCAAGCCGTAGGCAACTCCGGCACCGCCGCCAACAACTCTTTCGTATAAGCATCCACAGGCTCATGCAAAACTTGCTCCACTCCACCCACTTCCACAAACCGCCCCGCCCGCATCACCGCCACCCTCGTAGCCACCTGCGCCACCACCGGCAAACTGTGCGATATAAAGATGTACGTCAGCCCAAACTCCCGCTGCAACTCCTGCAACAGCAGCAAGACCTGAGCCCCCACCGAAACATCCAACGCCGACACCGGCTCATCCGCCACCACCAATTTCGGCCGCAGAATCAAAGCCCGCGCAATCCCGATCCGTTGCCGCTGTCCGCCGGAAAACTCATGCGGATACTTTTTCGTCGCGTCTTCGGTCAGTCCGACGCGCAACAGCATCGCGATTGCGCGATCACGCCGTTCCGCTCCAGAAAGTCCAGGCTCGTGAATCGCCAGGGGCTCCGCAACAATCGCCCCCACGCGCATCCTGGGATTCAGCGACGCAAACGGGTCCTGAAAGATCATCTGCATCTGCCGCCGCTTCACACGCAACGATTCGCCGCTCAGCCTCAACAAGTCTTGCCCATAGAACGCGACCTCGCCGGAATCCGGCTCAATCAGCCTCAGCAGCATCCGCGCCAGTGTCGTCTTGCCGCAACCACTCTCCCCGACAATCGCAAACGTTTCCCCGGCCTCAACCGAAAAGCTGACGCCGTCCACCGCCGTGAAACGCGCCCCGTGGCCATCCCCAGAAAAAAACTTCGCCGAGCGCCCATAGCTCTTCCGCAACTCCCGCGCCTCCACAAGATTCACGTTATCCAAGCTTGCCTCGCCCGCTCATCGGCCAATTCTTCCCCACACTCGCGATATCTTCGCACGCCTGCCAACAGCTTCTGCCTCAATCCTGCATCTCGTTGTCCGATTTTCCATCCGTTCCCCGCCAGGCGTTCTCTTCCACCGCCCGTAGTTTGTAAAAAGAACGGAACCTCCGACCTGAGTTTTTTACAATCCTCACTCTGACTTCCGATTTCTAACTTTCATCTTCGACTTCTCTCCATACCTATATCTAAATCTGAGAACCCGGAGAATTTAGCTCGCTTTAGACCAGGAACACCTTTCCCTTCAACAAAATCGGTTCGGCATCCGACTTGCCTCTACGCCTCCCATCTTTGGCCCTGGACTCTCTCTTCATCTGGAGGAACGCTGTGCTTAAAGGTTTTTGGGGGAACGCTTTTCGTGTTTTTGCCGCACTCGCTCTCGCAGTCGCATGCCTCTCGCCTGCCATCACCAACGCCCAATCGGGCACAACCTCGCTGCGCGGCACTGTGCTGGACAAATCCGACGCCGCGGTTGTCGGCGCCAACGTAGTTCTCACCAACCCGGCTCAGGCATTGCAGCGCCAGACGAAAACCACCGGCACCGGTTCGTACGAATTTCTTTCGCTTCCGCCCGGCACTTACCTGCTGACCGTCGAAGCCCCTGGCTTCCGCAAGTACGAGCAGAAGAACATCCAGCTGCTGGTCGATTCTCCGGGTACCGCCGACGTTACTCTGGACATCGGATCCACCGCCGAGACCGTCGAAGTATCCGCCCAAGCTGTTGCCCTCAATACCTCTGACGCTTCGCTCGGCACCGCCTTCAACGAGAATCAGATCAAGCAGCTGCCCATCGAATCCCGCAACGTCCCCGACCTCCTCTCGCTTCAAGCCGGCGTCGCCTACACCGGCAACCGCACCGACATCAATCAGGATCTCGATAGCCGCAGCGGCTCGGTCAACGGCGCCCACAGCGACCAGAGCAACATCACTCTCGATGGCGTCGACGTCAATGACGAGACCCGCGGCTACGCCTTCACTTCCGTGCTTCCTGTCTCTCTTGACTCTGTCCAGGAATTTCGCGTCACCACCACCAACTACAACGCCGATAGCGGCCGTTCGTCCGGCGCTCAGGTCGCTCTCGTCACCAAGAGTGGCACCAACAGTTTCCACGGCTCGCTCTACGAATATCACCGCAACACCCTCACCAGCGCTAACGACTATTTTGTCAAACAATCCGAATTGCAGGACGGCGAGCCCAACGAGGCCCCTAAACTCATCCGCAACATCTTCGGAGCCTCCCTCGGCGGGCCCATCTGGAAAAATCGCCTCTTCTTCTTTGCCAATTACGAGGGTTATCGCCAGGCGGAACAAAACAGCGTGGTGCGCATCGTCCCCAGCGCCGCCATGCGCGACGGCATCATGCAATATCAATGCGCCGATCCCTCCGCCTGCCCCGGCGGCTCGGTCGTCGGTCTCAGCGGCGCTTCTTACACCGTTGCTCCCGGCAACCAGGCGCTTTCCCCATCGCAACTACAAGCCATCGATCCGCAACACCTCGGCCCCAATCCCGTGGTGATCAACTATCTCAAGTCCTTCCCCATGCCGAACGACAACACCCAGGGCGACGGGCTCAACGAAGTCGGCTATCGTTTCCGCGGCCCCATTTCCACCAACAACAACTGGTACATCGCGCGTCTCGATTACAAAATCACCAGCAATGGCAATCACACATTGTTCGCGCGCGGCGCGATGCGTAACGACACACAGGGCGGTGTTCCCTACCTGCCCGGCGAGCAGTCCGAGCAAACTCTGGCGGACTACAGCAAGGGCGTCACCGTCGGTTACACCGGCGTGTTAACCCCCGCCATCGTCAACAATTTCCGCTGGGGTTTCACGCGCCAGAGCTTCGGTCAATTCGGAAACTCCGATGACCCGCAGATTCTGTTCCGCGGACTGAACGACAACACCACCACCAACAATTCCAGTCTCGCGGTCGTGCGCACCAGGACCTTCCAGGTTCCCGTGCACAATATCACCGACGATATTTCCTGGTTGAAGGGAAAGCACACGTTGCAGTTCGGCACCAACATCGCCTTCATGCGCAACCCACAGTCCAGCCAATTGAGCTCGTTTAGCGACGGCAGCGCAAACCCCGGCTGGCTCCCTGCCGCGGGCGTTGCCAACACCGGCACCGACATGGATCCCGCGGTAAATGGCCTTCCCGCGGTGGCCTCCTCTTTTGCCAGCGGCGGCTACGATTTCCCGCTGTTGACCATGCTCGGCGCCGTCACCGAGGTCGACGCCCAGTACAACTACAATCTCAACGGCACTGTCCTGCCCCAGGGCGCTCCGCTGACCCGCCGGTTCGCCACCAATTCCTACGAGTTCTACATACAGGATTCTTTCAAGATAAAACCAAACCTCACCCTGATCTACGGTCTCCGCTATTCTCTTTTCCCAGCTCCTTGGGAGACCGATGGGTTTCAATCCACACCCACGATTAACTTGGGCAACTGGTTCACTACTCGCGGAAACAACTATGCCCAAGGCATCGGTTCGTGGGCCGATCCGCTGGTTAGCTTCGACCTTTCCGGTCCCGCCAATGGCAAACCCGGTTTCTACAGCACCGACTATCACAACTTCGGTCCGCGCGTCGGCATTGCCTGGTCACCCAACTCCAGCGACGGATTGCTCGGCAGCGTCTTCGGTGGCCCGGGAAAGACCAGCGTTCGCGCCGGATTCGGCATCGTCTACGACCGCGTCGGCCAGGGCTTACTCGCAACCTTCAATCGCCGCGGCGCTTTTGGCCTCTCCTCCTTGATCACCAGCCCCAATGGTCTGACCACGCTGGCCACTGCTCCGCGCATCACCAGCTTGGATACCATCCCCACAACGGACCTGAACGGCAACGTATTGTTCGGGCCACCGCCGGCGAGCACCTTCCCCCAGACCTTCCCGAGCGGCAACGACAATGGCTCCTTTGCCAGCTCCTTTGGCGTGGATAGCTCTCTCAAGACCCCTTATTCCTACACCATCGACTTCTCCATCGCCCGCGATTTGGGACATAGCTGGTCCATCCAGGCCTCCTACGTCGGGCGCCTCTCCCATCGCTTGCTTGCTCAGGAAGACTTGGCCCAGCCCGCCGACCTCGTCGACCCCAAAACACACATCGACTACTACACCGCCGTCCAGGCTCTGGCCAAAGTCTATCAATCTCCCAATGCTCCCGCTCCCAGCCAGGTGACCGCCGCCATGATCGGGCCCACCGCCTCCTATTGGACCGACATGACTCAGGCCCTCAAGGCCGGCGGCGCTTACTCTCTCGATCCCATCACCACCCAAGGCTGCCCGCAAACCATCACCACCAATCCGCTGCAGATCAACTATGCGCTGTTCAGTTGCTACACCGGCAACGAAACCACCGCCATCCAGCGCATCGATCAGAGCGGCTTCCCCGATCCCAACAATCCGGGCGTCGTCTACAACGGCGATTGCGGCCAACCCGCGGGCAGCGCCATTCCTAACTGCTATGTGAACTCCCAGTACGCCTCGCTCACCGCTTGGCGCTCCATGGCGGCCGCCGCTTACAACGCCCTGCAAGTCAATCTCGAAAAACATTTTTCCAAGGGAGTTCAATTCGGTTTTAACTACACCTACTCAAAATCCATGGACTTGGAGTCCGATGCGGAACGCGTCGACGTTCTCGGCCTCGGCTCTCTTGGGCAGATCTTCAACGCTTGGCGCCCAAAACAATTACGGTCCGTGTCGGATTTCGATACCCCGCACCAGATCAATGCCAACTGGGTTGCCGAACTGCCATTTGGCAAGGGCCGCTGGATCGGCAAGGAAGCGCACGGCTTCACCGAAGCCCTCATCGGCGGCTGGCAGTTGACGGGGATCGGCCGTTGGAGCAGCGGCTTCCCCATCAGCATCGCAAATGGCTTTCGGTTCCCAACGAACTGGGAATTCTCGGGCCTCGCCACGCAGATCGCCCCAGCGGTAACAGGTACGACCAAGAACCCCGACGGCACCGTGAATCTCTTCCCGAATCCGCTCGGCCCCAACGGAATTCAGGCCTTTGCGGCTACCTTGCCGGGTGAAAGCGGCACACGGAACTCTCTCCGCGGCGACGGCTTTGCCGGCCTCGACGTCGGCTTGGCCAAGCGCTGGAAAATGCCCTGGCTCGAAACGCACACCCTCCAGTTCCGCTGGGACGTCTACAACGTCCTCAACCTGACCCGTTTCGACGTGCAAAGCGTCTCAACCTCACTGACCGCCGGCTCTTTCGGCAACTACAGCGGCCTGCTCACCAACCCCCGCGTAATGCAGTTCGCCCTACGCTACGAGTTCTAACCATTCGACCGGGTCGAAGCTGAACACGCACCACGACGAAGCAAGCTTCTTCTTCGTCGTGGTGCATTTTTCTTTAGGAGGTCGGTGCTTTAGCGCCGACGTAAACTGCGCGCTCCCAACGGGCTTCAGCCCCTGAAGAAAGCTTCCGGTTCGTTGTGTCGCATTTGTCCTTCAGGAGGTCGGGGCTTCAGAGTCTGTGTGAGAACTCCGATTTTCGTCAGGGCACAGCTTCAGTTTACCCAGAGGTACGAAGGGCCGCGCCACTCGTCAGCCTCCTAATCCCTTGTAGGGGCGGGGCTTGCCCCGCCGGCGTCAACCCAGGCACGCTCTAAACGGAGCAGGTCCGCTCCCGGCATTTTCCCCCAGCCTGTTCAGCCGTGCCGCAACTGAAGCCGAATCAACAAGGCTGTAGCCGCTGAGGGCTTCTTCTCTCAGTTCTCACACAGACTCTTCAGCCCCGACGTAAACTGCGCGCTCTCAACGGGCTTCAGAGTCTGTGTGAGAACTCCGGTGTTCGTCAGGGCACGGCTTCAGCCGTGCCGTAACTGAAGCCGAATCAACAAGGCTTTACAAGCTGCGGAAAAACCCCGTGGGACGGCCATTTCTGGCTGTGCGCGTCAACCAAGTCCCACCGCTTCACCGCAGGCACGGAATGCTTCCGCCGAGCGAAGGACTTTTTCCGCAAGCTCTCTAGCCGCTGAGGACTTCCTCTCTCAGTTCTCACGCAGACTCGTATCCTCGCAGACCCTTTTTGCGAATTCCGTAAATCCCTCTTGATTATTCTCTGAATTGTGCTACTCTAAAAGCTGGACAAATTGCAGCTACATTGCGCCGCGGTTAGGGCGCATTTTTCATTTTCGGAGTCTTCTACGCCGCGTCAAAGTGCGAGGAAACTGTCCGCCAATGTCCTTCGCCAAGCTCGATTTCTTAACTGGCTTTAGAATGAACACTTACAAAACTCTATCAAAACAAACCACTTTAACCCTCTTTAGAATGAATACTTACAAAAAACCAGGGGGAGGGGAGTAGCAAATGGGTAACGAGGCGCTTTGTCAAGCCGAATTCTCCGGCCAGCCACAAACCGGCAAAGCCCTCCTCGAAACCACGGAACTCATCTTCCGCCCCAGTGACGGCTCCAAACCCGTCAAGATTCCCTTCTCGACCATCAAATCCGCCAAAGCCCAAAACGGCGAACTCCAACTCCATACCGCCAACGGCCCCATCCTCTTCACCCTCGGCCCAACCGCCGAAAAGTGGTGCCACAAAATCCTCCACCCCAAAACCCGCTCCGAAAAATTAGGCCTGAAGCCAGGAGTGAACGTCTCGCTGCTCGGTTCCTTCGACCAGGAATTCCTGAAAGAGCTCCGCGACACAAAGGCAATCCTTCACAAAGGGAAAATCAACGCCGCCAGCGACCTGATCTTTCTAAGCACCAACTCCACAAAGGACCTAACGTCCGCTGTCAGCAAAGCATCGAAGTCGATCAAAGGCCCCGCCGCCCTCTGGATCGTCTACCCCAAAGGAAAAAAAGAAATCACCGAAAATGATGTCCTGTCGAAAGGCCGCAACTCCGGCTTAAAAGACGTAAAGGTCGTAGGCTTCTCCCCAACCCACACCGCCCTGAAATTCGTCCTCCCACTCGATCGACGTTAGCTAGCCGATGATCTGGGTCTAAGAGCAGATACATTCAATGGCAGAAGTTCCTCGCACGATTTCAATTGCGGCTATCATCCTAATGTGAACGATTTGCTTCAAATGCGTGGGCTGAAGGTCGAGTTGCCGACGCCGGCTGGCTGGATTCGTCCCGTCAACGACGCTTCGCTGCGCATCGGGGCGGGCGAGTCGCTGGGCCTTGTCGGCGAGTCGGGCAGCGGCAAAACCATGATGGCGCTCGCTCTAATGGGGCTGCTGCCGGTGGGCGCTCGCGTCAGCGGCGAAGCCATTCTGTCTGACGATGCAAGGACGAATCGTCGCGCTTCTGCCGTTAGCGGAACAAGCCTCGCTCCTACAAATTCACCGGACACGAGTAGAAATTCGGTGGACACCAACCTCACCAGATTGACCGAGCGCGGCTGGCGCGATGTGCGTGGGCGCGAGATTGCCATGGTGTTTCAGGAGCCGATGACCGCGCTGAATCCGGTGATGCGCATCGGCGCACAGATTGAGGAAGCCATCCGCGCCCACGACGCAAAATTGGCCGCGCCCGAAGTGCGGCAGCGAGTGCTCGAAGCGCTGCGGCGCGCGGCGGTTCCAGAGCCAGAGTCGCGCGCGGAACAGTTTCCGCATCAACTCTCCGGCGGGTTGCGGCAGCGCGCAATGATCGCCATGGCACTGGCAAGCGGCCCGCGACTACTGATTGCCGATGAGCCCACCACCGCGCTCGACGTCACCGTGCAAAAGCAAATTCTGGATTTACTGGACCGCTTGCGCCGCGAACTGCAACTCGGCCTGCTGTTCATCACCCACGATCTCGGAGTCGTGGCGCAGGTCGCCGATCGTGTCGCGGTCATGTATGCGGGACGCATCGTCGAAGAAGGACCTGCGCTAGACGTGCTGCGTGCGCCTCGCCATCCCTACACCCAAGGCTTGCTCGCCGCGTCGCCGACCTTGGAGCGCGGCAAGCTCAAGCCGATTCCCGGAACTGTGCCGCAACTGACCGCGCTGCCTCCCGGCTGCGCATTCGAGCCACGCTGTGCGCTGCGCGTCGCGGAATGTGTACGCGCCGTACCCGAATTGCACATCGCCCCACACGCCGCGCCGCTAAATGACGCCGCGTCGCAAAATCACGCCGCGCGATGCATCTTGGTGTAGGTAGCAATACGCACTCTTGTTTACCCTGAACTTTGAAGGGCCTGTGCCAGCGTCAACAACCGGCAATCCCTATCCGAACAACTACAGACCTCCGAATACCGGAATTTTCCAATCGCTATGAAACAAAAATGAATTCAGCGCGTTCGCCGTCGTTCCGCCAATAGTAAAATGGCAGATTCCATGGCCACCGCCGAAGCCACCACAGACAACCGCGTCGACTGGAAACTGATCTGGGCACAGCGCGGCTTCCGATTCTTCTCTGTGGCGATGTTCGTCTCGCTGTTCGGCAGCGGACTGAACTTTACCGCGGTCAGCTGGTACATCCTTTCGGCCACGCATTCCACGATCGCCGTGAGCATGCAGGTCATCGTAGTCACGCTTCCCGGCCTGCTTGTTCCGTTCGTCGGCGGTGTGCTCATCGACCGCCTGGACCGCCGCTATCTCGGTGTCCTGCTCGATCTGTGCCGAGGAGCCGCGGTTCTCGCCACCGCCTACATCGCATGGCACGGCCATCTCTCGCTATGGCATCTCTACGCGATGACGCTGATCACCGGAACAGGCTCCGCGATGTACTGGGCGACGGTGAACGCACTCGTACAGGAAGTGATTCCGCCCAGCCAATTCACCGGCGCCAATGCCGCGGTGCTGATCGGGGTGCAGAGCGGCATGCTGATAGCGGGCGCATTTGTGGGCTTCATTTACGATTGGGCAGGCATCGCTGGAATTCTCGGGATCGATGGCGCCACGTATTTCGTCTCCGCGTTTTGCCTGTACCAGATGCGCCGCGGCTATGTTTCTCCTCGCCCGCGCCCCACGTATCCGCGCGAATATTCCGACGCCACCGAGGCTACGGTGCTTGCGCTCGAATCAGGAGAGAATCCCGAGGTCGCCGAAGCGGGCCTGTCTCTCTCGGTGTACGCCGACCTGAAGGAAGGCTTCGCGTACCTGAGGCAGCAGCCGAAGGTCCGCGCTCTAGGAATTACGCACGCCACGATGATGGCCGGAGTCGTGAGTGCGAACGTGGTGCTGGTCGCTCTCGCCAACGACGTTCTTCACGCCGGCGCGCGAGGTCTCGGCTTTCTGGAAGGTGGTTGGGCCATCGGAGCCATCACTGGCGGCCTGCTTGCCAGCCAGCTTTCACAGTCTCTGCGCATGACGATGTACGTCGGCTGCATCGCCATTCTTTGCTCCGGCCACTTGATCGTTCCGTTCGTGTCGTTCGTGGCGGGCGCCGTCACCATACAAGCGATTTTTGGATTTTGCCGCGCGGTTTCCGGCGTCGTGGCGCAATCCTCTCTGATGAGCATGGTGCCCCGTCACTTCATGGGACGCACGCAATCGGCCATCGCCGTGGTCGCTACCGTGCTGCAGCTGCTGATGAGTTTTGCTCTCGGTTGGGTCGCGCAGCGCATCAGCCTTTTTGCCGGGTTCGCACTGCTTGGCCTGATGTACGCCGGTGCCGGCATCTTCGCGACGCGGGCGCGCCAACTTCTTACCGAAGGCCCCTGACAGTAATGTTTTTGGGTTAAATCGTCGGACGCGAAACACCAGGCGAAACAGTGCGCCCCGAACAGAACTATCAAAGACAGAACTATCGAAGCACCTGAAAAAGATTACTGTAGCCATCGGTCCACAGGACCGGTTTCCTCGTCAGCGCCAACGCAGTACTTTTCTCCGCAAGACTTGGCAGGCGAAGCATCTGCGGGTCCGCGGATAACAAAATCCATGTGCTTCCCAAATTTCGTACCTGGCACGCTGCCAGGTGATGAGACTCTGCAAGCGCAGCGAGAACCGGCGCAAGGTCCAGATGCCAGTTGGTGACGTGGAAAGCCAGAACGCCCTGGGCGTTCCGCATATGCGTCAGGTAGAGATCCAAGGCCTCGTTCGTCAAGAGGTGCACGGGAATCGCGTCGCTGCTGAAGGCGTCCACGGCCAGCACATCGAACTGTTGTCGCTCCCCGAGTCTGGCCTCTTTCTCCAAGGAGAGCCGCGCATCGCCGAGCACGGCATCGACTTTCGCCACAGAATCGTGGGCGAAATAAAAATAGGGAGATGGTCCCGCGGAAAGCTCCACGGTCGCCGGATCGATCTCATAGAAACGATAATAATCACCGCGGTGACCGTACGCCGCCAGGGTGCCGGCGCCCATACCAATAACTCCAACCCTGAGATTTCCAGAATTACCGCGCGGATAGCTGTTCAGCAGCAACCCGATACCGCTTTCGGTTCGGTAATAAGAGAGCGGAATATTCCGCAGCGCGGGATTCTTGAATTGCCTTCCATGTAGGGTGCTCCCGCTGAGCAGCCCCACCGTTTCCGGTTCGTTGATCACGCTTTTGATTCCGTAGAAATTTCTCTCGCGATATAAAATCTGCGTCGCGCGAACCTGAACATATCGATTGACGAGAATCCCAAAGACGGCGGTCAGCAATACCCCCGCCACGGGCTGCCAGGGGAACCTCGAATTTGCAGGAACGCTGGCCGGAGATCTTCTTTTCCTATCCAGCAACCAGTAGATTGCAAAGGCGCCGCCAGCGAACAATCCCACAAACTCCGGTCTCGCCAGCAACGGGAATTTATCCAGCGCGGGAACGAGGTTAGGAAGATTGGTGATCAGAAACGTCGTTTCAATCAGCAGCACCGCGACCCATAGTTGAGCGTTCGTTTTGCCATTGGGGTCGCGCAGCACAAACGCCGCAAACAACAGCAGCCCGCAACCCACTAATCCCACTTGAAGTTCCCAAAAACCGAGAAACAACAGCGGCGCCATCGTCACGACGAAAATTCCGCCCACCACGCCGCCACCAGCCACCATTAAATAAAACGAAGTTAAATACCGGGTCGCAGGTTTGGACGATGCCAGTTCGCCATGGCAAACCATACACACGGCAAACAATGCCACGCAAAGCATGACGATCTGCGACGGCGTCTGGAGGTGGAAGCCAAACAAATTGGTTTTCATTTCCACGCCGAGCGCCACGAAATACAATGGCCAGAAAATACTCCGCTGGTACCAGCGATGACTACTAAACGAAAGAATGAACGAGAACAGATAAATGCACAGCGGCAGAACCCACAAGAGCGGGATTACCGCCAAGTCCTGGCAAATCAAATTGGTGGTTGCGAGCAGCATCGTCGTGGAACATGCGCTCAACCCAATCCACAACAGATACCGGCTCAAGCCCGGTGTATCCCCCGCCGCGACGTTTTCTAGGCTGGGGGGCTGTGGTGATGGTTTCGCAGTGCTGTCCGAAAGCCGCCACGCAATCACAGCGCAAATCGCAGCGAAAATCATGTAGCCGGAAGCCCAGACCCAAGCCTGATGCTTGATCGTGAACATCCACTCGATCAGGAAGGGATAACTCAGCAACCCCAACAGCGAACCCGCGTTAGAAAGCGCATATAGCCGGTATGGAGAATTGCTGGTCTCACTCTGGCTGTACCACCTCTGCAACAAGGGTCCTGTGGTCGACAGAACAAAAAACGGTAATGCTACGGTCGCGAACAGTAGTTCCAGAATTTTCCACACCGGATTATCTTCCGGAGAAGGCCTCCAGGCGGCGCCTGGAGTTAGCGGCGAACCCCACTTCACCCACAAGATCGCCACGATCACTGCGGAGAAAATCAGCAGCCCGGCGTGTGTCTTTCCCTGCATGCGGGCGTTCGACGTTCGACCCAGTACGTGGGCGTATCCATATCCAAGCAATAGTAAGAACTGGAAGCACAACATGCAGGTGTTCCAGACAGCCGGAGTGCCTCCAAAAAGCGGCAGAATGTATTTCCCCACGATCAACTGAACCTGAAAAAGAAGGAATGCACTGAGGAACACGGTGACCCAATATCCGGCGAGAACCTGTTGGCGAGGTCGACGGGCCGGAGATTGCGGAAAATCAGCGGCTGCCGGACGTGACGGCTCAAGCGTTAAGGTAGATTCGGGCACGATGCCATCTTTGCAAGACCCATGTGCAGAGGCAAACGGTTCGTCGCCGGCTGTAGCTCAACGGCTAATAAAAGTTACGGTCCTGCCAAATCAACCCCGAGCTTCCGTACTTCTGGATAGCAGGGAAAACGCCGTAGGATTGTCCCGGATCCCGTGGGTAATTCCGCATACTCCGACAAGTGGCTGTAGCCTTCGCTTCCCGCGCTCGCCAACTTCTTACCGAAGGTTCATGATTTCATTCTGCTGAGTAGTCTTCGCGCTGGCCTCAACTTCTTGCCTTATACTGAAGGCGTTGGCGGTTGCGAAGCATTCGGTGATTGCGCCAAAAGCGCCCGCTTCCCTTCGAGGCTCAGGACAAGCGGAAAGCGGCCGCTACATCGGAAGTTCGTGCATGGAAATTCTCACCATTCGGCCGTTTTTGCAGTATTTCGGTAATGCCCGTGAGCGGACGCTACGCGTCGCGCGATGCATTCCGCCCGACAAGATTGATTGGACGTACGCCGCGGGAAAATTCACGCTCGGCGACTTACTTCGCCACTTGGCGGTGACCGAACGCTACATGTGGGCGGAAAATGTTCAGAATCATCCTAGCTGCTACACGACGCACGGCAAAGAACTCGCCGACGGGCTGGAAAATGTCTTCGCATTGATGGAGCGCCTGCACAGCGAAGCGATGGAAATTTTCTCGAAGCTTACCGACGAGGATCTGCGCCGCAAGTGCACCACGCCGGGCGGTACGGACATCACGACCTGGAAGTGGCTTCGCGCCATGACCGAGCACGAAGCTCATCATCGCGGCCAAATCTATCTATACCTTTCCATTCTCGGCGTGGAGACTCCGCCGATCTTCGGGCTGACCTCCGAGCAGGTCCGAGCGCGCGGCAACGCAACCTAGGGACTCCCTTACGGGCGAGCAATCTCTCCAAAACAACTCCACGACAAGTCACGGAGGCGCAGAGGGCGCGCAGGTTTCGCAGAGAGGAGAGAGTTTCGGGAGGAGACCTTATTTTTCCTCTTGAGCTGCGGGTATAATCCGGCATGCTCCGACAGCTGACTGTTGTCTTCGTCTGCCTCACATTCTTCGGTCGTGGACATTCCACCGAGAAATCCGCCGCTCCGCCACCGGCTGCTGACGTCCATGTGCGCGCTCTGGCGGATACTTATCTCGCCGCCTGGTTCGATCGTTTCCCGGAACAGATCACTGAGTTTGGAGTTCCCGGCCACCGGCAAGACAAGCTGACCGACAACTCGCTGGAAGCCTTGAAGGCTTGGCAGGAACGCGAAGATGCGTGGCTCGCCGAAGCCAAGCAGATCGATCCGGCGACAATCGGCGCGCCGCCGTTGCGCGCGACGTACGCCCTGGTCCGCGAGGCGCTCGAAGGACCGATCGCGCTGCGCGCGTGCCGCAACGAATTGTGGACGGTCAGCCAGTTCGTCAACGCCTGGCAAGTGCAGTATGGCTACGAAGTCACGATTCAACCGGTGGGCACAGACGACGCGCGTAAGGATGCGCTGGCCCGATGGGACGCGCTGCCGAAATTTGTCGATACCGAAATCAGCAATTTGCGGGAAGGCATCAAGCTTGGCTACACCGCGCCGAAAGGCAACGTCCGCATCGTAATCGATCAGATGAATACATTGCTGACCGGGCCGATTGCGGCCTCACCGTTCGATTCGCCCGCGGTGCGCGATAAGTCGCCGGATTTTGTGAAACAGTACGACGCGCTGGTGAAGGACCAGATTAATCCGGCGTTTAAACGCTACCGCGATTTTCTGCAACACGAATACCTGCCGGCGGCGCGCGAATCCATCGCGGTGTCCGATATCCCGAATGGCGGCGCATGTTACGAGGCTTCGGTGCGCTTTCACAGCTCGCTGCCGATTTCCGCCACCGCGGTGCACACGACCGGGTTGCAGATGGTTGAGCAGATCGACGCGCAAATGAAAGAGATTGCCGAGCACTCTTTCCAGACCAGCGACGTCCCGGCCCTGTTGCAGAAGCTGCGCACCGACAAGGAGTACACCTTCAAGAATCGCGAGGAGCTGATCGCGTTTTCGCAAGCCGCGCTGGCGCGCGCGAAAGTGGGCGCGCGTCCCGCGTTCGGACTCTGGCCAAAGGCGGATGTGATCATCCAGCCGTATCCGGCATTTCGCGAAAAGAACGGACCGAGCGAATACAACTCGCCTGCCGAAGATGGCAGCCGTCCGGGCGTATTCCTGATCAATGCGTACCAGCCGGAAAAACATAGCCGCGTCTCGGACGAGTCCACCGCATTTCACGAAACAATTCCTGGACATCATTTGCAAGGTGCGATCGCGCTGGAGCGAAAGGAGATTCATCCCATTGGCCGTTATCTTGGGAACAGCGGATACGCCGAGGGATGGGCCTTGTATACCGAGCGGCTTGCGGATGAGCTGAAATTGTTTTCGTCGGACGTGGAGCGGTTGGGCATGCTGTCGGATCAGCAACTGCGCGCGGTGCGGCTGGTGGTGGATTCGGGGATTCACACCAGGGGCTGGACGCGCAAGCAGGCGATCGATTACATGCTGGCGCACACCGCGGAAGGGGAGCGCGACGCGGCGTCCGAGGTGGATCGCTACATTATCTATCCTGGGCAGGCCGCCTCGTACATGCTGGGCATGATCGAAATCCGCAAAGCGCGCGATGCCGCGGAAAAAACCATGGGATCGCGGTTTGACATCAAGGCATTTCACGACCGCGTGCTCGAAGACGGCGCGGTACCGCTCACGTTTCTGAAAGAAAAGATTGAGCGCTGGTCCGCGGGAAAATGAACGGAAGCTCATCGCGAGATTTGGATCACTCGGAATGAGGGGCCACTCGCGCCGCGAATTCGTGAAGGCATCGGCTTCCGCGGCGGTTCTTGCGTCGGCGCGTCCGAAGCTTTCGCTGCTGTACGGGCTGAATTCCGCGAGCGACGATGCTTTGCAAGCTCGCCTCGCCGCTGATCCGCTCCGTCCTCAGTTTCATCTCCTGCCGGCCAAAAACTGGATGAACGATCCGAACGGCCCGATCTACTGGAAGGGCCATTACCACATGTTTTTCCAGTACAACCCGAACGCCGCGGTTTGGGGCGACATGCATTGGGCGCATGCGGTGAGCGACGACATGATTCACTGGCGGCATTTGCCGATTGCGCTTGCGCCGACACCGGGATGGGATGATGCGGATGGCTGCTTCACGGGCAGCGCCGTGGATGACAACGGCGTCGCGACCATCCTTTACACCGGCGTGAAGACTGTGCCGCCCGAGCGGGCTACGCTCCGCGACGGCGTGCACAATTTTCGTGAAACAGTTTGCCTTGCAACGTCGGGCGATCCGCAGCTGCGGGCGTGGACCAAATGGAAAACCCCGGTCATCGAGCCACCGCAAGATCCGCGAATTACCGGTTTCCGCGATCCATTTCTTTGGCGCGACCACGATACGTGGCATTTGGGCGTCGCCTCCGGTATTCGCAAGGAAGGAGGCAACGTTCGTCTGTATCGATCGAAAGATCTGCGTCAGTGGGAGTATTTGCATTTACTGGCATCAGGCAAATGGACGGAAAAGGAATCGGTCAATCCGGTGGATTCCGGCGAGATGTGGGAATGCCCCGATTTTTTCCCTCTGGGCAAGAAACATGTGCTGCTGTATTCAACGGCGGGCGGAGTGTACTGGGAAACGGGGGAGCTTGATCCGAAGGAGCTTGTGTTTCATTCCGAAAAGCGCGGTGTGCTGGACTACGGCGCTTACTACGCGCAGAAAACGCAGCTCGATGCGCACGGCAATCGAATTTTATGGGGCTGGATCCCGGAGAAGCGGTCGGACGATGAGTTGCGGGCGGCGGGTTGGGCGGGATGCATGGCGCTGCCGCGGGTTTTGTCGATCGGTGCCGATGGTGAACTGGAGATGCGCTTTGCGAGTGAGGTGCAATCGCTACGTGGCAGCCCTTTCCGAATTTACGCTATGGATGGATTTCCGAATTTCCCGAACGCTACGCCCGTTGACAAATTGCACATCGAAAAACTGGCGGGAGAATTCGCATGGACGACGCCAGGAGAGAATCCCTACTCAACCCGGCCACCGCATGCTGAACTCATACTTGCCGACAATGCGGGACCCTGGCTCGATCTCAAACTCGAGACGAACGGGGAGGGTGCCCGCAGGTTGACGGTTAATCGCAAATCGATAGATTTAGTCGGTGCCAAACCGCGTCAACACGAATTTCATCTGCACGAATTTCATCTGCTTGTCGACGGATCGGTCGCTGAGCTCATTTGCGACAACCAGCATGCTGTGACGACTCGAATTTACCGCAAGCCTAGCGGATACCTGCACCTAACTGCGAATTTCAGCTCGCTTCAGGCGTGGCAACTGCGCGCGATTTCTGCTGACCGGCTCACGCACTAGAGGATTGCGGAGTTTCGTTCATGACCACTTTGTTTTTTTGAATGGGAGGAGAACAGCAGTCCCTCACCTGCAAACGGCGTGGGTTCAAGATGACAGTGAGCGAGTTGGTTAGGCTTTGATTGGCGTTTCGGTGGCCGGCGTAGCGGTTAACTTCGCTGCCGGTACAGGCACAGAAGCTTTTCCGCCAAGCAGGTCGACCAGGATGTGGTTCAGCTTGGCGCGAATCTCGTAGCGGTCGTGGGCGTTGGTGATGTAACGGACGGCAATCTCGGTGCCACCAATCACCGGCTTGACGTTGATCGCGGGTGCGGCGGAGAGATTGCTCATGTCGCCGGAACGCGCGGCGCTGCGCCATTCCTGTTCGGCTTTGTGGCCACTTTCCGCAGTCGCTTCTACCACCTTCTTCTGAATCGCGTCGACGACGGGATACGGATCCTGGCCCGAGGGTAGGACCACTTGCAACTCGTCCCAGAGCCACTGGCCGGAGGTGGAGAAATTGAAGTAGTGGCCTTCGATGGCGAAGCTGTTGGTGAACGTGACGCGGCGGCCGGTGGGATGTCCGGAGTCGGTCCAGTTGCCGGTCTCGAGCAGAACGGTGTGGAACATACCGAGTTCCACGACTTCTCCGGTGACGCCGTTGATTTCGACCCAGTCGCCGAGGCGAATTCCGTTTTTTCCCATCAGCACGAACCAGCCGATGAAGCCGACGATGAAATCTTTCAGCGCGACGGTGAGGCCGGCGCCGGCGAGACCCAGGAACGTTCCCAAATTAGGCGGCGGCCCGATGATCACTAGAAGGATGAGCACGACTCCGGCGATTTGCAGGAAAACTCGGGTCACCGCGCGCAAAGTTTCGACTTGCCGACGGTCTAGGGACGTCCGGCCCAGCAATATCTCGATCCATCCATCGACGAACAATCCAACCAAGACGATCGCCAGGATGATGGAGATGCTGCGCAAGGCCAGATTGAGCATCGCGCGTTGTTCCGTGGCAACTGCGGCGATCCATTGACCGTAAGTCTCGGCGAGCTTTTTCTCGTTGTCGACTCGCTTGTCGAGCGTCGCCAGTGCTTTCGCCTGAGCCGATCGCGCTTTCGTCGCTTTTACGAGCGTTTGCGATTCTGCGCGGCTGTTCGGGTTTCGGTCCGTGGCGGGAGTGCTGGCGGCGGCTGGCGCTGGCGGCACGACCGGCGGCGCCGCGTTCGCGTTTGCCGCATCGCTCTTCTGTTCCAGCGAGTTGTGTTTTTCAGATAGCGCCGCGGCTGACTCCTCGGCCTCCGCTTTTGCGCGCCAAAGTTGGAGCTGCTTCTTATGAAAGGCCCACCATTGCAGGAGATGGCGGATCAGGCCGCGCGTTTCCGCCGGTTCGCTTACCGTAATCTTGGTGCTGTCGGAGCTCTGCGAAGCGGCTTCGTGTTCCTCGACCATCGCCTGAATGCGACCCTGCGGATCGCCGCCCGCGCGAATCATATCCTGCTTGGCGTCATCGATTTCGTCCTGGTCGAGCTCCATCTGCGCTTTGGCGAGGTCGAGCTGATCGTCGAGCGCATCCTTGCGGCTGCCGCTGGCATTCGCTTCCGCGGCTGTCAATTGCGCGACCTGAGCCTTGTCGGCGGCCAAGGCATTTTCCGCTTTCTGTTGCCTGGCCTGGATCTGCTTCGCCTCCGCCGTCAACTTCGGTGGATGTTCGGCGGCCTCTCGCACGGCGGTGGCAAAAGCCAGGTCCATCTCCTGATCGGCAAGCCGCAACGCCTCAGTCGCGAATGGCTTCTCCGCAGCGCTATTTGGGGTCTGCGCCAGTCGCCGCGCGGTGGTCAGCGCCGACTGGTCCACCAGCGGCTGGTCATGCGAATCGGTCGTTTTCTGCGAGGTAGAGCTAACGGGTCGGCCAAGCGCCGGAGACACCAGCGGCCTCGTGCGGAAAATTCCATAGCCGGCGGCCACGAGCAAGGTCGCGATGACGGCACCGGCAATTATGCGTATCGATTTCATGTCTTCCCGGGGGAACCCGAGTCATTCTAATATGCATGTTCGGAGAAGGCACCAGTCATCGTCGGGAAAGAATCGGCGGGTCCCTTAAACTGCACTATGGATTTTTCGGGCGAGGAGCGAGTCAGCTGTGACGCCGAATAGCCGATTGCCTGGCGCGGTCTTCGTTTTCTTGGTGTTTGTTGGCTTTCTTCAGGCTCGGAAATTTGCGGCGACGATGCCGCCTGTGCTTGCGACGCACTTCGGAGGCAGCGGCGCACCGAATGGATGGCAGACGCAGTCGCAATTTTTCATTCTGGAGATTGTGCTGTTGGGAGTGTGTTTGCTGCTGGCGTTTGGCATTCCGCGCTTGATCGGGGTGCTGCCGATTTCGATGGTGAATGTGCCGAACAAGGAATATTGGCTGGCGCCGGAGCGACGAGAGGAGACTCTTGCGTTTTTCAGAGCGCAATTTGCTTGGTTTGGCTGCGGATTTTTGGCTTTCCTGATGGTCGTCAACCAGCTCGTGTATAAGGCGAACCAAACTCAACCGCGGCATTTGGACAACACTACCTTCGTCATTGCTCTGGTCGCGTTTCTGGTTTACGTTGGCATCTGGACCGTGCGGCTCGTGATTTATTTTTCAAAATCAGACCGGTTGAGTTGAATTGCCACGAATCGAATGACCGTGAGACAGCTGGCGAATAGGGTCTAACCGTGAAAGTACGGGATGTGTTGCAAATGTTGGAACGTGATGGATGGTTTCTTGCAAGAACCAGAGGAAGTCACCGACAATACAAGCATGCTGTGAAACCAGGCGTGGTTACCGTTCCTGGAAAGCCGGGAGATGACTTGGCACCGGGAACCCTGAATAGCGTACTGAAGCAAGCGGAGTTGAAGAAATGAAAAAATACCTGGTCATTGTGGAACAAACGAACACTGGATTTTCGGCGTACTCTCCTGACTTACCTGGATGTGTGTCGACTGGACGTACGCGCGAAGATGTCGAGCAAAATATGCGTGAGGCGATCGCGTTTCATTTGGACGGACTGCGTGAAGATGGCCAGGCATTGCCTGAGCCGAATACGTACTCTACGTACGTGGAACTCCCGGCGTAGATTCCCGACTGTTAAGAAACGAAAAACGCCTCAGATTTAGTCTGAGGCGTTTTGGTTTTGCGTTGCTAAATTGAACGTGGGCACAGGCGCTTCGAGACTCAGCGTAAACAGGAGTGCCCGTGCTACTTTTTGTTTCTAGAGGTAGTCGCGCGAGGGGCCTTCCAGGAAGGCTCGGAGTTTGCGCGAGCGCGACGGGTGGCGCAGCTTGCGCAGGGCTTTGGCTTCGATCTGGCGGATGCGCTCGCGGGTTACAGCGAACGATTGGCCGACTTCTTCGAGCGTGTGCTCGCTGCCGTCATCCAGACCAAAACGCATCTTGATTACTTTTTCTTCGCGCGGCGTCAGCGTCTTCAGCACTGAAGAGGTTTGTTCCTTCAGGTTGAGGTTGATGACCGCGTCGGACGGCGAGACTACTGCTTTATCTTCGATGAAGTCGCCGAGGTGCGAATCTTCCTCTTCGCCGATGGGCGTTTCGAGGGAGATGGGCTCCTGCGCGATCTTCAGGATTTTGCGGACCTTGGACACCGGGATGTCCATGCGCTTGGCGATTTCTTCGCTGGTCGGTTCGCGTCCGAGTTCCTGCACAAGCTGGCGGCTGGTGCGGACGAGCTTGTTGATCGTTTCGATCATGTGCACCGGGATGCGGATGGTGCGGGCTTGATCGGCGATGGCGCGAGTGATGGCCTGGCGAATCCACCAGGTCGCGTAGGTGGAAAATTTGTAGCCGCGGCGCCACTCGAATTTGTCGACCGCTTTCATCAGGCCGATGTTGCCTTCCTGAATCAGGTCGAGGAACTGGAGGCCGCGATTGGTGTATTTTTTCGCGATGGAAACGACCAAGCGGAGGTTGGCTTCGATCAGTTCTTTTTTCGCTTGCTCGGCTTCGGCTTCGCCGCGATGAATGATCGTTAGCGTGCGCTTCAGCTCGGTGAGGCCGACTTCGCTGGCGTCCTCGATGTCTTTCAGTTCGACGCGGCGGGTGCGGAGTTCCTTGCGCGCTTCGGCGGCGACGTCACCTTTGGCGGCATCGACACGGCGTTCCAGACGGCCGGCTTCGCGCTCGAGCGATTGCAGGCGCTCGACGGTGCCGCGCATTTTGTCGATGAGGCGCTTTTTCTCGAACGGATTGAAGTCGATGTCGCGGACTGCTAGTGAAATCTCCACGCGAGTGCGCGCGACCTCCCACTTGGCGTGAATCCACGATCGCTTCTTGGCTTTCGGTGTCTTTTCGAGCTTGATCGCCTGTTTCAGGCCGTTTTCATACAGCTTGGCGATTTTTTCGATGTGCTTGAGCGTTTGCTTGGTCTTGTTCGCGATTTTTTCTTCGGTGAGCTCTTCATCGTCGAACTGGACGATTTCCTTGATGGAGCGGCCGCCCTTGCGCAGGTCGTCGCCGACGGCAATCAATTCCTTGATCACGATCGGAGAGCGGGTGACCGACTTCATCACGACGAGTTGGCCGCGCTCGATGCGCTTGGCGATGGTGACTTCGCCCTCGCGGGTTAGCAACGGCACGGTGCCCATCTCGCGCAGGTACATGCGAACGGGGTCGTTGGTTTTTTCGAGCGAGCCTGGAGTCAGATCCAGGTCGCCGTCGGCTTCGTGCGCGTCTTCCTTGGCGTCACGTTCACCGGGTACGGTAGACACTTCGACGGCACGCGCGGCTTTGGCCGAGGCTTGATCCTCGTAAATTTCAATGCCGTTGCGTTCAAATGTCGTGAGAAGGTCGTCGATTTCTTCCGAGGAGTGCACTTCCGCCGGAAGGGAATCGTTTACTTCGTCATACAGCAGGTAGCCGCGCTCTTTGCCGATGGCAATGAGCTGGCGTACCGCATCATATTTTTCTTCAAGGCCGACTACTGCCACAAATTCCTCCCGCAATCAGACGACAAGCCGGTTCGCTTCGGCGCAGACGCACGCGATTCTCAGACGACGCTTAGGCTTTTGCCGAGACACGAACAGGCTGATGCGCAGGCGCAAACTGAGGGGGGATTTCCCCACAAAATCGCATGTTTTTTGGCCGCTGTGCGGTCACTCTGAACGTAGAAGAGAAACCCTTTGCCCTGCGCTGCCTGCTGCCGTTTGCCCCGTGCTTCGCCCGCGTATCGCGTTTCCGTGGTCCGATCTTTGCCGCTAACTAGAAAGTTTAGATGCTTTTAGAAGCAAAACCGTTACCCGGTAAACCCTAATACGCTACACGCTTAAGTCCGTGTGCGTCAATCATTTAATCGGTGGAAAGTTGTGGAAGAATTCATAGTGCGAGGCAGCGTGCCATTTAGCGGGCAGCGGCCAGGCGTTTCATGAGCTCCTGTTTGCGTTCCAGAAGAGCGCGGAGGTCGGGCCCGGCGGGGCTGGCTTCGATGCTGCGCTGGACGTCAGATAGTTCTCTTTCCGCACGGCGGTGGCGCAGGGCTTCGACACAGCTTTCGGCTTCTTCCCAGGTCAGGTCGCTGGACTCTTCAAAGAGGATCTCAAAGAGCATGCGGCGGTCGCGTTCTTCGAGGGTGGCGGCGACTTCGCTGGCTTGCACGGGCTGGCCGGAAAGGTTGGCGGTGACCAGAGCCGCGAGGACTTTTTCGGTTTCGAGACCGAGATGGAGCTGGTCTTGCTGGATTCGCTGAGCCAACTCGTGGCGGAAGCCTTCGCCTTCGACGAGCATGCGAATCAGGCGGCGCTCGACGGGTTTGGCGGCGCGGCCGATGAGCTCGGGCTGAATCTTCACTTCGCTGCGGCGTTCGGCGGCTGCTTTACTGAGGGCTGCGCGAAGAACGGGCTCATCGAGCCGAAGTTGCTGAGAGATTCGGGTGGCCCATTCGGAGCGCAGAAGGCGGTTCGGAATTTTTTGCACGTAGGGCAACAGGAAATTTACTGCGCTGCGTTTGCCTTCGCCGGTGGTCAGGTCCATGCGGCGGGCGCGGGCGATGAGGTAGTCGACGTAGGGCGGCGCTTCCTTGAGGACCTTGATGTAGGCGTCGGTTCCCTGCTCGCGGATGAATTTGTCGGGGTCGGCTTTTCCGGGGAGGGCAAGGACGCGCACCTCGAAATCCTGCTCGAGGAGCAATGAGATGGAGCGCTCCGTGGCGGTTTGGCCGGCGGTGTCGGGATCGTAGTTTACGATTACGCGACGAGTGAAACGGGCGAGGAGCTTGATTTGGGGTTCGGCGAGGCTGGTACCGCAGCTGGCAACGACGTTGCTGATTCCGGCACGGGCGACCGCGATGGCGTCCATGTAGCCTTCGACAAGGACGGCGAAATCGGAGCGGCGCAGGGCTTCTTTGGCGCGGTCGAGATGATAGAGGACGTTGCTCTTGGAATAGATCGGGGTTTCCGGGGAGTTGAGATATTTCGGCATGTCATCGCCGAGGGCGCGACAGCCGAAGGCGACAATCTTTCCGGACTCGTTGGCGATGGGAAAGGTGATGCGGCGGCGGAAGCGATCGAACATGCGGCCGCTTTGATCGCGCGAGACCAAGCCCGATTCGACGAGCAGCATCTCTGGGTATTTTTGTTTCAGGGAACGCAACAGGAGATCGCCGCCGCTCGGTGCGTAGCCGATGCCAAATTGATCGATGGCGGTTTTTTCCAGGCCGCGATCTTCAAGATAAGCACGGGCAACTTTGCCCTCCGGCGTGGATTCAAGTTGCTTTGTGAAAAAGGTCTGGGCTACGCGATGCATTTCGACTAGTGCCGCGCGCTGCTGATTCTCTTTGCGCTCTTCGGGCGAGCGTTCTCTAGGTTGCGGGATGGCGATGCCGCATTTTTCGGCGACGACTCGAATCGATTCCGGAAACGAACACTTCTCCATTTCCATGACGAATTTGAAGACGTCGCCGCCGACACCACAGCCGAAGCAATGGTAGATCTGCTTGGTGGGGTGGACGTTAAACGACGGCGACTTCTCGGAATGAAATGGACACAACCCGCGAAAATTTTGCCCGGCCTTCTTCAACTGGACGTATTCGCCTATGACGCGGACGATGTCCGCCTGTTGCTTCACGCGATCCGCAAATGAACCTGCCTCTGCCATGAGATTCTCTTGAGTGCCTGCACCGCTCTGGAAGGACGACGAGAGTAATTTACTCCGGGAGGGTGCGGAATCCCAAACCGACTTTCAAGAAATGACTGTCCGCGGTCATGACATCCTCGATTCCAAGTTCTTTCATGATGACCATACTGGTCAGATCGGTGAACGAAATCTTTGGCTTATCGGAGAGCTTTAGGCGGAATTCCACCGCGGCATCGAACCTTTCGCGGGTCACGAACTCAACGGTAATGAATTGCGACGACAAGAGAGCGTTGGTGAATCGCGACGCCTCCGCAAAAGGACGCCTAGCGAACAACAGGGTCAGGAATTCGTCGAGCACGAAGTTTGAGGTAAAGATGCGGCCGGTGCGGCGGCTTCTTTCGCCATAAAACTTTGCCGCGGATTCGTGTCGGGCGTCGCTACGGTCCGCAAGGGCGAGCCATCCCCACGTATCCACGAATAGCTTCAACTCGATTTTTCACCATACAATTCGTCATCGATGCCGGTGGTAAGATGGCCGTCCTGAGCAATGCCGATGACTTCGAGCAGTGGATCCGGAGTGTCGGACAGAATGTCCCTCAAGCGTTCAAGAGTCTGTTGATGAAACACGCCTTTTTCCACCGCATCTCGGAATAAGTCGACGAATTCCTGTTCGCCGATCACGAGATGGACGCGGTTGTGGCGTCCATTGCGGTTTTTACAGAAGCGCAAGCCCTCCCAAGTCTCGCCTCCGAGAGCAAAAAGATTCCGTTCGATGCGGGCTTCATCACGGTCGTCCCAATGATAGGAACCGGCGGCGCGCTGCTCGATTGTGATCATTTTAGGCATTAGTGGGCTCTAGTAGACTCTAGTCGCTGCTAGTAGCTTAGACTAGGTCTATTCGATCTGTCAATGTCTCTATGATCTTAATTCTACTAGGGTTACGGCTTTGCCGCCCCTATCCTCGGTTTCCGAAGAGACCTTCCCCACCAGGGGATGGGAGGAAAGGAACTGGGCCAGGCCTTTGCGCAGCGCGCCGGTTCCGTGACCGTGGATTATGCGCACGCGCTGGCGGTTTGCCAAGGCGGCTTCGTCGAGGAATTTGTCGACGCGGCCGGTGGCTTCCTCGACGGTGGAACCGATCACGTTGATTTCGTCGGACGTGGCGGCTTCGCCTGGGCGCGAGGTGACGGTGACACGCGAAGAGGGCGGGGCAAGCCCCGCCCCTACAGGGGCCGACCCAAGAGGAGCACTCTCGATGCCGGTGATTTGTTCGACGGCGACCTTCATGCGGAGGGGGCCGGCCTCGATGTCGGCGGTAGAGCCTTCGATGCGGCGCAAGATGACTGGTTGGGTGAAGCCGCGTACTCGGATTCTTGCACCTGGCTGGAGACGATCCGGGCTGGGAGGCGGCGTGGTACCGCCCGAAACGCCGAGGTCGGCTTGCGAATCGGACAGCGTCTGCACGACAGCTGCGTTCAATTCATCGCGGGCTTCGCCGCGAGCGTCTTGCATCTTGCGCCGCGAGGACTTTTCCAGTTGCGCGCGCAACTCGCGGTCTTTCACGGCTTCGACTACGGAGGCTACGTTTTCGTCGAAGCGTTTTTGCATCTCGGCGAACTTTTCTTCGAGGTCTTTGATCCGGCGTTGCTGGCGCTCGACCCAATCGGCACGCAGTTTCTTGCGTTCTTCTTCGAGCGCGTGGCGTTCGGCGGCCATTTGCTGCTGCATGCGGTCGATTTCGTCGCGGCTGCGATGGAGGTAGGCGATCAGGTCGGCTGCTTCGCGGGATTCCGGCCCGAGCAACGAGCGGGCGCGCTCGATTAAGGACGCGGGCAGGCCGAGCCGCTGCGCGATCGCGATTCCGCTGGATCCGCCGGGAACGCCGACCATGAGCCGGTACGTGGGGCGCAGATTGATTTCGTCAAATTCGACGGCTGCGTTTACGACGCCCGGCGTGGTGGAGGCGTAGGCTTTGAGGCGGTCATGATGCGTGGTCGCGAGCACGATGCAATTCTTGGCGCGAAACTCATCGAGTAACGCGACGGCGAGAGCCGCGCCTTCCTCTGGAGCGGTACCGGTGCCCATCTCGTCGACGAGCACCAGGGATTGCGGCGTGGCGGCCCGGAGCATCGCTGTCAGATTCAGCATGTGGGCTGAGAACGTGGAAAGGTCCGCGGCGATAGACTGCTCGTCGCCGATATCGACGAGCACGCGATCGAAAAGAGGCAAGACGGCGCGCTGAGCCGCTACCGGAATTCCCGCTTGCGCGGAGAGCGCGGCGATTCCTATCGTCTTGAGTGCGACCGTCTTGCCGCCGGTGTTCGGGCCGCTGATCACCAGGAGGCGCTCTTGCCCGCCGAGCGCCAGCGTCATTGGCACGATCGCGCGATTCTCGCGGCGCAGTTTGTCTTCGAGGACCGGATGGCGCGCGGCTTCCAGACGTAGTTCACCCGCTTCCGAGAATTCGGGCATGGCGACGTCGAAGTCCTGTGCGAAGCGAGCGCGGGCGAAGACACTGTCGAACGCGGCGATGGTGTCGGCGGCGGCTACAAGCGGCTTGCGGAGGAGCCGCAAGCGTTCCGTCAATTGGCTGAGAATGCGCACGATTTCGGCGGCTTCGTCTTCGGCAAGTTGTACCAGCTGGTTGTTGGTCTCGACGGTTTCAAACGGCTCGAGGAATACGGTCTGGCCCGTTGCGCTGGCGCCGTGCATTACGCCGGGGACGGCGCGGCGATGCTCGGCGCGCACCGGAATCACGAAGCGGTCGTTGCGGAGGGTGACGTAGTCTTCGCCGGCTTCCGCGTTTCGCGCGCGTAAGATTTGCTTCAGAGTTTTCTGGATGGAAGCGCGTGTTTCGGAGATGCTGGCGCGGATGCGGCGCAACGCGGGGGAGGCGTCGTCGCTGATGTCACCGTTCGGAAGGACGCAGCGACGAATTGCCGCGAGCACGTCACGGAAATCTCCGAGCGAGGCGGCACGTTCGGCGAGCAGCGGAAACTTTGCAGCTTCTTCGCGAAATTGCGGCTTCAGCCACCCAGAGGTTTCAAGCAGCGTGGCCGCGTCGAGAAATTCGCGTGATTCGAGCACCGCGCCGGGACCTTGGATGCGCTCCAGCCAACTCTGCGGATCGGCGAGCCCGCCGAATCCCATTTCGCGGCCGGCGCGCAGCCACTCGCGTGCTTCGCGGATCTGCGCGAAGGCCGCATCGAGCGCTTCGCGGTCGGTGCCGGGCTCAAGAGCATCGACGGAGCGGCGGCCCGGCACGCAGGTCGTTCTGAGCCGCAGCAGTTCGCGCAGCTTGTCGAATTCGAGGACGTCTTGTGCGGTGCGGGACATTGCTTCTCTATTTTAGTTTCCCGGCTAGATACAGCGCCACTTCCTGGGGTGACGCGGCCAAATGAATCAGCCGGCCATGCGCTTCACCCCATGGGGAATCATGCGCGAGCTCGACTTCGCGCACGCGCTCGATGATGGACTGCCAGAAATCACCGAGCGCGGCAAAGGGTTTTGCGGGAACGACGGATTTGTTGAGCATCTCCCAGACGACCGCCAACTCGACGAGTGTACCGGTGCCACCCTTGCACGCGACAAAACCGTCGGCGAGGCGGATCAATTCAAAGAGGCGGTCCTGCCAGGTGGCGACGCGGACTTCGACATCGACCCAGGAATTTACCTTGGCGGAGAAAAAGTCGGCGGTCACGCCGTAAACCTTCCCACCGGCTTCTTTCGCGCCTTGCGACACGCCAGCCATTACTCCGCCGTAGCCGCCGCTGCAGACGGCAAACCCGCGTTCCGCCAGAGCGTACCCGAGAGCTCGCGCTTCTTCGTAGTCGGGCTCACCTTGTCGAGGCCGCGAACTGCCGAACACGGTGATGATTCTTTCCTTAGTCATTTTCTGGATCAATGAAACTTTGCCTGATGTCCTGAGGCTGTGTCGCTAGCCGGGCGTTTCGGCGTTTTGTTGTTGAACTCTTCGAGCATGGCTACGCAGAGCGCGTCGAGGGCGTCGGTGGCTTCATGATTCTGGCCGCCTTGATTGTTGCTCAGGAAAGAGAAGATCAGCAATCTTCCATTGGGAGTTTCCGCATAACCCGAACGCGTGCGCACATGCTCGACGGAGCCCGTCTTTGCGTGAATCCGTCCAGCGGCGATCGTGGTTCTCATGCGGTCTTCGAGTGTGCCGTCAACGCCGGCGACGGGGAGCGACGTGAAATAGGGAGCGAACCATGGTTGCGTTTGCGCGTACTTCAGAAGCGTCACGATGGCGCGGGGCGTGACCAGATCGTGGCGCGATAAGCCGGAGCCGTCGGTTTGAATGACATCGCCGGGATTGATTCCTGCCGCGGCGTAGAAGTCGGCGGGAAATTTTACGAGATCATCGGGTGTCGCCCAGACACCCGATTGCCGCGCGGCGGTGCGGAGAAGCATTTCGGTGTGCAAATTCTGGCTGATCTTATTGACGAGCTTCACAGAATCACCCAGGGGAATGGAGACATGCTCGGCGAGCACCGCGCGAGGCGGATCTGACAGAGTGTCCGCGATGTGTACCGCGCGCGGCGTTCCGGTGATTTTTATGCCGCGGCCGGCGAGCAGGCGCGCTAACAGGGTCGCGGCATGTTGAGCTGGCTCGTGGATAGCAAGCACCAGCTTACGAGGGGCGCTTTTGGCGGGCAATGTGCCGCGGACGATCACAAGTTGCGACCCCGGCTCACGCGTAAGCGTCAGGTCGCCCTTCACTTCAGACGCAGAAGTCACGACATTGTTCTGGACGTCGAAGTCCGGGGTGGCCGGCGCGAGTGCAACCTGCACGGGATCGCCCGCGAGTTGTCCGGGCGTCAGAGTAAGGGCGACGGTGTTGTCATCGATCACGATCGAAGAGATCGCCGCGCCATATTCCCAAACCATGTCGCCGATCTCCCAGCCGTCGGGGTACGGCTCGCGCGGGAAATAGCTGTCGTCGCCGATGATGTCGCCCGTGATTTCTTTCACGCCTTTCGCGGCCAGGGCGTCGGCGAGTTCGGCCAAGACTTTTTCGGGCGGACCGTCGAAATCCTCTTTCAAATCATAGGGAAATTTGCGGTTGGAGAGATTGGGATCACCGCGACCTACCAGAAAGAGATCGCCGGAGAGCTTTCCCTCGGGGGAGATGGTGCCGCTGGTCTCCAGAGTGGTGTGAAAGCGGAAGGCTGTCCCGAGCTTGGCGAGTGCGAAGGCGGTGGTGAAGAGTTTCATGTTCGACGCTGGCACAAAATATTTATCGGCATTGAGTGCATAGAGGGTATCGCCGGTCGCGGCGTCAGCGATCAACAGGCCCCACTCACCTTTGCTTGCGGAGGGCGCAGCCAGCGCGACGTCAACGCGAGCCGAAAATCGGTTGGTCGCAGCATTGGCATCGCGCGACAGTTGGCCTTTCCGCCTCGCCCCCGCCGCGCTTTGTGCTTTCGTCTGGGCTTGCATGCGCGACGTCGCGGCCGTGCCCGCGAAGATAGCGCTTGCCAGAATCAGCGCCGCCCCTCCTGCCCTCGCTCTGCGTTTCACCGTCACCCTCTGCTGGTATATTGTGTCTGGAGAAAGTATAGTCGAAAGGCCACGGAACACTTCTTCCAGAACTGCACTCCGAATCCTCGGATGCGCAAGGCGAAGAAGTCCAGGTCGAAACAACCGGCAGGGCCCGGGAGATCTGGCAACCCTAAAATTTGCACCGAGAAATTAACGAGGCGAGGGAACGATGAAACGAATGATGGTTTATCTGCTGGCACTGGCGATGGTCGGCTTGCCGCTATTTGCCGAGCAAGATAAGAAGGAAGCAGACCGTCTAGACAATTGCGGGACGGTGTTGAAGGAAATTCTGGATATTCCTGATGATATTCCGCAGGATCTGCTGGACAAAGCCGAATGCGTCATCATTTACCCGTCGGTACTGAAGGCGGCCTTTGTCGTCGGCGGAAGCTACGGACGCGGCGCGATGACTTGCCGTACGGGCGAGAACTACACCGGGCCGTGGAGCGCGCCAACAATGATGGCGCTGGAGGGCGGCAGCGTCGGATTCCAGATTGGCGGGCAGGCTACGGACTTCGTTCTGCTGGTGATGAACGGGCGCGGGGCGCATTCCATTCTCAGCAGCAAGGTGAAGTTGGGAGCAGACGCCTCGGTGGCAGGCGGCCCCAAGGGCCGAACAGCATCCGCGTCGACAGATGCGACACTGCGTGCAGAAGTATTGAGCTATTCGCGATCGCGCGGGCTTTTCGCCGGAATTTCGCTGGAAGGCTCAACGGTTCGCCCGGATAACGATGCCAATGAGAGAGTGTACGGGAAGAAGCTGGATGCCGAATCGATCGTCTTTAAGGGTGCCGTTGCAGTACCTCCCCCTGCGCAAAAGTTGGTTTCCTCCCTGAACCAAAAGTCGCCGAAGAATCTTGGCTCGAATAAATAGTTCGAGTAAATAACGTGTCGTAAACAAGTTGGAAGCGAAAAGACCCCGGTGTCCTGCCGGGGTCTTTCTATTTGGCTATTTGGGCGAACGAGATAGGATGTTTTCTTGACTTTTAGCCATACATGACTCATGGTCATTTATGAGGGTGAGTCATGTCGCGCCGCGTTTCCACATCATCTCGCATTAAGAAGAACAGTAAGGATTCTCAGTCTGACGGTCCCGACCGGCGCCAGCGCCGGAGTACCGAAACTCGGGAACGGCTGTTCAGGGCCGCTCTTCGGCTGTTTGCCGAGCAGGGTTTCGCGGAAACCACGGTGGAAGACATCACGAACGCCGCCGACGTCGGCAAAGGTACTTTCTTCAACTACTTCCCTAGCAAAGAACACATCCTGATCGCGTTCAGCGACATGCAACTTAGCAAACTTCAAGCCACGGTCGATCAGATGCGCGTGCGGCCCGAGGCCATGCGCCCATTCTTTCGGTCGATGACGCTTCGTATGACCGAGGAGCCTTCGAAGGCACCCGATGTAGTCCGCGCTATTTTGCAGGCAAACCTTACCAGTTCGTCGGTGCGGAGCGTAATGCGGGAACGGAGTGCTCGAGCGGAAGGATTGCTTACGCAATTGGTACAGATCGGACAGGAGCGTGGAGAGTTCCGGCGGGATGTGCCTGCGCTGGAGTTGGCGCAGGTGTTTCGTCAGACCATCTTCGGGACGCTGCTGATGTGGTCGCTTTACGGCGATGCGTCGCTGTCCGATCGCATCGAGCGGGCTATGGAAATTTTGTGGATGGGCCTTGCGCCGCGCGAGGAAGTAACTCAAGCAGCATCGGGATCGTAAATGTCAGCGAGGAGAAGCGCGTCATGAATCGCAAGCGAGTCTTGATCATCGTGGTGGTCGTCGCCGCCATCGTTGCGGGCGTCGCGTATTCGTCTGGCTGGTTGGGTCGCGATTCTTCTTTGCAGGGCTCAGGGACAGTGGAGGCACGTGATATTCGCGTGGGGTCGAAGGTTGGCGGACGCATCGACAAAGTGCTGGTGCGCGAAGGCGACACGGTGCAGGCGGGGCAAGTACTGATTACCTTCGACGACAAGGAGTTGCAAGCGGCGCTCGATCAATCTCGTGCGGCGGCGGAAAAAGCGCGACGCGGCTACCGTCCCGAGGAGATTGCCGAAGCGCGGGCGGCGCTGGAAGAAGCCAAAGCCGAGTACGAGATGCGCCGGAATGGCTATCGGCGGGAAGACATCGCGGCGGCGCAAGCGGATCTGGACCGGACGAAAGCCGACGAAGTACGCGCGCGGCTAGACTTCGAGCGCTACGAGGCACTAGCGAAGAAAGACCTGGTCTCAAAGCAACAACGCGATACGGCGGAGGCTGCCTGGCGCATTGCGCTGGCGCAACAACAAAATGCCCAGCACAAGTTGGATCAACTCCATCATGGCTACCGGCCCGAGGAAATCGCGTCCGCCGAGGCGCGTTATCACCAGGCGCAAGCAACGTTTGACAAGTTTCAGCGCGGCAACCGGCGGGAAGACGTCGATCTGGCGAAGGCTTCTTATTCTTACGATGAGGCGAGGTATCGCGAACGAGAAGTCGTGGCGCCGTCGGCGGCGACCGTCGAAGTTCTGGATGTGCGTCCGGGAGATCTGATTCCGCCGAACACGCCGGTCGCGACCTTGCTGGAACGTGACCAGATCTACGTGCGGATTTACATCCCGGAAACCGAGATTGGGCATGTGCGGTTGGGCCAGAAGGCAGAAGTGCGGGTCGATTCGTTCGCGGAGACGGTTTTCGAGGGCACCGTCGAGCAGATCAATCAGCAGGCAGAGTTTCTGCCGCGCAACGTGCAAACACGGGAAGAACGGGTCCACCAGGTTTTTGGCGTAAAGATTCGCATCGACGATCCGTCGAACCGCGTTCTCGCAGGGATGGCCGCGGACGTAAAACTGAAGGCCGCGAAGGGAGTATGACCACGACTCCGGAATCCAAACCCAGGGTTGCGATGCCGGAAGTGGCAACGCGCGACGTGGCGATACCCGAGGTTGCGATTTCCGCCGAACACCTGGTGCGACGCTTTGGCACATTTACGGCGGTCAACGATGTCAGTTTTGAGGTCAAAAAGGGAGAAATTTTCGGTTTCCTCGGGCCCAACGGCAGCGGCAAAACGACCGTGATCAAAATGCTGACCGGTCTTCTACCCTTGAGCGGGGGAGCCGCTCAGGTGGAAGGATTGGATGTTCGCACGCACTCCGAGGAGGTGCGCGAGCGGATCGGGTACATGTCGCAGAAATTCAGCCTGTACGACGATTTGACGGTCGCCGAGAACCTCACGTTTTACGGGCGCATCTACAGCCTGTCGGCGGAACGGTTGAAGCGCCGCATGAACGAAATTATTGAGTTAAACGGGCTAGGTCCTTATATGAATCGGCTGGCCGCGAAACTCTCCGGGGGATGGAAGCAAAGGCTGGCGCTGGGTTGCGCCATGTTGCACGAACCGAAGCTGCTATTTCTCGACGAGCCCACGGCGGGAATTGATCCGGTCGCGCGCCGGCAACTCTGGGATTTGCTGTTCGAGCTCTCGGGGCACGGCATCACGTTCTTTGTCACCACGCACTACATGGATGAAGCGGAGCGCTGCAGTCACGTTGCGTACATTTACTACGGCAAGCTGATTGCCGACGGCACACCGAATTCCCTGCGTGAGCTTCCGGATGTGCAGCCACCCGGGACGCTGCGTGTTGAAATCACAACGCCGGAGGTGACGCGGGCGCTGAAATTCGCCCGGCAACTTCCCGGAATCCGCAGCGCGACGATTTTCGGCCAATCCATTCACGCGTTGATTGAAGACCACTTCGATCTGCACGACTTGCGCGAGCAGCTTCTGAAGGAAGGCATCGCCGTGGCAGAGATTCGGCCGCTGGCGCCGAGCCTCGAAGATGTTTTCGTAGAGCTTACTTACAAACATCAGGCGCTGCTGGAGGCGGAGCGTGTTTGACATCTTCCGTGGCTTCGGCGCGGTGTTCTATAAAGAAACGTTGCACGTGCGGCGCGACGCGGGAACGCTGTTTTTCTCGCTGACCATGCCGCTGCTGCAAATGTTTCTACTGGGCTTCGGAATCGACACGAACATCCGGCGAGTCCCGACCGTGGTCTATAACGCCGACGGCCGCCGCGAGAGCCGCGAACTGATTGACCGGCTAAAGAATTCTGACACGTTCTACATCATGCGCTACGTCCAAAACGATCGGGACATGAACGATCTCATTGTCGCGGGCAAGGCGCGCGTCGGGATCAAGGTTCCCGTCGATTATTCCGATCGTCTGCTGCACCAGATGGGCGCACAAGTTCTTGTGCTGATTGACGGCTCGGATTCATCGGTGGCTGGACAAGCCATCAACGTCAGCAACGCCGTCGGCCTGGACGAGTCGCTTCGCCGTGTTCTTCCCGACCGGGAAGCCATGCCCGTGGAAATGCGTCCTAAAATGTTGTTCAATCCCGACTCGCGCTCGCCTAATTTCTTTCTTCCGGGTTTAACGGCGATCATGCTACTCAATGTCACCACGTTCTTGACGGCGTTTTCGATCGTGCGGGAGAAAGAGCGGGGAACGCTGGAGCAGCTTTTCGTCACGCCGGTGCGGCCGTTTGGCCTGCTCCTCGGCAAACTGCTTCCCTATCTAGGCGTGGGTTTCTTCGAGCTTTGCTTAATTCTGACGTGCATGCGTTTCCTATTCCGCGTCCCGATCCACGGCAGCGTGTGGTTGCTGGCGTTTCTTTCGTTGCCATACCTGTTTGCGGCGCTGTCGCTAGGAATCCTCATTTCCAGCAAAGCTGCGTCGCAAGCCGAGGCCATGCAGCTCGCGTTCCTTCCCATTTTGCCCAGCGTCTTTTTCTCGGGTTACATTTTCCCTCGCGAGACAATGCCGGCTATTTTTCGCCCGATCAGCTATCTCATCCCAGCCACCTACTTCATTAACATTACCCGCGGCGTGATCTTGCGCGGCGCGGGCATCCGGCATCTATGGACGGACGGCCTGGCTCTATTTGCGATCGGAACGTTTCTGCTAATCATAGCGGCGCGACGCTTTCAGAACAAAGTGATCTCCGCGTAAATTTCTTGAGCCGTGGCGATGGACATCGAACAAAACTTAGAATCGGCCGAGCGGCTAAGCGCTCGATGTTGCATCGTTGGCGGAGGTCCCGCTGGAGTGATGGCCGGTTATCTTCTGGCGCGAGCGGGCGTGGATGTGATTGTTCTGGAGAAGCATGGCGATTTCCTGCGAGATTTTCGGGGCGATACGGTGCATCCGTCCACACTCGAAGTGATGTACGAGCTCGGCCTGCTCGAAGGTTTTCTGAAGCGGCCTCATCAGGAATACCGTCACATCGGTCTCCGCTTCGGAGGCATCTCCGCAGAGATCGGAGACTTGACGCACTTGCCGGTACACTGCAAATTTGTCGCGCTGATGCCGCAGTGGGATTTTCTGAATTACCTGACGGAAGAAGGGCGGCGGTTCCCAGGTTTCCGTCTGCTTATGCAACACGAGGCAACCGACCTGCTGCAAGAAAACGGTCAAATCGCCGGCGTCAAGGGCAAAACTCCCAGCGGCACATTTGAAGTGCGCGCGCACCTGACTATCGGCGCCGATGGACGCCATTCCGTCATTCGTAAACAAGCGGGATTGCAGGTCGAAGATCTCGGCGCTCCCATCGATGTGCTCTGGATGCGCCTTCCGAAGAAGGCGGACGACTCGGACTACACGCTGGGGCACCTGGTCACCGGCAAAATGCTGGTGACCATCAACCGCGGCGATTATTGGCAGTGCGCATATGTCATTCACAAGGGAGCGTTCGAGCAAATTCAGCAACGCGGGCTGCCGGCATTTCGCGACGACATTGCAGAGGTTGCGCCTTTTCTTCGCGATCGAACGGCGACACTGTGCGATTGGAAGGACATCAGCCTGCTTTCCGTGCGCGTTGACCGCCTGCGCACCTGGTGGCGGGCTGGGTTGCTGTGCATCGGTGACTCGGCCCACGCGATGTCACCGGTGGGAGGTATCGGCATCAATTTGGCGATTCAGGATGCGGTCGCGACCGCAAACATTCTTGCGGAGCCGCTGTCCCGTCAGAATGTGACCACCGAACATCTGGCCGCCCTTCAGGACCGGCGCCTGTGGCCGACGCGCTGGACACAAGCGCTTCAGGTGCAGGCTCATAAACGAGTCGTGGAGCCGGTGCTGAAAGGGCGAGTGACGTTCGCTAAGCTTCCGCTCGCTATCCGGCTGCTTAACGACTACCCCGCGCTGCGCAGAATTCCCGCGCGACTCATTGGAATGGGGCTGCGCCCGGAGCACGTGAAGTCTTCCGCCACTCGAGCTTAACCAATCAGGCTCAACCAATCGGGCTTGACAACCAGGCTGCGCGCTTTTGTCTTTTGCGAGGTCGCGGGGTATTCTGCTTGCCGTGTCCTGCCCCATTTGTGAAAAGCGTAAGGCCGAGCGATATTGCCCCGCGAAAGGTGAGAAAATCTGCGCCGTCTGCTGCGGACGGGAGCGCGAAGTCACTATCGATTGTCCCGTCGATTGCTCGTACCTGGTTTCGGCGCACCGTTATGAGGACGAGCACCAGCGCCAACTTCCGCCGGACACACCGTTACTCGATGTCACTCTGCCGTCCGACCTCATCCACACGCACCAGCAGCTTATGGCTGCGCTTGCGTTTACGATCGCCAAGTTTTGCGCCGCACACCACGACGCAACAGACAGCGACGTGCTCGCCGCCCTCCAGGCGTTAGCGGAAACTTCCAGGACGCTGATGACCGGGATCTACTACGAGAAGCAACCCGACGGACTGATCCGACGCGAACTGTACGCCTCGCTGACCGCGTTCGTGGCCGAAGTAAAGCAGAAACAAGCGCAACAAGGCAGCGCCGAATTGAAAGATTCCGATTTCTTCTATCTCTTGATTTTTCTCTACCGGATGGGACTATTGCGAACCAATGGGCGCCCGCGGTCGCGACGCTATATCGAATTCCTGCGCAGCCAATTCCCGAATGTACAGGAACTGAAGCGCGACGAATCTCGTATCATCGTCCCGTAAACTCGTCGTCTCATAAGCTGGTCGCGGAACAGTTTCGCCATCAGCCAATAGCGCGGATAAAAAGCAGGAATTAACACAGAGAGCGCTGAGATGGGAGCACAGAGTTCACGGAGGCGTCTGAAGTGCCTTCGACATCTTTCTATGCCGCGGTGTTCAGACCCAATGACAATTGCGGGCTCTGAACCTTCCTCTGCAACTCCTCAAACGGGCGCGCATGGAATCCATGCTGTAGCCGTATCCGCGCCACGCGTTCGGCAATCTTTTTGCGGTACTCCTCCGGCGCGTAGCCATTTTTCGCGTACCACTGCTCATACTGTTTCGCTAGTTTCGGAAATCTCTCGCGTACAAAAGGCAGGAACTGCTTCGCCGACGACGGCATCAGGAACAAGACGCCGGAGAAGAACCATTGCGCTCCAGCGTCTTTGGCGGCTGCCGCCACCGCTTCCAGTTCCCCCTCACGGTCGGTGATTCCGGGAATAAGCGGCGAAGCGGAGACACCCACACGCAGACCGGCCTGGTGTAGTTGCTGCACCGCGGCCAGCCGCAGATCGGGTCGGGGAGCGCGCGGCTCCAGCAATCGGGCGAGCCGGGTTCGCAGCGTGGTCACGGTAATGTTCAGCGACAATTCCGAGCGCGCCGCGATTCGTTTTAGCACGTCGATGTCTCGCACGATCTGGTTCGACTTCGTGATCACGGAAACGCTCAGACCCTCTCGCTTCGCTAGCTCCTCCAGGCACGCGCGGGTCACGCCATATTCACGTTCGGCGGGCTGATACGGATCCGTTGCCGTGCCGATCGCAATATGCTCCGGGCGACCATCCGCCCGTTGGTACGAATACTTTCGTGCTACATCTTGCGCCAACAGCGGCGCGGCGTTCTGTTTCACGAAAATTTTCTTCTCGAATTCGGCGCCATCTAACTCCATATATTCATGCGTATAGCGCGCGTAGCAATATTTGCAGGCGAACTCGCATCCCCTATAGGGATTGATGGTCCACTCGAACGGCACGCGATTGGAATCACACTTATTCAGGATCGAGCGCACGGGCAACAGGAAATACTCCGGTCGCTGCTCCGACGCGCGCGAAGTTTCGGCACAAGGAGAAGAGGCTGCGAGGCGGGCTATGCCAACCAGCGGCGTTTCGGAATTTCGAGTCTGGCCATCGAAGCGGCGTTGAGCGTCGCCTGCGGCCATCGTCTCCGAAACAGCCGGAGCCGTTCTCGAACAAGGCGGGGGGCAATCCGCCGTCTCGGGGTAACTCGAAACAGAACCACCGGGACCAACCGCGATCGGGGCAAGATCACGGCCAGCCACTTGTTTTGGGCTTTGCGCATCAGGGCATGTGGGGAACAGAGCGGTTTGTGAAGCGTGGCGCCGACGGCCCGGAAGAACCGGCGACGAAGGGGAAAGATCTGATGGCATAGCCCACCTCACAACGGGGAGAGTATTTCGCTTTTTGTTCGCTTAGTCAAGCACTATTTTCGCTTTTATTTCGCTGCAGCGCAAAATGGAAGATGAAGATTGGGTAGCGCTTCGCCCAAGCGCAGCTTCGCCGCTGGGCGTACTCAAACGACGGCCGTCGGATCCAAGCGATGCACGCTGCCCTTCAATCTTATCGCTGGCGCGACCACGCCGATTCTCTTTACACTCAGGCCTCCCATTCTTGTCGCCACGTCACATCGCCACGTCACGGGGCCACGTCACGCATCCAAAATTCCACGTTCGTGCGACAATGAAGTGTTTCGGCGTTTGAGTTGACACGACCCGGAGGATTGCTTGGGGATATCGTGGCGGGCCTCTCTTGTCGCGTTGGTCTCGGTCAGCGCCATCGGCGCAGGAGCTTCATTCCGGAGTTTGCAAGCACAAGCACCGACTTCCCAGGCCAAGAAGCCGTCGTCACCGTCAGCCCCTGCCGCGCCTGCTGCCTCTCAGTCCACACACTTCCCAATCCTCCTGCTCGCGTTCGGCCCGGCCGCCGGAAATGAGCCTGCGTGGAGCATCCGCATCGGCCAGAAAGGTCCCGAACGCCTGGAGCGTCCTGGCTACCCACCGGCGCTGCTGGATCCCATTGACGTCACCCGCGATGGCACCAATGAGGCGTGGATCTACCGCGCGAAAGACTCCGCGACGGGCGGCGATGTCGCGGTTCATCTCACTCGCGAGTCTTGTTCGGCGGATACCACCGGCGCGAAGTACACCTTCCGCGCCGTCGCCGAGCACACGCAAATCGGCACGCTGAACGGTTGTGCACGTATCGCCGCCGAACTGTTTCCCAGGATCAACAATCAGCCCGACGAAGAGGATGACCCCGACAAGAAACCGGCAGTGTTGCCTGCCGACATCATCAAATTTCAATCACCAACGGCGGTAGCCTACATCACCGCGGCCGGCAAGGTCGTAGTCGAAGCCGGAAAGATCCGAAAGATCGCGGCCCCGGAAGGCACGGAGTTGGCGCTCTCCCACGACGGCAAGCGTCTTCTATACACCCGGTCGGATTCCAAGACTGGGCCCGACCGCACCATCGTTCTGTACGATTTCACGACCGGGCGTTCACAAGAGCTGGTGCATGGCGGCGTGCGCCAGGCATTCTGGTCTCCCGACGACTCCCGCGTGTCCTACCTGAATTATCAGGACCAAAAGTGGCAGCTGTGGACGTTCGCGGCGGGGTCGCCGGAACAAGCCGCGCCTCTCTACGTTAACAGCCTTACCAGTTTGCACGGATGGGTCGACGCGCACACGCTACTGGCCAGCGACATGCAAAATGCGTACTGGATTTTTGACGACAACAGGCCGGTACAGACCGCGGCGCTAAAGGAGATCTACGGCGAGGCGTTTGATGTAGCTGGATCGGACACGTTTCGCGTAAACCCCATCAACCCGGACTTGCTTCTGGTTTCGGCGCCATACTTGAAGGCTCCCTCCGGCGCTCCAACGGATTCGATAGGCTTAGCCGCCGGATTTTTTCTGTACGAACTGCGCTCAAAACGTCGCGTCGTCTTGAGTCCGACCGACCAGTGGGCGCGACACGCGGAGTGGTCTCGGGACGGCGTTCAGATTTTTTATACCCGGCGTGTCGCTGCCGCATCGCTCTCGACGTATCGGATTCTTTGGGACGGGAGCAATCCCAAACGCTATCTGGACGCGAGCGATTTCGTTGTCGGCAAGTAAGGGCTTTCTGGTTGAAATCAGCTTCGCGGCGAACAGTGAGCCGGGCTTGACGCCGGGAGGGGCAAGCCCCTCCCTACAAGGTCAGCGGCCGCCGTCGAATTCAAGGTCAGCAGGGGCCGCTCGCTCATAGGAATATTAGTAGATGGCGGCGGCGCAAATATGCGAAAACCGCTGTTGCCTGGCCCTGGCCTCTAGACCATTAGCCGATACGATTCAAGTACTGGTATTTATAGAACCTGACGTCTTGTCACCGCTATACTTGCTATATGGCTAGCACGCCCACGCCTGTGCCACGTCAAGTCGGCATCCTCGTACTCGACGACGATGTGTCCAGCCAAGGCGCTTTGCGCCAAATCCTCGACTCCGAGGGCTGGCGCGTCCGCATTGTGCCTGACACCAAACTTCTCCTCGCCGAACTGAAGAGCGGGGAATGGTCCCTGGTGATTGCGAACGTCGCGATGACCGGCCTCGAGAGCCCTCTATTCTTCACCCTGCGTGAACTTTCCAGCGTCTCTGCGGACGAGGGCGCGCGCCTTCGGGTACTCTATCTCGTGCCCGAAATGAGTGGCAGCCAGTATGTCGGGCCTCTTGAATTCGCCAAGCTTCCCTACGTCGTCCGGCCTTTTCACTTGCACGACTTCCTGGAAAAAGTGAGCGATTTGCTGGTTGAGATCAAGGCCATCGAAGCGCCGATCCGCCAGGTGCGCCACGAATTTGGCCAAGCGCGAAAGAAGAAGAGCCAGACCGGCCGCTCCACCTCCATGTTTGCCGCCCGCGACTCGTTTTCCTACACCGACGAAGAGCTCGCCGAATACGAACGCCAGGAAAGCGAATCCGCCAAGACTAGACGCAACCGCCCCCGGACCAACCTCGGCGACCCCGGCACCCGGTAAAAACTGAAGCATGAAGCACGAAATAACGAAGTAAGGAAATCGACCAGCCTCCAGTCCGTACAGGTATTTCCGCGCTCGCTGTGTTCCGCCCTCCGTGAACTCTGTGTTCGGGACGCAAACGATCGTTTCTCCGCGAACCTTCGCGGCAGATCGATCAAAGACGGTCATTTTCAGTCTCATCGAGCTGTGGCAGACTTGGGCGTCTATTGAGCCGGTGCCCCGTACAAAGATATTCTCAGCCTGTCGATTTTCCATCGTTGGCGCGTCGTAGAGGTGTAGGGCCAGCGACAACTTCAAGTAGGAGAGATCTATGCGCTACATGATGCTGATCTACACCAAGGAAGGCGACCTCGGTGCCATGCCGCCCGAGGAAGCCCAGCAGATTCGGCAAGACCATTTCTCGGTGATCGACGAGACTCGAAAGCGCGGCATGCTCGTGGCGGTAAATTCGCTGGGGCGAACTGACACCGCTACGACCGTCCGCGTGGAAAGCGGCAAAGTCCTGACGATCGACGGACCCTTCGCCGAAACCAAGGAACAACTCGCCGGTTACTATGTCCTCGACTGCACTGATTTGGACGAGGCCATCGCCTGGGCCGCTAGAATTCCGACCACCTGCGGCGGTACAAAGGGCTCCATCGAAATCCGCCAGTTGGGGGAATTGCCAGGCGTACCCGAATCCATCCTTAAACCGCACCCGGCGACCGCGAACGCTTCCCATGATTGACCCGCGGTTGGGCGTGTTGGGCGAGACCTCGGCGCCAAGTCGGGTACTGCAAATCCAGCCGCAGGAGAATATTCGGTGAAGACTGCACTGCTTCTTCGGATTGCTTCGGTCTTGACCATGATCCACTGCATCCTGCACACCGTCGGCGGCGTGCTCAGCTCTCCAAAGCACGGATCTGAAGAGATGCTGGTGGTCGAGACCATGAAAGCTCACACCTTCAACGTAATGGGCTCGATTCGCAGTTATTGGGACTTCAACTTCGGCTACGGCCTTATGACGACCATCAATCTTTTCGTTCAGGCCCTGCTCTTCTGGCAACTCGCCACAATGGCCAAGACCAACGCAGCATTAACGCGCCCGATTGTGGTTTTGTTCTTTTTCGGCTACCTGGCCATGACGGTCGTTGCGTGGCGCTATTTCTTCATCGGCCCGGCGATCACCGAATTGATTATCGCCGCTTGTTTCGCGGCGGCATTCTTCACCACCAAGGCGCCGGCCTAGACTTTTCGCATGACCGACATCAAAGCCGTCGCGGAATCGGTCTTTCGCGAGCAATCGGGCCGTATTACGGCCGCGCTGATTCGCATGTCCGGCTCTTTTGATCTGGCGGAAGAGTCGATGCAGGAAGCATTCGCCGCGGCCCTCGCGCGCTGGCCTGTAACCGGTGTTCCCGACAATCCCGCAGCTTGGATTACGACCGCAGCCCATCGCAAATTAATCGATTCTTTGAGACGCGACCAGACCCGACGCGATAAACAGGACCCTCTGCGCTATGAAACTCCGACCTCGTACGAACCGGACGATCCCTTCGACGACGGCCTGGACGCGTCATCGGTGAACTATCCCGACGATCGCTTGCGGCTCATCTTCACCTGTTGTCACCCAGCCATCAATACGGAGGCGCAGGTGGCGCTCACGCTCCGCACCCTTGGCGGCCTCACGACGCCGGAAATCGCACGGGCCTTCCTGGTGCCCGAGCCCACTCTCGCGCAGAGACTTGTGCGCGCCAAAAACAAAATCGCGCAGGCGCGCATTCCCTATGAGGTTCCGCCCCTTCACGCCCTCCCCGAACGCCTGAAATCGGTACAAGCGGTAATCTATCTGATCTTCAATGAAGGCTACGCCGCCACCGCCGGCGACACCCTGATCCGAAAGGAACTCTGCGCGGAAGCGATACGCCTTGGCCGCACTTTATGCAGCCTGATTCCCAAGGACTCCGAGACCCTTGGCCTGCTTGCGCTCATGCTCCTCCACGACTCCCGCCGGAACGCGCGCATCAACGATGCCGGCGAATTGGTCACGCTTGAGGAACAAGATCGCACGCTCTGGGATCGCACGGAGATGGAGCAAGGTTTCCAACTTGTCGAAACCGCGCTTCGCTTGCAACATGTAGGTCCCTATCAACTTCAGGCCGCCATCGCTGCGCTTCACGGGCACGCCAAGAGTTTCGAGCAAACTGATTGGACCGAGATCGCCGCACTCTATTCGCGACTCGCGGAACTTTCACCGTCCCCAGTGGTCGCCCTGAATCACGCGGTTGCCGTCGCGATGAGTGAGGGCGCAGAAAGAGGCCTTACCCTGATCGATACCCTGGAATCGTCGGGTAAGCTTGACGAATATCATCTGCTCTACGCCGCGCGCGCCGATCTCCTGCGGCGCCTCGGCCGCATGCTGGAAGCGACCGAAGCGTACACACGCGCCCTCCGTCTCGCTCGCAATCCCGTCGAGCAAAACTACCTGCGTCGCCGCCTCGCCGAGATGAATCGCATGGAATGCCAGGATCTTCCGTGACCTCTGTGCTCCCACCTCAGTGAACTCTGTGCTAAGCGTTCTCTTCGGGCTCTAAACTAATTCTCCACTTTCCGTTTGCACCTCTTCCGCTAAACTCAGCGTCTCAGCGTTATCTTTAATTCCTCCGCTCACGCAACCCGCCGAACCTCACTCTTATCGGGCGTCTCCGCCAAAATGCGCTCCACCGTTCCACTCCAAGCCGGATGCCGTAACTCCGGAGCAATCTCGGCCAACGGCACGAGCACAAACCTTCGCAACGTCATCCTCGGATGTGGCACTTGCAACTCAGGGATATCAATCGTCTCCTGTCCATACACAAGGATGTCGATATCGATCAGGCGCGGCCCTTTCGCGATGAGCTTCTTGCTTCCCATCCGGGTTTCGATCCCCCGCAACCGGCGCAAGAGATCGAAAGGAGGCAACTGGGTCTCACCTTGCACCACGCAATTCAAAAACCAAGCCTGCTCTAAATAATCCACGGGCTCGGTCTCGTAAAACGCTGACACTCGCCGCACCGAAACGCCCGCGTCCGGCAAAACCGCAATCGCCGTGTTCAAGTTTTGGGCGCGATCGCCCACGTTCGAGCCGAGCGATAAGTAGATGATTTCACAGGCCATTGTTTGTCTCGATAATTTGCTTGAGGCTTAACATTCTCGAATTCCTGGCCTATCCTTGGCCCTATCTGATGCTCCGGTCGCGAATACAGGCTTCAGTGTATAGGTAAAACCCGGTAGCTCAGCCATAGTGCCGACCCACGAACCGGTCGGGTCAGATTCAAGCGTTTGGTCGACGCATTCGCTTAAGGAGAATTTTGATGACAATCCTAGCCTGGGTCGTCCTGGGTCTATTAGCAGGGTTTATCGGCAGCAAAATCGTGAACAAAACCGGCGAAGGACTGCTGTTGGACATCGTGCTCGGAATCGTCGGCGCCGTCGTAGGTGGATGGCTTTTCAATGAGTTCGGACACATGGGGGTAACCGGCCTCAACCTCTATAGCTTGCTTGTCGCCGTCGTTGGCGCGGTCATCGTGCTGGTCGTCTGGCACGCCATTCGCAGGATTTGAAGCCTCGTTTAGGGGTCGCCAAAAAAAAGGGGACGGCTGCCAAGCCAGCCGCCCCTTGCTTTGTCCGACGACAGTCGAGTTAATCGCCGGAGACTTGGGTGGCCTGTGTTGCCATCGCAAGCTCTTTCTCTTCTTGCTTTGGATACACAAACTCATGACCTGTAGTGCGTCCGGGATAGAACCACGCTATCACCGCTGGGGGCTGGACTCCCTTTCCCGATGCCAGTGTAAATGCTGTGCCCCCGTGCTCCCACTCGGGACGCACGCGGTTAATCGTCTGTATTAGCGCGATTGTTCTAGTGCGATCTTCATTGGAGATCTGTACCGTTTCCCGATCATTCGTATTGATAATCGAAAAATAGTAGGTGCCCGCCGGCAACGTTCGTCCGGGGATTTGTACTGGCTGGCTGAAATTGACTTTGATCGCTTGGTCTACTTCGCTCGCCCGCGTCGTTCCTGCGATCAATCCCGACAGGGCCAGCGATGCAACTACAACTACCTTTCTGATGCTCACGACTTCCTCCTCGACTAGTAGTCTTCAGTTGCGGCATTAAAAGATTTGTCCGCTTGTTATGTAAGATGCATCGAGGCCGCCGCGATGTAAACGTTGTAGTACCTGTTGACATATTCTTTACTATTTGCCTTGCGGTGGGCAGACTGCCGCCCGGACGGCACGTGTGCCCATATATCGGCTTCGGGTTAGCGTGCTGGGCCGAAGACGGCGCACGCCATATCTGAATAAACCGTGCAGTCTGTGTAGTTTCGGAGGTGCCGAGGTCTGTTGAAGCTGCAGAAGGTTGGGGGACAGTCGTGTTTCTCAGGGTGCTATCAGTCCTGAGTCACAAGTGCGCTTTTAAAACAGCCGCGGCTGGCGGCGCGGCAGTTCCCGGCCAAAATATTCATACGCCCGCGGTGTGGCCATGCGCCCGCGGGGTGTGCGGTCGATCATGCCGATCTGCATCAGGTAGGGCTCGTACATTTCCTCGATGGCGTCTTCTTCTTCGCTGAGAGCAGCGGCAAGGGTGCCGACGCCTACCGGTCCGCCGCCGTATTTGTCGAGCAACGCGAGCATCAGGTTGCGGTCGACCTCGTCGAGTCCGTTTTCGTCGATACCCAGCATCGCGAGCGCTTCCTGGGCCACAGCGCGCGTGATACGGCCAGCGGCGCGCACTTCAGCGAAATCGCGGGATCGGCGCAACAGGCGGTTCGCCACGCGTGGCGTGCCTCGACATCGTCGTGCGATTTCTTCGGCGCCGCCTTCATCCATCTCGATGTTCAGGATCTTCGCTGAGCGGTTCAGAATAATCAGCAAGTCCGCTGGCTCGTAAAAATCCAGGCGGTGCACGATGCCGAACCGCGATCGCAACGGGGCGGTGATCAAACCAGCGCGCGTCGTCGCTCCGATCAGCGTGAAATGACCCAGCGGAAAAGGATGAATCCGCGCTCCCGGGCCCTGCCCGATAATTAGGTCCACGCGAAAGTCTTCCATCGCCGGGTACAACACTTCTTCTACCGCCGGCTGCAGGCGATGAATTTCATCGAGGAAGAAAACTTCTTTGGCTTCGAGCGAAGTCAGAATCGCGGTCAGGTCGCCTTTGCGCTCCAGCAAAGGACCCGCGCTGGTTTTGATCGGTACGACCAGCTCGTTCGCGATGATTTGGGCCAGCGTGGTCTTACCCAATCCCGGCGGGCCGTAGAGCAATACATGATCCAGCGCCTCGCCACGGCTCCGCGCCGCCTGGATCGCGATCTGGATATTCTCTTTGACGCGTTTCTGTCCGATGTATTCGTCCAGGCGCTTCGGACGCACGCTCGCTTCAATTCGTGCGTCGTCGTCGAATGGCGCTCCAGACACGATTCGCTCCGGTTGTCGTGACGCCATCATCCGCTTTGCTGTTCCTTCAGCCATCTATGCCATCACACGCGAGAATCAAATGCTTAACACAGAGAACACAAAGACCGGATACCGAGAGCACTGAGAAATTCTCAAAAATGGCACTTGTTTTTCTCTACGTCCGTGCTGTGCGTCCCTTTGGAGCACTTAAGGATTGCAACGACGCCCTGAGCAACTTCTCGAAATTGCCAGCGCCATTTTCGCGGCGGGCCTCGGCTGCGGCACCCTCCGCTGCGCGCGCCTCGTAGCCCAGATTTACCAGCGCCGAAACAACATCCGCCTCAATGCCCGCCGGCGAAGACGCCGCCGGCCGCTCTACCTCGACGGTCACGGCGTCCAGCTTGTCCTTCAGCTCGACAACTATGCGCTCGGCAGTCTTCCGGCCGACGCCCGGAATCTTGGTCAGCCGCGCCAGGTCGCCGCCGCGAATCGCCGGGACCAACTCCTCGACGCTCATGCCCGACAAGATCTTCAGCGCCAAGGATGGTCCCACGCCGGAAGCCGACAGCAGCATCTCAAAGAAATGCTTTTCGCGCGAGGACAGAAAACCGTACAGCGATAGCGCGTCTTCGCGCACATGAGTGTGAATCAACAGCGTCACTTCGGTGTGGAGTTCCCCAAGCGCGGCGTAGGTGGAGAGCGGCACCTGCACGAGATACCCGACGCCGCCCACATCCACAAGCACCTGGTTGGGTCGCTTATCGGTAAGTCGTCCGCGAAGCTGGCCAATCATCGCTCGCCAGTATTGCCGCCTTATCTTCGCCTGTCAACGCGACACTGGGATAGGAGGGACCGAAACCGTCCCTCTTTCGGCGATTATCTACGTATTCAATCCGTTAACACTCCTACAAAAAGCACGGTATTGTAATTACCCGCGCTTACAGCAAGATATCGTGTATTACCTATAACGATGATTAATCGGCCATGAAAAACGAGTACATAAAGCCCCATTTTAAGATGATATTCGCGACCCCACAGGAACTGAATCAACGCCAAAGCCAGAGAGTCGCGCTCCGGATTGCTGTACTGATCCGGGCGAATTCTAACGGAGAGAGCTTAGAGGTAGAGGGCTTTACGCAGATAGTGAATGCTCACGGCGGATTGCTCGAATCACCATTGATGGCGAACGCCGGTCAAGAAATTATTCTTATCGATACTAAAACAAGCGCTCAAGTGGCTTCTAGGGTTGTCCGCGTCGATCGATCGCCGGCCGACTTGGTAACGATGGCGTTCGAGTTCCGGAAACCCACGGTTCGATTCTGGCCCATCACGTTTCCGCCTGAAGACTGGAAGGAGGTTACGTTATAAGAAACGGAGGTAAAGCGTTTTGGGTGACGCTTCTTTTCCTGCTCTCGATCTGTCTTCTGACAGGGACTCTCCACAGCATGGACGATACGGCCGAGTTACGCTTGCAAATCGGAGCTCTGTTCTTTGTGGCCGCCGCCTTTTTATCGTACTTCATCATAAAACGCGAACGGTTCGAGATAAGAGTCAAACGGCACGCCAGGGGAAAGGCCAGGTGACGTTGGCAGGATCTATGCCAAAAACAGCGCGCGGCAGCCGCAGATGCCGGCTCCTCAGGGTGAACTATGGGACGATTACTGCGCTGCGTCTGCATCCTTCCTGTTTCACTGCGGATCGTAACCTCCGAGAACCGTACCACAAAGAATAAGCATGGGGTTCCAACGCGGCGTCCTGCTGTATATTTAGCGGATCCGATGAGAGCTGCTGCCCGCAAAAAAGAGTGGTTCGACGACGACTCGTTCTGGCGCGGGCTGTACCCATTCATGTTTCCGGAGCAGCGCATCGCCGACGCGGACGAGCAAATCGCCAAGGCGCTGGCATTGACTAAGCCCCCGGGAAAGTCTGCCCTTGACCTGTGCTGCGGTCCGGGTAGATGCAGTATTGCTCTTGCGAAAAAGGGCTTCTCGGTCACTGGCGTTGACAAGACGAAGTACCTCCTGGACAAGGCTCGGGCGAGGGCGCGGGCGGCACGCGTCGAGATCGAGTGGGTCGAGAAAGATATGCGGGATTTTGTGCGTCCGGATTCTTTTGCGCTGGTGGTCAGTATGTTTACCTCCTTCGGGTATTTCGACGATAGGCGAGAGGACATGATTGTTTTGCAGAACATATTTACGTCGCTGCAGCCGGGCGGAGCCTGTCTGATCGAGGTCCTGGGGAAAGAACGACTTGCGAGGATTTTTCAGCCTACATCATCGACCGTTCTCCCGGACGGAACCCTATTGGTGGAGCGACGCGAGATTTTTGACAACTGGACTCGCGTTCGTAACGAATGGCTGGTCATTCGAAAGGGTAGGATGAAAAGCTTTAAATTTCATCACACCGTCTATTCCGGGTTAGAGCTACTTGAGCGGATGGAACGCGCAGGATTTGCTAGGGTGACGCTACACGGGAATCTGGACGGAGACAAGTTCGGTCCTGATGCCGAGCGACTGATTGCGATTGGTCGCAAACCGATCGTAACGCATCTTGCAAAGCGTCGTTCCGCCGCATTTGACCGTTAGACGCCGCCCCGGTCGCGGAGAAGAGCAGCTACTTCTGGATGTTTGCGTTCTTCGGCGATCGTGACCGCGGTCTTGCCGTCGTTGGTCTTCGCGTGGATATCCGCGCCGTGTGCGAGCAGATCTTTCACGATCTCGAGATGTCCATTGGCCGCGGCCGCGAGCAATGGAGTGTATCCGGGTCCGTAGCGGTAATTTGCGTCGGCCCCATTTTCGAGCAGCCAGACCGCAATTTCCTCGTGACCGCCAGTCACGGCGCCGGTCAGCGCGTTGTAACCGGTGCCGTTGGTTGCCGCGGCGGTCACGTCGCCGCCCTTCTCGAAAAGATAGCGGACGATCGGGAAGTGGCCGAATGCGGCGGCTAATGCCAGGACGGGAAAACCGTCCGGCGAATAGCTTCTCACCAGTTCCGGATCTTTTTCCACGAAGTGCTCGACGCGCTCGAACTGTCCGGCTGCGGCGGCTTCGTGAAATTCGAGATACGCACCGCTCGCGATAAGTGCGTCGCGAATTTCGCTGCGCCCGCTGTATACCGCGGCAAGCACTGGCGATTGCCCCTGCTCATTCTTCGCGTTGGCAAGCGAAGGGTCTGCATCGAGCATCGCTTTTAGCGTCGCCGCGTCGCCGGTGCGAATCGCCGCGAAGAATTCCTTCCCATTTCCCATCGCCGAGTCTCCCGCGGCACCGTTCCTCGTCAAGCCGCACGCAGAATTGTACCTACGAAGGGACTAAGCGCTTCTTCAATCTTGCTATTTTCTGTTTCTGAGTGAAAAGCGGGCGACGGGGCGCATAAACGGCTGACCCGGGCTCTGGGGCGCAGCGATGCTGCGCCCCAACAACTCCGGAGACCATGAAGTGCGTCAGGATGCCGCGGCTTGTTGCGGTTTGTACGTGCCGGGCATGGTGCGTGTGGAAATCGCCAGCCGGTTCCAGACATTGATCACCGATACGAGGATCGACAAGTCGACGATTTCTTTCTCGCTGAAGTGCTTCTTCACGCTTTCATAGACTTCGTCCGGGACGTGGGTTTGGGAAACCAGCGTTAGCGATTCGGACCACTCCAGCGCGGCGCGCTCGCGATCGGTGTAGAACGGCGCCTCGCGCCAGGCGTTCAGCTCGTACAGGCGCTGCTCGGACTCGCCCAACGCCCGAGCATCCTTGGAGTGCATGTCGATGCAATACGCACAGCCATTGATTTGCGACGCACGCATTTTCAGTAAATGGATAAGCTTGTGGTCGAGGCCGGAGTTGGCGATATATTTTTCGAGCGCGTAGAGAGACTTTTGGGCGTCGAGAGCATGTTTCGTGAGATCAATTCTCTGTTCCATGACGGTCTCCTTTGGAAATGAAACCAGCGAGAGCCGCTAAGGCCGTTGAATGAAGGCGGGATCAACCCTGCGGTTACTTTCGACTCCTGGTCCCGGTGGTAATGTTCTTTTAGGTGGATGTAGCAAACCGCTGCCCGGTTATTTGAGTTTGCGGAAAGGACGAGCGCTCTGCAGGGTCAACGCCGAGAGCGATCCTTGCGAACCGCTTCGTCGATCAGCGCATCCAACTCGTTGCGTGTGAGCCGCACGCGGTCGCCCGCGGTTTCACCGCCGTCGCACGTCAGCGGCAGGTCCGCGCCACCGCCGGGTGGGGGTACCACGAAGTAGCGCGTCCTGGCGGCGATCAGCTTCGCCACTTCCCGGCTGGAGAGCAGCGTGGGCGTGCCGGCCGTTTCCGCCGCCAGTGTAATCTTCGCGAAGTGTTCGAGCGTTTCCATGCGAAAGAACGCGGTGATCAGGTCTGGTCCGCAGGTGACTGCTCCGTGATTCGCCAGCAGCAAGGCGTCATAATGTGGCACATAAGGCTCAATTGCCGCGCTAAGTTCAGGCGTACCGGGGGTGCCATACTTCACCAGCGGAATCTGCCCCAAGCCGACGATCACCTCCGGCAGCAGCGCCTGATCCAGCGCCCGCCCCGCGACCGCAAAGCCCGTCGCCGTGTGCGGATGCGCGTGACAAATCGCCTGAACATCTGGTCGCATGCGGTAAAACAAAAGGTGCATGGCCAACTCGGACGACGCTTTCCGATCTCCGGCGACGTGCCTCCCTTCAAGATCAATGATGACCAGATCGTCCGGCGAGAGCATCCCCTTGTTCATGCACGTCGGAGTGGTGAGAACACGCTCCTCGTCCAGGCGGACCGAGAGATTCCCTTCGCAGGCGACGATGTATCCGCGTTCGTACATCCAGCGCCCCGCGACGCAAACGTCCGCGCGATGCTGTTGCTCGCTCTTCGCGAAACCGGGTAGGAGAAATTCCGTGGCCATGACACAACTCCTTACTGGAGCCGAATTATCATCGGAACCGATGGGGTACACAAGTGTTTATTCCGCGCGGCGGGGACGCGTCCAAAGCAATGCAGGGCTGGGCGTAAGGCCGGCCTGCATCCGGGTTTCCAACACCAGCTACACCTGGGGGCTAGGCGTAAATTCCGCGCAATTTCAGCGCGCTCGCAACACGGTCGATGGCTAGCATATAGGCCGCGATACGGTTGTTTACCTTGTGCAATTCCGCGTATCGTACCACCTGATCGAAGGCATTTTCCATAACATCCAGCAGGCGTTCGTTGACTTCACGCTCGCGCCAGAAGAAGCCCTGGCGGTCCTGCACCCACTCAAAGTAGCTGACGGTCACGCCGCCGGCGTTACCCAGAATGTCGGGAACCGTGAAAATTCCTTTACGATCGATAATCGCGTCGGCTTGCCAGGTGGTGGGGCCGTTCGCGCCTTCGCAGAGAATGCGCGCCTGCACCTGGTCGGCGTTCTTCTCGGTGATTTGATTTTCGATGGCGGCGGGAATGGCGATCTCACATGGCTGGAAAAGCACGTCGCGAGCAGTCATTTTTGTGCCCCCGCCCGGAAAATCCTGCAGCGGCTTTTTCTGGGTGTACACCCAGTCGATGGCCTTTGAGACATCGAAACCCTTTTCGTTGTATAGACCGCCACCGATGTCCGCGAGCCCCACAATTTTGTAGCCCACCTTCTGCATCAGAAACGCCGCCAAAGACCCCACATTGCCGAAGCCCTGCACTACCACGCGGCAGCCTTCTCGCTTAATTCCGAGCTTCGTAGTGGCCTTGTCGCAGCAGATCATCACGCCGCGGCCGGTTGCCTCTCGCCGGCCCGCCGAGCCACCGAGCTCAATCGGTTTGCCGGTGACTACGGCGGTAGTAGCTTGCCCTACGTGCATCGCGTAGGTGTCCATCACCCAAGCCATGGTCTGTTCGTTCGTGCCCACGTCCGGTGCCGGGATGTCGCGCTCCGGCCCGATCCAATTCGCCAATTCCGCTGTGTAGCGACGCGTCAGGCGCTCGAGCTCACCGCGGGTCATCTTGCGCGGATCGCAGATCACGCCTCCCTTCGCTCCTCCGAACGGAATGTTCACGACCGCACATTTCCAGGTCATCCAGGTCGCCAGCGCGCGCACTTCATCCAACGACACATCCGGAGCAAAACGAATCCCGCCCTTCCCCGGCCCGCGGACGGTAGAATGCAGCACGCGGTACCCGGTGAACACCTCCAGCTGGCCATTGTCCATGCCGATGGGAATGTAGAGGGTGACTTCCTTGCTGGGATATTTCAGATAGCGATAGACCCCCTGTTCGAGCCCCAGTTTCTGCGCCGCCACCTCAAAACGCGCTTCGGCGTTCTGGTAGACATTCATCTCTTCCGGTACTGGGGCTTGCGGCATGCAGAAATCTCCTCTGACGGGATAAACCGTCGTGCGCAGTTCGGCCTGCAATCGACGAGCAGGCGTGATTTTGAGGGCTAAAGGAAGGTCTAAAAAGCGGGCTACCCACCCGCAAGACCCGCATTTAGCCGGGCCGCCAGTATACGAAGCTGTGTTTCCACTCGCAAGCGACGAGGCTCGGGTAGTTACCCGGGTAACGGCGGAGAGTTCGCTCCGCGGAGGTAATTAGCCGAGTATCAGAAATCGTGTGATGATATCGCGATGGACGCTCGGACAAAACCAAACGGATTCGCTGGCCTGCGAGTGTTGTCTCTGGAAAGTCGCCGCGCTGTCGAAATGGCCAAATTGATCGAAACGTACGGTGGCGCCGCGATGGTCGCCCCGTCGATGCGCGAAATTCCCCTGGAATCGAATAAGGAAGCTCAGGAGTTTACGCGCAAGCTGCTTGCCAGCGGATTTGAGATCATCATTTTTTTGACCGGGGTCGGCACGCGCGCACTTGCGCGCGTTGCAGAAACGGTTTGCACGCGAGATGCGTTTGTCGCCGCGCTCCAGCGCGTGCCAATCGTGGCACGCGGACCCAAACCAGTGGCAGCGTTGAAAGAAATGGGCGTGCCGGTGACGCTGGCGGTTCCGGAGCCCAACACCTGGCGGGAGTTGCTCGCAGCTCTCGACGGAAACCGCGACACTCTCCCTCTGGGGGGCAAGCGCGTTGCCGTGCAAGAGTACGGAGCTCCGAACCCGGAACTCCTGGCGGGACTTGTCGAGCGCGGCGCGAAGGTCACGCCAGTTCCTGTTTACGAATGGGGACTGCCGGAGGACACAGCGCCGCTGCGGCAGGCGGCCGCTGCTCTTGCGGGCGGTGAGGTAGATGTTGCCCTGTTCACAACTTCGGTCCAGGTCGTTCATTTGCTGAAGATTGCGGGAGAGATGAATTTGCAAGAGGACGTGCGCCAGGCCTTTGCACGAATTCTGGTCGGGTCGATTGGCCCGGTGACTTCGGAGGAGTTACGTGCGCATGGGATCGCCGCCGACTTCGAGCCCTCGCATCCAAAGATGGGAATCCTGGTGAATGAAGTTGCGCAGCGCAGCGCTGAACTGCTTTCGCGGAAGAGAAACGGCGCTCGTTAGGATTGAGAATTTGTGCGGACACCCGCCTTGGTGGCGATGGTGTTGCTTGAAGTGCGGAGCAAGCCCGCCCCTACAAACCCTCAGCTGATAGCGGGAAGCGTGGTTTTTCGAATTTTGTGTTCAGAAACTTACTGCAATCGGAATTGGATGGTGACCGTCAAACGCATGGGTACCGGCTTGCCATCGAGCATCGCGGGCTGATACCTCCATTGGCGAAGCGCTTCCATGGCCGCTTGATGCAACAGCACGGGCCCGGTAACGACCTTCATCGAGGAAACCTTCCCTGCCGCGTCAACCAGAGCATCGATGCGGACAGCCCCTTCGATGCGCTGGGTTTTCGCAAGTTGGGGATACGCGGGGGGCGTCGAGGATAGCAAACGCGCCGGTATCACGTCGCCACCGATGGGGAGCGGGACACCCGGGGCAACTGGTTGCTTCGCGTTGCCAGCCACCAACCCTGCGTCGAATGCATCGCCGGTAGGGGCCACCTGGGTGGAACTCAAGGAAGGCGCAACGTCCGCGTCTCCCGATCCCGGAGTGATTGAGTTGCGATTTGCGGTGGGTGCTGCCAGGCGGACCTCGCCAAGACCTGGTTTCTTCACCGCAGGCGGTGGTTCGGCCAGCTTCTTATAAGCTGACAACTCTGCCGCGATATTTTTGTCTGGCGAAATCTTGGTGACCTCAGACGCGGGAGTGATCGATTGCGAATTCGGTTGAGAAGAAGAATTCTGCGACTGCGCCACCGGCTCGGAGTTGATGTTCGAGCGATTCGGCCCTGGGGGTTCGGACGCGTTGCGCGCTCGCGCCGCGGGTTGCGCTGCGCTTGGTGTCACGGTTGCGGGTGCCGTCGCCGCCACCGCTGCCGCGGGTGTTTGTTGCGCGGGAGCAGATGACTGGCGCGAGTACCACGTAACACCTGCGGCTGCCACTACCAGACCTGCCGCGATCGCGCCGATCAGGATGACCTTATTCTTACCCTTGGAGGCGCCCTGCGGCTGGATTGACGTTTCTTCCAGCAAATGGCCGCCGAAGGTCATTTCCGCAGGCTCCGGAACTGCCTCTTCCTGTGCTACGGGAGGCGCGGAAACATCCTGCACTTCGAACTCGATGACTCGGTGGGCGTCGGCGAATTCTTCCTTCGCCGAGGCTTCGTTCAGGGCGTGTGTGGCGGCATTGCGGGCCAGCGGCTCAAGCCACGAGGGAATCTTGACCTCTTCCTCATCCAGCGAGGCTTGTAAGGGGACCTGCGCATTTTTCGGCGGCGGAACAACTTTTGTGGCCGGAGTTTGCGGCTTGGCGATCTCCACGACTTTCGCCGACAATTCCGCGATCGGCACCTTGGTCGCCGGAGGCGGCACGGGCGCTGCTTTCACAGGCGTCGCAGGCACTTCCGCAGCAAACAACATCGACGCCAGCTGTTCTTGTAGGCGTTCCGATTCGCGCCGGAGTGCGTCCGACGACGATTGTGCGGCGATCGGTGTCTGCGAAACTTTGGGCACGACCGGCGCCGGTGGCTTGCTCTCGGAAGGCCGCGCGGTGGACGTGAGACCGCTGCCGAAGCTGTCGGTCAGGCCAGGCGGTTTCGGCAAAGTGGTGTTGGGGAGGGCGGAGACAGGCGCGCTCGTCGAGTGCTGCGTCGGACTCGGCAAAATAGTTACTGGCTTGGGCTCCCCTGCGCGCGGCAAACTCAAAGTTGGCTTTACTTCGGCGTTCAGCGCGCTGGTTGTGATCGTCGCGGCCGGCGCGGTTAGCGGTGCCACCGACGTGGGCTTTACTTCCACGCGCTGCGGAATGCTGCTGGCGGCTGGCACTTCGATCTTGGGCGCGGGTGTTGGGGGTGCGGCCTTGAGTGCGGGCGCCGGCGGCGCGGCGGGTTTCGCAATTACTGCAGGAGCGGCTGCGCTGGGAGACGCGGCGACGCGCTCACCCGGGAAGCGCATCCCCCAAAATCCGGGAACCGCCTCGGTGAATTCCAATTCAACATAGCCGCTGACGTTCCGGTAGGTCTTCGACTTCACGACCTGACACACCACTTCTTTTTTGGTTTTGTCGTTGGTCAGGAATAACAATTGGCCCGCGGCCACAGATGAAGCGAGCCGAATCACGGCACCGTTACCGAATACCAGCACAGTTTGCGTGGTTTCCGAAAAAGGTTCGCGCTTGTCGCTCCCTTCGACCGTGCGGGCGCCATTCACCGTCACAGGCACTTCCAGCGGGACAGGTTGAGGCTTTCCGGCGTTGTCTTCCTGCGGTCCTACGGAAGCGGGACGCGCACCGGCTGTTGTGGAATTAGGGTTCGTCACATCAAGATCCTTCGCGGTCGGCGACATTTTGGGGCTCACTTGCTTAGCAAGAGTTTGTTAGCCCAAGCAGACTCGGGGCTTGCGAACGTAACGATAGTAGGTTCGCTGAGTTACGAAGCCATCGTACGAGGGTACGGCCGCCGAAATATACTGGCCTTGCGTACAGGTGTTCGGGCCTTGTAACTTCGAATTTCGCCAGCGCGAGAGCGTATGGTTCAAACTCGAATTAAACGGGAATACGTGGCCTGACTAGCGCGGGAGCGGAGGCTTGAACTGCTCGTCGATCTCGACCTGATAGCCGGTGACGAGTTTGTTGGTTTCGTTGGCCATGCCGATGACCGCCTGTAATTCGTGGAACATGGCGTCGGTCATGCCTTTGTTGCGGGCAGAAGCGGTATGGGATGCGATGCAGTAGTGGCAACTGTTGGTGACGCTGATAGCAACGTAGAGCAACTCTTTGGTGAGTGGATCGAGCGCGCCGGGTGCCATGATCTGTTTGATGTCTTCCCAGGTGCGCTTCAACGTCGCGGGATCGTGAGCGATAGCCTTCCAGAAATTGTTGATCCAGTCGGTCTTCCGGGTCGCCATGATGTCGTCGTAAATCGCGCGCACCTCGGGACTCGCGTCATCGTATTCGATCAGTGGGAATGTGGCCACGGTCTCTCCAGAAAATTTGCCAGTTAGTACCTCTTAGACGCTAACAGGAAGCAACGGGGGCGCGCAAAGCCCCGCGGATTCGAGAGGTGGGTCTCGAGCGCTTGACGAGTTCCGTGACTAGCGAAAAACGAGCGGGGAGAAGGAAATTCAACCAGCCGGAAGCAGGCTCAATCAGCAGGAGCGCATCGACGCGGCCAACTCCAAATTCGAACGGAGGCGATACTCGATTTGCACCGCCGCGTACCGTGCGCAGATCGTCAGTTCCTGATCGCACCAAGAGGCCAAAGCGGGCATACGCTTGCCAGCCACGGCGCTGATGCCGTCCACAACGCCGTAATAGAGACGAACCAGGCCGAGCCCGCCGCTGCGAGGAGTCAGATCCAGCGTCAGGTCATGAAGCCCCGAAAGGGTCTGGAAGTCTTCTCCGGTCACGCACCGGTTTTCGATACTGGCAGCCGCCAGCACATTCTGGGAGACCGGCTGGCCCGCCACTGCGGCCAAAACCGCTCGCCAGTAATACAGGGCGAACTGTGACAGCGCGACGATGGAGATCGCGAATAGCATAGCGGCGAACATTGCGCCTCTTTTCTACTCCGCCATTTTGGCCGCGCTTACCTGCCGGACCAATAGCTCGCGAGTACCACCTCGATAGAACTGGTGGAACGGGATGCTCACACCGTGGAGGTCGGCCTCACTTAACTACGCCGCGTTTTTCGGACTTGCACGGCAGGGTGGTAGCCTCTATTCTCGCTGCCGCCGAAGACGGCGCTGGAGGTCGCGAACTATGGAAAGATCCGCTATCCGATTGATTCTTTTGACTTTTTGCATACTGTCATTCGCGACCGGGGAGACTCGATTGTTTGGAGGCGGGGACAGCCACGATGGCGATCGTGCCGCCATTTCGGAGGCTCTTGCGGCACAACGAGCGAGCTGGAATCAAGGCGACATCGACTCCTTCATGGAAGTCTACTGGCATTCGCCCGACCTCACGTTCTCAGGAAGTAACGGGATCACGCGTGGTTGGGATGGGGTGCGCGCACGGTACAAGAAGAACTACGCCGATCGCGGATCGATGGGGCACCTGGAATTTACCGACCTTGAATTCCGGTTCCTTGGGCAAGATGCGGCGCTGGTTTTGGGCCACTGGCATCTGACGCGCGCGAAGGGAGATATCGGCGGCGTGTTCTCGCTGGTCTGGCAGCGCTTTCCGGAGGGCTGGCGCATCATCCACGATCACACCAGCGCGGTCGAACCTGCAAAATAGTATGCGAATGATTCTACGATGCTAGCATCTGGGGCTAGTGTCTAGGCGGAGAGCGGTGATGCGCTCGGCACCGCGTGTTCGCCGAGAACCCGTTCCCGCACAGGCTGCTTGGCAAAGACGAGCTGCACCGCGCCAATGTAATGCTCGCGAAAGGCGCCTTCGCACCAGCCGAGGTAGAAATCCCACATGCGCTGAAAGCGCTCGTCGAATCCCAGCCGGCGCACATCCTCGACCCGCCGGAAGAAACGCTCGCGCCACAGGGCGAGGGTTTTCGCATAGTGCGTGCTGATGCTTTCCGTGTTCGTCAGGATCAACTGCCCGCCGCGTAACAGCGAGCGGCCGATTTCGGCTACCGATGCCAGCTCGCTTCCCGGAAAAATGTAGGTTTGAATCCAATCCACGCGCTTGCGATACTCCGCAATCTCCTGCTCTCGCAAAGTAATCGTCTGCAGAAACATGGACCCTTCCGGCGTCAGCAGGCGATTGCACGTGCCGAAGAATTCGTCGTAATGCTCGAAGCCCACGGCTTCAAACATCTCAATGCTGACGATTTTGTCGTACTGGCCCTGCAAGCGCCGGTAATCCTCCATCACGATCCGCACCGAACCGGGCTTGACGTCGGCTTGCCGGACGCGCTCGGTCGCATACTCATACTGTGCCGGGCTGATCGTTACGCCAGTGACGTGAGCGCCATAATTCCGCGCGGCGTGAATCGCGAACGATCCCCAGCCGCTTCCGATTTCCAACACGCGATCACCAGGGCCAATGTGCAGCTTGCGGCAGGCTTGGTCGAGTTTTTCCAATTGAGCGATTTCGAGCGAATCATGCTTGCGGCGGAAGTACGCGCAGGAATAGAGCATCTCGGAGTCGAGGAACAACCGGTAGAAATCGTTGCCCAAATCGTAGTGGGCGCGAATGTTGCGGCGGCTACCGTTGATCGTGTTCGCGCGCAAGCGATGATGCAGGCGCGAGAACATCGCGCGGATGCCGGAGAAAGCCTGATTTTGTGCGTCCAGAAGCCGCAGGTTGCGCACGGCCACGCGAATCAGCGACACGAGATCCGGCGTCGTCCAATCGCCGTCCATATAGGATTCGCCCATCCCGATATCCGTGCCGGTTAACGCGCGCATAAAAAATCGTTCGTCGTGGATGACCGCCATGGCGCGGAGCTCCGCGTCAGCCTCGCCAAACGTGTAGGTGTCATCCGGGCAAACAATCTCCAGGAAGCCGCCTTTCAGATTCTGCAGCGAGCGTAAGAACAGGGTTTTGGCGCGATTTTGCAGCCAGCGGTTCATCCGGCCAAATCTCCCTTCCGCGCCGCGGCAATGTCTGCTCGGTACGCCATGACAAGCGCGTCATCTGCTACAGCGCCGATCTCGCTACGGTGTGAAATACCCGCATACGCCTGCCCCAGAGTCTTAACGCTTCCTAATGAATCGCACCGATCATATGCACCGTCATCAGTGGGTAGGCCGCGAGCATTTGCTTGTATTGCGGCCCCATTTCCCTAGATGACGAGACATGCATCACTCTCGGTGTGGCGTAGCTCTTTGCGGCAGTGGTCTTGCACTGGTTAGATGCATCCAGCCCATCATTGTGCGATTCGGAAAAGTGTTATTGACCTCGGCCATAATTAGATCGAGACTTTTCACATGGTCGTAGCAGTAATAGAACGCCGGGAAGGTGTGGGACGAATAGCGATCGGGGTTCATCGAACTGGTGGCGCCGTGCAAGAGGAAACGAGGGCAATGCTGTGAGACTATTGCTGAAAATGCGCTTTTCGGTTTCATATTTGGTTTCTTGACGTATTTCTGCTGCCTAGCATGGAGAGAGCGCTCGCTCGGCATCAAGATCTGTGGTTTGTGCTGATCATGGTGGGAGGCAATATCATCATGTCGCTTTGCGTGCTGCCGCAGCTCTTTGGCTTGCTGCCAGACGAACCCGCTTCCGCGTTGTTCCGGCAGAAGGCGGCATGAGCGAAGGGTTCTCCTCCCGACGCCTGGTGCGCCCGTTCCTCGATTTGCTCCGGCAGGCAGTCACCCCGGAGAAAATCGCCCTCAGCGTCGCCCTTGGCGTCACGCTGGGCGTTTTCCCAGTGCTGGGATCGACCACCGCACTTTGTGCCCTGGCCGCCTTCGCGTGGCAATTGAATTTGCCTGTGACTGAGATCGTGAACTACTTCATCTACCCCCTTCAGATTGCGTTGCTGATTCCCTTCTTCCGGGCTGGGCGAGCGGCTCTTCCACGCGCCCCATCTACCCCTTTCTGTGCCGCAGATTTATGCGATGATTCACGCTAATATGGGCAACGCCATCCGGTTGCTGTGGACCACGACCTGGCAAGCCATCGTCGTATGGTGCCTTGTGGCCCCGGTGTGCGCGGCGGCGATCTACGCGGGTCTCACGCCGGTGCTGCGGCGCATGGTGATACGCAAAATCACGCCCGTTGTAGAGGCCGCTTGATGCTGCAGCAAGCCGTACATCTAGGGTTGACGGGTGCGGCCATCGTCCTCGGGATGATGTTCCTCCTCTGGCTCATTCATCTTCTGATTCGCAACGCCGCCATTGTCGATGTGGGATGGGCCGCGGGCCTGGGCATTCTCGCGATTTATTATGCCGCTGCCGGCTCCGGTTATCCCGCGCGCAGATGGGCCATCGCTGCGATGGCGGGTTTCTGGGGATTGCGCCTCGCGGCATTCCTTCTTTTCGCCCGCGTTATCGGGCATTCAGAGGAGGGGCGCTACGTTCAGCTGCGAAAAGAATGGAAAAATAACCTCGCCCTACGCTTCCTTTTTTTCTTTGAGTTTCAGGCACTGCTGGACGCTGTGCTCTCGCTTCCCTTTTTGCTCGCCTGCCTCGACACACGCGCGCCCCTCGGATTTCTGGAGAAATTCGCAGCCGGCATCTGGCTCGTCGGCATGATCGGAGAAGCCATCGCGGACCAGCAGCTCAATGCCTTCAAGAAAAATCCGGCGAACAAAGGTAAGACGTGCCGCGCAGGTCTCTGGAAATACTCGCGCCACCCCAACTACTTTTTTGAGTGGCTGCTCTGGTTGGCGTATGCCGTATTCGTGCTCGCGTCGCCGTGGGGTTGGTTGGGATTGATTTCGCCGGCGCTGATTCTTTACTTCCTGCTGGGAGCGACAGGAATTCCCGCCACGGAAGCGCAGGCCTTGCGCAGCCGCGGAAACGAATACCGCTCGTATCAGCACACCACGAGCTCATTTGTCCCCTGGTTTCCGAAAAAAGAGCAGGCCTGATCGCACGGCCTGGGAACGGCCATCGATTTTATAAAATATCGAGAATTTCCTCGTAGCGCTTGAATGGCGGGATGAGGTATGCACCCGCCAATTCCGTGCGTGACCACGCCAACATTTCGCGGGCGACCTCGAAGCCGCGTTCGCGGGCCGCCGCGCCGGCGGCTTCCATCGATTTCAGAACGGGCTCCGGAATCACAATGCCGGGGACTTCGTTGTTGAGGCGCAGAGCCTGCTTGTAACTATTCAGTGGCCAGATGCCGATCAGCACTGGGATCGCGGGTTTGCCGCCGAGTTTCTTCACGAAGGCGTACCAGTGTTCGGGATCGAACAACGGCTGGGTCATGGCGTAGTGCGCGCCGGCTTCGACTTTGGCGTGAAAGCGCTCGATCTCGGAGTCCAGATCGTCGGCGACAGGATTCACGGCGACGCCGATGGTGAAGTTTGTCGCGCCGCCTAAAGTTTTTCCGGCCCAATCGGTCCCCTGGTTCAAACGATGGAGAATTTTGACGAGGCCGACTGAGTCTACTTCGTAGACGCCGCTAGCTTCGGGATAGTCGCCAACCGAAGGCGGATCGCCAGTGATGGCCAGGACGTTGCGCACTCCGCCGACGGTCCACGCACCCAGCAGCATGGCTTGCAAGCCGATAATGTTGTAGTCGCGCGTGGTCAGATGCGGCACAGTCTCGATGCCGCGGGCCTCGAGCGCACCGGCGGTCATCAGCGCGTCCATGCCGACACGGGCCATCGCGCCACTATTGATGTCGATCGCATCGACCTTGCCCGAGGCCATGATTTTAGCTACTTGCTCGAAGATGCGGTCGAGCGACAACCCTTTTGGCGGATCGATCTCCACGCAAACTGTGAATTCGTTACGCTGTAGTTTTTTCCAGAATTTGCTTTCCGGTTCGCGCTCGATCACTGGGGCGGGTTTCGCAGCCGCCGCCGCGGGCTGCGAGGATGCTGCGTGCTTGGTCGGTTGCAGAGATTTGACGGCTTCGGCCATGGCACGAATGTGTGCCGGCGTCGTGCCGCAGCAGCCGCCGAGAATACGCACGCCAAGAGCCGCGGCTTCGCGCGCGAAGAGCGCAAAATACTCGGGCGACGATTTCGGATAGACGATGCGGTCACCTTCGCGCTTGGGGATGCCGGCGTTGGGCATTCCGCTGACGCGCACATCGTCCACGTTGGCGAGCGCCCCAAGAATCGGCAGCAACGCTTGCGGACCCAGCGTGCAGTTCGCGCCGATGACCTGGACGTTTTTGTTTTTCAATTGCGCGGCTGCATCAGCGGGTCGCAAATCGCCGAAGGCCGTTCCTTCTTCCGAATACGTCAGCTGCGCGATGATCGGAATCCCTGAGAATGAACGAATCGCGTCAATGGCGAGAAGCAGCTCTTCGATATAAGTGAAAGTTTCCAGAATGAAGAGATCGACGCCGCGTTCTTCCAACGCGAGGGCTTGCTCGTGAAAAATAGCCTGGATTTCTTCGGGCTCCGGATGACGCGCTTGCACGCCGATACCCAGCGGGCCCATCGAACCGGCAATCAGCACTTCGCGCGAGGCGGATTCGCGGGCTTCGCGGGCGATTTTCACGCCGCGGCTGTTGAGACGTTGCACTTCGTCGCCTAGGCCGAGCGGCGCCAGCTTGAAGCGATTCGCACCGAAGGTGTTGGTCTCGATGATGTGAGCGCCGGCTTCGACGTACGCCTGGTGCACGCGGAAGACGGCTTCCGGCTCAATGGAATTCATCTCGTCGAAACACCGATGCGCGCCGGCGAAGTCGTGCAGATACGAACCCATCGCGCCATCGGCGATGAGGATTGAATTTTTAAGACGCTCATTGAAATCGAGGATCTTCAAGTCTATCGCTTCCTGTCTTTTGAGATACGCGAGTGGGAACCGGGCTCAGCGTTTTTGTTCCATGAGGCTGGCGACCGTGCTCATCAGGTCGTATTTGGTCAGAATCTCGAAGCGCGAGTTGCCCATTTCGACGAACACGGCGGGATTCTCGTGGCTCAGAATGTGCGTGACACGCTCGACGGGCGCGCTGCGCGGAATCTGTGGAAGCGGCTTGCTCATTACTTCGCGAACGACCAGCTTGCGGAGATCTTTGCCTTGCAACGCGAGATTCAGGATTTGATCTTCGTAGATGGTGCCGATCGGCAGATTTTCCTCGAACACCGGGATCTGCGAGATGTCCTGCTCCTGCATCGTTTTCAGCGCGTGGAAAACGGTCTGGTACGGCCGCGCGATAACCAACTCGCGGACTTTGCCGGAGTGATGTTTGGCGCTGACAACTTCGCCGGCGGTGATTTTCACGGCGGCATCGACGTAGCCGCGCTCGCGCATCCACTCATCGTTGTATACCTTGCTCAGGTAGCGCATTCCAGTGTCGGGCAGGAACGCCACGATGAATGCTTCCGGACCCAAATCTGTTGCCAGTCGCAGTGTTGCGGATATACAGCCGCCGCCGGAACCCCCCGTAAACAACCCTTCCATCTTAACCAAGCGGCGGGCGATGATGAAGCACTCGTCGTCATTTACTTGAAGGATGTCGTCCAGAATCTTCAGATTCATCGTGGTTGGAAAAAAATCTTCTCCGATGCCCTCGACGACGTAGGTCCTGCCCTTCACTTTTTCGCCGCGCTTCACGTAATCGTAGTAGAGCGAACCGATCGGGTCGACGCCGACAATCTGAACCTGGGGATTTTTCTCCTTGAGATATTTGCCGACGCCGCTGATGGTGCCGCCAGTACCCATGCCGCAAACGAAGTGCGTGATTTTGCCTTCGGAGTCGTCCCAGATTTCCGGACCGGTGGTGAGGTAGTGAGCCTCGGGATTCATCGGATTGTCGTACTGATTCGGGTAAAAGGAGTTCGGTATTTCGCGAGCCAGTTTTTTCGCCACAGAATAGTAGCTGCGAGGGTCTTCCGGCTCGACAGCTGTCGGGCAGACGATAACTTCCGCTCCCAGTGCTTTCAGCAAATCGACTTTTTCCTTTGATTGCTTATCGGTGATGGTGAAAACCATCTTGTAGCCGCGCACTGCCGCTACCAACGCCAGACCCATGCCGGTATTTCCGGAAGTGCCTTCGATAATCGTGCCGCCCGGTTTCAGCAGGCCCCTTTTCTCAGCATCATCAATCATGGTGATGCCAATGCGGTCTTTCACCGATCCACCGGGATTGGTGTAGTCGGCTTTGACGTAGATTTGCGGCTTCAGGCCGTGGTTGATGCGGTTGAGCCGCACCAGCGGCGTGCGTCCGATGGCCTCGAGGATGTTGTTACATTTCATCTAATTTTTTCCGATTTCGCGGGCACAATCGGTCCTTCCCCGAGTGTCTCCGTTCATTTCTTGGCGGCACGCCTGCTCGCCTGGATCGCGTGGACCGTGTGCCATAATTCTTACAGTCTAACATGCGCTCGCGCGGAGAATGCGCGGCGAAGGAGATGCGTGTGTCACGTCACAACATTTCGAGCGGCACGCAGTGGGAACCCATCGTGGGATATTCGCGGGCGGTGCGTATGGGGAATATCGTCACCGTGTCGGGGACTACCGCGACCGGGCCGGACGGCAAGATTGTTGGCGTCGGCGATGTGTATGCGCAGACCGTACAGACAATCCGGAACATCGAGGCGGCGCTGACGAAGGCTGGAGCGGCGTTGAAGGACGTGGTGAGAACGCGGATCTTTGTGACGAATATCGCGGAGTGGGAGAAGGTTGGTCGGGCGCACGGGGAGTTTTTTGGGACGATCCGGCCGGCTACGAGCATGGTGCAGGTCAGCAAGCTGATAGCGGAGGAGATGCTGGTAGAGATCGAGGCGGACGCGGTGGTGGAGTAGTTGCTTCCCGAAATGGGAATGACATCGATCTGTTTACTGCCGTGATACCCCCCTCCCCCTGCTTTTTTGTAAGTATTGATTTTGCGTGGGTTAAAGTCCTTTTGCTTTGATAGACATAGGTAAGTGTTGATTGTAAACAGCTTAGCCTGGTGGCTGGCCCTCGGGTTGTTCGCCGCAAAAGAAAAACGCCGGTGATGGCCGGCGTTCGTACGCAGTTCTCAGTGAGGTAATGTTACCAGATTCGATACGTAGCTGTCAAATGAAATCTGCGTTTTGGCGGCATTTCGTTCTTGGGATATTTAGCGGCGGATCCGGTGTGCGCGTGCCCGGGGTGCTCGACGGGCAAACAGTTTGCGGTGACCGCTAATAAGTCACGCGGACGCGGTACTTGAGGACGGACGTTCCGTTCTTGTCCACCGGGACGTGGAATTGGGCGGCGAAGGCGGCGGTCTTGGTGAACTTGTAGGACGAGGAGAGCATTTCCCAGGTGCCGCCGATGGGTTCGTTCGCCTCTACCGTGATCGGCGTGTCTTTGTGGTTGCGCAGGGTGATTTCAAATTCCATTTCGTAGACGTTGTTGGCGATTTTCTTGAAGTCGGTCTGCTTGTGCTCGGCGATGATGTCGAAGGCGTTGCCGATGTGGACGGTGACGGTTTCATCCTTGGGGGTGTGATCGATGCGGTCTTCACCGATGAAGAGAACACCGCCCTTGGAATCCTTTTGGTAAACGCGGACGTTGCCCGCGGGAAGAGGCATGCCTAGGCCCGCTTTTTCTTCGTTTTTGAATTTGTAGTAGACCAACACTGGGTCTTTGAGCGGCGAGCCCGGATTCTGATAGTTGTGATAGTAGAAATTCTGACCGTTGACGACGAACAATTTCTCGACGGGTACGCCGCTTCCCTGCAAAAGGCTGATCTGCTTGGTTTCCTTATCTTCCACAGAGGTGCGGCGGCCCAGCGTGTAGAGGTGGTATTCGGAGAAATTTTCCTGCTGGAATTGCGGGGCAGCGGCGGCCATCGATTTCATCGCGCGTACGTCGTCCCTGGTCTGCATATTGCCTTGCGGCAGGCGATTGAGGTCGCCGGCGACAAGTTGCAGACGCGCGTTGTGAAAGGCGGTGCCGCTGTTGTTCGAAAGCGTGACCCAGCCGTCCAGGTCAGCGGCTCTTTCTTCGCGGGCGACGGTCAGGACGTAGTCTGCGTTCCAGGAAAGATTGTTGGCGAGATACGAGGCTTCGATCTGGTGTTTGCGCGCTCCGGAATTGTCGAGCGACATGAGCAGCGTAGGGCGATCGTAGAGATTGGCGGGGACTTCCGGGAAGCGATAGCCCTCGGCGTAAATACCGGTGACGATATCGTTGCCAATTTTCCAGACGGGGCCGTTATTGTCGGCGAGCAGGATGGCTTTGACCTCCTCGTGCTTGGTGGTGCCGTTGTCCATATACGAGCGCACGAGAGTGACTTCCTTGCCGACGTATTTGTGCAGGAGCTTTGCAGGCTCGAGGAGATCGTATTCGTAGTTTTGTTCGATGACGCTGAGTTTTTCGGGCTCCGTGAGGGACCGGAAATGGACAGTGGCGGGGTTCACGGTGGCGGCGATGTCTTCGAATTTCAGTCGAAATGAGCCCGTCGGAACGGTCAATTGGCGGACGTCGCGAATCAGAGCGATGTTGGAGTTGTAGACCGTGACGTTGAGATCCGTTTGGTCGTTGAGGGTTGTGGCTTGGTCAGAAGCGGCGACACGCGCGGCTTCTCTTTCCTGGGCTTGCACGCGGTGACGGTGTGTTGCGGAATAAGCGGCGGCGCCGGTGATGGACAGCGCTGCTATCATCGCGCGGGCTAAGGGGACTGATCGAAAAGTGAGTTTGGGTTGGGGATTTTTCATTATTTTCCTCGTTTCGAGTTTCGCGTTCCCTTATAGAACGGGGTGGGCAAGATTTCTTGCAGGGGAATCATCGCACTTTCTGAATGGCAGATTCAGTGAAAGAGCAACGCTGTGCGACAGATTCGAACGCGTAAAGGGTGCTGTCGTTGAAACGCTGTGGTAAGACGCATCGGCCGGGCGGAGCCCTTCGAAGCTCCGGATAAACAAGCCCGCCCTACAAGTGAAGGCTCACGGATTTGGTGCCACTGTCCAGGAAGTTCCGCCATTTGTGGTTTTGTAGGAATTGTTTTTGGCGGTGGTGACAGTGGCTTGTTGCGCGTCCACGCCGAAAACCGTGGTGATGTCGTCGGTGCTTGGCGCGGAAATTTTCAACCAGTGATCGCCACCGTCGGTGGTGAGCAGGACGGTGCCGCCGCGTCCGACGACCCAGCAGATCCTGTTCGAGGGAGCGGAGCCGGCGAGCAAGTCGACGACTACCCCTGTTTTCTGAACGGTCCAAGTGGCTCCGGCATCGGCGGAGCGTTGAATTGTTCCGGAAGGCAGAAGGCGCCACATCACTTCTCCCTCGGGAGACGAAACGAGTCGGGGATTTCGAGATGACGGTAAATCAGCGGCTTTGCGCAAAGGCAGCACGCCGCCACCGTTTGCCCGGGCTTCTTCGGTTGCGAGCGCGCCAGCGGTGCCGCCGACGGCTGACTCTCTCTTGAAATCCTGTGGAACGGAGCGGGTGGCGGTTCCCGCATTGGCAATGGAGTCTGAGGTTGCCGGCGCGGGAGAAGCGGGTAACGGTGTGGTTTCGCGGGCCGGCTCGTTATTTTCGGATGGAGATCGGGCCAGGACGCGCGATTGAGTCTGCGCTTGCTTCGGCGAGATTACGAGACCACCGGCCTGGCCATCGTCGCGGGGCGTTTTAAGTGCGCCGGAGAGCGGCGGCGCCTTTTGTTCACGCGCCCCCTTTTCGTCAAGGCTGGTGGCTGCTGATTTTGCGAGCGTATCGGTTTTTGCCGCAGACGGTGCTTGGAGATTAGCGGATTTGTCCTTCGCGAAATTCGTCGGCGGAGGAACGGGTGCATTCCGCGGCGCGGGTTGCGCTTGATTTTTCGCGAGCTTGAATTCCGTTTGCGGAGCGGTGCCCTTAATGGCGAACCAGATCAGCAGGCCCGCGGCTAGCGCGCCAGCGGGGACCAGCCAGCGCCAGGTGGCGAAGCGGCGAAGCGTTTCCACGGGGAAATTAGGTCGGGCGGCCGTTGCCTGGGCGGCTGGGCTTGCGGACGCGCGCGCAGCGTGTAAGAGCTGCGTGCGCGGCACGGCCACCAAGCGTGGCGCGACCGCTTCGCCGTCGAGCGCGAACGGAATTCCCTCGGTGGCTTCCAGTTGAGTCAGGACTTCCTGGCAGGGGAGGCAGGAGGCGATGTGCTCCTTGCGCAAGATCATTTCTTCCGTATCGAGCAGGCGCTCGTGATAGGCAGCGAGGATCTCGGCGTCCGGGCAGTTATCAAGCCGCCCAGAAGCGGGCGCAGGCATGCTGGCGGAGGCATTGGCCAATAGATTGGCCTGAAGATTGCGCGCGAGAGCATCTTCGAAATTGCGTTCGCGATCGTCAAGCGCCATGGCAGTCTCCGATGGTAGAACGGAAATTCGGGTGCTTCTTGCAGCGTGCTTTCATGGTCCGAGCCTTTCCCCGCTGGGACCGCGAGTGGGCAAGAGCTTGTCGAGGTCGATGGGTGCGTCTTCGGAAGCGTACTCGAAGCAGAGGGACATTTCCTCGTCGCTAAGGCCGGGTTCCGCTTGCGTGCCATTCGCGGCGACGCGGCCATTGCGCAATGCGGATTCGACCTCGGAGCGCAGCTCGCGGCGGACACGGTCTAGATTGCGCGAGACGCTGGACTCGTGTTCCCCAAGGAGGCGGCCAATTTCGGCGAGGGTTAGCTCATCGGCGTAATAGAGTCGCAGACGTTCCTTGTCGCGCGGATCGAGCAGACCTAGCGCGGTTTGCAGCGTGCGAGTGAATAAGGCGACGTAACGCTCGCGGTGTGGATCGCGTGGAGATTGTATGTGGCTGGAAGGGAGCGGAAGCCTCGAAATTTTTTGACCGCCGCGATCGACAGCCTCGTCGTTTAGCTCGGTGAAGCGACGCGCGGCGCGGATGGCGTCGATATGGCGCTGGGCGAGGACCGCGCGTAGCCAGGTCTTCAGCGAGCTGCGTCCGTGAAAATAGCGGAAGAGGGAGTGCTCGCCGCGTTTATCTTCGGTAAGTCCGTAGAGATCCGCGAAAAGGGAGTCCGCAAGATCGTGCGCGGCGGGCGAACCTGCTGGACAACGCAAGATGGCAGCCGCGGCGGAGCGCAAATAGGAACGATAGGTGGCGACGAAGTGGTCCCAGGCGTCGGCGTGTCCATCGGCGCAGGCGGCCGCGAGGCTCAAGTCCCGCAGATGCAGTGTCTTTAAATACGCCTCGATCTGGTCGGGAGCAAGGGCATCCGCGCCAAAGCGTTTTGCGGCGCTGCGTTCCAGCGCGTCTGCGAAACGCAGACGTGTTAAGGACCAGGAGTACTCAGCGGCCTCGGAGTACAGCCGATCGATCACCGGTTGGTGTTGGGCAAGAAACTGCGAGACCTTGCGAGGGCCGGATGTTGCCTCGGAGCCGATGCCGTCAATCTCCGGATGGTCCATTGTTGGATCGGGGCTTCCCAAATCTGCACTCATTGCTGCGGCACCCTATTATCGGCCTCCTGCATCCTAGAACATACCCCGGACAGCCCGGGTGGGGCGAAGAAAGAAGTTCGCGGTCCTTGGCAGGTGATTGCGGTACCCTAGATGCGGTATTCTAAATCGACGTTGCGCCCCCTCCCCGCAACGAGGAAGCCCTCCGGGTTTTGCCGAGGAGAAGATGTGGTTCGCTAGCGGCATTAGCGACTTCGCGACGCTAGTACCTAAGTCCTATTAGGCCCGCCCCAGTCTCATCGGTACTCTGGCATCGCCTTAAGCCGACGCTCCGTCCAGCCCGGCGAACAACTCAAGGGTATCCCCGTAAGGGAAATTCGGCAGGGAGAATGCAGTGCGTTGAAAAGTCGTTGATGACTCGACGGAATCCAGTTGGCGGACACGGGAAAATATCATGAGTGTAGAAAATACAAACTTGGGCGTCGGATTCGGGGCAAACCGGGGCCAAACACAGAATCGTGACGCGTGGAAACGCTCGATCGGGACCAAGCAAGTGCCGGCGCGCCTGGCGATGCTGCCTGAGGGTGAATCGCGTTGGCAACGGCTGGGTGTTAGCGCGATCGCGCAAATTATCATCCTGACCTTTTTTGTGGTGACGCCACTCTTCTTCCCGGAGAGGCTGAAGACGGCGCTAAACATGCAAGTTGTGCCGCTGGCGATGCCGGTTACGGAAGTGCCAGTGGCGCCGCCACCCCCACCACCGAAGCCGAAAGTTGCACCGGCACCGAAACCGCAGGTGATCGAAGAAGCGAAGCTGAACCCCAAACAACCGCATATTTTCGTGCAGCAGAAGGTACTGAAACCCAAGATCGAACACGTGGAAGCAAAGGCGCCAGAGCTGGCGCCGCAGACTCCCGTGCTGGAAGCGAAATTTATCGATAACACAAACCAGCCCAAGCGCCCTAAGGAAGAGGTAAAGGTAAATAACCTCAATAGCGGCAGCGCCGCGGCGCCGACCGTGAAGTTGCCGGTAGAAAAGGTGCAAACCGGCGGATTTGGCGATCCGAATGGATTGCCGGGTAAGGGCGATCCGAACAAGACCACGAACGTGAACCGGCTGGGATCTCCGGCGCTTCCCGGAGGGCCTGGATACGGTAACGGCACAGGCGGCGACAAAGGCACGCGAGGCGTGGTAGCCAGCACAGGCTTTGGCAACGGCATTGCTAACCCTCCACAGGGCGGTGGTAAGCAGGGGGTCGTGCAGTCGAGTGGTTTTGCGAATCAGACGGTTGCCAGCGATGCGCCGAAGAAAAAGGCGTCGGCGGACTCAGGGACGTCGCAGGTGGATATTTTGTCGAAGCCCCGTCCGGAGTACACGGCGGAAGGGCGCGCATTAAAGCTGGAAGGCGACGTGGTGATTGACCTGGTGTTCTTGGCGAACGGGACCGTTCAAGTGAGTCACGTCGTCAGCGGATTGGGTCACGGCCTGGACGAGGCTGCGGTTCAAGCGGCGCAGCAAATTAAATTTAAACCGGCTAAGCGAGATGGTGAAGCAGTGGATTTTCCGGCCCGCGTGCGTATCGAATTCCGGCTGGCCTACTGAGGGGAGAGCAACAATGCGTAAGTACGTAGTGACAGGAATTCTGGCGCTCTTGGCGAGCGGGATGGGAACCATGGCCGCCGCAGCGGTCCCCCCGCCCGTCGACCAGGCAAGGACGATGGAAGAGGTTGTCGATCGTGTGGTGGCGAACGAGAATAAGTTGAATCAGGATATCCGCAAATATTCGCCGCTGGTGGAAACCTACATTCAGAATTTGAAGCCGGACGCGAATTTGGGATTCGTGCCCGCTGGGGATAAGTATTTTCTTGGCAAAGCGGAATTTGCTAAGGGCGTGAACCTGGCGTCCCTGTCGGACACCGACACTAAGGGCAAGAAGATTTTCACGGGAATCGGCAATTTCTTTTCCTTCGCCATGCAATATCTGCCGGACGGCTTCCTGCAGATGATTTTCATCGATACCAATGGATTCGACAAGCAGCACTACAAGTTTGACTACGTGAAGCGCGAATTTCTGGGCGAAGTGCGATGCCTGGTGTTCGACGTCACTCCGCTTCCGAAGTCGGGCAAAGGCAGGTTCCTGGGCCGCATCTGGGTGGAAGATCAGGGCTACAACGTGGTGCGTTTCAATGGCGGATACGGCGGCGGAGGGCACACCAGCTATTACTTCCACTTCGACAGCTGGCGCACAAACGTGCAGCCGGGAATGTGGATGCCTTCGTTTGTGTACAGCGAAGAAAAAGAATTGCACTACGCGATGACCAAGAAGCTCGACTTCCGGGCACAGACGCGCCTGTGGGGCTACAACATCGGACACGCCGCCCAAGAGCAGGAACTGAGCAAGATTCTGGTGGAAACGCCGGTGCAGGACGACACCAAGACGGCGAATGATTTGACTCCGATCCAGGCGCAGCGCTCGTGGGACCGTGAGGCTGAGGACAACGTCACCGATCGTTTGCAGCGGCTGGGATTGATGTCGCCGAAGGGCGAAGTGGACAAGGTTCTGGAGACCGTCGTCAACAACCTGGAAGTGACCAACAATCTGGACATCGAGCCAGAAGTACAGTGCCGGGTGATGATGACCACGACGCTGGAGTCCTTTACGCTGGGCCACACGATCGTGCTGAGCCGCGGATTAATTGACGTGCTTCCGGATGAGGCCAGCCTGGCGACCGTAGTCGCACACGAACTCGGCCACGTGGTCCTAGGACACCGGATGGACTCGAACTTTGCGTTTTTCGACCAATTGCTGATCGACGATAAAGATTCGTTTCGGCATTTTGGATTTGCACGTACGCCTGAGGAAGAAAAGGCCGCGAGCGATAAAGCGAATCAGCTACTGACCAATTCACCGTATAAAAACCAGTTGGGCAACGCGGCGCTCTTTATGACGGCGCTGGAGGCACGGCAGAAAGAGATTCCGAACCTGATCAGCCCGCACCTGGGGAACCGAGTTCCGGTGGTCGAGAGTGCGAAGTCATCTGCCCCGCCGGATGCAAAGCAGAACCCACAAATGATCGCGGCGCTGCCGATCGGAGGCCGCGTGAAGTTGGATCCCTGGGTTGATCGGTTGGATTTGCTGAAGAGCAAGCCGATTGGCGCGGTCGCGGAACGCGAGAAGATGCCGTTTGAAGTGACTCCCTTCATGCCCTACTTGACTCGCTACAATACGAGCGATGTCCCGAAGCCAACGAATGCGAGTGCGATGGACTCCAAGTCCCCCGAAGCGGCTAGTGCGGCGCCAACCGATCCCCCATCGAAACCCTGAGTCAGTCTGACGGGATCACAATCCAACAGAATCTGACAATATTGATGGCCCGGCGAACGTAAGTTCACCGGGCCATTCTGCGTTTAAGAGCGGATTTTTTTCCTGAGAGTTCTGATCCTCAGTGATGTTTGGCGGCGTTCGGTGCGTCAAACTCTACTCTGCCGGCGACGGAACCGCGAAAGCGCGGCGCAGACACTCGGACAGATACGATAGCGGGAAGAAGAGCAGGATCAGGCCGAAGCCTGGGTCCAGAAGGCGAAGGACGAGTGCTCCGAGGATGGCGATGCCGACCGGGAGGGGTTTCATGATCGGAGCGTGCAGTCGTCCGTTCACAAACTTCGCGATCTCCATCGGCCATTTGAAGACCCAATACAAATTGTAGAACGGGATGAAGTGGAAGCCAACGGCGCGCGCGGGAGAGATGGGATGAGTCCATCCCGGCACCTGCGCCAAAATCACGTGATAGCGGTAAATGCACACGAACCAGTAGACGCCACCGATGAAGCTCACCAGGAATAAATAGAGCGGTGGGATGCCGCCCTGCTTCGCCAGCTCCGGATTCAAGCTGACCGCGGCGAACTCGGCGACGATCGTGGCTACACCGAGCAGATAGCCGATCCAGATTACCGGAAGCTTTGGCGATACCGCCGCTGGGTTCCCCGATTGAGGGACTTCTGTGTCGGAAGGGTTCATTTGGGCGCAGAAAAATCAGCGTCAGAGCGTAACGTTCCGCTTGCAGGCGCGTCAAATCGTAACGTCGCGTTGCTTCGCGTGCGGTGTCTTATTTAGACTGTGTTTGGCGCGTAAGCACAGGAGGAAGATCATGACGTCGTCCGCGAAACACTGGCTTTTCAAGCTCGCTCTGGGTGCGAGCCTGTTTGTGGCGGGAGTTGGCGTGGGGACGTGGCATGCTCGCAGCGTTGAGGCGCAAAACAGGTTCGGACAGCCGAAGACGGTGATTCACGTCGTGGTCTACAAATGGAAGAATACCGCTTCCCAAGACGACAAGGACCAAGCGCTGAACGGGATCAAGGCCATGGCCGGAAAGATCCCCGGCATCAAAAACATTTGGATCAAGACGCAGCGAAATCAGATTCAAGGCTTCGACGGCGTCTATGCGATCGAATTCGCCAGTCCGGAGGCCGCAGCGGATTACGCGGAAAGTCCGAAGCACGAGGCGTGGCGGAAGCGCTGGGAAGAGTTGCGAGAGAACAGCTTGTCGTTCCAGGCTTCGAACTAGCGAAGGATCTTCCGACGACGGCCTGACATCGAACCTACTCAAGCTTCGCCGCGCTTGATTCCCAGCCGGCGACAAACCAGCGCATCCACCGCCCTATCCGACAAGAGGCGCTTTCCCCATTTGACGATCGTGGCAAGCGGCGTAACCCCGTAGCGGGGCTTCGGCCGCGGTGCTTCAATGGCCCTCAGCATTACCCGAGCACAGTCTTCCGGCGTGGTTTTCGATTTAGCGCGAGCGTTTTTGGCGCTGGCGGCGAACCGCGCATAAAGCTTCGCGTACGGGCTCGTTTTGAATTTCTCCCCGTAGGTGCTGGTGAGCTCGGCGGCGGCTTGCTGCATGCCGGTCGCGATGTACCCTGGCTCGATCAGAATCACTTCGATGCCGAAGGGAAACATCTCCAGCCGCAATGCATTGGTTAGCCCTTCCAGTGCGTGCTTGCTCGAGCTATAGGCGCCCTGCGCCGGGACTGTCACGAGGCCTGCCACGGAACTCATCATCAGGATGCGGCCGCGTTTGCGTTCGCGCATCGAGGGCAAGGCGGCCTGCGTGACGCGCAAGACGCCGAACACATTTGTTTCGAACTGACGGCGCCAGTCCTCAATCTGCAGGTCTTCGATGGTACCCATATAGCCGATGCCAGCGTTGTTGACCAGCACATCGATCGCACCCGCTTGAGAGAGAACGTGACTCACGGCGGTCCGAGCTGATTCGTCATCGCAAACGTTGAGCTCGACAGTTTCTAGAGGCAATTTCTTTTCACGCGCGATGGCGTCGAGCTGGGCGCGCTTCTCCGGTGAGCGTCCAGCGGCGAAAACGCGATAGCCGTATTCTGCGAAGAGTAGCGCCGCGGCCCTGCCCAGGCCGTCCGTTCCTCCCGTGATCAAAACAGTTCGCACGCCTTGTATGTTGCTCATTTAGCTCTCCTTAGCCGTCGCTATGATATCTCGGAAAGGCGAGCCATGGTGACGCGCAAAGTTCACGTCCCCCTTTCGGCACAGCCACTTACGTCGGGCTAATCGGAGCCGCCGATATTGCTAGACTCGGTTTATCTCTACGGCTCCTCTGAAAAACTTGGTGCCTTTGTATGCCCGCTGACGAAAATCTCGTTGCGCCCGTCTCTGGCCAGAAATGGAAACGCGGCTTTTGGAGCCTGATCGCCACGCAATTTCAGGGCGCGTTCAACGAGAACGGCTTAAAGAACCTGGTGATCTTCCTGATTTTGGCCATGAATCTGGGTAAGGAGGATCGCGACCGCCTGGTGCTCCTCGTGGGCGCGTTGTTCGCCGGGCCTTTTATTCTTTTTTCGATGACTGGCGGGTACCTCGCGGATCGCTTCAGCAAGCGCAGCGTGGCCGTCGGCACGAAGTTATTCGAGATCGGTGTGTTCGCGTTTGCCGCATTTGCTCTCGTGCGGCAGGACATGCACCTGGCTTTGGTAGCGGTGTTCCTCGCCAGTACGCAGGCGGCGCTATTTGGGCCCACGAAGTATGGTTTGCTGCCGGAGCTTCTGCCCCAAAGGCTCCTGTCCTGGGGAAACGGCGTTCTTGAGCTCGGGAGTTTTCTGGCGCTGATCGCCGGAAGCGTTGCGGGCGCGTTTATGACTGATGCGTTCCGTGGGCGGCAACTATTTTCTGGCGTCGTCTTTCTTTCGCTTTCAGTGCTCGGTTTGTTGTGCGCTCTGGGCATCTCTCGGGTGCCAGCAGCGGATCCTGCGAAGAAGTTCCGGGCGAATTTTCTGGGCGATTTGTGGGCACAGGGAAAGTTGATTCGCTCCGATCGCGTCTTGTGGCTTGCCGTGGTGGGGAATACGTATTTCTGGTTTTTGGGCGCGCTGCTGCAATTTGCCATCATCATTTACGGCCAAGACGTGCTGAGAATCAGCTCGACGCACAACGGAATCTTGCAGGCCTCGATCGCCGTGGGGATCGGATTGGGAAGTTTAGCCGCGGGATTCTTGTCTGCCGGAAAGATCGAATACGGTCTGATTCCATTGGGCTCTCTTGGGATGACCATGCTTGGATTGTTGCTTTCCCGGCATGGCTTGTCGTTTCAGGGCGTGCTGATCCTTCTGGCCGGCCTCGGATTTTCGGGCGGATTTTTCATCGTTCCTATCAACGCTCTTATCCAGCATCGTCCCGAAGAAGGCCAAAAAGGCGGCGTCATTGCCGCGGCGAATTTGTTGTCGTTTGTCGGGGTCGGAGCAGCGTCCGGGGCATATTACGTGCTGACGCACTATCTTCATCTTGGGCCGGCGGCGATATTTTTGTGGACTTCGGTGGCCACGCTTGGCGCAACGGCTTACGTGTTGTACCTGCTGCCAGACGCGCTGCTGCGGCTGTTGTTATGGATCGCCACACACACGCTCTATCGGCTGGATATCGCAGGACGCGAAGTCGTGCCCACGAAAGGCGGAGCTTTGTTGGTTCCGAATCACGTCTCGATGGCGGATGCGGTGTTCCTGATCGCATCGCTCGATCGTCCGATTCGCTTCCTGATGTTCAAAGGCTCCTACGAACATCCGCTCGTGAAACCCTTCGCGAAAATCCTGGGAGTGATTCCAATCGCGTCGGATCAAGGACCGCGGGAGATGATCCATTCCCTGCGCGAGGCCACGCAAGCACTGCAAAACGGTGAAGTCGTTTGTATTTTCCCGGAAGGGCAGATGACGCGCATCGGGTTGATGCTGCCGTTCCGCCGCGGCATGGAACGCATCATGAAGGGCGTGGAAGCTCCGATTATTCCGGTGAACTTGGATGGAGTGTGGGGCTCGGTTTTCAGTTTTGCGGGCGGACGTTTTCTATGGAAGTTGCCGCGCCACTTGCCGTACCCGGTGCGCGTGACGTTTGGCCAGCCGCTGCCTCCGACGGCGACATCGACCGAAGCTCGGCGAGCAGTGCAAGACCTGAGCGCGGAGGCCTTCGCCCGTCGGAAAAGCCATATGGAGACGCTGCCGAAGTCTTTTGTTCGCACCGTGCGCAGACACCCGTCGCGCTTTGCCATTGCGGACGGGCAGACCCCGCGACTCAATTTCTTCGCCGTGTTGGCGCGGACTCTGTTTTTGGCGCGGAGGTTGCGGACACACTGGCGTGGGCAGGAGATGGTGGGAATTCTGCTGCCGCCGTCCATTCCGGGCGCTTTGGTGAATCTGGCGGCGATGCTGATGGGGAAAGTGCCCGTGAACCTGAACTACACGGCATCGAACGAGACGCTGGCGTCCTGCGCGAAGCAGTGCAATCTGAAGTCGATCATTTCCGCGCGCGCTTTTCTGGAACGCGTCCCTCATGTCCAGCCGCCGGTAGAAGCGATTTTCCTGGAGGACTTGGCGCAAAAGCCAAAAATCAGCGAACGCCTCGGCGCCGCACTGGCCGCTGCTTTCCTGCCGGCGAGCAGTGTCGAGAAGTTCGCCGGCAGCGAGCGGAGCGCCGGCCTCGACGACCTGGCGACGGTCATTTTTTCGAGCGGTTCGACTGGCGAACCTAAAGGCGTGATGCTCACGCACTACAACGTGGTCGCGAACGTCGAGCAACTGAGCCAGGTCTTCTTTCTGCGCTCCGACGACCGCATCATGGGCATCCTTCCCTTCTTCCATTCGTTCGGCTTCACCGCAACGCTGTGCCTGCCCGCCGCCGCGGGCATTGGCGTCGTTTTTCACCCCAACCCTCTGGATTCCCGAGTGATTGGGGCGCTGGTCAACAAGTACGCCGTCACCATGTTGGTGGCCACGCCCACATTTCTGAATGCCTACGCCAGACGCTGCACCCCCGAAGAATTTGGCAGCTTGCGCTTCGTAATGGCCGGCGCAGAGAAATTGCCGGAGCGCATTTCAATCGCGTTTGAAGATCACTTCGGCATCCGGCCGCTGGAAGGCTACGGCTGCACGGAATGTTCGCCGGTGGTCGCGGTGAACACCATTGATTTTCGCGCGGCGTCGTTTCGTCAGGTGGGAGCCAAGCGCGGGAGCATCGGCCATCCGCTCCCCGGAATTACTGTGAAAATTGTCGATCCTGAAACGCAGCGAACGCTGGGCGTGGACGAGCCGGGGCTATTGCTCGTACGCGGGCCGAACGTGATGCAGGGCTACCTGGGAAGGCCGGAAAAGACGGCGGAAGTCTTGCGCGACGGCTGGTACAACACCGGCGACATAGCCGTCGTCGACGAGGACGGTTTTTTGCGCATCACCGATCGCTTAAGCCGCTTCAGCAAAATCGGTGGCGAAATGGTGCCGCACATCAGAGTAGAAGAGAAACTTCAGGAGCTTGCCGACGTCGCGGAGCAAATGTTTGTGGTTACCGCAGTGCCGGACGAGAAGAAAGGCGAACGTCTGATTGTCTTGCATACGCTCGCCGACGAGCCGTTGGAAGCGTGCCTGGAGCGCTTCGCGAAATGCGACTTGCCTCCGCTGTGGCGACCCCGACCCGATCAGTTCTTGCGCATTGAAAAGCTGCCTTATCTGGGCACGGGCAAGTTGGATCTGCGCCGCGCGCGCGAATTGGCCCTCGAAACGGTTAGCCATGCTTGAAATTCTCGGGGTGACGCACGCTTCCATGATCCGGAAGTTTTGCCGATGACAACCGGGCTGAGGCATGGACTCTTACTGCGCTTGGTCCTAACGGCGCTCGCAATCGGAGTCTGGTTCTGGACGCAATCCCTGATCGGCGCTCGTCACTTGCCGGACGCCGGGATTGGAGACGGGCTTCACAACTTCACGGCGGGACTCAACTCGTATTTGCAGCACTCGCCTTCCGCAGCGAACGCACTTCTGATCGTCAGTTCCGCGCTGATCGATGCCCTTGGCTTGTTTCTTCTGGCCCGATGGGTATTCGCAGGAACGGTCCGTCCCTTTCTTGGATTGCTGCTGCTCCTTGGGCTCCGCCAAGTGATGCAAGCCCTTTGCGCGCTCCCGACACCCCCAGGCATGATTTGGCACTACCCGGGATTTCCATCCTTATTCGTTACGTATAACGTCGCCAACGACTATTTTTTCTCGGGGCACACCGGTATCGCGGTCCTGGGAGCGATCGAACTGGCCCGCTTGCGGCGAGATTGGCTGACCGCAGTCGCGGCCCTGGTAGTCGTGTTCGAAATTGCCACGGTGATCGTGCTGCGGGCACACTACACGATGGACGTGTTCACGGGATTCATTGCGGCGTTGTGGGTGGCCACGGTATGCGACGCGCTCGCTCCGCGCATCGACCGCCTGCTAGCCAGCACCTGATCCTGCTGGCTTACCCCATCTCTAAAACTTAAGGCCCCAAAAGGAAGCATCCGGCTTGACCAGCTCCAAGCCGACGTCCCAAGCCTCGTGGTCGCGCCAGACTACTTCGGCTTCGGCCTTGCGGCCGCTTTCCGGATGCACCAGGCGGACACGCCGGTGAAGCGGCAAGGGAGCTCCCACCACGGCCATGCAACCGGAGTGGCTGACGTCCACGGTAACGGCATTGGCGCACTGCTGAGCGGAATCCTCATCCCACTCGACGAGAAGCTTTACTTTCGAAAAGATGCGTTTGTGACTGCGTAATCTTGCCCATCGTTCCTGCAAAGCTGGGGTAGCGTATTTCGTGTAGGTGCTGGTGGTCATGCTGACCTCGCGCGAAGGAGTTACCGGGGCCCGGGGGAGGGAAGCACAAAGGTACTGCGACCTCCGTACCGGGTCAATAGTACTTTTTCGAGCGCTTTGCCGATTGCATCGCTAGGTCTATCGCGCCTACCCCCAAGAAGCGTAGAATTGCAGCCCTAGAATGTCCGCGTACAGGCCGCCAAGATTTTCCTTACCACGCTATTTTCCCTGGGGGAAAACTCGCACGACCCTGTCTGCTCGTAGGAATTTGCGTGTTTGCATAACCGGGTTCTGTCCAGGCGTTCTCTTGGCCGTCCTCGCGGCGCTCTGTTTCCTTAGCGCCCCCAATGCGCGATGCCAAGAGAAGACCGGTGGCATCTTCGTCCGTGTACAATCGCCGGATAAATCGCCGCTCGATCAAGCGACGGTGAACCTATTCACCTTTTCCGGCGCGCCCCTGCGCACCGCCACGACCGTGGGCGGCCAAGCCGTATTCGAAAGTCTGCCGAAAGCAACCTATGTGCTCGAGGTAACGGCAGCCGGGTACGAACGATTCAGACAATCCGTCGAACTATCGATAAACGGGGACGAGCAGTGGGTCTATGTGACGCTAACGCCTTTAGCAGGTTTCAAGGCCAACTCCGGCCCATCCGGACCGCCGATCCTGGCGCCTAACGCCCAGAAAGAATTGAACAAGGCATTGGAATCGTTGAGGGCAGACAAACTCGACGAAGCTCGCAAACATTTGGAAAAGGTTGCTCGTAGCGCTTCTTCAAACCCCGACGTGAATTACCTGTGGGGTATGTACTACGCCCAAAGTAAGGATTGGGCTCATGCCCAAGCCTACTGGGAAAAGGCGATTCAATTTTATCCACGTCACGAGTTCTCGCTAGCTGCTTTGGGCCAGTTGGCACTCCAGAATGGCGATTTCCCCAAGGCGATCGACTACCTGGGCCGCGCCGTCGAAGCTTCGCCTTCGTCGTGGCGTCACGAGCAGCAACTCGCCGAGGCTTACCTGCGGCATAATGAATTCGATCAAGCACAAAAACACGCAGTGCGCGCGATTGAGTTGGGCAAGGATCGCGCTGGCCCTGCGCAGTTGGTTCTCGCGAAAGCTTACTTGCGGCAGAATCAACCGCAACTCGCGCAAAAGGCGCTCACTGCTCTGCTGGCGGAACAGCCGTCGGGTCCCGACAGCCAGCAAGCCAGCCAGCTCTTAGAGGCTCTCAAGCACCCAGTTGCGGCATCCACCGCGGTCGCACCAGTCGCCGCCGCTACTCCAAAGGTGGAATCTGTTAAGCCCGCGCCGGCAACCGCCTCCTATATTCGGGACGAACTCTTGCCTCCCGCGAAATGGATGCCTCCCGACGTCGATGAGAGCATGCCCGTAGTGGAATCAGGTGCCGCTTGTCCGCTGCGGCAGGTCCAGGACGAGGTGGCCAAGCGCGTTCGCAACTTTGTCGATGGCGTGAACCGCATCAGCGCGACCGAGGCGTTGGATCACGAAGTCGTCGATCGATACGGCCTGACCACCAAGCGCGAAACGCGAAACTTCAGTTACGTCGAATCCCTCCAGGAAGTGAAGCCAGGCATGTACCGAGTCGAGGAATATCGCGACGGAACCATGGGCCTGGATGTTTTTCCCGAGCGACTCGCTTCCCTGGGACTCGGTTCCTTGGTCATGATTTTCCATCCGGCCTATCGCGATGAATACGAAGTAACCTGCGAGGGCCTGAGTCGCTGGCACGGCGCATTGGCGTGGCAACTTCACTTCCGGCAGAGAGCTGACAAACCAGTCCGCCTCCGCGAATACACCGTAGCAAAGCAGGTTTTTCCGGTCGCGTTGCGAGGTCGCGCGTGGATCGCGACCGATAGCTATCAAGTCGTCAGTCTCGAGACCGACATCGTGGCACCGATCCCTCAAATTCGACTGAAGGCCGAACACACTTCCATCGATTACGCGCCGATCAAGTTTCACAAGGGCAATGAAGAACTTTGGCTGCCGCAAAGCGCGGAATTATTCTTTGATCTGGGCGGCCGTAGGATTCACCGGCGCCATTATTTCAGTAACTACCTGTTGTTTTCGGTAGACGAAAACCAAAAGATTGCCGCTCCCACAGTTAACGCGGAATCGGAAATTTCGCCCGTCTCCGAGCCGAACTTCTAACACCACCGGCAAGTCGCCGGCAAACGTAAGCCTCGTTCCTCGCCCAGACCGCGCCGCCGATTGAATTTCCTAATCGTTGATTGAAATCTCCGACGCCAGACTTTCTGATCTATCGATTCGAGCTTACCCGCAAGGTGCGGTAAGCTCGCGCATGATGCACGTCTGTCTGGTAGGGGATCCAAACAAAGAAAACAAAATGGATTTCTCAGGCTTGATGGCCGGCTACACAAGATATTTCCGCACAAAAGACCAACCCAATAAACCAGCCCGCAGCGCCCTGCAGGCATAACCGAGTTGGCTGCTCCCGGCGTCCTGGTCGAAATCGAAGTAATCGCCGTTCGCCCCCACTAGCGTAACTTGGCCGCAGGCCCTCTTCAACGTTTTAAGCGCTCAACTGGAGTACAATCTGTGGCGCGGACACCTAACCAACTGGCTCTGATCGCCCATTCTTTTTGAGCACCAGTAGGCAGTCCGTCTCCGCAAGGAGCCCATGGTCCGGTTTTCTCCAACGCGATCCAACGCGGGTTTCCGTCGTATCTTCCTTGCATTGTGGGTGGTTTGCGTATTTTCCGGCTCTGCAGCGGACGCGCAGCAAGCCCAGCTCCCGTGCACCATGACCGTCAGCGTCCGCAATACCGATGGATCGCCATCCGACATCCAGGCGACGGTCAGCTTATACAACTTTTCTAGCGGTTCTCCCCTCAGTATCGCCTCGCCCAGAGCCGGGCAAGTCATCTTCACGAACCTGCAGCCCGCACACTATTCTGTTGAAGTCACTGCCCCCGGCTATCAGACGGTAACGCAGCCCGTCGATCTTCAACTGGCTGGTTTGAGCGAACAAGTCTGGATCACCCTGACGCCCGAATCCTCCGCTCATGCTTCGTCTACTTCCTCGGTGCCGGTTCTCGCCCCCGCCGCGCGAAAGGAATTGGGAAAGGTTCTGGAAGACCTACAGAGGGGCAACAACACGGATGCCAAAAAACTTCTTGAGAGAGTTTCGCGGACCGCGCCGTCGTATCCGGATGTGAACTATCTTTGGGGCGCGTATTACGCACAACTCCAGGACCAGGCACACGCCAAGGAATATTGGCAAAAAGCCCTGCAAGAGGATCCCCGCCACGTTTTCGCTCTTGCCGCTCTCGCTCAGGTCGCGAGTAACGATGGAAATCTCGTCACCGCAATCGGTTACCTCGAGCGCGCTGTGGACGCCCAACCCTCGTCTTGGTCTTACCAGCAGCGGCTCGCAGCCGCTTACATGCAACATCACGACTTGGACAAGGCTGAGAAATGCGCGATCCGTGCCACCGAGCTTGGCAAGGAGCGCGCCGCCGACTCGCAATTGATTCTCGCTCAGCTTTCCGCAAAACGAAACGATCGCGAGCGGGCCATCGCGACGCTCGAAGCTTATGTCGCTGCTGCGCCCACGTCTCCCAAGGCTCCGCAAGTTCGCCAATGGATCACCAAGTTGCGGGAGCCGATTCCAGCTACAACCGGAACGGCCGCCGTGCCCGCGGAGGTCCCCCTCATGTCCTTTCCGGCGGCTACCGGAAATGCGTCCTTGCGTGCCGCGGATCTCGTGCCGCCTCCCAGATGGCTCCCCGTCGACGTCGACGACAACATGCCTCCGGTCGATCCTGGCATCGCGTGTCCCGTCGATAAGATTCGCCAGGAAACCGGCGAGCGCATCCGGGAATTTATCGGCTCCGTCAATCGAGTCAGCGCCACGGAATACCTCGACAACGAACTGATCGACGACTCGGGACTTCCGAAACGCCGCGACTCGCGCCGCTACAACTACATCGTTACCGTCTCGCGAAAAACGCCGCAGTCAGTCAACTTCGAAGAATACAGAAATGGATCGACGGCGCTCGACGATTTTCCCGAGCATATTGCTTCCGTGGGATTGCCCGCGATGGTGCTGGTCTTCGATCCTGCTTTCCGCGATGACTACGACATCTCGTGCGAAGGCGTAAGCCGCAACCACGCCGGACTCAGCGGACGAACGTGGCAGATCCATTTTCGGCAAAGACCCGACAGGCCTTCACGCATCCGTGGCTATGAGGTTGCCGGCGTGTTCTATCCGCTCCCCCTTCGCGGTCGCGCGTGGATTGCCACCGACTCGTTCCAAGTCGCGCGCCTCGAGACCGACATCGTCGCCCCCATACCAGCCATACGCCTCAAAGTCGAACACACTTTCATCGAGTACGCGCCAGTAAAATTCAGCAAGAACAACCAGGAGCTATGGCTGCCCAACAGTGCTGAGGTCTTCTTCGATTTTAATGGCCACCGGATGCACCGCCGCCACTACTTCCGCAACTACATGCTGTTCTCCGTGGACACAACCCAGAAAATTTCCGACCCAAAAGCCGCGCTCGAATCGAGCACCCCCGACTCTCCGCAGCAGCCCTGATCCAGCGTTCTCCACCCAATGTAGGCGCCGGGGTTCAGCCCGGCGTCTCAGGATGAAAGCGCAGCGAGCAGACAGCGATGAAATGCCACCGGCGTGAGCACGGAAACGTAGCCGAATTTCTGTAGTGCGCGGATTAGTTGCTAACCCGAGAGAACGGGGAGTTTCGGATTCATCGCGTAACAACAACGCTCCCTACAAGAACTTCACTAGGATCCGGAAGCTGTTCACCGCGGCTTTCCATGTCCTCAAGGCAAACTTCGATCGCCTCGCGAATATTCGATAGAGCCTCAGAAACCGTCTTGCCTTGTGAATAGCATCCGGAAATGGAAGGACAGATCACGACGTAACGCCATACTCCGCCTCTGGCTCGAGGAAGACCTTGAAATTGCGGGTCGTCATGGTTCGATGATATTCCCATGCGGTCAACCGCCGCAATGAATCCGGTGAGTACCCATCCACAAAAACAAAAAAGCCGCCTTGATTGCTCAAAGCGGCCTTTTCTAATTTAATCCCGGCGACGACCTACGTTCCCACACAGTTACCCATGCAGTATCATCGGCCCTGCGAGGCTTAACTTCCGTGTTCGGGATGGGAACGGGTGTGACCCTCGCGGTTTGATCA
>Ga0073928_10000089_pt1 | contig 204217 bp, 176 predicted proteins | sample PaiPotPPA55metaG_FD_76969 | JGI IMG/M metagenome (GOLD analysis project Ga0073928, IMG submission 76969) | Iron sulfur acid spring bacterial and archeal communities from Banff, Canada, to study Microbial Dark Matter (Phase II) - Paint Pots PPA... ...
CGTTCGTCCAACAATGGCCACACAGAATGGAATTTAGTAGTCAGCTCGGCAAGACTGTCCATGCTCAGGCAGCATAACAACGATAAGCACAGGATGCTACCTTTATTTATTTACGCTGCCTAAGCCATCTACAGTCGGCATAGCCGTTCAACAAAAAAATCCCGCACTCAATTCTCCGCGTAACTCTGCGTCCTCCACGTCTCTGCCCTGAAAATTTAGTTCATGCTGGTCGTTCGCGGAGTGTCACCGTTGTCCGAGACTATCCGGCCGTTTGACGTGATAGCGAATCAGCGCTTGGGGGTCCAACTGGTCCAGATAGTTGGCTCCCAGGTCCACGTATTGGCGACGTTCTTTCTGCAGGCGATACCTAATCACCAGTACGAATGCCCTACAGCCATCAGGGCACGCCGCTTTCCTCGCCTGGCCATGACGCCCAATTATTCGCTCAATAACGCACGCTCAAGATCAGACACTTACACGGCCTCAATTTCCTCCATTGTTCATTCGACCTCACCGCTCCGAGCCAGCGCCATCTTAACTCTGTGTGCTTTTCATGAGATTTCGCGGGCCGCAGGCCCTAAAAGTGACATTTACGAAAAACAGGGGGGAGGGGTGGATGGATGCTTACCCGGCGCTTTAGACGGCGAACTCCTTAAGGCTTAGGCTTTGCAGCGTCCACTGCGGCGGGAGCCGGTGCCGCGCTTGCTACCAGCGGCTTAAAATCCGTCCACTTGATCACCAGGCGCACCGGAATGTCTCCGCTATCCTTTGAGTGCAGATATTCATCCGAGCGGGCGTAATTTGGAAACCAGTATTTCCCTTCCACATTTTCGCGATAGGTCTCGAAATTGGTAAACGGCAATTCCGGCGCATGCTCGTCGCCCAGGTCCGTTACCCATTTCCCGTACGTCTTCACCACTTCCAGATATTGCTTGTCCACCCAAACCACGCCCTGGAATAGGGCCAGCGCGCGCTCCAGCAATTTCGGCTTGGCGTCGATAATGTAGCAGTCGATCTCGTCCACTTTTTCCGTGCCCACATAACGCAAATCATATTTTGCCAGTTGCTGCGGAATCAGAGGATACGCAGGCAAGTGCCCGATTATTTTCACGTTATCCGGAGTAAGAGTCAGCGCGCGCAGCGTCGATTGCTTTTGCTCCACAATTTTTTCATAGGGCCGTCCGTCCGAATCCAGCACCATCTGCACGATCAATTGATATTCCCCGGCCGGCTGGCCATCGCGTCCGAACTCAGTCAGCTTGATCGATTTTTTGTAGCCATACTGGACGCGCGCTCGCAAAAACTTTTCTTCCTTGGCCGCAAATTCTTTGATGATTTCCGCGGGAGCTAACGTCGGCGGAACTTCCGCCGGCTGGGTAGTCGTAACCCGATGAACATCATGCTCCGGTGGCGGAGCCAGTGGCCCGCTAGCATCCTGCGCGCTTACCCCAGCAGCGCCAAAAATCATGAGCGCCATCGCTACCAAAGCTTTTTGGAACGCATTCATAAGACCGATAGAATTTCCCGATTTCCGATGCTCGTGCTCATCATCTCGTAAGATGCTCGCAAGTTCGGGATGGCAGCCTGACATGAAAGGGCGTTGCTTCTCGAAACGCGAGCAAGAATGAGTTTAACGCCCCGGTTGGTGAGCACAAGTAGACACAAAAACCGCCGCTTTGCTTTGATTTCGTCACGGCACGCTGCAAGCGCATCGCATTCTGAACTGACAATGTTACAATTTTAAATTTAATGACCACGGATCATATCGCTCGCCGCTATTTGATTTCTGGAATCGTGCAAGGTGTTGGCTTCCGCTATTTTGCGCAGGATGAAGCCGAGCGCCTGCATCTTTCCGGCTATGTGCGCAATCTTCGCGATGGCCGAGTGGAAGTTTATGCCATCGGATCGCCGGAAAAACTGGCGCGCTTGCGCACGCTCATCGAACGCGGCCCGCGTGGCGCCATGGTCCAGCATGTTGTCGAAGAGTCCGCCGAACTCGATCCACAGTTCGCGCAGGAATTCAGCATCACGTACGATCAGTAGAGCCGGCATCGGCGCGGATCCGGTAGCACAAGCAATCTTGCTTGTGTGCTTTTTGTGGATGTTTGCAGCGGTAAGAAAAAAGGGAGAGCGTAGGAATGGAAGATTTGAAAAAGCTGATTCGCGAAGTGAAGGACTACCCGAAGCCGGGAATCCTTTTTTACGACCTCACTACGCTGCTGAAAGACAAGCAAGGCTTCCACACGTTGATTGACCGGCTATGCGGCCACTTCCGGGACCACGAGATTGATATTGTGGCAGGCATCGAAGCGCGCGGCTTCATTTTCGCGCCAGCGCTTGCGTATCGTCTGGGTGCGGGATTCGTCCCAGTGCGCAAACCAAAAAAGCTTCCCGCCAAAACCGCTGCCGTTTCCTACGCGCTCGAATACGGCACCGACACGCTGGAAATTCACGAAGACGCCATCAAGCCTGGAGACCGCGTCATCATCTGCGACGACCTGCTCGCCACCGGAGGCACCGCCGCCGCCACTGCAAAACTCATCCAGAAACTCGGCGGCAGAGTCGAAGGCACCGCCTTCGCCGTCGAATTAACGTTCTTGAACGGCCGCTCCAAACTCCCCGGCCTCGACGTCTTTTCGCTCATCCAATACGACAAATAAATTTCGCATACGACTGTACAGCTCTATGCAACCTGAAGCACAAGCCGCACTTGAACAATTCGCGCCTGTCGCCAGGGAGTTCTGTGAATTCATCGACAACGCAACGACAATGCATAGGCAAGTCTTCTTAGCTGTTCCTATTAAGCTTGCGAGAATTTGCGAAGCAGGTGCGTCGCTGCCTGCTACTCATTTAGTGTCCCAAGACGCGGAGGATGAGGACGAGATTGCGTTTGACGTAGAGTCCGCAGTAGATCCGAGCCGTTACTCACAGATAGTGACTGCCATCCGGACGATTTTGGTGAAGCTAATGTCTATTGGGTCCTTTTCAATCCCATGGTGAATGAAGCCCCGGTACAAACAACTATTTCCGACGATCTCACCGACATCTATTTGGATCTCCAGGAAATCCTTGCGAAGATCTCAGCAGGACGGGACGCAAATGAAATTTGTTTTGACGCTTGGTTAGCTTTTCTCGCTAATTGGATCGTCACGCGGTCAACGCGCTGAAATATTCGATCGCACTCTTTTAGATCTTCCCTGAACGAGAGTGGCGCTGGCGGAGGGCTTCGAAGAGGACTACGCCGCTGGCGACGGAAACGTTCAACGACTTCACCGGGCCTGACGTTGGCAGAGACACTACAAAATCGCAGCGTTTGCGAGTGAGTTCGTGCAGGCCGACACCTTCGCCGCCCAGCACAATTCCAGTGGGCGACGTGTAGTCCACTTCGGTGTAGCCTTTGTCGGCGCGCTCATCCAAGCCGACCAGCCAGTAGCCGGCTTCTTTCAACTCTTCCATGGTGCGTACGAGATTAGTAACTTTTGCCACCGGCAAATGTGCCAGCGCACCCGCGGATGCGCGGGCGACCGTATCGGTAAGCCCTGCGGCGCGGCGTTCTGGAATTACCACGCCGTGTGCGCCGGCAGCGAGCGCAGTACGAATAATCGCGCCGAGGTTGTGCGGATCTTCGACGCCGTCCAGCAAAACAATCAAGCCGGGCTTGCCTTTTTCATGATTCGCGGCGGCAAGAATGTCTTCAAAAGTGCTGGCCTTTCGCGCCGCGCCGATTGCGACGACTCCCTGGTGATCGCGGGTTCCCGCGCTGCGGTCGAGTTGCGCGCGTTCTTCGAAGCGCACGGAAACGCCGTTGCGCCGCGCAAGTTGCACGATTTCTTCGGCGCGCGTGTCCTGCCTGCCTTTTGCCACCAGCACATATTCCAGCGGACGCCCCGCTTCCAGCGCTTCTTTCACCGCGTGAATGCCTGTCAGCTTGTCCATGGGCTTTACAGTCTAACTTCGCACTTTAGCAGGCGCAAAGTGGAAGCTAACCGCCTACGAAGCTTTTCGTCTAAACTGGCTAGCCGGAGAGATTCCTATGCAAAAAATTCCGTGTTTCGTTCTTCTGAGTGTGTCGTTACTTTTCGTCCGCCAGATCGCTGCGCAGGACGCTGCGAAGCCCGATGCCGCCGCGACTGGCGCTCTGAGTGGACGTTGGGTGGTCAACGCCGATTTTTTTGGTACGCCACTTTATTTCGGACTGCAGCTGGAGGAGCAGGGCGAAAAGCTGACGGGCAACTTTGAAGGCGACAAACTGGAAGGCAGGGTCGCCGATGGTCGCATTCATTTTCTGGCGAAGGATGAGCACGGCGGCACCGAGGAAGGAACCGCCACTGTAAGCGGCGGCACAATGACGGGGTCAGTGATCTTCGCGGACTCGAGCGATCCCACTCATCCAGAAAAACATGCTTTTGCGGCGGCGCGAGTTGCAGCACGTCGCGAAGGCGCAGCAAAGCAGCACGAATTTACGCCGACAATTTTCTATCGACGATTTTCCGCGGAGAATAAACCGGTGCTGACGATCGCGCCCGGAGACACAATTCACACCACCACGGTTGACGCCGGTGGAGCGGACGAAAAAGGCGTCACCCGGGTTCTCGGCGGCAATCCGGAAACTGGCCCTTTCTACGTCGAAACTGCGGCGCCGGGCGACACGCTCGCCGTGCACATCACGCGGCTTCGACTGAATCGCGATTATGCGATCAGCGATGACGGGATCGTGGGTCGCGGCCTGGACAGCGATTGGGCAGTCAAGATGAAGGACGGGTTTAAGAATGTTCGCTGGCATCTCGACTTGGTGAACGGAACCGCTTCTCCTGAAAAACCTGCGGAGCACTTAACGCATTACTCCGTGCCAGTGCATCCGATGCTGGGTTGCGTGGCCGTCGCTGCAGGAAGCGCACAGGCCGCTCCGGGCACTGGGGATTCGGGCCGTTACGGCGGGAACATGGACTTCAATGAAATCATTGAAGGGTCAACGGTCTATCTGTCGGTAAATGTTCCGGGCGCGCTGCTGTACTTCGGCGATGGACACGCTGCTCAAGGGGACGGCGAACTGAATGGCAATGCCCTGGAAACTTCGATGGATGTCGAAGTCACTGTGGATGTGATCCCCAACAAGCATGTGCCCGGACCGCGAGTGGAGTCCGCTACGCATTTGATGGCTATGGGGTTGGCTGGTTCGCTGGACGATGCATTTCGCGAAGCTACAGCGAACATGGCGAGCTGGCTCACGGATGAATACAAACTGACGCCATCCGAGGTGGCACAGGTGCTTGGCACCTCTGCGGAATACAAAGTAAGCGAGGTCGCCGATCGCAACGCTGGAATGATTCTGAAAATCAAGAAAGAGCGATTGAAACCGCTGGCTTCCGCCGCAAAATAGGTTCGCGGGAAATCCGATTCAACCAGGACTTGGGCTAGGTGGTCCGGTGTTTCCGCGCCGCATGCCTCTAGATTCGACTGGTAAGTACTAATAAAGTTACCTATGGATGTGCTATGATGCCGCCGATTTTAGACACGTAAAATTCTCGTAATCCCTGGTGCCCAGCCCGGCCATGCGAAAAAAACTGAATGTTTGTGTCTTCGTTCTGATCGGTATCCTGTTTCTTGTTTGGGATAGCACAGCGGCGCAAGAAAAACTCAGCACCCCGCAGGCTCCAGACTCTTCCGCAAGTACGAAATTCCCTGCCGCTAAACAACCGGCCGCACAGGCAAGAGCCGAGGCTGACGAAAAGCCCGGAAACGAAGCAGAAGGAAAAGACGGGCCCGAGCAGCTTCGCAAGCGTGCGGAATGGTTTTACAAACAACGCTCTTCGGTGAACGGGCACATTCCCGCAGGTGCGCGGGTGCGCGCATTCCAGCACATGCAGCAAATGATGACGGCGGAGGGAAAATTGACGCGCCGCGCCGATGGTTGGTTTGCCGCGGCCGTATCTCCTGAAATCGGCGCTTCCTCATTTCCGGCGTGGGCTCCGATTGGTCCTACTCCCACCGCTGGCGGGGTGTTTTCTCCTGTTACCGGCCGCATCAGCACGATTGCGGTCGATCCCAGCGATGCGACCGGTAATACTGTTCTGCTTGGCGGCGCACAGGGCGGTATTTGGCACTCTACTAACGCGGGTGCCACCCTGCCCCCGCCGGCACCTCTACCGCCTTCAATCTCACTGTCACTCAGCCTCCTCCTCCCACCATCACTTCAATTAATCCGACTGCGGGCGCGACCAATGGCGGCCCGATCACTCTTACGGTGAACGGAACAAACTTTCTGCCTGGCGCACTTATATATTTCAATGGGTCCCCAGTTGGCGCCACAGGTGCGACTTTCATCAGTTCAACTCAACTTTCGGTACCATTTTGATTTAAGTTCATACGCCGCTGGCGTTTACCCTGTTACGGTCACCAACCCTTATGGCGCCGGTGCCTCGAATGCTGTGAATTTCACTGTTACCGGCCCCACCGACTTCTCTATTTCTACTTTTGGGTCGGTCAATGCAACTATTAGTGCGGGCCAAACTGCTACTTTCCCGAACGTCATTTCTGTGAGCGGTACCGGGGGCTTCGCAGCACAGGTAAACGTGTCGTGTTCTCTCCTCGCAACAGCCACACATTGCTCGGTTTCTCCAGCGGCAATGAGTCCTGGCCAAAACGCCACCGTCAGCGCCACCACGACCGCGCGAGGATTCGTGCTACCCCCTGAACCCGTTGGGCGAGTGCGACCGATGGCCTATGTGCTGCTCGCGGCGCCGCTGGCGATGCTGTTCATTATGCTGCTGCTGGCTCGCACGCGGCGTCGGAAATTCGCGGTACTGCTACCGGTAGCCGGCATGCTGCGACTGGTGCTCCTGCAAATGGGTGGGTGCGGAGGAGGCGGTGGAAGCACGCCTCCTCCACCGCCGCCGGTTACCGGAACGCAGGCTGGAACCTACACGATTACGCTGACAGCGACGTCCGGCAGTCTGACCCGCGCCACGAACCTGACGCTGATTGTTCAATAGACAAACCGTTCGACGTACGGACACGGAGGTTCAGGCTCAATCGATTGTCGCGCAGAATTCGATGATGCGGATGCGGGCGGACTTTACTGGAGTGTCGAAGTTGGCTGCGTTGCCTTCATCAAGAAGAAGGATTACGCGATCGAGGTCGCCTTCGCCGGGGCGGCCTGCTAGCGACAGGCGCAAGGTTTGAAAGAGTTCGCGGCCGCGTATGTCCAGATTGGTTTTCATGATGTCGACGATTTCGCGGAGGCGATCTGAGTCCAGCGGGACCGGGTCGAGTAGCAGAGAGGCTAGTTGGCGTAACGCATCGCGCGCGGCGTGACGGGATAGTGCGGCGTGGGAGTCGGTGTGTGACAGAATTTCTTGCGCGTCGTAGTGAAAGACCAGACGGAGGAGATTTTCTAGCGCTGCACGATCAGCGCATTGCGGGCTGAGTAGAGTTGCGGCGTGTTTGCACCATACGGATTGTTCGGCTGTCAGTTCGCTGGTATGCCAGTTTTGCTCATGGAGGATTCGTACAACGTCGGCGGCGGAGAATTTGTTTTCGGCGGGAGAGGCCGGTTCGGGATTCGACGTGGGTGGCAGGGTTGGCATCGAAGAGTAAGAGAGATTCCGCGCTCTGCAGACTCCGCTCGGAATGACGGCTTTTAAAACTTTAATCGAGGCTTACACCGCGCACCGGCCCTTCGCTGTTCAGTGTAAACAAGAGTGCCTGTGCTAGTGAAGACTAGTCGGCGATAAGGGTCGCTACTACGTATGCGGCTATGGCTTCGCCGCGGCCGACAGCGTCGACACCTTCGTTGGTCTTGGCTTTCAGGTGAACGGATTCTAACGGGACGCGCAGCGATCTTGCCAGGGCTTCGCGCATTTTTGGAAAATGTGGACCAAGTTTCGGCTTTTCCAGAATGACGATGGCATCGACATGTTCGATGTGCATGCACTTTTCGTCTAAGAGTTTTTGCGTGTGCTCAAGAAATTTCAGGCTGTCGGCATTTTTCCACTTGGGGTCGGCGTCGGGGAAATGCGTACCGATATCGCCTAGGCTGCCTGCGCCTAACAACGCGTCGCACATGGCGTGCGCCAAGACGTCACCATCCGAATGGCCTACCGGGCCTTTGTCGAAGGGGACGGTGATGCCGCCGATGATCAGCGGGCGGCCTTCCGCGAGGCGATGTAAATCGTAGCCGATGCCGCAGCGGACGTTACTCATAGAAGAATTTCATGCCTGGTGAGCCTTGGCTCGTTCGAGGTCGAGATAGAAGCGGGCCAGTTCCATGTCGGAAGGCTTGGTGATCTTGATGTTGCGCTCGGTGCCGTGGACAACGTGGACATCGTGGCCAAGGCGTTCAACCAAACCGGCTTCGTCGGAAGCGTTTACGCCATCGGCAGTGGCTCTGGCGAAAGCTTCTTTCAGCAACTTGGTGTGAAAGACCTGCGGAGTTTGCGCGAGGACGATGCGTTCGCGGGGAATGGTGCCAGTGATGAGCGCTACATCCTGCGGCAAGCTGCTGCGTTTTACTTCTTTCACGGTGTCCATGGCGGGAGTGCCGAGGATGGCAGCGCCGCACTTGCGGGCTTCTTCGATGACGCGAGCAACTTGCCCGCGAGTGACGAATGGGCGAACAGCATCGTGAACGGCGACTAGTTCTACATCCTCGGCAACGCGCTCGAGGGCGGCGGCTACAGATTCCTGCCGCGTGGATCCGCCCTTGACGACGTGCACGGACTGGTGGAATTTTTCCTGGCGGCAAAGTTCTTCTATGCGTAGCACTTCATCGGCGCGGGTGGCAAGAATGATTTCGGTGATGGCGTCGCAGGTGGCGAGGCGGCGCAGGGTATGCAGGAAGATGGGCGCGCCGTCGAGCTCGAGAAACTGTTTAGGCGTTTCGCGGCCCATGCGCGTACCCATTCCAGCGGCGGGCAAGATGGCAGTGACTCTAGTCATTGGATATGGGAGACGGATGCTGTCAGATGGCTGTGCGGCCGTGGCTCCAAGGGTTTGAGTTTACCCTAAGCAGCGTGGTGTAGGGAAACGAGGCGGCATCGTGCCTCGCGCAATAAATCCACTGAGGGTCACTCGGCGGATTCGGAGAAGCCGGGGCGGGAGGTGCGGCTCGCTCCGGCGGCCGGCTTGATGTTGGGCGCGGCGTCATTGTGTTCATCAATGCGGCCGAAAATCATTTTGCCGGCGGGCGTCTGATGCACGGAAGTGACGAGAATATCCACGGTTTTGTTAATGAGGCGGCGTGCGCCGTCGACCACCACCATGGTTCCATCTTCAAGATAAGCAACGCCCTGATTGACTTCCTTGCCTTCGCGCAGGATGAAGACGCGCATACCTTCGCCGGGAAGAAACGCGGGACGGACGGCGTTGGCCAGAAGATTGACGTTGAGGACGCCGATACCCTGAACGCTGGCAACCTTGTTGAGATTGAAATCGTTGGTGACGATCTTGGCGTGCAGGCGGAGCGCGAGCTCGACCAGTTTGCGGTCCACTTCATTCGAACTGTTGGGATTGTCGTCAAGGATGCGGACTTCGATGGTTTGCATTTTCTGAATACGCTGCAAAACCTCTAAGCCGCGGCGGCCGCGCTGACGGCGCATGCTGTCCGCGGAATCGGCGATCATCTGTAATTCATGCAGAACGAATTGCGGGACCAATAAGGGACCATCGAGGAAGTGGGCTTCGCAGATTTCGGCGATGCGGCCGTCAATCAGGACACTGGTGTCGAGGAGTTTGCCATCCTCATGCTCCGAGTAAGGAGCAACGTGCGGACGCAGGGTTCCCTGCAGCGATTCAGGCCTGAAGAAAATGGCTTTTTGCGAGCCGAGCATAATGCCGACGTAGCCGAACGCGAGAAGGGCAGCGTAAGCAAGAAAAGATTTCGTGGGCTCCGGCGCCGATGTGCCGAAGATGAGTATGGCCACGAGCAAGGCGGCGAGCGCGCCGCAGAGCCCTCCCATCACGCCTCCGAGAAGCGCGGCGGCCGGCGAGCTACGCAGCCGGTATTCGGCGACGACAATCGCGAGCGAAAGCGCAAATCCCGCGCCTGCGGCTGCCCAGCGATGTAATCCAAACGGCGCCAAGCTGACGGTAATAGCGCAGAAAGCGGCGATCAGGAAAATTCGCAAGAGCCAGGCATTCCAGAGCCGGGAGGCGGCGCTAGATTTCGGAATGGAGGCGAGGTTCCGCGGACGGTCTTCAGTTGGCAAGGATTCAGGAAGTTCGGGCAAAGTGCGGCTCATGCGACCTCGACCTTTTAGCGCAGGGTTTGTAAGTACAAGCCCCGCACCCCGACAAGATGCCTGATCAGTGCAAAATCGTTGGTGCTCCCCGCGAGTTCTTCGTAGAGCGACAAGATCCTGCGCCGCGAAACATGATGCAACGTGCCCCTGCGAATTGCTACGCGAGAAGTGATTTAGCCGTCAATACCGGGACAAGTGTTTGAGAATTGTACCGAGGGACGAAGTTTCAAGCCAGATAAATTCGCGGAACGCGGGCGCTGACGGCGCAGAGCAGATCGGAAGTGACGGTACCGATGCTGCGGGCCACCAGATTTGCGGGCAACACATGTTCGCCGTCCGTGCCGTAGAAGGTGGCGACATCGCCGAGGGCTACATCGGGCACATCGGTAACGTCGATCATGGTGACGTCCATGGAGACGATGCCGACGATGGGAGCGAGAACGCCACGCACAAGCACGCTGCCTTTGTTGCCGAGCGAACGGTGAATGCCATCACCATATCCGGCAGCGAGAACGGCAATTTTCGATGCGCGCGCAGGCAAAAATCTTGAGCCGTAGCCAACGCCGTCGCCGGGTGGCACGTTGCGAATATTGATGATGCGGGCGCGCAGGCTCATCACCGGACAAAGGGGCAATTCTTTTTCGGCCTGGGCGCGGCGCTCGATGGGATCGTAGCCGGGATGATAACCGTAAAGAATCGCGCCTGGGCGCACCATGTCCGCCCAGGTTTCCGGACGTGAAGCAATAGCGGCGCTGTTGGCCAAGTGAACGATCCCGGGATCCATACCAAGAGAGCGCAAGCGTTCAACGGCTTTGTGAAAACTTTCTTCCTGGCGGCGATTTTGCGCGGCGACAGGGCCATCGAAAACTTCGGAGGAGGCGAAGTGGGTGAAAACGCCTTCTAGTTTCAGACGCGATGATTTTTCGTACTGGCGCGCGAAGCAATCGATGTCGGTTGGCGCGATGCCGAGCCGGTTCATGCCGGTGTCGATTTTGAGGTGGAAATCAACAGAACGTTTGGCCAATTTATGTTTGGCGGCTGCAGAGTCGAAAGCGGCAAGTTGCTCGCAGCGAATGATGGCTGGAGAAATTTTATTGGCGAGGAGTTGCTGTTCTTCACCTGGCCAGAAACTAGTGAGCGCAAGAATCGGTTTGCGTACGCCTACTTTGCGGAGTTGCTCGCCTTCGGTGGCGCCAGTGACACCAAACCAATCAGCGCCGGCTTTTTCGAGGGCTTTGGCGACTTGTGGGCCGCCGTGGCCGTAACCATTGCCTTTGACAATGCAGAGAACTTTGCGCGGCGTGGTGCGTTTTTCGGACTTCGGATTTACGAAGTCGCGGATAGCGTGAAGATTGCCGGTGAGCGCGGAGAGCGAAACATCGGCCCACACCGGGCGGCCATTGGCATTTTGATTTTTTTTATTTGCGGACATTCGAGTTCCAGCGCGGTTAGTGGCGCGCGTCCAGAATTTCTATTTTAGGACATCTGTGCGCCATTGCCGGGTTCGGCAAATGTCTGGCGCGAGAAAGACAACAGGCCAATATGCACGGCAAGGACCGTGGGGGAGGGCGGCGGCAAAACATTGTGACGGAAGAGGTTAGAGCGCGAGGTGACAGAAGGCGTTGAGAACTTGTGTGCGATTGGCACCGCTCGGGTGGAAATGTGGACACAGTGAGTTACGCGAGGCGTGAGACAAAATCAGGCGCGAGAAATTTCGTAATTCGTGCCGAGACGGGGCGCAGCATGCTGCGCCCCTACAAAGGGCGGGGGATCACATATCGTCGGGCGCGAACTGAGAGAAGGCGTCGGGAGCGGCTTCTTCGAAGCGCGTGAGGCGGCTGCGGAAGACGAAGCGCACCTTGTCGGTGGGGCCGTTGCGTTGTTTGGCGACCTGAATTTCCGCTTGATCACGTTCTTCAGGCGAGGCGTCCATTTTCGACCAGTGCGGGCGATAGATGAACACGACCACGTCGGCGTCCTGTTCGATGGCGCCGGATTCGCGCAGGTCGGAAAGTTGCGGGCCGCGTTCTTCGCGCTCAGGCGCGCGAGTAAGCTGGCTTAGGACCAGGACCGGAATTTGCAATTCCTTGGCCAGGCCTTTGAGGCCGCGCGAAATGCTGGAAACTTCCTCCTGGCGGTTGCTGAAACGGCCGCGGCCGGTGATCAACTGAAGATAATCGACTACAACGAGCGAAAGACCTTTTTCGCGTTTGAGGCGGCGAGCTTTGGCGCCGATTTCGAGGACGCTGGTTGAGCCGGCGTCGTCGATCCAGAGTGGTGCGTTCGAAATGGTGCCAAGGGCCTCGGTCATGCGGCGCCAGTCTTCGCGGCTCAAGTGGCCGGAGCGGAATTTATGGGCATCGATTTGCGCGACGCTGGCGACGAGACGCTGCAGCAGAGATTCTTTGGACATTTCCAAGCTGAAGAACGCGACAGGACTGCCAGCACGGATGGAAATATTTTCGGCGAAATTTAATGCTAGCGCGGTTTTTCCCTGTGAAGGACGCGCGGCGAGAATCAGGAGCTCGGAAGGCTGCAAGCCGGAGAGAAGCTTGTCCAGTTCGGTGTAGCCGGTAGAAACGCCGGTGATGCTTTTGCCTTCGCGAAAGATTTTCTCGAGGCGCTCGAAATTGTCGCGGACGATGTCTTTTACTGGGATTAGGCCGGCTTTTAGGCGGTCTTCGGCCAGCGCGAAGATCGAGGACTCGGCGTTATCGAGAATGGTGTCGGCGCCGTCTTCGCCTTCGAGCGCACGCTGCTGGATGTTGTGGGTGGCGTGGATGAGATTGCGCAGCAGCGCTTTTTCGCGCACGATGCGGGCGTAATGCTCGACGTTGCTGACGCGCGGCATGCCGTCAGCGAGCGCGGCGAGATACGGCGCGCCGCCGGAGGATTCGAGTTCGCCGACGCGATGCAGAGATTCGGTGAGCGTGACCAGGTCAATGGCTTGCTGGTTTTCGCCGAGCGCGATCATTTGATTGAAGACGCGGCGGTGTTGCTCCAGGAAAAAATCTTCGGGCTTGAGATTTTCGATGGCGGCGTTGAGGGCGTGATTATCAAGCAGAATCGCGCCAAGAATGGAGCGTTCGGCATCGAGATTCTGAGGCAGCGGGCGTTCGAGAGTGGCTTGAGCAGACATAACAGTAGTTTTCGTATTCGCCTTTTATTCGCTTTATAGCATTTTGTCCTGCGGCATGCAATACCGGAGTGCAGAAAAAGTTTCCGGCGCGGTTTGCTGTCCAAGGATTGCCTGCATTGTGATGGCGAGTTGTCGTGACGTCAATGAGATGCGCTGTGCAAAATAGGTGGAAGCGTGGAAAAGTTTTTTGCTCGGGCGATTTATTTTGTGGCGCGGCACGAACTGAAGAGAGATTCCTCGCTACGCTCGGAATGACGGCAAGACGGGCAAACGAAAAGGAAGAAAAAGAAAGAAGGCGCGGCCCAGAGCGGTCCAGGATCAACATGCGTGCCCTTGCAAAAGAATTCAGCGACAAGAGTATTGACGCGCCGCGATGCGACTAAACTTCTTTGTCGACGGTTACTTTGATGGCGGCGGTGATGTCGCGGAAGACTTTGACGGTAACATCTTTTTCGCCGATGGATTTAATGGGTTCGCCGAGCTGGATCTGGCGCTTGTCAACCTTGAAGCCTTGCGCTGCGAGGGCTTCGGAGATATCGCCAGAGGTTACGGAGCCGAACATCTGGTCGTTCTCGCCGGTCTTGCGCGCGAATTTTATGGCCACGCCGTTCAACCGTTCGGCTTGCTTGTGCGCGGCATCCATTTCGGTGGCGGTTTTCTTGGCCAACGAAGTGCGGATGCGTTCGAGGGCCTGCATATTGCCAGAGGTAGCTTCGATTCCGATTTTGCGCGGGAGAAGAAAATTGCGCGCGTAGCCGGGCTTGACGGTGACTACGTCTCCTCGGTGCCCGAGATTATCGACGTCTTCCTGCAGAATAATTTGCATATGGTGTTCCTTTTCAGTCTAACCGCAACGCGGTTAAGTCTTTTGTGCGCGACCGCTGCGCGGTCACGGTTTCTTCCCGAGTACCAAAACACCGGCGAAAAATGCCGGGCAGAACTTCAAGCCGCTGGTTGCGGCGTGGCCGGCGGAGTTGCGGGCGGAGCGGCCGGTGGCGGTGGTGTTGCAACCAGCGGTTTGGCAGCCTCCACCTGACGAGGAGCAGAGCTGCCTGCGGCGCTGCCCGCGAACGGCAGCAGAGCGATGTTGCGTGCGCGCTTGATGGCGACGCCGAGCCAACGCTGGTGACGCGCGCAAACGCCAGTCATGCGACGGGGAAGAATTTTGCCGCGCTCTTGCACAAACTGGGAAAGAATATCTGCGCGTTTATAGTCGATCAGGTCCATCTTTTCTACACAGAACTTGCAAACTTTTTTCTTGCGGAAAAATTGCCGCTTGCCGCGGCGAGGACCACCAGGACCGCCGCCCGGTCCGCCTGGTCCGCCACCTTCACGGCGTCCACCGCCGCCACCGCCTGGACCGCCTTCGCGACGGCCGCCACCGCCGCCATGTCCACCGTGACCGCCATGCCCGCCTGGTCCGCCACCACCTGGTCCGCTGGGACGAGGTGAAGGAGCTGAAGGCGTTGCTTGTTGCGGGGCTGCTGGTGCTTGATTCTGTTCGTCTGCCATAACGTTTACCCTTTCTTTCTTAATTCTGTTCGGCGCCGACTAAACCGACGCCAAGAGCCTTTCGACGATCCAATTATCGAATGCTTGCTGATGCGGACCACAGGGGTTAAACCCTGAAATCCTTGAACTTTTTTCGGCACGGCTGAAGCCGTGCCCTCCCGAACCATCGTCGCGAAATGCGAGCAGCAAGAGAAAATCGCGTTTAGCTGACAGCGGGCTGTTCCGCCGGATGCGATGGCGCTGGCGTCGCGGCAACCGGGGTTGGCGCAGGTGCTGGCGTCGGCGCTGGACGCTTCGGACGGCGCGCCGCGCGCTTGTCGCGAATCGCAGTGAGCTTCTTCTGGCGCTTGAGGTCTTCGTCAAGACGAATGGTCAGATACTTGATGACGTTGTCCTGCACCTTGAGGCGGCGTTCGAGTTCTACAATCAAATCGTTGTGCGACGTACGAATCTGGTAGTAGACATAGATGCCTTCGCGGTGTTTGGCGACCTTGTATGCGAGCTTGCGGGTGCCCCAATGCTCGGTCTTTTCGATCTTGGCGCCTTTGTCGCTGCAGGTGTGCTCAACCGTGTGCTCTACTTTCTTGACTTCGTCTTCCGGCGTTGCCGGACGGACGATAAAAATCAGGTCGTACAGACGTTCTTCCATGGTTCCTCGTTTCTCTTTCACTGGCTGCGTTACTAACCCAGAGCCAAAACTCAATCTAATACGGCGGGATAAACCCTGCCTGCGGTAGGCAGGCCGCCGCTACAAAACCACGTTAACTGCCGGCGGCTTCGTCGTCCTGCTGACGTTCGCGCCGGTTGTACTTGGCCATCGCCGACTCAATGCCTCTTGTAAGCATCAATTCGACGGCGTCGCTTGCATCCGCAATCATTTCCGCCGCGACTTCCAGCTCCGGTTTTTTCATCGGTCGCAGGACGTATTCTTTCCTGCTGCTCAACGGATGATCGGGGCCGCAACCTAGCCGCAATCTTGCAATCGCCGGCGTACCAAGCGAACTGATCAACGACCCGGCACCGTTGTGGCTGCCTGCGCTACCCTCGGCGTGAATGCGAATCGCGCCCCAGGGCAACTGCACTTCATCCCACATCGCCAGCACCTCTTGCGGACCGAGCTGATACTTTTCGAGCAGTTCCCGTACCGAGATGCCGCTCAGGTTCATGAAAGTTTGCGGCTTGGCGAGGATTATTTCTTCACCCGCCAATTTGCCCAAACCTACCAGAGCCTTTGCTTCCGGCCGCTCGACGCGAATTCCGCCGCGACTGGCCAATTCATCCACCGCGAGAAAACCGAGGTTGTGCGGCGTCCATTGGTATTCCGGGCCAGGATTGCCAAGGCCAACAATGAGCCGCATACGCCTCTTTTCGCAGCAACAGCATGAAACTCCGCAAAAACATATTCGCGGCCGAAAGGAGAGCTACTTCTTTTTCTCCGGCTTCTCCGGTTTCTCGGCGGCTTCGGCGCCTTCTTCGCCTTCGACTTCCTTCTTGCCCTTTTTGATGACTTCGGGCTCGGCAGGCGTCGCTGCGTCGGCCACCACGGCATCCACGGGCTTTTCTTCTTCGACCTTGAGCGCGACGACGTGCGCGAGAACCCGTTCCGGCTCGGTAAGCAATTTCATTTTGGCGGTGTCGATGGGGATATCGCTGGCGCGCAGTTGACCGTTCATTGCCAGATGGCTGACGTCCAACTTAAATTCGGTCGGAATTTCGCCGGGCAAGCATTCGATTTCCACTTCACGAGTGACCACTTCGAATACGCCGCCTTCGACTTTGACGCCGGACGGTTCGCCAAAGGTGTGCACGGGAACTTTTACGCGCATGCGCACGTCCATAGCGATGCGCAACAAATCAACGTGCAAAAGATTTCCGCTGACCGGATCCACCTGCCAGGCCTTTACGATGGCGGGCTGTTCTTTGCCGTCAAAAGCAACCTGGAACAGCGTGTTGTGGCCAGTGGCCGAGCGAAGAATCTGGCTCACCTGCTTGGTGTTCACGGTAAGCGATATGGCGGAATCTTTGCCGCCGTAAAGCGTCGCGGGAACTTTTCCCGCTACGCGCTGACGGCGGGCTTCATTCTTGCCGCGGGATTCGCGGGCTGCTGCTTCGACTACGATCTTGTCTGCCATTGGCTTCGTCCTTTTTAGCTCAGGGTTTGTAAGTACAACTTGTTTTTCTAAGGGTTTGTAAAACAAAGCCTTAAACCCTGAAACCCGTTTAGCTCGGGGTGTAAAAACCTTGAAACCCTACTTTATCTTCCCGGCCTTAAACCGCAGGCCTGCACTGCAATACCGCAAATTCTTAGATGAACAATTCGCTGATCGAGGATTCCTCGTGAATCGAGCGAATACCACGCGCCAGCAAGTCCGCCACGCTGAGCACACGAATTTTCTTCAGGGCTTTTCCAGCTTCGCTAAGCGGAATGGAATCGGTGGCGACCACTTCCTTGATTTGCGATTTGGCGATGCGCTCGATCGCTGGGCCGGAAAGCACGGCGTGCGTGCACGCGGCGTAGACCTGAGTAGCGCCTTCCTTGAGCAGCGCTTCCGCGGTTTTTACCAGCGTGCCGGCAGTGTCAATGATGTCGTCGACGATCAGCGTGCTGCGCCCGCGTACGTCTCCGATCAGGTTCATCACTTCGCTGACGTCCACGTCCACGCGGCGTTTATCCACGATGGCCAGCGGCGCGCTGAGTTTCTTGGCGAAAAAGCGGGCGCGCTCGACGCCGCCGGCATCGGGAGAAACCACCGTCAAATCGGGTAAATTCAAATGTTTGAAATATTCGACCAATACCGGCGAAGCGAAAAGATGGTCCACAGGAACGTCGAAATAACCTTGGATCTGCGGCGCATGCAGATCGAGCGTAAGCGCTCGGCTGGCACCCGCGGTTTCAAGCAAGTCCGCGACGAGCTTGGCGGATATCGGAACGCGCGGCTTATCTTTGCGATCCTGCCGCGCATAGCAGTAATACGGCAGCACGGCGGTGATTCGCCAGGCGGAAGCGCGTTTGAAGGCATCAATCATGAGCAAAAGTTCGAGCAGGTGGTTGTCCACCGGATAATGGCAGGGCTGAACGACAAATACGTCCGCGCCACGCACATTTTCCAAAATCTGAAAATATATCTCGCCATCGCTGAACCGGCCAAGCATAGCTTTGCCCAGCGGAACGTCCAAATGCTTGCAGATGGAGTCCGCCAGCACGGGGTTCGCGGTTCCGGAAAAAATTTTGAAGCGCTCGTCGTTCAAAAAGCGATCTCCGCCCTGCAAAATCTGCAAGTTGAAATTCCCTGGGGGCTTCAGGGTTTAAGGTTGTTTTACAAACCCTTAGAAAAACAAGTTGTACTTACAAACCCTGAGATAAATTGTTGTGGCTGAAGACGCTGAGGATTAATCGCCAGGCGCACTGATAACGGTGCGACTGTGCATCAGACGACGATACGAATCGCGAGAGACTGTCTCGCAGACGAAAGTCTGATCGTGCGGAAACCCAACAGCGGCTCGGCGCGCCTTAGCTGGGCTCGGGAAAACTCCAATCACCGCCGAACCGCTACCCGCCAGCAAGGCTTCTGAAGCTCCGTTTTGAAGCAAATCCCGTTTGATTGCAGCCAAACGAGGGTGCTGCTGGAAGACCACTTCTTCAAAATCATTTAGAAGGGGGCTGCCCTGCAGGCTCCAAGCGAGAGCACAGAACTTGTAAAGTTTAGGGTTTCCCGCTGAATTTGTCAATTGCGGAGCATTGGCTTGCAACGCATCGAGCTGCGGTGAATTCAGCCAGCGGTACGCGTCCGGCGTGGGAATGTGGATCGATTCAGGCGAAACGACCAGCAAGGAGAGCCTGGGAAGGTCCGGCAGCGGGTAAATTTCGTCGCCCTTGCCAATGCCCAGGGAGCGGCCACCTTCCAGAAAAAAAGGCACATCCGCGCCGAGGGTGGCGGCAAGTTCGAAGAGACGCTCGCGGCACAACTTTTTTTTCACCAGCCGTAAATAGCCAATCAACGCAGCGGCCGCATCGCTGGAGCCGCCGCCTAACCCACGTCCCGCGGGGATGGTCTTGCACAGTTCGATCGTCACGCCGTGTGGGATGCTTGATTCTTGTTGCAGCGAGTGCACCGCCCGGTATACGAGATTCTTTTCGATCGGCTCGTTGGAAAGCGACGCATTGCCCAAAACTTTTAGCTCGATACCAGGGCGGCGAGAGGACTTCAGGCGCAGTTCGTCCTGCAGGGAAATGGTCTGAAAAATTGTGCGAAGTTCATGAAAGCCGTCGGAACGTTTGCCGATGACTTCCAGGCGCAAGTTGATTTTCGCTAGGGCGGGGATGCGAACTTCGGACATATCTGCGTCAGGGTTTCACGGATTCGGACGAGGACTTTTGCGCAACGCGATGCCGCGACTGGCTGACCTTTTTCTCGACTTCAGCCACTTTATCCGGCTCGACGTCGGCGGGCAACACGCGTTTCCATTCCGCAAGCGACTTTTCCCATTCCGCTGCGGCCATTTCCGGCCGGCCAGACTTAGCGTAAATATCGCCCAGGTGCAGGTGCATGGTGGGATCGTGAGGATCACGCTCCAGCGCCTTGCGCAATGCCGCCTCGGCGTCCGCGAATTTGTTCTGTTTGAAATATACCCAGCCCAGACTATCGAGATACGCGGAGTTGTAAGGCTCTTCGGCAAGCGCGCGCTGCACTAACGCTTGCGCTTCGTCCAGCCGGATTCCAAGTTCGCTCAACATATAGCCGTAGTAATTCAAAACCGCGGAGCTCTTGGGATTGACGGCCAGAGCTTTCTTGAATTCCGTTTCGGCTTTGTCGAAAACTTTCTGGTGTTCATAAATCGAGCCGAGAAAATACCAGACCATTTCATTGTCCCGCGGCGTGCCTGGAACGGCTTCGGCTGCGCGCGCGGAGTCTTCGGCATCGTGGAAACGGCGCGCGAATTGATAGGTCTGCGCCAGGTTCAGATAAGTTTCGCGGTCTGAAGCGGTGCCGTTCAACTGCGCGTGCAGAAGCTTCGCGGCTTCGTCGGTTTGATTGGTTTCTCCGAGCAGCAGCGCATAGCGCGCTTTGATCGCGGGATCTTTGGGATATTTCGCAATGGCTTCTCTGCCAGCTTGCAGGGCTCTTGGTTGGTCTTTCGCGGAGCTGTAGGCATCCACGATCAGGACACGTGCGTGGCGATCTTCCTCTTCGCCCAGGCGCCCCAGTTCCTCATAAGTATTGACCGCCGCCTGAAAATTCTGAGTTTCGCGATACAAACCGCCAAGCTGTTGATAAAGAACCGTAAGTGAGCGCCGGCGCGTTGGCATGGAAACGGACTGTGCTTTGACGCCAGTGACGGCTTCCGAAAGAACCCGGATAGCGTCTTCATAGCGACCCTGCGCTTCGTACAACATCGCTTCGTTGTACATCACATCGAGACTGCCGGGAGAATATTGCCGCGCCTTGACCAGCGTATCTTCCGCTTTGTCCATCTGGTGCAATTCGCGATAGATCTGCGCCAGGCGGAGATAAACGTCGGCATCATCCGGCATTAAGTCGGAAAGTTTCTGATAGACACTCAACGCTTCAGAATATTTTTCCTCCGAGATCAAAGCCTGGCCGAGCCCACGCTGATGACTGGTTTCGCTGGGATCCAGCTCCACAGCTTTGCGATATGCCGCTTCCGCTTTCGGGAAATCCTTGGTCTGCGTGTAGGCATCGCCAAGGAGGTCGAGCAGCGTAGGCGAAGAAGACTTGGAAGTCATACCTTCAAGAAGAGCCACAGCATCGGAGGACTTGCCTTCATCGAGGAGCAATTGCGTCAACTGTTCGACTCCGGCTTCATTTTCGGAATCGGTTTTTAGCAAGCCGCGAAGAACTTCCTCGGCCTTGTCGTGCTGATTCTGCAGGCGGTAAAGGCGCGCCAGCCAGAGTGCCGATTCGGTGTCGGATGGATCGAGCCGTACCACTTCCTTGAATTGTTCGACGGCCCGGTTGACGGTTTGCGATTGACCGGTGGCCTCGCCGGAGTTGCCAAGACTGCGCAGATAAATGTGGCCGAGCAAGCGGCGAGTCTGCGCGTCGTCGGGATTGCGTTTCAACAAAGCCTGCGCTTCGGCTTCGGCTTCGTGAACACGCTGCGCCTTCCAATACATTTCCGCCAGGCGTTCGCCGATCACCGGGGACTTCGGGTCCAAGGCATAAGCCTTTTTGTAATAGTCGATGGCTTGCGTCGCGTATTCGCTGCGGCTGCTCGCCTCGTACTGTATTTCAGCAACGTGGCCCATGGTGTAGTTGAAATAAGCGTCGGCGCGACTGGAAGTTGGCGGAGCGGCTGGTTCACCGTTAGCGAAATCCTGCTTCTGCGCGGGTGCCGATTGCGGAGATCTGGCAGTCTGCGCAAAAACAGCACTGGTGGCAAGAGTGGTAGTAAGGAGGAATGTGTTCAGCTTTAGAAAGTTCATAGTTGCCCTGAAAATGAAAGTATCCCATGCGAGCACGGGATGGTCAAAAGCGAAATGCCGAACATTTCCAGAGCCAGATGGAAGGCCGACGAGAGTTGGATGCGGGCGAGGGCGAGAGCGTTGGCAGAAAAAAAGAGGTTGACACTGTTTCCGTATTTCTGCAATTATCGAAATATGAAGAAGCCGGATCCACTTCTGGTCACCCGATCCGCGGATCGCTTTGCCGCGCTCGGTGCCGAACCACGACTGGCGATTCTGCGGTTGCTGCTCTCGGCTCATCCTACCGGAATGATTGCGGGTGAAGTGCAAGAGGAGCTGGAGATTCCCGCGTCAACGCTTTCGCATCATCTGGAAAAATTGAAACAGGTGGGATTGATCGACGTTCGAAGAGACGGCACGTTCTTGTGGTATTCCGCGAATACCGATGCTCTGCGCGAAGTACTGGGGTTTCTTTACGAGGAATGCTGCACGCGCAGCAGAGCGGTGGCGCCCGAATCGTTTGTGCAGATTTCACGGTAAAGAACGGTCGGTGGCTACAGCCGAGCATGGAGCGAGGAATCTCTGGCGCCCACATCCAAGAGCAAGAGAGATTCCTCGCTGCGCTCGGAATGACGAACTTTGCTTTTTTGGCATTTGACAAAATGAGCGGCGGTGCAAGGGGAGAATTTATGGGCGAACAAAACATTCGCAATGTCGTGAAGCAGAAGTATGGCGCGGCGGCGAAGCAGGCTGCGGCAGGCGGAGTGGCTTCGTGTGGTGGCGGTGGCGAATTATCCTGCTGCGATCCGATCACCCGCGATCTGTACGACTCCGCGCAAATCGCAGAATTGCCGGAGAAAGCGGTGGCGGCATCGCTGGGCTGCGGGAATCCCACGGCGCTGGCGCAATTGCAAGCCGGCGAGACGGTGCTGGATCTGGGCTCGGGCGGCGGAATCGATGTGCTGCTGTCGGCGAAGCGAGTGGGGCCAACGGGACAAGCCTACGGACTGGACATGACCGACGAAATGCTGGTGCTGGCACGCGAAAACCAGAAAAAGTCCGGCGTGACCAATGTGAAGTTTCTGAAAGGCGCGATCGAGAATATTCCGCTGCCCGACAATTCAGTGGACGTGATCATTTCGAATTGCGTGATCAATCTTTCCGGCGACAAAGACCGGGTGTTGCGTGAAGCCTTCCGCGTGCTGAAGCCCGGCGGGCGATTTGCGATTTCCGATGTAGTCGTGAGAGGAGAAGTGCCGGCCGAAATCCGTAAGAGCATGGAGTTGTGGGTGGGCTGCATCGCGGGAGCGCTGGAAGAGTACGAATATCGCGACAAACTTTACGGCGCGGGATTTACTGCGATCGATATCGAGCCGACTCGCGTTTACAAAACTGAAGAAGCGCGCGAATTTTTGGCCAGTGCCGGATTAGACGTCGATAAAGTTGCGCCACAGATCGACGGAAAATTTATCAGCGCGTTTGTGCGGGCGGTGAAACCAGCCGGGCCTGCAAACGTGGTCGGCCCATCGTGTTGTGCTCCGACCCGCTGCAATTAGGTTGCACGGATTTTCAGACTTCCGCAGACAGTGTGGCAATGAATGACGAAACAGAAAAACTCCGACAGCGGGACGCAAGCTTCAAACGGCAACGGCGCCGGCTCTTTGCGTAGAAGAGGTTAGGCCTCGTAAGGACAAGGCAGTCACGGAACGGACCCAACCGGTAGCTGCGTGCGAGTGCCCGCCGGGTTGCGTTGCACTTCTCTGCTGTACTTGATCGCGCCACCTTCGCTGTGAATTGCAATATCTGTAGCAGAAAAGAGTGCAACGATGACCCACAACGTGTTGTTTCTGTGCACTGGCAACTCCGCGCGTTCGATTCTTGCGGAAGCCATACTGAATCAAAAAGGAACGCCCACCTTCACCGCCTACAGCGCCGGAAGCCATCCTACCGGGCGAGTAAATCCTATTGCCGTAAAGCTGCTCGACGCGGCCAAAATGCCGGTTGCGAATCTACGCAGCAAAAGCTGGGATGAGTTTGCCAAGCCGGGCGCACCCAAAATGGATTTCGTATTTACGGTGTGCGATAACGCAGCAAGCGAAATTTGTCCGGTGTGGCCGGGTCAACCGATCACGGCCCACTGGGCAGTGCCCGATCCAGCGGCTGTCGCTGGCGCTCCGCAACAGATCGAACGCGCTTTTCGAGACGCCTATCTGCTGCTGGATCGCAGAATCAGCCTTTTCTTAAGTCTACCGCTATTGAGTCTCGACACTCTTACTGTCAAGAAGGAACTTGACCGGATCGGGCAGCAGTGAAGTTCTCAATCGCGCAGCGCGCGTGCGCGGAATTCCTGGGCACCGCTTTCCTGCTAACCGCGGTGGTCGGCTCCGGCATTATGGGCGAGCGCCTGTCCAATGGAAATTCCGCGATCGCTCTTTTGGCGAATTCCATTGCAACCGGCGCTGCGCTGGTAACACTCATCCTGACCTTCGCTCCTATTTCCGGCGCGCACTTCAATCCGGTCGTAACCATCGCGGACGCAATGTCCGGCGGGTTGGCGCGCGTGGACATACTTCCCTACATCCTGGCGCAGTTTGCTGGGGGATTTGCTGGAACCGTCAATTCGCGTTTCATGTTCGCGTTGCCGGCAATCACGTTCTCTCATCATGCGCGAAGCGGTCCGGCGCAATTCCATGCAGAGATCGTGGCCACGTTCGGACTCATAGCCGTCATTTCAGCCTGCTCAAAGCTGAATGCCAGAGCGATACCCGTGGCCGTCGGAGGATATATTGCTGGGGCTTACTGGTTTACCTCGTCCACTTCGTTTGCGAATCCGGCGGTCACGGTAGCGCGATGTTTTACGGATACGTTTGCGGGAATCCGGCCGCGGGATGTTCCTGGATTTGTAGTGGCCGAAACTTTAGGCGCGGCGGCCGCCTTCTTTTTATTTCGGTGGTTGATTGCGCCGCGAATCAGTGCAGGAAGTGGCGCATCCCTGTAAAGACCATGGCCAAGCCCAAGCGGTCAGCGGCGGCGATGACGTCGTTGTCCCGCACCGAGCCTCCTGGCTGAATCACCGCAACTGCTCCAGCTTTCGCGGCTTCTTCCACACCGTCGGGAAACGGGAAGAATGCGTCGGACGCGACGATCGAACCTTGTAACGAAGACTGTGCCTTCATTACCGCAAGCTTGACCGAGTCCACTCTGCTCATCTGTCCGGCGCCAACGCCAAGTGTTGCGCCATCTTTCGCAAACACGATGGCATTCGATTTCACATGCTTCGAAACTTTCCACGCGAACTTCAGGGTGGCGAGTTCTTCTGTGGTAGGCGCGCGCTGCGTAACAACCTTTAGGTCAGCGGATTCGATTTCCCCGAGGTCCGATTGTTGTACCAGCATGCCGCCGAGAATTCGTTTTAATTGCAGGTCCCGTTCGGGTTCCAGCCCGCCCGCTGGAAGCTCAAGCAGTCGTAGATTCTTTTTGGCGGCAAAAATTTCTTTCGCACGAGCGTCAAAACCGGGAGCGGCGATACACTCCACAAAAAGTTTTGCCACTTCCTCAGCGGTTGCCGCATCTACTTCTCGATTGAACGCCAGCACTCCACCAAACGCGGAAATTGGATCGCAGGCATACGCTTTGAGGTACGCTTCGCGCAAAGTTTCCTGCTCCGCGGTGCCACACGGATTGTTGTGCTTGATGATGACCGCGGCGGGTTTCTGAAACTCGGCAGCAATGCTGCGCGCCGCTTCCAAATCCACATAGTTGTTGTAAGAAAGCTCTTTGCCCCGCAGCTGTTTGGCGGCGGCTAATCCGGACGGCGGTTTTCCCGAAAGAATGTAAAGAGCGGCCTCCTGATGCGGATTTTCGCCGTAACGCAACGGCCGCTGCTTCTCCAGCGAAAGGTAAAAGCGCTGCGGCAAGGTTTCTTTCGCAATCAGAGTGGGATGTCCGGGCGCGGCCGACAAACGCTCCAGCTCGGTGGCGATCATTCCGTCATAGCGCGAGGTGGTAGCGAAAACCTTGCGCGCTAGTTCCAGCCGTGTGGCCAGAGTGGTGTCGCGGTTGGCTTCAAGTTCCGCCGCAACCCGGTCGTAGTCCGCGGGATCGGTAATGACCGTGACGCTTTCCCAATTCTTGGCGGCGGAGCGCAGCATCGTCGGTCCGCCAATATCAATATTTTCTATCAGCTCTTCGGCGGTCAGGTCGGTTTTCGCCGCGGTCGCTTGGAACGGATACAGATTAACAATTACCAGGTCGATTGCCGTGATGCCATGCTCTTTCGCCTGCTGCTGATCTTCTGGAAGATTGCGACGATAGAGCAGCCCGCCATGAATCTTTGGGTGCAGCGTCTTGACGCGGCCGCCCAGCATTTCCGGCCATCCGGTTAATTCCGAGACATCCTTCACGACCACGCCGGATTCGCGCAGCAGTCTTGCTGTACCTCCGGTGGAAAGAATTTCAATATTCAGCTCGGCGAGACGCTTGGCAATTTGCAGAATTCCAGTTTTATCGAATACGCTGATCAGCGCGCACTGCATTGCCATTGTCGAAGCCTCCCTGACGCGAAACAATTCAGTGTAAAGGCAACGCAGCGAATCGAAAAGCTGCGGGCTGTGGGAAACGTTACCGAGATTTTGTGCGGGAGGTATGCGAACGAGGTTAGGCCTTAACCAGCGCCTTCAGCTTGACTTGATTTTCAACGATTTCCACCACGTACTCGACTTCACTGCAGTTTTTCTGCCGCTGCAGGTCTTTGGTTTTCTTGCGTACGAATTCGGTGAAGCCGGCGTGGGTCAAACGCGCCGTGTCTTCGCCGGCGGTTTGCTTAGCTCCGACAAACGCCTGGAATAATTGTTCGACCTTTTCTCCTTCGCGTTCCGGCTCGCTGCAAGTGATGCGAAAAACGGACGTTTCGGCGACCGCAGTCGCGTAGCGCGCATTGGCTTCGGCCAGCCGCTGGGCGCGTTCCGCCTCAATTTTTTTCGCCGCGGCGCCAAAATGGCGCTGCACTGTGCCCTCTTCTTTTTGTTTCGTTCGCTTGCGGAAAATATCTTTGTACTTCGCGTAGGTCTGCGTGAGGTTGTTGTAACGAAAGCGCTGACCGTACTTCATATCGCCGGAACGCTCGCCATATCTTTTGACTATCAATTCGATGCGCCACTCAATTTCATTGGGCGGACGCTTACGGCCTCCGCCAAAGAATTGATCGTATTCGATCTTCAGCTGGCGAATGTCGCGTTCAAGTTGGCCGAGTTCTTCGTCGATGGTAGCGATGGCAGCAGTCTCTCTCATTTTCTATGGTAGGAGGTCGGCTGGCGGGGCGTCAACGGCTGGTCGGTTTCAGTAAGCCGAATGCAAACTGTCTGCGATCGTCGCATACCTGTACCAACGGACAGGTCGCTTGATTGTTCGCATTGCTCGCCCGCCGCGCCTGTGCTCCAATACGAAAATGGATTCGCGTGCAAAACGTTCGCTGGCACCCGAGACGTCGGAATTGCTGCGGCAGATTCCCTCGGTGGACGAATTGTTGCGCCAGCCGCGCATGGCGAAACTTGCCGGACGTATTCCGCGCGAACTGTTAGTAGAAGTGGCGCGTGAAGTTGTCTCCAGCATCCGCGCGGAAATCACCGGCGAAAAAGGCGTGTCGGTTATTCCGATTATTCCCGCCGATCTTGAAGACGTGATTGCGCGCGAAGTGGAACGTATCCTTTCGCGAACCCTGCAGCCGGTCATCAACGCCACCGGAGTCGTGCTGCATACCAATCTGGGCCGCGCGCCACTGGCGCCGGCAATTCTGGACGAGCTTCGCCACACGGCGATTCATTATTCGAACTTGGAGTACGACGTGGAAGGCGGCGCGCGCGGAAAACGTGACACGCACACCTCCGAACTTCTTACCCGACTGACCGGTGCGGAAGATGCGATTGTGGTGAATAACTGCGCCGCGGCAATTCTGGTAGTCCTTACCGCGCTGGCAAAAAAAGGTGAAGTAATTGTCTCGCGCGGCGAACTGATCGAAATCGGCGATGGCTTTCGCATTCCCGAAGTGATGTCGCAAAGCGGGGCGATACTGCGTGAAGTCGGCACCACGAATCGAACGCGCATCGCGGACTACGTGAACGCCCTTTCGGAAAAAACGCGGCTTCTATTGCGCGTTCACCCGTCCAATTTTCAAATGTCGGGATTCACGGAGAAGCCATCCGTCGCTGAGCTCGTCGCCCTTGGCCGAAGCGCAAATCTTCCGCTGGTGGAAGATCTTGGCTCCGGATGCCTGGTGGACCTCTCGGAATACGGCGTTAACGAACCAACCGTGCGACGGAGCGTCGAAGCTGGCGTTTCGCTCGTGACATTCAGCGGAGACAAATTGCTCGGCGGACCGCAAGCCGGCATTATTGCTGGAAAAGAAGAATTGGTGCAGCGCGTTCGCCGGCATCCCCTATTTCGCGCGCTACGCGTGGATAAATTGACCATCACCGCGCTGGAAGTAACACTGGCTGCGTATCAACGCGGCGCGCTGGACGAAGTGCCGACACTGGCGATGATTCGTATGAGCGCGCAGGAAATGGAAAACCGCAGCCGAAATTTTATCCGCGAGTTGACGCCTTCTCTTTCCATGAACGAACTTGACCTGGAAATCGCGGATGGCAAGTCACTCGCCGGCGGAGGATCAACTCCAGAGCAATGGCTTCCCACAAAAGTGATTCGCATCAAGAGCCGCCGTTACTCCACGTCACAGATGGAGCAGCGCCTCCGGCGCGGGCCGGGTTCGACGCCGGTGGTTGCACGGATCGAAGACGACCGGCTGGTGATTGATCTGCGCACCGTCTTTGCCAACCAGGAAGCCATGCTGGCCGAGGCTCTGGCCGCCGCGCTGCGCTAGGCGCGGTACGGTCTCGCCGGTATCAGCGCAATACCCCAAAATGTTATAATTGAGTGTTATAGGCAGCAATATATGGCCACTTCACGAATTCAGCTGGATCCAAAACAAAGACCGCGGCTGGCGCGACGCGCGAAGAAACATGGAAAACCCCTGTCGCAGGAAGTAAGCAACGCGGTTGATCCTTATCTCTCCGTGCCCTCTTGCGTGCGAGGCCAGCGGTTCAGCAGACCGAAGCATCGCGCGCCAGGATGAAACCATGGCCTATCTGGATCGCGAACTGAAGAAAATCAGGAAGCATCGGTGCGCTGGACGCGCGACGCGCTGGCGGCGATCAAGCGAATCATTTTGATTGAGGATCGCATCGCGGCACTCTCTAAACAAAGCGCAGAACCAATGGAAGTCTGTAACGACATGGATTGGCGGCTCGTGCGCATCGAGGCCAAGTTCGAGTTACTGGAACGCATGGCCGCGCCGGCTCGCCGCTCGCTACCTGAAGAAACCGAGCGATAGCCCGGAAAGGACTGAGTTCCGCTTGCTGGCCTTTGTCGTACACCACCGCAACTTAAAACGAGTGAATGGGAATTTGCCGAGGGTTCGGCCGGGCTGGGCGCTGATCCGCGTGCGCATGGCAGGTATTTGCAACACTGACGTGGAAATTTTGCGCGGCTACCACAATTTTCGCGGTATACCTGGACACGAATTCGTAGGCGAAGTGCAGGATGTGGCCGGAGTTTCAGCGCCGGTGAAGAAGCAGTGGATTGGAAAACGAGTCACCGGCGAAATCAACATCTCGTGCCGCGCGCTCGGCTTCCGGCCGGTGTGCCGGTTTTGCAAGCGTGGCCTGACGCGCCACTGCGAGCGCCGCAAGGTGCTTGGCATCGTCGCGCATGGCGGCGCCTTTGCCGAATACTTGACGCTGCCGATTGAGAATTTGCACGTCATTCCCAATTCGATCAGCGACCAGTTAGCGGTATTCGTCGAACCGCTAGCGGCCGCATGCGAGATTCTGGATCAGGTCAATGTGCGACAATTCCGCGAAGCAGCCGTGCTGGGCGACGGCAAGCTTGCGCAACTTATTGCACGTGTTTTGCGGACAGCGCTGCCGCGCGCGGTGATGTACGGCAAACATCCGGAGAAATTAGCGCTCGCGCGGCGTGCACGAATCGAAACGAAACTGGTTCGCGGTGATGCTAGTGACTTGCCGCGCGTGACAGAACATTTCGCATTGCTGGTCGAAGCTACCGGATCGCCGACAGGATTGGCGTTGGCTCAGCAGATGACCGAACCGCGCGGCACGCTGGTCCTGAAATCAACTTTTCATGGCGCGGCGCCCGTTGAAACCTGGCCAATCGTGGTGAAAGAACTGACCGTGGTCGGGTCGCGCTGCGGTCCATTCGACAAAGCCATCGCCCTTCTGCGCTCCGGCAAAGTCGATCCGCGTCCGCTGATTACGCGCACGTTTCCATTGCACGAAGCGTCAGCCGCGATCACATTCGCGCAAAAATCAGTCATGTTGAAGGTGCTATTGAAAAACGAAGGTTAGAAATCGTGGTGTAGCAGGGTAGGGGCGAATAGCTGTTCCAATACTTATACCTTTACTTTTGTACTTTGCTGCGATCACAGCCGATTGATGCAAGACGCAACGCACGCCGCGCCGAATCCGTTATCAATATTCACGACGGTTACATTTGACGCGCATGAATTGAGCATTCCCAGCAATGCTGCGACTCCACCGAAACTCGCGCCATAACCTACGCTGGTCGGAACCGCAATCACCGGCACCGCAACCAGTCCGCCGACGACACTCGGCAACGCACCTTCCATTCCCGCCACGCAAATAATCACTCGTGCGCCAGCAAGCGCCGCACGATTTTCCAGCAAGCGGTGAATTCCCGCCACACCCACGTCGTAGAGATGTTCAGCACGATTGCCCATGATGCGCGCAGTGAGCAGAGCTTCTTCAGCCACGGGAATATCACTGGTTCCCGCGGAAACAACCAGAATCGTTCCCTTCCCGGCAATCTGATTGTCGCGCGTAAGGGTAATCACGCTGGAAAGCGGATAAAATTTTGCGAGCCGCGGTTCTTTTCCCGCAGCACGCTTCACCGCAGAAAATATTTTCGCGTCGGCGCGCGTAATCAGAATGTTGTGCTTGCTGTCCCTCTTCGCCAACATGGCCCGGACGATTGTTGCAATCTGCTCGGGAGTTTTCCCTTTACCGAAAATTACTTCGGCAAAGCCCTGGCGCAGCGCGCGGTGATGATCAATTTTTGCAAAGTCCAGATCTTCGAACGGTAAATGCTTCAGCCGCTCGATGGCCTTTGCTGGCGCGAGCTTGCCCGCCTGCACGGATTCCAGAAGTTTCAAAAGTTCCTGAGAGTTCATCGTAAGCGCCGCCAGAGAAGTCTATCATCGCGGCCAGGGCCTGCCGCTGCTTGACTTGCCACAAATCGGCTGCGAGACTGAAATTATCTGCGGCGACCACATGCACGAAAACGATAGAAAAATCATCACTGTAGGTGTGACTGGCGCAAGCGGCGCTGTGCTTGCACAGAAAATACTGACGCTGTTGGATTCCGATGCCCGCGTCGAACGAATTCATCTGGTAGTCACGGAAACCGGGCTGCGACTCTTCGCCGAAGAATTGCAAATCACGTCGGGAAATTCCGATCAATTAGTGCAACGCCTGGTTGGACGCTCGTCCAAGAAAATTGCCGTCATGGCCAATAAAGATGTGGGCGCGTCGATCGCTTCCGGCAGTTACGGAGTAGATGCCATGGCCGTGATTCCCTGCTCCGTCGGCACGTTGGCAAAAATCGCGGCAGGAACTTGCGACGATCTGGTGGCGCGTTCCGCCGACGTCATGCTCAAAGAAAACCGCAAGCTGATTCTCTGCGTGCGCGACACGCCGTTCAGCCGCATCCACCTGGAAAATATGCTGCGCGCGCAACAGGCCGGAGCGGTCATCATGCCGGCGATTCCTTCTTTCTATCACGCGCCAAAAACCATCGACGATCTGGTCACGCAATATGTGTGCCGCGTGCTTGCACAAATGGATTTGCCGCAAGAAGCCATGTTCCGCTGGACCGGCTCAGCCGCAGCGAAAGCGGCCAAAGCGTGACATCACGCAACAGTCCGGCGTGCCCATGTTCCTCTTCTCTGCGAACTCTGTGCTCTCGGCGTTTAAAACCCACATGCCAATGCGCTCTGTGACCCGTCTGCGCACCGTCCTTGAAATGATCAAGTTCGAGCATTCGGTATTTGCACTGCCGTTTGCGCTGACCGGAGCATTGCTGGCGGCGCGGTTCACCAGGCGCGGTTGGCCAACCTGGAAGCAATTCCTCTGGATTGTCGTTGCAATGCTTGCTGCCCGAAGCGCCGCAATGACCATCAACCGCATCGCCGACGTGCGCTACGACAAGGAAAATCCCCGCACCGCACAACGAGCACTCGCAACTGGCGCTCTCTCCATCAACTTCGCCTGGATTTTCACTCTTGCCGCAGTTGCGATCTTTTTCGTCGCAGCGTGGCAGTTGAATCCGCTGGCACTGAAGCTGGCGCCGGTCGCGCTAGCCATTCTGTTTTTCTATTCCTACACCAAGCGCTTCACCAACTGGTCGCATCTCTTTCTGGGATTCGCGCTCGGTATTTCGCCTGCAGCCGCGTGGATCGCCGTCACCGACCATCTTGATCTGCGCATTTTGATTCTCTGCGCTGCGGTCACGCTATGGGTTGGCGGTTTTGATGTGCTTTATGCCTGCCAGGATGTGGATTTCGACAAACGTGCCGGCTTATTTTCCGTTCCAAAAAGATTTGGAATCGCGACTGCACTTCGCATCGCGCGCGTGATGCACATCGGCGTAGTCACGCTGCTCGCCTGGCTGGCTGCGAGTTTTTCGCTGCCTTGGCCGGCGGGGGCCGGCATCGCCATAGTCGCTGTATTGCTGGCCTACGAACATTCACTGGTGAGAGCCGACGATTTAAGCAAGCTGGACGCTGCGTTTTTCGCCATGAACGGTTATATTAGTATTTCGTTTCTGCTCTTCTGGGGAGCTGCAGCAGCGCTCTGGAAAGTTTGAAACGTTTGAACGATTCGCCGCGAATCACAGCTGTAGCGGCACCTTAACGAATGGCATCCAATTCGTTGATATCGTAGAAAAGCATCGGAGAAAGTGGAAACTCTTGAGCGACTTGATTCTCACCGACACCACGTTGCGGCCCATCGTGGACAAAGTTCTCGCGGGACAGCGCCTCGCTTTCGACGATGGCATCCAACTTTACCGTTCGCCGGACCTGCTCGCCGTAGGCTGGCTGGCTAACTACGTCCGCGAAAAGAAACACGGCAGCGTCACCTATTTCAACGTCAACCGTCACATCAATCCGACCAATGTGTGCGTAGCGCATTGCAAACTGTGCGCATTTGGACGCGATCCCGACTCGCCGGGCGCCTACACTTACGCACTAGAGGAAATTTATCAACGCGCCGAGCAGGGCGTTCGCGAAGGCGCGACCGAGTTCCACATCGTTGGCGGCCTGCACCCCGATCTGCCGTTCGATTATTTTCTGGAAATGGTTCGCGGGCTGAAACAGCGCTGTCCTGGGGTACATCTCAAAGCGTTCACCATGGTCGAGGTTCATTATTTTTCGCGCATCGCGAGAATTTCTATCGGAGAAACCCTCCGTCGCATGAAGGAAGCTGGCGTAGATTCCTGTCCTGGCGGTGGCGCGGAAATTTTTCATCCCCGCGTGCGCCGCATCATCTGCGACCACAAAGTCAGTGGACAGGTCTGGCTGAACACAGCGAAAAAGGCCCACGAAATCGGCTTGCCTTCGAATGCCACCATGCTCTACGGCCACGTGGAAACCGAAGAAGAACGCGTCGACCACCTCATCAAGCTGCGCGAAGTGCAGGACCAGACGCATGGATTCGTGGCCTTCATTCCGCTCGCGTTTCACCCGGACAACACGCCGCTCTCGCACATCCCGAAGACCACCGGCTATCTCGACCTGCGCAACATCGCCGTCTCGCGCTTAATGCTCGATAATTTCGAACACATCAAGGCCTATTGGATCATGCTTACGCCAAGCATTGCGCAGATCGCGCTGCGTTTCGGCGCCAACGATCTCGACGGCACCGTAGTCGAAGAAAAGATTTATCACGATGCCGGTGCAAAAACCTCTGAGTTTACGCCGCGCGCCGAACTCGAACGTTTGATCCGCGCCGCTGGTCGAGTTCCCGTCGAGCGCGACACGCTCTATCGGCCGGTGGATCGTTCCAAGATGCCGCCGGTTGCTCCCATCACGCCGCCGGGCCTCGTGTCGCTTACTCTGAATGTTTGATTTGCCTGCCCGGCCCTGTACAAGGCAGAATTCCCTCGCCGTAATCTAGCTTGATTTTGTATCGCCCCATTTCTGCAAATCTTCAATCGCGTGGAGCTCACAAAACCATGCGCACCATTCTTCTGCTGACCATCGCAAATATTTTTATGGCCTTCGCGTGGTATGGCCACCTGAAATACCGCAACGAAGTTCTGTGGAAGGTGATCGCCGCCAGTTGGGGCATCGCATTTTTCGAATACTGTTTCCAGGTTCCCGCAAACCGTATCGGCTCATATGAATTCAACACGGCGCAGCTCCAGACCATTCAGGAAGTGATTACGCTGACGTGTTCGCCGTTTTCTCGATCACTATGTCTTGGCGAAAAATTGAAGTGGAACTACGGCGTTGGCGCAGCGTGTTTGGTGCTGGGCCTTTTTTTCGTCTTCCACAAATGGTGAGCCCGTTTGTGTCAATATACCCGTAACGTTGCCGCGCGAATCGAATCGGTAGATTCAAAAATCAACTGGAGGATGTGATCATGCAACGCAAAGCTTCCGCAGTTTGGCAAGGTGATCTGAAAGCAGGCAAAGGTACCCTGTCCACCGACAGCGGCGTACTGAAACAAACCGCTTATTCGTTCCACTCGCGCTTTGAAAGTGGCATTGGCACCAATCCGGAAGAGCTTCTCGCCGCTGCACACGCCGGATGTTTCACCATGGCCCTTTCCGCGCAGCTCGGCGGAGCGGGAATGACCGCGCAAAAACTGCAAACCACCGCCACTGTCTCGCTTGAAAAAGACGGCGAAGGCTTTTCCATTACCAAGAGTCATCTCGATCTCGTCGCCACCATCCCCGGCGCAGACAAGGCGAAATTCGACGCCGCCGTGAAAGCCGCCGAAACCGGCTGCCCAGTCTCAAAACTTTTCAAAGCCGAAATTTCCGTCAGCGCCAAGCTGAATAGCTGAACGCCGCGACTCCCTCAGCAGCCAAAACAGGTACAATTCCGCACATGCTCACCTCTCCAGCAGCGTTTCTGATGGGCATCGCCATCCTGATCATCGTTGTCTGGGATGCGTTCGAGGTCATCATCCTGCCACGTCGCGTCACGCGTCGTTTTCGGCTGAGCCGCCTTTTCTACAAGAGTTTATGGACACTGTGGAGATTCTGCGCGCGTCTGATTCCAGCCCGCAAAGTCCGCGAATCGGCTTTCAGTATTTTCGGTCCGATCTCACTGCTCATTCTCGTCGCGGTTTGGGCCGTAGGACTCGTGCTCAGCTTCGGCCTGATGCAATACGGTGCAGGCTCGGCTCTTAATGTAGCAGGGATGACGCCAAGCTTCTGGACCGACGCGTATCTCAGCGGAACAACTTTCTTCACGCTAGGTCTCGGCGACGTAGTTCCACGCTCCGGCATGGCGCGTGCGTTGGTCGTAGTCGAAGGCGGCCTCGGTTTCGGATTCCTCGCCGGAGTCATCGGCTATCTCCCGTTCATCTACGGTTCATTCTCCAAGCGCGAAGTCAGTATTTCCCTACTGGACTCGCGAGCTGGCACGCCGCCGACCGCCGGAGAACTTCTTCGCCGCCACAGCTACCCGCATGGACAAGAAGCGCTACGTGAGCTGTTGAAGGAATGGGAACTCTGGTGCGCCGAGCTCATGGAGAGCCATCTTTCCTATCCGGTGCTCGCGTTTTTCCGTTCGCAGCACGATAACCAATCCTGGATCGCCTCGCTCACCGCCATACTTGACTCCTGCGCATTGATCATGGTCGGTATCGAAGGCGCTTGCGAACGGCAAGCTGAGCTTACTTTCGCCATCGCGCGCCACGCCGTCGTGGACCTCTCACAAGTTTTCAACACTTCGCCGAAGGAACTTTCGACGGACCGGCTGCCGCCTGCCGCAGTCCAGCACATTCGTGATGTCCTCGCGCAACACGGTCTCAAGCTGCATGACGACTCCGCCGCTGACCAGCGCCTGATCGATTTACGCCGCATGTACGAACCGTACATCTTCGCCCTGGCCACTTATCTCAATCAGTCTTTGCCTCCCTGGATTCCCCCGAAAAAAGGCAAAGACAACTGGCAGACCACAGCGTGGGGTAAAACGGCGGGGCTGGTCGAACCGCAAACCGCCGTCGCAGTCGACGATCATTTTTGATTGTTCGCGTTTAATTGTTCGCGCCGCGTCGTATTTTTGGAAGACACGTTTTTGGAAACACACACGTCAAGTTAGTATTTCGTGTCTTGTTTTTGTTTTTCGTTTTCGTTTTTCGGTTCTCTGTATTTAGTTTACGCAGTGCCGGGCTTCAGCTCGGCTGCTTTTTTAACCCTATTCATTATTCATTTCGGCGGAGCGAACATGAAAGCCATTCTCATTCGTCAATTCGGTGGCCCTGAAGTCCTCAAGCTCGAAGAAGTTCCAACACCCAAGCCCGCCGCCGGACAAGTATTGGTAAAAATCCACGCAGCCGGTGTCAATCCGGCCGACACCTACGCGCGCTCCGGCAACTACGCCGTAATTCCGCCGCTTCCCTACACGCCCGGAATCGAAGGCGCCGGCGTCGTCGACTCCGTCGGCGAAGGCGTCAGCAGGGTAAAGCCGGGCGACCGCGTTTACGTCGCACGAAGCCTTTCCGGCGCCTATGCCGAATACTCCCTGGCGCTCGAAAACCAAGTGCACCGCCTGCCCGAACATATTTCCTTCGCGCAAGGCGCCGGCGTTTTTGTTCCCTATGCAACTGCCTATCACGCGATCCACCACCAAGGTGAAGCTCGCGCCAGCGAAACCGTCCTCATCCACGGAGCCAGCGGCGGAGTAGGCATCGCTGCCCTGCAAATTTCGCGCGCCATCGGCCTCACCGTTTTCGGCACTGCAGGCACACCCAAAGGCCTCGAACTGATCGGGCGCGAAGGCGCGCATCTCTCATTCAATCACTCCCAAGCGGATTATCAGGACCAGATCAAGAAGGCCACCGCGGGCAAAGGCGTCAATCTGATTCTTGAAATGCTGGCCAACGTAAATTTGGGTAATGATCTAAAACTTCTCGCGCAAAAAGGCCGCGTGGTCGTCATCGGCAGCCGTGGCGACGTCACCATCACACCGCGCGATCTGATGAGTCGCCGCGCTTCGGTTCGCGCATTCACCGTTTGGGGATTGACCGAAGCCGAAAGCGCCGAAATCCACGCGGCCATTTCAGCCGGTCTGGAAAACGGAACCTTACGTCCCGTCATCGGTTCCGAGCTCCCGCTAAAAGACGCCGCGCAAGCCCACATCGACGTTATGAAACCCTCCGGCGCCTTCGGCAAAATCGTCCTAATCCCTTAGCTTGCGCTAGCTACAAACCGAACCTGCTCGGCCCCCTTGTCATTCCGGGCGCAGGGAGGAATCTGCTGTCGTGAGCAATCTGCAAGGAGCAAAGTGATTTCGTTCGGTCACCGCCTGCTCTGGTCCGGAAATAAGAGAAGGGGTTCGTCGTGTTTCGAAGCAACCGCTATCGTTCTATCTTGGCCTAAACGGTCGCGAAAATTCGAAGAGTTGAAGATGCTCAACTCGCCGTGGCTATCTTCACCACCAACCCGCAAACCGCCCCGCCCAAAATCAACCACGCCGAATTCACTTTGAAGCGAAACGCCAGCACCGCACTGACCGCCGCAATCACCGCCGCTAGCGGCGTCACAACGACCTCTCGCGCAAATTGCAATCCCACAAACGCCAGCAACGCTACCGCCGCCGTATTTACTCCATCCAGAAACGCGCTCGCCGTCGGCGATTTTCTCAGCCGCGGCAAGACATTCGCCGTGACCGCAACGTACACGAACGCCGGGATGAACATTCCCACCGTCGCCAGCCCCGCGCCTCGCCATCCCGAAAGCACAAATCCCAAAAATGTCGCCACCGTAAAAAACGGTCCGGGCGTCGCCTGGCTTACCGCAATTCCATCCAGCAATTGCGATTCCGTAAGCCAATGCATGCGCGTCACCAGATCCTCGCGCAACACCGCCAGCAGCACATAGCCGCTGCCAAACAGCAGCGCCCCAATTTTCAAAAAATAAACGAACACACCGGTAGTCGTGGGCACAGCAGTCGCCGTTCCACTCGCAACACCCGCCGCGGCCCCCGCAGCACTCGCCGCGGCAGATGCAATTCCGTTCTGCTGGCCACGACTCTGCCCAAATCGATCCGCTACAATCCACGCCACGCCGGTACCAATCAGCAGCGCCAAAGTCGCCACGTGCATTGCCGCCAGTCCCAGCACAATTGCCGCAATCACCATCAGCTCACGTGATTTCAGCACCGTTTTCCCCGGCGACCACACCGCGACCGCGATGAGCACCACCGCCACCGGCTTCACCCCCCACAAGACTCCAGTGATCTGAGGGAACGCGCCATATCGCACATACGCCCACGCCATGACGCACATCATCAACGCCGAAGGCAAAATAAACGCCGCGCCCGCAATCAACAGTCCCGGAAATCCGCCGCGCAAATGACCCAAATAAATCGTCATCTCCGTCGAACTCGGACCCGGCAGCAGATTGACCGCTCCCACACGATCCACAAATTCTTCGCGGCTCAACCAGCCGCGCCGCCGCACAAATTCCTCCTCCATCAGCGCGATATGCGCCACCGCCCCGCCAAACGCAATAAATCCCAGCCGCAGAAACGCAACCGCAATTTCTCTCAGCCGATTTTCTTTCCGCATGTTTTTTGCCTCTGTCATCGCCGCGCGATTATCCCTCATCTCTGAAAACGTCGTTGTAGCTATTTGGCCTCCCGCATTTGTGTTGGTGGGTTTCCAATTCGCATGTTGATCAAATTCTTCTCGATGAGGGATTTCACCGATGGCGAGCTCTGCCAGAGCCGAATTAAGAACGCTACCCGAAACGAGAGCGTTCGGAAGGTCTCGGAACTGACCGAGGACCAAAAAACGCTGCTCCTCGTGTGGGGAGTCGGGAGTGGCCACGGCGAGGTAAATGTATATTAAGGAGTGCCTATCAAAGCAGATCGCATGCGAGTTGCGCTATAGAGTTATTGGCATCAGTCGCGGAATCCGGACGTTTGTCGCGTAAGCTGGAATTTCCCGCTCCCCTAGCGCGCCCCGCGTAAACTTCGTAAACTACCTGTCTCCATGAATCTCGTTTCCAGCATCTGGTTCCTTGCCCAGAATCCCGTCTCCAACTACTGGCACAAAGCCACCGACCGGACCTTCTCCGGCGTCTACCACGTCAACGCTTTCGACCTGCTCATGATGGTTCCGTACTTCATCGTGCTCATCATCCTTGCGGTTTACGGCCTCCATCGCTACTGGCTGGTCTACGACTACTACAAATATCGCAAAAACGTTCCCGGCCCCCCGCCAGAAATCACCGAGTGGCCGCGGGTCACCGTGCAGCTTCCTATTTTCAACGAACGCTACGTCATCGAACGTCTCGTCGAAGCCGTTTCCCGCTTCGATTACCCGCCCGAACTCCTCGACATCCAGGTCCTCGACGACTCCACCGACGAAACATGCGAAGTCGCTCGCGCCTGCGTCGAACGCCACGCCGCACAAGGGATTCCCATCAGCTACATTCATCGCAGCAACCGCGAAGGCTTCAAAGCCGGCGCTCTCGAAGATGGACTGAAAACCGCGCGCGGCGAATTTGTCGCCATCTTTGACGCCGACTTCATCCCCGAATCCGATTTTCTTCGCCGCACCATTCCCTACTTCCAGAATCCAGTCATCGGCATGGCGCAAACTCGCTGGACCTATCTCAATCGCGACTACTCACTCCTCACACAAGTCGAAACCATCCTGCTCGACGGCCACTTCGTCGTCGAACACGGAGCCCGCTCGCGCCGCGGCACTTTTTTCAATTTCAATGGCACCGCAGGCGTCTGGCGCCGCGCCGCGATCGACTCCGCTGGCGGCTGGGAGCACGACACTCTCACCGAAGACACGGACTTGTCCTACCGCGCGCAGCTCAAAGGCTGGAAATTCCTTTACCTACCCAACGTGGAGTGCGCCAGCGAACTTCCCGTGGACATGAACGGCTTCAAAGCACAACAAGCCCGCTGGGCCAAGGGCTTGATGCAAACCGCAAAAAAAATCCTTCCGCAGGTCTTTCGCTCCAATGTGCCCTGGCACGTCAAAGCAGAAGCCTTTTTCCACCTCACTGCCAACATCAGCTATCCACTAATGGTTTTATTCTCCGGGCTGCTGCTTCCCGCGATGATCGTTCGCTTCTATCAAGGCTGGTTTCAGATGCTGCTGATCGACCTGCCGCTCTTTCTAGCTTCCACCTGCTCGATTTCCAGTTTTTATCTCGTCGCGCAAAAGGAACTTCGCCCCAAAACCTGGTGGCGCACTTTTTTCTACATGCCATTCGTCATGGCTACCGGAATCGGCATCTCCATCCGTAACGCCAAGGCCGTGCTCGAAGCCATTTTCGGGATAAAAAGCGAATTTGTGCGCACGCCAAAATTCAAAATCGAAGGTAAGAAAGACACTTTCGTCGCCAAGACTTATCGCAACAAGGCCGGCTGGATGCCCTATGCCGAAATTTTCCTGGGAATTTATTTCGCATGTACCGTCGTCTACGCCATCACCAACCAGAATTTCGCCACCATCCCGTTCCTTCTCCTCTTCGTGTGGGGCTACCTCTACACCGGCTTCATGTCCCTAGGCCAAACCTACTTCGCCCATCTCCGCTTCGGCGTGAACGCCGCGGAAATGCGCCCCGCATCCTCCGGCGCTCCCGGCTTCTAGGAACAATTTCATTTCTCGCATTGGCAAAGTCCGACCGTCGGAAGCTGCGAAATTTTTTGGCCGTCATTCCGAGTGAAGCGAGGAATCTCTTTTCGATCTGGTGTTCGCGCGAGACTGCCAATTCTCGCGGAATTCCAGTAGTCTTCAAGCTCAGGTCGTCGCGAAAACGTGTACGATATTGCCGAGCCATCTTCCGGCATAACAAGCGTCAGGAGTCTTCACCGTGAAAATCGCCATCGTATCTCTCTCGCTCCTTCCCGCCATGCTCATCGCGCAACAAGCCTCCGTCCCCGTAGAAGACGAGCCGCTCCATAAACTCATGCTCAAGAACGACTCTGTGATGGTCCTCGATGTCACCTTACCGCCCGGCAAAAGCACCCAGTTCCACACTCACACCCACGATCGCGTCGCCATCGATCTCTCCACCACCGAAATCAGTCAGCAGAAAATCAATGAACCGGAAGGCTCCAAAACCGCCACCAAACCCGGCAATTTCTCTGTCTTGACTCTCGACGGTGCCTCCTACACCCACCGCGTCCGCAACGTCGGCAAAGCTCCCTATGAAGTTCTCGATGTCGAACTCCTGCAACGTCCCGAGACTCCTTCACCGGCGGTCGCCGCCACGGTTGCCGGGGAAAATCCCAGCGCCCGCGTTTATAACTGGATCCTCCCTCCCGGCGTCACTTCTCCAATGCACTCTCACGTTCGCCCGTACGTCATCATCTCCATCACCGAAATCAATCTCTCCATGACTTCTCCCGATGGCCAATCCGCCACCCACGGCGTGGGTCCCGGCGATTTTCGCTTCGTGGACGCCAAAATCACTCACAACCTCGGCAATGCCGGCACCACCCCGGGCCAAATCATCGAAGTCGAATTAAAATGATGGCCACCGAATTCGGTTTATGTAGCAGCGGCTTTATGCCGCTGATCTTTCTTTCTACGCTGAATGCGGATGTATACTACGCGCATAGTCTCCGCACGCCGCCGGGAGAAAATGAGTCAAAAGCCGACCATCACAAACGCCCTCTCACGCCGCGATTTCCTGCATTCCAGCGCACTCGTTGCAACTTCGCTCGTCGCTCCGTTCGACGCCTTGGCCCTAATCCCGGAACGTCCGCCGTCTGACGCAGCCTCGCCAATTCTTCTGGGCTTGGCCAGCTACACGTTCCGTAACTTCAGTCGCGCACAGTTAATCGGCTTCATGAAACAGCTCAACCTTTCCGCGGTAAACCTAAAAGACGTGAAAGACCATCTGCCGTCAGCTGCGCAAGAAGAAACCGCTGCGCTGGCGGACTACGCCGCAGCAGCTATCAAGCCCCACGCTGCCGGAACGATTTATTTCGACAAAGATGAAGACGCGGACATCCGCAACAAGTTCGAGTACTGCAAGCGCGCAGGAATTTCCGTCGTTGTCGCCGGCGATCCTGCACCCCAAACTCTGTCCAGAATCGAAAAGTTCGTGCGCGAGTACGACATCCGCTTCGCCATCCACAATCATGGACCCGAAGACAAGCTGTGGCAATCGCCGCTCGACGTCCTAAAAGCGGTGAAGGGTCTGGATCCACGCATCGGTTGCTGCATCGACGTCGGACATACCGTTCGCGCGGGCACAGATGTCGTTCAAGCCATCCACGAAGCCGGACCTCGCCTCCTCAACATCCACATGAAGGACCTCACCAACTTCCAGGACAAAGAAAGCCAAGTCGCCGTAGGCGAAGGTAAAATGCCCGTTCCGAAAATATTTCAAGCTTTAGCGGCAATCGGCTACAAAGGTTTCGTGGATCTCGAGTATGAGATTCATCCCGACGATCCCATGCCCGGCGTCAGCGCCAGCTTTGCCTACATGCACGGCGTCCTGGCCGGCCTGGCCTGGCCTACATCAGAGTCCGCTGAAGCCACAGCGTGGTTTTAACAATGCAGCAACACTCCAGCCCACCGTGATTCCGAGGGCAGCGAGGAATCTCTCTTCGCTTTTCGCTCCATCAACTTCACTTCAAAACGATTGCGCCCATCAGGAAACTTCCCAGTAACTATTCGCTTAAGACCCGCGCTAACTGCCACTCTCCGAGCTATCGGTCATGCTATGGTTGCAAAAACGCCATCACTTAGTTTCTTTTTCGGTCCGCGCCATCCCAATCCGGGGTAACTCCTGCTTTTTCTCTCACTTCCGCACATGTTTGCCACCCCGCAAAAATCGCCGATTTCCTGCTCTTTGTTTTCTGTACTTGCAAACGTTTCGTGCGACCACAAATCCTGCATCTCTCATCTTTTCTGTACTTTCCGAATCTTTGAGAAAAAACAGGGGTACCTCGCTATCTCTTAGTTTCGTCATCCAATCTGCTTCGGATAGAATCTACCGTCGTATTTCGACTGCCTCTATATTTCGCCAGTCGCCGCTCCAGCCCGCCCGCCGGGGCTTTCAAGGTTCAACGAGGTCCATGGATGAAACTCCCTCACGAGTTTAGAACTGTCGCCGCGCGCGCCGCCTTATTGATCGTCACCTTATCGTCTGTCTCGGCCGCCATACTCGGCCAGCAGCGTCGCGAACGCGAACCTAACCAAATTTACGCCGAACGCCGTGCGCGTATCGCCGCGCAAACCGACGCACCTGTAATTCTCTGGGGATTCACTGGCCGCGAAGAAATTTCCCAGTCCTACATCTTTGCCCAGGAAGATAATTTTTATTACCTCACCGGCCACAACGAAGAGGAAGCGGGCTTGGTCATTCTGCCCGCGCTGAAAGCGGGACAAGCTCGCGACTCCTGGGATGGTCCGCGCGAAATTCTCTTTCTTCCCGCAAAAAATCCCCAGAAAGAAAAATGGAACGGCGTCCGCCTCTCGCCCACCGATCCGGATATTTCATCTCGAACTGGCTTCGCTTCGCTTCAGCCCTTCGCAGAAATGCGCGCCACGGTCGAGAAACTCGCCCGCCACTATCCCAAGTTCGCCACCATTCTTCCTTACGAAAAAGAAATCGGTGGCTACCCGCATGAAAAAACTGTCGTCGACTGGTTGCAGCTCGCCGCACCCTCGGCAAAATTAGCAGACATTCGCGGCGCAATCGAAACCCTGCGCACCATCAAGTCACCCGGCGAAATCGCGTTCCTCAAAAAAGCCATCAATCTATCTCTCGATGCCCATCTGGAAGCCATGAAAATGATGCGTTCCGGTCTCTACGAATATCAGGTCGGCGCGAAAATGGTGGAGGTCCACGCCATGGGCGGCTCCGAGGCCGAAGGCTACGCTCCCATTGTCGGCGCCGGGCCTAACTCCACTGCGCTGCACTACGACCAGCTCTCGCGCAAAATTGCCGATGGCGACATCGTGGTGCTCGACGTGGGCGCACAATTTTCCGGCTATTCCGCCGATATCACTCGCACCCTACCCGCGAACGGCAAATTCACGCCGCGTCAGCGCGAAATTTACGACATCGTTCTTGGCGCGCAGAATGCCGTTTTCGCCGCTCTCAAACCCGGAATGAATTTCTGCAAATCCGGCGGCAACAGCCTGTATAAAATTTCTTCCGAGTACATCAATTCCCATGGCAAAGATTTGCACGGCAAAAAACTGGGCCAGTATTATATTCACGGACTCGGCCATAACATCGGCCTCGATGTTCATGATCCCGGCGAATATTGCAAGCCACTCTCTGCCGGAATGGTCGTCACCGTCGAGCCCGGCATTTACATCCCTGAAGAAAATCTTGGCGTGCGCATCGAGGACGATGTGCTGATCACACCCACTGGCTTTGAATTTTTAAGCCAGCGTCTGCCTCGCGATGCACTCGAAATCGAAAAAATCATGGCCGAAGCCGCCCGTGCGCGACAAGGAGAATCATCGAAGCCCAATTGACCACATGGAATAGCGCCATTTATACTGTTTATTCGCGTTGAGCGCGTTTTTCTGCTCTGCGCGCCTCGTAGTATTCCATACGCGCCGCCTCGCAGCAGTATTCAGGGCAGGGCTTGTACTGACAAGCCCTGAGTTGAGCGGACCGCTTGGTTTCAGGGCTGCAAGGTCAAGAAGTTGTACCTGCAAAACCTGAGTTAAAAAATATTTACGAAATCAAATTAAAGGTATTGAACGACAATGAGCAGTCTTAAAGCCACACAAATCCGCCCCGGCATGGTCCTGCTGCACGAAAATGAACTTTACACCGTGTTCAGCACTGACCACCGTACTCCGGGCAACAAACGCGGTTCCATGCAGACTCGCTTGAAAAGCCTGCGCACCGGCACCATGATTGACTACCGCTTCCGCGCAGAAGAATTTGTCGAACGCGCCATCCTCGATGAAATCGAATTCGAGTATCTATACAACGAAGGCGACAGCTTCCATTTCATGAACACCAAAACCTACGAGCAGATGGAAATGTCGCGCGAAGAACTCGGCGAAACCACTTACTACCTCGTGCCCAACACTATCGTAAAAGTCGAGTTCCACGACGAAAAAGCCATCGGCATCAACCTTCCCGACACCATGGATTTGCGCGTGACGCAAACCGAACCAACAATTCAAAAGGCCACCGCCAGTTCGGTAATGAAGCCCGCCACATTGGAGACCGGCCTGGTAGTTCCTGTTCCCCCATTCGTCAACGAAGGTGATAAGATTCGCGTGGACACTTCCGAGGCCCGCTACGTCCAGCGCGTCGAATAGTTTTTTGTTTTGGTTGTCGTCGTCGTGGCGGCCGCTTTCTGAGGCGGGCGCAGTTTTTGCAGTTGCCGTCGTAGTGGCCGGTCTTTCGCGTCCTTTGCGCTCCGGTTCTTTCCGGAGAGACCGGTGTTTTTGCGATTTTGAGTTTCCGCCTCCGCAGCTGAGTTCAGTTCACGCTGAAATCAGAAGAGGTGAAAAGAGCGCCCCAGCGCGAAAGCGTTCGGGGCGCTGCTGTTTTTAAAAAATAAATTTTTCTTGATTGATTTCTAAGTCTTGCTCGTGGCGATTTTTTCGCTGGGCTTTTCGCTGAACACCCGAGCGAAGATCGCGTCGACGTAGCGCAGCTGGCGCTGTAAATCGAAAGTACGTTCCAGGGCTTTGGCGTCAAGATGTTTTGTGATTCGAGAATCGTTAGCAATGCGCTTGCGGAAACTGGTATCAGATTCCCACGCCGCCATGGCATTTTCCTGCACCGCTTCGTAGGCGTCGTCGCGCGGCATTCCCTTTTCGACTAAGTCCTGCAGTAATTGTCCGGAAAAAACGAGGCCTTGCGTGGCGTCTAGATTTTTTTTCATCCGTTCCGGGAAAACGCGCATGTCGGCAATCACTGCAATCATTTTCGCCAGCATGTAATCAATCAAAATTGTGGAATCGGGGAGAATAATCCGTTCTACGGAACTGTGCGAAATATCGCGTTCATGCCACAGGCCGATATTTTCGAACGCTGCAATCATGTTGGAACGCACCAGGCGCGCTAGTCCGCTGATCTGCTCGCACACCACGGGATTGCGTTTGTGCGGCATCGCGGAGCTCCCGCGCTGCTCGCCGCCAAACGGCTCTTCCACTTCGCGTACCTCAGTCCGCTGCAAATGCCGAATTTCGATGGCAATTTTTTCCAGCGTCGCCGCAATCAGCGCCAGCGTGCTGAGGTAATGTGCGTGACGGTCGCGCTGAATCACCTGTGAAGCCACCGGCGCCACATTTAGTCCCAGCCGTTGGCAGATTCGTTCTTCAATATCCGGGCCGAGGTGCGAAGCGTTGCCGACTGCTCCGGAAATTTTTCCCACGCGCATCTGCGCCGCGGCATCCGCAAAACGGTCGATATTACGTTGATTTTCCGCGTACCAGTTGGCGATTTTTAATCCAAAGGTGATTGGCTCAGCGTGAATTCCATGCGTACGTCCGATCTGCGGGGTGTTGCGAAATTGCTGCGCGCGGCGTGCCAACACATCGCTAAATTTTACTAGCGCCGTTTCGATCAGCCGCGAAGCATCGCGAACCAGCAGCGCCTGCGCAGTATCGACCACGTCGTTCGAAGTCATTCCATAATGCAGCCAGCGCGCGGCGTCGGGATCGCCGATGGATTCGCCAACGTTCATCGTGAATGCGATCACGTCATGTTTTACGCGAGTTTCGATTTCATTGATGCGGGCGGCATCGACTTTCGCGCGGGCACGAATCGTTGCGGCGGCATCTTTGGGCACCTCGCCGGATTCCGCGAGCGTTTCCGTAGCGGCCAACTCCACTTCCAGCCATTTGGAGTATTTGTTGGCGTCGCTCCAGACGCGGCCCATTTCTTCGCGGGTGTAGCGTGGAATCAATGTACGCTCCCTTTGTGTATGCGGGATAAGTCCTTTGTAATGATACGGTATTTTGGCGTGATCGGGCGAGACGGCACGGCCGACCCAGGAGCGCAGCCAAAATTGGCTACGCTACCCAAACCACCGGTCCGAAGGCCGGCCGCTACGAAACGAAAGGCGGGATAAAGCCGCCGCTACACAAAGAGCAAAAAACGGCGACCGAGGATGGCTACCTGAAGGTAGCCGCTACAACAGCCGTTACAACGGACAACACGAGAATATCCTGACCTAACCGCAGAGGGGCAAAGCTGTCTAATCGTGAGAATGCGAGAGAGCAGCGAAATGGCTGATTCGTTCGGCGGCTACGACGCGGGCGGCATCAGCGATGCGGTTGCGGTTCAGCGCACGCTTGCTGGCGACCGCGAAGCCTATCGTGTGCTGGTCGAGCGGCACAGCGCTTACGTTTACCGCGTGGCCTATCGCATGACGGGAAATTCGCATGACGCCGAGGAAGTGGTGCAGGAGGCATTCTTGCGGGCGTACCAGAAATTACAACAATTCGCCGGCAACGCAAATTTCGGCACGTGGGTGTATCGCATCGCCGCAAATTATTCGATTGACCGGCTGCGGCAGAGAAGGAATGAAGACGCGAGGCGCGAAGCTCCTTCACGAACGGCGGAAGGCGAATCGCAAATCGATCCGCTGAGCCAGTTGAAGGATTCGGCGCCATCGCCGGAACGGTTAGCCGGCAGCGCACAACTGGCGGAAAAAATGAGGGAAGCGCTGGACGCGCTGACTCCCGCGGAACGGACCGCGATTGTGATGCGGCACTGGGACGGCTGCGGGATTGATGAAATCGCGGAAGTACTGAAATCGAATAACAGCGCGACAAAGAACACGGTATTTCGCGCGGTACAGAAATTACGGCAAGCATTGCAACCCTTCGCGGAAGGACGGGGCGCGGCCAGGGCGGTGGCGGAATCATGAAACACACAGACGAAGAAGAACTGTTTGCTTACCGGGAAGGCGAAATGACGGGACGCGAGGCGATTGCGGCGCATTTGCAGGACTGTGGCGAGTGCCGCGCGGAGCTGGAACGAATTGAAGAGGTGTTTCAGGCGCTGAATACAATGCCCGTGCCCGATCCTGGCGAAGAGTACGGGACAAAAGTTTGGCGGCTGATTGCGGATCGTTTGCCGGACCATCGTCCAGGTAGGGGCGCGAATTGGTGGGCTGGATTTTTCATGCCACGGCGGTTGATGGCCTTGGGAGCTGCAGCAGCTTTGTTGGTACTGGCGTTTTATGTGGGCCGTAAGACCGGTCCGAAAGCGGGCGGCGAAGAAATCGTCGATGCCGGCAAAATTCGCGAAAGGGTTCTGGTGGTTGCTGTCGGCGAGCATCTGGGCAAATCCGAAATGATTTTGATGGAACTTTCCAATGCGCAGCCCGCAGAAGCGGGGAAAAACTTGATCAACATTTCGACTGCGCAGCGGCGCGCCGAAGACTTGGTCGAGGAAAACCGCCTGTACCGCCAGACCGCGCTAAATGGCGGCGACAATGCCATGGCCAGCACGCTGGATGAATTGCAGCGAGTGCTGATGGATGTGGCCAACAGTCCGGCGGAAGTGACTCCGGCGCAATTCGAATCGATTCAGAAGCGAATTGCGGCACAGGGAATTTTGCTGAAAGTCCGGGTGGTCCGGCAGGAATTACGCACACAGGAAGCGGGAAGTAAGCCCGCGCCTGCGCAAAACGATTCGACAGCGAAAGCGAGGAACAAGGCATGAGGATTGAAGGCGGATTACAAAGGGTGATCGTTACCGGGTTGATTGCGGGGCTGCTGGCCACGCCTGCACGGGCGCATGGACGGCAACCAGTACTCGGAGAAAACGTCCCCGGCGAAAATGCAGCTGGGAATTTCACGCAATTATCGCAGGAACCCGATCACTTCAAATCGCAACAGAGCGAACAAGACCGGCACGATGTGGAACAGGACGCGCGCGACCGCGAACAGCACAGGAAGGATCGCGAGCAGGAGAAGAAAGAGCAGGCACAGGAAAAACTAGAGCGGCAGCAAGAATTGTACGACGACGGGCGCGAGGATCTTGATGATGATAAGTATCAGCAGGCGGAGCAAAAGTTTAACGAGCTGGCTCAGCTTGGCGGGTCGCAAACCGATGCAGCGCTGTACTGGAAAGCATATGCGCAAAACCGGCAAGGCAAGAAAGACACAGCGCTGGCAACGATCGCTGATCTGAAACGGCGCTACGGGCAAAGCAAATGGAAGAAAGATGCAGAGGCCCTCGAAATCGAAGTGCGCCAGTCCACGGGACATCCCGTCAATCCAGAATCACAAAGCGACGAGGAGTTGAAGACTTTGGCTCTGCAAGGCTTGATGAACAGCGACCCGCAGCGCGGCGTGCAAATGATCGAAAAACGGCTGGCTGGGACCGCTTCGCCAAAGGATAAAGCGAAGATGCTTTTCGTGCTGGCGCAAAACGGATCGCCAGAAGCGCGTGAGGTCCTGGTAAAGATCGCGCAAGGGCAAAGCAATCCGGAGCTGCAACGCAAGGCTGTCGAGTACCTGGGAATGTTTGGCGGCAACCACGCGGCTAACACGCTGGCACAGATTTATACCAGTAGCAGCGATACCAGCGTAAAACGGGCGGTGATCCAGAGCTACATGATTTCGGGAAACCGCGAGCAACTCTTGAGTCTGGCAAAAGGCGAAAAGGACGAAAACCTGAAGCGCGATGCCATCCGTAATCTCGGCCTGGTTGGCGGTTTGAACGAATTGCAACAGTTGTATCAAACAGAGCCATCGCCGGAAACCCGGCGCGAGATTCTGCAGGGTTTTTTCCTGGCCGGCGATTCGGACAAGATGGTGCAAGCGGCGCAAGGCGACAAGGATCCTGAACTCCGGCTGGCGGCCATTCGCAACCTCGGTCTGATGGGCAAGAGCGACGTCCTGCAGGGCATCTACGCAAAAGAATCCGACCGGCGCGCGAAAGAAGAAGTCTTGAACGCCTACTTCATCAGTGGAAACGCGAAAGCGCTGGTGGCTTTGGCAAAGAGTGAAAAGGATGCAGAGTTGAAAAAACGAGCGGTGGAAAAACTTTCGCTGATGAATTCGAAAGAGGGCAATGAGTATTTGATGGAGTTGTTGAATAAATAAGAGAGCGACCAGCAATGGCGACCAGAGATTCGTAAAGGACTCGCAGGTCGTGAGAAGGAGTGACGATGAGAACAAGAATGATTTCGCAGCGAATGATCTTGAAAATGGTCGTTGTTGTCGCCACGGTTGGCACCACACTTTGTTCGAACTCCACAGCGCAAACCGCGCAACTGTCAATCAAGCCGCAGATCACAAACGCAAAGGTGGAAGCGCGCGAAGTGAAGGCGAGGTTGGCGCAGGAGGTAGACGCGTGGGCGGCGGCGGCGGACAAGGCGCAGTGGCTTGGCTACTCCGTGGCAGCTGTCGCTGGCGACCATCATATGTGCTGCGGCAGCAATGGCGGCGACTGGAACGGAGGCAGAGCTTGCGGTCCATGTCAGCTGGAAGGATGGCACGGCGGAAATGACTACAATTTGCAAAGTGGCGATGTAAAGCTGGAAGGCCCGAGCAACGTCGTCATTTTGTTCCGAGCCGAGGGCCGCAAGATTGGCAAGATCCGCGCAGTCTCCGAAGACTGCATTTTGGATGCAGGCGGGTTGCAGATCACCTGGTTGACCGGAGCCAAGCCCGGGGAGAGCGTAAAGCTGCTGGAACGATTTGTGGACGGCAAAGAATTGGATGAACGTGGCGGAGAACGGCTGAGCCATGGCGCGCTGATGGCGATCGCGATGCACGGAGATGCCAGTGCGGATCAGGCGATGGCAGCTTTCACCACACCGGACAAGCCGGAAAGTCTTCGCAAGGAAGCGGCGTTCTGGGCGGGCGAAGCTCGCGGCCCGCAAGGGGTGCAATTGTTGACACGAATGGCAAAGGAAGATGCCAGCAGCGATGTGCGGGCACACGTGGCTTTTGCGCTGTCCATCAGCAAAGAAAATAATGCCCTGGAGGAAATGATTCGAATGGCGCATGAGGACACTAGCGGCCACGTGCGCGGGCAGGCACTTTTCTGGCTGGCGCAGAAAGCTGGCAAGAAGGCTTCCGGCGCGATTACCGGAGCAATCGAAAACGATCCCGACGCCGAAGTAAAAAAGAAAGCGGTGTTTGCGCTGAGCCAGATGCCGAAGGATGATGGCGTGCCGAAGTTGATTCAGGTTGCGCAGAACAACAAAAATCCCGAAGTGCGCAAGCAGGCGATGTTCTGGCTGGGACAATCGAACGATCCGCGGGCGCTGGAGTTTTTTGAGAAAGTGCTGGGGAAATGACGGTTGCGAGAGTGCCAGAAGAAGAAAACTTAGCGCAGAGGGCGCGGAGAAAACCAGATAAGAGCGAGAGCGGAAAGCGGCATCAGTCGCCGGAGCGCCAAGGGGCTGCATGGGCATTACAGCTACGAATGAAAAGAACAGCTGAGAAGAAAAGACAGCGGCATAAAGCCGCTGCTACATAAAAGCGGCAGCTACAAATTCAAGGGCCTGAGTGGGACTTGTTGCGAGGCCAGGAGCAGTTGGCCGGCAAAGGTGGATTCCACAGGACGGCAGCCTAAAGCTTGTTCAGCGGAAATTTTCACTACGTCGGGATTATTGTTTTCCTGCGAAATGTGGCCAAGCACCAGGTAACGCGCGCGGCCGTCAAAACCGTCGGGATCGGCAAGATATTCACTGACCGCGTGATTGGAAAGATGTCCAGTACGAGAAAGCACTCGCTGCTTGACAACCCACGGATACGGACCCACTTTCAGCATTTCCAGATCGTGATTGGATTCCAGAACCAGGCAGTCGGCATCGCGTAGATGAACTTTTACCAGTTCCGGAAGGTAGCCGAGGTCGGTGACGATGGCCATTTTGACGCCGTCGGCGCGAAACGTGAAGCCCACCGGATCGGCGGCGTCATGTGGAATCGCGAACGCGTGAACATCAATATCGCCGATGGAGAAATGAGCGCCGGTATGAACGGTTTCAACTCCACGGAGACGCTTTTCCAAGCGGTCGGGTAGAACGCGCTTCAGCGCATCGAAAGTCTGTTCGGTGACGTAGAGCGGAGCTTTGTACAGGCCGAGCATTTGCGGAAGGCCGTTGCAGTGGTCGGAATGTTCATGGGTGATGAGAATTCCGTCGATTTGATCAAGTGTGATGTCACAGGCTGCGAGGCGCGCCAGCGTCTCGCGTTTGCCGAGTCCGCAATCCACGAGGAGGCGGGTGCGCGAAGTTTCGAGCAACGTGATGTTGCCGGAACTGCCGGAAGCCAGGATGGTGACGCGTAAGGCTATCGAAGTGTCTCCAACATTTTATTCACTCTAGTGCGTTGCCATCTGCTGCAAACAAATTTTTACGATAATGGCAGAGCGCGGCAGAGGCGTCAACGGAGAACCGTGTTAAGTGATCAACAGGCCAAGCGGGAACGGTCGAGGGAGAAGCCATTGACTGGGCCGAGAACCGTGGCGGAAATCTGTTCGGGACGGAAAAATTCCTGGGCCAGGATTTGCACTTCTTCGCGCGTCACTGCTTCGATGGACGCGAGAATTTCGTCGAGCGAATAGAAGCGGCCGAAGTACAGCTCCTGACGAGCGAGATTGGACATGCGGGAGCTGGTGGACTCAAGGGAAAGCATCAATGAGCCCTTGAGGTGATTTTTTGCGCGGCGCAATTCTTCTTCGCTGACCAGCGATTCTTTCATGGAGCGGAATTCCGCGAGCGTGAGGTCGAGAACTTCTCCCACCGTTTCTTTCGCCGTGCCGGCATAAACGGTGAACATTCCAGCGTCGGAGTAGGGCGTAATTTCGCTGAAGACCGCATAAGCCAGGCCCCGCTTTTCGCGAATGTTCTGGAAAAGGCGCGAAGACATGCCACCGCCCAAAAGATTGTTGAGCAGAGCAATGCCGAAGCGGCGTTCATGCGCGATGGGAAGCGAAGGGACACCGAGGCACAGATGAACTTGCTCGAGATCTTTTTTGCGCTCGACGTGGATGGGCGCGTCGGTTTTCGGCGGCTCATGCTGTTCGAGGCCGCCCGTGGGAGTCAGGTGGCCAAATTCGCGCTGGACCAGTTCAAGAACTTTTTCGTGCGGCACGTTGCCTGCGGCGGTTACCAGCAAATGATTTGGCGCGAACCACTCGCGGAAGCGGGTCTGCAACGCTTCACGCGAGAATTGCCGAACGGTGTCCGGAGTGCCCAGAATCGGCCGGCCCAGCGGATGCTCAGGCCAGAAGCCGCGAGTGAAAATCTCGTGCAGCAGCGATTCCGGATTGTCGAGATCCATCTTGATCTCTTCGAGGACTACCTGGCGTTCCTTTGCGACGTCGTCGGAATCGAAGAGCGGACGAAGGCACAGGTCGGAAATAATATCGAAGGCGATAGGGAGATGATCGTCAAGGACTTTGGCGTTGAAACAAATTTGTTCTTTGGACGTGAAGGCGTCGAGCATTCCGCCGATGGAATCCATTTCGCGGGCGATGGATTCGGCGGAGCGGCGCTCCGTGCCCTTAAACACCATGTGCTCCATGAAATGCGCGAGGCCGTTTTGTTCGCTGGCTTCGCGGCGGGAGCCGTTGCGTATCCACACGCCGACGGAAACGGAGCGGACGTGGCGCATGGTCTCCGTAACGACCACCAGGCCGTTGGGCAGGACGTGCCGCTGGATGTCGCGCTGTTCGGCAACCATACAGAGATTGTGACACACGGAGGGAGGCAGTGGCGAGTGGTGAGTAGGCGGTAACGAGAAATGCGGAAAAAATGGGCGCGCTAGAGAAGTTTTTCGTGGGGATGAAGTTTGCCGTACTCGCTGGTGTAGTGGAGCGGAACGTCAGCGTAAGTACCTTTGTCGCGGTAGTAGACTTCGCACATATCGAACGGCTTGGAATAGACGTGGATGCTGACGGCGCGCTGATTGAATTCGGGAAGATTCAAGACCTGGTGAACCGGTTCGAGCGGATTGACGTAGGCAGGATGCGTCGCGTCCATTTCGTAAATGTCGGTGGGAGTGAGGTTGCAGGTGTTCTGCGTGGCGTCGTGCTGCTCGACACGGAAATTTTGCACTTTGAGGCGGCCGATCGGTGCGGACATCCAGCAATTCTGGTCGCGATGATTGTGGATACGGCTGAACTGGCCGACTTCCCAGCAGATGGCCATGCATTCGAACATGTCGTTCTTGAAAATCAGGTTGCGGGTGTAACTGCCTTTGGAAAAGAAAAGATATTTTTCGAGCGATTCGGGACGGATTGTGTGGTGCAGGATGTAGTCCTGAACAGTTTCCAGGGTGAAATTCCGTTCGGGTAGGGCAGCGAGATTTTTGACCCAATCGGCGATATCGAGCTGTTCGACGGCGAGCTGTTCGGACATGGCAAGGCCTCCGATTTTAGCGTAGGGTTCGTAAGGGCAGCTTTTTTACCTCAGGGCTTGTAGGTACAGGCCCTGGAACCCTGAAACCCGGAGGAAAGTATAACGCTAAGTGCGATAATAGGAGCGGTGGCCGGGAAAGACGATGGCATGGAATTACTGGGAAAATCGCGAGAGGAGTTGCGGGCGCTCTGCGTCACCATGGGCGAGCCTGCCTATCGTGGCGACCAGTTGTACCGCGCGCTGTATGCCGATCGAATTTTTGATTTGTCGCGGGTAACAAATCTTCCTGCAGCGTTTCGGGAGAAACTCGCTTCGGAAACTACGGTGACGTTGCCGATTGTGCGACAACGATATTCGTCAACCGACGGATCCGTGCGGTATTTGCTTGGGCTCGGAGAAAAACAGGATTTCACCACAGACAACACAGAGGACACAGAGAGGAAAAAGATAAAGAAGCCCGCTTCGGTGGAAGCGGTGTTTATGCCCAGTGAAGCGCGGCAGACCATTTGCATTTCCACGCAGGCCGGCTGCGCGGTGGATTGCCAGTTTTGCATGACGGCGCAGCTAGGGTTGATTCGCAATTTGACGGCGGGAGAAATTCTGGCGCAGGTTCTGCTGCCATTGCAAGAGCACAAGGAAACTCTAACGCCGCAGACCAATGTCGTGCTGATGGGGCAAGGCGAGCCGCTGCTGAATTATGAAAATGTGATGGCAGCGATGGGGATATTGCTGGATCCATCGGGAATCGGCTTGGCGCCAAAGCATGTAACCCTTTCGACGAGCGGCATTGTGCCTGGGATCGAGCGGCTGGCTAAGGAGACGCGACGGCCGAAGCTGGCGATTTCGTTGAATGCTTCGAGCGATACGCAGCGCGATGAGTTAATGCCGATCAATAAAAAATATCCTTTGGGCAAATTGCTCGCGGCGTGCCGGAATTTTCCGCGGGGCTCGCGCGAGTACATCACGTTTGAGTATGTTTTGCTGGGCGGCGTGAACGATACAGCCGACGATGCCAAGCGTGTGGCGCGCTTGATGACGGATCTGGGCCGCGTGAAAGTTAACTTGATTCCGTGGAATCCCGGTTCGCTGCCCTACAAAGAGCCGAGCGAAGAAAACATCGAGCGATTCCATGAAGTGTTGCTGGAGAAAGGCGTCCCGGCTTTCACGCGCTATTCGCGCGGCCGCGATGTGATGGCTGCCTGTGGACAGTTGGCGTTGAAAGAGCTCCGTGACACTCCCCTGCCGGTTATAGCCAGTTCGGGCCCGATCCCTTCCTCTGCAGAAGATAGCCTCTGTACCTAACGAGATTTGGCCTGAGGTAGCCTGCTAGAGGCCAGCGAACGGATTCTGCACTTTCAGGTTACCGAAAGATTGCCCATCCTGAAGATCTTCGCTATACAGGATCTTGCACTGGCTTTCACTCGCCGAGCCGACAATCAGGCAGTCGTACCACGAAAGCGAATACCGCCGGCTCAGAGTCAATGCTTCCAAGTACAACGAATAAGAGGAATGCACAGCGAGCAGCGGATGGAAAGTTGTCGCAAGATATTGCTCAGCTTCAGCGAAAGTCATCTTGGGAGTGAAGCGACGAAAAGCGACGCTAAAAAATTCTTGAACTACCAGATAACTGACGACTCCTTTTCCTGAGCCGATGGCGTGGTCTACCAGCTCCGCTGCGCGATCTTTCTTGCCGGAGGGATTTGCGGCCAGCGAATACACAAAAATATTTGTGTCTAGAAAAAATCTATCGTTCATTCATCTCTTCGCGACTATATCGGCCACCGGAATCAATGTGCTTAAGACGCTCCATCAAGGCGCGATATTGCTGAACATTCCCCTTGCGCGCAGCGTACGCAGCCAGCCACTCGCGAAAGGCGACATTTAGAGTCTTATGCTCAGCTTTCGCGACCTCGCGGGCCCGTTCGATAAGGTCATCATCGGCGCTAAAGGTAACATTCTTCACGAAACAAGTGTACACGAGGCTCGTGTGCACGTCCACTCGAAGTCCTTTTCCTACTGCAGACCTATCAGAGAGACTAGACGGCCGGACTTTGCTCGTTCTTTGCGGTAGCTGAAGAAGAGGTCGGTGTGGCAGGCGGTGCAGAGATCGCTGACGAAAATGTCGGCTTTGTTGAGGCCTGCGGCAAGGAGCTGCGAGCGGTTGGCTTTGGGCAAATCCAAGCGAACATTTTTGGGTGGTGGCTGGTGACCGGGGGGCATCATGTTGAGCCATTGTAGTGGATTGGGTTCTTCGCCGGTACGCAGTTCGTCGAAGTATTCTTCAGCGTCTGCGAATTGTGATGTGAATTCGGTGACCAGGTCGGTGCCGACTTCGTAGCAGCAGCTGCCGATCGCTGGCCCGAGAGCGGCGAAAATGTCGGCGGGATTTGAGCCGAAGTGCATGCGCATTTCGCCGACGGTTTTTTCCGCGATGCGGGCGAGAGTGCCGCGCCAGCCTGCGTGGATGGCGGCTATCGCGCGTTTTCTAGCATCGACCAGCAAAATCGGAACGCAGTCGGCGGTTTGCACTGCAAGTAGAAGGCCACGCGAATTCGTGAGCGATGCATCGCCCTTGCGTGGTTGCTCTGGCGGCGCCGCAAAGAACAGGGTGACCGCTGAATGAAACTGCTTCAATAGCACGAGCGTCGAATCGCCCGCGCCGATGGCGGACTGGAAGGCCTGGCGATTTCTCTGAACATTTTCGCGCAGATCCCAGTCGGTGAAGCCAAGATTCAGGACGCGTTCGCCCGAATCGAGAGTGCTAGTGCCGCCGCAGCGCATGCTGAAACCGTGGACAAGCCAAGGGAGCTTCTTGAGTGGATCGAGTTCGAGAATTTGCATACCCTGTACTGTTCGCAGCGACCACGGGGCGGCTATTTTGGGACGCGGCGAGAGGCGGGGAGCCGGTTTGCCCGGACTTCGGCTGACACGCGAACTCTTAGCGGCTCTTGGCATCATGTCAGTATAATCGGAAATTCAGAGCGAGCATTTGGCGCGGCCGCAAGCAGCAATGGGAGCTGCATGATTGTTGGAATAGGAATTGACGTGGAAGAGGTGGAGCGGGTAAAAGGCGCGATGGAGCGCCAGGGCGAACGTTTCTTGAAGCGGATTTTTACGGAAAAAGAGCGCGCGTATTGCGAACAGTTCAAGGATAAGTACGAACGATACGCAGGGCGCTTCGCTGTAAAGGAAGCGGCGATGAAAGCGTTGGGAACTGGCTGGAGCCGCGGTGTGCGCTGGGTTGATATCGAGGTGCTGCGGCTGCGCGGCGGACGGCCGTCGTTGGAATTGAAGGGCGAGGCGCGGAAAATAGCGGATCGCTTGGGCGTGAAAAATATCGCGATCAGTATTACTCATACGTCGAAGCAAGCCATGGCGCAGGTGATTTTCGAAAGTTAGCTGACGTTGAACTCGCCCAATTGCCTCGCGGACCTTATTGGAAAAAAATGAATCGATGACAATTTGTAGAATTTGCGGCTCAGTCACTTCACAACCAGGAAGGGGCCGATGGCCAGGACGTCCGTCCCGGAGCAGTAGAAGCTGCGGACGGCGGAGCGCGGATCGGTTACCAGGGGCTCGCCGAAGAGATTGAATGAAGTGTTGACCAGAATCGGGGCGGGCGCGGATTCACCGAACTTGTGGAGAAGTTTCCAGAACAGCGGATTGGCTTGTTTTTCGACGGTGTGAACGCGGATAGCGGCGCCATTAAAGGTGAAACGCTCCAACCCCGCAATGGGATTTTTCAAATCGCCAAGAGATGCCATGAAGCGGCAGTTGGGGCCACAATCGAACCATTCATGAGCGCGCTCGGCGGGGACGGAAAGAGCAAAGGGATGAAATTCTTCGCGATGTTTGATGAACTGATTCACGTTGTCGAGAACGTATTCGTTGAATGGTGAAGCCAGCAGGCTGCGATTGCCGAGAGCGCGATGGCCGAATTCGCTGCGGCCCTCGCACCAGGCGACGATTTTCCCGCGGTCGAGATGATGAGCGGTTTCCGCAAGAAGTTGGTCCTCGCCGGATGGATATCTGTAAACAATTTTGCAGTTATCGAGAACTGACTTGATTTCCTGAGCCGTCGGCTCGGGACCCAGTGCCAGAGAATCCAGAGGAGCGCGACCGGAACGGCCGGAGGCTTTTTTGCGCGCGAGAAACGCCGCGCCGAGCGACGTACCCGCGTTGCCGGCGACCGGCTGAACGTAGACGTTGCGAAAGCTGCTGCGCTGTTCAATGGCGCGCACCAGCAAAACATTTTGAAACACTCCGCCGGCAAGGCAAAGCGAATCAGCGCCGGTCGTTTCGCGGAAGTGTTCGGCAATTTTGAGGACCATCTCCTCCAGAACGTCTTGTGCACTGCGCGCCAGCGCGGCACGAATGAAGCGATCGGTGGGAGTTGCGGACCGCGACAAGCCCAGTTCCCGAAAAAAGCGTGGCGAAAAAACGCCGGCGCCATCCGCACCCGCTGAAAAATATTTGCGGTCCAACACCGGCAAACCTTTTGTATTCCAGGCGAAAAGTTTTCTGAAGGATTCGCTGTGGTCAGATTGACCATCCTTGCTGAGCCATTGCAGTTTGTGCTCATCGCGGTGCGGACGGAGGCCAACAATTTGCGTGACGCGCGAATAGAACCAGCCGAGCGAATTTGGAAAGGCCAGCGAATGCAGACTCTTGATCTGGTCATCTTCGCCGACTGCGACCAGTCCCGCGCTGCCGTTGGCTCCGTGATCGAGCGTGAGAACCAGGGAGCGGGAAAAATCCGATGTGTAAAAGGCGCCGGCGGCGTGACAGAGATGATGATCGAAACTGGAAAAACGGCGTCCCGCGAGAAGTTGGCGAAGATGAACCAGCGTGGATTGGCGCTCAGAATTTTTGCCGCGATTCTTTCTTGCCGCGGCGCCCTGATCCGCGAGCGCTATTACATCGATATCGGACAGGCGCAGGCCAGACGACGCCAGAACGCTCGCGAGGGCAAGCTGCGGAAGGGCGTGCGGATCGTTGGTGCGGCTGAGCTTCTCTTCTTCGATCGCAGCTACGATATTGTGGTTATCGAAGAGCGCAACGGATGTGCCGGGGCCCGAAGTGGCGATACCGAGGGTATTCACGCTGCAGATTTCCGTGGTGTGCGAAGTCGATGGCGTCTCATGGCCGCGCTTCAAACACCAGGTTGAACGGCGTCTGGGTTGCCCTGCGGAATCGTGTGAAACCGCCCGACGTCACTACCTCGCGAATTTTCTTTTCTCCCGCCTGCGCGCCCAACGCTAAACCCACTTCCTGCGAGAGTGAAGCCGGAGTGCACAATAGCGTGGACGCTCCATAGAATGCGCGCCCGATCGGATTCAGGTTGTCTTCGATTTTGTCTCCGGCGAAAGGTTCGACGATCATCCATGTGCCGTCTTTTTTCAAGCTGCCGTGCACATGCGCGGAGGCGCCGGCTGGATCACCCATGTCGTGCAGGCAATCGAAAAATGTCACGAAGTCGTAGTCTCTGCCCGGATACGTTTTTGCCATCGCCACTTCAAAAATAATACGATCCGCGACGCCAGCATCCTTTGCGCGTTGTTTGGCGGTTTCGATGGACTTATCGTGATAGTCGAATCCGGCGAACTGCGATTTCGGATAATGCTTGGCCATCAGAATCGTGGAAGCGCCCAAGCCGCAGCCGACATCGGCCACGCGTGCGCCCGCTTTCAACTTGGCGTCCACTTCCTGCAGCGAAGGAATCCAGGCGCTGAGAAGATTTGCCGCGTACCCGGGCCGGAAAAATCTTTCGGTGCCCACGAATACGCTGGCGTGATGTTCGTGCCAGCCCATTCCCTTCCCGGTTTTGAAGCGCTCTTCCAGTTCATCTTTAGCTTGAATCGCGCCCAGGGCCACTTGGAATGCACCGGGCAAAAACGCCGGACTGTTGTCATCGGCGAGTACGAACGCCTGCTCTTCACTTAAGTAAAATTTGTTGCTCGCTGCGTCGTAGCTCACGTACCCACCTGCCGCTTGGCTGCACAGCCACTCCCGCACATAACGTTCTGTGGTGCCGGTGCACTTCGCCAGCTCGGCAGGCGTTTGGTGGCCACCAGCCGCCAAACCTTTGTACAAACCGAGCTTGTCGCCAATCCCAATCAGCGCCGCATGAAACGTTGCGCCAAAATCGACGATGCCCTTACCCAATAGTTCGTGAAGCTTTTGCTCGTTGATAGCCACAGTCGTGCCTCCGTCAAAAAATAGGATCCACGCTGGGGAGCGGACCGGTTTGCATCGAATGCATTGAAGTCTACGGAACGACGCGACGCGAAACAAGCCCCTTTGGAGAGCACTTTTATCTGTAAACACCAAGAGACGCTGCTACTCAGGCCAATGCAATGCAGCGCTAAAAGGCCGGCGCGAACGCCGGAAATTGTGGTTGTCGCTTCAGTTACCAGCAGGGGCCGCGTTCGCTTGCCCTGAGAAATGAATCGTGATCAGAAAACCGTTGCTGCCGTCGTAAGAAAATTTGTGGTCCTTGCCTTCGAACTCCTCGTGCTTGCTCTTCCACATGCGAAATCCGTCGTTAGACTGTGCCGTCCAATACTTCAAGTTCTGAACGACGATCTCGCGGTTCGCATCGTCACCTTTGTACTTCTCCAGAACCACTTCTCCTTTTCCATTGTTCATCTTCGCGCGCGCCACTCCGGTCTTTTCGTCTACGTCCCAGGTGAAGCCCTGCGTATCCACGTCAAACTTTTGCCATTTGAATGGGTACAGCTGCCCGATGATGTCGTTCAGAGCCGTCTTCTGCTCGGGCGTGACGCTCGGATCGTAGTTCAGGACCGCCCAGGAATCTTTTCCAGTGCTCCAGTCACTTCCCAGGTCGGTCGCGATCCAGACTTTCGCGCCGTCCAGTTTGGTGTTCTTGTAACGGCCCTGGTCCACTTTCAAAACCAGGTTGGCGCGGCAGAAGTGTTCCTTGCCGTGATGCGTAGAATGAGTGTTGAAGTAGCAGGGACAAAACATGTCGCAACTGCACGCTTCGATGTAGGAAGCAGTGATGTCAAAGTCTGGCTTTGCCGCGCCCGCCGATTTCTCTTGCGCAGCAGTCACCGCAAACGCTAAAAACAGCATGACCGTCAGTGAAATCAAAATGAGGTAAGAATTACGCCGCATGGCACCCTCCCTTCGCCGTTCGATTTTGGGGAACCCAACCTTGGGGGAAAATATGCCTGATTCTAATCCTGGGATTGGCTAGAAAACAAGACCATCGGGCCAAGCCGGCCACGTTTGAAGCCACCACATTCCTCCAACAAACAGTAAAAAGCGCTAGCACCAGCAGTCATCGTCCTGGGCTGGCGGATCTACCGATATCCGAGCGGCTCAATCCCAACTGAGCTAAGGCGGCGTTTTGTTGATTTTGGACGGCGCGATAGGCTTGCAGAAACTCGAACCGGAGGCGTTGGGCATTCTGCAGCCTGCGATTGAATTCCGCGGGCGCTCCATTGGATCTAAAAACCAACCTGCCGTCGCGCAGCGAATAGGCGCCTTGTTTGGAAAGCGTGAATTTATAGAGATCGATGGAAGCGGTGAGCCAGTCGTGCTCTAAGTCCGTTACGACTTTTCGCGCGCCCAGACCCTTTCGCGCCGAAGATTCAAGCGGCGACCACGACCAATGGCAATGAAAGCAACGAACTGATCCAGGCCAGCGCGACATTCGGACGAGCTGAGGCAAGTTGCACAGGGACCGGGGACACTGGAGCAGAGGATGGGTGCGCGACCGGGTTCAATGAGTACGAAGCGCCGCACCACGGACAGTCCGTGAAACCGTCAGGGATGTCTTTCGAGCATTCTTTGCATTCCATAATAACCCTTGGGAGTCCGGGGTATTAACAGACTGAAATTGATTCCGAAAGCAAGCACAACCGCGCGGTCGAATTAGCAGCAGCGACTGATTCGTGAATATTTCTTCTGCAATTGCGAAAGATAGAATTCTTCGCGTGTCAAAAGCGCGCTTCCGCAGGAATGTTTGGCGCGCGACGTCAGATATTTCTCATACGCGGCGTCGCCGCACCATTCGCGAATCCCCCGCCAGATTCGGAGGAGCCTAACGGTCGCGCGAATATGTGATTTGTGGGAATGACTCGCCATCAATCGCCTCCCGCGGCCGCGGTCCACGCGGTCGGAACATATGGGCTTTCGTGTAGGACAGGTTCACGTTTCCCGATTAAGAGCGCGGCCCATTGCATCACTGCTTCCGCCAACAAAACCAAAATCATGATCGCGAGTACTGAAGTCACTACCGCATCGAGCCGTTGATTGAAGATCAGCCGCTGCGTTTCCACGATCTTTGCAGCAGGGATTTTTCCTGCGGCGATTTGCGCGGCCATTGCATTCGCCGCTGAAAGAAATCCGATGCGCGGATTGGCAGCGAAGATTTTTTGCCAGCTTGCGGTCATGGTGATGATCACCAGCCAGGTCATCGGCAACAGTGTCACCCAGATCCAGCGTAATTTTCCCATCTTCAATAGAATCGTGGTTGCTACCACCAGCGCGACCGCCGCCAACAATTGGTTCGAGATTCCGAATAGCGGCCATAACGAATTAATTCCGCCCAGCGGATCGATCACGCCTTGATAAAGAAAATATCCCCACGCTCCTACGATCAGTGCGCTGGAAAGTAAAACTCCAGGCAGCCAACTGGTTCGCCCGAATGGTTTCCAGACACGGCTTCCCAACTCCTGCACCATAAATCTGCCCACGCGAGTGCCCGCGTCCAGCACCGTCAAAATAAACAGGGCCTCGAACATGATCGCGAAGTGATACCAGATGCTGAGCAGGCGTTCACCGCCGATGGTGCTGGAAAAAATCTGTGCCATGCCAACCGCAAGAGACGGCGCACCGCCGGTGCGATTGAATAATGTCTGTTCGCCAACGGCGTGCGCGAGACCAGCCATCGTCGCGGGGTCAACTTGATAGCCCCAACTGGAAATTGTGGCCGTGGCTGCCTCGGCGCTCGCACCGACTATAGCGGGCGGCGAATTAATCGCAAAATAAACTCCGGGCGGCATGGCACAAGCCGCGACCATGGCCATCACGCCAACAAATGATTCCAGGAGCATGGCTCCATAACCGATGAAGCGCGCATGGCTTTCGTGCTGAATCATTCTTGGCGTGGTGCCGCTGGAAATCAGCGAATGGAAACCGCTGATGGCGCCGCACGCAATGGTGATAAAACAAAACGGAAAAATCTTTCCAGCGAAGACCGGCCCGGTGCCGTCCACAAATTTCGTCAAAGCCGGCATGTGTACTTCCGGCCGCACGATCAAAATTCCTGCCGCGAGCGAGAAAATCGCTCCGGCCTTGATAAAAGCGCTTAAATAATCGCGGGGCGCAAGCAGCAGCCAGACCGGCAGAGCCGACGCGGCAAATCCGTAAGCCATCAAAATGAAAGCCAGCGCCACTCCGCCAAACGTAAATGCCTGCGCCCAGCTTGGCGATTCAGCGACCCACTGCCCAGCCACCACCGCGAACATCACCAGCGCTACGCCAATCAGCGACGCTTCCAGCACTCGTCCGGGCCGCAAGTAGCGCAAATAAAGTCCCAGCAGCAGCGCGATAGGAATGGTCATGGCCAGCGTGAACGTGGCCCACGGTGAAGATTTCAACGCGTTGACAATCACCAGCGCCACGACGCCTAGCAATATCACCATGATCGCCAGCACCGCGATCTGCGCGATAATTCCGCCGCGCTTACTGACTTCATCGCGCGCCATTTCACCCAAGGTTTTTCCGTCACGCCGGATCGAACAAAACAAAATAATAAAATCCTGCACACATCCCGCGAACGCGCAGCCTGCAATCAACCAAAGCGTCCCCGGCAAATACCCAAATTGTGCGGCGAGTGTTGGCCCAACTAGCGGACCAGGGCCAGCGATTGCGGCAAAGTGGTGCCCGAACAAAACCCACTTGTTGGTGGGCACAAAATCGCGGCCGTCATCCAGCCGTTCCGCGGGCGTGGCGCGCGTATCATCGAGAGCGAGCAGCTTCGCGGAAATAAACGCGGAATACAGCCGGTAGGCAACCAGGTAACAGCAAACCGCCGCCAGCACAAACCAAGTTGCGTTGATGGCTTCGCCTCGATACAGCGCAATCTTGCCGAGGGCCATCGCGCCGCCAATCGCGATGGCCACCCACGCTGCAATCGCCAGCAGTCGTTTCACTTTGCCGCACCTTTCTGTGCAGCGGCCTGCTGATCCATGCTGGCACGAATGAATTGCGCCAGATCCTGCTTGAGTTTTGCGAGCGATGGCTGGTGCACGTACATCATGTGGCCAGCTTCGTAGTAGCCGCCGGAAAGATGCGCACGCAGCGATTCATCAAGACTTAAATGATCGAACGTGTATTCGGCGGCGAAAAACGGCGTAGCCAGATCGTAATAGCCCTTTCCAACAAAGACGCGCAGAAAAGGATTTTGCGTCATCGCGCTGCGCAGCGTCTCCGCCACGTTCACATATTTATTCTGGTAGGACTCGTAACTCCACGGCTGCACCCGGCCCGTCAAGTATTCATAAAAAAGATCGCTCTCGAATTTCAAGTCGCCGCGCACGTAGTCGTGAAACGTCGCTGTGTACGGTCCGACAATCGCGGCCAGGCTGGGATCGTAATCCGGTCGCGCTCCGGCCGCATTTTCGTCGATACCGGTGAAACGGCCATCGAGGCGTCCTACGGTGCGGCGTTGCTCGCGCAATAATTCCTTGTCAAACCGCTGAATTTCAATGCGCAGATTGCTGCGTTCGATGTACTCGGCGGAAAGCCCGGTAAGCCGGGAAAGTTTTTGCGCGATTTCCGCGCGCCGCGCCGCGGGCAAACTGTCTCCGCCCATGAGCGCGTCCGCGTATTCATGCGCAGCGAAGCTTCGCGATTCAACAAGCGCTTTCTGCAAATCGCCTTGCAGGTCCGCGGACAATTTTTTGTGGTACCAGGCAATCGCCGTATACGTCGGGAGATACAAGATGTACGGAAGATCGTTGCCGGTGTCGAATTCCGCCGTCTGGAAATTCAGGATCGAAGAAATCAGAATAATTCCGTTCAGGTACATTCCGTAGCGCTGCTGCAAATATCCGGAAAGCCCGGCAGCGCGCGTGGTTCCGTAGCTCTCCCCTGCCAGAAATTTCGGCGAAGTCCATCGTTTGTTCCGCGTGGCGTAAAGTCGAATGAAATCGCCGACCGATTGTATGTCTTCTTCTATGCCATGGAATTGTTTCGGCGCTTCGCCAGGAACGGCGCGGCTGTAGCCGGTTGAAACCGGGTCAATAAAAACTAAATCCGTCATGTCCAGCAACGAATATTCGTTGTCCACCCGCTTGTAAGGCGGCGGAAGCAATGCACCGGCGTCGCCCATCTCCACGCGCCGCGGGCCAAAAGCGCCAAGGTGCAGCCAGATTGAAGCCGACCCCGGCCCGCCGTTGAAAGTAAATGTCACCGGACGCCTTGCCGTGTCGCCGACATCGTCTTTCGTGTACGCCACATAAAAAACGCTGGCCTTCGGCGTGCCATCTTCCAGCTTCAACAAAATGGTTCCGGCCGTCGCGGTGTATTTTATTTCTTGTCCGCCAATTCTGACCGTGTGCTTGGTCTGGACAACTTTCTCTTCCGGTTTTTTCTCGTCCTTCGCTTTGTCTGACTTGTCGCCAGATTTTTCCGTGGATTTTTCCGCGGGCTTTTCTTCCGGCTTTTGTGCACTGGCGCGCGCCGCCATGAACATCATCAGAATTCCGGCAATGATCAACTGACTTGGTCTAGGCATCGAGGCCATCCCCCAAAATGCGCAACTTACTGCGCTCCGCATCCTATGCGACTCTCAGCGGAGCGTCAATTTGCCGCTTGCCGCCCGTCCCGTGTTCGTCAAATAGACTTTGCTTCAGCGATTTCTTTTGCCATAGCAGCCCGCGTGACACAAATCCGACAAACGTTCTACGAATCGGAGATACACCTATGACACTGCTCTGCTCGGATTTTCTTATGCTCATTTCTACGAGTCACTTCGAACGTGCTCAAGCGCTCCGCCACAAAAGTAGCTGGAGCAAGCTGCGTCAGAAAAAAGGAGAGAGTTACCATGAAAGAACTCAGTCAGCAGGGTGCGGAGTTTGCACTTACAAACCCCGAGTCAAAAGACGGTACGGGGCTTGTACTTACAAACTCCGAGCGGAAGGATGCGAAAACGGGTTCCAACCGGCGGTCGTTCCTGAAAAAGGGAATCGCCGCAGGTGCGGTGACCGTCGGCGCTGGTCTTTTAGCCAGCGGCTCTTCCACTTTTGCACAGGAAGAAAAGAGCGGCCATCTCACAAAAGGTGACGCTGCGATTCTTAGATTTCTGGCCGCAGCAGAAATCCTTGAGAGCGACCTTTGGTTGCAATACCAGGAGCTCGCAGGCACCCAGGACGACGAAGTCTCAACTCTCGCGAGCAAGCTGATTCCCGGTTATCCGTCACTGCCCACCGGCGGCAGCCCTCTTTACACCAACGCCATTGCCCGACTGGATTCCGACATGGCGCAGTACATTCACGACAATACGGAAGACGAACTGAGCCATGAGGTTTTCATCAATGCGTATCTCGCTTCCAAGGGCGCAGACGCTGTGAGCCTCGACCAATTCCGCACTTTGCCCAGCAGCAAAGCGACCGGCGCCAATCAGTTCGGCCGTCTGACCAACCTTACGCAACTTTCCGTGGACACGAGTTGGTGGACGCGTTACCGCAGCCGTACGCAAAATCCTGATTTCGGCGACACCTTCGCGCAAGCGGTTCCCACGCTAGCGGTCGGCCAGCACACCGCCATTCCTCGCGCCGATGCCGATCTTAGCAACTCCAACCATCTGCAAGCGATCGCCAACACGGCGGGTTTTCACTTCGGTACCATCGAGCAGGGAGGTTCGAGCCTGTATCCATCGCTCGCGCAACGCGTGACTCACCCAGAAGTGTTGCGCATCGTCCTCGCCATTGGGGGAACGGAAATCATGCATTTTCAGACCTGGAGCGACAAAGCAGGCAATGCTCCAGACACTACGGACACCGACCCGATTACCGGAGCGAAAGTCGTCTTCGATCTGGCTAGCGCGGCTCGCTTCAGCACCGAGGATTTCAAGTCCAACCTGATCATGCCGGAGCCAACCGTTTTCCTGAGCAAGAATTTCCCGACCGTCTCCATCATTCGTCCCACGGAAACAAAGGGGGCGGCCATGGGAGCCCTAAAGGCGCTCACTGCTGACGGGCTTTTCATCGGCCAATCCAAGGAGTTCTTCGCGTTTCTCACGGACCTCGCCGAAGACGCGGACGCCGCGCGCCGCGGCTAGTCAGCCTACGAACCTCGCAAGTCCCTGCACACATCTTTCGGCCCCTGCAACCAGGCGCATCCGATCAACGCCGGGGCCGAAAGCCTCCCCGAAATACATTGATTGCACAACTAATTTTGCAACGAGGTGAATTTGAGGAGTGGGTAGACATCGCGGAAGATTTTGGCGAGGTCTGACGAAAAAGTGGCGCGGGTTGCGGCGGTGGGTAAAAGCTTTTTGCGTACGATCCAGGCTTGCAGTTTAGGCCAGTCTGCGGCGGTTGGCCAACCGTCATTCTTGATCCATTCACCCTTAATGGCTTTGTACCAGTAGCTATCGTATTTTTTATTCAGGCGTTTTTTCTGCCGCGCGAGCCATTTGGGATTTTGCGCGATGCGCGGCTCGGCTACCAGTGCAATCGAAGACAATTTGTGCTTGGGCTCGGCGTAGATACGGAATCCCACGGTCACGGTGTCCGCCGAAATTCCGATATAGAGCTGGCCGCTCTTCATTTCGCCCGGAAGCGGGACACTAAACTTCAGGTACATGTGCGGGTGATAGGGGGTCTTGTCCTTTGCGAAACGGATATCGCGATTGATGCGGGAAAAGTTGGCGCCGCGCCGGCCCATGGCGTCGAACCGCGGATCCAGTTTCAGTACCGCCGGCGACAGTTCTTCGCACAGACGGCGGAATGGCAGCACCACCGTCTCCTGATAGCGTTCCCGGTTCGCATCCATCCACACCTTTTTATTGTGGCGGCCAAGTGCGCGGAAGAATTGAAATATTTCTTTTGCAAAGATCGGTTTTGTCGCTGCCATCTCTCACCACTTTTCCCCAGCGCAACAGAGTAACGCATTCCCAATTGTAGTCAATTCGACTATGCTTTGACGCTGCCGCGAATTATGGCTGCGATGAGCTTTTATTCACTCTGCAAAGGACAGGCGGATGCAACTTTCTACTGCTCTTTCGATCTCAGTTTTTTCGGCACTTCTGCTTTCCGGCGCGCTTGGGTCATTCGTGCCGCCAGCGGTTCGCGCCCAGCAGAGCAAAACCGCAGCAACGGATGCAGCTGAGACCAGCGCCGCCAAGAAAGAGCCGTGGAAGCCGGAAGACGTGATCTACGCCGAGTCGGCCGCGCCGCAGACGCGCATTTCTCCTGATGCAAAATGGCTGGTGTGGGTGAAATCGACCGGTGACAAAGACAAAGACCTACGTGTTTCCAATTTAATTTTGGCGAGCCTTACGGAAAACAAAGAAATTCAACTGACGCGCGGCAGCGACAACAATGGCCAGCCGCAATGGTCTCCCGACGGCCAACTGATTGCCTTTACCAGCAATCGGGCGCGTTTTGGCGCCAAGCCGGATACCGCTCCGGTGCAGATATGGCTGATCAATGCGCACGGTGGCGAACCGTGGGTGCTGACGGAACTGGCGCGCCCGCCGCGTCGCGTTGATTGGATTGATAAGGACACGATTATTTTCAGCGCGCAGGAAGATCCCGCGCTGTACGAACAGGAAATGAAGAAGAAGAAAGACGATTCGGAAGTTGTAGACGACTCCGAGCATGAGCCGCCGGTGCGGCTCTACAAAATCAGCGTGAAGGACAAGAAAATCGCGCGGCTGACCAACAATACTGATTGGATCGGCAACTGGTCGGTTTCCAAAGACGGCAAATATGCTGCGGCGAATCATGAAAAGAACCTGCACTTCACGTTCGACCAGAAAGTTCCGCCGGTTACGATTCTGCACAATCTGAGCAATGGAACCGAGAAGGCAATCTTCACCGAAGGCCGCGTTTATCCGCGCGGGTTTGAATGGCTTCCGGACAGTTCTGGTTTTTATGCATGGGCACCGTTTTCTACGCATCCGAAATTCCTGACTGCGACGATCGAGCAACTTTACTTTTTCGATCTCGCTGGTGGAAAAAGCATGCAGGTGCCGCTGGATTGGGAAAACGGGATCGGCTCGGACCTGGCGGCTACGCAGGATGGATTCGTTCTGGGGCTTGCGGCGGGAGCTCGCTACGAGACTTCGCGCTACACACGAACCGGGTCTGGAGATGGCTGGAGCTGGAAACGCGCAGTGCTCGAAGGTGAGCACGCGAAAAATATTCAATTCTTCGAGGTGAGTGAAGACGGAAAGACGATTGTGTATTTCCATTCGACCGCGAGCAAACTTCCGCAGATTTATCGAGCGCAGCTCGATGGAACGAAGATTGTTTCACCCGTCCAGATAACGAAATTAAACGAAGGCCTGGTGAAGAATCGTACATTTGCAAAGACTGAAGTGATTCGCTGGAAGGGATCAAACAGCGAAGAGGTCGAGGGAATTCTCTACTATCCGGCAAATTATGAAGCGGGGAAAAAATATCCGTTGATTACCGCGATTCATGGCGGGCCAGCGGGGCACGATGGCGACACGTGGGAAGACAGTTGGGCTTATCCCAACAACCTGCTGACACAGCGCGGCGTGTTCCTGTTGAAGCCAAACTATCACGGGAGCAACAATTACGGACTGCAATGGGTGGAATCGATTTGCTGCGGGAAATATTATGATCTGGAAACTCCGGACATCAATGCCGGCGTGGATTATTTGATCGCCAAAGGATTCGTTGATGCGGATAAAGTGGCGACGCTCGGTTGGTCGAACGGCTCGATCTTGTCGATCAGTTTGATTACCACCTATCCAGAACGCTACAAAGTCGCCAGCGTTGGCGCGGGCGATGTGGAGTGGATCAGCGACTGGGGCAACGTGGTGTTTGGCGATTCATTCGATTCGTATTATTTCGGAAAATCGCCGATGGAAGATCCCGAGCTGTACATCCGCAAATCGCCATTTTTCAAAATGGATAAAGTGAAATCGCCGGTGCTGATTTTCCATGGCTCGGCGGACACCAATGTTCCTCCGGCGCAAAGCTGGTCGTTTTTTCGCGCGCTGCAATATTACGACAGAGTGCCGGTAAAGTTTGTGGTGTTTCCCGGCGAACCACATGGCCCGCGCAAACTCACGCACCAGATGCGCAAAGTGGAAGAAGAAGTGGCGTGGTTCGATAAATATTTTGTCAAAACATCGCCAGCAGCGAATGAAGCAGTGAAAAAAGGGTCGCCGCTGGAGGATTCGTTGCGCCGGAAGAATGCGAAATCTGCCAGCCTTAAATATGGGGAACAGATCTCCGGCAAAATCCCCGGTAAGGGGAAGAAATATGAGTTCCTACTTCCCGAGGTAGTTCGACGAGGCGACCTCGAAGTTGGCAGATTTGAGGTGACTCGATCACAGTTTTTCGCTTGTAACGCGCAGCACGACGATTGGGAAGCGGTTCGGGACATTACTGCTCACGCGAACTACCCTGCAAACAAAGTGAGTCTGGAAGTTGCAAAGGAGTATGCGTCGTGCCTCTCAGGTATGACTGGGCAGACCTGGCGGATTCCTTACGAGGATGAAGTGAAAGAATTGTACGAGCATCGTGATGGCGAGAACACGCTCGATTACTGGGCCGGGTATGCACCGAATCCGGAGGATGCGGCGCGGTTGCGCGAAGCCGCAAAGAGACTAAATGGCACAGCTCCTTTGTTGAAGGAAGTCGGCAGCTTCCACGGACAGGGCAAAGACGATGAGGAACCCATTTACGATCTGGGCGGCAATGTGGCCGAGTGGGTACTGACGCGCGACGGCAAAGGGAAAGTGATTGGCGGGAGCGCGGACTGCCCCGCGGATGTGAAGTCGAATTGCACGCCTGCGCCGGAGTATGTTGGATTTCGCGTGGTGCGCGGAGAGGCGAAGCCGACGGCGGCGTCTGAGAAACACTGAATATCGAAGAGAGATTCCTCGCTGCGCCTGCCTGCGGCAGGCAGGCTCGGAATGACGGGGCCGGCAAGCACAAACGAGCAAAATGAGACAAACACAAATTTTTGCGCTGAACGATGACTTGCTTCCATTGTTTGCGGAAGTCGAATGTAAAGGGGCATTGCGGTACTCGCTTTCGGGCCGCTTCCTCGAACCTCGCATCAAAACGTATTCGTCGGGCGCCGAGATTCCAAACTTATCTGTTGCGACGCACCTGTCGGCCAGCTCCTGCGCGCGTTATCTGGGTTCGAACCATCCGTCTCGCTGATCTTTGATACGGTCACTGAAACGGATCGCAACAACAAGCCAATCGGGAAAAGTTACCACTTAGACCGACTCCACAATCCCGAAACGATTGTTTTTCATCCCGGCGGCCCGTGGAAGAACGAAATCTTGCTTTATGGTTCGCTGTCATCGGTCCTTTGGGTTAACGAAGGTGCCAAGAAAATACTCAAGCGGTTTCAGTCAAGAGTCTGGAACACCTTTTTGAAAGTGAACGGCAACTGCGTCGCCGCTGCAGCGTACGAGATGCTCAAAGCAGGTAAGGACTGACGATTGCGGAGCAATCTGCAAAGAATTTTGATCTTGTGTTGCCGACGCCCTAGTGACGTAAGACCAGATTGGCTCTTGTGGCATGAACGCGCTGCACATAGCATCCATCAAGATGGCTACTTAAGGGTAGCCGCTGCAAAGGCAAACCAAGAACCGGTCTGAAGACCGGCCGCTACGAAAGCACGTCGCAAGCTACGAGAACTACTTGTGAGGAGTCGATGAGCAGATTTACACCTACTGAACGGACGCAGGTTAGGCGGTTGCCTAAGCGCGGGGCCTATGAGCGTGAGACGGTTTTCAAAATATTAGATGAGGCATTTGTTTGCCACGTGGGATTTGTGGTGGACGGGCAGCCTTATGTGATTCCTACTAATTATGGGCGGGCGGGAGAAATTTTGTATTTGCATGGGTCGGCTGCCAGCCGGATGCTGCGCACTTTGAGTGAAGGCATTCCGGTTTGCGTGACGGTGACGCTGGTGGATGGATTGGTGCTGGCGCGGTCAGCGTTTCATCATTCGGCAAATTACCGGTCGGTGGTAGTGCTGGGAACAGCGCGGCTGGTGACAGAACCAGGGGAAAAAATAGAAGCGCTGCGTTTGTTTACCGAGCACATTATGAAAGGGCGGTGGGAGCAAATTCGCTGGCCGAATGAGCAGGAGATGAAGGGCACGACGGTGCTGGCGCTACCGATCGAAGAGGTTTCGGCGAAGGTGCGCACCGGCGGCCCGATAGACGACGAAGCCGATTACGAACTGCCGATCTGGGCGGGCGTGCTGCCGCTGCCGGTTACGCCTGCGGCGCCGGTGCCGGATGCGCGGCTGAAGGCAGGAATTGCGATGCCGGAGAATGTGGCGAGATATTCGCGGGCCGACGGTAGTAAACGATAGAAGGAGTCCGGCTGAAAGTCCGACACTGCATTCAGGCTCCTGGAACTGGCTTTCGCTGGTTTGGTTGTCATGGTTTTGGTCGCCGCACCCCCCTGTTTTTTGTAAGTGCTCATTCTAAAGGTACTTAAAGGGTGATTATGCACTTGACACAGAGAGAGGAGTTTTATCAAAATGAGACTCCGTGACAGGGCAGAAAAGAAATATTAACAGAACTAACGATTAGGCAAGTACGGCTTCGGCTTCCCATTCGTGATCGTGCAACTGCGCTCGGAAACTAGAGGTTTGCTCTTCTCCGTGCAGGGAAGCCATGTAGGCCTCGATGTTCGAGTTCATTGTATCCTTCAACGTCTCATCCCCAGACAGCAAGGAATAATAGACGCGAATTAGTTTGTCGGCACTCCCAGAAGGATTGTGGTCTTCGCGGGGACTCTCCAATCGAGAATAATGTTCCGGCGTGACGCCGATGATCTTTGCAAATTCCGCTGATTTCTTCCCAAGTCGCTTTCGCAAGAAGCGAATTTCTGTCCCATCCAATGGGGTTTCCTGCTTCACAACAGCGCGGGCAATTTTAGCCATCAAATCTTTCACAAATGGAATATCGGCTGACTGCTTTCCGCATTTTTTGCATACATAATAATCGATGCCCACCAAATACACATTGGGCAATCCAGACTCAACAAAGTGATAAGGGCTTTCGAACGTAGCCTGTCTCTTTTGCGCTGAGGCACGGCAATCGTGGCTGTCTGCTAGTGCATGTCTTGTCGTTACCATTTGGAGATAACCTCAAATCGTTGGTATCTCAGATCCACTGCAATCTTCAAATGAAGTTCTACACCTTCGATGTCAAATGTGCGAATTAGATACTCCCAGTTCTCAAATTTCTCATCGTAGTTGGGCTCTTCGCAGAGGATCCAATCATCCCGTTCGAGGCCGTACGCAATATCATCCGGCGATATGTTTCGGTATGCACGTTCGTGTTCCGAATGAAATGACTCTTTGTAGTAGCCTCGCTCACAGGCAAGTCTTACAAAGACCCTAAGATGCTGCTCATTGAAATACCGGGGACGGGGAACCTCTTCACGAATTGACATTATATCAAGTCCTCTGTTAGTGTCAATACCTTCTTCGGGAGCCTGTTCCCAATGATGGTATGGGGTAATAAAGTGCCGCGCAAGTTACCTACGCGAATTCCTTGCCAAAAGAATAACATAAAATTAGGCATTTTTCAAACCAAGCTATTAATATTATTAGGCAGTGCCTATTGACATATGCCTAAGAATGCCTTAGATTGCCTAAGTAACGGAGGTTATGATGAGCCGAGAAGAAATGCTTCGACAGATGATCGATGACTACCGCCGAAAGATCGACACCTATCAATCCATGATTCGAGAATGGGAGACCGAATTGGGCGTGAACGGCAAGGTCTCGTACGGTTCCGAGTCGCACGCAGCCCCCTCAGACAGCAAGAAAAAAACCTCTCCTGGCGAGACCATTTCTCTCGTCAAGGAATACCAGTTTTACAACAAGTCTCAGCCGGACGCGGCCAAGCTATTTCTCGAATTGGTCGGTCATCCGTTGCGAACAGCCGAGATCATCGAGGGGATTGAGAAGGGAGGCGTGAAAGTCGGAGGGAAAACTCCGAAGGACAAAAAAACGAATCTCTATACGATTCTCCATCGCGGCGAGGACTTCGCGCTTGTTGGCAAGGATGCGTGGGGACTTACGAGTTGGCCGGGAGTGAAGAAAGAAAAAGAGGCAAAAGATGAAGACGCGAAAGAGGAAAAGAAAGAATAGCAACAAAAGAGGCTCGCAGCCGCGCTAACGGCCCGAGCCTCGGAAAGCGAATCCCCATGCACCTCGTGAGCACAAAGGGCGGCTTCGTGTGTATTTTCTGTCGCTCCCCACCATAAGTCAACCGGGGGATTTCCCCGGAGCAACCTTGCGGTGGGTCCGTGGCAGAGTGGTCTAATGCACCCGATTTATAATCGTGGAGAACGTGTTAACGCACGTTCCGGAGGTCCGAATCCTTCCGGACCCGCCAATATGTTAACATCGCAACATGAAAGTGGAAAAAGAGAAATTCGACTCGCTTCTCGGCAAGCTCCTCAAGACCAAGCCTGAGCCTCGCAAGAAGATAAAGACTGAGGGCAAGCGCGGCCCTAAGACTCCGATACTTTCGCGGTGAGCTTTTTATAGGACAAGACTTCGCCGCGAGTCAAATTTTTCAGCGTTGCGTCAAACATCGCAAGCTGTTCTGCGCGACGGTTAAACCGATACGAAAATTCATCGCAGTAACGCCCCAAGTGCTTTATAGAAACTTTGTGGAAGCTCCCATAGATGCCCCGCTTGAGCAGGGAGAACGCATTCTCAATTGTATTTGTGTGATTGTCTCCGATGCCGTAGGAGCGGGAGTGGTTAATCATGCGGTGCCGACCAGCGAAGTGGCGCTTGCCGATTATGGTATAGATGGCGGATTCATCCGTTTGCAGAGTTGCATCGGGGCTAATGTTCTTGCGAAGGACGGGCTCAATTATCTCCATTTTGTTGTCTTTCACAGGAATGAGCTTGAGCTTGCCCCCTCGTTCGATCGTCCCGAGAACCACGTCTTTCTTGTCCTTCTTCACATAGGGACGGCCCTTGCGCCTTACCTTGCCGCCTACATATGTTTCATCGGCCTCGACCACGCCAGTCAGCACTGTGACTTCGCCAGTCAACAAACTGCCGTCCTGCATTGCCTCGCGGATTCTGTGGCACAAGTGCCAAGCCGTCCGGTAATTCACGCCGAGGTGCCGCTGTAGCTGCAATGCAGACATGCCCTTCTTGGCCTCACAGATCATCGCAATCGCCATGAACCATTTGGTCAAGGGAAGGTGTGTGTCATTAAAGATCGTGCCGCTAGTGGCGCTGAATTGCTTGCCGCAGGCCAAGCATTGGTAAATCCGCGTGCGCTTGTTGTCGCCCTTCTTTTCGCGAGTGATCGTGGACACACGGCCAAGCTCACCGCAATGGACGCAAGCAATCTCGCCATTCGGCCAGCGCATTTTTTCGATATACGTGAGACAATCTTCGTCGGTTTGGAATTGGCGGGTAACGTCTATGAGTTTCATGGTATCGGCCAGCCTGTGAGATAAATGTAGACTAAGCCCATTGCCAAGACCAAAGCGCCGAATCCAATGGCAATTGCGGTCTTTGCTGGCTTGTCCATACTTCACAAACTAGCAGATTAGTGTATCTGTGTCAAGTGCATAATCACCCTTAAAGTCCCTTATTTTCATACACTTTTGTAAGTGCGGAGAACAAAAGGCTTATGGCGCTAGCCTGAGGAGCTCATTTTGGCGGCTTTGGCGGCTTTGCGATCCGACTGTTCTTAGACATAACCAGGTAGTCTTATAACATGTCTGTTAATAGATAAAGGCGCTGGAACTGAGGGTTTTTCCCATTGTTGCGAAGAGCCGAGCACGCTGAGTCGGAGGCAGCTCAAAAAAGCGGAGCTGCCGGCTGGTCGGAGAGCTGAGCGGCCATGCCTGCGGCGTCCCAATTTTGCCAGGCTTCGACGAAGCGGCCGTCCTTGATGCGGACGATGGAGGTGCCGGTGACGTGGGCGGTTTTGCCGGTGGCGTTGTGTTTACATTCGGAGAACCAGTGGACGCAGGCCAGATCTCCTTCAGCCAGCGCGAGAACCGGGGAGATTTTGAAATTGGAGAAAACCGTGCGCAGACGGTCGTAAAATTTTTCGAATTCGGCGGGACCGCGGATGATTTTGTCGCCATCGTAAATTACGCCATCGGGAGCGAAGAGTTGCGCGATGGTGTCGCGGTTGCCTTTGTTCCACACTTCTTCGAACCAGCGGATGACAAGTTGTTTGTTTTGATCGAGAGAGGTGACGGAGTGGGAGGCGGACATGAAAGGTACCTCCTTTAGGTATCGGCGGAGTATACAGGAATGCGGCGTCGCAGGAACATCGAGGAGTAAGACGAAGGTATGGCGGGACAGTTTCCTGCTGTGAGATCAGATGGTGAGGAGTACAGGTTCACCGCGAGTGATGACCAGGGTATGTTCGTAATGAGCCGCCAGAGAGTGGTCCGCGGTACGAACAGTCCAGCCATCGCGGTCGAGAGCAACACGGCCAGACTCGGCGGCGATGATGGGCTCGATAGTGATGACCAGACCCTCCGTGAGAACGTGGTGAGCCAAGGGATCGGCGAAGTTAGGAACGGAGGGTGATTCGTGAATGGTGCGGCCGATGCCATGGCCTCCAAGTTCGCGGACGACCTGGAATCCGCAGCGGCGGACTTCGCGTTCGACGGCGCGGCCAATATCCTTGGTACGATTGCCTGCGCGCGCAGCGACGAGCGCATGGCGGAAGGCGCGCGCAGCACAACGCGCGAGTTCGTGCGATACCTGGCTGGATGGAGGAACTTCTACGGTGACGGCAGAGTCCGTGTGGTAGCCGTCCTTTTCGGCAGTGAGATCAAGTTTGACGAGGTCGCCGGACTGAATGATGCGATTGCCGGGAATTCCATGAACCACTTCGTCGTTGACGCTGATACACGCATTACCGGGAAAATTGTAAATCATGGGAGGAGAAGAGCGAGCGCCATGGGCGGCGAGAATTCTTGCGCCGGTTTCGGCTAATTCCGAGGTCGAGATGCCCGGCGCGACTCGCGCGGCCATGGCGCGGAGAGCTTTGGCGACGATTTTGCCGCAGGCGCGGAGTTTATCGAGTTGTTCCGGAGAGGTGATTGACATGACAGAAGCTTACCGCGAACATCGCCACGTTTAGCGGGATCATTTCGCTTTTGCACCGGAGAAGGCGGAGGCGAGGCCTAGCGCGATGAGGGCGCCGCCGGAGATGTTGCGTTGAGCGCGCCGGAGGCGGATGCTGGCGCGGAAATGGTCGGCCACGGTGCCAGCGAGGACCGCCCATACCGAATCGCTGACCCAGCCCATCAGAGCAAACAAGGCCCCCAATTGGAAAATTTGCAAGCTGGGATGGCCCAGGGATGGGTCCACGAACTGAGGCAGGAATGCAAGAAAGAACAGCGCGGTCTTTGGATTGAGCAGATTGACCAGGACGCCTTGAGCGAAAATGTGCAAAAGCCTGCGCTCGCCGTTAGCGGCTTGCAGAAGTTGCGAATCGTCGCTACGGAGAGTCCGAATGCCGAGATAGATCAGATACGCGGCACCCAGATATTTTACAAATTGGAATGCCAGCACGGATGAGGCGAGGAGCGCAGAAAGTCCGAGCGTGGCTGCGGTAACGTGTAAGAGTGTTCCCACGACGATGCCCAGGACAGAGACAAGGCCAGCAGCTCGGCCGTGGCCAATGCTGCGGCTCACTACGTACGTGACCGCCGGGCCGGGAATGACGAGGAGGAGCGCGGCGCCGGTTACGAACAGCAGGAGAGAGGAATGGCTGATGAGCATGGCAAGTCTCGCGAGTGGTTTAGAAAAAACCGGGCACGATGTATCGTGCCCCTGATATGGAACAAGAAAGCGACAGCAGGGGCACCGCACTCCATATTAGTGGCAGCCGCAACCGCCGCCGCAGCAGCCTCCGCCGCCACTCGGAGGGCCGGAGGATTTTGCAGAGCCGCCGGCGACCGCGGAACTGAAGACGGAGAGCTGGATGGTGGCTCTTTTGCTGGAGCATGTGGGACAGGAGATTTCCTGTTGACGGTTGATGACGATTTTTTCGAACTGGGATTTGCAGTCGTCGCAGACGTATTCGTAGATGGGCATGCGTGGTTCCTTTAGTTGACAGACGATTATAGCAATTTTTGATGGTCGGGTGGTTTAGGAGCGCGCCGCGCGTAAGGAAAAAGGCTTAACACAGAGATCACAGAGATCACAGAGATAAGAGCACAAAGCGCGTCTGAGGGTACGGCTGCAAAATGCGCGCACTTTTTGCGAAGTCGCGAAAATCAGCGGGGCGCGTCAGAACTTTGCAGGGCTTCGTACAGAGCTACGCCAGTTGCGATGCCAGTGAGAATAATCGCGATCAAGAGGAAATGACTTCTGCCGGCTTTGAGCGGCGGACCGCCTTGCCGGGTGCCGACACCGCGGGGACCTTGAGCATTTTCCGCAGCGTAGTAGGCAGCGGGATCGAGAATCACGCGGTAGGCCATGGCTTCGGGAACAACTTGAGTTTCGCCGTCGACAGTGATGGTCAGCGAACCACGGGTGCTGCGAACCTGTAATTCCTTGTCGTTAATGTAGGTAACTTGTGCAACTGTGGGCTGATCAGACTGTGGCCGGATATCAGCGGTCGAAGCATGCAGCAGAAACGCTTTGGCATTCGCGGTAGAAAACACCATGGTGCCGCGCAGTAACCTGGCCGAAGGAATGGCCGCACTATCATCCACAGCGGCGGAACTGGCACTAGAAAGCATGAAGCGCGCGGCTCCGGCACGCACCTGCAGACTGCCAAATTTTTCGGTGCTCAAACGATCGCCAGCAAAAACCGTGGAACCTGAAGAAGCAGACGCTGCGCCAACATGAGCGCTGGTCGCTGAGGTGATCGTTCCGATGGCGGCGGGTGTCGCGCCGTTCACTGGCATCAAAAATAAGGTGTAGGCCACCACCACCGCAAGAACCGCACGTGGGCGAAGCATTTCCCCTCCCGGAGGGCTATATGAGAATACCCACGACACTGGTAAGCGTCAACGCTATTCGCATAAGGATTGTGCGGTATTTCCAATTGATGGCATTTCCTTTACTGGCAGCACCAGCCCTCTCACTGTTACAATGCGTTGACAAAATTCTTGGCGGCTGCAGGTACGGCCCGCTGACAAATTCTTGGCGGGCTGCAAGTACAGCTCGCACCCTTATGGCGGATTGGAAACAGATTACGGCCCGGATACGACGTGCACGCGGCAGCAGAGACCCTGCTGGGCAGCTGCTTTTGCTGTACGAAAAGACTAATGACGCGATGGTGGCGTTCGAACTGGGCCGACATTTCGAGATAGCCAAAGACTCGGCGCAGGCGTTGCAGTGGTACCTGACTTCGGCAAACAAGTTTCGTCGCGGCGATTGGAAAACCAAAGCGCGTGAAGCAGTGGTTCGAATGGGAGGCGAGTTGCCACCCGATTCAGATCCCGCGCCGGAGGTTTCGTCCGTACAGTCCGGGGAAGCGGAGGCAGGCGTTGCATCGCCGGCAATTGTTTTTCCCGAGCCGACAGTTCCCTTCGAACAAACCGCTACTGCCTTCGAGTCGCTGGTCGCTGCAGGGAGCGAAGAGATGCCCGCGCCTGAATCGCTGGAGGGCGCAAATTCCGCAGCAGATAGGAAACATCGGCGGCGAGGACGGCGGGGAGGCCGCAACCGCCGCAAGGCAGGTTCGCCGCCGGTCTCAGGTGAAGCTCGTAGTACCAGCAAACCTGCTGCGCGGACGCGGGCGGCAGAAACGAAGCCAGAACCCGAGCCGGAAGAAATTCTTCCTCCGCGCGTGGTCGATAGCCGGGCGATCCCGCGCATTCCGGTGGAGCAAGTTCCAGAAAGCGGTGCACCAGGAGTTAAAGGGCGCTTCGGCGATCCGGGACTGGCCTCGCGGCTCTCGCTGCTGGAGATGCAGCTTCGCCGGCTGCTCACATGCCCAGCGGTTAAGCTGGATGAGGCTGCGCATGCTCCCGCGGGCCCGGGCGTTTTCGTGCTTACGGACGATGATATGACCACGTATTACTACGTGGAAGCCTGCGACACGCTGCGGATTGCGATTGGAAGCCTGGCGCGGTCTGGGATGTCGCGGCGCGGCAATACAAATTTGAAGGCTCTACTAGGCGATCATCTGGGAATCCCTGAAACACGGGTGACAAAATACTTGAGCGAGCACTGTGTGGTTCGCTGGTTGCAGCTGGACGAGGGAGCTGTGAATTTCTGTCACTTCGCGATTGCAGTGCTTCGGCCGAATCTGAACGAGTAGTGCGGAAGTTCCGTTGCGCTTCCCGAATTAGGAGATTTTCATCATTTTGCGGCGTAAACGTTACCCCCTACAGCGTTTACCGCAATCCCCGTTTAATCCCTCAGATCGCCATTCAACCTCTGTTTTTCCCCGTTCGACGCAACTTCCTAGCCTACGCCCCTGCCCTTCGGCAAACTACTCGTGCCGAAAGACTTACGCCCGTAATGCAGGGCGTGTTACGGTGAAAGTGGCCTCTGGGGGCAGTTAAAAGAGGCCGAAAAGCATCAAATTTAATGTCCGGGAACCAGGGTTATTGCGACCCCGTTGTTGGGGCTTCGCATTATCGAAAGTGAGGGTTAGTTTCTTATGGCGAACTCCGTAGGCACGCAGATCGCACGTTCTATTGATTGGGTCCTCTGTAAGACTGCAGCTGTGACGTTTAACACCATTCAGCATTTCAACAAGCGCAATCCCAATCCATCCGTGACCCCACAGTGGTCCGACAAGCCTCTCCTGAAATCATGGGAAAAATCCAAGCCCACGCTGGGCTTCCCGCGCCAGACAGATTCGCTCTGTCCCGGCTGCGTGAAGGAAGCTCGCGAAGCCATCATCGCCGGGAAAAAAGACTGGCGCGATTTGATGAGCGAAAAAGTTGGCGAGATTAAGGCTCAGATTATCGAGCGCGACGGCCAGGTGTGGATGGTGAAGGATTGTCCGCTGCACGGGCACTACGAAGACATGATGGCCATCGATTCGAAATGGCTGAGCTGGATCGAAAAGCAATATCCGGGCCGTGATATTCCCGCGCACAATGACGAAGACCTGCACAAGCATGGCTCGTCCACGGTTCTGTATGGCCGCGGGTCTGTGCTTACTGTGGATCTCACCAACCGCTGCAACATGATGTGCGATCCCTGCTTCATGGACGCCAACCAGGTTGGCTACGTTCACGAACTGGGCTGGGACGAAATTAAGGAAATTCTCGATAACGCTCTGAAGATCAAGCCGCGCCGGCAGATGTCCGTGCAGTTCTCCGGGGGCGAGCCGACCATGAGTCCGAACTTTCTTGACGCCGTCGCCTATGCGCGCAAGATCGGCTACAACTCAGTGCAAGCGGCGACCAACGGAATTGAGTTCGCCAAGAGCAAGGAATTCTGCAAGAAGGCGTTCGAAGCGGGTATGCGTTACGCGTATCTGCAATTCGACGGCATCGGAAACGATGCCAACGGCCACCGCCAAATCGGCAACTTGTTTGACGTGAAACTTCGCGCCATTGAAAACATGCACGAAGCCGGCATCGAAATAGTTCTGGTTGTGACTATCGTGAACAACGTGAACAACGACCAGGTTGGCACGGTCGTGAAGTTCGCGATGGAAAATCCCAAGAAAATTTCTTTTGTCAGCTTCCAGCCGGTTTCCTTCACTGGGCGCGACGAGGACATTACGCCGGAGCGCCGTCTGCGGCAGCGCTACACGCTGTCGCACCTTGCGCAGGACGTCAGCGCACAGGTCGGTAAAGTCGAACCGACGCGCGACTGGTTCCCCATTTCTTTCATTTCGACGTTCGCCGGCTTTGCGGACATGGTCAAGGGCAACGAATCGCAGTGGGGTTCGCTCTCCTGCGGTTGCCACCCGAATTGCGGCGTGGGCACTGCGCTGATGATCAACAAGGAAACCAAGGAATGGGCGCCGGTTCCCCGTTTCCTCAATGCCACTCAGTTGACGGCTGACGTTACTGCGATAACGGACGCGGCGCGCGGCAAGACTTTCTCTAACTTCATGATGGCCATGGCGCTGCTGAAAAATTATCAGCCGTTTCAGGGACCCAAGGGCCTGAAACTGTACGATCTTTTCAAGAAATTCGACAAGACCTGGGCGCTCACCAAGAAATCCACCACCAAGTACGGCCGGACTTCACCGGAGCGTACTTATGAAGACGCTATGAAACGCCGCCAGACAGACCCGTGGAATTTCCTGTTCATCGCGGGCATGTGGTTCCAGGATCTTTTCAACTACGATTTCCGCCGCACCGAAATGTGCATCATTCCTTACGCCACACAGCAGGGCGAAATTTCGTTCTGCGCGTACAACACTGGAGTGGGCTGGCGGCAGATCATCGAAAACATGCACAAGAATGCGACGGTTGCCGAGTGGTACAAGAATCACGGCAAACATGAAATCTATGCCAAAGGCAAAGCTGTCAATCTGCAGAGCTTCGAACACTCGCTGGTGATTGACGCCAATGACGCGGCGCGTGTTCGTCACCTCGAGCACGATGTGCCTCTGACCGCAGCGGAAGAAGATCGCACGCGGCGCAAGAAGGCTTATGAAGAACAAGCCAAGGTTCGCGCTATATATGAAGAACTGGTTCTGAAAAAGCCGCAACCGACGGTGGTGCAGATCGGCTCGCTGACGGACATCAAGCAAGCTACTCCGGCCAATTTCGCTAACGCGAATAAACCAGTGAACATCGCTCCGGTGCCTGCGCCGAGCGAACAGGCAGAAGCCGTCGCCGGCGACTAAGCGCGTCTATTATCCGGTTTTACAAACGGCCCCGCGTTTTTTGCGGGGCCGTTTCTTTAGGGGCGTTCGATGCGCTTTCAAAGCCTATTCTTCGTCGCATTTTTCATGGCTGTTCCTTCAGCGTGTTTGATTTACGGATGGCAACACGCTAAGAGAGAACCAGACAAAGAAGGTTGGCGAGAGGAGTTAGCGACGATCGGTCTCGCGTTGGCGACGTTATGTTTGGCACTAATCTCAGGCTTTTTATTTCAGGGCTACCATCCGCACGGCCAGTCCTATGCCACTCGCGCTTCGTCTCTCTGGTTGATTCTCAATTGGGTTAGCGTTGGCACGTGGGCGCTTGCGTGTCTTGCAGTTGCTCTCGGCAAAGGGAGCCTGCGCCTCTCACTGTTCATTTGGTGTCTTGCCATGCCGTTGTTTGCTTACATGGCTTTCATGACGGGCTTTACCTACTGAATACCACGTAGGCCCATGTTCGTTTTTTGAGGCTGCAAACCGGAGCCGACGCCTCCGGCCAAAGCGCCAAATACCAGTTTCAGAGTGTGGCCATGACTTCGATTTCGACCAGGGCGTCTTTGGGTAGGCGCGCTACTTGGACGGTGGAACGGGCGGGCGGGGCGGCGGGGAAATATTTTCCATAGGCTTCGTTCATGGCGGCGAAATCGTTCATGTCTTTGAGGAAAACGGTGGACTTCACTACGTGATGAAGGTTTGAGCCGGCTGCCTCGACGACTGCCTTGATATTTTCCATTGCGCGTTCGGTCTGCTGGCGGATATCGCCGCCGATGAATTCGTTGGTGCGTGGATCGAGCGCGACCTGCCCGGAGGCAAACAGGAAGCCATTGGACTTCACTGCCTGGGAATAAGGTCCGATTGGTTTCGGGCCTTTGTCGGTAAGCACGATGTCTTTCATGGTGTGGCCTCCTGAGCGATAGTTTCCTGCCTTGCGGTGGATTGCGAATACGTTGCACGAAATTCATCGGGAACGCCAGGGCGCTTGAGCCACTGGCGAACGAAGGGCCCGATGTCCTGGTGCGATTCTTCCTCGACAGCTGAAATGAGGTCGCTGAGATCGAAGCCGCGCTGGCGGCGGGCGAAGAGCATGTGCTGCAGGGCCTTCTGGAATGGGTCAGCGCCGACGCGCTCGCGCAACGCGTAAAAAAGAAGAAGACTCTTGGCGCGGGATACGGCGGGATCGTCGTTAGATTGCGGCGCGGCGTGCGCAGGAATTTGTGCCAGCGCGCGGCGAATAATCTGTTCGCGAACTTGCGCTCCGGTGGAACGCTCCAGCACCAGCGCCGCAGCAAAAGTGGGAAGCGCCGACATGGGAGGCCGCTGCTCATAGAAACCGGGGTTCAGCCCGTAGCCGAGCCAGCCGGAAGCGAGGGCCGGGCCGGTAAGGGCCTCAGGCTTGCGGAACGCGGCGCGCGGGTCTAATAGAACGGTATCGCGGGAAATCATTTCCGCGGAATCATCGGAAGACGTCCCGTACAGCAGCGACGAATACATAGTGGATCTTTGCGAGAGACAGCCGGCGTTCTGTGGGCACTCGACAATCCAAAGCGGGGGCCTGCTATTGTTACGAGTCGCGAAAAGCGAATCGTAGACGAGCAGCGTTTTCGAGAGCGATTCGGCGGCTTGCTGTAGCTGCGCGGAGCTGACATCGGTGCGGCTCCAGATGCGCAGTCTCTGATTGCCGGGCAGATCCTGATGGGTTTGGCGGTAGCGGCCAGCCACCACGAAGGGATTCAAGTCAGCGGCGGTCTGTTCGAAATGAAATTCCATTTCTGAATTTTTCGCGGAGTGTTTTTCCTTGCCGCCACTGGCGTGGACAAGAAAATCGTTCGGCACGCGGAGCACCAGTTGCCATTTATTCGGCGGCACGCCGCCAAAACCGAAAGGGCCGCGAGCCTGGGGAAGCGCGGGCGTCCAGCCCTCGGCGGGAAGGTCGAAAGCGTCGGCGGAAAATCCCAACGCGCCCTCCTGCGCCGTAGCCGAATGCAGATCGTACGTGAATTGGATGGTGCGGGCGTTGCCGATAGGCCAAGGCTTAGGGAACTGCAAAAGAGTGTCGCGCGCATTGGCGTCCGAAGTTGCCAAGGGAAGTTCGGCGCCATCCCACAAGATCGTGTAATCCGTGGGGCGAAAACGGCGGGACGGAAGATGAACATCGAGGAAATCAAGTTCGCGGATGCCGGTATTTCTTAGATGGTATTCGGCGACGATATGAATGTGAGGCTCGGGTTGCGGCAAGAACGAAACTTGGATTTCCTGTTTTTCGACGATGTATCCAGGTCCCAGCGAAGCAGTGCAGCCAGCGAGGCCGCAGGCTGCAGAGAAAAGCAAAGTGAAAGAGAGAAAAGGAGGTGTGGAAGCGCGGGGCACGATTTGAAGATTGTAACGGGCAGCGGCAAACCTGCAAAGGCTGAGATTCATGGCCAATCGAGGCCAGCGCTTAGGCGATTCTTTAGCGGCGGTGGGTACGAGCGCGCGCGTGGACGAAGCCGGTGCCGCTGTGAGCGAAGGCTTTTTCGCGAGCCGCCGCTTCGGCATCGGCCTGGGCATCGGTCATGCCGTTTTCGATGCGAGCGACGATTTCCCGTTCGGAAAGCTCGGTATTTTTCAGGCGGCCGATTTCCGCGCTGGACAACGTGGGAAGACCTTTCATGCGGCGTTGCAACAGCAGTTGTACGGTGGCATCGGACAGGCCGATCAGGCGGAGCATAACTGCATCTCCGCTGAGCGAATCTAGTTTGTCATTCTTGGCGATGGCGAGAATCTGGTCATCGGTGAATCCAGCGCTATTCAGGCTTTTCGCTGCAGCGGCACTGGTAAACGGATGACGATGCAAATGCGCCGCGGAGACCAGCTGTACGCAGACGTCGTCGCTGACACCGGAATTTTTTAGCCCGATCAGTTGATTCACTTCGGCGTCGCTAACGTTAAGTTTCTTCAGGTCTTCGAGTCCACTGGACCACATGCCGGCCTTGTCCAGTTGCCGGTAGTCGGTAAGCGGATGGGAATGGCAGCCGGCCAAAAGTGCAGACAGCAGCACGAGTATTGCGAGGGGCGGAGTGTTCCGCATGGCTTTAGTGTAAAGGCTTGAGGCGTCTGATATGCGGAGTGTGCTTTCGCAGATACCCGGCTGGAAGGACAGGTGGAGTCTAGTCGCCAGACGGCTGGTACACGCGTTCGACGCCGTGCACGCCAGAGATTTTTCGGATATTGGCGAGAATGCTTTCAAGCTGCCTGCGGTCGGCGATTTCGAGACTGGCTTCGATGCGGGCGTTCATGCGATCGGGGCGGCTTTCCAAATTGCGAATATTCGAGCCCGCACTGCTGATGACCGCGGTGATGTCGGCAAGCAAGCCAGCACGATCTTTGGCGCGGATGGCAAGCTGTACCGGGAAGGTAGCGGCGCTATCGCCACCCCACTCAACGGCGATGCGGCGCTCGGCTTGATACATGAGATTTTGCACGTTGGGGCAGGCGCGCGTGTGCACGGCCACGCCACGGCCACGCGTGATGTAGCCCACAATTTCATCGCCGGGAATCGGGTTGCAGCACTTGGCGCGAAAAACCAGCAAATCGTCGTGCCCCTTTACGACCAGGGGCGCTTCGCCAAAACCTAGCATGCGCTTTACAGTTCGGACCAGAGTGGGCTTGGTGTCGTCAACCTCGGTTCGCGCCGGTTGAGCGGACTCGCCGAGAACTTTCGTAAGAACTTGCCTGGCCGAATATTTTCCAAAACCTACCGCTGCGTACAAATCCTCAATCTTGGAGAGGCCCCACTCCGAGGCAGCCCTTTGCCAATCGCCTTCCGGTATTTTTTTTAGACCGCGACCGAAAGCGCGCGATTCTTTTTCCAGCAGCCGGCGGCCCATGTCGGTGGCTTCCTCGCGTTCGTGAAGATTGATCCAGTGGCGGATTTTGCTTTTGGCGTGCGAGGACTTTACGAAGCTGAGCCAATCGCGGCTGGGACTGTGGCCCTTTTGCGTAAGAATTTCGACCACGTCGCCGCTGGAGATTTCGTGGCGGAGAGGAACCATGTGGCCGTTCACCTTTGCGCCAACACACTGGTGGCCTACCTCGGTGTGAACAGCGTAAGCAAAATCTACGGGCGTAGCGCCGGCAGGAAGTTCCAGAACGCGGCCTTTGGGCGTGAAGGCGTAAACTTCGTTGGGCGCCAGATCCACTTTCAAGGTGGTTAGGAATTCGCCGGGTTCCTGGAGTTCCTGCGACCACTCAATCAGCTGGCGCATCCAGATGATGCGTTGATCGTCGTCGCTGGAGGGCTTGCCGTCCTTGTACTTCCAGTGAGCCGCGACGCCTTCTTCCGCGATGCGATGCATTTCCTGGGTGCGTATCTGCACTTCAAATGGCTGGCCAGCGTGAATGACCGTGGTATGGAGAGATTGATACAAGTTGGGCCGCGGCATGGCGATGTAATCCTTGAAGCGGCCAGGCACTGGGCGCCAGATGTGATGGACGACGCCCAGGGCCGCGTAACAACTGCGTTCGGAATCGGTGATGACGCGGACAGCCAGCAAATCGTAAACCTGTTCCAGACCGCGCTGCTGGCGTTCCAGTTTGCGATGCAGCGAACACAAACCCTTGACGCGGGCTTCCAGTTCCGCCGGTATGCCACTCTCCACCAGCTTGGTGCGAATTTCCGCCTGGACTTCTTCCAGAAATTTGTGATGCAACGGCTGGTTATCGCTGACTTCCTTTTGCAGAGCGAGAAAGGATTCCGGCTCGAGAACGCGAAAGGAAAGATCTTCAAGTTCATTACGAATGAGTCCCATGCCGAGGCGGTGCGCGATGGGCGAATAAATTTCCAAAGTTTCGCGTGCGATGCGCTGCTGCTTTTCTGCCTCAAGATATTCAATCGTGCGCATGTTGTGGAGCCGGTCGGCAAGTTTGACGACCACGACGCGAACATCGTGAACCATGGCCAGAACCATCTTGCGAACGTTTTCGGCCTGGCGCGCTTCCGGGGCCAGCATGTTGAGGCGGCCAATTTTGGTTACGCCTTCGACGAGGCGAGCAGTTTCTTCGCCAAAACGTTCCTGAATGCGGGAGACGGGAAATTCCGTGTCTTCGATGACATCATGGAGCAGAGCGGCGGAAAGAGTGGTGGCGTCCATGCGCATGTCGGCGAGAATGTGGGCAACTTCCAGGAGATGGGTGAGATAGGGATCGCCGGAGCGGCGGAGTTGATCGCGATGGCGCTCCGCGGCAATTTCGTAGGCGCGGCGAACCAGCCAGGGATCATCGGAAGGGCGATTTTTCTTGAGCTTCTCGAGAAGTTCGTCCAGGCGGGTATCCAGCAAACGCTCGGTGCGATCGCGATTGAAATGCAGCGGCAGATTGGCTGACCCAGACATCTCTTAATGTTACGCCTGAAGGAGCGGAAGGGCGAGCGCGGCGAAGTGCGTGAGTAGAAAAAAATAGGGTGCCGCCTAGCGCCCCAAGACAAATCGATTTAGCGGTGCCAGATCAGCCCAGCATCAGGTGGTAGGAGCGGGTTGCGAAGCGCGCCGTTGCTTCACTTCCTTCACTTTGTCAACCAGATCGTCGGCCTGCTTCTGCAGAGAGGCGCGCTCGTCCGCGCTCTCGACGGTGTCAGCTTTGCGGCGATACAGGAGGTTGAGGTAAGCCATGGCGTCATCGTAATCGGGACGCAGCGAAATGGCCTTCTGCAGGTCGGTGACGCCTTCATCGATCAACGGTCCGTACTTCGCGAGATATTCGCCACGAATGGCCGCGGGAAGCGGATCAGTGTCCTTAACCTGCTTACGAATATTCTTTTCGTTGTACTCCTTGCGCATCTCGCCGTTTGCGCGGAAAGCCAAAGTCCAATCAATCACGCCGATCCAGTAATAGGGTTCCGGATCTTCCGGTTTCAGCTGAATGTGCTTCTGATGGTAGGTCTTGGATTCCTCGAAAAGCTTGGGGTCGTAAGGAGTGCCAGCCATCTGGAAGAGAATGGAGCCGATGCCGTCGATGGCGCTGAGGTTATCGGGGTTGGTTTGGAGAATCTCCTTGAATTCCGCGATGGCTTGTTTGCCGATATTTTTATTCTGCTCGGAGGGGGCGCCAGGAATGTATTGACTGGCATAGGCAGTGGCGAGATAGAGACGGGCGTTAAGGAGCGTTGGATCGAGATCCTTGGCTTGCTTGAAGTCCTCGACCGCGGCATCGTATTGGCCATTCTTAAAAGCACCAACGCCTTTGTTGAGAAGGTCGCGCGCCTTGAGTTTATCGCAGCCGGAGAAGCCTACGGCGCAAACAAACAGCGCCAGGAGAGCCGCAGCCCGGCGGAACGAAAATGCGGACGGGCAAGCGTCCGTGCGTGCAAGCGATGCATGAGTCATCGAAGCGTCCATCCCTACGATGCGCAGCCGCTAAACGGGCTGCGCGAGAATTCAGATCCGCCCTGCGCGGGCTATTCCATCACAATCAGCGCTGTTGTTCCAGTCCTGGAGTCAACAAGCCAACAGAAATTCCCGAACCGTGCAACACATCCACCACCCGGGCAACAACAGCGAACTCTACAGGAGCCTCGCCGCGAATGAAAGCAACTTTTCGTGCGCGCTCTTTGTAGATGGCTTGCATCCGGTCCGCCAGATGATCCCAAGCGACGGGTTCCTGATTGATCCGAAGGTCGCCGCTAGAAAGCACTTGCAATACAATGATGCTGTCCACCGGATCATTAGGCCTATCGATCGCCGGCTGGGGCACGGAAGCATCGAGGCCCTTCTGCTGGTGAGGAGCGCTCATGAAAATCACGAGCAGCACCAGAAGAATATCAATCAGCGGAACGACATTCATTTCGGTGCACGTTCCGCGGTTCGCACCGCCTAGTTGCATTCCCATCATCCACCTCGCAAACGATTTACCCGGCGAGGAGGACTCTCACAACCTTGCGAAAAAACTTGGCCGCGATATTCCGCGGAAACTTACTGCCCAGCTTCGAGCTTGGCGGTGATCAAGCCGACTTTGTCGATTCCGGCGCCGCGCATGATGTCGATAGCGCGAGCCACCTCCTCAAACAGCACCGCGTTGTCGCCCTTGACGAAAGCGACCTTTTCCGCTCGATCTTTGAAAATTTCCTCGATGCGCGGACCCAAGCGCTCCCAGGTGGCATCTTCATTGTTGATCTTGACCTTGCCGTTTTTGTCGATCTGCACGACCACCGTCTTGTTTTCCAGATCCTGATTCTGCTGCTGATTCGGATTGGGCTGCGGAACAAGAGTGTCCATGCCTTTGGGCGTCAGCGGTGTAATGACCATGAAAATGATCAACAGCACCAGCAAAATGTCGATCAGCGGAACGACGTTCATTTCCGCCATCGCACCGCCCTTATTTTCTCCTACGCTCATCCCCATTGCGAGTCTCCTATCGGCTCATCCCTGCGAAGGACGTAAGCCTTTGCGCCGCGCCGGGTGGGAGCCAGCGCGGCAGCGGAACTTCTCGAAGCAACTTCCGTCAACGAATGGTGCAGTAGTACGTTGCAAAAAAACCTCAGTCACCGTTTGGATTTGCGTTTGGCGGTGGCGGAGGCGGCGTACTACCTCTCTCATTGCGCTCGGTCAGCAAACCTAATTGGTCGACGCCGGCGGAGCGAATCTCGTCCACGATGGCCACAACGTCACCATACTTGGCGCGCGCATCGCTTTTGAGATAGACCGTCTTGTCCAGTTTGTTGGAAATGCGGTCCTTCACTTGTCCGGACAGGTCCGCCTTTTGTACCTGGGTGTTGCCCAGGAAGATGTTGCCGTCGCGAGTGACAGCCACTACGACTGCATCCTCCTTATCGGCGTCCTGCATATCCCGGGCGGTATTGGTGTGCGCCATATCAACCGGCTTGTTCTTCTGCAACATGGGCGTAACGACCATGAAGATGATCAGAAGCACGAGCATGATGTCCGCCATCGGAATGACGTTGGGCGAAGACATCTGGCTGCCCACCTGCGGCTTGTAACGGCCGCCGCTTGATTGAATTGATCCACCGGCCATGGCAGGCCTCCTTACTTCTTTGCGCCGCGACGAAGGATGAAGTAGTTGATGAGCTCCATCGAAGAGTTATCCATCTCGACGTCGAAAGCTTCGACTTTATTGGTGAAGTAGTTGTAGGCCCACACGGCGGGCACGGCAACGATCAAGCCGAACGCGGTGGTGACCAGGGCTTCCGCGATACCACCAGCGACCGCTGATAGACCGGTCGCGTGACTGGTTTCGATGCCCTTAAACGCGTTCAAAATACCGACCACCGTCCCGAACAGTCCGACGAACGGAGCCGTCGAACCGATGGTGGCAAGGGCCGAAAGGCCGCGCTTCATTTCCGCATGCACGATGGCGACGGAGCGTTCAAGGCCGCGCTTGGCGGCTTCCACGACGTCGGCATCAGAAACTTGCTGGGAGGCAGACTGAAATTCAGAAAGGCCGGTCGCAACGACTTTGGCGATGTGGCTCTTCTTGTTGCGTTCCGCGATGGCGATGGCTTCGTCCAACTTGCCATCTTTCAGCGCGCCGGCAACCTGCTGCACGAAAATGCGTGATTGTTTGCGCGCGGCGCTGTACATCAGCGCGCGATCAATCATCACGCCGAACGAATAAACCGAAAGCACGAAGAGAGTGATCACAACCAACCGGGGCAGCAGGCTCATCTGTCCCCACATGGTCCTCAGATCCCAGGTTGAACCGGTGGTCTGAAGAAACATGGCGGCATAAACGTACAAAGTGGCTACCATTCGTTTTGCTCCTGTAGGCGGGCCGCTAGGCGGCATACCTTTATAAGTTCCGCGTGACCTGCGGCGCTGTTCGCGCCACCTGCCAACGAGTTACTGCTGAATCTTTGCTGCTCGAAGCGCCACGCATGTCCCACGACCCGCGCGACGCTCCGCTGCTACTGGTTCAAAGAGAAAATCACGTCGATGGTGGTGTCGACTTCAACCGGTTCCCCGTTGAGGGTAGTCGGCCGATAACGCCACTGCTTCACGGCATCAAGTGCGGCCTGCACCAGGAGTGGATGCCCTGAAATTACTTCGAGTTGCTGGACGCCGCCGCTCTTGGAAATAATGGCGTGCAGACGCACTGTGCCGGAAATGCGTGTCTGGCGCGCCAATGGAGGATAGACCGGCTGTACTCGATTGATCAGAGATGCTGCAGTCACCGCGCCGCCCTGACGAATGCGGGTCTGCGTAGGCTTAGGCGGAGGAGGCGCACCACCGACTCCACCGATGACGCCACCGATGACGCCACCCATCTGGCCGCCGGGAACGCCACCAGGAACACCACCTTGCATTCCCATCGGATCGGGCTCCGCGTCTTCCTTGATAATCTTGATATCTTTGGGGATCACCTTGGGCGCGACGAGCTTGCCTGCGTCCATCAAGTGCACTTGAGGCTTCACGTGTACGACAGGAGCGGCGGCCGGTGGCGGTGGGGGCGGCGGTGGTGGCGGGGGTGCGATGAGCAGCGTCGCCAGGCTGGCTCTGGGCAGGGCTTCGGTATAAATCAACGGAATCAGAATCAGAATCGCAAGAAAAGTCGCTTGCAGAACCATGGACAAAATTACCGTCCACGGCTTATTGGTCTTTTTTGATTTCGGACTGGAAACAACCATCTCTTCAAACATGGTGCTTACCTCCTCCCGGCTGGAGCGAGACGCCTTGCGGCGCCGTCACCATTCCGGGGTTTGTTTCCGGCTGCGGGTCCGGTTCCTGCCGCCGCTTGCTGGTCTTTCCAATGATGCCACCAGACTACAAGCGGAGCAGCAATGCCAAAACTGGAGTACGTTCCTACCACAATCCCCACCACCAGAGCAAAGGAGAAAGCGCGAAGCACCTGGCCGCCCATGAGGAAAAGTACGAGCACGGTGAGGAAAGTCAGACCGCTGGTAAGTATCGTCCGTGATAACGTTTGATTGATGGACTTGTTGACCACCACGGCAAAATCTTCTTTGCGCAGCAAACGATTGTTTTCGCGGATGCGGTCGAAAATGACGATAGTGTCGTTCATCGAATAACCGACCAACGTGAGCAGGGCTGCGATCACGGTGAGTGAAATTTCATAATGCAACAAAGAGAAAAATCCCAAAGTAATCAAAACGTCGTGGAATACCGCCAGGACCGCGGCTGCCCCAAAAACCCACTCGAATCTGAAGGCAATATATAACAGCATGCCGCCCAAAGCATAGAGGGTAACGAAAACTGCCTGGCGACGAAGCTCGGCTCCGACTTTGGCGCCGACGATTTCCGCGCCGCGAATGACGAAACTTCCGGACCCGTACGCGGCGTTCAGCGCGGTAACCACTTGGGCCTTGCTGGAATCCTTCGCCTCATCGCTCAGATCTTTCTGCCCGATGAAAATGAGGTACTCGTTGGAGTTGCCGGACGACGCGACGTCCCTAATACTCTGGATCTCGTTATTACCCAAACCCTGAGCAGTTAGCGCGCTACGCAGATGGTCAATGTTCTGGGGCTGCGCGAACCGCACGTCCACGTTCGTGCCGCCTTTAAAATCGATGCCGTAGTAAAGACCACCGTTGAGGAGAATCGAGGTCCAGCCAGCGAGCAGAAGCAGAGCGCTCAGGGCGTAGAAATATTTCGCTTTGCCCATCCAATCGATATTGGGCTCTTTGAAGAACTCTATCATGCGGATTCTGCTTCCCTTCCTTAGACTCCAGCGAGTGCCGGTTTGTTCCCGGTTCGTGCAGTGAGAGCGAAGGCCGTAATCCGGCATCGTCCCCTGAAATCAAGCGACGACCAATCCCGCATTCCACCTAAATTTAAGTAGGAAAGAAGGGTTAGAAGTCCTAGTACAGATTAAATGCTCAACTCAGACTGGCGGTCCATCTTTGCCAGGTGATACTGAAAAATCGTTTTCGAGACATAGACCGCGGTAAAGATGTTCGCGACTAGGCCGACTACCAGCGTAATTGCGAAACCGCGGATCGGGCCGGTTCCAAAAAATCCCAGAAATGCCGCGGAAACGACAGTCGTTACGTGAGTATCGATAATGGTTAAAAAAGCTTTGTCGAAGCCTGCATCTACAGCCGAAGCTGCAGCCTTGCCGTTGCGCAATTCTTCGCGGATGCGTTCGAAGACCAGCACGTTGGAATCAACGCCCATGCCGATGGTGAGGATGACGCCGGCAATTCCTGGCAGCGTCAAAACAGCGCCAGACATCGCCATGAAGGCGAGCAAAATCACCAGGTTCAGGAGCAATGCCACCACCGCGTTAGCCCCGGAAAGCCGGTAGTAAAACACCATGAACAGCATAACCACGATCAAGCTGAGCGCCGAAGCCTGCACGCCGTGACGGATCGAGTCCGCGCCGAGTGAAGGACCCACGGTACGCTCTTCCAGATACTTGATGGAAGCTGGCAGGGCGCCAGCGCGCAGCACCAACGCCAGGTCATGCGCCGATTCCTGACCAAAGTTGCCTTCGATCATGCCGTTGTCGTCAATCCGCCCGTTGATTACCGGAGCCGAATAAACGCGATGTTCCAGCACAATCGCCAACTGACTGCCCTTGTTCTGTTCGGTAAATGGGCCAAAGCGGTTCGCAGCTTCCGAGGTAAGAATAAAATTTACCTGCCACTGGCCCGGATTATTTGTGTTGCGCGACTCCGTTGCGTTCTTGAGGTCGCGGCCGGTCACAACCGGTGCGCGGCTTACCAGGTACCAAACCTCGCCTGATTCTGGCGCGCCGCTGGCGGTGCGGGATTCGTTTCGACCGGGCATCAGTTCCGTGCCCGGGGGAAGAATTCCGTTGTGCGCGGCCAATGCCTCCGACTGTGAGGCGTAAGTTCGCGGATCTTCAACCAGTCGCAGTTCGAGCTGTCCACCGGCCTGAATGACGGCTTTGGCGCGAGCCGGATCGCCTTCACCCGGCAACTGCACCAGGATTTCGTTTTCGTTACGGCCCCGCAGTTGAATGGTGGGCTCAGTCAGTCCCAATTCGTTGACGCGTCGCGAAATCGTTTCGACAGACTGACTCATCGTGGAAGCCTGGATGTTGGCAAGCGCGGTGGGACGCAACGTCAGAGTGAAGCCTGAACTCTCGCCGGCTGCAGGAGCTTCTTCCCATTGCGCGCCGTATTGCTGCTGCACGAAATCGCGGAACGCGGCCGCCTGATTCGAATCCACGTTGCGCACCAGAATGTGGGTGTCGTCGACGCGACGAATCTCGTCGTAATGAATATTTTTGTCGCGCAACCCCTTGGTCAGACGGTCCACTGTCTGGTCGGTTTCCTGCGCGATGGCTTCCTGTACTTGCACTTGCAGCACCAGTTGCGTGCCGCCCTGCAAGTCCAGACCAAGATGGATTTGCTTGGAGAAATTGTCCTTTACTTGCGCGAGCGATGTTGGAAATGTCGGCAGGCCGAGCAATCCATAAATGCAGAGAAGGATCACCGCCAGGATGAAGAGCGCTTTCCACTTCAAATTAGGATTCATGATTGGGATAGACGGCTGGAAATCCGCCGCGAATGGAGTCGACTGCTCTGCAGTCGCCAAGAAAGTCGATCGCTCTGCGATCGCTGAACATAAAGTTGCGGCGAGACAGACGAGGCGACGTTAGCTGGCATTTTCTTCCACCTCGACCTGGGAGATCGCGGAACGCAGGATACGAATTTTTACCTGGTCGGCAATCTTCAGAATCACGGTGTCACCGTCAATGCCGCTTACAGTTCCATAGATTCCGCTGCTGGTGACCACTTTGTCGCCGTTCTTAATTGCCGCCAGCATCGCTTGCGTTTTCTTCCTCTGCCGCTGCTGGGGCAGGATGAGCATCACATAAAAAATACCCATCACAATCACCATCATCACCAGCGGACTGCCGAGAATTCCGGCGCCCCCGCCCGTCTGCCATAGAAGTGCTGCCATCATCGGATCGTTTGAACTCTTCCCGTTAAGATCAGCCGGTCCAACGATTGCGCCGGACCAGCTGCCAGTTAAGAATACTTGCCACTCGCTAAGGGCGAGTGTTGCTCCCTCGCGATCACTGCCAGATGGATTCTCTGTGCGATTCTCCGAAGCTTCGCGAATTTACGCCGGACCTGCCGCGTAGCGCGCCTGCACCTCGGATGAGAATTTTACTAGATTCCCAAACTCGATAGCCTCGCGGATTTGCCTCATTAAGTCAAGGTAAAAGTGGACATTGTGGTGGGTGGCAAGGATGGCGGCGGCGAGTTCTCCGGCGGCGAAGAGGTGCCGAAGATACGCGCGCGTGTAGCGGCGACAGACGCTGCAAGTACAATTCGGATCGAGTGGTTTTTGGTCCTGCGCGTATCGGGCATTCTTGATGAGCACGCGGCCTTCACTGGTATAAATGCACGCGTGGCGCGCGGCGCGTGTGGGCAGAACACAATCCATCATGTCGATGCCCAGAGCGACGTAATCCGCAATTTGTTCCGGCCGGCCGACGCCCATCAAGTAACGCGGCTTTTCTTTTGGCAACAGTGCGGTTACTTCTGTCGTCATTTCGCACGTCATTGCGTGCGGTTCGCCCACCGCGAGCCCGCCGACCGCATAGCCGGGAAAATCAATTTCGAGCAACTGCCTTGCGCTCTCGCGGCGCAGATCCGCAAGCGTCGCGCCCTGCACAACGCCGAACTGCCATTGCGCAAGGTCGCCGTTTTGGCGGGCACGTTCTTGAAAATAATTTCGCGCACGCCTGGCCCACTCGGTTGTTCGCTTCAGAGCGGCTTCAGCCTTTTCCCGTGGCGCCGGGGTCTCGATACATTCGTCCAGGACCATGGCGATATCTGAGCCGAGCGCCAGCTGAATCTCTACTGCCTTCTCCGGCGTGAGCAGATGTTCCGATCCATCCAGATGCGAACGGAAGCGCACTCCGTCGTCGGTAATTTTGCGCAAGGCGGAAAGACTAAAGACCTGATAGCCACCGGAATCGGTCAATATAGCGCCGTTCCAGGACATGAATTTATGAAGCCCGCCAAGCTTGCGGACCAATTCGTGTCCCGGGCGAAGATACAGGTGATAGGTATTTCCGAGAATAATCTGCGCGCCAAGTTCTTCGAGCGCCTCGTTACGCAGCGCCTTCACAGCTCCCTGGGTGCCCACCGGCATGAAGAAAGGAGTATCGACCGGGCCATGGGGAGTGCTTAGGATTCCGCGGCGGGCTCCACTGGCATCGGTTTTCTTAATTTCAAACGAGAAATTCACTGCTCAACATTGTATCAGGAGAAAATCCACGCTCCGCCCATCTTGATCGCTACATAGATTGCCCAAACGCTGATGGCAATACTCAGCGATTTGCCCTTTAACTTTTTGGGATTTACTGCCGCGAAACCCATCGAAATCAGCAGCAACGTCCAGAGGCTGAAGATATCGATCGATTTAGCCAGGGACATCAGCGCCTTTGGCGTACTTTCCGGAAGAAAAGCGCCAACGTTTGTAGCAATGGGATTGTCCAAGTCGAGGGTGCCGGGCGCCTTCAAGTAAAGAATAAGAATGAACAGAAGCGAATATAGGATCCATGGAAAATAGGCGTGCGCGGTAATTCCGAGGGAGCTGCCAAATCGGGCGCCCGCTCCGCCAATCAAATTGTACGCAAGCAGCAGAATGCCCCCGACGATCAAGGCTTGCAGAATCGGCCATGCTACTCCAAATCCGTAAGCAATCCCCGGCGAGATCTTGGCGCTCATCGAAATTTGCTGTTCTTTCTGCTCGGCGCTCAGACTTGCCGTTCGCGAGCTCTCTTCAATACGTTTGCTGGCGACGTCTCTCCAGTCCACTTTTTGGTTCATAACAAAGGCGACTGCTGCTCCCAGGACAGTCATGAGGACGACGGGCAGAATCCAACTTGGCCGCTTGGCGATATCTTCAAAAGTGGCCTTGGGCGAGAAAAACACGCCGATGAGTCTGGCAAAATGATTGATCGGGCCGGGCGTTTGCGGTGCTTCCGGCGCCATCACAGGGGTCATCGACATAAGACATTCCTCCACCACGAAGTTTTGTTACACACAGCGTTGCCCGTTTATACGCGTGCGGTGGCAGCAAAATATCACCGATTACGACGGAAGTGAATGGAAGGAATTTTAGCGGAGAAAAGGCTAGCGGACCGCGATCTCAGGCACCGCCGCGATCAGGTCTTTCGTATATTGCTGCGTAGGTTGGTGCAGCAGCTGTTCGGCGTCTCCGAGTTCGATAAGTTTGCCGGCACGCATTACGGCGATGCGCTTTGCGATTTGCGCCACCACCGGCAGGCTGTGGGAAATAAAAACGTACGTAAGGCCAAATTCGCGCTGCAGTTCTTGCAGCAGCAGCAGCACCTGCGCGCCGACGGACACGTCCAGTGCAGAAACCGGCTCATCGGCGATCACCAGCTGCGGCCGCAGGATCAAGGCACGCGCGATCCCGATACGCTGCCGTTGGCCGCCAGAAAATTCGTGCGGATAACGCTTCAGCGCATTGGATTCGAGTCCCACGCGCCGCAGCATCGCTTCTGCGAGCTCCATGCGCTGGTTCTTGCTGAGTTTGGGCTCGTGTATTGCCAACGGCTCCGCAACAATTTCGCCAACGCGCATCCGCGGATTCAAGGAAGCGAAGGGGTCCTGAAAAATCATCTGCATTCCGCGCCGCGCTACGCGCAATTCTTCACCGCTCAACTGCAAAAGATCCCGCCCGCCGAACTGGATTTCTCCCGCGTCCGGCTCGATTAACCGCAGCAGCGTGCGCGCAAGTGTGGTCTTGCCGCAGCCACTCTCGCCGACGATCGCCAGCGTCTCGCCTGTGTAAACCTCCAAATCGACGCCATCGACTGCGGCAAAGCGCGCTCCGCCGACAACCCCTTCTGCGCCGCTGCGCGCGTAGCTCTTTGTCAGCCCTCGCGCCGTTAATAATTTTTCTACGTCCAAACTCCCAGCCTTCCAATCACAAGTGCTGCCACCGCACTTACACTTTGCGCCTCTTAACCCTTCGCCGCGTTTTCTCTGTGTACTTTGCGCCTCTGCGTCATCTTTTTTCCTTCTTTCGCCTCTCGTGCGTCAAATCAACACACAGCGAGCGGCCTGCTGCGGAGAAGCCTTGCGCAACTCCGGTACCACGACGCAGCAATCACTTCGCCGTACAGCGCATCTCGGTTCGAACGCGCATCCCGGCGGCAGCTGCGTTAACTGCGGTACGCTCCCCGGAATCGGAGTGAGCTTCCCACGCTCGAGCCGTGGCGAAGCGCCTAGCAAACCCTGCGTGTACGGATGTTTAGGCGTCGCAAGCACCTGGGCGGCAGAACCTTCTTCCACGATGCGCCCCGCATACATCACCGCCACCCGGTCCGCGACTTGCGCCACCACTCCCAAATCGTGCGTGATAAAAAGAAGACCCAGCCTCAATTCGCGCCGCAATTTTTGCAACAACTGGAGAATTTCCTTCTGCACCGTGACGTCGAGCGCGGTTGTCGGCTCGTCCGCAATCAGCAACAGCGGTCCCGACGCCAGCGCCATGGCAATCATGGCGCGCTGGCGAAGTCCTCCGGAAAGTTGATGAGGATATTGTTCCGCTCGGCGTTCCGGTTCGTTGAGCGCCGCTTGCCGCATCGCGGTGATCACTCGCTCGCGCAGCGTCGCTTTGCTCATCTTCGATTGGTGCGCGGGTTGGTGCGCGCGAATCGCTTCTTCAATCTGTTGGCCCACGCGCATCACCGGATTCAGCGAAGTCATCGGCTCCTGAAAGATCATGGCGATCTGCTGGCCGCGAACTGCGCGCCACTCAGCCTCGGTCAGCGTCGTCAGATTTTTCCGCGTAGTCGCAGTGGCCCCGATCCGGTCGGGGCTATCTTGATTTTGGATTTTCTTGTTATCGGCCCTGGCTTCACCTTCTACCAGTGACACCTCGCCATTCACACGCCCACCCACCGGCAACAATCCCATCAGCGCCAGCGACAGCATGGTCTTTCCGCTACCCGATTCGCCCACCAGGCCGAGACATTCGCCCGCGCCAATTTGCAGCGATACTTCATTCACCGGGCGCACCCATCCCTGCGCCGTCGGCAATTCCACGGTCAAGCCGCGAATCTCCAGCAATTCATTCACTTGTTCATCTTAGGGGCGCGGGTGGAAAGTTGGAACGGCTTTGCCGAAGCTGCAATCCAAACGAGTACGGGCAAAGAATACGGCGTTAGCGCTTTTCGAGAGGAAGAACAAATTTTAATGCGGTATGGGTGGACGAGAATCCGACCACTTTCACATCCTGCAATCCGGCTTGTCTTCCCGCGGCAATCACATCGTTTTCTGTCAGCTCTTTTTTCCCTTTTTCATACACTACCCACAGAGCTTCTGCGTTCTTTAATTTTTTTGCATATTTTGCGATGGCAGCTAGCGAGTTCTTGCCCACTGCTGCGAAAAAGTTGTGCTCAGCATTCACCGAGCCGCCCGCTTGAACGAGCTCTGCCCTTGTAGCTTTCAGTTCGTTTACAAAATGGCTTGGAAATTCTCCTAGGAGACGCACCTTTGTTCCTTCTTTCATGCCAAGTTTCTGGACGCGCGTTTTCGGGTGCAGGATTTTCTCGCGCCATTTCTCCGCAGCGGTTCCGATCTCAAAGGTCAGCACGTCGTCATGGGTTGCAATGCGTAATTCTCCGTTTTTGGCTTGTACATCGCGCATTTCGCCAAAGCTAATCTTCACGCGGTAATCCGTCCCGCGAAAAATTAGTTCGCTGGTTTCCAGTAGGATTTTTCCCTGGTGACGCTCTCTCCCAACGCGCACCGCGCCCTGCAGTTCTTTTCCCATGAATCGCCTCCGAGAGGACACTGCCTGGAACCAAGTCACAAACTCACAACTGAAAACCGCTTACTGAAAACTGTAAACTATAACGTTCCCATGTCCACTTCCACCGCAAACGCTCCCGCCCGCACCGACTGGTCGCTGATCTGGGCCGCGCCTGGTTTCCGTTATTTTTTCTTCGCGATGTTCATTTCCCTTTTTGGCAGCGGAATGAATTTTGCCGGTGTCAGTTGGCACATACTGGCGCTAACGCACTCAACGGTCAAGGTTAGCTTCCAAGTGATTGTTGCGACTGCGCCGGGCCTCTTGATTCCCTTCATCGGTGGGGTGCTGATCGATCGTTACGACCGCCGCTATCTGGGTATCGTTCTGGATTTCGTGCGCGGAGTCGCCGTTCTTGCCACCGCTTACATCGCGTGGCGGGGTCATCTCGAACTATGGCACCTGTATGCCATCACGTTCATAACGGGCGCCGGTTCGGCAATGTATTGGGCAAACGTCAACGCCCTGGTTCAGGAAGTGATGCCCGCGAGCCAGTTTACCGGCGCCAATGCCGCCGTGCTGATTGGTGTGCAGACCGGAATGCTCTTTGCCGGAGCGCTGGTCGGCTTCATCTATGACGGCGCAGGTATCGCCGGAATCCTCGGCATCGACGGCCTCACCTACTTCGTCTCCGCGTGGTGTCTTTACAAACTTCGCAAAGACTACGTTTCTCCCCGCGACCACCTGACAAAGTATCCGCGGGAATTTTCCTCCACCACAGAAGCAACCGCCGAAGCTCTGGAAACCGCCGAAATGCCGGACGTCGCGGAAGCCGGGCTTTCCCTGGCGGTTTATTCCGACTTGAAGGAAGGCTTCGCGTATTTGCGCAAACAGCCGACCGTTCGCGCGCTCGGCACCACGCATTCCATTTTGATGGCGGGAGTCGTCAGCGCCAATGTGCTGATCGTGGCGCTTGCTGCGGACATTCTTCATGCCGGCGCGCGCGGGCTAGGATTTCTCGAAGCTGGCTGGGGACTCGGAGCAGTCATCGGGGGCCTGCTGGCCTCGCAACTTCCGCAGCGCTTGCGCATGACGCTGTACGCGCTATCGATAGCGGGGCTGGCGCTCGGTCACCTGGCAATGCCATTCATCACATTTCTGACGGCAGCGGCGTTTTTTCAGGTATTGTTCGGATTTTTTCGCGCGCTTTCCGGGGTGGTCGCGCAAGCCGCGCTCATGCACATTGTTCCGAGGCACTTCATGGGCCGCACGCAATCGGCCATGGCCGTTCTTACCACCATCCTGCAGTTGGTAATGAGCTTCGCGCTCGGCTGGATTTCGCAGCAACTCGGCATCTTCTCGGGATTCACGCTGCTTGCGGTCATCTACGCATTGGGCACCCTGTCCGCGTTCCACGCGCGGGGGTTGCTCCGCAAACGTCCCTGACAGTTCTTGGTTGGGTTTGGCTACAAACAAAATCTTTCGCCAATGCTACACTTCCGCCCGCCGAAGCTTGTTTCTTCTGTTACACAACCACCGGAGGCACTCGAGTTGAAACCCGCGTTGCTCGTTTTCGTTCTTCTAACGGCGCTCGCAACACAATCCACAAAGGCGCAAAGTTGCCTTGACTCTGCAGCGCCACTCTGGAATCTCGCGGCGCCGCACGACTACATCCAAAAACGTGCTTCCAGCTACGACCGCAGCGGCGGCAATGCGGACTCCCGTCCAATTCCCGCCGGTGTAGCGCTTACCGTTCTCGACGCTCCCGGACCCGGCGTACTCACGCACCTGTGGTTCACCATGGCAGCTCCGAAGATCTGCATCTGAAGAAACTCGTCTTGCGCATTTTCTGGGACGATGAAGCCACACCCAGCGTGGAAGCTCCCATCGGCGATTTCTTTGGTCTGGGACTCGGCGAGTATTTTCTCTATCAATCTATCCCTCTCTCCATCGGCGCGGACAAAGCGCTCAATTCGTTTTTCGTCATGCCTTTCCAGAAACACGCGCGCATTACCATCGCCAACGACGGCGCGCAGAAGGTGGACTTCTTCTACTTCAACATTGATTACCGCGCCTGCGCAAAGCCGCTTCCTGCAAGCACTCTTTACTTTCACGCGCAATATCGCCAGGCCGCTCCGGCCAAGGGCTGGACCAACGATTGGAAGGACAACAGCGATCCCAAGGTGAACAACCGCCCGAACCTCGACGGCGAAGGCAACTATGTCTGGATGGAAGCTCGCGGCCGCGGCCAATTCGCAGGCGTAACCATGTCCATACTGCAAAATCAGGATTACTGGTGGGGCGAAGGCGACGACATGTTTTTCGTCGACGGCGAAGTCAAGCCCCCGATTAACGGTACCGGCTCCGAAGATTATTTTCTCGGCGCCTGGGGTTTTGGAGCTCACGCATTCGCTTACGGTCTCTATGGCGCGCCCGTAAAGGGCGATGAAAAAGCGGGCGGCCGCAGCTCGGTGTACCGATTTCACCTTGATTCACCGATCCCGTTCACCAAATCACTCAAAGCCACAGTCGAGCACGGCCAGGCCAATCATCGTTCCGATAACTTCTACTCCGTTGCATATTGGTATCAAACCGAGCCGCATGCTCCTTTCCCGCCGTTGCCTCCGGTTGCTGACAGGCTCCCGCGAGTCCGAGCCACCGGAGGCCCAGGCAGCCTTCGGCAATAAGACACCAGCATCAATTCGCCCGCCCTCGCGAATCTAACCACTCGATGCGCAGCCCTAAGCCCTGATTGTGCTGAAAACTTGGGCCTTGCCTCAGCGGCTGGAGGCGGCTCGACGAATCCCATTGCATCTGGCTGCAAACTCTGGCAAAACATGGGGCTCATGCCACAACGACCACCCTTAAAGATTTCCGCCCGCCACGTGGGCGGCATCACGGTCCTCGACCTGACTGGGGACATCACGCTATTCAACTCGCCTGAGATTCGCAAAGCGCTCATCGACCAATTGAAAGACAGGCGAGTTCCGCACCTGATATTAAATATGCTGGCCGTTCCCTACGTCGACAGTTCCGGCGTAGCCTCACTGGTCGAAGGGCTAAAGATTTCTCGCGACCTGAAATCGCGCTTCGCTCTGTACGGCCTTTCCAAATCCGCGAAAACCGTTCTCGAACTCACTCACCTGCTGCGCATTTTTGAGGTTCACCTGACGGAGCAGGAAGCTTTGGACGCGCCGGCACCGCCGCCCTTTAGTCCGGCTGCTTCCAAAAGCGAAGGCGCATGAAATAACCAGGTTCGGGACTACGCTTCTGAATTAGAGTTTTCGACACAGCCCAAATGTTCTCCGCTCAAACCATCGGCTCGGCCACCATCGACGCACTCTCTTACATCGGTGGCCTGGCGCGTCTTGCTGCATACGCAACCCGGGCTTTGTTCATGGACATCTTTTCTCCCCGGCGTCTGGCTTATGGCCGGGCGGTACATCAGTCCATGGCCGTGGGCATCGGGGCGTTGCCGATTCTCTCGTTGATTTCGTTTTTCATCGGCACCATCCTGGCGCTGCAAGCGGCGTATGAGCTTAGAAAATTCGGCGCATTGCAATTTGTCGCCAGCGCCGTCGCGATTTCCGTTTCGCGCGAACTTGGGCCCCTCATGACCGCCATTCTGGTCATCGGACGCTCCGGCTCGTCCTTTGCCGCTGAACTCGGCACTATGAAGGTCAATGAAGAAATCGACGCCATGGAAACCATGGCGCTCGATCCCATTCGCTTCCTGGTGGCGCCCAAACTTTTCGCCATGCTCTTGATGATGCCTTGTCTCGCAATTTGGGCCGACTTTATGGGATTTCTCGGGGGCTCGATTTTCGGCATTATTGCTGCCGGTTTTACTCTTAAGACCTACTTCATTGCCACCATGGACGCGCTGGTTCTCCGCGATGTGGTCACTGGCCTGGTGAAGAGCGTCATGTTTGGACTGGTTATTACCACTGTCGGCTGCCAGGAAGGGCTGCGCACCGGCCTGGGCGCCGAGGAAGTCGGCCGGTCCACGACCTCGGCAGTAGTGAAATCGATTTTTCTGGTGGTTATGGTCGATCTGGTGTTTACTGCGCTGTTCTATATAAACGCGAAACCGTGATTCCGATGCCCAACGAGCAAACCCCAAAAGCAGTTCCGCCTACTACGCTTCAGGGCCCGGCGATTTCGATTCGCAATCTGCATGTTGCCTACGGCGAACGCGAAATTCTTCACGGCGTTACGTTTGACGTTCCGGTGGGAGAAACCGTGGTGATTCTCGGCGGCTCCGGCTCCGGCAAGAGTACTCTGTTGCGCACGCTGGTTGGCCTCGAAGCGCCCACCAGGGGCGAAATTATCGTTCGCGGAAAGAATCTGCAGGGTCTATCGCAGGCAGAGTGGAGAGAACTTCGCCAGCACATCGGCATTTCCTTTCAGAGCGGCGCGCTCTTCGGTTCCATGACCGTAGGCGAAAATGTAGCTCTCCCGCTAAACGAACACACCGACCTCGATCCAGCCACAATCGAAATCATGGTTCGCTTGAAATTAAATGAAGTCGGCCTGGACGGTTACGAAAATTACATGCCTGCGCAACTCAGCGGTGGAATGAAGAAGCGTGCTGCGGTCGCTCGCGCCATGGCCATGGATCCGGAAATTCTTTTTTTTGACGAACCGTCCGCAGGGCTCGACCCCATCATCGCCGCGGGAATCGACCAACTCCTCCTGAAATTGAAGGAAGCCTTCGGCATCACCATCATCGTAGTGACCCACGAGCTTGCCAGCGCCTTCTTAATCGCCGACCGCATGGTGCTGCTGGACAAAGGCCACATCGTTGCCAACGGCACTCCCGCCGATCTGCAGGCCAGCACGCAACCGCGCGTCCGGCAATTTCTTGACCGCGTCGCCGAACCCGAGCTCAGCCTGGAAATCGATTATCTGCAAATGCTGACCGGCGAAGTTCCCAGGGAGCGCCAGTGAAACTGCTCGGCTTATCCGCCAAGCGTGACACCAACCGCGCTACTCTCTTTTCGCTTTGCCGCCGTGCTATACTCCGCAAACTTTCCTCGCAATCAAACTTTGCGATAAACAGGTTCGAACGGCCATGAACTCCGCCTCGACTCGCCGCCAGGAAGCCATCGTCGGACTATTCGTGCTGGTCGCGGCAGTGCTTCTGATCGTCACGGTTTTCTCGCTCACCGGATTTTTTAATCGCGGCGATGTTTTGTACCGTGCCTTCTTCAAGAACGCCGGCGGCTTGCGTCCCGGCGCGGAGGTCCGTTACGCCGGAGGCCCTCCCATCGGACGCATCGAAGATGTGCATCCCGACCCACACGACAGCACACGCATGGAAATTGCGTTTCGTGTGAAGCCGGAAGTTCCCGTCAAAACCGATAGCCTCGCGACTATCAGCAGCAACAGCCCGCTTAGCGACAATTTTCTGGGTATCGTTCCGGGCAGCAATGCCGCGCCACGCGCGCCTTCCGGCTCTGCTCTCAAATCGAGTGACTATGTGGGCTTTGGCGATCTGGAAGCGCAACTCGCCGATCTTGCGCCGCAAGCTCGCGTCCTGCTGGACAATCTGAATCAACGCGTTGTTGAATTGCAGACCACAGTGGCGCGTGTGAACGACGTTCTGAACGACAAGAACCGTGCGAATCTGAGCGCCAGTCTGGGAACCGTTCGTGGGGTGCTCGACGAGAATCGCCAGCGGCTTCACTCGACCATCACGCATTTTGATGACGCCAGCGCGCGAATCGCGCCGCTGCTGGACGACCTTAAAAAGACCAACGCCGACGCACAGAAAACCATCAACATACTGGAAGGCACTATCGCCGAAAATCGTTCCGATCTTCGCGAGTCCATTGTCGAGCTGCGCCACGTCCTGGAGACCGCCAGCAATGTGACCGATCAGTTGGATCGTACCCTGAATGCCAACGGCGAAAACATTGACGATATCCTGAGCAACTTCCGGCAAGCATCGCAAAACCTGCGGCAGTTTACGGAAACGCTGAAGCAGCGGCCGTACACGCTGCTGCGTTCTTCTTTGCCGCCGCCGCATGAACCCGGAAAAGTTTCCAAGCCGGATTGAGGGGAACCGGAATGAAACGTCTCGTCAGCTGGACAATTTTTCTCGTTTGCCTTGCCGCAGGCTGCGTATCCGCCAGGTCGCCTCGCTATTACCGTCTGAACCTTTTTCCTGTCGCAACTCAATCCAAGGCTTCACCGTTCCAAGTTTCGATTCTCGTCGGCCGGTTGACGGCTCCCCGCATCCTGCGTGACGACCGTGTCGTTTACGGTATGAGCGACGTGGAACTTGGTGTGGACGAATACCATCGCTGGACCGAGCCCCCCACGGAAATGATCGAAGACCTTCTCGTCCAGCAGCTTCGCCACTCAGGTCAATACAAATCCGTGCAACGCATTTCAAGTACCGCCCGCGGCGACTATCTTTTGCGCGGCCACCTTTCTTCCTTGAACGAAATTGACGATCCCGCCGGAATTAAGGCGCGCTTCAATATTCAACTTGAACTTTTTGAGCAGAAGTCCGGCAGCGTAGTCTGGACGGGCAGTTACTCGCACGATGAGCCAGTCGAAAAGAAATCGGTTACCGCCGTCGTTGAATCGTTACAGAAAAGTGTAAACGCGGGAATCGAGCAGCTTACCGCCAGCCTCGCGCAATACTTCGAGTCGCGTCCCTCGCATTAATCAAACCGCAATTTTCTAAAACGGACCAGAGACGAGCCAGCTCTTTGGTAAAGGCCCAGCGTGCTGCGCCCAGCTTGCGCAGGATGGACTAACATATTCGCCTCGCTTCAAGACGCAGGAGTCGGCGCGGGGGCGGGAACACTCTTCACATTCCGCTTACCCAGCAAATCCACCGCCGCCTGATTCAGCTTGGTTCGTAGTTGTGAACGCTGATTTGCCTGCGTGATATATCGAACGGAAAGTTCAATTCCGCCGAGTACCGGCCTGAGATTGATGGATGGCTCCGCGCTGAACGCGCCAATATCGCGGCTTCCGGCGGCGTTCCGCAATTCCAGCGCCGCCTCCTTTGCCGTTGCTTGCGTGGCCTCAACGACGCTCTTCTGAATTGCATCGATCATCGGATAGGGATCTTCACCCGTCGGCAGCACCACTTGCAGTTCGTCCCATAACCACTGTCCCGATGTAGAAAAATTAAAGTAATGGCCTTCGATGGCGTAGCTGTTGGTAAATGTGACCCGTCGTCCCGTCGGGTGGCCTGAATCCGTCCAGTTTCCCGTTTCCAGCAGCACCGTGTGGAACAAACCGATCTCGATCACTTCTCCCGTCACGCCGTTGATTTCCACCCAGTCTCCCAGCCGAATTCCGTTTTTTCGCATCAGGACGAACCAGCCCAGGAAGCCCACGATGAAATCTTTCAACGCAACCGTAAGGCCGGCTCCCGCGAGTCCCAGGAACGTGCCCAACTGACTCGGCGGACCAAAAATCACCAGTAAAATCAGCAGCACCGCCACCACTTGCACTGTCACCCGTGTGGTGGCTTTAAGTGTCTGCACTTGCCGTTGGTCCAGGTGCGTCTTGCCAAGCAGTTTTTCCACCCAAGTATTGAAAAAAAGCCCGACCAGCGCGATCCCCAGAACAATTACAGCGCCGATCAGCATGCGGCGCACTACAGCGCGCTGCCTTGCTCTTACCAATTCGCTCCACATCGCATACACGGCTGCCAGTTGTTTTTCGTAATCCGCGCGGCGGTCCAGATTAGGGAGAGCCTTTTGATCGGAACCAATCTGTTTCATCTTGGCCACGGCAGCCGTTGATTCCTCGTGGCTGCGGCTTTTTCCTGCCCCCTTGCCGCCCGGGGCCTCGGACTTCTTTGCGTGCGCTGCTAAGTCCGGCGAAGCCTGCTTAGCCGCATCGATTTGCGCGTCCAGAGCGTCATGCTTCGCGGTTAGCGATGCCGCCGCGCTTTCTGCGGCCTGTCTCGCTTGCGTCAGTCTGTCTTGCTTCTGTTCCAGCCACGACCATAGTTTGCATAGGTGCACCAGTCCAAATTGATCGGGCAGTGGATCAGGATACTTCTGGACGGCGTTGTCCACTTCCGCGGACGCTGCCTTGTGTTCCTCTTCCAGCTGCTCGATGCGTTGCTTCTTGCTTCCGCCCGCCCGACTCAGGTCCTGCGTCGCGTCATCCACTTCGTCTTCATCGGATTCCAGGCGCGCCTTGGCCTCGTCCAGCCGGTCATTCAGCGCCGCTTTCGCGTTGCCGGCGGCCTTGGCCTCCTCCGCAGTCAACTGATCGGCCAAAGCCTGGTCTGTCTTTTGCAGTGCCTCTGCTTTCTCCAGCCGTGCCTCGAATCCCTGGGCTTCCGCGCTCAAGACCGCCGGATGCGCTTGAGCGTCGCGCCGCGCGCTTTCAAACTCCAGATCCAATTCGTGATCGATTAAGCGGATCGCTTCCTTGGACAGCGCCTGTTCGTCAGCCCTATCTGCAGTCCCTGCCAGCTCTTGCGTCGTCCTGAGCGGGGTCTGATCAACCAGCGCCGTCGCAGCCGCAGCCGCTTTCAACTTCGTCGACATCTTCGGCGCGCGTCCCAGCAGCACAATGCCGTAAATCGCTGCTCCCAGCAGAACGATCAGCACAGCAGTCGCAACTTTCTGTGAACTCCGCATAAGCCCCCTTCCGCTGAACCCCTATTCTAGTACGCGCTCCGCGCCTTCGGACTCACCAAAGATTGACGGCGTTTTCGACGGCGCATCAAACCAAAGATGAATCGACTAACCACATCCGCAGCCTTTATTCTGACGATTCACCTTGTTCCAACAAAAGCTACTCCGGCACATGCGAAATACACGGCCACCGAAGCCCGGAGTCATCTCGTCGGCACGCCAAGGCCGTCTTCATAGGAGAAGTGCTGGAAGTCAGAGAGGCTACTAGGGCCGAACGAAAAGAATACTCGAACTCGTTCATTGTCCGGATGCGAGTCGAGGGCCACGGAAAGGGAATTGAATCAAGAGAAGTGAATGGGGAAACTGACATGACTGGATGCGGACCCTATTTTCGCCTAGGTGAAAAGTTTCTTGTCTATGGTATGGGAGGAGATTGGAACCGCCTGCAGTGGCACACGAAAACTGGAGTACACTGACAAAGTCCTTAAAATTTTGGGCAAGCCCAAGGAATGGAAGTCAGAATAAAACGCCCCCGTTCCCGGAGGCGTTTCCATTTCCAATTTCACTTTTCTATTTTCTGATTTCTCTTATAAATAATCCCGTGAAGGTCCTTCGAGAAACGCTCGCAACTTTCGCGATCGCGATGGATGCCGCAGCTTGCGCAGCGCTTTGGCTTCAATCTGGCGTATGCGCTCGCGGGTTACCGCGAACGACTGTCCGACCTCCTCGAGCGTGTGCTCGCTGCCATCGTCCAGGCCGAACCGCATCTTGATGACTTTTTCCTCGCGCGGCGTCAGCGTCTTCAACACCGAAGAAGTTTGTTCCTTCAAATTGAGGTTGATCACCGCATCGGACGGCGAAACCACTGCCTTGTCCTCAATGAAATCCCCGAGATGCGAATCTTCTTCCTCGCCAATCGGCGTCTCCAGCGAAATAGGTTCCTGCGCAATCTTCAAAATCTTGCGCACCTTGGACACCGGAATGTCCATGCGCTTGGCAATTTCTTCGCTAGTCGGCTCGCGCCCAAGTTCCTGCACCAGTTGCCGGCTCGTTCGCACCAGTTTGTTGATCGTTTCGATCATGTGCACTGGAATGCGGATGGTGCGCGCCTGGTCGGCGATCGCGCGGGTGATCGCCTGACGAATCCACCACGTCGCATACGTGGAAAACTTGTATCCACGGCGCCATTCGAACTTATCCACCGCTTTCATCAAGCCGATGTTGCCTTCCTGAATCAAATCCAGGAACTGCAATCCGCGATTGGTATATTTCTTCGCAATCGAAACCACCAAACGTAAATTGGCTTCGATCAGCTCCTTCTTGGCCTGTTCCGCTTCCGCTTCCCCGCGGTGAATAAATGTCAGCGTGCGTTTCAGCTCCGTCAATCCGACTTCGCTGGCGTCTTCGATGTCTTTCAGTTCAGAGCGCCGGGTGCGCAATTCCTTGCGCGCTTCCGCCGCTACATCACCCTTCGCCACATCCGCGCGCCGCTCCAGCCGGCCTGCTTCGCGTTCCAGCGACTGCAGCCTTTCCACCGTCCCGCGCATCTTGTCGATCAGCCGCTTTTTTTCGAACGGATTGAAATCGATTCCGCGAATTTCCAGCGAAATTCCCACGCGCGTACGCGCCACGTCCCACTTCGCGCGAATGTACGAACGCTTTTTCGCTTTAGGCGTTTTATCGAGCTTCACGGCCTGCTTCAGCGCCGTGTCGTAAAGCTTCGCGATTTTTTCGATGTACTTGAGCGTCTGCTTGGTCTTGTTCGCGATTTTTTCTTCGGTCAATTCCTCATCGTCAAACTGCACGATTTCTTTGATGGACCGCGCACCCTTGCGCAAATCTTCCCCAACCGCGATCAGCTCCTTGATGACAATCGGCGACCGCGTGATGGACTTCATCACCACCAGTTGCCCGCGCTCGATGCGCTTGGCAATCGTCACTTCGCCTTCGCGCGTCAACAGCGGCACCGTTCCCATCTCGCGCAAATACATGCGCACGGGATCGTTGGTCTTCTCCATCGAGCCTGGAGTCAAATCCAGGTCGCTGCCGCCTTCTTCCGCGTGGGCGTCATCCTTCACCGCGCCGTCGCGCTCCGTCTGTTCAACCGACAACTCCACGGCGCGCGCCGCTTTGGCCGCTGCCTGATCCTCATATATCTCTATGCCATTTCGCTCGAACGTCGTCAGCAGATCGTCAATCTCTTCCGAGGAATGTACTTCGGCGGGAAGCGAATCGTTCACTTCGTCATAAAGCAGGTAGCCGCGCTCTTTGCCGACCGTAATCAGCGCGCGTACTGCCTCGTATTTTTCTTCAAGACCCTGCGCCACAAACTCCTCCAGCAATCTACGGGCGTCCCGGAAGCGTTCTAGCCTGCTTTCAGGCTCTCCTTGGGCGTCGCGGACATTTTAACTGCGACCGCAAAACGGTCAACGCAAGCTTGGCCGCCAGCCGGCCAATAATCTCGTCATCAGACACGTTGGGCGGGACGCGCAAACGCACGTTCGGGGACTCAGCCCCTGCACACTAATCAATTTTTTGTGAAGCTCGCCGCGCCGCGCCGCTGTTTTTCGCTCGCCCACCTGATCCAAAGCGCTGCCCGTTTCGCACCTTGGGGGGCCGATCCCCGCCGCTAACTACATAAGTATAGATGCAGTTAGCCCGAAAATCGTTACCCGAAAAACCCTCTTACGCTACATGGATAACTCCTGCTTCGTCAATATTTTAGTTGTGGATTCCTGTGAATTGCCAACCCGATCAATCCGCCGACGCCAGCCGCCGCATCAGCTCCTGTTTCCGCGTCAACAACTCGGTCATCGCCGTCCCCTTGGGATTCGCCTCGATTCCCCTCTGCACATCCGTCAACTCCCGCTCGATTTGCTTCCGCGCCAGCGTATCCAGGCAGCTCTGCGCCTCTTCCCAAGCCGGATCTTGCGCATCTTCGAACAAAATCTCAAAAAACAGCCGCCGCTCGCGATCTGCCAACTGCGCGCCAACTTCAGAAGCATGAAACGGCTCGCCAGAAAGAGTCGCTGCAATCAGCACCGCAAAAATCTTCTCCGTCTCTAGTCCCAGATATTGCTGTGAAGTTTGCAAATGCTGCGCCAGCTCTCTCCGGAATCCGTCCGCCTCCGCCAGCATGCGAATCAACCTCCGCTCTGCCGGCAGCGCCGATTGCCGCACCAGCTCCGGCCGCACTTTCACTTCGCTGCGCCGCTCGGTCGCCGCCTTGCTCAACGCCGCTCGCAGCACCGGTTCGTCCAGCCGTAACTGCTGCGCAATCCGCGTCGCCCACTCCGATCGCAAAATGCTGTTGGGAATCTTCTGCACATATGGCAAAAGAAAATTCACCGCTCGCTTCTTCCCCTCCCCGGTCGTCAAATCCATCTGACTCGCACGCCGGATCAAATAATCCACGTAAGGCGGCGCTTCTTTCACCTGCTTGATGTACGCGTCTGCGCCTTTTTCGCGGATGAAGAGATCGGGGTCGGCTTTCTTGTCGCCGACGGAGGGGAGATTGAGTACACGGACCTCGAAGTCCTGCTCCAGCAAAGCAACCAGTGATCGCTCGGTAGCCGCTTGCCCTGCAACATCCGGGTCGTAATTCACGATCACACGTTTCGTAAATCGCCCCAATAATTTAATTTGCGATTCTGCCAGTGCCGTCCCGCAACTCGCCACCACGTTGCTGATCCCCGCGCGCGCCACCGCAATTGCGTCCATGTAGCCTTCCACCAGCACCGCAAAATCCGCGCGCCGCAGCGCATCCTTCGCGCGGTCCAGGTGATAAAGGACATTGCTCTTCGAATAAATCGGTGTCTCCGGCGAATTCAGATATTTCGGCTGGTCATCGCCCAGCGCCCGCGCGCCAAACGCCACAATCTTTGCCGATTCGTTCGCGATTGGAAAAGTTATCCGCCGCCGGAACCGATCAAAGTGCCTACCACTCTGATCACGTGAAATCAGGCCGGACTCCACCAAGGTTCTTTCCGGATACTTGCCACGAAAATGCCGCAGCAGCAAGTCTCCGCCGCTCGGCGCATAACCAATCCCAAACCGCTCGACCGCGTCCTTATCCACTCCGCGATCCTCCAGATACGCTCGCGCCGCCTTTCCCTCTAACGTGCCTTCCAGTTGCTTTACAAAAAATGTCTGCGCCTCACGATGAATTTCCACCAGTACCGCGCGCAATTGATTTTCCTTGCGCTCTTCCGGCGAACGCTCCTTAGGACGCGGCACCGCAATCCCGCATTTTTCCGCGACGATTCGAATCGCTTCTGGAAACGCGCACTTCTCCATCTCCATCACAAACTTAAAGACATCTCCGCCCTGCCCGCACCCGAAACAGTGGTAAATCTGTTTGGTCGGGTGCACATTGAACGACGGCGTCTTCTCTGCATGGAACGGGCACAACGCGCGGAAATTCTGCCCGGCCTTTTTCAGCGGCACGTATTCCCCGATCACCCGGACAATGTCCGCCTGCTGCTTGACCTTCTCCGCAAATGATCCCGCTTCCGCCATATCAATTTCGCAAGTCTACGATGGTGATCGCCTTTCCGCCGCGTTCTTCCGCTTCACTCGCATGACTCGCCACCAGCGGATGCGTTCGAAGGAATTCGCCCAATCCTTTTCGCAACGCTCCGGTTCCGTGGCCATGAATAATTCGCACGCTGGGCAAATGCGCCATCGCCGCATCATCCAGAAATTTATCCACCTGCTCCGTAGCCTGCTCCACAGTTTGCCCAATCACATTAATTTCGTTCGCCGCACCAAATCGCGCTGGAGAGCTCACCGAACCGCTTGCCACTCCCGAACTCGCAATCTTTCCACCAGGCGCAGACTCCACGCCAACAATCTCCTCCGTCGCAATCTTCATCCGCAATGGCCCAGCCTCAATCTCAGCGTTACGCCCGTCCAGCCGCCGCAAAATCACCGCCTGCGAAAATCCGCGCACGCGAATCCTCGCCCCCGGTTGCAATAGTTCCGCACTCACGGGCCCGACGGCATTGGGGACCACCCCCAAGTCCGCCTGCGACTCGGAAATTGTCTGCACCACCGCCGCATTCAATTCCTCCCGCGCACCGCTCCGCACTTCGCCCAATTTCCGTCGTGAAGTTTTCTCAATCTGCCCGCGCAACTCGCGCTCTTTCACTGTTTCCACCACGCGCGCCACATTATCCTGGAAGCGCTTTTGCATCTCGCCAAACTGTGTTTCCAATTCCTGAATTCGCTTCTGTTGACGCCCCGCCCACTCGGTCCGTAATTTCGCGCGCTCGGTCTCCAGCGCATTTCGCTCTGCCACCATTTGCTTCTGCATGCGGTCCAGTTCTTCGCGGCTGCGATGCAAATACGCAATCAAGTCCGCAGCCTCGCGAGATTCCGGCGAAAGCAGCGCTCGCGCTCGCTCAATAATTTCTTCCGACAGTCCCAGCCGCCGGGCAATCGCAATACCGCTCGATCCTCCCGGCACTCCAACCATCAAGCGATATGTCGGCCGTAAATTCACGTCGTCAAATTCCACTGCGCCATTCAAGACTCCCTCCGCCGTCGAAGCATACGCCTTCAGCCGGTCGTGGTGCGTTGTCGCCAGCACTAGGCATCCCTTGGCGCGAAACTCATCCAGCAACGCTACCGCCAAGGCCGCACCCTCTTCCGGCGCAGTCCCCGTTCCCATTTCATCCACCAGCACCAGCGAATCTCGCGTAGCCTGTGCCAAAATCGATTTCAAGTTCAGCATGTGCGCTGAAAATGTCGATAAATCGGCAGCGATTGACTGCTCATCTCCAATATCCACCAGCACGTGATCAAACAGCGGCAGCACCGCCCGCTGCGCCGCTACCGGAATTCCCGACTGCGCCGCCAGCGCCGCCAGCCCGGTAGTTTTCAGTGCCACCGTTTTGCCGCCAGTATTCGGCCCGCTGATTACCAGCAATCTCTCTTCGCGATTCAACGAAAGATTCATCGCCACAATTGCGCGGTTCTCCCGCCTTAACTTATCTTCCAGCACCGGATGCCGCGCCAATTCCAGCCGCAACTCACCGTTTTCAGAAAACTCCGGCAAAGCCGCATCAAAATCCCGCGCAAATCTTCCCCGCGCAAACACTGCATCCAACAGCGCTATCGTTTCCGCCGCCACAACCAGCGCCGGCCGCACCGCCTGCAATCGCTCCGTCAATTCCCGCAAAATCCGCAAAATCTCCGCCCCCTCATCTTCCGAAAGCTGCACCAGTTGGTTATTCGGCTCGACCGTTTCGAAGGGCTCCAGAAATACCGTCTGCCCCGTTCCGCTCGCTCCGTGCACCACTCCCGGCGTACTCCGCCGCGTCTCCGCGCGCACCGGAATCACGTATCGTTCATTGCGCAACGTAACATAGTCTTCTCCAGCCTCCGCATTCCGCGAACGCAAAATCTGCTTCAGCGTTTGTTGAATCGACTCCCGCGTCCGCACCATGCTCATCCGAATGCGCCGCAAAGCCGGCGACGCATCATCGCTGATATCGCCATTGGGCAGCAGACTCCGCCGAATCGCAGCCAGCACATCACGAAAATCTCCCACTCGCGCGGCAGCGGCACTCAACAAAGTAAATTTCGCCGCCTCTTCGCGAAATTGCCCTCTCAACCACGCGGAAGTTTCCAGTAGCGAAGCCGCGTCTAGAAATTCGGCCGGTTCCAGCGCCACTCCGATTCCTGAAATTTTCTCTAACCAACTCTCGGGATCAGCCAGTCCGCCAAATCCCAATTCATTTCCGCTACGCAGCCATTCCCGCGCTTCGCGAATCAAGGTAAACTGTCCTCGCAAAAACTCCGCATCCCGCGAAAATGTCAACGCTTCCACTGCGCGCCGCCCCGGCGCACACGTCGTCCGCCGCCGCAGCAACTCCCGCAGCTTGTCAAACTCCAAAACGTCTTGCGCGCTTCGAGCCATTCGCCCTCTAGCTTTGTAGCGGTCGCCTTCTGTTCGCCCCGCTCGAGGCGGGCGATTTTCGTTCCTTCTATTTCACCAACGCTCGCCGCAAAAACTCCACCGCCTCCACAGGCGTCGCCACGCTATGCGCCAATGTGCCGTTCGCTTCTCCCCACGGCGAAGCGTGCCCCAATTCCACTTCCCGGACCCGTTGCAGAATCGGCACCCAGAAATCGCCCAGCACCACGAGCGGTTTTCCAGCAATCACCGCCTTGTTCAACATCTCCCAGACCACTGCCATCTCTGCGAGCGTTCCCGTTCCACCTTTACAAGCCACGAAGCCGTCGGCAATGCGAATCAACTCAAATAAGCGCTGTTGCCAGTTATCCATGCGAATTTCCCGGTCGATCCAGGCGTTCGCGGGAGCCACGAAAAATTCCGCCGTCACTCCATACGTCATTGCGCCGACCGTTTTTGCCCCGCGCGAAACCGCTTCCATCACCCCGCCATAACCGCCGGTGCAAACAGCAAATCTGGCTTTGCCCAGGGTTGCACCCAACAAAAACGCTTCCTTATAATCAGCGTCATCCTCGCGCGGACGCGAACTTCCGAATACGGTGATGACCCGCTCGTTCATTTTTTCCTGTTCATGTTCACTGCGCCTTTACGCAACAGGCCGCTCCCGCCGCATCAAACTCCTCCATCATCGCAATACTCAGCGCATCTAGCGCATCCGTAGCCTCATGTCCCTTCGAACCCATGTTGTTGCTTAAAAAGGAAAATACCAGCCGCCTCCCATTAGGCAAATCCGCATAACCGGAACGCGTACGCACATGCTCCACGGATCCGGACTTTGCATGCAGCCTCCCATCGGCAATGCTGTTCTTCATACGGTCTTCCAGAGTCCCATCGATTCCCGCCACCGGCAGCGATGCGAAATATGCTTCAAACCATGGCTGTTTCTGTGCATACAGCAGCAGCGCCACCAACGCTCGCGCCGTCACCAGATCGTGCCGCGAAAGTCCCGAGCCATCCGTCTGCACCACATCTCCCGATGGAATTCCCGCCAGCGCGTAAAACGTCGCCGGATAATTCGCCAGGTCATCCGGCGTGGTCCACGCTCCGTCCTGTCTCGCTGCCGTCCGCAACAACATCTCCGTGTGCAGATTCTGGCTGATTTTGTTCACCAGCTTTACTGAATCTCCCAGCGGAATCGATCGGTGCTCCGCCAGCACCACCCGCTTCTCCCCGTCGGGCGCCCCCGGCGGCAGAGAAAGCTTGCGCACCGTTCCATCCACTTTGATGCCGCGGTCTTCCAGCAGGCGCTTGAGCATTGCCGCCGCATGCAGCGCAGGTTCCTGAATCGCCAGAATTAATTTCCGCGGATTGCTCTTCGCGGGCAGCGTCCCCAGCACCGTCACCACCCTGGATCCGGGTTCGCGTTTCAGCGTCAGGTCAGACTTCACGCCCGCCGCCGACGTAATCACTTGATTGTCCAGCGTAAATTCCGGCGCGCTCGGCGCCACCACCGCATCCACGTGATCGCCGGCCTTCTCGCCCGCCGTCAACGTCAGTTGCACCGTATTGTCATCCACCACGATGGCCGAAATTGCGGCTCCGTACTCCCACACCATGTCATCAATTTCCCAGCCGTTCGGATAGCGCTCCCGCGGAAAATAACTCTCATCACCGACAATGTCGCCGGAAATTTCTTTGATTCCTTTCGCAACCAGAACATTCGCCATCTCGGCAATCACTTTTTCCGATGGTCCGTCGAATTCCTCCTTGGCCATATACGGGAACTTGCGGTTGGAAAGGTTTGGATCTCCCCGCCCCACTAGGTACAGTGGGCCTTCGAGCTTTCCATTTGCGTTTGGCTCCGCTGTCGCCTCAAGCGTGGTTCGAAAGCGGAAGTCTGGGCTCAGCTTCGCCAGCGCCAGCGCGGTCGTAAACAATTTCATGTTCGAAGCCGGCACAAAATATTTGTCGGCATTTTCCTCAAACAGCACCTGCCCGCTGCCGCCATCCGCAATCAGCAACCCCCAATCTCCTTTTGCCGGCTGGCCGCTTCCCAGTATCATTCGCGCGCGCGCCGCAAAAAGCTCCTCTGCTGACAGCTTTGGCGCTGCTCGGTCGCCACCGGGTTTCCCGTCATGCACCGTGCTTGCACAACATTTTTCCTGGCCCTTAGCGCGGCTTGCACTTGGTCGCGTGGCTTCTTGCGGCTGCCCGGCATCCTGCGCTTGGCCGCTTATCGCGAAACAAATCGCGACCACGCCATAAATCAACCACACTCGAACGCTTCGCGCCCTCAACATAGGCCCCACTCTTCCCCTGCTGGAATATTCCCGTCAAGCCAAGTATATTCCATACGCCACGGAACACTTCCTCGAAGCGGGCAGCGGCGACAGCCGCGCACCTTCGATACTGGATTGGGGTTCCGAAGCTCGCACGATATTGCCAAAATCCCACACCTGCGGGCTCATCAGTTTCAAAGGAGAAAGCAAAATGAAAAAGACAATGGCAGCGATTCTCGGCCTGGCCCTGCTGGGTTTGCCGCTTGGCGCTCAGGAGAAATCGGACAGTAAGGAAGCGGAACGCCTGGAAAATTGCGGTACCGTCCTCAAAGAAATCATGGATATTCCCGATGACATTCCGCAGGACCTCATCGACAAAGCAGAATGCATCATCGTTTATCCGTCGGTCCTGAAAGCTGCATTCGTAGTCGGCGGCAGCTACGGCCGGGGCGCCATGACTTGCCGCACCGGCGAGCATTTCACCGGCCCCTGGAGCGCTCCCACCATGATGGCTCTGGAAGGCGCAAGCGTTGGCTTCCAACTCGGTGGCCAAGCCACGGATTTTGTTCTCCTCGTAACGAATCCACGCGGCGCTCGCGCCATTCTCTCCAGCAAAGTTAAGCTAGGAGCTGACGCGTCCGCCGCCGCTGGACCCAAAGGCCGCAACGCCGAAGCTTCCACCGACGTCACTCTGCGCGCTGAAGTTCTTTCGTACTCTCGCGCTCGCGGGCTCTTCGCTGGCATCTCCCTCGCTGGTTCCACCGTTCGTCCGGACAACAGCGCCAACGAAAATATCTACGGGAAGAAGCTCGACGCGAAGGACATCATCTTCAAGGGCGTGGTCCGTGTCCCACCTTCCGGTCGAACCCTCGTCGACTATCTGAACAAGAAATCTCCCAAGAATCTCTCCGACCCCGCCTCGCTCAAGTAACTGGCATTCACTTGCGTTCTGGTCTTGCGAAAAAAAGCGCGTTCTGCCCCTATGCAGAACGCGCTTTCGCGTATTCACTCGGGATTCTCACAATCTCACCCGGTCTTATCGAGTTTGGGCAGTGCAAACAAGCCGGCACATTCAACAGAAGATCTTTGAGGCGGTTTGATTTTGCGCGAAAAACCATTATGGCAAACCTCCGGCCGCTCGGATTTTGCTGGTACTCCAGACCCTGACCTGCGGTCACAAGAACGTCGTAGTTCCCGGACTCTGCAGCGTTCAGGAGTTCGCCATTCTTGAGCCCCGCAAAACCTGCAAATCGTGCTGTGTGGCATTCATGGGCGGGAAAGGAATTCCGGAGTCGCTCGTCGATACACTCGTCAATCAGAACCTCATTTACGCCCTGGCGGACAAGAGTTCTCTGGCTTCTTCGAACGCCGCGATGGCGATTTCGCGGGTAACGGTGGGGAATCCAGCGAGAAATTCCGCAAGCGTTTCGCGGCCTTCGAGATAATCGAACAACGTCTGGACGGGCACGCGAGTTCCGCGAAACAGCGGAACGCCGCCGAGGATTTCTGGATCCCTGTTGACCACGTCTTTCCGCGAAAGCATCATTGCGCTCCCTGGTGAGCGATGATGGCAGGCAGGCCGCAGCAGCGGCGAGAGACTTGGCGATATTCTCGAAATGACCTATAGTCATCTATGAGTGCTAGTCATGAACCGCCACCCACTTTCCACTCACCCCTCCCGCAAGGCCGCCATGGCATCCCGGCGGGTTCGCCGCAGCACTGACCTTCGCGAACGCCTGTTCCGCGCCGCACTCACCCTGTTCGGAAAAAAGGGCTATGCCGAAACTACCGTCGAGGACATTACCGAAGCCGCCGATGTCGGCAAAGGAACCTTTTTCAACTACTTCCCCACCAAGGAACACCTACTCATGGCATTCGGTGAAATGCAGCTAGGAAAGCTGGAGACCATTGTCCGCGACGCGAAGCAATCTGACTTGCCCATGCACGAAGTTCTGCGCATCCTGGTCCTTCGCATGACCGAAGAACCCATCCGCAACCCGGCTATCGTTCGCGCGCTGCTGCAGGCCAATCTTTCTTCGGTGTCCGTGCGTCGGGCCATGCTGCGTATTCACGATCGCAACCGCGCCTTGCTGGGACAACTGATCCGCCATGGCCAGGAACGCCGTGAGATTCGAACTGATTTGCCGCCAGAAGAGATTGCGCAAGTCTGGCGGCAGACGATTTTTGGCACACTGCTTTTCTGGTCGCTGGCTGGAGACGCTTCGCTCACCGAGCGCATAGAAAAGTCTCTGAGCGTGTTATGGACTGGAATTGCTTTTCGTCCATCAGCGAACGGCGGTGCAAAGCGCAAGAAAAAAGGCGGAGATAAAGAATGAACTTTAAGCCGCTCATCATCGTGATCGTCCTGATCGCAATCGTTATCGCGGCGGGAGTTCTCTTCGGCGGATGGTTTCATCATGACAACGGCTTGCAGGGTTCCGGAACCGTGGAAGCGCGCAACATCCGTGTAGGTTCCGAGGTTGGCGGACGCATCGACAGGGTTCTGGTGCGTGAAGGCGAGATCGTCACGGCCGGACAAGTGTTGATGACGTTTGACGACAAGGAACTTCTTGCTTCGCTCGCGCAATCCCGCGCTAACGCCGAAAAAGCCAAGAGCGGTTACCGCCGCGAGGATATTCAAGAAGTGCGCGCCGCGGCCCTGCAAGCCAAAGCGGATTACGAGATGCGCAAAAACGGCTTTCGCAAGGAAGATATCGCCGCGGCGCAAGCCGATGTTGATCGCGCCGCAGCGGACCAGACCCGCAGCAGTCTTGATTTTCAGCGCTACGACGCACTCGCCAAAAAAGATCTTGTTTCCAAACAGCAGCGCGATACGGCCGAAGCAAACTGGAAAATGGCAGTCGCGCAAAAAGATAATGCGCAACACAAACTCGACGAATTGCAGCGCGGCTATCGTCCCGAAGAAATCGCCAGCGCGGAAGCGCGCTATCTGCAGGCCCAGGCCACTCTCGATAAATATGTGCATGGCAACCGCCCGGAAGATATTGACGCAGCGAACGCGGCAATGGCGTACGACGAAGCGCGTTTTCGCGAACGTCAAGTTCTTGCGCCCAGTGCCGCGTCCGTGGAAGTTCTCGATGTGCGGCCTGGCGATTTGATTTCGCCCAACACGCCCGTGGCAACTCTACTCGAGCGCGATGAAATTTACGTGCGCATCTACATCCCGGAAACTGAAATTTACCGCGTACACGTCGGGCAGAAAGCGCAAATCACCGTTGATTCCGTGGGCAAGCAGGTTTTCGACGGCGCGGTGGAACAGATCAACCAGCAAGCTGAATTTTTGCCGCGCAACGTGCAAACGCGGGAAGAAAGAGTGCACCAGGTTTTCGGCGTGAAAATTCGCATCGATGACTCATCGCACCGCGTGCTGCCAGGAATGGCCGCCGACGTTAAACTTCTGGGCGAGAAGTAGCCAATGTCTGCAAACAATCACAAAGCGGCGGTTGCAGCCGGCGATGCAATCGAAACGCAAGGGACCGATCCCGCGATTTCCGCGCGCGGACTGGTAAGGAAATTCGGAAACTTCACTGCGGTAAACGATGTGAGTTTCACGGTGAAACGCGGAGAAATTTTCGGATTTCTCGGACCAAACGGTAGCGGCAAAACCACCGTCATCAAAATGTTGACCGGCCTGCTTCCACTGAGTGCCGGCGAAGCCAGCGTCGAAGGCCTGAATGTTCGCACCGATGCGGAGCGGGTACGCGAGCGCATCGGCTACATGTCGCAGAATTTCAGTTTGTATCCGGACCTTACGGTCACGGAAAATCTCACTTTTTATGGCCGCATTTACGGATTGAGTCCGGAGCGGCTGAAGAAACGCATGGATGACATCATCCAGATGAACGGCCTCGATCCGTACTTGAATCGTGTTGCCGCTCAGCTTTCCGGCGGATGGAAGCAGCGCTTGGCGCTAGGTTGCGCGATGTTGCACGAACCAAAACTCCTTTTCCTCGACGAGCCCACCGCCGGAATTGATCCGGTGGCACGGCGGCAGTTGTGGGATCTGTTGTTTGATCTTTCCGGTCACGGCATCACTTTTTTTGTGACTACGCATTACATGGATGAAGCGGAACGCTGCAGCCACGTCGCATACATTTACTTCGCCAAGCTGATTGCCGACGGCACTCCGAATTCCCTGCGCGAACTCCCCGACGTGACGCCAGCCGGAACAATTCGGGTGGAAATCACTACCCCTGAAGTGACACGCGCGTTGAAAATTGCCCGGCAAATTCCCGGCATCCGCAGCGCTACCATTTTTGGACAGTCGATCCACGCGTTAATCGAAGAACACTTCGACCTTGATGATTTGCGCGAGCAATTGCAAAAGCAAGGGATCGTCGTTGCGGAGATTCGTCCGCTGGCGCCGAGCCTGGAAGATGTTTTCGTCGAGCTGACTTACAAAAACCAGGCCAACGGCGCGAAAGAGACCGAGGCCAACCGTGCGTGACATGTTCCGCGGATTCCGCGCCGTTTTTTATAAAGAAACGCTGCATGTGCGGCGCGATTTTGGCACTTTGTTTTTCTCGCTGATCATTCCCTTGCTGCAAATGCTGTTGCTGGGTTTCGGGATCGATACCAACATCCGGCAGATTAATACCGTGGTGTTCAATGCCGACGGCCGGCAAGAAAGCCGCGAACTTCTGGACCGTTTGAAAAACTCTGACACCTTTCACGTGATCCGCTACGTGAACAGTGATCAGGAAATGAACAACATGATCATCGCGGGAAAGGCCCACGTGGGCATCAAGATTCCTGTCGATTATTCCGATAAATTGCTGCACAAGATGAGCGCGCAGGTGCTGGTGCTGATCGACGGTTCCGATTCGTCGGTGGCCGGGCAAGCAATTAACGTGACCACGGCGATCGGTCTGGATGAATCGCTGCGCCGCGCGCTGGTGAACAACGAAACTTTTGCCGTGGATATGCGCCCGAAGCTGCTGTTCAATCCTGATTCGCGTTCGCCAAATTTTTTCCTGCCCGGGCTTACAGCGATTCTGCTGTTGAACGTGACTACCTTCCTGACGGCGTTTTCCATCGTGCGCGAGAAAGAACGCGGCACGCTGGAACAATTGTTCGTCACGCCAGTGCGGCCGATGGGATTGCTGCTGGGAAAGCTTCTGCCCTATTTGTTCATCGGGTTTTTTGAGTTGTGCATGATTTTGACGTTCATGCGCTTCGCGTTTCGCGTGCCGATTCATGGCAGCGTAATTTTGCTGGCGTTTCTTTCCCTCCCCTATATTTTTGTTTCGTTGTCGCTGGGAATTCTGATCTCCAGCAAGGCCAACTCGCAATCGGAAGCCATGCAACTGGCGTTTCTGACGATTCTGCCTAGTATCTTTTTCTCCGGTTACATTTTTCCGCTGGAAACCATGCCCAAGTTTTTCTACGCTCTGAGCTATTTCGTCCCGGCGCGATATTTTATCGACATCACGCGCGGCGTGATTCTGCGCGGCGCCACGATTGTGCATTTGTGGCCGGACGCTCTGGCCCTTTTCACCATGGGGACAATTCTGCTGGTGATTGCCGCGCGGCGATTCCAGAACAAAGTCATCATGGCGTAGAGCCTTTTGTGCACGAGGCCGCAAGCGCACGCGGGAAAAAATCCAAAAGAAAGACGCGACGTAAAGTCCGCGCTACAAAAACCACTTCTAAATTCATTTGTCCGCGCTTTGTGTTTCGTGAAAGCGCGGAGTATGCTGCCGAGTCGTTGCAAGTATTCCGCGGAGAAAAATCAGAGGAGAAATTGTGAATTGCCCGATTTGCGGAAAGCGCAAAGCCACGCGGTTTTGCCCGGCGAAGGGCGAACGGATTTGTCCGGTGTGTTGCGGAACGGAGCGCGAAGTCACCATCAATTGCCCGGCGCATTGTACGTACTTGTTTGCGGCGCACCGCTATGAAGATGAACACAAGCGCGCACTGCCTGCGGACACCCCGTTCAGCGAAGAACGACTGCCGCAGGATATTCTGCATTCGCAGCAGCAACTGATGAGCTTGCTGGCGTTCCACATTGCGAAATTCGCAAGCGGCGAGCCGGACGCGACAGATCCGGATGTGCTGACGACGGTCGCGGCTCTCGCGGGAACGTACAAAACCTTGCAAAGCGGTTTGTTGTACGACAAGGTGCCGGAAATTCCGCTGCAGCGGGATTTGTATTTGGCGCTGACGAAGTTTCTGGATGAAATCAAAAAAGCGGCGGCTGAAAAGGGCAATTCCGGTGCGGTGAAAGATTCGAGTGTGTTCCATGTCGCGGTGTTTTTGTACCGGATGGGACGTTTGCGATCGAATGGAAGACCACGTTCGCGAAGATTTATTGAGTTTCTGCGCCAACAATTCCCGCAGGCGGAGCAGCGGCCGAAACCGGAAGAGCCTCGAATTATCGTTCCATAGAATCGTTGTGCAAGCAAAAGATGCTAGAGAGCCAGGGAGAGCTGCGGAGATGGGGACACCGGGTAGCGAAGTTGGTCCCAGGGCCGGAACGAGAAGCCCAGATGGGATTTGATACGGGCTAGGCGCGCGGCGATTTTTTGCCGGTAGGGCTCGGGGGCGTAGGCGTTGCGCGAGTACCAGGAATCATATTGGCGGGTGAGCCGGGGGAATTTTTCTTTTAGGAATGGCAGGAATTGTTTGGCGGATGAGGGCATGAGGAAAAGGACGCCGGAAGCGATCCATTGGGCGCCAGCTTCTTTTGCGGCTTGCGCCAGGGCTTCGAGTTCGCCTTCGCTGTCGGTGATGCCGGGGATCAAGGGCGAAGCCAGAGCCCCTACGGCGATGCCGGCTTCGCTGAGTTTTCTGATGGCGGCAAGGCGGAGGTCGGGGCGAGGAGCGCGCGGTTCGAGAAGGCGTGCGAGCCTGGGGCGCAGCGTGGTAATGGTAATGTCCACGTAAACGCGAGAGTGTTTGGCGATTTCCTGCAAGACGTCTATATCGCGAGTGACGAGATTGGATTTGGTGGTGATGGAAACGCTGAGACCGTGGTGGCGGGCAAGTTCCTCCAGGCAAGCGCGGGTGACGCCGTATTCTTTTTCCGCAGGTTGATAGGGATCGGTCGCTGTGCCGATGCAGATGTGTTCGGGAGCGCCTTCTTGCCCGGCGGCGAAGGAATATTTAGTGGCAATTTCGCGCGTCAGCAGAATGGCGGCGTCTTTTTTGACGAAGATCTTTTTTTCGAAGGCCAGGCCGTCGAGTTCCATGAATTCGTGAGTGTAGCGGGCGTAGCAGTATTTGCAGGCAAATTCGCAGCCGCGGTAGGGATTGATAGTCCAATCAAAGGGAACGCGGCCGGATTCGCACTTATTCAGAATGGATTTCACGGGCAATAGAAAATATTCGGGCCGCTCGCCCGAAGTGCGGCGTGTGAGAGCAGCGGGAGAAATAGAAGCGAGGCGGGCGATGCCTACCAGCGGCGCTGCGGTGCTGCGTGCAGCGCCTGGTACAGCAAGAACAGCATCCTTCCGGAAATCCTGCGCGTTGCGGAGAGAGTCGCCGCGAGAGGCAGGAATGGCGGACCGAGGGCAATCCGAGCCGCCACTGTTAAGAGTATCCGGAGCGATGCTGCCCGGACCGTGGAGCGGGGCACGCTCGCTGGTCCGTGTGTTAGGGCTATGGTCAGGGCAAACAGGAAAGAGAGAAGCTGAGGAGAATGGAGCGCGGCGGCGGATAGGAAAGCCCGCCGGTTTGGATGAGGAAAGAACTGGAGACATAGCCCACCTCGATGCGAGTCGAGTATTTCGCTTTTGTTTCGCTTTGTCAAGTAGTTTCGTGTTTTGTTCGCCTGAGCAAGCTGTGATCTCTACTCGATGCGGCAGACCAGGAGCTGGCTGGTGGCGTAAGGACAGGGCAAGCCGGGGACCCCGGGCTCCTGTATGACGATCCAGTCGACGCCATAGTTTTTCTTGAGGCGAAGAAAGTCATCGCGGCGGAACCTTTCCCAGCCTTTTTGGGCGTTGAGCTGATCGGCCCAAGGGGAGGCCAGCGCCGGGAACATGCTGGCGGCGCCACTGTCCTTCACGGCGTCGGCGAGGGCACTGCGTTGCGCGATGGCGCGGAAACCGTGCTGATCTTCTCCTGGCAGAGCCATGTAGCGAGGATCCAGAGCAAAATAAGCGTTCTCTGGAGTGTTGTGGCGCGCCCATTTGAAGGCCTGTACCCAGGCATTTTTCGACTGCTGACCAGGAAGCTCTAAATGCGAGGAGGAGGGAGTAAGGCGGTCCTGCGCATAGGCCATTCCCGCGCAGAGCGGAACGAAGAGAAGGGCCCAGCGCCAGGGAGATTTTTTGAGGAGAAACTTGCCGATAAGCCCGCCAGCAAGAAGAAACATGATCACGTAGAGGAGATGGAGAAAGCGGAGCGGCTGGACTTCGGCAAGATTTTCCTGACGCGCGATGAATGCCGCCACGGCTGTGAACAAGACTCCATAGATGGCGAGGGACTGGCAAAGCAGACCCATCGCACCGAGGCGATAACGGAGCGCGAGCCGGGCGAACGCGATCAGCATGGCGAATGGAGCAAGCAGGCCCAGCCATTCATACCAGGCCCAATTGCTAAGGAAAAAATAGGGACGGGTCTGGAGAATAGCGTGATATTGCGGAGTGACCGGCGGAAACAAGCCTCGCGAGAGGGTTGGAATCCATTCGGGAAGACGCATGGGAGATGGCAATAATTTCAAAGTGATGAGGACAGCCAAGAAGGTGACGGCGTAAACGGCCATGAGCGGGTGGATGGCCGCGGTGAACAATATCCAGAAAATCGCGGAAAAATGACGGCGCTCCAAACTGGAAGCGATGGCGAGCAGGGCGCAAGGCGTGGAGAACGAGCGGGTGGTGAGATAGGGATCCACAATAAGCAGAGCGGTCCCCGCCACCGGCAAAGCAAACAGCGCCGCGGTTAAGGCAACACCGCACCACGCAGCGGAATTTTCGGCGAAACACAAACGCGCGATTCGCAGGCAAGCCCAAAGCAAAAGAAATGACGTGACGATTTGCCATGCCAAGAAGGCCCGCGAGGGCGACAAATGGGTAAGGCGGATGGAATCCGCGATGAGATTGGGAAAGATGGTCATGCTTGCGTGCGATTGAAAGAATTGTGAGTTGTAGGGGAAAAGAGAGGGATGCAAAAGTTTCAGGACGCCCGGGACGTAGATCTCGGCGTCTTCCACAGCGGGATGATAGCCCTGCACAGCCATGGCTGAGAGAGTGAAACTGGCGAGCAATAAATAGTCTTTGACCTGGGTCCGCGGAATTTGCAAGCAAGCACCTTTCGACACACGACGCCCTTCCGCGCGTCAGGGCCGCGGTCGTCGGCGTTGTTACTGCAACAGAAGGCACCTAGAGAAAAGCCAGGAGGTCTGGAACAACTGGCGCAGAGGGCCGGAATTCAGAAGCACCGTTCGTCTACAAAGATGCCATTTGATGTCCGGCGGGTTGCAAAAAAAAAGAATCATTACAAATCATTACAAAGGGCCGCTTGATATGGGCAGAAAGGAGAATTTTGGATGGGGACGCGGTTCTTGCGTTCGATAGTGGCATCTGATGTAATTCGTCGTGAGTCCGGCCTGACACGAAAATGCCCCACAAGAAAACCCGGTTCCGCAAGACAATTCGACGATTGCGCTGGGTAGGGATGGTGCTGTTAGCCATTGCGCTGCCAGTGCTGGGACAGGCTCCTGCGAAACCGGCGGGGCAAGCTCCAGCTACTGGCGGGGGCGCGAAAAAACCGGGAGTTCCTCAGGCTGCTCCTGCGCCAGCAGCGCCGCAATCGAAGCACTTTCCGATTTTGCTGATCGCATCGGGAGTGGAGCCGCAATGGAGCGTGCGGATCGGGATGAAGGGAGCAGAACGGCTGGAGCGTACGGGATATCCGCCGATCACGCTGGAGCCGGGAGAAATCTCGGCCGATGATTCGGGAACGGCCTGGAATTATCGCGCGAAAGATACGGGAACCGGTGGTGACGTGACGGTGCGCTTGTCGCGCGAGGCGTGCACGGAAGGAACAGCGGAAACCAAATATTCGTTTCGAGCGGTGGTGACGCACGCACAGATCGGAATCTTGAACGGCTGCGCAAAAATCGCGGCGGAACAATTTCCGGAGTTCAAGCAGAAGAACCTAGATGACGAGGATCCGGAGAAAAAGAAAGTGCTGCCGCCGCCGATTACGGGATTCAAAGCGCCGCTGGCCATGGCATTTATCGATGCGACGGGGAAAGTGGTGCTGGTGCGGAGCGGCGTGGCAAAGATTGTGGCGCCCGCAGGATACCAGCTGTCACTTTCGCACGACGGCAAGCGACTGCTCTTCACACACGATGAACAAGGAAAAGACCGGACGATCATGATGTACGACGCGGTGAGTGGGAAAAGCACTGAGTTGATGCGGGGATTGGTGCAGCGGGCGTTCTGGTCACCGGATGATTCGCGAATCGCGTTTATGAGATCCACCGGGCAGGATTGGACGGTGTGGACGATGCCAACTGGTTCGCCCGATAAGGCTTTGCAGCTGAGTACGAGTGCGGTGTGGGCGTTGCATGGATGGACAGACGCACATACAGTGCTGGCGTCCGACGACACGAAGCTCTATTTTTTGCGCACGGAGAGTCCACCGACGGCGATGACAATTCGCGAGGTCTATGGCGACGGATATGAAGTGATGAGTTCGGACACCATTCGCGCGAATCCGGCGAATCCGGATTTGTTGATGGTGACGGCATATGTTTCACACCCGAAAGCGGGGATGCCCACCGATGCACACACCGGGATGGGCAGCGCGGCGTTTTTGTATGAGTTGAAATCGAAACGGCGAGTCGACGTGACGCCGGCGAACGTGTTTGCACAGGATGCGGAATGGTCCCGCGACGCCATTCAAATTTTTTTCACAAATCGCGAAAAGGCGCCAGTGATTTGCCGGGTTTTCTGGGACGGGTCAGGCTACAAGAGGGTGCGGGCGGGAAGCGATTTGGTGGTCGGAGAGTAGTGAAATTGGAGCACGACCATGTGGATGCGAAACGCGATGTGCGCTGCGCTGATTGGGGGAGCATGCTGGTTGTCGCTGACGACAAAAGCGCAAGACATGCCGCCTGCGACGGCGGCCCCAAAATCGCATCGCATGCCGATGATGCGCAAGCTATCGTACCGCTGTGACGGCGATGCGCAGGTAATGGTGTTCTTGCGTGAGCGCAATGCGCGCGTGGTGTTTGCGGGAAAATCGCATTCGATGAAGCAGGCGCAAGCGGCATCGGGAACAGAATATTCGGACGGTACGATGACCTGGTGGAGCAAGGGCGACCAAGGATTCTTGGAAGAAGCGGCGAAGGAAGGCCAGCCGGTGCGGTTGGCTGACAACTGCAAATTGCAAAAAGCGACAGACGCAGCCAGTGCGGGAGTTGTTAGCGGGACGGTGGCCTACCGCGAACGGATTGCTATGCCAGAGAATGCAGTGCTGACCATGCAACTGCAGGACGTTTCGCTAGCCGATGCGCCGGCCAAAGTGATCGCGGAGCAGAAATTCACATTTGCAGGTCACCAGGTGCCACTGCCGTTCGAATTGCACTACGACGCGGCGAAAATCGATCCCCAACACACTTATACGTTGAGCGCGCGGATCACCGTGAGCGAGCAATTGATGTTCATGAATACGACTGCGTACCGAGTGATTACGCAGGGCAATCCGATGAAAGCGGATATTTTGCTGCAAATGGTGGAAGGCCAGACGAGCGGACCGAAGCAGTAGCCCTCGGCAGTAGCCCTCGGCAGTAGCCCTCGGCAGTAGCCCTTTGGTACAGGTGCCGCTTTGGGTGCCGCGCGAGTTGCGTCGCAGTCGCCGGGATACGCAAGCACTACACTTGTAGTATGGCGTCCCCTCTCCCCGTAGAACCGAAACCGGTGAATATTCTGGTGCTGGACCAGGAAGGTCCTAGCGCCACGGCGCTGCGGCAGGTGCTGGATTCAGAAGGCTGGCGGGTGCGGATTGTTGGCGAATCAAAATTACTGCTCAACGAATTGAAAACCGGCGAATGGTCGCTGGTGATTGCGAATATCGCGCTGCTCGGGCTGGATTCGCCGGGTTATTTGACGTTGCGCGAACTGGCGGGTGTGCCGCCGGAAGAAGGCGGGCGAGTGCGCGGATTGTTTTTGGTGCCGGAAATAGCCGGAAGCCAGTTTGTGGGCACACTGGAAAAAGCGCGGCTGCCTTATGTGGTCCGGCCGTATCACCTGCACGACTTTCTGGAAAAAGTAAGCGACCTGCTGGTCGAAGTGAACGCGATTGCTGCGCCGCTACGGCAAGTACGATACGAATTTGGCGGACTGCGGAAGAAGAAGCGGGAAGCCAGCCGGACCACTTCCATGTTTGCTTCGCGGGATTCGTATTCGTATTCGGAAGAAGAGATCGCCGAGTACGAGAAGCAAGAAGCGGAAAGTTCGCGGAACAAGCGGGGAAAACTGCGGACCAACCTGGGCGATCCGCTGCGCTGAATCCGCTTTCCCCCTTTCCGCGAGAAGAACATAGCACGAGAATTTCAAATAGAGTGAATCGACTGACGATTCTAGTAGTGTGGGCAATCTTGCCTGCGTACCGAGCTTTGCGCACCACGCCGAAAACCGCACAGACAAGATTGCCTACGCTACTTAAGAGGACGCACCACGCTTGGATCGTGGGAGCTTACGAGCAGTTCGCTTGCGGTGGCCGGCCAAGATGGATGTTGGAGTTGCGGCGCAATTTCGGCGAGTGGCGCGAGGACAAATTTTCGCTCGAGCATGCCGGGATGCGGGATTTGCAATTCGGGAATGTCGAGCGACCGATCGCCGAAGAGAAGGATGTCAATATCGAGAAGGCGCGGGCCCTTAGCGAAAGCTTTTTTGCTACCCAGCTGCGATTCGATGGCGCGGAGGGCGCGCAAGAGATCGATGGGTTGCGAATCCGTTTCGCCTTCGACGACACAATTGAGGAACCAGGGCTGGTCGAGGTAATCGACGGGCTCGGTTTCGTAGAAGGAAGAAACTTTGCGCACATGAAAATTTGCCGAGGGCAACGCGGCAATAGCCGCTGTGAGGTTCGCGGCACGATCGCCTAGATTCGAACCCAGCGAAAGATAAGTGCACAAGGGGGTCATGGATTTTCCGGCGCTGCGAACCCAATATCGAGAAAAGGCACCTATTCCTAATCCGAACTGTGTTGCGCATTTTGGTGAGCCAATGGCCGCTAGAATAATCGTGGCTGGCGGCGCGGCAATTCCCTGCCAAAATACTGATAGGCGCGGGGTGTTGCAACGCGGCCGCGCGGAGTGCGATCGATCATGCCGATCTGCATAAGGTAAGGCTCATAAATTTCTTCGATGGCGTCTTCTTCTTCGGAGAGCGCGGCAGCGAGAGTGCCGAGGCCCACGGGACCGCCGGAATACTTATCGAGTAACGCCAGCATCAAGTTGCGGTCCACTTCATCGAGGCCACTTTCGTCCACGCCCAGCATGGCGAGTGCTTCCTGCGCGACAGTGCGGGTAATTTTTCCGGCGGCGCGCACTTCCGCAAAATCGCGAGCGCGGCGCAGTAGACGATTGGCGATGCGGGGTGTTCCGCGGCAACGGCGGGCGATCTGTTCCGCTCCACCTTCTTCCATCTGGATGTTCAGAATTTTTGCCGAGCGATTGATGATGATGAGCAGATCTTCCGGCTCATAAAAATCCAGACGATGCACGATGCCGAAGCGTGAACGCAGCGGCGCGGTGATGAGACCTGCTCGAGTAGTGGCTCCGATCAGCGTGAAATGATTGAGATGAAAAGGATGGATGCGCGCGCCGGGGCCCTGGCCAATGACCAAGTCGACGCGAAAATCCTCCATCGCGGGATAAAGAACTTCTTCGACGGCTGCCTGGAGACGGTGAATTTCATCAAGAAAAAAGACCTCGCGCAATTCAAGTGAAGTGAGGATGGCGGTGAGGTCGCCTTTGCGTTCGAGCAGCGGCCCAGCACTGGTTTTGATCGTTACGTTCAATTCATTGGCGATGATTTGCGCCAGCGTGGTTTTGCCCAGGCCAGGCGGGCCGTAGAGCAGCACGTGATCGAGAGCTTCACCACGATTGCGAGCGGCTTCAAGCGCGATGGAGATATTTTCCTTCACGCGCTTCTGGCCGATGTATTCGTTGAGAGTTTTCGGCCGGACGCTAGCGTCAAGGCGCAGATCTTCGTCGTGAACGGCGGCGGATACAATGCGTTCGGGTCGGTCCGCGCGGCTGAAGTCGTCCTTATTTTTGTAGGAGCTCATACGTTTTGCGATTCCATCCGCCACAATTCCTCTGATCCGGGCTCGCGCCCCGTTATTGCTTCGATCAAAACTCAACTTCCCGCAGTGACGTGCTAGCCTTGCGGGCCACTCAATTCCTGCAGCGTAGCCTTCAATAATTTTTCGAAGCTGGAAACTCCTACCGCGCGCTTGCCTTCCGCGACAGCATTTTCCGCGGCGCGGCCATCGTAACCGAGATTGGTGAGCGCGGAGACCACGTCGGCTTCCACACCGGCTTTCGAAGTGGGCAGTTTTTCTTCGGCAATGGTGACGGCCTCGAGCTTGTCTTTGAGTTCGACCACCATGCGCTCAGCGGTCTTGCGGCCGACACCGGGAATTTTTGTCAGACGTGAAAGATCTCCGGTACGAATTGCAGGAACGAGTTCTTCAACGCTCATCCCGGACAAAATCTTCAGCGCCAACGACGGGCCGACGCCGGAAGCGCCGAGCAGCAGCTCAAAAAAATGCTTTTCGCGGGAGGAAAGAAATCCGTAGAGCGAAAGCGCGTCCTCGCGAACATGAGTATGAATCAGCAGAGTGACTTCAGCGTGCAGCTCGCCGAGCGCGGCGAAGGTGGAAAGCGGCACGGCGACCACATAGCCCACTCCGCCGACATCGACCATCACCTGGTTGGGGCGTTTATCGGCAAGCCTGCCACGCAGCTGTCCAATCATAGGTGTCCAATCACGCCGCCAGTATTGCCGCTTTCTCTTCGCCCGTCAACGCGCCGCTGGGATAGGGGATAGGCTAGAGCGAAAGTGCCCTCTTTGCGACTGCGCTTGAAAGCTCAGCTTCCGAAGACACGAACTCGCGAACGACGCGCGCTCGAAGTTTTGTCAGATCACCGCTGACTAAAATAACTATCTAGTAAACAAGTATTCCGTGCATAATCAGGGCGTTTTGCGAGAGGCACGGTGAAGCGTCTAATTCTGTTTGCACGCTCTATTATTCCACGGATCCAGCCCAGCTGCTCTTTCTTGGCGGGTCAGTGGGCCTTTTGCGAGGTTCTTCAAGGCGTGATGCGGGGTACTTTTCGCCATGACTTGCGGAAAATGTGAATTGCACTTCGTCGCTCTCGCTCTTTCCGCGTCACTCATTGGTGACGTTTGCTGTCCGCTTGTTGGTGACGTTGCTGCCCGCCTGAAGGTTGGTGTCTGCCGGTGTCCGTTGCGGTCAAGCGCCTTCGGTTAAAGATCATTGGTTGTGGACGTGATCTCCGCGGTCCGATGCAGATTGGCGACAGGGAGCGATGCAGCGGGTGCTGTCCGGTGCGTTGATGCTACGATTCCGACAACGGTGATTCGACTTGGCGGAAGATAATCAATTAGAGAGTTTGGGATTGAGACGCGGTGTTGGGGCACCGCCCTGGGTGGAGGTGCTGATTTGGGGTGCGATGTCGGTCGCGCTGATGGGCTTTTTTTTCGTGCTGACCCGATGGCTGTGGCGGGTGCTTGGTAGCTGAGGTCGGAGGATGCGCAAAAATTAAGCCGGCTCGGGACCAGTCTCTCTGCTCAGGGAGCTGGACCGAACCGGCTTGCGTCTTGAAGACTCGACCATAGCTGGGTAGAGAGCGGCAATCAATGGTACGAGCGACGAGGTGTCCATCGGCGCGACAAGGGCAGAGCACGGTTAGCTTTCGCCATGCGCGAAAGTTTGAGCCGAGTCCGGCCTTGCTGCGTAGCTGGTACAAAGAGAGAAGCCGAATGGTAAGGGTTGCGATGAAATCCGGTCGATGGGCCGAAAGTGCTGGACGTACTGGCGGCGGGAGGACTCCGTTGATAAACTTAGCGAAAAGGTTTCCCCTCAGCAGCGTCGCCACATGAGCTCAGCCGCGAAATACAAAATCCTGGTCGTCGATGATTCGGCGGTGTACCGCAAGCTCATTGAGCAGGTCTTGTCAGGAAACGGATATTCACTGTCGTTTGCGCGTAGCGGTAGCGAGGCGCTCCAGAGTTACCGCGAAAATCCCCCAAGCATTGTGATCACCGACTGGCTGATGCCGGATTTGTCGGGGTTGGAGCTGTGCCGGCTGATTCGAGCGGGTCAATCAGACGGGTACGCCTACGTCATCGTGATGACGAGCAACACAGAAGAAAACGAAATCGTTGAAGGGCTAGATGCCGGTGCGGACGACTATGTTGTGAAGCCTTTTAATCCCCGCGAGATGCTCGCACGCATCCGGGCTGGTTGCCGGATTGTTGACCTTCACGTGCGATTGAACCGAAAGAGCGAGCAGCTGGAAGAGGTCGCGAGAACGGATTCGCTAACGGGACTGCCGAACCGAAGGGCAATCGATGAGTGGACGAGAAAGCAGATTAAAGGCGCTGCGCGGCACGGCTTCGCGCTCTGGGCTGTAGTGGGAGATATCGATTCGTTCAAGGGAGTCAACGACACTTTCGGACATGAAGCGGGCGATGCAGTTTTGCGCGGGTTCGGTGATATTTTGAGGCGGGGGACACGCGTTTCGGACATGTGCGCACGATTCGGTGGCGACGAATTTCTGCTGGCGATTTCTCACGTAAATGCCACGGAGGTTGAGACAGCAATTAATCGCATGCGTGAGCAGTTCTCAGCGAAAGCGTTTCTGTTTGCCGGGCAGTGCGTGGGTGTCACCGCCACGTTCGGAGCTGCCAGCGTCCAGTGTTGCGAGCCGAAGGAGTTTGCGACCTTGGTACGAAGGGCGGATGAAATGTTGTATGAAGCCAAGCGCGCCGGAAGAAATTGCGTCCGTGTGACGCAGACGGAGTGACGAGGCCTTATCGGTAGCTTGGATACTAGAACTTCTGCCCGGTAGCGGAGATCACCCTGAATGTGACCTTAACCAGCGAAGCCGCGACCGTCCCAGTTCGCTGATACGGTATTCTGTCGTATTCTGTCGTAAGTCGAGTGGACAGAGTGTCGGGATGGTGATAAACGGTCGCACTGCCGCTAATCGTGGCGATTAGTTGTCTTTCAACGTACTCATATTCACGAGAGGGGGTTCCAGGGGCGGCAATGTTGTCGTACTCTGCGAGCTCTTGTCCGCCAGAAAATACGTATACGGTGGACGAGGATGCGCCGGCGGATTTTTTGACTCTACTATGATTTGCGTCATACGAGTACGTTGTTGTACCTGAGGACAAGTTGTAGGAGCTGGTGAGATCGTTTTCCGCATCGTAGGTCAGTGTGTTGCTTCCGTCATTCGTCATGTTACCGCTTGCATCAAATGGATAGCCGTCCGGTCGATTATTATAGTAAGGGCGCCCGTCAACCCATTGCTGCTCCCACAAATCAAGGACAGATTTGGGGCAGTACCATACGGCGGAACGATAGTTTGAAGATTGCCGTAACGATCATACGTGAAGGACTTACCCCACTTCGGAAATACCGTAGAGCCGCCAGTCACGGCAGACGCAAGCCGCCCCAATAGGTCGTATTTAAGGCTATTGTGATGCGACCACTTGCGGACGAAGCTGTAATCTCCGGGGCGGGGCTACGACAAGAAGAGCTGTTGGACTGGGCGGCGCGCCTGAACCTGGAAGCCCGGAAGAGATCGCTGAGAAAAACAACCGAGAGAGGGTGGACCGATTCTTCTAAATCCGCTCGCAACTCTTCTCGGACGGTTCCAGGAGATGATATTTTACTTTAACGGTAATAGATGATTAATACAATAACCGGACATTAAGTCAATTCCAGGCAAAAGGACGGTTTCGCTCTCTCCCATCCGCTATCTCGTTAACCTGCCCGCTCCTCGCCGATGGCGCCGGACCAATTGGTCGGCTTGTGCGTACATGGTGCACCGGCCGAGAATCAAAGTGCGGCGATGGGGGCCGTTACTCTCCGTGGCCAGGTGAAACATGTTCACAAAAGCCGGAATTATTGAATTGCACAGCACAACGCACGATAGGCTCGACGTTTTGTTGCTCCACATCTCCACGGTTCCAGACAACTTGCTGCGAGAGCCAGTTGCGGGCTTCGGCTTTCCGACCGTTTGGAAACAACTGGTGCACATTCTGACCGTGGAAGAAGGCTGGGTGCACGATTTGCAGTACAAGGCGTTTGTGGGCTGGCGAGAAGGGGATGTCCCGACGATGGCGGCGTTGCTGGATGAGAAGCGTCGGATCCTCGATGCAACGCACGCGTATCTAAAGACTCTCGGTGAGGGACAACTGAATACGACGCTGGCGAAACGTCCGGAAGGATGGTTTGGAGAACTGCGTAGTCCGGCATTTATTCTGCTTCACGTGATCACGCACACGTTCCACCACAAAGGCCAGGTCGTCGCCATGCTGCGTGCGCTTGGGCATCCCGCCCCTGACACGGACCTGCAGCGGGAATGATAGCGAATACGGCGGGGTATCACTTTTCCCCGCTCTGTAAGCTAACCCGTCAACGCACCGCTGGGATAATCAGACCTGGACAAGATAACACTGCCTCTAAATCAACGTCCGCCCAAAACCCTTGGTTTTGAGACTCATGCGAGTAGACTTCGAGCTAGTGTTGCACCGACCCGTTTGGCCCGCACGGATTGACGGACAAGTGGACTTGGTGCTCGTAACGACGGCTTCGTGATTGAAAACGACCAGAATTTTTGTTACCGGGCGCCAGCTGTTCAATCTAAGTTTTCGAAGCGACAATAACATAGTCATTGAATCCGGGCGTCGACCCCGAGATGGAGGAGCCTCCCATGAAGTATCTATGTCTCGTCTACGGTGAAGAGAAGGAAATCAGTGCCATGACCGACGATGAATGTATGGCTTACGACCAAGGCCTCCGAAACGAGGGCAAGTGTCTTGCGTCGGAGGCGCTTCAGCCCGTTCATACCGCCACCATCGTGCGGGTCCGCGACGGAAAGGTGTCCGTCAGGGACGGCCCTTTCGCCGAGACGAAGGAGGTCTTAGCTGGATTCTATCTGATCGACGCCGCCGACCTGAACGAGGCTATCCAAGTCGCCTCGAAAATGCCGCCCGCTCACGTGGGCAGTATCGAGGTGCGGCCGGTCAGGGAGCTGACTAGCACAAGTGGCGAACGAAGGCGGTTGTAGCGGGGAAAGTTGTGAGCATCTCACCTACATCTACTTCTCCGATGCTCTCGAATAGGAAGCCACTCGCCGCTAGCTGTTACCCGTACAGAATTCAAGTATTCGGATGCTGAACGTTGACTCGTATTTTGTCTGGCCAATGCGTTTATGCGTCCAAGGTATGCCGATTTGCAACTTCTCCTCGGCTACGATTGTGCTCGGGAGCAGCACCGTCCAGATAGTCCTTGGGGATCGACTGTCGCAGCATCCTGCGGTGCCAAAGAATGGACCTAACTGCGGAGATTAGAGCCATCACGCCCAGCGTAAAACAGACTGCACCACCGATCAGGATTGCAACCTCATTGGGCGATTTGTCTGAGCTTCCTTCGTGCAACACGTAAAGTCCAAGAATCGACAGACTTGCGGGTAAGACGACTTCAAGGAACGTCGATATTCTTCTCATGAAAAGCCGCTATCTCTGAGGCGCGTCATAGCCTCGGCTCTGGAGAGTTTCCGGAAGACTGGCTTGAAATAGACTCTCTTCATTTCCGAGCCGCAGGTGCATCGTGGATTCGAGATTTGTCCTCCTGCCGAGCCGGCGGGCATCGTAATCTCGGCCTGACGGCGGCAACCCGGAGACTGACAGACAAATTGTACCCGCGGACCCATGAGGAACTGCAAGATTGGGCTGCCCCGAGAAAAACAACGGTTGCCTCGATCCAAAGCTCAGCTGGGGATGAGAATCGGCGAGCGAAGTTACGCTCGCACGCGTATGTATAGAACAGTGCATATAACATTACAATATGATAATTAACGTATGTAGTTATAGGTACCTATTTATCTTGTGTGTGATATGTTCATGCTGCGCGGATGTAAATATCACCTTTGCAGAGCGCTCGCTTAAGCCACCCGTCAACGCATCGCTGCAATAGATGGCGGGACGGAATGAAACTACTATGTTTACACTTCAGCATCCGTCCGACGGAGGACGCCCTGGAAGAGGCATCATGAGCCAAGGCAGAGATAAAACGCCCGACAGCGATGCTGAAGCAGCATCGCGTGCTATCGAAGAACGCCTGCGGCTTATCATTGACACCATTCCCACAATAATCTGGCGCAAATTCCCTGATGGCTCGGCCGATTTCCTCAATCAACGCTTTCGGGAATACACGGGTCTTTCCTTGCAGGACGGACTGGGCTTGGGATGGATGAATGTGCTTCATCCTGACGACCGTTCGATAGCAGAATGGCGCGCGGCTTGGGCCGCAGGGAAACCCTTTGAGAGGGAGGCACGGCTTCGCCATGCTGACGGGGAATATCGCTGGTTCCTGATTCGGGGCGTGCCCATGCGCGACGAAAAGGGGAACATCGTCAAATGGTATGGAGTGACCAACGAAATCGAAGATTTGAAGACGGCCGAAGATCGCGTTCGGCTTATCGTAAACACGATTCCTACCATGGCCTGGTGCCTTCGGCCTGACGGCGCCGTTGATTTCGTCAACCAACGCTGGCTGGAATATACGGGACTTTCTTTCGAGGAGGAACTTAAAGATCCGACGCGCCCGCTTCATCCCCAAGACCTTCCACGGGTCATGGAAAAGTGGCTGGTGGACATGGCAGCTGGGCAACCGTCCGAGGATGAAATGCGCCTGCGGCGCGCTGACGGGGAATATCGCTGGTTCCTGGTTCGCACCGCGCCGCTACGCGACGAGCGGGGCAATGTCGTTAAGTGGTACGGAGTATCGATCGATATCGAGGATCGAAAGCGGCTGGAACTGCAGTCCGTGGCGCTTGTCGACGCCATCCCGCAGCAGATTTGGAGCGGCCCGCCGGATGGCACGCTTGATTATTGTAACGAACGCTGGCGCTCCTACATGGGGCTGGGACTGAAAGAGCTGCAAGGCCATGGTTGGCAAAGCATGCTGCACCCCGAGGATCGCGATCGCGTGCTTGAGGCTTGGCACCGGTCGGTGGTAAATGGTACGCCTTACGAGCAAGAAGAACGCCACCGGCGGGTCGACGGAACGTACCGTTGGTTCTTGGCACGTGGCTTACCGTTACGTGACGCCGAAGGACGCATCGTAAGGTGGTACGGCACAAACACCGATATTGAAGGTAGAAAACAGGCCGAAGAGGAACTCCGGCGCGTTTCCGGCCAGCTCCTGCATTTGCAGGACGAAGAGCGACGCGGGATCGCTCGGGATTTGCATGATTCTACTGGCCAAGACCTGGTCGCTTTGGCAACCATGCTTGGTCAGGTCCGCCGTTTAATCCCTGTGAGCGAGCGAAAATCACGCAAGCTCCTTTCCGAATGTAAGGCATTGGCGGACCGCTGCGTCCGCGATGTCCGCACGCTTTCCTACGTACTGCACCCACCGGTGTTGGATGAAGCTGGTTTAGGCGACGCGATTCGTGATTATGTGCACGGTTTCACCGAACGAAGTGGAATCCGCGTAGAATTGGAGCTGTCACCGCATCTCGGACGAATGGCACGAGAGGTCGAACTGGTTATATTTCGAGTGGTGCAAGAGAGCTTGACCAATATCCAGCGGCATTCGGGCAGTCTCCAAGCGAAGATACGAATTGATCGCAGCGCGGATCTTACAGTCGAAATCAGCGATCGTGGCCACCGAGCCCCTGCCGTATCGAGCGAGAAAAAGGAACTTTGGTTTAGAATTGGTGTCGGCATCCGCAGCATGCAGGAACGAGTGAAGCTGATCGGCGGCCGGGTCGATATTGATTCCACCGGTTGTGGCACAGCAGTACGCGTGACCATACCCTTAGCCTTGCAGCCAAACGCCTTGGAGTCGAAAGAACGTGAAAAAACTTCGCATTCTGATCGCTGACGACCACGGACTGGTACGCCGTGGAGCGGGGGCGGTCCTGCGCGCCCGGAACGGTTGGCGAGTCGTGGGTGAAGCAGGGAATGGCCGTGAGGCCGTTCAAAAGGCAATAAAACTTAAACCGGATGTCGCCATACTCGATATCGGCATGCCCGAACTGGATGGATTCGAGGCCACCCGGCAAATCCTGCAAGCAGTTCCGGATACCAAAGTTCTCGTCCTCACCATGCATGAGTCCGATCAGATGGTACGCCGAGCACTGGACGCCGGAGCTCACGGCTACCTTTTGAAATCCGATCTCACGGAGTACCTCGCGAAAGCCGTGAAAGCCATCGCTGACGGCAAACGCTTCTTGACGCCCAAGGTTTCTGAAATCGTGCTGGATGGGTTTCTCCGAACGAAAAACGAGCATGAGCGCAAGGACCCGAGAAGCACGCGAACAACACCGCGCGAGATGGAGATCGTCCGCCTCTTGGCCCAGGGGAAGTCGAATAAGGAGATTGCGACACTGCTTGGAATCGCGGTCAGGACGGTGGAGACACACCGAGCCAAAATCATGCTAAAGCTGGATCTTCATTCCCTGGCCGATCTGATTCATTATGCGATTCAACAAGGCCTGCACAAGGGGTTGACTCTGCAGCACGTGCCAAGTACGCAGGAAGACCACTCCTAGTCCGTCTGCTTCGAATTCCGCCGCTAAACCCTACGTATTAACCACTAGTTGACCCTCGGTATTGATCTGGGCTTCCTCTAAACACAAGGTTAGGGCCTGGTTTGCAAGGGAGGCCATGGAAAGATTCATCATTTGCAAAAATCCGCTGTGCCGCCTGGTGGTGGATCTTCGCACCGACAATCGGATATTGAAAATCTCGGAACTAATTATTAACCAATGCCCTGAGTGCGGTAGCGAGTGGTCATCCCTTTGTCCCTTTTGCTCAAAGGGTCTGCACATAACCTGGCGTGAGCAGCTCCCGCTGTGTTCACACTGTTTCGCGGGATTAAAAGCACACCGGGGAAGTGAAACTCAATAGGTTCGGCGCACACAGGAAGAAATGGACTGCGGCACAAAAGCACTACTTCTCGACCCACGGCAACCATGTCGGGAGCCTTTGCAGCGCGAGGCCCTACGTACTCAAATAGGATGTATTCAACAAGTAGATTGGCTTGCTTTGCACTCCACCGCTTTCCGGTCCGCGCCGGTGTCCGCCCCTGTGGTCCGGTTAGGAGGAGGAGCCCCGTGATTCGCGTATTTGTCGCTTTTGATGACGCCGCTTTCGGCAAACAGCTATCTGAATACCTGAACAGGCAGCCTGACTTCCAAGTATGCGGGATAGTTGAACTCGGTGACGAAGCGGTTCGAGAGGCTAGCGCATTGCGCCCAGATATAGCCATTCTCGAAATTAACAGTATCGATGATCTTGTAGTGGCCAATGCGTTCAAGCGGAAGCTCCCCGATCTTCCTCTGCTGGTGGTAGCTGAAGAGGTAAGTCTGGATACCGAAAAGAAGGCATTGGCTCTCGGTGCGGATGCGGTATTTCCGAAGGAAGATGATCCGGCAGCGCTGGCGCAGAATGCGCGAGCCATTTATCGCTTGCTCAGTGGCGGCGACGAATCGGATTCTTAGTCATCCACGGAGCTGTCATGCCGGGTGGCTGATGGTTGTCAGGTCCGAGCGTATCGAGCAGGCGCGCAGCGGAGCTAACCGCGTTTGTTCCAATTGGTCGCGGTAAAAAAGACAGGCGGCCGTCGGGATGAACGATATGGATGCAGGTTTTCTTGACCGAGCGCACATCGAACGCGTGCGCGTCCAGGAATTGCACGATCGGCACGCGAAAGATATTTTTGTAGGACAGGGCGGCCGGCGCTGAGATTTTCGGCAAACAGCACAGAAGTTCGCGCTGTGATTCCGCACCGGATTGCGGCGAATGGTTGCTAGCGAAAAGTTTGAACAGGCAATCGCGCGCTCCGGGCTGTTCTTCGTAGACAATGGTGTCACGCACGGCGTTCAGCAGGAGGTCAGGCTCGACGAATCGCGTGAACGGGACCACCTTGCCATCCACTTTTAGTGTGTAGGCCATCGCCAGCGAGTCCGGGTGGCACGGGACCGGAATGACGTCTTCTGGCCGGAATTCGTTGGTCTGTTCGAAAATTTTGCTGCGGACCAACGACAATATAGACTGGAAAGTCATGGACGTGGTAAACGACAGCGCGCTAACGTTACCCGCGAATCCTTACGCGGTCAGTCCAAGTTCCTGCAAATACTTGCCGACTTCGTTGTGCCCGCGCTCTTGCGCAAAAGCCAGCGCGTTCTTGCCGTCGTCGGTGCGCGAATGCGGGTCAGCTCCGTGCGCGACAAGTATTTTGACAATGCCGAGACGACCGCTGGCAGCAGCCTCCAGCAATGGCGAATGTCCTTTGGCGTAGCGGTAGTTCACGTCGGCCCCATTTTCTGCAAGCCACTGTGCGATGGAGGCATGTCCGCTCGCGACCGCGCCGGTGAGCGCAGAGTACGCCGTTCCATTTGTCGCGATGGCATTGATGTCCGCGCCTTCGCTGTGCAAATACCGCGCGACATCTTCATGTCCGAACGCCGCAGCCAACGCCAACACCGGGAATCCGTCCGGCGAATAGCTCTTCGCCACTCCGGGATTCGCCTCGACAATCTCTTTCACGCGTGCCAGATTGCCAGCGGCAGCGGCCTCGTGCAAATTCAGCATCGCTCCGTTTTCGACCAGCACGTCGCGAATCTCTTTTCGTCCGGTGTAACAAGCCATCAGCACGGCAGACTGCCCGCGCGCGTTTCGGGCATTGACGATCTCCGCGTTCGCAGCGCTCAGCGATCGGACTTTTTCCGCATCGCCAGTTCGGATCGCTTCAAAAAGTTCGGCTACTGCATCCATTTGGTTTTTCCCCCGGGAACAGGAACAATATTTCGAAATAAATCCCGAAGCTTGGTTAGCGGCGCGCGCGGTCTTTGCGAACCGCGTCTTCAATCAGCGCATCCAGTTCGTCGCGCTTGAGGGTAATTTGGTCGGTTACACTGTCCTCTTCATCGCTGGTTACCGGCAGGTCTGCGCCACCGCCGGGCGGGGACTGTACACCGTAGCGCGTACGAGCGGCCATCAGTTTCGCCACTTCCCTGCTGGAGAAAAGTTTCGGTGTGCCAGCCTTTTCCGCAGCCAACGTGATTTTCGCGGTGTGCTCGATGGTCTCCATGCGATAAAAAGCGCTGAGCAGGTCCGGGCCGCAGGTGACTGCGCCGTGATTCGCCAGCAGCAACGCATCGTAGTTCTGGACGTAGGGTTCGATCGCGGCGCTCAACTCCGGAGTTCCCGGCGTCGCGTAACGCACCAGCGGCACCTTGCCAAGCCCGATCACAACTTCCGGCAAGAGAGCCTGATCGAGCGCGCGCCCGGCGGCTGCAAACCCCGTCGCGGTAGGGGGATGGGCATGACAAATCGCGTGCACGTCCCGGCGCATCCGGTAAAACAGCAGGTGCATCAGCACTTCAGAGGACGCTTTGCGCACGCCTTCAAGATGCCGGCCTTCCAGGTCCACGACCACCAAATCGTCGGGTTCCAGCATCCCTTTATTCATGCAGGTCGGAGTAGTCAGGATCCGGCCGTCGTCAAGGCGCACCGACACGTTGCCTTCACACGCGACGATATGGCCGCGCTCGTACATCCACCGGCCCACGAGGCAAAGCTCGCGCCGGTGCTGCTTTTCATTTTTGTGAGTTCCGGCCAAGTCTGAGTCCGGGCGCACGGTGCGGACTCCTTCCTCGCGCGGCATTATCTACCGTGCGAGTAATTTTGCAACTAAATTATTTCGCCCACGGCAGACGGGATTGCCTGGCCCCCACCGGACGGTCCCACCTCTGCCAAGCCCTAAGCCGTCATTCCGAGCGCAGCGACCGAAGGTTCCGACTCTCTCTTCTCTGTTCCTGCCAGGCCGCCACTGCCCCTAAGCGTATATTCCACGCAGCTTCAGTGCCTTCGCCACTCGGTCAATTGCCACCATATACGAGGCAATACGGTTATTGACCTTGTGCGTTTCCGCGTACTTAACCACCACATCGAACGCATTCACCATTATGTCCATCAGCCGCTCGTTGACTTCGCTCTCGCGCCAGAAGAACCCTTGCCGGTCCTGCACCCACTCGAAGTAGCTCACGGTTACGCCGCCAGCATTGCCCAAAATGTCCGGCACGGTGAACACGCCTTTGCTGTCCAGAATGGCGTCGGCCTGCCAGGTGGTAGGTCCGTTAGCGCCTTCGCAGAGAATCTTAGCTTGAACCTTGCCGGCATTTTTCTCGGTGATCTGATTCTCAATCGCTGCAGGGATCAATACTTCGCACGGCTGAAAGAGCACATCTCTGGAAGTCATCTTCGCGCCGCCGCCAGGAAAATCCTGCAGCGGTTTTTTCTGAGTGGTCACCCAATCGATCACCTTGGGAATATCGAAGCCGTTTTCGTTGTACAGCCCGCCGCCGATGTCGGCGAGCCCAACAATCTTGTAGCCCGCCTTGCTCATCAAATCTGCGGCCATCGAACCCACATTGCCGAATCCCTGAATGACGGTGCGGCAGTCTGCCTTGTTCATGGCCAGCTTTTCCACCGCTTTGTCCACGCACATCATCACACCACGGCCGGTGGCTTCTTTACGCCCGCGCGAGCCGCCAAGTTCAATCGGCTTACCGGTAACGACCGCCGTCGTCGCCTGCCCCACGTGCATCGAATATGTATCCATGACCCACGCCATGGTCTGCTCGTTGGTGCCAACGTCCGGCGCAGGCACATCACGTTCCGGTCCCAGCCAACTAGAAAGCTCCGCAGTGTAGCGACGCGTTAGCCGCTCCTGTTCCCCGCGCGACATCTTGTTTGGATCGCAAATGACGCCGCCCTTGGCGCCGCCAAATGGAATATCCACCAGCGCGCATTTCCAGGTCATCCACGCGGCCAGCGCTCGCACTTCATCCAGACTAACGTCCGGCGCAAAACGGATTCCGCCCTTGCCCGGGCCGCGCACGGTCGAATGCAGCACTCGATACCCGGTGAACACCTCCAGCGTCCCGTTGTCCATTCCCACCGGAATGTACATGGTCACTTCTTTATCCGGATATTTCAAATACTTATAAATTCCCTGCTCGAGACCCAGCTTTTTCGCTGCTTCTTCAAAACGCGCTTCCGCGTTCTGGTAAACATTCAGTTCTTCCGGTGCGGTTCCTTGCGACATCCCAAACGCTCCTTTGCCTGCGGAAAAGCACGGCTCCGCTACGCCGCCCAGCACACCATGACGCTATTACGGTTGCAGCTTTTTTCTTCGATTGGCCTGCGACACTCAGAAGATTAGCGGGCTACCCACCCGCAAGCGCGTCACAAGACCGGGCCGCCAGTATACGAATCCTTCCCGCTCGCCCGCAAGTTTCGCTTTGCACAACTCATTAACTCTTTGTGCCCTTTGCAATGCTTTCCGCAAGCTCGCAAAACATCCACCTCCAGAAGAGTTCCGACCCGACCTTCATTTTCTCAAGAAAACTTACCTCTTGGCTTCTCCCGGTCTTCACGCTATCGTCGCAAGTCCGCGCCTGAGAAATTCACTTCCCATTCACAGAGTTGTGCTTGCATTGTTTCTTCTGGAGAACTGCACTGTGTTCACAATGTAAGCTACACGGAAAGCAGGTAAAGGAGCTCGCTACCAGCAAGTATTTTGCCTTGCTCTCCGGGCGCCGGTTTACTAGCGTATCGCCGCGGCGATCGATTGCCGCAAAGTTTCAAGAAGATTGCTCCCGCCTCTCCAATCGGTGACGCGCTCGCATCCGTGCCGGGTACGGACCAAGCAGACGATGCTGTGATGGACGCCGAAATCCCTCAGACCGCCGCCATCAAACGCAACGACGTAAATGCGGACGTCGCCTGCGACGGCGCGCCGCAGTTCCAGGACATCCCGAGCAGCACCGTGCAATACGCCGTGAGCACCGATTCTTCGGTGCTCAAGATCGCTGACCGCTACTACGTGTGCGACAACGGTGTGTGGTATGCCGGCCTTACTCCCACAGGACCCTGGGCGGTAAGCGATTCCGTGCCCGATGCCGTGCAGACCATTCCTCCCAGCAGTCCGGTATACAACGTACGCTACGTTCGCGTTTACGATGCCACTCCTGAAATCGTTTACGTTGGTTACACACCTGGTTATCTGGGTACTTACCGGTACTACGGCAGTGTCGTGTATGGAACAGGCTGGCGCTATCGCCCGTCGATCGGTCCTCGCTATTACTATCCGCGACCCTTCACCTGGGGCTTCCACGTAATCTACAACCCGTGGAGCGGTAACTGGGGCTTCGCGCTGGGCTACAGCGCCAGCTTCGTCAACTTCAACATTGGATGGGGTGTCCGCTACCATCAATCGTCCGCCGTATTGGTCGGGAGGATGGGGGGACGCGGTGGCTATCGTCCTATCTATCGTCCGCTTCCGGGGTACTGTCCGCACTACCGCCCGCCATCGAACGTCCCCGTCCGCCCAGGCCGGCCCAGACCGCCAGCGAATCGTCCCAACAGCAGCCGCCCAAGAAAAAACCCTAGTCGCCGAATTGCACGCCGCAGGATTGGCGGAGTACGTTTCTATTCTGCGAAACCTTCGTCTCTGCCTTGGATTTTTCTCGCCTGAGGCGAGCACGTACCGGCTGCATCACCGCATGCATCGAAAAAAAGTAACCATCCAACAAATTTAAGAGAGGCCAGCAAAATGGCGAAGATGAAAGTGGCGCAAGTTTCCAAAGCTAAAGGTGACTTTGAAATTGTCGAACGGGAAATTCCGTCGCCGGGACCAGGCCAGGTTCGCATTAAGGTGCAAGCCTGCGGCGTCTGTCACAGCGATCTGTATACGAAAGAAGGTTTGTGGCCGGGGTTACAGTTTCCACGCATTCCAGGTCACGAAGTTGCCGGGGTCATCGACGAAGTCGGCTCAGGCGTCACCACCTGGAAAAAGGGCGACCGCGCGGGAGTGGGCTGGCACGGCGGCCAGGACAACACGTGTCCGGCATGTCGCGCGGGCGATTTCGCCAACTGCGAAAGCATCAGGATTACCGGCATAACTTACGACGGCGGCTACCAACAATATATGGTCGCTCCCATTGAAGCCGTTGCGCGCATTCCCGATGAATTGGATCCGGCGGAAGCTGCACCACTCCTATGCGCGGGGATTACGACATTTAATGCGCTTCGTCACAGCGGCGCTGGGCCCGGCGATCTCGTCGCGGTGCAGGGTATCGGCGGATTGGGCCACTTGGGCGTTCAGTTTGCGAATAAATTTGGATATAGAGTGGCCGCCGTCGGACGCGGCCCAGAAAATGCCGCACTGGCGAAAAAACTTGGCGCGCACCATTACATTGACAGCAGTGCTGGCAACGCCGCGGAGCAGTTGAAAAAGTTGGGCGGCGCAAGGGTCATTCTCGCCACCGCTCCAAGTTCCAAGGCCATGTCTGAAATTTTTCACGGACTCGGCCGCAACGGTTCGCTGCTGGTCGTCGGCGCCGATATGGCGCCCCTGGAAATCCCCGGCGCAGCGCTGATCAGCGGCCGCAAGCGCGTGCAGGGCTGGGCTTCCGGAACTCCCAGCGATTCTGAGGACACGTTACGATTCGCCGCGCTTACCGGTGTGCGCGCGATGATTGAGAAATTTCCGCTGGAAAAAGCTGCCGAAGCGTATACGCGTATGCTGAGCGGGCACGCGCAATTCCGGGTCGTATTGACGATGTAAGAGTTTCGAACCGGAAGCTTCGTCCGCGTTCTTCTACTATTTTTCCTATTAAAAATTGTTTACTGCTGCAGTCTGAATTGTACAGTCACGGTCAAATGCATTGGTACCTGCTGGCCATTCAGGGTTGCGGCCCTGTATTTCCATTGCCGCACGGCGTCCACAGCCGCCTGGTGTAGCAGCGCCGGGCCTGAAATCACTTTCGTACTGGAAACGCGACCGTCGGCGCCGATGAGAGCGTCGATTTTCACATCTCCGCTGACCCGCTGATTTCGCGCCATCTGCGGATAAATTGGCGCAACGGAGGATAGCAACGTGGCTGTCTTTACGTCACCACCGACCTGCAAAGGAGCGGCCGGAGCGGATGGCTGTTTGGCATTGCTGGGCAGCAAACTTGCACCGGAGGAATCGCCGCTCACGACACTATCGCTGTTGAACGCGGGCGCCGCGTCCGCGCCACTGTCTGTCGCCGAATGGCGATGCACTTTGGGAGCGGCCAAATGCACGTCGCCTATCGAGGATCTCTTAGCTGGTTCTTCGATGGAGCGGGTCGGCAAAGAGGGTTGTTCCAAATTGCGTTCATTCGCGGCTGGTTTGGAGAATGTAGCTGCAGGACTTTCCGATTCTTTGCTCTCAGTGCGAAGATTTTTGGAATTCACTGGATTGCGATTTGTTTCCGCACTGGGTATCACAACTGGCGAAGCGGACTTCGCCCTCGCTGTTGCATCCACCGCAGCGCTAGCGGACGTGTTAGCGGCAGGCGGCACGGCAACTTGATTCGCAGTCGTCACTCCGCCGCTCGCCGAAACCTCTTTCACCTGATTCGAATACCAATACCATCCGCCACCGGCTACCAGCAGCACAGTCGCTGCCAACAATCCGAAATTCAGTCCTGTACCCAATCCTTTCGAAGCGCCTTCGCCGGACCTTTCATCCAGCGCGAGGGATGAACCGAAATTGGGCGAGGGTCCATCTCCGGACAATGTGAATAGCGCTTGCCGGTTTTCTGAACCGTCTGCGGCAGGTTTTTCCGAATGCAATGTGCGGTCGTAGTGTTCATTCGAATCGGAACTCGCGGTTGAAGGCTCGGCAGATTCCGCAAGCGTGCGGTTGGTCTCAAAAGGCTTAACATCGATGTCGTGAGCTGCCGGTGCTTTTGTTTCTGGTGTTGTGGAAACGATCAAGGAATTCCGGGCTAATGGCGCAAGCCACTCCGGAATTTTTACTTCATCGGCGCCGAAATCGAACGTGGACGTTCCGGACGCAGGATTTTCTCGTGCCGCGGCGGGGACAAGTAGGTTGGTTAGCGACGCCTTCTTCTCTGGTTCTCGCGCAGACTTCCCCGCATCGCTAAGCGTTGCTGCTTCCACTGTCGCCTTGGCAACTTCGTCTTGCTTCCGCAGCGCTTTCTGTAAATTTTTGATGTCTTCCGCGGCGTTTCGTTCGGCGGCTCCCGGCTTGGCTTTTTCAGGGCCTTTTAGTTCAGGATCTAAACCTGCATGGGTCAGAAATTCCGACAGAGTGGGAATTTTCAGCGCAGCTGGAACGTTCTGTTCATGGACAACCGAAATGGGTTTGGGTTCCGTTAGCTTATCTGCAGGGATGGCAGGCGATGCTTGCGTGGGACGCGCCGCTTGAAGCGGCACGGTTTTTGTGTCACTCGAAGGGATCGCGGTTGCTGCGGGCGCGGCTAGTGTCTCCGTTTTTGTTTGCGCAATTTTTGCTTCCAGCAAATTCGCTGATGGAATCGGCGCGGCAGGTCTTATGGCACTGGAGAGGCTTGCGGCAGCCCCGCTTGACGGAAATCGCATGCCCCAAAATCCCGGCGACGCTTCCGTGAATTCCAATTCAACATACCCGCTGGCACTGGAGTAGGTTTTGGATTTCGTGACCTGACAAACAACTTCTTTTTTCGTGGTTGCGTTGGTCAGAAAGAGCAGTTGTCCAGCGGACACTGGGGACGAAAGGCGAATCACTGCGCCATTCAAAAAAACCAGCACCGTCTGGGTATTTTCGGAAAACGGCTCGCGCTTATCGCTACCTGCCACGGCGCGTGCGCCGTTCACTGTTACCGGAATTTCTGCCGCTGCCGGCTGCGGTTTTGCCCCTGCAGGGGGCGCTGATCCCGTGTTCTGCTGCGGCGATAATAGTGTTTCTAGTTCGTTTGTGATTGGAGCCATGCGTACCTGCTTGCCCTTGCGAATTTGTTAAGCGGCCCCCGCGAGGAAACTCCACGCCGCCTCTCCTTTAGAGATTGGCTCGGCGCACCGAGGGCTGCGATAGTACGCGCGTACTACGGGCGAAACACCTGTCCCAGCGGACAGGCCGACGACGCAATTTTCAGTCGGCGATCTGTCTCGTACCATTGGAAAAGTCGTTTTTTGCCGGAGAGGAAATTCCCGATTAGAATCGAAGTCATGGAAATTCGATCGTTGGTTGAAGGCGATGCTGCCGCGTGGTGGCACGTCCGCTTGGAGGCTCTGGAGGCCGAGCCGTTCGCCTTTGGCAAGGCCGCTGAAGAGCACCGCGCGACCTCGGTAGAAACGATCGCCCGCCGCTTTCGCGAGGTAGCTCCGGGCAATTGCAATCTCGGGGCGTTTGAAGACGGCAAGCTCGTCGGAACCGTAACATTCATGCGCGAGACTGGGCTGAAGGAAAAACATAAGGGGCGCATCTACGCAGTCTATGTGTCCGCCGCGCAGAGAGGAAAAGGCGTCGGGAAGACTTTGATCGCAGCACTTCTGGAAAATGCCAAGCAAGATCCTTCGTTGCAGCAAATCTTGTTGTCGGTTGCCAGCACTCAGATAGCTGCAAAAAAACTGTACCGGTCTTTCGGATTTGAAACGTTCGGTACGGAACCCAATGCTCTGAAAATCGGGTCGACATACGTGGACGAGGATCACATGATCCTACGAGTGCGCTAACGAAAAGATTCGCGCAATTCGATAAATCTCGTCATTCCGAGCGAAGCGAGGAATCTCTCTTCGATTGGCGATCAACCCATTACTGAGCTGGACCAAACGGCAGTTTGAATTGTTCGTCGATCGCCACCTGATAGCCTGTCACCAATTTGTTGGTTTCGTTCGCCATGCCAATCACCGCTTGCAACTCTTTAAACATCGCCGGTGTCATTCCTTTCTTCACGGCTGACGAAGTGTGTGAGGCGATGCAATAGTGGCAGTTGTTGGTCACGCTCACGGCGACGTAGATCAACTCCTTGGTCAGCGGGTCGAGCGCACCGGGCGCCATAACTTCCTTGATGTCCTGCCATGTGCGCCGCAAGAGCGCCGGATCATGCGCAATGGCCTTCCAGAAATTATTGATCCAGTCGGTTTTCCGCGTGGTCATGATATCGTCGTACATCGCGCGCACTTCCGGACTTGCGTCTTGGTATTCGATCAAGCCAAATGTGGACATAGCTTCCCCTCGCAGTACAGGAATTGCAAAAGATTACAGGCCTTCGGCAGGAAAACAAATTCGTCGCTATGCAAATGTTAGCCGAAATATTCGTTGCGAACGCCCCAGTCTCTAACTCCTGGCACTTCGCGGAGGAAATGCGTCGAGCAGCAGCCGTGCGAGGCGCCCAGAATCGTGGCGAATTTTGTCGTGTTCTTCGAGCAAATTTCCCAGGAGTAACTGCACGCCGGATTTGCGCAGCCCGGCGGCATCTACTGTGACTTGCAATGCGCCTTGCTTGCGATAGCGGCGCGCAACGGCCGGCGAAACTTTTTGCCGATTGGCGACGACAAAATCAACGATACGGGGCTTGACGTGACTTTGGATTGCGCGGAGGTGTTGCGCGACGGAATAGTCCGTGGTTTCGCCGGGTTGGGTCATCAAGTTTGCGATGTAAACGCGCGGCGCACGCGAACGCGCGATGGCCTGCGAAATATCTGGAATCAGAAGATTGGGAAGAATACTGGTGTAAAGGGAGCCAGGACCAATCAGAATCAGATCGGCATCGCGAATAGCCTCGACTGCCTCGGGAAGCGGCCGCACTTTGCGCGGAACCAACATCAGCTTGCGAATCGGCGACCTACTGGCGGTGATACGCGTTTCGCCGTGCACGCGCTGGCCGTTTTCCAGAATTGCTTCGAGAGTGACGTTGGAAACCGTCGAAGGAAAAATGCGTCCGCGAATAGCCAGCACGCGGCTGGAGACGCGAACGGCTTCAGCAAAATCTCCGGTGATGTGAGTGAGCGCGGCGAGAAACAGATTGCCGAAATTATGTCCGGCGAGGCCGCGACCGGCGCTGAAGCGATATTGAAACAAGCGGCTGAGCAGTGCTTCGTCTTTGGAGAGCGCCACCATGCAGTTGCGAATATCGCCGGGTGGAAGAACACGATTTTCGCGGCGCAGTCGGCCGGAGCTGCCGCCATCATCGGTGACTGTGACGATGGCAGCGAGATCGACGATCGGCCGCCGCGCGGTGGGATAGGGATCATGCCGCGGGACGACATGCTGCTTCAGCCCGCGAAGAAGTGCGGAGAGGCCAGTGCCACCGCCCAGTGCAACCACGCGAATGCCGCGCGACGTAGAAGAAGGCCGGCGAGTTTTATTTTTCACGAGGGCGCCTGAAGGTAGATGGCTGACTTCACGTTAACAGAAAAAACGGGGCGCGAACGAACATTGCCGGGAAGGTATTGAAAACAGGTGTGTCAAATATATCGCAGCACGATACAACGCTAATAGCCTCCGTCCTTTTCCGGATAGAGCAGTTCAGTGAAACGCGGATCTTCCTGGAGGAAAGCAAAATCCTCGTCGTTGCGCGCGTGGTAGCGGTTGGCGCCGCGCAACTCGATAGCGATTTTCAGATTGGCCAGCGCGGCATCGGCTTCGCCGGTGAGGCAATCGAGCGCCGCCAGAGCGTAAACGATGTGGTCGGCTTTGGGCGCCAGCTTGCGAGCTCTGTCCAAGCTTTCGCGGGCGTCATCCCAGCGGCCCAGGTTCATCATCGCTACGCCGCGCTGGTAATGTTCTTCAAAGGTGCGCGGGTTCTGTTCCTGCGAAGGCTTCATGCGCTGTTCGGCGATTTTGACGTGCATGCGGGCGCGGTCGGCGAGTTCCTTGCTGGGGCCCTCGATCACCTTTTCCAATTCCTGTTTGGCACGTTGAAATTTCTGCTGATGGAAGAGGCCGAGGGCCTCATCGTAAATCTTCATTTGCGCCTGAACGCGTGGATCAACCATTTCGACTCCGCCACGCTGAGGCGGGTGGGTTGGAGCTAATGGCTTTCTTTTCTGCGACTTGGGAGGAGTCTTGCCACGAGCGGAGGAACTTGATGAAGACTTTTTCGCCTTAACCATGCGAGGCACTCTAGCAGAGGAGTTGTGAGGCGTCAACGCGTGGAGAAGTGTAGCTGGACGCGCAGGGCTGGGAGGATGAGTACTGAGGGCATGCCACCCCCGGCGTTTTGCTCTCCAGTATTCGCAAGCTACTGAAAATATGCCGGTTAATGGTTTTTGCGAATACAAGTGTGTGCAAGCGTATCAAAAGAAAGGGTGTAAGTGGTTGCGGCAGGGAAAGGCTGGACGTCGCAGAGATGGTCGTTTAATACAATTCACTATAACGATACTAGAAACTCAAGCGAAAAAGCGCCGGATGCAGGGGATGCTCGGGAATGTTGCGAGTTGAGCCGGAGAACGACCACGGATATTGGGCGGCGGAGTGGTGAGTCGTTACCAGACGGGAGCAGGGGCGAAAAATAGGCTGGGCGCGGATGGGGGTTGTCGCGGAGACTGGAAGGGCTGGCAAACAGTGGGGTTCGTTGGAGAAAATGCGGGCGCGACCGGCGAAGAAAGGGCACGATATATCGTGCCCCTACAAGCGCAAGCGAAGAGAGATTCCCCGGGCGCGGCGTCCTCGGAATGACGGACGAGTCCGGTTGACGCTGTAGATTTGGCTGTGGCTTAAGGCGTGTGCTATAAGTTTTGGAACTAAAACGGGTTAAGACAAAGTGCCTTTCATTAATTTTCCTGCGCGCGAAATTAACTGCAAGCTGGTGTACTACGGTCCAGGTCTGGGCGGAAAGACCGCCAACCTACAGTGGATCTATGACCACACGGGGCAGAATCAAAAAGGCAAAATGGTTTCACTGGCGACCGAAACCGACCGCACGCTGTTTTTCGACTTTTTGCCGCTGGATCTGGGAACGGTGCGCGGATTCAAGACACGCTTTCATTTATATACCGTGCCCGGGCAGGTGTTTTATGAGGCAAGCCGGAAACTGATTTTGAAGGGCGCGGACGGCGTAGTTTTTGTCGCGGATTCGCAGGAAGAGCGGCTGGACGCGAATTTCGAGACGCAGGAAAACCTGCATGAACATTTGAAAGAGCACAACTTGAAGTTCGACACGATTCCGTACGTACTGCAATTGAACAAACGTGATTTGCCGAATGCCCTGCCGGTGGACGTGTTGACGAAGCATTTGCAGAAAAAGGGCGAACCGGTGCTGGAAGGCGTGGCGATTACGGGGGCCGGCGTGTTTGAGACGCTGAAAGAAGTTGCCAAGCTGGTGCTGGCGGAGTTGAAGAAGAGCGGGTAGTGGCAGTGGTAAGTAATAAGTCTTAAGTTGTACGTAAAACCTCGTCCCTGAAATCCTCGCTTAAATTCATTCCCAGTGATCTCTCAAAAGAGACCGAAGGTAATTTCGACAGGAACGCGAACGGGAACCGGCGTGCCGTCTTTCTGCGCCGGCCTGAATTTCCAACTCCGAACATCGGTGACTGCTTTTGCGGTCAGGCCAAACGGCGCTCCTCGCAGAACGTAGATTGAATCTGCCTTCCCCTCGGGGGTAACAACCAGGGAGAGAACAACGACGCCTTGAAATTTCGCAGTTCGGGCGAGATCGGAATAGCTCGGATCCGGGCAATACAGACAAGTAGGCATTCCAGCTCCGCCGGTGCCTGCTAGCAGGATGCCCGGCTCTTCCGGTATTTTGTCCGGTTCACGGGCGTAGTTCGGACCTTGTTGAAAAAGCATGACCTTCAACTCCTGGGTCTCACTCAGGCGAACATATTCATTCGTGTCGTCGAATGAGTCGGCGGTCTGATTCAGCGGACCAAATCCTTCGGTGTGGACCTTCAGAACGATCTGGCCATTTTCTTCAACAAGGCTTCCCGTGACCACGCCCATCGCACCCAAATCGCGTCCGAGCTGCAAAGACGCCTCATTCGAATGAAAATCGCCGAGCGTTGTCCACTCTTTGCGAAGGTAATCTTTGAGGAGCTGGCGATCGAGCACTGTCAGTTCTCGCGAGAAATTGCTTAGAGATTCGGAGAAGCGGTCGGCAAGCAGCGTGCCAAGGCACGACGAGGTACCGACTGAGCCTCGGAAGAAGTCGATGACAAGAACCTTTGGCTTCTCAGTGAGTTGCGCTCCTCGAATTTTCTGCGCGGCGCGCGTGGCCAATAAATCGAGTTTGGCTTTGTCGGTATTATTCAAGACGGAGTCGAGCGACTGGCCGCGCGTAGCAGTTGGGAGGCACGCAATGAGGACGGCGAAAAGGACGGTGCTGAAAATCGAGGATATTGCCCGCCGCCGCATGAGATGAAGCTAACACATCCGATAACTGAACGAAATCGTGGGGCGACCGAGCATTATCTAGCTGTTAATACAGGCGGAAGCTGACTTCGATGGGGACGATGGTGGCTAGGGCTGCGCCATCGTCCTTCGAGGCCGCCGGCTTGAATCGCCAGGTCTTGATGGCCTTGAATGCCTCTTCGTCGAGGCCGTTGCCGAGGAAGCGCACGGGGCGAATCTGAGCCGGGAGGCCATCGGCGGAAACCAAAACTTCAAAAATAGCTACTCCTTGGAGGCGATTTCTCCGGGCCAGGTCGGAGTATGAAGGGTTTGGGCAGTAGATGCAGGAGGGCATGGTTATATCCGGGACGTCTTTAGCGTGTTTGGCGTGGCGGACGTTTTCGGGCAAGGGAGTAATAAAGCTGTCCAAAAATTCGGTAGCTTGGATCTGGAATGTGAGAGGGTGAAGGGATTTGGAGTCTGAAACCCGAATGGGAACGAGTTGGAGAAGGTACAAGTTGTCGCGTTTCTCTACGGTGCCGGTGATCAGTACGTCGACGGCGAGTTGCGGCGCAACGGATCGAAACGATTCACCCGGCACCAGCGAAGTGGAGGAGATGTTCAACTTGGCGAGGTCAGAGTCAAACTGGACATGCTCAGAGACGGTGAAATGTTTTTTTTCGCGATCCTCTAAGATGCTGGATAGGATCCACGCGAAATAGTGGCCTTGCGGCGAGGTGCTTCCTGAAGTTGGACGAAAATCGGCGACCGCAATGAGATGAGGTTTGAGCGGCTTCACTTCTTTAGCGATTTGAGAGGAGAGGTCGTCGAGCCGCGAAAACTGCGCGCGAGTGGCGGCAGCGGAAAAGAGCAACACGAGAAGAATTGCACACACGCGAAAGTATGCTGGCTGGGCCTGTTTCATTGCGGCAGGCTATCACAATGGCATATCAGGCGCTTTGCCAATACCGAAGCAAAATTACGCGGAAAATTTGGAGGCTTTAGCGAGGGTGTCGAAGGTGGGGATGGCTTCGACGAGGCGGGTGACGGTGAGGGCATCGAGGACGCGGCCGGGTTTACAGATGAGATGGAGCATGCCGCCTTCGCGACCGAGGGACACCGACATGCGGACGAGTGTGGAGATGCCGGAGCTGTCGATCTGCGGAACGCCATTGAGATCGATGATGACCTTGCGTGCACCTTCCTGAAGAACGGAAGTGAGAGCGGTGGTGAGCTGATCACTGGAATCGCCAATGGTCAGGCGGCCGTGGAGGTCAAAAATGCGAACGCCGTCTTGTTCGCGGACGTTAATTTCAATGGGAGCGTGTTGGGTCATTTTTTATCTCAGGGTTTGTAAGTACAAACCCTGAAACCCTGGAAAGGTCTGCCGTAGGGCATTATACGACGAGGCGAGGCGGGGCTGGCAAATGAGATTGGGAATTGCACACAAATGGGATATCGGCATCGCGGATGCGCGAAAAATTCAGGAGCAATTGCGGGAGAAGTGGATTGGGGAAGACCGGTTTGAACAAATTCGGACGGTGGCAGGACTGGATGCGGCGTTTGTGCTGACGGGCGCGCAGGCGTTTGAGGCCAGCCGGAACAGATGGACAGCGCTAAGAGAGGCCAATCGTGCGATTGCGGCGGTGGTGCTCTACGAATATCCGGAGATGAAGGAGTTGGAGAGCGCATGGGCCGAGGTGCGGCTGCAATTTCCGTATGTGCCGGGATTTCTGAGTTTTCGGGAGATTCCGGCGCTGCTGGCCGCGCTTGGCAAGCTTCGGCAGATGCCAGATCTAATGTTCTGCGATGGGCAGGGTTACGCACATCCGCGGCGGATGGGTCTGGCGACACATATGGGAATCGTGCTGGACCGGCCGACGATTGGGTGTGCGAAAAGTATTTTGATCGGCAAACATGAGCCGGTCGGAAATGCAAAAGGCGAATGGACGGCGATGGTGGACGACGAGGAGAGAATTGGCGCCGCGTTGCGGACACGCACAGGAGTTAAACCCATGTACATTTCGTGCGGGCACCGAATTTCGCTGGAGACGGCGCTACGGCTGACGCTGTCGGTTTGTGATGGGCCGCGCATTCCGCGGCCGACGCGGGATGCGGATCACTATGTGAGAGAGATGAAGGCGGCGAGGGTCGGAAGTAAAGAAAATAAAGGAGATAAATGATGCAGAAGAGGTCGAGCATACGAAGCCCCGGCGAACCGGCAAAAAGAACCGGGCCAAGCAAAGTGAGAAGTACTATCAGAAAAATGGATTGTGGAAATCAAAATTTCGGAGTCAGCGGATTGCGTCGGGTGCGTATAATGCCGCATGTCAGATGGACCATCCCCGGAAGTGCAATCCAAACGCAGCGGAGTGCAACGAGTGATGAAACGTGCGGTGTTGTGTTGTTGGTTCGTCATCGGTCTTTTCCTGCTGCCGCTTCCCCTTCCTGCGCAGCAGGCTCCGGCCGCAAGTTCCGCCTCTCATCCAGAAATCTCGAGAGAAGTTAGCGACAAACTGGCTCAGCTGGAGCAACGCGTAACGGCGGCCCAAGCTGCCGGCGATAACGCGTGGATGCTGACCAGCGCGGCGCTGGTGTTGATGATGACCGGACCTGGACTGGCGCTTTTTTACGGCGGGCTGGTGCGGCGCAAGAATACTCTCGCGATCATGATGCAAAGCTTCGCGATGATGGGACTGATCAGCGTACTGTGGGCGCTGGTGGGGTACAGCCTGGCGTTTGGCGGTGACGGGCCAATCATCGGCAATTTTTCGCATGCTTTTCTGCGCGGCGTTGGTATGGATCCGAATGTGGACTATGCCGGAACGATTCCACAGCTGACGTTCATGATCTACCAGATGATGTTCGCGGTGATTACGCCGGCGCTGATCACTGGAGCAACCGCGGAGCGAATGAAGTTCAGCGGGACAGTGCTGTTCATGACGCTGTGGTTTTTTATTGTGTACGCGCCACTGGCGCACATGGTGTGGGGCAAAGGCGGATTCCTGAACGCGGCGGGCGGAAGATTCCCGTGCCTGGATTTCGCAGGCGGAACGGTGGTGCACATTTCGTCGGGTGTATCCGCGCTGGTGTGCGCGCTGTACATGGGCAAGCGCATCGGATTTCCCAAGCAGCCGATGCCGCCGCACAGCCTGGTGCTGAGTTTTATTGGCGCATGTTTGCTGTGGGTAGGCTGGTTTGGATTCAACGCCGGCAGCGCGCTGGCGGCGAATGGGCTGGCGGCGAGCGCATTTGTGGCGACGCACCTGGGTGCAGCCGCGGCGGCGATTGGATGGAGCGTGGCGGAGTGGTTCAAGAATGGAAAGGCCAGCGCGTTGGGCGCGATATCCGGCGCAGTCGCTGGGTTGGTTGCGATTACGCCTGCGGCGGGATTTGTGCGGCCGATGCCGGCAATGGTGATCGGGTTGGCAGCGGGAGTGCTCTGCTACTTTATGGTTACGCGGGTAAAGGCACTCTTCGGGTATGATGACGCGTTGGACGCTTTCGGTGTTCACGGCGCGGGCGGAACGATTGGTGCGCTGTTGACGGGCGTGTTCGCGCAGCAAATCGTAAATCCGATTTTTGGCCCGGGCAATCCGGTGGGCGGACGGGACGGCCACTGGGGCCAGGTGGGCAACCAACTGGTGGGCGTACTGATCGCCTGGGGCGTCGCACTCGTTGGTACAATCGTGATCCTGAAGATCACGGATCTGGTTACCGGCTTCCGAGCAAACGAAGAGCAGGAGACGCAAGGGCTGGATATATCGCAGCACGGCGAAGAAGCCTACTATTTGGAGTCTTAAGAAATGGAATGGCAGTGAGGTAGGCGGAGGGCGAGACAGAAAATCCATGATGAAACTGGAAGCCATCATTCAGCCATCACGGTTCGAATCGGTGAAGGACGCGCTGCGGGAAATCGGCATCGAAGGAATGACGGTGACGGAAGTGCGCGGACATGGACGACAGAAGGGCCACACCGAGGTGTACCGCGGGCGCGAGTACACCGTGGATCTGCTGCCCAAGATCAAGCTGGAGATGGTGCTGCCCGACAAGCTGGTGAATACCGTGGTGGACACAATTTTAAAGACGGCCAAGACGGGAAAGATTGGCGACGGTAAAATATTTATATCGCGGGTGGAAGAGGCGATCCGCATCCGCAATGAAGAGCGCGGCGAAAGCGCGCTCTGAGTTCGTGTCAACCGCCACTCGACCCGGCTTTCCCGCCGGAACAGCCTCAAGCAAGGAAAATGGCAGGCCCTGCAAAACCATTGAATGTCCTCGCACCGCAAGTCGAAGCGGAACGCCAGCGGATTCGCGCGAAGTTCGATGCAGGAGCCAGCGCGAAAGAGACGCTGCATGCGCTGTGCGAGCTTGCGGACAGCATAATCCAGCAAATATTCGGCGACGTGAGGAAAGTACACGATACGCCAAATGAAGGACTGGCACTTTTGGCGCTGGGCGGCTATGGCCGCAGGATGCTCTTTCCATTCTCGGATCTGGACATCCTGTTTCTGTTCGAGAACGAAAAAAGCGAAGTCGAGTTCCGTCCATTCATTTCGGAATTTTCGCGCACCATGTGGGATCTGGGATTTCGCGTGAGCAGCGCCGGCCGGACGCTCGAGGAATGCAAACGGATTGAGGAAGACAACGCGGAGTTCCACCTGGCGCTTTTGGATCGCAGATTTCTTTCTGGAGATCAGGAGCTCTTCGACAAGCTGGACAAGCGCGTTCTTCCGCCCAGCGAGAAACAATCGCGATCGTTTCTTTTTTTGCAGCTGCATCGTTTGACGAAAGAACGGCTGGCACGTTACGGAAATACAATTTTCCATCTCGAGCCAAATGTGAAGGAAGCACCGGGAGGCCTGCGGGATTACCAGGCGGCATTCTGGCTGCGGCAAATTTTGGGCGATCGCCCCGATTTGCGAGGATCCACAGCCGCGGATGAGGAGTTGGCAGCGGACGCAGTTGAATTTCAGAGCTCGATTCGCTGCCTGCTGCACTACAGCAACGCACGCAACGACAACACGCTGACTTACGAGATGCAAGAAGAAGCGGCTAAACGCTCACTCTCCGTGCGGGATGGAATCGAACGCAACGCCGCGGAGTGGATGCGGCTGTATTTTCGCCACGCGCGCACTCTGAACCGGCAATTGCTGCGCTATCTGGATCAGAAGATGGCTCAGCCAGTCTCGCTGCGGGAACGTTTCTTCAGCGCCGCAAGAAGCGTCACGCGGCCGGAGCATCACCCCAGCGGAGCGCACTTCGCTATTCGCAGTGGACAATTTGAAATTCTGGACCAGCCGGCGTTGGCGGACCGCTCCATCATCTATTCCCTTTTCACAGAGGCAGCGCGCACCGGCACCATGCTCAGCCGCGACGCCGAACGCACCATCAACTATGTGGTGTCGCATTCGGAACTGCATGTACGGAATCAGACGATGAGCTGGGACACGCTCAAAGAGATTCTTGTCGCCGATTATCCCGGCATGGCGCTTCGTCCGATGCACCGGCTGGGAATTCTGATGGAAATTTTGCCGGAGATGCGGGCGATCGATTCGCTGGTAGTGCGCGATTTCTATCATCGTTACACGGTAGACGAGCATTCGTTGCGTACCGTCGAGCATTTGCAGGCGCTGGCAGAGCCACCCGACACGAGGGGAACTTCCTTCGCGCCCATCTGGAAAATGCAGGAGCGCCGCGATTTGCTGGTATTTGCGCTGCTGTTGCATGACACCGGCAAAGGGATGGCAGTGGAAAATCATGTGCAGGGAAGTCTGACTGCGCTGGCGAACGCGGCTTCGCGGCTGGAATTGTCGCCGGAAGAGGAAGCTGAAGTACGATTTTTGATCGAGCACCATCTGGACATGTCCGCGACGGTGCAGCGGCGCGATATTTTTGATCCGGCTACGGTTTCGGCGTTCGCGGCGACGGTGGGGACGCTGGAGCGGTTGCAGCGGTTGTGCCTGCTGACTTACGCGGACATTCATGCCGTAAATCCGGAAGCGTTGACGCCGTGGAAAGCGGAAATGCTGTGGCAACTTTTTGTAGCGACGGCAAATCATCTGAGCCGCAGCCTGGATCGCGACCGGCTGCATGCGTCGGACGAAAGTTCGCTGCTGGAGCAGGTCCAATCCGCAACCGGCGGCGCGTCAAAAACTGAAATCGAGCGGTTTCTCGAGGGTTTTCCGCGGCGCTACTTGGCCGTACATTCGGCCACAGAGATTGCACAACACTTCGCGTTGTACCGCAAGCTGGGCAATGCGCCGCTGCAGACAGAATTGAAGGCCGAGCGCCACGGATTTTCGCTGACGCTGCTGACTGCGGACCGCCCGCGGCTTTTTTCGACCATTGCGGGCGCGCTTGCGGGTTGGGGCATGAACATCATCAAAGCGGATGCTTTCGCCAACGCAGCTGGCATGGTGCTGGATACTTTTCACTTTGCCGATTTACACCGCACATTGGAACTAAATCCCAGCGAAGTGGAACGTTTTCAGGCCAGCCTTACCGACGTGCTGAGCGGTACCGCCCCGCTCGAACCGTTGCTGCAGAGCCGTGAATCGGCCAGCCGGGCTCGACCACCAAAGGTGGCGGTGACGACCGGAGTCAGCTTCGACGATGCGGCATCGGCACATAGCACGCTGCTCGAAGTCGTCACCCAGGATCGCGCTGGATTGCTTTACGACATGGGATCGGCGCTAGCGCGGCTGGACTGCAACATTGAGGTAGCGCTGATTGATACCGAGGGCCAGAAAGCCATCGACGTTTTTTATTTAACTTCGCGCGGCAAAAAATTGGAACCGCAAAAGCAGGAAGTGCTGCGCGAAGTCCTGCAAGGCACCCTCGGTTAGTTTCCGAAACAATCAGGAAACTTTGATATTTCTTTCGGTTGAGGATTTGGATCGAATGGACGCAAGCATTCGCTGCAAACTCTCGACCAAGTCTAAGATCTCGCCCTTGCCGTGCACGTCAAAGTCAATTTCGTAGTTTCCCTGTGCTGCGTGATCGACCGCTTCCTTCAAACTGAGCAGCGGCTTGATCACCTGACGCGGCAAAATATAGCTGACCCAGATGCTGACCAGAAGCGTTATCGCGGAAACGATCGACAACGCCCACTCCGCTTCGCGGAGAAGTTTTCTGGCGTCAGCATGGTCGTCTTTGACGCGAGTCCAATTCACCGATTCCAACTCGGAAGTCTTGCGAAGCACCTGGTCGCTGGAAATTTGCAGATCCTGGGTCACCCGCTGCATATCCGGGTTTGTTTCCTCAGTTGTTTTGGATATCTGGGTATCGAATGAATTGACGCGCTGGCGAAGTTCCTCCATCAAATGTTCGCGGCTGAATCGTCCCGAATGCTTCAGCAGATTGTCCAGGTCGCGCTCGTAGTCCCGGACGACCGATTGGACACGATCGGTCGATGTTTGTCCTGGCCGCTCCGCAACGGCGACGGCTTCCGCAAATTGCTGGCGGTAAAGTGCGAGGGCCTGAGACGCTTTTTGCACCACCTCTATATCCTTGGCTTCGAGATTCCGGATGTCCTGCAGAGTTTGCTCGGTCTTTGCGACCGCATCGTGGTTCGTCGCGAGATAGATTGCATCGTGGAGCAACAGATAATTCCGTTCGGCGCGGCGCGCTTCCAGCATTTCGATGGACGCTTGTTGCGCAAGAGCTGAAGCCGGTGCGTCCACATTCACGATGCGATCCACAATCCATCCCATGCGGAACAGGTAGTACACGGCCAGAAAAATAACCGGCGCAAGAATGAGCCTGACCAGCGCGAGACTGTAGGCCGTTCTCCGCTGCAGTGAATTTCCCGGCGCCAGAATTTTGAAAGACTTTCGAATTACGCTCATGAACTTGCCCCCGGGCTGGGGTAAACAAGTGCGCTGGCTTACGGAATACGTTAACTCGTTACAGGGTAACGCATTCCGGAGCCAGTACCACTTCGCGAGGAACGGGAAGATGCTGTAGGCCATCGCTTTCCGGAAAATGGGTACTGGATCAGAATGAGTACCGCTCAAGTTGGTTACAGGTAGCGCATAGCTGCTAGCTGCGCAGCAGGCGTTTTCTGACGCGTTTTCTGACGCGTTTTCTGAATTGATGAACTGAATGCCACGGCGCAGAATCACGAAACATTCATTATGAACCGCGCCTCGCAGCCGCGGCGTCCGTGCCGGTTTTCGAGCGTCAGCGAACCGCCATGGGCTTCCGCGATCTGTCGACACAGGACCAGACCGATTCCGGACCCTCCTGGCTTGGTTGTGAAAAATGGGACAAACAAATTGGTGGTGTTCGAGAGTCCTGGGCCGTCGTCAATGATCAAAAGCTGAACTCGCGACCGGTCGAGCGCCCACTTGAGCAGAACTTCTCCGCCGGTTTCGAGCACCGCTTCGGCGGCATTGCGGATCAAATTGATCAATAGTTGTTCGAGTTGATCCCGGTCAGCAGAGATCGTTATTGGCGGGCCTTCGACCACTTGCACCCGCACGCGGGTCTCAAGTTCAGCGACGCGGCGAACCAGCTCGCGGAGGTCGACTGGCGCCAACGCTGGCTGTGGCAATCTTGCCAGCCGCGCGTAAGCGGCCATGAAACGGCCGAGAGCTTCGGTGCGCGATCGAATGATAGCGAGTCCCTGACCAAGATCGTCCAGAACAGTCTCTATTTTCGATGACGATGGCGTATCGATTTGCACGCGTTGCAGGTTGCTCTCCATGCTTTGCGCGACGGACTGAATGGGTGCGAGTGAATTATTCAGTTCATGGCCGAGGACGCGAATCAGCCGCTGCCAGGCTTGGCGCTCCTCTTCTCGCAAGGTTCGGCTCAGATCACTCAGCACGATCAAATCGTGCGGAAGGCCGTCTTGACGAAAAGACCCGCGGCGCAATCCCCAACGACCAACGCCACCTGGAAAACTCAGTTCCAGGGTGCGGGCCGATTCTCCCTCGATGCAGCCGGCAAGGCCGAGTTCCGCCGCGGTGAAACCAAGAAGCCTTTCGGCAGGACGAGCCAAGAGGCGCTCTCCGGCGCGATTGACGAGTTTCAGGGTGTGAGAGTTGTCAAAGGTAAAGATGGCGACGTCAATTTCTTCGATGACGGTGCGGAGAAGCGCCGCAGCTTCCAGAGCGCCCAAGCGCTGTTCGCGCAGGGTTTGGCTCAGGGCGTTCACTTCGATCATGACTTCGCCGAGAGCATCGTCGCTGCGGGCACCGCGAGCACGGATGGAAAAATCTTCTTCACGCATGGCGGCAAGCAGATTGGAAAGAGTTTGCAAGGAAAAAACGACGCGATGCCGCAGAGAAATGGCAAAGCCGAGCCAAAAAATAATGATGAGGACCGTGAGCGTCCAGGCAGTTTGCGAAGAATAATCGCCGAACCAAAGCAAAAGGATTGCGATCAGCGATCCTGGCAAGCCCGCTGCCAGCGCCAATAGCTGGATGCGATGCTCGTAGGTAAGACGCTTCATTCTAGACCGTGCTTTTGCAGGCGGCGGTACATGGCACTTCTGCTCAAACCAAGAGCCTTCGCCGCGTGGCTCACGTTGCCGCCATGGCGACCCAACGTGCGCTGGACCAGATGGCGTTCGACTTCTTCAAGACTCATGTCTTCGAGTCGCGCGTTACCACCTGGCGGAATTAATCGCAAGCCGAGATCAGAACTACGAACGAGCGGGCCAGCGGAAAGCAGAACGCCGCGCTCCACTGCGTGGTCCAGTTCGCGCACGTTACCAGGCCATGGATGCTCTTGCAGCGCCTCCAGCGCCGCAGGCTCGAAGCCAGCAAGATTCTTACGATAACGCTGGGCGTAGCCGCGGAGAAAGTGAACGGCAAGCGGCTGAACATCCTCGCGACGTTCACGCAGAGGAGGAAGATGAACCTCAATGGTGTTCAGCCGAAAAAGCAAGTCCTGACGAAAACGCCCTGCCTCCACTTCGGCGTTTACGTCGGCGTTTGTAGCCGCGATCACGCGCGCGCTAACGCGGCGGGTGTGCGAGGATCCGACGCGTTCTAACTCGCCAGTTTCCAAGACGCGCAGGAGCTTGGCTTGCAGGTTGAGGGGCACATTCGCGATCTCGTCGAGAAAAAGCGTGCTGCCATCAGCAAGCTCGAAGCGGCCGATGCGGTCAGAGCGGGCGTCAGTGAAGGCGCCTTTCACATGGCCAAAGAGTTCGCTTTCGAAGATGCCTTCGGATAGACCTCCGGCGTTGACCGTGACCATGGCTTTGCCGGCGCGGGACGATAACGCATGGAGGGTTTGCGCGATGACTTCTTTGCCGGTACCGTGCTCTCCGGTGATAAGAACATTGGCGTCGGAAGGTCCGATGCGTGCAATTAATTCAAGTACCGGCTGCATGGTTGCGGATTCGGCGATCAGCGTGGGGCGAGATTCGGCGCGAAGCAGGCGATTCTCCGCTTCGAGACGAGAGGCATGACGCAGAGCTTGCCGAAGATCGATTTGCGTACGCAGGATGCTCAGGAGCCGTGTATTTTCCCAGGGCTTCTGGAGAAAGTCGCGTGCCCCGCGACGCATTGCTTCAACCGCGACTTCTATGCTGCTCCAGGCAGTCATCACGACGACGGGGAGACTACTGTCAACAAGCTGGATTCGGCTCAGGAGGTCCAGTCCTTCTTGTCCCGAGGTGGTATCTCGCGTGTAGTTCAGATCCATCAATACCGCATCGAATTCGCGGTTCTCGATTGCGGCCAGAGCTTCTGCGGGCGAAGACGCGGGCTGCGTTTCATAGCCTTCGTTCTTTAGCAGAAGGCGCAATGCATCGCGAATGTCTGGCTGGTCATCCGCCAGCAGAACCCGATAGCGATGGGTATTGTCAGTTTTCATGAGAATCGGAGAGTCGCGTCATTCTACTGTGAATTACGAAACCGCGGCAGCGGTTTGCGCTGCTAAACGGCCGCGACGCTTTTGACCTGATGCGACCGAATCATTCGTGCCGTAAGGCCACCATGGGGTCGAGGCGAGACGCGCGGTAGACTGGCACGAAACCGGCGACGATCCCCAGCAAGAGCAACAGCGCGCTGGCTCCAATCAAGGTGAACGGATCATAGGGCTTTAGACCGAAGAGCAGCGAACCAGCACTTCGACCGACGGCCAGAGCGAGAACCACTCCAATCGCGACGCCGCATACCAGCAACAACAGGGTTGGACGCAAGATTGTCCTGACAACATCTGCACGGCTGGCGCCCAGGGCCATGCGGATGCCAATCTCGTTTCGCCGCGTGGCGACGATATACGAAATCACGCCGTACAGTCCGATCGCGGCGAGCACTGCTGCGAGCACCCCAAAAAATCCAGAGAGCCGCGCCATCAAGCGATCCCGCAGCAATCCTTCGTCAATCATCTGGTGAAAGACCACAAAACTTACGTCCATATTTGGATTCGCACCGTTCGCAACGCTCTTCACCGAGGAAATCAGACCAGTAAGCGGCGCATTCGAACGAATCACAATCTGTGCGTCTGCGTGCGGCTGATCGACTTGTGCCAATGGCGTGTACAGGATTTCCTGCGCAGCCTCGCGCAAGTTCACATACTTCGTATCCTTAACCAAGCCGACAATCTGGTACGGTCCGAAGATCTTACTCATGCGCCGTACCCGCAATAGCGTGCCGACAGGGTTGCCTTCCTTGATGAACTTTCTCGCGAAAGTTTCATTAACGATGGCCACCAGTGGGGCGCCCGCAACATCATGCTCGTCGAAGTCGCGTCCCCCGATGATGGGGGTTCGCAGCGTGCGGAAAAAGGCCGGGCTTACCCGATTGAAGGCCGCGGAAGAAAGGTCCTCCTGGGGCGGACCCGAAACTCCGGGAAGAATGTCGTGAATTTCTCCGTTGCCGCTCAATGGCAACGTCATCGCGATCGCCGCGGACTCGACTCCCGGGATAGCTCGCACTCGATCGAGGAGTTCCTTTGCAAAAGAAATGCGCCGCTCGGGCGGGAGATTCAGACTCGTAAAATCGATGTCCGTAACGAGGATGCCGTCGCGCTGGAAGCCTGCGTCCACGGAGACAAGTTTGCCCAGGCTTCGCGCAAACAGTAGCGCGCCGACGAGCAGAGCGAGCGAAAGCGCAATTTGTGACACCACGAGAATACGTCTCAAGCCAAAGCGCGACCGCCCATCCGTCGTTCCCCTTCCACTCTCCTTCAGCACCAGGCTAGGCGAGACATTTGTTGCCCGAATCGCCGGGGCCAATCCGAAAAGAACACAGGTCAGGACGGACAACCCGGTGGTAAAGCCCAGCACGCGCCAGTCTGTTCCCAGATCCACAAATAGAGGATTGCTCTGCGTGCTCAAGGACGCGACCAGCACCTCGCTCAAACTGCGAGCCAGCAGCCCCCCAAGAAACGCGCCAATGCTCGCGAGAAGCAGGCTCTCTGCGAGCAATTGCCGGATCAATCGCCACCGGCTGGCACCGACCGCCATGCGCATTTCCATTTCTTTTTCGCGCGCGCTCGCCCGGGCCAGAAGCAGATTCGCAAGATTTGCCGACGCGATAATCAGGACCAGCGCCGCGAGACCGAGCAACAACCAGAGCGGACTTTCGAAGTCGTCTCGCAAGTCGGAGACGCCAGTACCTGCGGGGAAAGCCGCCAGTTTGTACGCCAGGAATCGTTTAGATTGTTCCGAATTGAACTCTGGAGGCAACGTTGCTTCGAAAAGGCCGGGAGAAATTGTCCGCAGTTGGGCGGAAGCCCGCTCCACGGTCCAGCCGGGTTTCAGGCGGCCCATCGAAGCGATCCACCAGCCGTCACGCCTCTGCAGCATGGCTCCTTCGGACCCGTCCACGATCGGTTCGGCGCAGAGAGGAGCGGCAATGTCGAAGTAACGGCCCATTTCCACGCCATAAAATCCTGCTGGAGCAACGCCGATGATTTGGAAGGGATGCCGGTTGATGCTGACGTTGCGCCCGACGACCGAGCGATCGCCGCCATATTCGTGCTGCCAGAACGAATTACTGATCACGACGCCAGAAGAACCGCAGCCAGGATGATCGTCCGCGGCAGTGAGAAGGCGGCCAAGCGCAGGCTCAACCCCCAGCGCCGCAAAAAACTCTCCGCTCACCCAGAGCGCCTCCACATTATGAATCTGGCCGGAAGGCGAAATGTTGAATTCCGTCGGGCTAAACGCAAATAGACTGGAAAACGCCTGCTGTTGCGCGTGGATTTGCTCCCACATGGCGTAGGTAAGATCGGAATAGCGTCCATTTGAGCTGCCACTGGCTCCGTGGCGCTGATCGATGCGTACGCTTGCCAGCTCCTGAGGATTCTTGACGGGAAGCGTGCGCAGCCGCACCGCGTCCAGCAATTGAAAAATGGCGGTGTTTGCGCCGATACCCAGGGCAAGTGTAAGGACAGCAACCGCGGTGAACCCGGGAGATTTCTCCAGCATGCGAAGAGCGTAACGAAGGTCTCGCCACAGCGTTTGCACCATCAGCTCCTATTCATGTCGAAGTGCATCCATAGGATCAACGCTGGTCGCCGCTCGGGCCGGAATCACTGCACACCGCCGACAGCTGCCGTTGTCTTTTGACTGACAACCCAGCCGTCGCCCAGCTGGATGATGCGATTTCCGTATGTCGCATTTTTCTCGGAATGCGTAACTTGAATGATTGTCGTTCCCGCTTCGTTCAGTTTCTTGAAAAGCTGCATGATTTCTTCGCCTTGTGCGGAGTGGAGATTCCCTGTCGGCTCGTCAGCAAGAATAAGTTTCGGTCTTTGGATTACCGCGCGGGCCACTCCGACCAGCTGTTGCTGTCCGCCGGAGAGTTGATTTGGGAACAAATCTTTCTTGCCAACAATGTTGAAACGATCCAGAGCGTCGCAGACCAGGCTGACGCGCTCTTTGTGCGGGATGTTCCTGTAAGACAGTGGAATCTCAAGGTTTTCGTACACGGTGAGATTGTCGATCAGGTGATAGCTCTGAAACACGAATCCGATATTGGCCTTGTGCAGCTCGTTGCGCTGTTTGACGCTGAGTTTGTGCACCGGCTGCTCGAGGAAAAAATATTCGCCGGACCAGGCACCGTCGAGCATTCCCAGAATGCTCAGCAGCGTGGACTTGCCTGCGCCCGATGGACCCATGACGGTAACAAACTCGCCTGGCTGGAGGTCCAGAGTCACGCGTCGAAGCACAAAATATTTTCCGCCAGCAAGATCGTAAGATTTTTCGAGATTTCGGAGCCTAATTAGGGGTTCCATAATATGGTCCTCGCGATCATTCGTAGCGCAGGGCGCGCATGGGATCGATACGCGTAGCGCGGCGTGCGGGGATGTAACAGCCGAGCACCACCACAACAGCAAGAAGAATCGCGCCAGACGCGTAGCTGAAAAAGTCCGCGGCGCGTACGCCGTAGAGCAGGCTAGAAAGCAATCGCGCGAGGCCGTACGAAGCCGGGAGGCCGATCGCCGTGCCGATTGCGAGAAGTTTTAGCCCACCACCAAGGAAAAGACCAAGCACATCGCGCGGCCGCGCACCCAGGGCCATGCGCAAGCCAATCTCCTGAATTCGCTGCGTGACCGAGTACGCCATCACTCCGGAAACGCCGATGGCGGACATGACGAGCGCCATCAGGCCCAAAACACCCATCACAACAGCGACGTAAGCGAGTCCAAGGATCTGATCGGAAATCACGCGCTCGTAGGGGAGAACATCGTAAACGGGCTGATCGGGATCGACGCTGGACAAGGCTGCCTTGACGGCAGGAATCATGGAGTGGAGATCAGCCGACGCTCGAATCGCGATGTAGGAGCTGCCGTGCGGGTCCTGGCGATATGGAAAATAGATCGCCCGAACAAGATCATGCTCCCAAGGGCTGTAGTCCACGTCCGCCACAACTCCAATTACCGTTGCCCACGGGTTCTTCGAATCGGCTTCTCCGATTTTCAGATGATGACCGAGCGCGCTGCTGCTCGGCCAATAGCGGCGACCGAGGCTCTCACTAACGATGGCGACGCGCGGCGAGTCCGCGGAATCTTGGTCGGTGAATTCCCGGCCTTCCACAAAGCGCACGCGCAGCAGCCGGAAATAGTCCGGGCTAATCGAATTCCGTTCGGCAATGCGCAACTCGCCTAATTGTTTCGCCTGGCCTTCGATGCTGAAAGCGGGAGTATCATCGCCGTTCGCATAGGGAATTAATCCGGCAACAGAGGCAGAGTCTACCCCGTTCAGTTCCCGGATTCGCTCCAGAAAACGATCGTAAAACGCGGCACGCTGGCGCGGCGTGGCATATTTCGATTCCGGAAGAGACAAGCGCATCGTGAGGACCGATTGGGGATCGGACTTAAAGTTCGATGCGAAGAGCGACCGCACGCCTTTGGACATCAGCACCGCGCCCACAAGCAACACTAGCGAAAGAGAAATTTCCGCCACGATGAAGGCGTTGCGCAGGCGCGTTCGGGAGCGACTGCTCCCCCCCGCGCGCTGGCCGGCTCGCAACATTTCGGAAGAGTCACTGTCCGATCCCTGGAACGCTGGAACCAACCCGGCGATAATTCCGGCTGCGCAGGCGACGCCCAACGTATAAAGAAATACTTCGCGGTCGAGGCCCACCTTGTTCCAAGAAGGAATGTAGCGGGACACTTCCGGAGGCATGTTGCCGCGGAGCAGCGCGATTCCCCAGGCGCCCAGTAACAAGCCTGCAATGCTGCCCCCAAGACCGAGGAGCAGACTTTCAATGAGCAACTGCCGGATCACTCGTGCCCGGCTGCCGCCCAAGGCCCGCCGGATGGCCAGTTCGTTTTGTCGGGACGTACTGCGCACCAGCAACAGATTAGTAACATTGGCACAGGCAATCAGGAGTACAAATCCAACAGCGCCGAGCATGAGGAGCATGTAGCCTCGACCATAGCCCGCAACGAATTCACCCAAATCCCGGACGGTCACGCTCCATCCGGTTTCCGCCGCAGGGTACAAAGGTGTCAGCCGCTGCTGGATCACATTCATTTCCATTTGGGCTTGTTTCAGGGATACGCCAGTTTTCAGCCGCGCCAGCGGGTACACGTCGTGGGATTTGCGATCTTGTTTTTCCTCGGGACTAAACGCCAAGGGGATCCAAAGGTCCGTGCTCGCGGGAAATTTCACATCCTGGTTCATGACCCCAACCACTTCGCAGGGACGGCCATCCAGCTTCACCGTTTTCCCCACAATTCGCGGATTGCTGGCGAATTGCTGTGTCCACAGACCGTAACTGAGAATCACTCTGGCGTCTTGGCCAGGAATGTCTTCGCCTGCCACGAAACCCCGGCCCAACGCGGCGCGAATGCCCAGCACGTCGAAGAAATCTGGCGTGACGCGGAAGCCCTGCGCCTTGACGGGCTCTCCAGAACCGGTGAGGTTTACATCGGCCCATTCGTACCCAGCTAAACCTGCGAAAGAGCGGGTTTCCTTTTTCCACTCCAGGAAATCAGCCGGCGACGCGGCGCTCCAGTCTTGTCCCTGCTGTCCGGGCGCGTGATTCAAAACCATTACCAGTCGCTCGACTTCCGGAAATGCAACAGGTTTGCGCAGAAAAGTATTGGAGAGACTGAACGTAGCCGTATTCGCGCCAATTCCGAGTCCCAGAGTAAAAATCGCCACGAGAGTTATTCCTGGGTTCTTGGCCAACATCCGCAGACCAAAGCGAACGTCTTGGAAAATGGAGTGCATCGACGTATTCCTCCTGCAATCAGACGGCGACGCCAGCTTCCTTGGTTTCTTCAACGATACGGCCGTCAAACAGGCGAATCGTGCGTTCGGCAAAATGTGAGTAGCGTTCATCGTGCGTCACCATGCAGATTGTGGCGCCGTTGCGGTGCAAATCGCGTAACAGCTCCATCACCGCTTCGCCATTTTTTGAATCCAGGTTTCCAGTGGGCTCGTCGGCCATCAAAATCAAAGGATCGCCGACCAGAGCGCGCGCCACGGCGACGCGTTGCTGTTGCCCGCCGGAAAGTTGCGACGGGTAGTGCCGTACGCGATGAGCCATGCCAACACGCTGCAGTGCGTGCTCGACTTTTTGTTTACGTTCCGCTGAGCTGGTGCCGCGATAAGTAAGCGGCAGTTCAACATTTTCGTAAACGGTCAGATCGCCAATCAAATTGAAAGCCTGAAAAATGAAACCGATTTCGCGGTTGCGAATGCGGGTGCGTTCACTGGAAGTCAGATTGGCTACGGGCTGTCCGTTCAGCAGGTAATTCCCTTCGCTGGGTGAATCCAGCAGCCCCAGAATCGACAATAGAGTGGATTTGCCACAGCCGGACGGCCCAGAAATAGAGACATATTGTCCCTTGTGGATCTCCAGGTGAATTTCCTCCAGCGCATGCGTCTCCACCTCGTCCGTCAAGAAGACTTTCTTCACACCTTCCATTTTGATCAAAACGTTGTTATTCGCTGACGTCATTTTCTCTCCTGCCTTTTCCTCGCCCGGTATTTAAAAACTGAAATTCATTCGCAGCGCAGTGCGGCCATCGGATCGATGCGCGTGGCTCGCCGCGCTGGGAGATAGCAGGCGAGAATCGCCGCCACCAACAGCACGACAGCGACAGCTCCGACCGATGCGAAATCAATCGCGCTCACCTGATACAAAACAGAGCTCATGGCGCGCCCGACAAAGTAAGTTCCACCCAGGCCCAAAACCAACCCGGCAAGCGCAAGCAGCAGGCCTTCTTTCAGCACCAAAAGAAGCACTTGCCTGGAGCCTGCGCCCACTGCCATGCGTAATCCGATTTCCTGTGTGCGCTGAGCAACCGCGAAAGACATCACCCCATAAATTCCGATCGCCGCCAGCACCAGCGCCACGCCCGCAAACCCCGCGAATAGCAGGGTCACGAAACGATCGCCTCCCAGCGCCTCATCTACAACTTGCTCCATCGTCCGCACCTGATCCATTGCCAAATCGGGATCCACCGATCTCACCTCCGCGGCGATGCTCTGCGTCATGCTCGCGGGATCGCCGCTCGTGCGCACGCTCACGCGCACCCACGGTAATGGACTCTGCCAAAACGGAGCCGAAATTTCCGGTGAGCTTTCTCGTCGCACGCTACGGTTGTGTACGTCGCGATACACGCCAACGATGTTCCACTCCACCGGAGGCCCCATGGTGCTCACTCCCAACCGCCGAACCACGACGCGCTGTTTCAACGGGTCCATGTTCGAGAGATACCTCTTCACGAACGTTTCATTCACCATGGCGACCGGAAGACTGCCGGCGTCGTCTTGTTCCGTAAATCTCCGTCCCGTCATGATCTGTATCCCAAAGGTGCGGAAATAATCGGGGCTGACCAGCGTGAATCCCGCGTTGGGAAGCGCCGAAGGATCGGCGGCAGGTTGTCCTGCGATGCTGAAATTCATCCCCCATCCCGTCCACTGAATCGGGGTGGCATTGGAAATCGTCGCAGACGAAATCCCCGGCAGCGCCGAGATCTTCGCCAGCAACGGGCGATAAAACGCCGTGACCTGCTCAGGCCGCGGGAAACGATCGAAGCTTACCGGCAACGCAAACGTCAGCACATGATCCTGTCGAAACCCCAGGTCCACGCGCGTCAACTTCCAGAAGCTGTGAATGACGAGTCCCGCGCCGGCAAGCAGCGTCAGTGCCAGGGCAAATTCAGCGATGACTAAACCTCGCCGCAATCCATGCCGGCTCGCACCGCCCGATCGCCCGCCTTCTTTCAGTGTGTCGTTCAGGTTCCACTGCGACGTCTGCCATGCGGGCGCGCACCCACACAAGACTCCCGCCATGATCGTCGCCGCCATACTGAACAGCAGCACCGGCACATTCAAGCGAATGTCCGCCTCTGTCGGTATCGAAAACTCCGGCAGCAACACCACGATCACTCTCAGCAACATCCCTGCCAGCGCCACTCCCAAAGCTCCGCCGATCAATGCCAGCGCCAGGCTCTCCGAAATAAATTGCGCGAAGAGCTGCCCGCGCGTCGCCCCGAGCGAAACACGCAGCACCGCCTCCTTCTTTCGAACGGTCCCGCGTACCAGCAACAGATTCGCCACGTTCACGCACGCGATCAGCAGCACAAATCCCACCGCCCCCATCAGCAGCCACAAGTCCTTGATCGTGTCGCGGCTCGTGAAATCATTCTTCAGCGGTTCCACTTTCACGCCCCAACCCTTGTTCGAGACGGGATATGTCTCCGCAACGCGCCGCGCCACGTTGTTCATGTCGGCGTTCGCCTGCTGCAGCGTAACTCCCGGTTTCAGCCTTCCCATCACCGTCATCCAGTGACGCTCGTGGGTGATCTGATCCGGCCTTAGCGCCAGGGGCACAAACAATTGCGCTTCGTAGCGATCGGGCATTCCCGCGGCCAGCACGCCAACGACAATGTAAGTCTCGGCATTCAGCCGCACCTTCCGCCCCAGAATCGCCACATCGCTGCCAAAACGCTCTCGCCACAAACGATTTGTCAGGATCACGACATGTTCCTTACCGCGGTCTCCTTCTTCGTCGACAAAATCGCGGCCTTTTGAGAGCGCTATCCCCTGCATATCGAAAAAACCCGGCGACATGACGCGAGCCTGCAAAGTTTGCGGATGGCCTTCGATCGACAAGCTAAACGTTGCCTCGTCCCACGCAACCAGTTTCTGAAACACCGAATTCTGCTGTTTCCAGTCCAAAAAATCACCCGGCGACACCACATTTCGCCCAGCATCGTCCGACCATACCATCACCAACTGCTCGGGATGCGGCATCGGCAGCGGTGCCAGCAACGCCCCATACACCACGCTGAAAATCGCGGTGTTAGCCCCAATTCCCAATGCCAAAGTCAAAACGGCGACAGCAGTGAAGCCGGGATTCTTTGCCAGCATTCGCAGGCTGAAGCGCACGTTCTGCCAAAGTTTCGACATCAAAATCTCCTACTCATATCGCAATGCCACTAGCGGATCGACTCGCGTCGCGTGCCGCGCGGGGAAGTAGCACGCGGCCAAGGAAACCAGAATCAGCAGCAGAGCAACACCCACAAAGGTCGGCGGATCGGTTGAGCTAACACCAAACAGTTGGGACTGCATCCAACGAGTCAGCGCGAATGCTCCGGCCATTCCTATAACAACGCCAACTGCCGCGGTCGCCGTCGCCTGTCCAAGTACCATCCCCAAAACTCCTCTAGAAGAGGCACCGAGCGCCATGCGTACGCCGATTTCGCGGGTCCGCTGCGCGACAGAATAGGCCATCACGCCAAACACCCCTGCCGTTGCGAGCAGTAGCGCGGTGATTCCGAAGAATCCGATGAGAATGACGTTGAATTTCCGCGAGCTGAGCGAGGCGGAATAAACTTGCGAAAACGTCCGGAACCTCGCGGGAATCTCTGGGTTGATGTCCGACAGGATTCCACGCGCTGTGGATGTAACCAGGCGTGTATCGGCATCGCTCAGCATCGTTAATGAGATCGCGGGGCGCGGCCGCTGGAACAAATTTACGTAAACGGTGGGACGCGGTGGCGCATCGAGGCCATATTCGTGGATGTCGCCTGCGATCCCGACAATCGTCAGCAAACGCATGTCGCCATCCATGTTTCCAAACTCAATCGTGTGACCGATCGGGTCCTGATTGGGCCACCGCTCGCGCGCAAGGGATTCGCTGATCACGGCGACGTGCGGAGAATCCGGGCCGTCGCGCTCGTCAAAGATTCGACCTCGAATCAGCGGAATCCCGAGAGCCTGGAAGTATCCGTCCGTGGCGACGCAGAAATCAGCAATTCCTATACGTTCTTTTTGCTGAAACAACGAAGCAAAAGCATCCGTGGTTTTGGGCATCTCACTTTGCGTCATCAGCAGAAACGTTCCATCGGGAAGGCCGCCATCCACCAGTGGCAGGCCGCTGGTTGCGCCAACCTGGCGGACGCCCGGGATTTGTTTGAGCCGGTCGATTAGGTTTGAAAAGAAGCGTGTCTGGCTCGCTTTTGCGCTGGGATCTTCCACCCAGGGAAGCGAGACGTCCATCGTGACAATTTTATCCACGCGGAAACCGGGATCCACCTCGAGCACTTTCACCAGGCTGCGCCCGAGCAATCCCGCTCCGACCACCAGAACCAATGTGATCGCGATCTGCGCCGCCACGATTGCCCGGCCAACGCGCTGGCCGTGTCGCGAACTCGCCGGTCCACGGCCACCTTCCGCAAAGCCCTTCCGCGGATCCCCGGAAGTCGCGCGTATGGCGGTGAACGCTCCGAGGCTGACGGCAACCGCCGAGGACAGGAGGAACGCGAACGCAAGTACTGGAATACTGATCGAGACGCTGTCCAGCCGTGGCAGATTCTCCGGCGCCAGCGCCACTAAGCCTGCCACACCCCAGCGCGCTGTCAGGACGCCAAGGCCTCCGCCAGCCAGCGAAAGCAGGAACGATTCCGTAAGGAATTGCCGGACCAGCCGTCCGCGCGCCGCACCGAGCGCGCAGCGAATGGCAAGCTCGCGCACCCTAACCGACGCTTGTGCCAGCAGCAAATTGGCCACATTCGCGCACGCTACCAGTAGCAGAAATCCGACGGCGCCGAGCAGCACGAGCAGGGGCGAGCGAGCTTCGCCCGTGATCGAGTCTTGCAGTGGGATGACAATTCCGTCTTTGAGGAGATAATCTCCTTGTTCGCTCGAAGCATCATGAATGTGCCGGGCTATCGCGGCGATCTCTTGATTCGCTTGCTCGACAGTCACACCGTCACGGAGCCGCCCAACCGCATTGTAGTTGTGCGAGGTCCTGCTTGGGTTTTCGCCGTCTAAATCCGCTGGCAGCCACAGATCCACTTCCGGTGGGAAGCGAAATCCTTCCGGCAGCACGCCGATCACGGAGTAGACCCCGGCATCGATCTTCAGGTGCGATTGCGACAGATCCCGCGGTGATCCGAGATGCTGCCTCCAGTATCCATAGCTGACGAGAACGGTGCGGCCAGCTCCCTTCTTTGCGTCCGTAGCGCTGAAATCCCTTCCAAAGACCGGCTGAATACCGAAAACCTTGAGAAAATCGGGCGAGACGCCTGCAACCGTCGTGCGCGTCGGCTGCGAACCTCCCGAAACCGACACAATGACCTCATTGTATTTCGCGACCGCCTGGAAGCTGCGGCTTTGCTCACGAAAGTCGTCGAAGTTCGGATCGGCAATTCGCGATGGCCTGCCCTGCGAGGTGACTTCAAAGACGGCCATGATCCGCTTCGAATCGGGGTACGGCAGTGGGCGCAACAGCACCCCGTAAACCACACTGAAAATCGCTGTCGCCGCGCCAACGCCCAGTGCCAGTGTCAGGACTGCCACAGCAGTCAAGCCGGGATTCCGTCCCAACATTCTCAGCCCGTATCGCACGTCCTGCCAGAGTGTTTGCATCAGCTGCTCCTACTCATAGCGCAGCGCCACTAGCGGATCGACTCGCGTGGCCCTCCTCGCCGGTATCCAACAGGCCAGCAAGGCCACTACAACTAACAACGTCGCCACTCCAAGAAACGTTAGGGGATCGGTGGCACTTACGCCGAAAAGGATGTTGACCATCAAGTGCGTGAGTCCAAGCGCGACTGCGATGCCGATCCCGACGCCCAGAAGCGCCATCTTCATCCCTTCGCCAAGCATGAGACGCAAAACATCACGCTGCTGCGCGCCGAGAGCTATGCGAATGCCGATCTCGTTGGTACGCTGACTCACCACGTAAGAAATCACGCCGTATATGCCAATGCTTGACAGGAGAAGGGCCAGTCCGGCGAAAACGCCCAGCAAAACCATCGTAAAACGGCGCGCGGCCATCGAATCCCCTACGACTTCTTCGAGCGACTTGGCGTCGTAGAGCACGTTCTCACCGTTCATTCTCTCAATGGTCTCGCGAATGGCCGGGAACATTCCCGCCGCCGGTCCCTTTATTCGAGCAACTACCTGCGAATAAGGTGGTCCGGGTCCGCTCCCAACCTGATCCGGGATTTGCATCAGCGGCAAATACGCTTGCGCCACGATCGAGTGCTTGGCATCGCCATCCGTGTCCAGGCCCCAGTGCTTTACGTGTCCGACGATGCCGATAATCTCGGGCTCGGTATTGATGATGCTCACATGGATTCGCTTGCCGATTGCATCTTGGTTGGGAAAATATTCGCGCGCGAAGTCTTCGTCGATGACCATCACCGGCGGCGCATGCTCGTCATTCTCCTTGCTGAAAAATCGGCCACGCTGCAGGGGAATTTGCATGGCGCTCAGGTATCCAGGCTGCACCACATAGAAAAGAGACTGTTTCATTTCGCTTTCACTGGCGGGTTTGGGCTGACCTTCGAGCCAAAAATGGTATTCGCTGTCACCGCTCATCGGCAACGACCCGGTGGTGGAGGCGACGGCTTCCACGCCAGGGATGTTGTGCAGTGTTTCGTCCAGCTGGCGGAGTGCGGACCGCGTTGTGGCCGCATTGACGCCGAGAGACGGTGACAGCGAGACGGAGAAGGTCAGGACGCCGCGAGGATTGAACCCCGGATTCACGCTCCAGAGGTCAACCAGGCTGCGGATCATCAGTCCTGCGCCAACGAGCAGGACCAGCGCCATAGCCATCTCGATCACGACGAATACGCCCTGGGCGCGGTGCTGCGTGCCGCTTCCTCCCCGCCCGCCTTCTTTCAAACTTTGCTGGAGATCTGGGCGCGACGTTTTCAATGCCGGCGCCAGACCAAAGACCGCGCCAGCTAGAATGGAAACAGCGAGTGTAAAGAGCAGAACGCGCGCATCGAGAGCGACAGCTTGAGCTCGCGGCAGAGTTTCGGGAAGAGCACGCAGCGCCGCCTGGGTTCCCCAACCTGCCAATAATAAGCCGAGAGCGCCTCCAGCCAAGCCGATCAGGATGCTCTCCGTAAGCAACTGCCGAATGACGCGAGACTGGCCCGCTCCGAGAGCGGATCGAACGGCAAATTCATGGGTGCGGCTGGTCGAACGGGCTAATTGAAGGTTTGCAACGTTTACACACGCGATGAGCAACACAAATCCAACCGCGGCGAGCAGGACCAACAGAAACGGTTCGACATCGCCGACAATATCTTCCTTGAGCGGCAGCAGGCTTATGCCCGCGCCTTTATCCGCATTCGGGTAGGTAACGGCAAGATTGTTCGCAATTTGATCCATGTCGGCGTGGGCAGCGGTGAGCGTCACGCCGGGTTTTAGACGGCCAATCGCGCGTGTCCCTTCGTGCACGTCGCGATCCTGAAAGAATGGATCCGTGAATTGTCCTGCGGGGATAAAGACATCCTTGGCTCGATCATAATTCGCGCCTTGAAAATAAAAATTCGCAGGCAGGACGCCAACCACAGTGTAGGCTACGCCATTCATGGTGATTCTCTTTCCCACGATGTCGGGCGCTGCGCCAAACTTGCGCTGCCACAGGCCCGCGCTGAGGATTGCGACAGGCGTAGTGCCGAGTCGGTCTTCTTCCGGTGTGAACAGGCGTCCACGGGTTGGAGTTACCCCGAGAATCTCGAAGAAACCGGCAGAAACCATGGCAATGCGCACGCGTTCTGCCTCTCCCTTTCCCGTGATACTGAAATCGTCGCTGCGATAAGCGGCGATGGATGAAAATGTGGAATTGGTGCGTTGCCAATCAAGGAAATTCGGATAAGAAATCGAGGATCTGTCGAAATTCGCTGTTTTCTCGGAGATAGCGACGATCCGGTCTGGCTGCGGATAGGGTAATGGCCGGAGAAGAACACCGTTGACCACGGAAAAGAGGGCTGTGTTCGCGCCAATACCAAGCGCTAACGTCAGAATCGCTATCGCCGCGAAGCCGGGATTTTTGCCCAACACTCGCAAGCTGTAGCGCACGTCTTGCCAAAGTGTTTCCATCAAGCTCTCCTACTCATATCGCCCCTACTCATAACGCAAAGCCACCAGCGGATCGACCTTGGTCGCCCGCCGCGCCGGAATCCAACATGCGGCAAGTGCTACCAACGCGATGAGTCCAAGTCCCAGCACGTAGGCCCAAGGATTCCCGGCCTTCACGCCAAACAGCAATGATTCACTAAGGCGAGCCAGGGCATAGGCCAGCGGCACTCCGATGGTTACTCCAGCGAACACCATTGCGCCAACTTCCTTGGCAATCAGCCACCGCACATCGCCGGCTTTCGCGCCAAGCGCCATGCGAATCCCAATCTCCCTGGTGCGTTGCACCACCAGATAGGCCAAAACGCCGTAAATGCCCAGAGCCGACAACAGCGCTGCCAAGGCGGCGAAGGTCGCTGAGAGAACCGCCACCATCCTTGCCGGAAACAAATCCTCTTCCACCACGCGTTCCATGGTTTTGACGTTGTCGACAGGCAGGGTCGCATCGAGCTGGCGGACTTGACTCTGCAATTCAGGGCCAAGCAGTACAGGATCCCGGATGGAACTTACATAAAAGGTCATTCCCGACAACTTGGGTCTCTGCGAATAGGGAAGGTAAACGTACGGATTCGGTGTCACGCTTCGCACGTGGTCCTGCTTTACATCCTTGACCACGCCGACGATTGCAATGTCCGGCTTGACCTTGCTGCCACCTCCGAAGGCGAAATGCATCCCGAGCGGATTGCGTCCGGGGAAAAAGCGCTTCACCATGGCGTCGCTTGCCACCGCGATTTTAGGGCTCGTCGCGCCGTCGGCGTCGGTAAATTCACGACCGGACAATAGGGGTATTCCCAGCGTTGAAAAGTAGTCTGAGCTGACAGACACATAGTTAACATCCCGAAGATCCTCGGGAAGCTGTGTGCCCCCCTCGGCGGTGATGTTGGCGCCTTCATCGTCGCCGGTGAGCGTGGCAATTTCGGCGGTGCCGACGGAACGGACACCAGGTAAGGAAGCGACACGGCCACGCAACTGATCGACTAGCGCGATGCTGCGTTGCGTGCTGTATCCATTGAGAGCGGGCGCGATCGAAAAGGAGATCACATTTTCAGTTCTGAGCCCGAGATCGAGTTTACGCAAATTCCACAGAGTGTGAACGAACAGCGCCGCTCCTGTGAGAAGCAACATCGTGAACGCGACTTGCCCGGCAACCAGTGCCTTACGAAAACGAACGTGGGAAACGCTGGCCGAGGATGTCGATCCCTGATCCTTGATCGTCTCCGAGACCGAGGACCGCGTGACGCGAAACGCGGGAACGATTCCAAAGAAAATTCCTGAGAGCAAACTGGTCCCCATAGCGAAGACCAGAACCGTAGAATCGAGATGCGGCGTAAGTCCTTGAATCCCCTCGTTCGCAACAACAATCGGCGTTAGTACGCCAATCAGCCACGAGCCGAGAACCACGCCCAGTGACCCGCCGACGAACGCGCACAACAGGCTCTCCACGAGGAGTTGACGAATGATTCTTGCGCGGCTCGCGCCGAGCGCTTCCCGGATTGCAAATTCGCGCTGTCGCGCGGCGCCTCTGGCCAACAGCAGGTTCGCCAGGTTGGTGCAAGCGATGAGCAGCACCAGCGCCACCATCGCGAAAAGCGTGACTAACTGGCCGCCGGTGTCGCGCTGCACCACCATGCGGCCGCGCGATCCGGAAGACAGGACGATTTTCTTGTTCAAGAAAGCCTGCCGCTTCAGCTCAGTCCAGCCGTTGATTGTTGGTAGTTGTTCTTCCAGCAGCAGATGATATGCTGCATTCAAACTGGCAACAAGTTGCGGCTCAGAAACGCCTGCCCTGCGCCGCGCCAGCACCTTTAGCCAGTAGTCGTTCCATCCATCGAGCGTGTTCTGGCCCAGAGTCATTTGTGGAGTCATCATCAGTGGCAGGAAAACATCGGGGGATTTTCCGACTTGCGCGCCGGAGAACCCCGCACGTGCAACCCCCACCACCGTCATTTCAACGTTGTTGATAAGCAGGCTCTTGTTAAGGATGCTGTGATCGCCGCCAAAGTGCCGTGTCCAGTACGCGTGGCTCAGCACAACCACGGGATGCCCGCCGGGCACACGGTCGTCGTCGAGGCTGAATACACGGCCGATCGCAGGCGGAACGCCGAGCGCTGCAAAATAATTCCCAGAGACGAGCTGGCCCGACCCATGCTCCGTTTGCCCGTGGCTGGAAATGCTCGCCGAAAAGGTATATTGGCCCAGCATGTCGCAAACGGTGGCGCTGTTTTCTCTCAATGCCTTGTACATCGGATAAGAGAAGGACTCTGTCTCGTCACCATCGTCCGATACATGCCCAGTAACTGGCCCTGGAGCGTGAAGCACAACCAATTCATTCGGATTTTGCACCGGGAGCTGCCGCAACAGAATCTGGTTCATCAGGGAGAAGATCGCGGTGTTCGCGCCAATGCCCAGCGCCAGGATCAACACCACAATCGCGGTGAATCCCGGGTTCTTCGCCAGCATGCGAAGTCCATAGCGAAGATCCTGCATGAGTGTTTGCATCAGCGTCTCCTACTCATAGCGCAGTGCCATTAGCGGATCGATTCGCATCGCGCGGCGCGCGGGGATATAGCATGCCAACAGCGTTACCACGGTCACCACGATCGCTACGGCGACATAAGTGATTGGATCCGTCGTGCTGACGCCGTAGAGCTGGCTCGCCAACAGGCGAGTTACCAAGAATGCGCCTGCCACTCCCAGCATCACGCCCACAAAGGAGAACTTCGCGCCCTCCTTTATGATCAGCCACAACACATCGTGACGTTGCGCGCCCAATGCCATGCGGATTCCAATCTCGCGCGTACGCTTGGACACCAGAAATGACAGCACGCCGTAGATTCCAATCATCCCCAGCAGAAGCGCCAGGCCCGCGAAGGTAACAAAAAGAGAAGTGGTCGACGCCGGTGTGGCCACCGCCTCCGAGACTACGGCACTCATCGTTTTCACTTCACTGACGGGAACCTGCGGGTTTAGATCGGTGACCACACGCCGAAGCATCGCTCCGGCTTGTGCAGTGTCCGACGCCATGCGGACCGCTACAGTCATCTCCGCCGGTATTCGTCGTGTCTCGAGCGTGGCGGTCCGATTGTATGGAACATAGGCAGTGCCGCGAATCCAATTGGGGACATTCTGTTGCAGATCGTAAGCGCGCACATCCTGAGTCACGCCCACGACGGTGCGCCATTCCTTCTCATCAAGCAGGCGAACGTGTTTTCCGAGAGCACTCTCGCTGGGCCAGAAGCGCCGCGCGGTTTCGGCGCTTACGATCGCAACTGGAGCGCCTGGTGTGTCGGAGTCGGAAAACGCCCTGCCCGCCAGCAGAGAAATGCCCATGGTCCGGAAATAATCGGGAGTAATTACGTCGAGCCAGAAGAGCGGCGAGATCTCACCGGAATTCAGGTCCTGGACCTCGAGAGATCGCTTACTCACTCTGCCACCTAGTGGAAGCGTGTTCACCAGGGCTGCGGAGGTCACGCCCGGGGAGTTTCGCAGTTGCTCCAGAATGTCGCGGTAGAAATCCAGACAACGCGGCGCGTCGTTGCAAAACGATTCATTGGGAGTGATTCGCGCCGTCACCACCTGCTGTGCCCGGAAGCCCGGATTCACGTGCGAGAGCGCCCAGAAGCTTCGGATCAAAAGTCCCGCAGCAATCACCAGCAGCACCGCGAAGGCAACTTCGCCAGCCACCAGCGAGCTACGCAGACGCTGCGAGACGGAAACCACCGAGCCGCGCCCTCCGGACTTAAGAGCATCGGTCAGGACTTGCCCCTGGCGCGACGACTGCAGGGCCGGCGCGAGTCCGAAGATAAGACCCGTGATCATTGCAAGGCCGCCAGTAAATACCAGCACCTGCCAGTTTATGTGCACATCCGCGAGACGCGGCGTGTCCGCGGGAAGTGCGGCTCGAAGCAAGGAAAGACCGCCGCTGGCGAAAAATAATCCGAGTAACCCACCCATAGAAGCCAGCAACACGCTTTCCGTCAGAAGCTGCCGGGCAATTCGTTGTCTTCCAGCACCTAGCGCGAAGCGAATATTAATTTCCTTCTCACGAGTTGCCGCTCGAGAGAGCGTGAGGTTGGCCACATTGGCGCAGGCGATCAAGAGCACCAGCGCTACAGCCGCAAGCAAGAGCACGAGCCGCGCGCGCACGTCCGCAACCATGCCGTTTTGCAGTGCAACGACACTGACGTCCGCGTTCCAGCTCGCCGGCATCGCCCAGGGAAACAGGGCGAATACGCGGGATTGAAACGTGCGAATTTCTGCGCGTGCTTCGGCGATCCCGACATCGCGACGCAGCCTCCCGACCACAGGCATATAATCGCCCGCCCAATAGTCGAAAACAGCCCGTGGATCGTTATGCAGCGGAATCCATAGTTCGGTCTTTGCGGATGGAAACCGAAAACTCTCTGGCATCACGCCGACCACTTGCCGGTTTACCCCTTCAAGCTCAATCGACCGCCCGATGATTGTGGGATCTCCCGCAAATCGCTGCTCCCATAACGCGTGGCTGAGGATTACGTAGTTGTCCTGCCCAGCCGCGTCCTCGCCTGGATAAAATGTTCGTCCTTTTTCCGGACGAGCGTTCAGCACCGAAAAAAGTTCAGCGGAAACGAACGTGCCCGCGAGCCGCACCGGTTCGCCCTGGCCGGTGAGGTTGAACTCATGGCCCTCCGCGTATGTGGCTACATCAAGCGCGCGCATCTGCTCTCGCATCGCTACGAACGCACCCCTCGGGTAAGAGCCAGTCACGCTAACCAGCTGTTCGGGCCTAGGGTACGGAAGTGGCTGCAGAAGAATGCCATCCACAAGACTGAAGATTGCGGTGTTTGCGCCGATGCCCAAGGCGAGTGTCAGCACTGCGATTGCCGTAAATCCCGGATTCTTCGCCAGCACGCGAAGTCCGTAACGCACGTCCTGCCAGAGCGTTGCCATCAGCGTCCCCTACTCATAACGCAGCGCCACCAACGGATCGACCTTAGTTGCTCTCCGCGCGGGGATCCAGCACGCCAAAAACGAAACGGCCACGAGCAATAGCACGACGCCGATCACCGTTAACGGGTCCGTAGTGCGAACGCCAAACAACAACGACTGCATGGTTCGCGTGAGTGCGAACGAACCGGCAACGCCTACGACCACCCCAATCGCTGTGGTCCACATGCCTTGCCCGATTACTAGCTTGAGCACATCTCCCGCAGCAGCTCCTAGCGCCATGCGAACGCCGATTTCGCGCGTTCGGCGCGTCACCATGTACGCCATCACACCGTAGATGCCAGCGGCCGCGAGCAACAAGGCCGTTCCCGCGAACGCGGCCAAAAGCAGCATCGTGAACCGTTGCGGCGACAGAGATGCGGAAACCGACTGGTCCATCGTCCGGATGTTCAGCAGCGGTACCTCTACATCTACGTCGCGAATCGCGTTCGTAATCATGGGAGCGACGTTCAGCGGATCGCCATTCGTTCTCACAGCCAGGCTCATCCCGAACGAACGCCAGCTTCCGCCTGTAGGAGGCGACACTTGAGCCAGAGGAGCGTAAAGCGCAGGCACGGAACGAGTTTCGTTCAACGCATCCAGCTTGACGTCAGCCACCACGCCAACGACCACGCGCGGCTGGTCGCGGAAGAAATACAACGTCAAATGCTTGCCGATAGGGTTTTCGTTCGGCCAGAAAAGCTTGGCCATCGATTGGCTGATCAGCACCGCTCCAGGACGGTTCGCGACGTCGGAACCGTCAATGTCGCGTCCACCGAGAAGCGCGATATGCGTCGCAGCGATGTATCCGGGACTAATAAGCCGCACATCCACTTCTGGCTGCTCAGCCATCGGCACGACCGGTCGTCCTTCGACAGAAACCGGTTGGTGTGAACCATCGCCGCTCAACGGCAAACTATCGATAAGACCAGCAGACTGAACTCCAGGCAACGCCCGGACCCGATCAAGAACTCGATCGAAATAGCTGACCAGTTGTGTCGGCTGTGAAAATTTTGTGGATGGAATCGACACATCCAACGTGAGCAGACTGCTAGGGTCAAAGCCTGGATTCACGTGGCGCAGCATGGATAGACTGCGAATCAGCAATCCTGCGCCGATCAACAGCATCAGTGAAAGTGCGATTTCGGAGACAACCAGTATGCCGCGCGTTCGGGTGCCACCTGAGTCCGAAGACGTGCGGCCAAGCCCCTGCTTCAGCGATTCGCTCACTTCTTTTTTCGACGAGCGCAAGGCAGACAACAATCCGACAGCAATACCAGTTAACAAGGAAACGCCAAGGGCAAACGCAAACACCCAACCGTCCAAACCAATTTCGGTCGATCGCGGCAGCCGCTGCGCCAAAAATCTCACGATCAATAGCACGCCATAGTTCGCAAAAACTAACCCGAGCGCGCCTCCGGCGAGCCCAAGCAACACGGTTTCAGCGGTTGCCTGCTGCAATAATCGATAGCTGCTAGCTCCCATTGCAACGCGGATGGCAATCTCCTTGCGGCGCGACATCGCTTTCGCCAGCAGAAGGTTTGTCACATTCGCACACGCGATGAGCAGCACGAGCGTGACGGCGCCAAGCAGGATCAGTAACGCCGGCCGCACATCGCCAACTAAGTCTTCGTGGAGCGGAATCGCTATTGCGCCCCAACCCTTGTTGTCACCCGGATATTGCAGGGCCAACTGGTTGGAGATGCTGTCCAGTTCGGCGCGCGCCCGTTGCAGCGTGACGCCATTCCTTAGGCGAGCAATCACGCCATAGTTGTGGTCATCGCGAATGGCGCGTTCTTGATCGGTCCAGCTAAGCGGCTTCCACATTTGTGGCCGGTTGGCCGGATCGGTAGAGATCGGAAATTCAAAATCCTGGCCCATGACGCCAACGATCGTGAATGTCTGATCGTTTAACGCCATCGTTTTACCGATCACACTGCGATCGCCATTGAAGCGGCTGCGCCAAAACTTATAGCCCAAAATTACTTCGTGATCGCGGCCGGGCGAGTCTTCTTCCGAAAAAAATGTGCGGCCGAGTAATGGCTTCGCCCGCAAAATGGAAAAAAACCCACTTGTTGCCGCGCACATCTGAACCGCTTCGGGATGGCCTGTACCGGTTAGCGTATAGCGACCGAATCCGTAAGCCGACATCCCTTCGAACGCCTGGCTCCGTGCGCGCCAGTCAAGAAAATTTGCCGGCGATACGGTGAAGGTTGGGATTCCGGGAAAGCTTGCCTGCGGCGGAGTGTGCCAGATGTCCACTAAACGATCCGATTCCTCAAACGGAAGTGGGCGCAGCAACACCGCGTTCACCACGCCAAAAATCGCCGTGTTTGCACCGATGCCCAAGGCGAGTGTCAGCACAGCGATTGTCGTAAAGCCCGGATTCTTCGCCAGCATGCGAAGTCCGTATCGCACGTCCTGCCAGAGCGTTTGCATCGCATCCTCCCTCACTAGGAACGAATGTGCCCTGTACTGTGTTCACCCACCGCACAAAATCTCTTGTGCGCATCAACCGATTTCTTTGCCCACCGGCTATCGCAGCCGAATGCGCTCGAAGTTGTCCCATTGCGACATGTCGGAAAGAATCACTTTGTCGCCGGCCTGCAAGCCACTCAGCACTTCGATCGTGTTCACCGACGCTCGCCCCAGCTTCACGTTAACGCGAACGGCTTCCGCTCCATCGTCAACCAGCTTGAAGATGCCGATGGTGCTGTCGGACTGACCGTGTACCGGGCGTCCTACGTAAAGAATGTCCTTCAGGTTTTCGATTTCCACTGTGCCGTCTACGCTCAAATCGGCACGTGCGCCGGGCGGCAACGGATCATCAATGGCTACATCCACCATTACCGTGCCGTTCTGTACGGACGGGTCGATGCGCGAAACATGTCCCGCGACCACGCCGTTGCGCGTGTCGACGGTTGCCTTCAATCCGATTGCAATGTCTTTCGCCTGGGTTTCTGCGATTTTGATTTCCGCCTTCAGCTTCTTGGGATCGGCTACGCGCGCCACGTTCGTTCCAGGAGTCACGTGCTGGCCCACTTCAACGGGCACGAGTTGCAGCACTCCGTTGATGCCGGCGCGCACATGAAGCGCGTCAAGTTGGCTCTTTTTCAGTTGATACAGCACTTTCTGCTGCTCCACATGGGATTCTTGCGCTTGCAGGCGGGCAACGGCGGAGTCCGCGGCAACTCTGGTACGTTCACTCTCGAGTTCTAGGCGAATTGCCAGTTGGTCTTCCTTTACTTTGGAAAGTCTCGTCGTCACGCTCGATGTGATTCCTTCCGCTTTGAGCTTTTCATCTACCTCATGCTGAATCTTTGCTTGCTCGTAATCGCTGCGGAGGGAGGCCTCCACTGCTTTCTGGTTCATCAGTTCGCTATTCACCTGCACTTTGAGGTTTGCGTAGTCGGCTTGCACTCCTCTGAGCTGATATTCGGCGTCCAGAGCATCGCGCTGCAGCTGTAAATCACTTAACTCCAGGATGATGGAATCGGGCTTCACAATAGCGCCGGGATGCAGCACCACGCGATCCACGTGGGAATCGGTCTGCGCCGCAATCCAGCGGATGTCCTCCGGGACCAGGGTTCCCAGACCGCGGACCTCGCGCAGCATCGGACCGCGCTTCACCTCGTCCGTCCACACGGTCGCCCGATCCACCGTGGGCGCGGCAGGACGTAGCCTTGAAAGGCCGAGCGTCACGCCGCCCAAAAGAAGAATCGCGGCCGACACCAGGACGGTTCTGCGAATCATTTTGGCTCGGGCGTTTGATGGGCGTGGAATATCCATAAGGAATAAGCTCTACATTTCTTTCTGGCACAATCGGTGCCGGAATCGTATTTCGCTAATGCTGCGTATTATCTATAACTTAAGTGCGATAAGTCTCCGCTCAAATCTCCGCATTGGGCGATATCGGAATTTGTCGTTCCAATATCGGACACTTGGAACTGAAGTTGGCGGTCTTCGCAAGCGAATTCGCCAGGTTCCCGGAGTTGCATCAAAACCTTAGGGTTCGTCCGCTGACGTGACTCAGCAGTTGGCTTCTTCACGTAGCGAGACGGCCTGCGAACTTCCTCACCATCGTGCAGACCGACTCCAAGCCGTTTTCTTAACTCGCAGTGTGCCCGAAATAGACGCACCCTCACAGTCACGGCTGGAAGCCCAAGCCGCTCGGCGACTTCCTTTGTGGAAAGCTCCTCGAAATTGCGCAGCATGCAGACTCTACGGAGGCCCGCGGGCAGCCGCGCAACAGCTTCCAGAAGGATGCGCGATCGCTCCCGGCGCGCGTAGGACGCTTCGGGATTTTCTCCCCAGCTGTCTGCACCCGGTTTCTGCAAGCGATCGCATTCCTCCAATGCCACCGTCTGAGCGCTCTGCCTGCGTCGAAGAAAGTCGATGGCCGAATTGGCCGTAATCTTAGCGAGCCACGAACGGAATTCGGCGGTTGCGACTTCCTTCGCGGCCGCAAAATGATTCAACTTGGTAAAGGCCTTCAACAAGGATTGCTGGCAAACGTCCTCGGCATCCTCCGCATTTCGGGTAAAGCTCCGCGCTAATCGGTGAAGATTCGAGGTGTGAGGAGAGGTGAGGGCGTCGAATGCGTCGCGGTTACCTCGTCGAGCTGCAGCCAAAAATATGTTGGCGCTATTCGATTTTCGCTTCGTGTGGTTTGCGCTCATGCTTGTGCCAACGCATGCTGCATGCCAACGCTTTAGGTTGCGTAACCACATGTATACAAAGACAAATACACCGTATGCTTGGCGGTCTTACAAACTGCTCACTGGCCGATTATGGGACGCGCATTTGCGAGAACGGACAACCGCTTCGCGCCGCCGATCAGGACTTTGCCCGCTCTTAGGCGCTATTCCGTTCGCAGCGCCCGCATCGGTTCGATGGAGGCAGCTCGCCATGCGGGAAACGCGCAGGCCATCGCGGCGACAAAGAAGAGGACCGACGCCGCTAGGAGAAGCGTGAGGGGATCACGCGAACTGCCGCCTCCCCAGGCCGTGACGATGCGACTGAGAATCACACTGAGGCCCAAACCCACAGCAATACCGACTGCGAGTGTGGCGGCAGTGGAGGCCAGCACCAGCTGAATAACATTAGTGCGCCGCGCGCCAAGCGCCATGCGAATGCCAAGCTCTTGCGTACGCTGCGTAACCACAAAAGAGACCACACTGAATAGACCGGTAGCGGCCAGCGCGAGCGCGAGAAATGCAAATAGCCCGAACAGGGTGGCGATGAAACGTTCTTGTCCCCAGCCCTGCGTATCCAGCCGCCAAGTGAGGGTATAGTTCGGGGAATCGGCGACTATCAATTCGGAGCTGATTTCCCGTAGCCGCTGGCGAATCGAACGAATGGTCGTCTCGGGATCACCGCTGGCACGGACAAAAAACACCTGGTCCGGAGGGAGGACGAAGGTGTACGGAAGAAAGATCATCGGCTTCACTGGGCGCTGCAAGCCGTCGTTTTTCGTGTCACCCACGATTCCGATCACTTGCAGCCAATCATCCGGAGCTTGCGCGAATACGAAAGACGCTTGGTCAAACTTGAGCATCGGGCTGCGAACGCTTTGGCCGAGCGGGTTGCGGTCAGCGAGATATTCTTTTACGAAAGCTTGATTGACGAGCGCCAGATGCGCCGCGTTCATCACTTCAGTTTGGTTAAACACGCGGCCGGTTAAAAGCGTAACGTGCAAAGTCGAAAATAATTCAGGACTCACGAGGGCCAGAACGGCCTCGGAGTCGGTCAGCGTCGGTTTGCTCTGAATCTCGACTTTGGCCCGGAAACCGCCAAATGGCGGGAACCACGAACCAGAGATTCCGGCCGAAGATACTCCGGGCGTTTGTTCAAGTGCCAGCCGCACAGCTTCCTCCGAGTTCAGACGTTCTTGCCATGTCGGTTTTGCACCCTTGGGCAGCGTTACATCGAAAGAGAGAACGTGGTCCGGGTCGAATCCCAGCGGCGTATGCGTCAGCGCTATGAACGACTTCATGGCTGAACCGGCTCCCGCCATCAAGAGTAGTGTGAGCGCCACTTGGCCTGCAATCAGGAGCCGATGCAAGTTGCGGCCGCGAGTGCTTCCGGTCATTTTGCTGCTGCTGGACTGAATCAACGGCCCGAGCTGCGGCTGGGAAAGTTGCCAGGCCGGCGAAATTCCAAAAAGAATTCCGGTGAGCAACGCCACCGCGGCGCTAAACAGCACCACCATGCCATTCACATGGATTGCGGCTTCATGTGGAAAAGAATAATAGGGCAACATCGTGGAGATGGCCTTCGTTCCGCGGTAGGCAACCAAGACCCCGATTGCCGCGCCCGTGACTGACAACAAGATCGATTCGGTCAGCAGTTGGCGGATCAATCGGCCGCGTCCCGCGCCCGCTGAAGCCCGCACCGCAAGCTCATGCTGTCGCGCAATCCCTCGTGCAAGCAGCAGGATAGAGACATTTCCGCAGCCAATCAGCAACAAGACCACCACGGCTCCAAATAAAAGCACCAGCGTCCCGGCAAAGCGGCCGAGCACTTCTTCATTGAGGGTGACGATCACGGCTTTTCTGTCTTGCGGATAATTTTTGGGATCCTGCTTGGCAAAACTGTCCACGAGCAGCTGTAGCTCCGCCGTGGCGGCTGGAAATTTTGTGCCGGGCTTTAGCTTGACGAAGGAAAGCCAATACTCGTGCGGATCAGCGGTGGGATTTGCCGGAAGATAAACGTCCGAGTCGCCCCAAGTGAAGCGTTGCGGTACCACACCGATGATCGTGTATAGGGCGTGATCCAGTTCAATCGTTTTGCCCACGATCTCGCGGCTGCCGCCGTACTGCCGCTGCCAAAACAAGTAGCTCAACAACGCAACCTGAGCGCCATTCCCCCCTGGCGCGTCGGCGGACGTGAATTCTCGCCCCAGCAGAGGCGGCACGCCCATATAGGCGAACAAGTTTGGGGTGTAGCGTCCGACTTGAACGGTAATCGGGAACTCCGCCCCGGTCAGGCTCTCTTGCATATTCCTCATCAAAAACACGTCGTCGACGGAAGGGCTCTTTCGAAGATCCTGATATTGCGTGCCATTGACAAGCAAAAGGGGACCGCGGCCGGATTTGTCCCGCAGCTCGACGTGCACCATGCGATCCGCGTTCTTGTAGGGATAGGGATCGAGGAGAATGCCGTAGACAACGCTGAAGATCACGGTAGTTGCGCCGATTCCGAGGGTTAGCGAGAGCACAGCGGTGAGAACAAATCCAGGTGACTTGCGGAAAAGGCGAAACGCGTAGCGAATATCCTGCCAGAGGTTTCTCATAGCGCTCCTCCTAGCCAACCGCGTACTGGATTAGACGGCGCGTTGGACCTATCGGTCGCACAGCAGTGAATACGCTCCAGCGGACGGAAGGTTCCATCTGACACGCGAAAAAACGGACCCGATTCGAATCGGGCGAGCACTACCGGAAGAACAGCCTCGGCTTGAGACTGACCGATTTGTCTCGTTCTAGGGTTCATTCCGCGGGGGTCAAAACGGAGGGTAGAGCAGAGATGAAACTTCTAAGTTCTTTGCAATCAGTAGAAATTTGGTGGACGTGACAGGGATCGAACCTGCGACCTCATGCTTGCAAAGCACGCGCTCTCCCAGCTGAGCTACACGCCCTCCGGTTTCGCCGCTAACCAGTATATCTTTCAACAGCCTTTGGGACAACGTTGGGAAATCAGACGGCGAGTTTTTCAGCGGTTGCTCTGCGTGATTCGTGGCTGAAGAGTCAAAATGATTTTCTCGTTCTTGCTGTTTTCTTGCATCTTTGAAACACGTCCATGGCGGAATGCGTACATCGTTCCTTTCGGGATTTCGAGCCGTTTGCAGATGGGTTTGAGCACGTCGCGATTCACGTCTCCGTCTTTCAGCGGAGTGCCGAGCCGTCACGCTGCCGATTGACCCAGCGATTGTGACAACAACCGAGACGCCGCCCGCTTGCCGCACGGGCAACTTCTCTTGTTCGCGTGCCGCTTCTTCATCGCGACGAGACAAACGAACAGCAAAACCGCCGACTCTCGATCCACTCCGAAGAAGGCTTCCCGAGTGCCAACTGCGCCATGTGCGAGATCCCCAAACGGGGCTTCACGATACGTTTTCAAATACGAACTTGACGAAAAGCTTCCCTCGCATTAAAGGCATTAAGTGTTGCCTCAAGAAGAATACGAGCCGACTCGTCGCGGCCCAAGGCTCATAGTGCCACGGACCACTTGGTAGCCTGAGAGAGCGCTTTATCAAACTCCAAGCGCGCTAGCGGCGGGTACCAGCAGCGCGACAGGAAAGCACTTCAGCACCTCGGCGATCGCTAGCGTGCGACTCTTCCCCGCAGGGTGCGTGTCGATCCGCTCGCTTGTGAACACGTTGATCCAAGATTCTGGTGCAAACTCGGGCAGAAGAAGAGCGGTTCCGGCCCAAAAGTCAACCGAAGGCAGTTTCTGGTCCGGTGCATAGGTATGGGCAAGCCATCTCGGAACCACGGTCACGGCATGATCACGGCCATTGTGTCGCAGAATCGAGATTATGTTCTGGGTGCGGACGCCTTGCGTGATTAGCGGCACAAATTCGCCTTCGGTGAACAGTTCAGGATACTGCAGCCGGTATCGCAAAGCCTTTCGGGTGACATGCATTTTGATCTGTCCGTCCGACCACCGTTGCATTAGCTCGAAGGCGATGTCTGGATTGCCGCTGTCGTCAGCGGCAGCGCTGAGCGCGTCGCAGCGTTCAGCGAAGTCGACGGGCTGGCGATTGTCCGGATCAACCAGGTGAAGATCCCAAAGCTCCGAACCCTGATAAAAATCCGGTGTTCCTGGAGAAGTAATTTTTAAGAGCACCTGCCCCAGGCTGTTGATCATGCCGCACCACGTCACTCGCCGCTGAAATTCGGCAATCTCCAGCAAAAACTGGCGGGCGGTTCCTGAAGAAAGAATCAGCTCGATGAACCGGCTCACCGTGCGTTCATGCGCTTCATTCGGCTTGATCCAGCGGGTGTGAATGGTGGCCTCGCGCAGCGCTTTGATGACGTATTCCTGCAGGCGTCTGGCGATGAAAGGCATGTCGCCCGAGTTTGAGGGCCACATCCCTACGAGTGTCTGATAGATTAGGTACTCTTCGTTGGCGTCGGGGACATAGAGCCCATCGATCATCTGCTTGTGTGCGGCGTGCTCCTTCGCCCACGCTGCAATCTTCGCGCCCCACTCCTCCGGAATCTCGGAAAGCACGTTCACGCGCGCCCGCAGGTCTTCGCTGCGCTTTGTGTCGTGGGTGGTGGTGGCATTGAGGGCGTGGGGCCAGCGATGCTGGCGCTCGCGGACGAAGTCATAAAACTCCTCGCGAGAAATTACGCGAGAGGCCTCGGGATTGCCGCCCACCTCATTGAGGGAACTTAGCGGGTAGTAGACATAGAGTGCTGTGTCTTCAAAACCCTTCGCAACAATCGGGCCAGTAAACTGCTGCCATCGCATCACGAAAGCCAATCGCTCTTCCCGTTGTTCCGCCCCGATATGCGGTGGGTTGGTCAGCGTCAGCACATCGCGCAAGAAATCAAGGCAAGGCCGGCTCAGTTCCGATCGTTTGGCCTGCGCGCCTGTAAACGCCTGATTGATTGCATCTCTCGCGGCCGGTGGCACGTCGAGGCTCCGGATATACGTGCGATAAACCGGCATGCACGCAGTGACCTCCATGAGCGCTTCACTCAGTTCGAGGCGCGGAATGTTTCTCGCATACCGGTCCTTGGCGGCGAGTCCCGCCAGTTGGCGGGCCAGTCCTTGGATCTCGACCCGGAGCAGCGAATTCATCACCAGCTTCTTTTTCTCGTAAACCACCTCGGCGAAGGCAGCCTGCTTGCCGGTGAATTCACAGTAGATAGCCTCAATCTGTTGGCATCCCTCCAGCTGGACAAAGGGCCCATTTAGATAGTTCAGGTATTCGTATCCCGTCGTTCCGGATATTGGCCAGTCCTCGGGCAGCTGCTCCCGCCGGGCTAGAATTTTTTCAACGACGACGTAGGCACGCGGAGCGTCGGTCGGTTTGGTGTCTCTGAGGCATTCTTGGAGCCGGGTAAGATATCCGGACGGGTCGCGAAGGCCGTCGATGTGATCCACGCGCAATCCGATCCGCAAACCTTGTTTGGCGCCCTTTGAAATAAGCCGAAAAATCTGATCGTGCATTGCTTCGAAGACGATCGGATCCTCAACCCGAACGCCCACTAAATCCGAAATAGCGAAAAATCGTCGATAGTTGATGCCTTGATTGGGATCCAGCCAGTAGGACAGCAAATAGTGCTGCTCGCTCAACAAGTGCTCAAGCAAAGTAAAGCTGGCCGGGTCTCCCGAACGGCCATTGAACTCTCCCAGGCTGGACTCGATGAAGGCGCTGATTTCCCTGCGATCGGAAGCTAGGAGCCGCAGACGGTCGCGCATCGCGTCGAGCTTCGGGCGGCCCTCTGTGGCACTCACCGTATGGGCCCTCTGCGCAAGCGCGGCCAAGCCCGCAAGGATGCCGGAAAATTCCTGGAATGCTGGCGCGTCTTTTCCCAGTTGGCTTTCGAGGATTTCAGAACCGTGGCTTAAAACTTGGTGGTAAGACTCCGAAGCGATCGGAAAAATCGACTCGAGATACCGGACGAAAAATTTCCCTTCGTGGAAGGTCAGATGAAGCTCTCCGTGATCCAGCGCCTCGCCAAAAGGGCGACCGAGAACCGGCAAAAGCACCTTTCCGGCCAAGTCGCGGGAGGGAGGATGCCAGTCAATATCGAAATAGGAGGCAAAGGCGGAATCCGGACCGTTTTCCAAGACATCCATCCACCAGCGATTTTCGCTGCTCGCAGCCATGTGGTTGGGCACGATGTCCAGCAGCAGCCCCATGCCCCGCTTCACGAGTTCGTTCTGCAAGGTTTCGAAGTCCTCTTCCGACCCGATCTCGGGATCGATTCGCGTCGGATCGGTAACGTCGTACCCGTGGCCGCTGCCCTTCCGGCTCACCAGAATCGGGGATGCATAAAGGTCCGTAATTCCTAGTTGAGAAAAATAATCGAGTAGGCGCGTGGCATCGGAGAAGCGAAAATCTTTGTTGAATTGCAACCGGTAGGTCGAAAGGGCGGCTTTAGGAAGCGGCATGGCGGGCCCAGGTGCCTTGGATCTTCAACGCATCCTTCAAAGAGAAGAGTTCGCTGAGCAACGCTTCCTTTGCCGGATCGCCGTCTCCACCCGATCCCCGATACGACTCAACTGCTCGCAGCAGCGGGGCGTAGGAAATATTTTGCATTTCCCATAGAACAACGCGAAAAGGCAACCCGAGAACGAGGTCGAGCCATTTCTTGAACCGATGCACATTTTCCGGCACATCGGAGTGTCCAGCGAACTGCATAGCTTCTCGTTCTAGCCTCTTTCGAATGACGAACTCTAGCGTCGTTTCGTCGACTTTGACGTGCGCGTTAGCAGCCTCCCGGAAAAGACTCTGAATGCTATCGGCATCCGGATCGGGACGCTCGAATGCTTCTCGAAGCTGGTTGTTCAACGCAATTTCCGCGGCGGAGTGCAGTGGTAGCGGGATCGGAATCGCAAGCCCATGAAGAAAGCGAATGAGCGGAGCGTTGGTTTCGTAGATCGACCGGTACACAGCCGCAGTTGAGCTGAGAGATTCGTTCAGGATTAGTGACGTGATTTTTCGCTGCTCGTCTCGGAACAGTGACTTCAGCGAGAAGGTTTGCTGGTTGAAGTTGTCGTCTAGATTCCGAATGATCTCTGCGGTGTCAGCGTGCGAAAAAAGCTCCCTGAGCTTTGTTCGCATGGTCTCGTCTTTTGCGGGGTCGGCGAGACTTACGCCGCCTAGCAGATTGTGGTCGCCCAGGTGCAAGACGGCAAAGCTGAACTCGTCGGACTCGCGCGTAATGTCGGAACTGAACCGCGCCCTTCCGGTCGCCAGCCGTAACTTGCCCTCAGCCTCGATCGCAAACTCCTCGCGGGCGACGCGGTAGCAATAGATTTGCGCTTGGGGCTCATAGTTCTCAAACAAGGAACTGACGGCGTAGTGGCCAGCCACCTTGGCTATGTTCACGTATCCCGGCTTGATCCATTTCTCGTAGATCTGAGCGCCGTCGCCGTGCTCGGGTAAATTGCTTTTGGCCGCACTCAACCGTTTCAGGAATTCTCCCTCAAACAGACGGCCGGTGCATTCTTCTGCTAAGCGGAGCGCGCGGCTCGCGTAGTGAATCACTTGGACGGTCTCCAAGCCGGAAAGATCATCGAAAAACCAACCACAGCTCGTGTACATCAAAAGCGCATGGCGCTGCATCTCAAGCAATTTCAGGGCGCTGACTCGCTCCATGTCGTTCAACTCACGCGTCGCGTGCTTAGCAAAGAACGATGCCAGTGAATCGTCGGAGCGGTCCAACATCACCTGAATGTAGGCATCGCGAGCGTCCCAGGGATTCTTTAAGAAGGGCGCACCGTGCTCTTCGTAGAGAGCGGCCAGGGAGTCGCGAAGCCAGTCCAGACTCGACCTAAGCGGCGCTCGCCATTCCTGATTCCAACCTCCGTGACCGCCGGAATTGCAGCCGCAGTTGGAACGCCAGCGCTCGATGCCATGAACGCAGCTCCAGGAACTGTCGTCAACGATCTCGACGATATGATTCGCAGGAAAACGTTCCAGGAACTGCCCATAGTTGGTTAGTTCAGCGAGCTTTTTGCTGTCGATGTGGCGCAAGGCAAAGGAAAGCGCCATTTCACCGTAGTGATGATGGTGACCGTAGCTTTCCCCGTCAGTTGCGATGTGCACCATTTGCGGCCAGGTTCGTGCGTCGGAAAATCCGGATGAGAGACGGTCCGCAAAGCGCTGCCCGTTGTCGAGGAGACCTTCGAAGGCTACCGCCTGCGAAATCGGGCCGTCGTAGAAAAACACGCTGATGCTCTTGCGGGAGGGAAGCTGCGCCAAATAAGCACGGCTCGGGTCAATTCGGTCGCCAGAAACGTCAATCCATTTCCGGCCGTCTTTACGCCGCACGCGTTTCGCCTGGCGGGGAGCCAAAACTGTGAAACGGATGCCGTTCTCGGCCAGCACCTCGAGTGTCTCGGTGTTGGCCGTCGTTTCCGGCAGCCACATGCCTTCGGGTTTTCGCTTGAACCGGTGCTCGAAATCCGCGATGCCCCATTTCACTTGGGTGACTTTGTCGCGGCGGTTCGCCAAGGGAAGAATCATGTGGTTATAGCCTTGCGCAATAGCCGCGCCGTGGCCGCCGAACCGCTGCTGACTTTGCTGGTCCGCTTGCAGAATAGATTCGTAAACTTTGGGTGCTTTTTGCTCGATCCAAGAGAGCAGCGTAGGACCGAAATTGAAGCTCATGTGTGCGTAGTTGTTGACGATCTCTGTGATTTCCTGTTTTTCATCAACGATTCGCGATGATCCGTTTGGAGCATAGCATTCCGAGCACACTCGCTCGTTCCAGTCGTGGTACGGGTAAGCGGAGTCCTGGAGTTCGATAGCTTCGAGCGAAGGGTTTTCCCGGGGCGGTTGATAGAAATGACCGTGCACGCAGATGTATCGCATTACGCTCCTCAGTTGTTTTCGTCGCGCTGCAAAACGAGAAAAGATTGCGGTAACGATCTAATGGAATCTTGACCGCCGGCGTCATCGCGAGACGTCGTGCCAGGGCCGAGCCACTTTGGGTCCGACGAGCAAAACGCCACGGCCCACGGGCCTGGTACCGATTGCGAACCTAACTCCAAAACCTCTTTCGGCATTCCGTCCAGAACCTCGCCACCGAAGTTGAAAATGATTGCGATCGTCTTACTGTTGCGAGTTCGGATCAGTTTCACGATCTTCCGTTTGTCGTCTGCAATGACCAGCCAGTCCGCGCTGGCACCGAACTCGTTGTCTTGGCGAAAGCGCAGAAGCATTTGATAGAGCCGCCTCAAAGTGTGGTGCGGCTCTTTGTAATCGAGGCTGCGAAGCTTCGAGTTCTTAAACGTCGCGGGGTCTTGTGGATCAGGAACCTCGTTCTGCCACGCGAACTCCACAAACTCCGCGTGGCGTCCGCGACGTACGGCCTCGATCAAGTTTTCGTCTTCATGTTCACTGAAGTATAGGAATGGAGACGTCTCTCCATATTCTTCCCCCATGAAAAGCAGCGGAACGAAAGGGGAAAGCAACGTCACGCCCGCGGCGAGTTTTTGTGCTTCGAAGTTGACGAGCTGGCTCAGCCGCTCGCCACGCGCGCGGTTTCCTACCTGATCGTGATTTTGGCTGCAGACAACGAAGCCTGAGCGCGCAATGCCCCTCGCGGAGTTGCCATGGCGTCTCCTCCGAAATGTTGAGTATTGGCCCTGGTAGAGCCATCCGTCTCTGAGTACTACGGCCAGATCTTTTGCGTCCCCGAAATCTGCGTAATAGCCTTTGTTCTCCTTCGTCAACAGAGTGTGCAGGGAATGATGAAAATCATCGCTCCACTGTGCCTGCATTCCGTAACCGCCTCTCTCTCGAGGGAGGAGAACTTTGGCATCGTTCAGGTCGCTCTCGGCCACTAAGATCAGCTCTCGGCCGAGGCGCTTTCCCGCGTCATCCACACGCTCTTGCAATTCAGCAAGAAAGTGAACAGCACTAAAGTCGCAGATCCCGTGAATAGCGTCGAGCCTCAAAGCATCGATATGATAGTTCTCAAACCAATCGATCGCGTTGTCGATGAAAAACCTGCGAACGGGCTCACTCTGCGCCCCATCGAAATTGATCGCCGGTCCCCACGGCGTTTTATACTTCTCCGTGAAATACGGTCCGAACTCGGAAAGGTAATTTCCTTCCGGACCAAGGTGGTTGTAGACCACGTCGAGCGCCACGGCGAGCCCATGCGCATGCGCGGCGTTGACGAATCTTTGCAACGCCCGCGGCCCCCCGTATGTGTTTTGCACTGCATAAGGGTATACCCCGTCGTAGCCCCAATTACGTGCGCCCGGAAATTGCGCAACGGGCATCAACTCGATGGTCGTCACACCAAGATCGGCCAGTTTCGCCAGTTGTTCCGCAAGAGCATCGAGCGTTCCAGCAGGCGTGTATGTTCCAATGTGCACCTCATAAAAAACGCTTTTCTCTAGGGCAGGCGCCTTCCAACCCTGGTCCTTCCAAGAGAAGCTTCCCAGATCCACCACCTGTGAAGCCCGGTGCACACCTTCGGGCTGAAAGCGTGAAGCAGGGTCGGGCCGTTCCGTCCCATTCAATCGGCCGTTCTCGGGGTCGTTAAGCTGATACATATAGCGACAGTCAGGGAAGATGTTCTCGACGGTAGCTCGAAAATATCCAAAGTTGTTTCGCTCCATTTTGATGTATCGTTCGTTCGGATAATGGCCTGAGTTCGCTGGCGCATCCATTGTCGCCCGCCAGTCCGAACCGAACAGATGAAGCTTCACGGACTTGTGACGCGGAGCCCAGACCGCGAACTCGCACGATCCGTCGGCGCGCTGCTCGACCCCGACTGGCATTGCGAACCCTTGTGAGCTGTCGTCCACTTCAGGTCTCCGAGAGGCTCTTTCGGCGAAACACGCTTTTCCGCTGCGTTCAGGTAGGGTCCTAATTAGACCGATGACCCGCCGCTATGAGATGGGCACTAGCACCGTGAATTGAGGGCTCGCGCTCGATCAATGATAAAAAGTCCATTAGACTTTTTCGTTGTACCGCGTCACTCCAAGCCTCACGGAACCGAGCTGTACTCCATGCGGGGCCCTCCACTGAGAGTACCTGGACATCGTCGAATCCGGCGTCGTCAACCTCGGCGGCTAACTCCTCAGGACGATGAAAGTAGGCGGTCGTGAAGTAAGCTGGTTCGTTCGTCGGATTGCAGTGCTGACCGCAGTTGAGGTCCGCTGCAACGATTTTGCGAAATTCCGCGTCTCGAAAGAAGCCGCGAGATAGTCCGTCGATCAGTGACGCGAAACGACAGATCGAGGCTGCGAGCAGAACGCCTTTGGGTTTTAAGATGCGGCGGGACTCCCGAAGTGCTTTAAGACGATCCGAGCGCTCAACTAAATGGTACAACGGCCCCAACAAGAGAACCGCATCGGCTATGCTGGAGGGAACGTCCAGATGGCAAGCGTCGCCCTGGGTGATTGACGCCAATGCTACCCCTGATTCAGCCGCATAAGTCCTTGCTTGCTCCAAATGAAGGTCTATCGCGTCGATCAAGTGGACCTCGTATCCTTGCTTGGCGAGCGGCAGCGCATAAACGCCGGCCCCACCCCCCACATCAAAAATTACTGCCGGTGCCGAGGGAAGATTCCGAGCGAGAATCGCTTGGGTCCGAAGTCGTTCCAGCTCCCCCCACTCGTTCGAGAGCCGTTCTGATTCCCTGCTTTGCAAATAGTAGGCTTCGATTTCTTTGCGTATCAGGCTCATCCGTGCCTCTATGTGGGAGACCTCGCATTCGCTGTCCCGGAACCTAGAGATCAGGAAGCTACCGCCGGGCCTGTGAAGAAATCAATTAGGACAGTACTTGCGTCCATGATTGGTGGTGGACCATCGGCCAGTGGTTGTTAAATTGCGCGCTCTGCTTTCCGGGTTGAGTCTCGCTGACTGCGGCTTTATACAACCGCTGCCAGTCGTCAGCGTCATAATTCGCACCTTTTCAATTGTGAGAGACTTGCGTTGTAAAGACAACCAGAGCAGTGATGAAGATTACCTAAGTTCTGCTAGAAGGGTCTTCAGGTGGGTGATTCGTTGATTGACGCGCCGAGCCTCATGCTCGGAAAGGTCGAAACGATGTACGAAACGCAAAGCAATATCGTGAGCTTTCTGTGCATTCTTGATTTTGTGTTCCCATGTTCTTGCGCTGCCTGATGACAGCGCAAGTTCACAGCACTTAATGCCCAAACCAAGCCTTTTGGTCACGGATCCGACCCCCGCTGGGTTGCGACTATCGGCGTGGATGCGATTTTTGATCATAGGCCGGATTGTCCGTCCATGAGAAGGCTTGTGCAAGGGGAGATGAAACCGCCTGATACATTACAGGCAACTCGTTCTGGGAGGCTAATTCCCGCGAAGCCGATTTAATCGGGACTTGAGCGGTAGACTGCCGAGCAAATCATATGACACAAAATTGGCCTTTGGGGTTACACTCGACGAAGTTGTGAAGGCAAACGATGGACGGGAAAGTATGTTTCACTTAATCTGGTATATTCTCATTGGGCTAATCTCGGGTGTCATCGCGAAATCGGTGATGCACGTGCACTTAACGACGTTCTGGACGATCGTGCTCGGCATCATCGGATCGATCCTCGGCGGCGCCGTTACTCACGTGTTTTCGCGCCCGAAAAACGAACGATATCATCCCGCCGGTCTCATTTTTTCCACACTGGGCGCGATCTTGGTTCTCTACATCTGCTATAAACTGAAGATTCATTTTCCCCAGGTCTAACCTCGTATTCCGATAGCACGGTCACGTTTCGGGCTGCTTGGAACGCTCCGACTTGCAAAAAATCCCAAGCCGAATGGGCAGACCAACAGTGTGGCCTGGAGAAGCGGAGCTGGGAAAAGGGCCACGACCACGAATGGACTTTGCACCTCATTCGGCGTAGATTCCGAGCAACTCCGGGGAATTTCCACACTGAGGAGAAAAGCATGAAATATAAGATTTTGTACGGCTGTGCGATATTTGCGTTTGTCGTTTCGATGACCCCTGCGCAAACGAAACTCACTTCGTCCGGCAAGTGCGGCAAGCCCGATGTGCATCAAGATATCGCTGCCGGTGACCAAATCGGCCATCTCTTCACACTGGCGTCAGGAAAATGCGCGACGAAAGGAGAAGTGGGTGGCGCGGCGAGCAAAGAGGGTGTGTTTTCCGAGTACGGAGAAGTTTCAGGAGACCACAGTAAAGTCTCGGGCGTGTTCGTGGAAACGTTTGACAGCGGGGACAAGATTTTCTACACCTACCAAGCCACTGGGACGATGAAAGATAGCGCATTTCAGGCAGGCGAGAATAAGTATCGGATTACAGGCGGCACCGGAAAGATGAAGGGCATTAAAGGGTCAGGAACCTGCAAAACCACCGGCACCGCCGATGGCGGGTTGGAGTACACCTGCACCGGGCAATACACAATCGCGGGAGCCGCTGCGGCGAAGTAGCTCCGCTCTGCCTGGAGCGGCTGCGGCTACGATTCTGTGGTGGGGCGTCAATTTGAGCACTCGCGGCCGCGCCAACTTTTTCATGAACAAGTTCAGGAAACTTGGTTTATCCACTACAAAGGCCGGGTTGTGCAGGTCCACAGTTCGCTTCGCAAGTGATTCGATACTCAAACATCTGATTAGGTTCGCCCCGGGAAACCGCAGCACCTTCCCTCAGGCCAGCCCGCAATCCACCTAGCGAAAGGGATCTCGATTGCAACAGAAATCAAAAAGTGTTCGCTTTTGGACAGACCTTCCATTGTCTCCTTTGCGATTGTGTCGGGGCGGGGGAGTGTGGCCGCACATATGTCAAAAACCTACTCGGATTGGTTGGGTCGCCAGGTAGTTCTGCAAATCGAAGTTGGGGAATCGCTAGTTCCCCTCCGTGGAC